>Ga0081539_10000080_pt1 | contig 222745 bp, 194 predicted proteins | sample TabmetS4T2R2_FD_71023 | JGI IMG/M metagenome (GOLD analysis project Ga0081539, IMG submission 71023) | Tabebuia heterophylla rhizosphere microbial communities from the University of Puerto Rico - S4T2R2 | ecosystem: Host-associated > Plants > Roots > Rhizosphere ... | reverse complement strand
TCGAACGAAGCGTCGCCAGCGAGGAGGCCTGGTTCTTTCTCGCCAGCATCCGCTTCCTCGTCAGACGCCTCGCGAAAGCTTGAAAATATGGATATCATTTTGAGCCAGACTCTCAGGATGACGATCCGGTGTTGACGGATAATACCTCACGCCACGTGGCTGTGGATCTCCGCGGCATATTCCGGATCCGCTTCGCAGATCACGCGGTTGCGGCCATTGCGCTTGGCGGCGTAGAGGCAGGCGTCGGCGCGCTCGATCAGCGAATCCGGGTCGTCGCCGGGTTGCAGCACCGATACGCCGATCGAAATGGTGACGCGGCCCAGAATTTCGCCGGTGGATTTCTTCTTCAGTTCCTTCGACATCACGGCGCGGCGGATGTGGTCGGCCACCGTCAGCGCCTGGCGAAGGGCGGTGGCCGGAAGCACGACTGCGAATTCCTCGCCGCCGTAACGTGCGGTGATATCCTGACCCTTGATGGTCTGTTTCAGCGACATTCCGACCAGCCGCAGCACCTGGTCCCCGGTGAGGTGGCCGTAATTGTCATTGAACGATTTGAAGTGATCGATGTCGAGCATCAGCAGCGACAGCGGCTCGCCGCAGGCTGCGGCGCTCTGCACGGCGGCCGCGATGGCGCGGTCGAAATATTTGCGGTTGCCGAGGCTGGTCAGGGGGTCGGTCAGGCTTTCGGCGCGAATCGCCTCCAGACTCTGCTGCAGGTTGGAGATTTCCTGCTTCGACAGCGACAGCCGGTCTTCCAGCGCCTTGTTGGTGTCGCGCATTTCGCGGGTGGAAATCACGAGCTGCTCGACCACCGCCTTGACCTGGTCGCGGTTCTGCGCCACCGACAACTTTTGGGTGGCGCCGCTGAGGCTGTCGTCGTAGCTCGCCGACATCCCCAGGGCGTCGGAAATGAGGCTCATCACGTCGTCGATTTCGTTGATGACGCGCGCGCCGACCTTGTCGATGCGGTCGGTGGTTTTGATCTGGGAAAGATAGGTGTCGTAGATCTGGTCGAGGTCGGCCTCGGTCAGCTTGCCGTTGCGCGCCAGCGTCTCGTTGATGATCTTGTTGAGCGGGGCATTGTAGCCGGTGGCGTAAACGTACCAGATCTCGTAATTGCGCGGCACCGCGGTCTGCCGCAGCGACCTGACCTGGCCAAGCGCCACTTCCGCGAACGCCATCGAGCGTTCATGTTCATCCAGAACCTTGATCACTGATAGGGTCCCCAACCGGGCATCCTGCCCGTCGTCTTAGCCGGCAATGGTTAAAATTATCGGGGCCAAGTTAACGGATGAGAATGAAGGACCGGTAAACGGGTTCCGGGGCGTTTTGCCGTCTAACACGCTGAGCTTGCAATCAAACTTCCTGCGACCAGACGTTTGCGTTGCGCCGTTTTGCGTTCAGACTCTGGCGCGCACCGGACGCAGCAGGAATGCCGGCAGATGCGAGTGGTCGGCGGGCTCGGAAGCCGCCTCGCGGGGTGCGCGGGGGGCCTCGGCGCGGCCGATCGACGGCGGGACCGGCGGCGTGTGCGCGGCGCTGGCCTGGGCCGGCGGCTGGGAGCCGGTCCGGTCTCCGCCACCGGGGCGACGGGGTTCGCGTTCGCGACGCGGTTTGCGGCCTTCATGGCTGCCCTCGCGCGATCTGGATTGGCGCGGCCGTTCGTCGCGCCTGGCGGGCGGGCGCTCGCCAGGCTCAACGGTTGCGACGCTGGTTTCGGCGCGCGGAATGCTCTGACCGATCAGCTTCTCGATCGCCGCCATCGACTTGAAGTCGAGCGGGCTGACGATGGTGATCGCGGTGCCAGCGCGTCCGGCGCGCCCCGTGCGGCCGATGCGATGGACATAGTCGTCGGCGTGATGGGGGACGTCGAAATTGAAGACGTGGCTGGTGATCGGGATATCGAGACCGCGGGCTGCGACATCGGAAGCGACCAGCAGCGGCAGCTCGCCCTTGCGGAATTGATCGAGTGCCGCGGTACGGGCCGACTGGTCCATGTCGCCATGCAAAGCGCCGACGCTGAAACCGTGCTTGAGCAGCGATTTGTACAGCAATGCCACGTCGCGCTTGCGGTTGCAGAAGATGATCGCGTTCTGAAGATCAGTGGCCTCGCGCAGCAGGCGGCGCAGCGTATCGCGCTTCTCATGCGGCTCGCGGCCGACGCTGACCTGGAACTGAGCTACGCCCGCGGCGGTCGTTGCCGGCTTGGAGACTTCGATCTTCTCAGGGTTGTGCAGGAAGGTTTCGGTGATGCGGCGGATTTCCGGCGGCATGGTCGCGGTGAAGAACAGCGTCTGCCTTGTGAACGGGATCATCTTGCAGATGCGCTCGACGTCGGGAATGAAGCCCATATCCAGCATGCGGTCGGCTTCGTCGATCACCAGTAGTTCCACGCCGGTGAGCAGCAGGCCGCCGCGTTCAGTGTGATCGAGCAGACGTCCCGGGGTAGCGATCAGCACGTCGACGCCGCGCGTCAGCTTGCTGTCCTGGTCGCCGAACGAAACGCCGCCGATGATGAGCGCGACATTGAGCTTCTGGCCGGCGCCGTATTTGTCGAACTGTTCCTTGACCTGGGCGGCGAGTTCGCGCGTCGGTTCCAGGATCAGGGTGCGCGGCATCCGGGCCCGGGCGCGCCCCTTTTCCAGAATGGTGAGCATCGGGAGCACGAATGCGGCGGTCTTGCCGGTGCCGGTCTGAGCGATACCGAGGACATCCCGGCGGGCCAGGACGTGAGGGATCGCTTGTTCCTGGATAGGTGTGGGCGTGGTGTAACCGGTGGCCGCGACGGCTGCGAGCACCTTTTCGGACAAGCCGAGATGGGAAAACGACATTGAGCCTCTACAAGAATCCGCCGTTTGGAATCTCGGAAAAAACGACTGTCGCGCTCAACCCCGGAACGGCACGCAAACATGCACGGGATTTTTTAGGATGCGCAGACAGGCGGCTTACTCAGGATATCGCGTTTCGATTCCGGGCCGCGTCGAGGCGGAACATAGGGTCTGAACTGCCAAAGTCAATGGAGCAGAGGCGGGAAGGGCCGAAAAAGCTTAATGTTTTCGGATAAATGGAAGGGGGGATCGGTTATAAAAGCGGTGTCACGCCCCTCATTTGTCCTGTCGAATTGCTGAACCGCCGGGTACGGTCGGGCGACGTATAATATTCCCGAGCTGCAACGAGAGCCAGATAAGTGGACGCCGGCAATTTTTCCGAATCACCAGAACATCGGACCATCACCACGGGCTGCTGCATCGTAGGCGGCGGGCCGGCCGGCATGATGCTGGGCTATCTGCTGGGGCGCGCCGGTATCGACGCCGTGGTGCTGGAAAAGCACGCCGATTTCTTCCGGGATTTTCGCGGCGATACCGTGCATCCCTCGACGCTGCAGGTGATGGACGAACTCGGCTTGATCGACGGGTTTCTGAAACTTCCACATCAGGAATTGCAGAAGATGGACGGCCAGTTCGGGGGCCGCTCGATCCGGATCGCCGACCTCAGCCGGCTGAACGCAAAATATCCCTTCATCGCCTTCATGCCGCAATGGGATTTCCTCAATTTTTTGCGCGAGCACGGCAAGCGGTTTTCTTCCCTCAAGGTCATGATGAATGCCGAGGCGACCGACCTCGTCTGGTCCGGTGAGACCGTCGTCGGCGTCAAAGCCAACACGGCGGAAGGTCCGGTCGAAATCCGCGCCGACCTGACGGTTGCCTGCGACGGCCGGCATTCGGTCGTGCGCGAGAAGGCAAAGCTCGAGGTCGAGGAGATCGGCGCGCCGATGGACGTGCTCTGGTTCCGCGCCGGCAAGGCGACGGACGAAAGCGAACGCGTGTTTGCCCGGGTCGAGACCGGCAAGATGATGGTGACGTTCGACCGCGGCGACTACTGGCAATGCGCCTATGTGATCGCCAAAAACCAGTACGAGGCGGTAAAGGCGAGGGGGCTCGACGAGCTGCGCGGCGATATCGTTCGCATGGCACCGGTGCTGAAGTCCGGCCTTGCCGATGTGAAGACGTGGGATGACGTAAAATTGCTGACGGTGGCGATCAACCGGCTGAAGCGCTGGACCCGGCCGGGATTGCTGTGCATTGGCGACGCCGCGCATGCGATGTCGCCGGTCGGCGGCGTCGGCGTCAACCTCGCAGTGCAGGATGCGGTCGCGACCGCGAACCTGCTGGCGGCGAAGTTGGCGAATGGCCGCCCCTCCGAGGGCGAACTCGACGCCGTGCGAAAACGCCGCGAATTTCCGGTGCGGATGACTCAAGCGATGCAGGTCGCGGTGCAGAACAACATCATCAGCGTCGCGCTGAAGCCGGGCGATGCGCCGGTCAAGCCGCCGCTGCCCGTGCGGATCATCAACGCGGTGCCGTGGCTGCAGGGGATTACGGCAAGGTTCATCGGGCTCGGCGTGCGGCCGGAGCATGTGCGGTCGCCGAGCGTAGGGTGGGTTAGCGCCGAAGGCGCGTAACCCACCGGCGGATTTTCCCGCGAATCCAACTGGTGGGTTACGGCGCTTTGCGCCTAATCCACCCCACGAAATCTACTCCAAATTAACCCATCACCGAGTAGCCGCCATCTACCGGGATCGCCGTGCCGGTGACGAAATCGGACGCGCTCGATGCAAGAAATGCCGCAATCCCGGCGAAATCGTCGATCGCGCCCCAACGCGCCGCCGGCGTACGCGCCAGCACCCTGTCGTGAAGACCGTCGATCTCCTTACGAGCGCGCCGCGTCAAGTCGGTGTCGATCCAGCCCGGCAGGATGGCGTTGACCTGGATATTGTCGAACGCCCAGGCCACCGCGCAGGAGCGGGTGAATTGCACGATGCCGCCCTTGCTCGCCGCATAGGCTGGCGCAAAACTTGCGCCGAAGATCGACATCATCGAGCCGATATTGATGATCTTGCCGCCGCCCGCGGCCTTCATCGCAGAGTGTACCGCCTGCGAGCACAGGAATGCGCTGGTGAGGTTGGTCGCGATTACGCTGTCCCATTCCTCCGGCGCCAGCGCATGCGGCGGTTTGCGCACATTGATGCCGGCGTTGTTGACGAGGATGTCGACGCGGCCGAATTCACTCTTCGTGCGCTCGACCATGGCGGCAACCGCCGCCTTGTCGGTGACGTCGGCCGTGACCGACATCGCCTTGGCGCCGCGCTGCTTAAGCTCAGCGACCGCCGCGTCCGATTTCGCCGCGTTGCGGCCGACGATCGCGACTGCAGCGCCTGCCTGGGCCAGCCCGCGCGCCATGCCGAGCCCAATACCGCCATTGCCGCCGGTGACGATCGCGACGCGGCCGGTGAGGTCGAAGGGAGAGGGTGCCATTGATGGTGTCCAGACGTTATTCGAGAACGCCGGGATGGTGCATCATTAGCGCCGGCCGCGCCAGATCAGGATCACCCCGACCACCGCCAGCGCCGCGCCGTACCAAGCCCATTGAACTTGGCTGATCATGAAGCTCGATTGCGGCCAGTTGACGTACCCAGTGCCCTGGCCGATCCAGATCAGGCCGATTAACAGGGCGAGAATGCCGACAATTCGCATAGCATCTCCACTCTGTCACACGTCCAGCAGATCCTCGCGTGCAAACTCCGCCTTGTCGGAAATGAACGCGAACCGCGCTTCCGCCTTGGTGCCCATCAGCCGCTCCACCGAATCCGCGGTACCGTCGCGGTCGTCGGCCAGCAGCACCACGCGCAAGAGCGTGCGCTTGGCCGGGTCCATGGTGGTCTCTTTCAGCTGCGCCGGCATCATTTCGCCGAGACCCTTGAAGCGGCCGACGTCGACCTTGGCGTTGGCGTTGAACTCGCTTTTCAACAGCTGGTCCTTGTGGGCGTCGTCGCGGGCGTAGACCGTCTTGGCGCCGTGGGTGAGGCGGTAGAGCGGCGGGACGGCCAGATAGAGGTGGCCCTCGTCGATCAGCCGCGGCATCTGCCGGTAGAAGAACGTGATCAGCAAGGAAGCGATATGGGCGCCGTCTACGTCGGCGTCGGTCATGATGATGATGCGCGAATAGCGCAAATCCTCTTCGCGATAATGCGCGCCGATGCCCGCGCCGATGGCCTGCATCAGGTCGGCGAGCTGCGCATTCGCAGTGAGCTTGTCCTTGGTGGCGGAGGCGACGTTGAGGATCTTCCCACGCAAAGGGAGGATCGCCTGGGTCTTGCGATCGCGCGCCTGCTTGGCGCTGCCGCCGGCCGAGTCGCCCTCGACGATGAACAGTTCGGAGCCTTCGGCTGCGGTATTGGTGCAGTCGGCCAGCTTGCCGGGCAGTCGCAGCTTCTTCACCGCGGTCTTGCGCGAGATTTCCTTCTCCGCGCGGCGGCGCAGCCGCTCGTCGGCACGCTCCATGACGAAATCCAGCAGTTTGTTGGCCTGCAACGGATTGCCGGACAGCCAGTGGTCGAACGGGTCCTTGATGGCCTGCTCGACGATGCGTTGCGCTTCGGCGGTGGCGAGACGGTCCTTGGTCTGGCCCTGGAACTCCGGCTCGCGCACAAACACCGACAGCATCACGGCGGCGCCGGCCATCACGTCTTCGGACGTGACGGGGGCGGCGCGCTTGCCCTGACCGACGCGCTCGGCGTGGTCCTTCAACCCGCGCAGCAGCGCGCTGCGCATGCCGGATTCATGGGTGCCCCCATCGGGCGTCGGTACGGTGTTGCAATAGGACGACAGAAAGCCGTCGGCGTCTGCGGTCCAGGCGACAGCCCATTCGCAGGCGCCGTGCGCGCCATTGCGGCCCGACTTTCCGGAGAAGATGTCCGGATGCACCAGGGTGTCGGCATGGATTGCCGCGCCGAGATAATCCTTCAGCCCACCAGGGAAATGGAACGAGTCCTCGGCCGGGACGTCGTCGACGCCCTTCAGCAGTTCGGGATCGCAGCGCCAGCGGATTTCGACGCCGCCGAACAGATAGGCCTTTGACCTGGTCATCTTGAACAGGCGCTGCGGCTTGAACGCGGCCTTAGCTCCGAAGATGTCCGCATCCGGCTTGAAACGGATTTTGGTGCCGCGGCGGTTGTTGATCTTGCCGAGGTCCTCGAGCTTGCCCTTGGGATGGCCGCGCTCGAACGCCATGCGATAGAGCTTCTGGCCGCGCGCGACCTCGACCTCGAGCCGGGAGGACAGGGCGTTCACCACAGACACGCCGACGCCGTGCAGGCCGCCCGATGTCTCATAGACCTTGGAGTCGAATTTGCCGCCGGAGTGCAGCGTGCACATGATGACTTCGAGCGCGGACTTTTTCGGAAATTTTGGATGCGGGTCGATCGGGATGCCGCGGCCATTGTCAGTGACGGTGAGGAAGCCGTCGGCGTTCATTTCCACCTCGATGAAGGAGGCGTGGCCTGCCAGCGCCTCGTCCATGGCGTTGTCGATCACCTCGGCGAACAGATGATGCAACGCTTTTTCGTCGGTGCCGCCGATATACATGCCGGGCCGGCGTCGTACCGGCTCGAGGCCTTCAAGCACCTCGATGTCCGCCGCGGTGTAGCCGGCCTCGGCGCCGGAGGCGCGCGCTGGGGATTTAGGTGACGCCCGGCCCCGCTCGGGCGTGTCAAACAGATCGTTTTTTATTTTCAACGGCTTAGGCATAGGTTTTCATGTGTTGCGCGCGCGTGGCAGGCAGCGAATCGGCCCCTGACTATGCCACGGATGAGCTTAAAAAGTGACGGGCGCAGTCGCAGACGGCAAGCCGGTCATTAACCCTCGCCACAGCAAGCCGGCGAGTAACCTATTGATTTCGCGGAAAAGTTGCGTGAGTGTCCCATTTGGGGGGACAAAACCAATGATCATCAGGCTGTTACTGGCCGCGGCGATTGTCATGCCGTGCCTCGGCTGCGCCTCGGCCACGCGCGGAATAACCGAGAGCATTTCTATTGCATCAACGCCGCCTGGCGCCACTGCGGATGTTTCGGGTCTGGACAATCCGACCGCCTGCGTCACCCCATGCGTGGTCCAGGTCAAGCGCAATGCGGACGTCACCGTCTCGATCAACAAGCCGGGGTACGAACCACAGGTTATTCCTCTCACCAAGGAAGTTGCCGGATCGGGTGCCGCAGGTTTTGCCGGCAACGTGCTTGTCGGTGGGCTGGTCGGCATGGGTGTCGATGCCGCTACCGGCGCGGCGATGGATCACAAGCCCAATCCTGTCACCGTCACGTTGCAACCGAGCAGGCCGGCCCCGGCGCCGCGCCCGGCGAAGCCGTTGCGACCGCGGCCGCCGGCAAAGCCGCAACCGCAGAGTTGATCGCCGGGATCGGGTGCGCCCTCACGCTTTGTCCCCGTCATTGTGACTTGATGTGATGGACGGGGCTGGCCTACCAGTTCGGGCACCGAACCTGTAAAACAGGTTCCAGCCGCCGCGCCCGGCCGGGCAATAGAGGCAAACAGGGCGTCTTGGGAATGGAAGAAGCGTTTCGCGGCATCGCCGATTTTGTCCGCGACCATCAGGCGTGGGCGGCGCCCATCGTTCTTCTGCTGGCGTTCGGCGAATCCCTTGCCTTCATCTCGCTGCTGGTCCCGGCCTGGGGCGCGCTGGTCGCCATCGGCGCGCTGATCGGCGCTGCCGACATTTCCTTCTGGCCGGTCTGGATCGCGGGCGCCATCGGTGCTGCGCTTGGCGACTGGCTGTCCTACTGGTTCGGCTTCAAATACAAGGAGCACGTCGCGCAGATGTGGCCGCTGTCGCGCTATCCCGATCTGCTGCCGCGCGGCGAAGCCTTTGTGAAAAACTGGGGCGTACCCAGCATTTTCATCGGCCGGTTTTTTGGGCCATTGCGGGCCTCGGTGCCTCTGGCCGCCGGCATCTTCGAGATGCCGTATTGGCGCTTCCAGGTCGCCAATTTCGTCTCCGCGCTGGTCTGGGCGGCGGCGCTCCTGCTGTTCGGCGACGTGATTTCGCTGATCGCAGAATGGCTATGGCGGTCGGTTTGACGGTCCGGGCAGCCTGGAATAAGCGCCGGAAGCGGGGGTTAACCTCGTCACATGCCATGCGTAAAATCGCACCGTCGTGATCGCGACAGGGTTGAAATACTGCTAAGAGTTGCGCCGATATCAAAGAGGAAGCGGAAAACCCGCGCCAAATCCATCACACAGGGAGGACATCACATGGAACTGACCCGACGTCACGCATTGGCCGGCGCTGCCGCGCTCGCCGCCACGCCACTGCTGCCGCCCATTTCCGCGAAGGCGGCCGCCCCGGTGGCCGATAAGCAGGCCCCGAGCTTCTATCGCTACAAGATCGGCGATGCGCAGGTGAACGTCATTTCCGATGGCGTCAATAATTTCGCGCTTCCCGAAACCTTGGTGCTCAATGCCAAAAAGGACGAGGTCAACGCGGCGCTCGAAAAGGCGTTCATGCCGAAGGACAAGATGTCTGTGCATTTCGCGCCACTCGTGATCAATACCGGCGGCAAGCTGGTTGTGGTCGATACCGGCAACGGTCCTGCAGCCTATGCATCGAGCAAGGGCAATGTCGGGCAGTTCGCCACCAACATGGCGGCCGCGGGATTCGACCCGAAAGCCGTCGACATGGTGATCATCTCGCATTTCCATGGCGACCACATCAACGGCCTGCTGACGGCGGACAATGTGCTGGCCTTCCCGAATGCCGAAGTGCTGGTGCCGGCGGCGGAATGGAAATACTTCATGGACGACGGCGAAATGGGCAAGCAGACCACCGACCGCATGAAGGGCGTGTTCGCCAATGCGCGGCGGGTTTTCGACGCCGGCCTCAAGAAGAAGGTCACGCCTTATGAGATGGGCAAGGACCTTGCCCCGGGGTTGCAATCGGTGGCTTCCGTCGGCCACACGCCGGGCCACACCTCGTTCATCCTGTCGTCGGGGTCCGACAAGGTATTCATCCAGTCCGACGTCACCAACCACCCGGCCTTGTTTGTCACCAATCCTGGCTGGCATCTGATGTTCGATCAGGACCCGGCGATGGCCGAAGCTACCCGCCGCAAGATCTATGACATGCTGGTCGCCGACAAGATGCGGGTGCAGGGCTTCCATTATCCGTTCCCGGCCAACGGCTATGTCGAGAAAGACGGCAACGGCTACCGGCTGGTGCCGGCGCCGTGGAATCCGGTGATTTAAGGTTCGGCGTGCCCCGGATGCAGCGCAGCGCGTGGCTCTTGCGAGCGGTGCGCTGCAGAGCCGGGGGCCGTGACTGACGCCGGTGTCTGGTATGGTCCCGGTTCTGAGCAGCGCGAAGAGCGCTGCATCGCGCCCGGGACACGATTACAACTTGACGCCATTCCGCCGCGGCCTTATAGCCGCGCCCATGATCAACGCCGCGACCATCTTTATCGCTCGCCGCCGCAGCTCTGCGGTATGGGCGGATTTGCGCGTTTGAGATCAGCCCCTGCCGCCGGATCCGGTCCGCGGCGTTTTCTTCTCTCCAGCGCGATCTGATCCCGGCGGCTCCCCTAAGCCACGCAGGAGATCGTCATGTATGCCCCCTCGTTCTTTCAGCCCGATCGCGCCGCGAGCCTTGCGTTCGCGGCCGCGCGCGGCTTCGGCACGGTCTGCGTTTACAACGGAGCAAAGCCGGTCGCCTCCGCGCTGCCGTTCTGTCTTGAATATTTGAACGATGGCACCCCTGCGGTGGCGTTCCATGTCGCGCGCGGCAATGCACTGGCTGCACTCGCGGACGGCAAATCGAACTGGCTGATTGCGGTCAATGGAGCCGACACCTATGTGTCGCCGCACTGGTATGCTTCTCCCGATCAGGTGCCGACCTGGCTTTATCAGGCGGTGCATCTGTCGGGTCCGGTTCGAACCATGTCCGGCCCCGAACTTGGCGCGCATCTCGATGCACTCAGCGCGAAATTCGAAGGCTGGCTGGCTCCAAAACCATCCTGGTCGACGGGAGAGATAACCGCGGGGCGGCGCGAGGCGATGATGAAGGCAATCGTGGGACTGGTGATGACGGTCGAGGACATCGAGGGCAGTTTCAAGCTTAACCAGCATAAGTCCGACGTCGATCACGCAGCGATTGCGATTGAGCTGTTGGGGCAAGCAGATGCCAATGCGCATGCGATCGCAAAACGGATGGTCGCGCTGCGGCCGCAGTTGGACTACGATTCCCTGGCGCCCGCCGGCGCGCCCGCGGATGGAAGGAGCGCACCATGACCCGCTCTGAAACCAGCCAGCCGAAAGGCCGTGCGCCGGCCGTAAAAGCTGCCGCGAAACCAGCGGTGTTCGTCGATGGCGCCTCGGGAACGACGGGGCTTGAGATTCGCGAGCGCCTCGACCGGCAAAGCGACGTGGCGGTAAAAAGCATCAGTGAGCAAAACCGCAAGGATGCCGCGGCCAAGCAAGCGCTGATGGTGGAAGTGGATCTCGTCATCCTGTGCCTGCCCGATGACGCCGCGAAGGAAACCGTGGCCTTGATCGACCGCATGGGAAGTGCCGCTCCCAAAGTGCTCGATGCTTCCACCGCATTTCGGGTCGCACCGGATTGGGTCTACGGCTTTCCGGAGCTCGCACCCGATCAGGCCGACAAGATCCGCGCCGCGCGAAAAGTCTCAAACCCCGGCTGCTATCCGACCGGCGCGATCGCGCTGCTGCGGCCGCTGATCGATGCCGGTCTGGTACCGGCCGATTACCCGATCGCCATCAACGCGGTGAGCGGCTATTCCGGCGGCGGCAAGTCCATGATCGCAAGTTTCGAGGACGGCACCGCGCCAGCCTTCGAACTCTATGGCCTCGGCTTCGAGCACAAGCATGTGCCGGAGACGCAGCTTTACTCAAATCTGGCGCGCCGGCCGATCTTCGTGCCGTCGGTCGGCAATTATCGGCAGGGGATGCTTGTCTCGGTGCCGCTGCATCTCGATACGCTCCCAGGCAAGCCGGATGGCGCCGACCTGCACGCCGCGCTGGCGAAGCGTTATGCCGGCAGCAGCTACGTCTCGGTGATGCCCCTCGCCAACGACGCGACGAAGAGCGGACGGCTCGAGCCGGAGGCGCTGAACGAGACCAATATGCTCGAACTGTATGTCTTTGCCAGCGAGAAACACCGCCAGGCGCTGCTCGTTGCGCGGCTCGATAATCTCGGCAAGGGCGCTTCAGGCGCGGCAGTGCAGAACATGCGGCTAATGCTGGGGTTTTCCGAAAAGTGACGCGCGTGCCCCGGACGCAGCGCAGCGCGTAACACTTGCGAAGCGGTGCGCTGCAGAGCCGGGGCCGTAATGAGCGCCGGCGCCTGATACGGTCCCGGCTCTGCGGTGCGGCAGGAAGAATGCCGCACCGCGTCCGGGACACGGTACTCTTACGCCGCGACCGCCTTCTTCGCCGTCGGAACCGACGCGATCGTCTTCAAAATCTGCGAGGCGATCTGGTAGGGGTCGCCCTGCGAGTTCGGGCGGCGGTCTTCGAGATAGCCGCGGTAGCCGTTGTTGATGAAGGAGTGCGGCACGCGGATCGAGGCGCCACGGTCCGCCACGCCATAGCTGAAGCTGTCTATCGAAGCGGTCTCGTGCTTGCCGGTCAGCCGCATGTGGTTATCCGGGCCATAGACCGCGATGTGATCCTTGCGGTTCGCCTCGAACGCCGCCATCAGCGCCTCGAAGTATTCCTTGCCGCCGGTCTCGCGCAGATAGGTGGTGGAGAAATTGGCGTGCATGCCCGAGCCGTTCCAGTCGGTGTCGCCGAGCGGCTTGCAGTGATACTCGATATCGATGCCGTAAGCCTCGGTGAGCCGCTGCATCAGATAGCGGGCCATCCACATCTCGTCGGCGGCGCGCTTGGAGCCCTTGCCGAAAATCTGGAATTCCCACTGGCCCTTCGCCACCTCGGCGTTGATGCCTTCATGGTTGATGCCGGCGGCAAGGCAAAGGTCGAGATGCTTCTCCACGATCTCGCGCGCGACTGAGCCGACATTCTTGTAGCCGACGCCGGTGTAGTAGGGGCCTTGCGGGGCGGGATAGCCGCTCTCCGGGAAGCCGAGCGGGCGGCCATCCTTGTAGAAGAAATATTCCTGCTCGAAACCGAACCACGCACCTTCGTCGTCAAGGATGGTCGCGCGCTTGTTCGAGGCGTGCGGGGTCTTGCCGTCCGGCATCATGACTTCGCACATCACCAGGACGCCGTTGGTCCGGGCGCCGTCCGGAAAAACGCGGACCGGCTTCAGAACGCAATCGGACGAATGGCCTTCCGCCTGCAGGGTGGAAGAGCCGTCGAAGCCCCACAGCGGCAGCTGCTCGAGCGTCGGGAACGAATCGAATTCCTTGATCTGGGTTTTGCCGCGCAGGTTGGGTGTCGGCGTGTATCCGTCGAGCCAGATGTACTCGAGTTTGTATTTTGTCATTACCTGTCTCTCATAAGCTGATGACGAAGATATTGTTCAGTCCTGCCGCCAACGGCACCCGGCCGCCAACCGCCTGAGCTTCCCGAAGCAAAACATGCCAATCCGTGCAGCAATTTCATGCGATGAGCAGGGATTGAGCAGGGCAACTCGCGGCGCAGCATCGACGATGCTGGGGCAACATGCAAAATGGCCGTTGCTGATATTGTATGCATTTACCGGTTTTTTCTCGGGCAAACTGAGCAAAGTAAGTGCAACGGGCCTATATTGGATCGACCCCGCGACTCGCGCGTTGATTGAGGCGAGTGACATACGGAGACGATCGATGACGACAAGCACTTCCGGTGGGTCTGCCCAGATCTACCAATTTCCACCGCGAGGCCGCTTCGCCGTAAATGCGCGCGATGACGTTCAATCGCGAATCAACCTCGAAGCTCAGGCGCTGCCGAAGATTGCTTACGGCAGCGGCTGGTATCACGACCAGGCTATTCAAGACGAACGCTCGCGCGGCAAGTGACCGCGCGCGGCGGCGGTCGGGTAAAGGCAGGCGTCAAACGCCGAAGATCGACCAGCCCATCCGTTTGCTCAAAGCTTCCAGCGCGACACGGCCAAGATGCGAGTTGCCGTGGACATCGAGGCCTGGTGACCATACCGCAATGGAAGCCTTTCCGGGCGCGACCGCTAGAACGCCGCCGCCGACGCCGCTTTTTCCCGGCAAGCCCACCCGAAACGCAAATTCTCCCGAACCGTCATAGTGACCGCAGGTCAGCATCACCGCGTTGATGCGGCGCGCGCGCTCGACCGAGACGACGGAGTGGCCGGTCGAGGGATTGACCCCCGACCAGGCGAGATAACGGCCGGCCATCGCCAGCTGCCGGCATGACATCGCGATCGCGCAATGGTGGAAATAGACACCGAGCGTGAAGTTGACCGGGTTGTCGAGCACGCCGAACGACTTCATGTAATTGGCGAGCGCGATATTGCGGAATCCGGTGCGTTGCTCTGACGCCGCGACCGCCTCGTCGATGGCGATCGAGGGGTCGTCGGCGAGGAAGCGCATGAAGCGCAGGATCTCGCCGATCGCCTCGCGCGGCTGATGCCCCGACAGGATCACGTCGGTGACGGCGATGGCGCCGGCATTGATGAACGGGTTGCGCGGCTTGCCGCGCTCATATTCGAGCTGGACGATGGAGTTGAACGGACTGCCTGACGGCTCTCGGCCGACGCGCTGCCACAGCCTGTCACCGACCAGCCCAAGCGCCAGCGTCAGCGTAAAGACTTTTGAGATGCTTTGAATCGAAAATGGCATCTCGCTGTCGCCCGCAGCCGCGACATTGCCGGCGCCATCGATCACCACGAGGCCGAAGCGCTTGTTGTGAACGTTCGCCAGCTCGGGGATGTAATGCGCAACCTCGCCGCGGTCGGTCCGCTCAGCCATCTCGTCGGCGATTTCCTTGACGATGGTTTTGAGATCGGAAGCGGCGCGGCTCATTTCATGCCTTATGCAACAAACGCGCCGGTCATTACGCCCGAAGAATGCGCATTGTAGCCCGGATGGAGCGAAGGCGGCTTGCCCCGGATTTCGCTTCGCTCCATCCGGGCTACCAATCCAACCTAAAGTACCTTGAAAATCGCCAGCGCGAGCACGGCTTGCGCGAGGAAGCCGACGGTGAAGGCCAGGGTGCGGAAAACCGGCAGGCCCATGGTGTAGACGATCAGGTGCGCGACGCGGGCCCAGAAATATACCGCGCAGGCCAGCACCGTCCATTTGCTGGAATAATCGATGGCGTTGAGGATGAGCACCAAGGGTGCGAACACGACCAGGTTCTCCACGGCATTGTCATGGGCGAACATCAAGCGGTTGGCCCATTCCGCGTGCGGCTTGTCGCCGCGCGACGGATTGGCCATCGCGCCGGAAAGGCCGCGGACCTGGCAGCGGTTGAGGATGTAGGGAACCCACATCAAGCCGGTTAGAATCACCGTCCATGTCAGCCAGAACAGTTCGCGCGTCATAGGTTCCCCCCTCGATGTTTCGAATCGCGTCCCGGCGGGACGGCCTGTTATATGCACATGCGCGGCGCCGCGCTACGCGCGAACCCGGACGTAGCTGCCGGGCGCATCCTCGATCGCAGGCAGCGCCTCGGTGCCGACTGCGCGCGCAGGGACCTTTTCGGCGTCGATGCTTTCGAGCCACGCCCGCCAGTCCGGCCACCACGAGCCCTTATGCTCCTGCGCGCCCTTCAGCCATTCCGCAAGCGTGATGTCCTTTATATTGTCGTTGGTCCAAAACTGGTACTTGTTCGATGCCGGCGGATTGACCACGCCGGCGATATGACCAGATCCCGACAGCACGAATTTCACCGGCCCGCCGAAAAACTGCGAGCCGTACAGCACCGATTCGGCCGGTGCGATATGGTCTTCTTTTGTAGCAAGATTGTAGACCGGCACCTTGACCTTCGCGAGATCGAGCAGTGTGTTGTCCAGCACCATGCTGCCAGTCGACAGCCGGTTTTCCAGATAGCAGTTACGCAGGTAATAGGAATGGTTGGCGGCGGGCATCCGCGTTGCATCCGAATTCCAATGCAGCAGGTCGAACGAGGATGGTGCCTTGCCCTTTAGATAATTGCTGACGACGTAGGACCAGATCAAATCGTTCGAGCGCAGCATGTTGAACGCCATCGCCATCTTCGAGCCTTCGAGCACGCCCGAGGCTTGCATGTCGCGCTCCAAGGCCGAGATCTGGTCCTCATCGACGAACACCAGGAGATCGCCGGCATGGGTGAAGTCCACCTGCGCCGCGAAGAACGTCGCCGACATCACGCGTTGGCGGCGCTTTTCCGCGAGCCACGCCAGCGTGGTGGCGAGCAGGGTGCCGCCGACGCAATAGCCGGCAGTGTGGACCTTCAATTCGCCGGTCGCCTTCTCGATCGCGTCCATCGCCGCCAGCGGGCCTTCCTTCATGTAGTCTTCGAAGGTTTTCTGGCCCAGCGTCTTGTCCGGATTGACCCAGGAGATCACGAATACGGTGAGGCCCTGGTCGACGCACCATTTGATGTAGGATTTTTCCGGCTTCAGATCGAGAATGTAGAACTTGTTGATCCACGGCGGCACGATCAGCAGCGGGGTGCGCAACACCGTCTCGGTGGTCGGCTGATACTGGATCAACTGCATCAGATCGTTCTGGAAGATCACCTTGCCAGGTGTCGTCGCCATGTTGACGCCGACCTCGAGATTGGACGGGTCGGACTGCCGGATCCGCAGCCTGCCGCCGCCGGCCTCGATATCCTCCGCCAGCATCTTCATGCCGCGCACCAGATTGTCGCCGCTCGACGCCAGCGTCTCGCGCAGCACTTCGGGGTTGGTGAGGACGAAATTAGACGGCGCCAGCGCGTTGGTGATCTGCTGGACGTAGAACTCGGCCTTCTTGCGGGTATGTGGGTCGAGACCCTCGGCTTCACGCACGAGGTCATTGGCCCACTTGGTCGACAACAGATAGGCCTGCATCACAAAATCGAAGAACTGGTTGGATTTCCATTCCGGATCGGCGAAGCGCTTGTCGCGCGGCGCCGGCGCAATCGCGGGCGGCGCTTCCTCGCCGACCAGCCGGCGCATCGACGAGCCCCAGAGGTCGAGATAGGCCTTGCCCAATTTCATCTGCAAGTCGGCGGCACGGGCCTGGTCCGACAGCCAATATTCCGCAACCGTACTGAAGGTCTTGATCACCTCACCGAGTTCGCTGGGCGGCTTGTCCTTGGGCTCGCCGTCCTCGCGCGGTTTGAGATAGGCCGCGAGCGCTCTGCCGCTGCTCTCCATCGCCTTCGCAAGGTTCATCGCGAACGCTTCCGGGTCGAAGGTTTTTGCCGGGCTGGCTTCGGTTGTGACATCGCTCATGGGCTGGACACTACAGAGTCAAATCAGGTTCGTCACGGCAGTCATCGCGGGTGGAGTGCTCGGAGTTAATCCGCACGGTGTTGCAGTGCGACAAAGCGTCTTGGTTCGGTCATATTGGAGCCCCAACGCTGTGATCTGTTGTTCTGCCTTTAATCGTTTGGAGATAGTATTCCCGGGCGGGTGGAGCTGGCCTGATAAATAAGCATCAACGCGCCAAAGGTTTCCGAAGAGGATTTACGTTTGACATCTGTGGATCGAGCGAGAGTGGCACTGGCCCTGGGGACGGTGTTGATATTGGCGCTCCCCACGGGCGGCTGTTCGACCTCGATCGCGGATTTGCCGCTGGTCGGCACGCCGGCCGACGCGCCGGCGCGGCCAAAGGAAGTTGGCGCTTATCCCGCCGTGCACGATCTGCCGCAGGACCGGCCGGAGGCGGCAATGGATACCGCGGAACGCAACAAGGTCTCCAGCGAGCTCATCGCGGCCCGCGACCGCCAAGCCTCCACCGCGGCGGCTGCATCGGCTGCCAAAAACCCCGCCGGGAAATAAGCCGGAACGTGCGGTAACGGGTGGCGCCCGGTGGCTGCCGTGGTAAAAGACCCCGATTCAATGGCAGGCGTACGGCGCTTTCGGCTCGATAAAATGCCGGAATTTGCCCTAAATCACTGACCGGGTGCGCTTTGCGCAAATCGCACCCGCCATCCTGCCGCACCCGGTTCCCGGAGTTTTGGACCTATGGAAGAGTTTTATCGTATCCGCCGTCTGCCGCCTTATGTGTTCGAGCAGGTCAACCGGGCCAAGGCGGCGGCGCGGAACGCAGGGGCCGATATCATCGATCTCGGCATGGGTAATCCAGACCTGCCGACGCCGGCGCATGTCATCGACAAGCTCAAGGATACGCTGGGCAAGCCCCGGACCGACCGCTACTCTTCCTCGCGCGGGATCACGGGCCTTCGCAAGGCGCAGGCCGCCTATTACGACCGCCGCTTCGGGGTCAAGCTCAACCCGGAAACCCAGATCGTGGCGACGCTGGGCTCCAAGGAAGGGTTTGCCAACGTCGCGCAGGCGATCACAGCGCCTGGCGACGTGGTGCTGTGCCCGAACCCGAGCTATCCGATCCACGCGTTCGGGTTTTTGATGGCCGGCGGGGTGATCCGCTCGGTTCCCTCCGAGCCGACGCCGCAGTTTTTCGAGGCGTGCGAGCGCGCGATCATCCATTCGATCCCAAAACCCCTGGCGATCGTGGTTTGCTATCCCTCCAATCCGACAGCCTATGTTGCAGACCTCGATTTCTACCGCGAGCTGGTGGCGTTCGCCAAGAAGCACGAGATTTTCATTCTGTCGGACCTCGCCTATGCCGAGGTCTATTTCGACAATAATCCGCCACCCTCGGTGCTGCAGGTCCCCGGCGCCATCGATGTCTCCGTCGAATTCACCTCGATGTCGAAGACGTTTTCGATGGCGGGCTGGCGCATGGGATTCGCGGTCGGCAACGAACGCATCATTGCGGCGCTGACGCGAGTAAAATCCTATCTCGACTACGGCGCCTTCACGCCGGTCCAGGTGGCGGCGACCGCGGCGCTGAATGGCCCGGAAGACTGTATTCGCGAGATGCGCGACACCTACCGCAAGCGCCGCGATGCCCTGGTCGAATCGTTCGGCCGCGCAGGATGGCAGATCCCGCCGCCCGCGGCCTCGATGTTCGCATGGGCGCCGTTGCCGAAGGCATTCCGCGAGGTCGGCAGCATGCAGTTCGCCACCCTGATGGTGGAGAAGTCCGGCGTCGTAGTGTCGCCGGGCGTGGCCTTCGGCGAGCACGGCGAGGGCTATGTCCGCATCGCAATGGTGGAAAACGAGCAACGCATCCGTCAGGCCGCGCGCGGCGTGCGCCGCTTCCTTGAAAGCGGCATCGAAACGTTGCACAACGTGGTTCCTCTCGCCAACCGGCGATAGCCCATTCGCTCATTCAGCCAGGTTTTCTCGTTATGGTCGCACCCCTGAAAGTGGGTATCGCGGGGCTCGGCACCGTTGGCGCCGAGGTGGTCCGCCTCATCGAAGCGCAGAGCCGCCCCCTCGCGGCGCGCTGCGGCCGCAGCGTGCGCGTCGTCGCCGTCACCGCGCGCTCGAAGGCGAAGAAACGCAACGTCGATTTGCGCGGTATTGCATGGGCCAGGAATCCGCTCGATCTTGCCGACGATCCCGGCGTCGACTGCTTTGTCGAATTGATGGGCGGCTCGGGCGAGCCGGCGCTGTCGGCGATCGAGACCGCGCTGAAATCCGGCAAGTCGGTCGTCACCGCCAACAAGGCGCTGATCGCAAAGCATGGATTGCGGCTGGCGAAATGGGCCGAGAAGCACGGTGGCGCGCTGAACTTCGAGGCCGCGGTCGGCGCGGCGATCCCGGTAGTCAAGACGTTGCGCGAAGGTCTCGCGGGCACCGACGTCAGCCGCGTCTACGGCATTCTCAACGGCACCTGCAATTACATCCTGACCCGGATGGAGCAGGAAGGCTTGTCCTTCGCCGAATGCCTGAAGGACGCTCAACGCCTCGGCTATGCCGAGGCCAACCCGTCCTTCGACGTCGACGGTCACGACACCGCACAGAAACTGGCCATCCTCGCCAGCCTCGCCTTCGGCACCAAGGTCGCGCAGAGCGCCGTCTATGTCGAAGGCATCTCCTCCATCGCGCCGGCTGACCTGCGCGCGGCGGAAGACCTCGGCTACCGCGTAAAACTGCTCGGCGTCGCGGTGCGGACTGCGAAAGGCATCGAGCAACGCGTGCATCCGACCATGGTCCCGAAATCCTCCTCGATCGCGCAGGTGATGGGCGTCACCAACGCCGTGACCATCGACGGCGAGGGCATTCCGCCGATCACGCTGGTCGGTCCCGGCGCCGGGGGAGCTGCGACGGCGTCCGCGGTGCTGGCCGACATCGCCGATGTCGCCCGCGGCATTCGCGCAAGACCGTTCGGGCGTCCGGTGGCCAAGCTGCGCGCCACCAAGAAGGCGCCGATGGAGCGCCACGAAGGCGGCTACTACATCCGCCTGATGGCGCGCGACCTCACCGGCACCGCGGCGACCATCGCGACGCGGCTCGCGGAGCAGAAGATATCCATCGAGTCGATCGTGCAGCGCCATCCGGACGGCTATGTCGACGTCCGGCCGAGCGGGAAAGCTTCACCGGTGCCGGTCATTCTGATTACCTATGCAACCAGCGAGGACGCGGTGCGCCGCGCGCTGCAGGCGGTGCAGCACGACAAGGTGATCAGCGGCCGGCCGCAGGTGATACGGATTGAAAAGAACTAGCGCGGCCTTTCGCGCTACACGATGCCATGCGGGGCGATAACCCGCTGAAGTTCAGGGAGCCTAAGCCGATGTCGACCCATATTTCCGTTCCGCCGCAGCTATTGCTGGAGCGCATCCTGACGCTCGAAATCGTGCGGGTGACGGAACGCGCGGCGGTGTCGGCGGCGCGGCTGCGCGGCCACGGCAACGAAAAGGCGGCCGACCAGGCGGCGGTCGACGCGATGCGGCGGGAACTCAACAAGCTGCCGATCGAGGGCACCATCGTGATCGGGGAGGGCGAGCGCGACGAGGCGCCGATGCTTTTCATCGGCGAGAAGGTCGGCATGAATGCCGGCCCGCAAGTCGATATCGCGGTCGATCCACTGGAAGGCACCACGCTGTGCGCCAAGAACATGCCGGGCGCGATCGCAACCATGGCGATGGCCGATGGCGGCACGCTGCTGCATGCCCCCGACGTATACATGCAGAAGATCGCGGTCGGTCCCGGCTACGCCAAAGGCGTCGTCGAACTCGATGCATCCCCCGCTGATAACGTCCGCCGCCTCGCCAAGGCGAAAGCCGTTGATGCGTCCGCAATTACCGTGCTTGTGCTGGATCGCCCGCGTCACGCCGACATCATTGCCGGCGTGCGCAGCACCGGCGCCGCGGTGCGCCTGATCACCGACGGCGACGTGGCCGGCGTCATACACACCGCCGATCCCGACAATACCGGGGTCGACATGTATATCGGCACCGGCGGCGCGCCCGAGGGCGTGCTGGCCGCGGCAGCGCTGCGCTGCATCGGCGGCCAGATGCAATGCCGGCTGATCCTCGATACCGAGGAGAAACGCGGGCGTGCGCGCGAGATGGGCGTCGCCGACCCAAGGATGATCTACGGCATCGAGGACATGGTGAAAGGCGACTGCCTGTTCGCCGCCACCGGCGTCACCACCGGCTCGCTGCTATCGGGGGTAAAATTCCGCAAGGATGTGATCGAGACCGAGACCGTGGTGATGCGCTCGGTCACCGGCACCGTGCGCTACATCAAGGCCGAGCACCGGCAACTCGACAAATTCCACCTCGATTGAGCAAGCCATGACCGCCAATGTTGTGATACGTGCAATTGGCGAAGACGAGCGCAGCGCGTGGGATCCGCTATGGGCGGGCTACCTCAGCTTCTACAAGACGGCGCTGGCGCGGGAGATCAGCGATACCGCTTGGTCGCGGTTTCACGATCCGAACGAGCCGCTGTTCGCGCTGGGCGGCTATCTCGACGGCCGCTTGCTCGGCATCGCGCACTACCTGTTCCATCGTTCGACCTGGGCGCATAATCGCTACTGCTATCTCGAGGACCTTTACGTGTCGGAAGATGCCCGCGGCCGGGGGTTGGGGCGCGCATTGATCGAAGACGTCTACCGCAAGGCCGAAGCGGCGGGCGCGAGCCGGGTCTACTGGCTCACGCAATCGAGCAATGCGCAAGCGCGCGTGCTTTACGACAAGGTCGCCGATAATCTGGGATTCATCCAGTATCGCAAGGTGCTCTAGCTTCGTCATTCCGGGGCGCGAAGCGCGAGCCCGGAATCCATAACCACCATCGTGCGTATGGATTCCGGGCCTACGCCAAGAGGCGCATCCCGGAATGACGAAAACGGAAACGGGAGTTAAAACATGTCCGACGTGACCGCGGTGAAAGCTCTCGTATTCGACGTGTTCGGCACCGTGGTCGACTGGCGCAGCAGCCTGATCGCCGACTTCACCAAGTGGTCCGAGACGCGCGGCGTCAAGGCGGACTGGACCGCGCTGGTCGATGGCTGGCGCGCCGTCTATGCGGCCTCGATGGACGAGGTGCGAAAGCATCCGGAGCGCGGCTATGTCATCCTGGACAGGCTTCACCGCCAGTCGCTGGAGAAGCTGGTCGCGCAGTTTTCGATTTCGGGACTGACCGAAGCCGATCTACATTATCTGACGATGGGGTGGCACCGGCTGCATCCCTGGCCGGACAGCGTCTCCGGCCTGACGCGCCTGAAGAAGAAATATATCATCGGCCCGCTGTCGAATGGCAATGTGGCGCTGCTCACCAACATGGCGAAGTTCGCCGGCCTGCCGTGGGACCTCGTGCTGTCCGCGGAGCTGTTCGAGCACTACAAGCCCGATCCGGAAACCTATTTAGGCGCAGCGAGACTGCTTGGTCTGCCGCCGCAGCAGGTGATGATGGTGGCCGCGCATAATCATGATCTGAAAGCCGCGCAAAAGCTGGGCTTGAAGACGGCCTTCGTCGCGAGGCCGACCGAATACGGCCCGTTGCAGAAGTACGATTTCGAAGCCAAGGGCGACTGGGACATCGTCGCGAAAGATTTTAATGAGATCGCCGAGCGGATGGGATGCTAGGCACGTAGCCCGGATGGAGCGCAGCGCAATCCGGGTTCTGGCACGCAACATCACCCGGATTTCGCTGCGCTCCATCCGGGCTACGACTTCTACAAATAAGGAAAAACAACCATGCCCGGCACCGTTCGACTGCACCGCGTCCTGACAACGAAGCCCGACAAGGTCTATCGCGCCTTCATCGAGGCGGACGCGATGGCGAAGTGGCTGCCGCCCAACGGCTTTACCTGCACCGTGCATCAGTTCGATGCGAAAGTGGGTGGCACCTTCAAGATGTCATTCCGGAATTTCACCACGGGCATGAGCCATTCTTTCGGCGGAGAATATCTGGAACTCGTGCCGGGCGAGCGCCTGCGCTACACGGACAAATTCGACGATCCGAATATGCCGGGCGAAATGCAGGTGACGGTGACGCTGAAGGCGGTCATGGTCGGCACCGAGGTGAACATCGTACAGGAAGGCATCCCCGACGCCATTCCGGTGGAGATGTGCTATCTCGGCTGGCAGGAGTCGCTTCGAAATCTTGCCAAGCTCGTCGAACCTGAAATCAATCAATAGCGAACGGCCGAGATCGGATTGCGGGCCTGCACTGAAGAATAATCACCTGTTGCAGACCGAAACGCGGCAATAAAGCTGCTGCCTTTCTGCCGACGAACAGCGGACATCTTGTTATTTCTCCGATGCCCTCGACGGGCGGCTCTGCCAACGCCAAATTCCCAGAGCGGACGACGTACGCCCGCGGAGAATTTCTTGCTATGGCACGCGTAAGTTTGCTGGTTCGCTCGACGTCGTCGCGGCTCCGCCGCCGGCTGGCCGCCATCGTTGAAGCCGCCGCTGCCGGCCTGTCATCAGCCGGCGCATAGGGCGTTCGCGCCGGCTGCGATCAGCCCTGCAAGGCCGCAAGCAACTCGTCAGGCCGCTCCACCATCATCATATGGCCTGCGCCACGCAGCACCACGGTGCGCGAATTCGGCAGCGCGGCGGCTAGCGCCTTGCCGGCCTTCGCAGGCGTCATCATGTCGCGTTCGCCGAGAATGAGGGTGGCAGGGACCTTGATTTCGGCGGCGGCGGCCAGCGCATTTTGATACGCGTTGCAGGCGGAGAGGTCGTTGAACAGCACGCCGGACCGGCACTGTTCGAGAACGCGCTGGGCGCCGCTGTGCATCCACAGTCCTGGCGCCAGGCTGCCGCCCAATTCGGCCTGAAAGCCCAGTCCCCAGATCGAAACCATATCGACGGCGGAATGATCGTTGGCCTCGGCAGCCTTGAGCAGATCAGGTCCCACGGTCATGGTTGCCGCGGTTCCGATCAAGCTCAGCGCAGATACTTTCGCCGGGTGTCGGGCCGCGGTCTCCAGCGCAATCAGCGATCCCATGGAATGGCCGACCAGCCGCGCCTTCGCCGCACCCGCGGCGTCGAGCAGCGACGCGGTCCAGTCGGCCATCTCGGCGATCGTGGAGAGAGGTGGGCCTGCCGACCGGCCGTGGCCGGGCAAATCCGGCGCCAGCACGCCATAGCCGTGGTGGGCAAACCAGCGGCTGTGCAGGGCCCAGGTGGTATGGTCGAAGCCGGCGCCGTGCAGAAGCACGATGGTCGGCTGCGACAAATCGAATTCGCGGCCGCCGGTGGCGACGAAGGTCTGAACGCCGTTCACGGATAACTGCATCGTTCAAACCTTCTGCGAGATACGAAGCGCCTGGCCAAGATCGTCGATGATGTCGGAAACGGACTCGATACCGACCGACAATCGCACCAGTTCTTCGCCGACACCGGCCGCCTTGAGCTGGGCGGCATCCATCTGCTGATGCGTGGTGCTGGCCGGATGAATGACCAGCGTCTTGGCGTCGCCGACATTGGCCAGATGGCTGATCATCCGCAGCGCTTCGATGAATTTCCTGCCGGCCGGGCGGCCGCCCTTGATTCCGAAGCTGACGATAGAGCCCGCGCCGCGCGGCAGCAATCGTTTGGCCAATTCGTGATCCGGATGGTTTTGCAGCGAAGGATGCAGCACCCAGTCGACCGCCTTGTTCGCAGTCAGGAATTCGAGCACCGCGTGGGTATTGGCCATGTGGCGGTCCATGCGGACGCCCAGCGTCTCGACGCCCTGCAACAGTTGAAAGGCATTGGTCGGCGACAGACACGCCCCGAAGTCGCGCAGGCCTTCGGTACGCGCCCGCATGATGAAGGCGGCGGTGCCGAACTGCTCGTCGAAGACGATGCCGTGATATCCGGCATAAGGCTCCGTCAACACCGCAAACCTGCCGGAGCCACGCCAGTCGAAGCGGCCGCCGTCGACAATCACGCCGCCGATGGCGATGCCATGGCCGCCGATCCATTTGGTCGCAGAGTGCATCACGATGTCGGCGCCAAGCTCGATCGGACGGCTGAGATAAGGCGTCGCAAACGTGTTGTCGATCAGCAACGGGATTTTTGCGTCATGCGCGATTTGCGCGACCTTGGGAATATCCAGCACCTCGAGGCCGGGATTGCCGATGGTTTCACCGATGATCAGCTGCGTATTGGGTCGGATGGATGCGCGGAATTCGTCCAGGGCGCGCGGCTTGACGAAAGTGGTGGTGATGCCGAAGCGCGGTAGCGTATGCGCTAGCAGATTGATGGTGCCGCCGTAAAGCGAGGATGAAGCGACGATGTGGTCGCCGGCACCAAGCAGCGTCGCGATCGCGAGATGCATCGCGGCCATTCCGCTCGCCGTGCAAATGGCGCCGACGCCGCCCTCCAGCGCCGCCAGCCGCTCTTCGAGCACCGCGGTGGTCGGATTTGAGATCCGGGTGTAGATGTGTCCCGCTCGCTCGAGGTTGAACAGCGCGGCGGCATGCTCGGAATCCTGAAACACATAGGACGTGGTCTGGTAGATCGGGACCGCGCGCGCACCGGTGACGGGATCGGGATGTTGTCCGGCGTGGAGGCTGAGCGTTTCGAAAGCGGGCGGCTTGGGTGCGGGCATGATGAACTCGGAGAACGATGCGGCTGCGGCTTGATGTGCCATAAATCAGGTTGGATTGTTAGCCCGGGGTTCAGCGATAACGCGCGGGAATGACGGGTATAAGTCGCGGCGACCTTTGGCGAATCATTGAACTGCGGGCGGTCTTGCCTATCTCCTGATCGCATCATGACGCTCCTCGCATCCGCACTGCCCATTGAGGCGCCCGCTGCCTTCCTCGGCGTGTCGCAGTCCGCGACCGGAAAACTGTGGCGCGACCGCCTTGATCCGCGGGGGGCGGCGCGGGCGCTGGCAATCACGCAGCGTTACCAACTGCCGGAAATGCTGGCGCGGGTGCTTGCGGGGCGCGACGTCGAGATCGACGCGGTGGAGGATTTTCTCGATCCGACCATCCGCAAATTGATGCCCGATCCCCATACCGTAACGGAGATGGAGGCCGCGGCCAAACGCATCGCGGACGCGGCAACAGGAAAAGAGAAAGTCGCGATCCTCGGCGACTACGATGTCGACGGCGCGACCTCCGCGGCGCTGTTGGCTTGGCACCTGCGGCATTGCGGTCTCGATCCGCTGATCCACATTCCCGACCGCATTTTTGAAGGCTACGGCCCCAACATCGAAGCGGTGCGCATGCTCGCCGAAAAGGGGGCGATGCTGTTGATCGCCGTCGATTGCGGCACCACCAGCCTGGAGCCGCTGGCCGAAGCGCGGCGGCTCGGCATGTCGGTGGTGGTGATCGACCATCATCAATGTGGCGATGAGTTGCCTGTCGTTGATGCTCTGGTCAATCCGAACCGGTCCGATGATCTTTCCGGTCTGGGCCATCTCGCCGCGGTCGGCCTCGTGCTGGTGACGCTGGTTGCCGTCAACAGGGAATTGCGTCGCCGCGGATTCTGGACCGGGGAGATGCCGGAGCCGGATCTGCTCGGCATGCTGCATCATGTGGCGCTCGGCACTGTCGCCGATGTCGCACCGCTGATTGGGCTCAACCGCGCCTTTGTGGCAAAAGGCCTGATCGCGATGCGGCGGCGCGATCATGTCGGGCACACGGCCTTGATGGACGTCTCGCGCCTGAATGGCCCGCCGGAAGCCTGGCATCTCGGATTCATGCTCGGACCCCGTATCAATGCGGGAGGACGGATCGGCCGTGCCGATCTCGGGGTGCGGCTGTTGCTGGAGGGCGATGTCTCGGAGGCAGCGCGGATCGCTGCCGAACTCGATCGGTTGAACACCGAGCGCCGCGTCATCGAGCAGATGGCGGAGGCGCAGGCGGAGGCGGAGGCGCTGGCCTCGCTTGGGCTCGAGGACAAGGGCGCGGTGATCGTCACCGCATCGGAGGGCTGGCATCCCGGCGTGGTCGGCCTCGTCGCCTCGCGCTTAAAGGAAAAGTTCACGCGGCCGGCGTTTGCGATCGCATTGGAGCCGGGCGGGATCGGCACCGGCTCCGGCCGTTCCATTCCGGGCGTCGATCTCGGCAGGGCGGTGCGGCAGGCGGTGACCGATGGGCTGTTGATGAAGGGCGGTGGCCACGCCATGGCGGCGGGCGTGACGCTGCGCAAGGAACGGCTGGCGGAGTTCCGCGCCTATATGGAAAGCGCGCTCGCGCACGATGTCGCGCAGTCTCGCCACGCCAACGAGCTTTTCATCGACGGCGCGGTGAGCGCGCGCGCGGTGACGCCGGAACTGGCGGGGACCCTCAATCGCGCCGGCCCGTTCGGCAGCGGCAATCCCGAACCGGTGATCGCGCTGCCGTCGCACCACTTGGTCTATGCCGATGAAGTAGGCCAGGCCCATTTGCGGGTGCGGTTCAAATCCGGCGACGGCTCCATCGTCAACGGCATCGCGTTTCGCTCGATCGGGCAAAAACTCGGCAACGCGCTGGCCGAGCATCGCGGTCAGCCGCTGCATGTGGCGGGATCGCTCGCCCTCGATCGCTATCAGGGCACCGAGCGCGTACAACTTCGCGTCCTTGACGTCGCGGTGCCAGATTCAGGGCCCGCGGTCATTCGTTAAATTAAGTAAGTTTTCCGTTAACGATTTTTACGCGACGCTGCCGGAGCTATGCTTGCCGACGGATTATTGGCCGGGAGCGAACGATGCAGGCGGCTTACGCGCTGACGCGGCTGATCCTGTTCGGATTCGGCTGGGGGATTGCCGCGGGCCTCGCGCTGGCCGCCGAACAGCTGTTGCCCGGCGTGAAATGGCCGATCCTCGGCCTCGCGGCGGCATTGTGGACGTTTATCTACGCGCTGTATGTGATGGGTGAAGCGAATAGAAACAGGGCTATGAGTTCAACGCCACGTCCTGTTTCTGAAACAGGTCGGCCCGTTGGCTCGCAATGAGGCAGGGCTAGCTGCCCTGCCTCAGCCTCGCCAGCACCTTCAGTCCGCCATAGCCATCCGCCGGCAGCAGGCCCATTTTGATCTGGTAATCTTTCACCGCCTTCATGGTGTCGTTGCCGACGCGGCCGTCGGTGCCGCCGGTATCAAAACCGGCTTTGGTCAATCGGGTCTGGACTTCCTGCACTTCGGCTAAGGTCAGCGCGCGTTCCGAACCGGGGAAGGGATGGATGAAAGGCCCGGCGCCCAGGATGCGGTCGCCAAGGTGGCAGATCGCCAGCGCATAGTTCATTGACGGGTTGTAGCTGCGCACCGCATAAAAATTCGGACCCAACAGGAATGCCGGACCGCCGGCGACCGGCACCCACATCTGTGCGGACGCATTCGGCTGAGGAAACGGCTGGCCGTCCGCGCGCGCAACGCCGGCGCCGGCCCAGGCCGCATAGCTCCGGCTGCCGCTCAAGGCCCCGCCCGGTGCGCGCACCTCATAACCCCAGTGTTCGCCCCGATGATATTTGCCGCGGTTGACCAGATAGCGCGCGGTCGAGCCCAGCGCGTCGTCCGGCTTGCCGAACGGCGACACCCGGCCATCCTTGTCGTAATCCATGCCGACATTGAGCCAGACTTCCGGCATCCACTGGGTGTGCCCCATCGCGCCGGCCCAGGAGCCGCGCATTTCATCCGGCGTGCTCCAGCCGCGGTCGACAATACGGAGTGCATTGATCAACTCGGTCTCCCAATAGGCGCGGCGGCGCGGCTCGTTCCAGGCCAGTGCGGCGAGCGAGGGAAATACCGGGCGCATATGGTTCTGCTGCACCAGCGGATCGCCATAGGCGGACTCCACGCCCCATAGTGCCAGCAGCGTGCCGCGCTCGACGCCAAAATCCTGCTCGATCCGGGCGAAGAGCGCCTCGTTCTTCCGAAGCGCCTCCTTGCCATTGATGATGCGCCAGTCCGAGACGCGGCGGTTGATATATTGCCAGATTTGCTCATAAAACTCCGGCTGCCGCTGCATCTGTTTGAACACGGACATGTCCGGCTCGATGCGGCCCATCACGCGCGTGTAGGTCGCATCCGAGATGCCTTTAGCCAGAGCGCGGGCGCGAAACGTGTCGCGCCACTGGTCGAAGCCGGGTGGGGCGGTCGCGCGCGCCAGCGCGGGATGGATGAGGAGGGCGCCGGCGCCGAGGCCGGATTCCAGGAAAGCGCGGCGGGTGAGCGGTTTTCGAGAATCGGTTGGGTTCATGGGACCATTCTAGCGACGTCGGGACATTTGCGGCAGCGGTCGTTCGCCGCTGAGAAATAGCCAAACAGCGGCACCTCTGTGGCAAGATTGGACAACAGGCGCCGGGCTGTCATGTAGTCTGGGTTGTGCACACCGCAACCGCCGATGCGTGGAGTGTTGCCTTGGGAAGTCGCACAAGTTCATTTGGGAATTGTGCGTGCAAGGCGACAGTAAGCCAAATGAACAAGACCGTTCGTAACCAACGACGGAAACTAACGGGCTCGTGGTTCAATGCGCTGGCGACCGCGCTCATGGCGGCTGGTGTGTTTGCCCCTGCGGCGTCGCAAATCTATGGTTTCGGCTCAAATCGCGCCGATCAAACATTGGTGCTTGTCAGTTCCGCCGTTTGCCTTGCCGTGAGCCTAATATTACATTTGGTTGGAAGGCAGGTTCTAGGAGGACTTGAGGAATGACGCAATTTCAAGCCATCGCCATCCTAATGCCCGTCTTTGCGCTGGTCATCATGTTAGCCGTTGCCCGTTGGGCGCAATATCAGGATCGGGCGCCGGGGGACAATCCGGATCAGTCAAAGCCCGCGCAGCGCGACCGTTAGCGATGGCACTAGATCACGCCCCCCGCACCGACTGGAAAACGTTCAGGCAGCTCGCGCCGGATGCCTACGATTCGGTGCTCGCATTGAACAAGATCGCCGAGCAGAACGGCCTCGACAAGCAGTTGCTTGAACTTGTGAAGTTGCGCGCCTCGCAGATCAACGGCTGCGCCTTTTGCGTGCAGTATCACATCATGGCGGCGGAGAAGCTCGGGATTGACCTCGACAAGCTCAACCTCGTCGTGGTCTGGCGCGAGGCGCCGGTCTTCTCGCCGCGCGAACGCGCCGCGCTGGCGTGGACCGAGGCGCTGACGCTGGTCTCGCGTGGCGTCAGCGACGAACTTTATGCCGAAGTCAGTATCGAATTTTCCGATAAGGAACTGGCGTATCTATCGACCGCGATCGCCGCCATCAACGTCTGGAACAGATTCGGCGCGTCCTATCGCTGGGCCCCGCCGGCGCGGCAGAAGCCCGCGGCCAAGGCATCCTAGGAGCGGTGCACTGGCGAGCCGGGGTCGTAGCGAACCCAGCGTTTGTCCACCGGCTTCTCGAGCGGCATGAGGAATGCCCCACCGCGTGCGGGGCACGCAATCCGCGTTAATTCTCCGCACCCTCCGTCGAGACCTGCGGACGAAGCGGACCCAGCGGCATCGCCTGCGCCATCGCCGGTGCCACCGGCTGTTCCGGTCTGAACTGGCGCCCCCGGGTCCTGATCAAGCGCTCATAGGCCGAGATCAGCGTCACGTAGGGGTTGACCCAGAGCCAGCCGTCGCGCGTGAACACCTGCACGTCGAAATGCAAATGGCGGCTGGTGCCGTTGGGATAATCGAGATAGTTCGACACCACGCCGATTTTTTCGCCTTCTTCGACGCGGCGTCCGTTCAGTATGCCGCCGGCGTCCAGGTCAGCCGGATTCATGTGCATATAGCGAAAGCGGATATGTTCGGTCCGGGTGTTGATCTGCAGCGTCACCGCCTGCTGCTTCGGCGCGCGGATCAGGACGCCCTCGCGGACGGCGACGATCGCCTGTCGCTTCGGATCGCAGCGCTCGACGGCTTCATTGCCCGGCGAACAAACGGAGCGGATATCCTGCCCCTGATGGCCAAAGCCATTGGCGCATTGGCCGACGCCGAAATCGCGGGCCTCGCAAAAACTGTCCCGCCATGGATAGGCGCGGTTTCCTCTCGCCAGCAGCTGCAGCGACCTAAATTTGCGATCGCGGAACGATTGCGAGTTCACGGAGTCCGGCGCTTTTTCAAGGGGAAAACGAATCTGTGAATAGGCATTGAAATCCGCGCGGCCGCCCTGTCTGCGATAGCCGCTGCCCGGGACAATGTCACCGGGCGGCAGATAGGTGAAATCGGCGGACTCGGCCGCCGGCCGCTCAGCGATGCCGGCGGCGATATCCAGATGACGCCGCGACGGCTGGCCGCCGGCAATGCGCAACGCCTTCAGAAAGCGTTCGGCGACGGGATAGGCCTCGCGGCAGGCGAGCCGTTTGGCGCGCGGGGCGCTGTCGAGGCACTGGATCGACACCACATAGGGAACGCCGAAACGCGTGAACGCATAGCGCACGTAACCCTCGCGGATGAAGCGGCGCAGATCCGGAAATTGCGCTGCAAGAGACTTGACGGGCTCGCCCTTGCCGGCAATCGGATCATCGATATCGTAACTGAGGATCGAGCCGGTAATCTGTACTTCGACCGGCTTTGCGAATGTCCGCCGCGGCATGCCGTCGCCGGCGCCCGGCTCCAGCGAAAACACCGCGTCATAACCGGCGGGTCCGGCATCGAACATGTCGGCGGCGTTGAAATCTGCCTGATAACGCGACACCGCAAGGCTCGATGGCGCGCCGTTCGTGGGCGTGTTGAGGAATGCCGCGACATCGAACGGCAGCAGGACCGGCACCGGGCTACGGCCGATGCCTGCAAATATCGGCGATGTCACCGCATTCAACTGGACCAGCGCCGGTGTCGAGCGGGGATCGGATGGCCTGACCCGGCGCTGGCCTGAAAACGTGAACGCGGAGCTGGCCGACGGCAGGGTGCCGATCTCGGATCTGAGCGCGTCAAGCACGGCACGCCATTCGACCCGCACCGCGGAAATCGCGGGTGTCTTGAATTGGTCGGCGGCGCAGGCGTTGCCTGCGGTGAAAGCGAGCAGCGAAGCCAACAGGCGCGCGCTGAACGGCAGCAGCAGACGGCCGGCGGATTCAATGCTCAACTGTGTCCCCCCAAATTCAGCGCGCCCGATTGCCTAGTCCTTGGCGCGCTCGACGTAAGACCCGTCCTCCGTCATCACCACGATCCGCGTTCCCACCCCGATATGCGGCGGCACGTTGGTCCGCACGCCATTGGAGAGTTTGGCCGGCTTGTAGGATGACGATGCGGTCTGGCCCTTGGTCACCGGCTCGGTTTCGACCACTTCCAGCGTCGCACGCTGCGGCATCTGGATCGCCACCGGGACCATGTCGTGCAGGGAGAGTTTGACCTGCATGTTTTCCTGCAAATACGGCGCGGCGGTGCCGATCACATCCTTCGGCACGCGCACCTGGTCGTAGGTGTCGGTGTTCATGAAGTGGAAGCCGTCGGCGTCCTCATAGAGGTAGTTGAAATTGTGGTCCTCGATGGTCGCTTTTTCGACCTGGTCGGTGGTCTTGTAACGTTCGGAGACCTTCACGCCGTCGCTGATTCGGCGCATTTCGATCTGGCTGACCGGAGTTCCCTTGCCGGGATGGATGTTCTCCGCGGTCAGAACCACGTAAAGCTTGCCGTCTTGCTCGATGACGTTGCCCTTGCGAATAGAACTGGCGATGACTTTCAAAGCTGTTTTTCCTAGAGTTTGGGTTCGGGACCGATCCGGACATGCGTGTCCCGGGGCCATTGAGCCGGTTTCGGGCCGCAACATACTGATTTTGCCCCCATATGCCAGCATTTTACGGCAGGTTTTGGTGGGCTGATGGGGGCGATCAACAACCCATCGCCGTGGTGGTCAACGGGGCGGCATGTCGACCGCAGGCCGTTTTTGGCCGCGCGGAGCGCCATGACCAAGGCCATTCGGGCGTGGTTCGACGATCAGGGTTTTGTCGAGGTTGAAACCAGCATTCTGCAGGTATCGCCGGGCAATGAAACTCATCTGCACGCGCCGCGGACCGAGCTGAGAGATAGCGCAGGCGCAGCGGTTACGCGCTATCTCCGTACCTCGCCGGAATTCGCTGCCAAGAAACTGCTGGCGGCGGGAGAGAAGAAAATATTCGAATTCGCGCGGGTATTTCGCGACCGCGAGCGGGGCGACCTGCATTTGCCGGAATTCACCATGTTGGAGTGGTATCGCGCAAGCGAGACCTACGAAGCGGTGATGGCGGACTGCATCGTCGTCATCGCCCGTGCCGCTGAGGCGACCGGGATCGGCCGTTTTTCGTTTCGCGGCAACAGCGCCGATCCCTTTGCCGAGCCTGAATTGCTCACCGTGGCCGCGGCGTTCGATCGGTTTGCCGGGATCGATCTGCTCGCCACCGTCAGGGATGGCCATGGTGATCGCGCCGCGCTGGCCGATGCGGCTTGTGGCAAGGTGCGGCTCACGGACGACGACACCTGGTCGGATATTTTCAGTAAGCTGCTGGTCGAACACATCGAGCCGCAACTGGGGCAGGGCAAGTTGACGGTGCTGTTCGAATATCCCGCGCAGGAGGCGGCGCTGGCGCGTACAAAACCGTCCGATCCCCGCATCGCCGAGCGTTTCGAGATCTATGCCTGCGGCGTCGAGCTTGCCAATGGATTTGGCGAATTGACCGATGCGCAAGAGCAGCGGCGCCGTTTCATGCATGCCATGGACGAAAAACAACGGCGCTATGGCGAGCGCTATCCGCTCGACGAGGATTTTCTCGCGGCGGTCGCCAGGATGCCACAAGCCAGCGGCGTCGCGCTGGGTTTTGACCGGCTGGTGATGCTGGCCAGTGGCGCTGCAAAGATCGATCAGGTGGTGTGGACACCGCCCGCGGGGGAGCAATGAGCAAGTTCAATCGCCGCCTTGTTTCGACATTGCGGCAACCTGCCGAGCTGGTTGCGCATGGGTTTGCATCCGCAGCGGATTTGCCCGACCTTGAGAAAGTCGCGGCGCGTTACGCGGTGGCGGTAACACCCGCGATGGCCGCGCTGATCGACCCCGACGATCCAGGTGATCCGATTGCGCGGCAATATATTCCGACCGCTGAAGAACTGACGGTGCAACCAGGCGAGAACCCCGATCCGATCGGCGATCATAGCCATTCGCCGGTCGAGGGCATCGTGCATCGCTATCCCGACCGGGTGCTGTTCAAGCTGGTGCATGTCTGCGCGGTGTATTGCCGCTTCTGCTTCCGCCGCGAAATGGTCGGGCCGGGCCGGGAGACCGCGCTGTCGCAGCGCACCTACCGCAGCGCGCTCGACTATATCCGTGCGCATGGTGAAATCTGGGAAGTTATCCTGACCGGCGGCGATCCCCTGATGCTGTCGCCGCGGCGGCTCGCCCAAATCATGGCGGACCTGGCCGCGATCGATCATGTCAGGATCATTCGCCTTCACACCCGCATGCCGGTGGCCGAGCCGGAGCGCATCGACGACGAGCTCGTCGCCGCGCTGAAGGTCTCGGATGCTACGACCTGGGTGGCGCTGCACGCCAATCATCCGCGGGAATTGACCCCCACCGCCCGCACGGCCTGCGCGCGCCTTATCGACGCCGGCATCCCCTTGGTCAGCCAGTCGGTGCTGTTGCGTGGCGTCAATGACGACGCGGCGACGCTGGAGGCGCTCATGCGGGGCTTTGTCGAATGTCGCATAAAACCGTATTACCTGCATCACGGTGATCTGGCGCCCGGCACCGCCCATCTGCGTACCACGCTTGGTGAGGGCCAGGAATTGATGCGTGCGCTGCGGGGTCGCGTCTCCGGGCTATGTCAACCGGATTACGTGCTCGATATCCCTGGCGGACACGGCAAGGCGCCGGTCGGTCCGAATTATCTGTCGGACGCGAATTCGTTGTCGCGGGCAAATTCTTTGGTCCAACAAGGTGAACCGCATCCGGAATCGCGCTATCGTGTTGTCGACTATTGCGGCGACGTCCATTTTTATCCTCCGATGCCTTGACCGGATGGGCAGCTGACAATGGCCAAGCTGGAGCCGCCCGAAGATCAGGGCCACCGTGCAACCGAGAACGCGGTGATGTTCGGCTTCTTCGTGGTGCTGGTGGCGGCGGGGGTCTGGCTGCTCGCCACCATGGCCGACGTGCGCAAGGCGCAGGACTGTGCGGCACAGGGTCGCCGTAACTGCGCAACCATCGAAATTCCGGATCGTCCGCGCTAGACTGTCTTACCTGGCTGAGGAGAAGGAAGATGCGAAACCTGATCACGACGATGGCATTGCTGGCCCTGATTGGCAGCCCGGCGGCCGCGCAGACCGGAAGCACCGGTTCGCCAGGGGCCGCAAATGCCCAGCCTACGCGCGGAGCTCCGGTCGGCCACCGTCAGCCACGCGCCGCCGACTTTTCTGCGGAGAAAAACGTGAGTGATCCGAACGATCCACTCAGCAAGGAGAACGCCTTGCTCGACAAAAAGATCAAGAGCATCTGCCGCGGATGCTAGGCCGTCAGGCCGCGTTGCGCGCGGCCAGCGCCATTCCGATCAGGCTCGCGCCGCCGAACAGCATGTTGATGCCGACCAGCAGGCCGAGCGCCCACAACGCCGATCCCGGCAATCCGGCAATGATGAAGCCGGCAATCAGGATATCCATGATTCCCGCCGTGAGCAGCCAGCCCCATCGTTCGGACAGATCCTTTTTGTGCTCCAGCGCGTACATGATGGTGGCGACGCCCTCGGCGAGGAAATAGGCGCCGACCACGACGGTGAGGGTCAGCGTGCCCTGCACCGGCTGAGCCAGCAGGATGATGCCGGCGCCGATCGCCAAAACCGCGGAGATCAGGGACCACCAGAAGCCCGGCATCTTCCGCGCCCAGAAGGTGAGAACGACGCCGGCGACACCGCTGATCAGAAATATCCAGCCCAAGAATATGGTGACGGCCAGGCTTGCCAGCGGCGGGACGATCATGGCCGCGAGACCGAAGATCACCAAAAGGATGCCTTCGATCAGAAAAGCCTTCCAGTGCTTGCGCGCTGCGGTGCTCATTTTGGTCGTAAGGGCTGACATGTCCTGGGGAACGGTCATCGAAATTTCCTGATGCCGGCGGCGGGGTCGGAGCAACGCAATTATATCCCGCGCGAACGCCGCCGGGTCAAAAATTGTTCGCCCGTTTCAGGGCCCACTGGAGGCAGAAATGCCGGAGACGGTTGTACGCAGGCGATTGCGGCCGAGAAAATAAATCGCGGGGGTGATCACCAGCAGCGCGATGCCGATCATGATCGAGACAAAACCCACCGGAACAAGCACGAGCTTCACATTCCGCTCGGGGTTCACGAACCAGTGGTGGACGGACGACAGCACAAACGCCAGGCCGCCAAATCCCGCCCCGCCGCCCACGACCAGAAGCGCCCACATCCGGCGCAGATTGCTTAGGCGTTCGCGCGACATCTCGGTTCGCGGCGCATGGTGGCGGCCGACCCGCCGCACCAGCCGCACCGCGAATGCGATGGTGCCGAAGCCGATCAGCATGCTGGTGCATTCGAGCATCAGCCTGGTGGACCCGTCGATGTCAGGGTTTTGCTGCAGCGCCAGCAGCGGAAAATCGAAACCCGAATGCAGCAGCAGCGGCACCAGCAGGATCGAGATCCGCGCGCTGATGCGGGCCCAGTCACGGTGATGGCGGTGCGCGCCCAGCGCGGTGCCGGAGCGCGCAATCGCAAGATAGGCTCCGGCGATGACGCCGAGCCCGCCGTGGAACGGCACCGTCAGCACGCTACGCAACACTGCAAGTGAACGCCACATCTCCGGATGCTGCACGAGATAAGCGAGGTTCTCGTACGCCGCAAAACCAAGACCCGCCGCGGCGCCATAAACTACGGTTTCCATCGGGTCGGCGAAGCGGCGGCGGCGCCACGACACCGCGACGATGACCAGAACCTTGACCATCTCCTCCGGCGCGGCGATGCCGAAAATGGCCCGCAAGGCCAGCGCCAGTCCGGGGCTTTCGGTGATGGTCAACAGCGACAGGAACGGCGCGCGCGCCAACCCGAGCAGCGAGATACTCGCGGCCCCGAGCAGGAACGCCGCCCAGACCTGGAATGGCGGCCCGGGCCGCTCCTCGGCGGCGATCACCAGCCAAAGCATCAAGAGGGCCGGCGCGATGGCGGCGGCGCCGATGACGGTGGGGAGGGATTCAAGCAGGAACATGTGTCAGAGAATATAAGAATACAGCGGTAGCTCTTGAATGACCCACACCAACGAAACGCGGGCAGGCCTTATGGCTGGGCCTCGTCCGCTTTGATCGCTGCCGCCGTTTGCTGGCGGGCTTCAAAGGCCTTTTCCAACTCCCACGCCCGCTGCAAGCGCTCCGGATTGGTCTGCGCCAGCAACCTGCCCCAGGCGGCCGCCAGCGCTTTGAAGCCCTCGTCGCGGTTTGCCGCGCTGCCTTCGGCCCATTCCGGCAACGCCATCGGAATGGTGATGCTCCAGACCCAGCCGGTCCCGTCGAGACGGACCCGGCCGATCGAATGCCCCTCGAACTGCACGGAATAGTCGTCCTTGACGTCGGGCCACCGAGGCTGGGCATTGATAGTAATCTTGGCTGACATGCATCATACCAGCAGAAAGCCGCGTCCCAACGACACGGGCTTCCACGTTTATTACCGATACCGGGGTTTCAGGCAATCATTTGTACCACGCTCCGGCCGGGGCAAACCGCCTCAAGGCGCGGTTGCCCCGGCGCGATGATATTGGAGCTTCGTAGAAACGGGGGCCCACGAGCCGGCTTCGGCCTTCACTCGGCAATTCGCGTCAGAACGGCCTTGAAGCCCAGTGAGGGTGTTTCGGCAGCCGTGCCCTCAAATGTCGCGAACTCGCCCTTTGCCGTCCCCTGGCATTCGATCGTCACTTTGTCGAAGCCAAACGCCGACGGAAAATTGGGATCGTGTGTGTGTCGCATGCTACTGACGACCCCGGTAATGGTGTTGCCGTTCTCGGTGTAAGACCCGACATAGGCGAACGCCGAGCTCCCGCCGTGAAGTTTTCCATCGGCGGCATAGACCACGCCCGCGCCCTTCCGGCGGGGGGTCTTGAATTCAACCTTGTAAAGTCCCTTGAACATGATCGCTCCCCTGCGGCGCGGCAATTCGCGACGCAGGCTACCCGCAAATAAGGTAATTTCCCGTTGAGTTGTTCGTAACAAGCACGAGGGAGTTGTTGACGGTTTCTCCCTGAAAGGGCGGGGGCTTTTTCCCGCAAGCTCTGCATGGATACGGTTGCGCGCAGGGGAGGCTGGTTAATTCCCGGTTACGCCAGCCGTTCAAATCCGGGTGAAAGCGCGGCGCGGTTGTTAAAATTCGATGCTTATTGTCTGCGCAACAACAGGATGGGGGAGACAATGAATATTCAGCATTCAGCCCGATATCCGGTCGCCCGCGGCGCGCTGGCGATCCAGGATTTTCTCATGGTGACTGCATTTGGTGCGTGGGCGCTGGTGCTGGGCCTGTCGCCGGTGCTGGTTTTCCATGCGCTGACGTGACTTCTTGCGCCGGAAATCTATCCGTTTATTGATTTTCGGATTGCACTCGGCATTGAGCCCTGGAGATCGGAATGAGCTGGTTCGGCTGGCTCGCGAAAGACCAGGTGGCGGAGAAGGCGGCTCCGCCCGGTCCTCAGGCCATCCTTGAGGACCTGGCGCGGCGCGTTCCGCGATATGTCGACGACGCCGATCAAGGCAAGCTGCCCTATCCGGCCTGCAAGCAAATCATTTCCAACGCCGGGGACGCCCGCGCCGTTTGGGATCACACCCGGCTGGAGGCGATGCGCTATCTGATGATGGTGCCGGGGCGCGAATTCGTTCTTCTAGCTGAGCCCGCGCGTCAGCCAGAAATGCTGGAGGCCTTTCTTCGCCAGCAACCCCACGACGACACCGTCATCGATTTCACCGGTTCGACCATGAGCGACATCGCGATCGCGACATTTGCCGGGTTCAACTGGCTCAACTCCTGCGCCGTTCTGGCCGCTGTCGAACGCGAAAAGTTTTCCGGCACGCTGCAACATTTCAGGAAGCTCGTCGTGCTGGCGCAGCAATGGTGGGCGACAGAGGGGGCAGGCCCGCGCTGCCGCCACATGATCGAGGCCGGCGAAAAGCCGCCGCTGATGCTCTATCTGGTCTGGACGGACTACACCCGGCTGGCAAAAGAAGTAGCAGTAGCGGGGCTCGGCCGCGCGATCGAACGCGGCGCCGCGCGCGCGGATCTGGACGCGCTCGTGCAGACCATGACTCGTCTGCAGAACGCTGCTGATCCGGATGAGCTTGCGGGCTAGCGCGATCCATTAGGATTTTACGCATTCCCGGAACCGGAGTTTTACGGGCGCGCGCTATCTGTTGGCCCCGCCATACCCGAGCATTCCGGTTCGTCCTGGAGAAAAATAATGAAACCGCTTTTTGCGCTGACTTTCTCCGCCGCCGTTCTGATGTCGTGGAGCGCGGTCGCGGAAACCCGGGTCGAGACAACGTCAACGAGTTGCAAGAGCAGCGCATACGGTCCACGCACCTGCACCACGACGACAACCAGTTCGAATGGTTCGGAGCCGACGAACCAGAAACCAATCAATGCGGCGGAAGACAGGCTGAACCGGGAAGAGAAGGAAGCGCGCATCAAGAAGTGGGAAGCGTTCTGCAAGCCGACCGGTTTTGTCGATGACATGGGTATCACGCGGTTACGCTATGCACACGCGGGCTGCGACCTCGGCCGCAACGGCGAGAGCGGATCGGTTGCACAGATGCAATAAATCGGGGCGCGTGAGCGGACGCGGCTAGCGCCGCGCGTTACTCGCTTCGGCCGAACTCGCAGCCCTTGCGCGCATAGACGAGGCGGATCACGCCTTCATTGTCATAGGTGCGGGTCGGTTTGCAGAACGTTTCCCACTTCTTGATGCGTTCCTGCTTCGCCGCTTCATCCGCGGCCTCCTGCGCGCTGTCGCGCGGCTGGTCGGCAATCACCGAGGTTCGGCACGTCCTGCCGTAAAACTGGCTGTAGGTGCAGGTGGTGCTCACGTCCCACGCCTGCGCCGGGGCCGAGATGAGGGCGAGAATTGCGAACGCAAACAGGGTTTTCATGGACGCCCACTCATCACGGTTAACAAAGCATTACCGGGATGAAGCTAGCGCCTCGAAGGGCCGTCGCGCAACGAGACTCGCGGGTTAAGCTTGATGTCCGCGCTGCGGGTTAATTCTGGAACCGGCTCATACCGCCAGCAGCCGCCGGCACGCCTCAACGAAGACCTCCGCACCCGTGACGATGTCGGCATCGTCAGTGTTTTCGCTCCAATGATGGCTGATTCCTCCGATCGAGGGCACGAACATCATGCCGGCAGGCATGATCGTGGCGAGTACCTGGGCGTCATGACCGGCGGCGCTCGGCATGCGAATCGACCTGCCTCCGGCAAACACGGCGCTGGCGGCTTCGATGGCATCTTGGAACGTGGCATCCATGATGGCGGGAATCCCGGTACGAAGACGCTTCACCGCGACGCTGCAGCGGCCTTGCGCCGTGACGCCCGCGGCCATGCTGTGCAGCAGGTCATCCAGACGGTCGATCACGCGCGGATCGTCGTCGCGCATCTGGAACAGCATTTCCGCAGAGCCGGGGATGATGCTGGGCGCGCCGGGATCGAGCGTGATGCGGCCGGTGGTCCATACCGTGCGTCGTCCGCAGGCCAAAGGAAAGCGGTCGTCGATCTCAACGCAAAACCTCGCCAGCGCCAGGCCTGCATCCTTGCGAACGTCCATGCGGGTGGTACCCGCATGATTTTGCTCGCCGCTGAAGGTGATGCGGTATTGCCAGATCCCGACGATCGAAGTGACGACACCGATCTTGAGATCGCCACTTTCCAGCGTGCGGCCTTGCTCGATATGCGCTTCGATATATCCGATGTGCCGCCCGCATTCGGCCTTTGCGCGGGGCCGGCCCGCGAGACCGACGTCGCGCAGGGCCTCCCGCATGGTTCGGCCGCTGTTACGGTCGCGCGCGGCGTCGATGTCAGCCTCGGTTACACCACCGACGTAAGACCTGCTGCCAAGGAACGAGCCAAAATGTCCTTCCTCATCGCACCACGACGCGACTTCAACGGCGCCGTGTATGTTCGGGTCCAAATTGATGACGCGGGCGGCCTCCAGCGCATAGACGACGCCAAGCGGCCCATCGAGCCAGCCTGCGTAATTCTGGCTTTCGAGATGCGAGCCTGCCAACAATTTCGGTCCGGATTTTGTGCTTGTGCCGAGCACATTGCCGATGCCGTCGATGGTGGCGGCGAGTCCCGCCTCCGGCAGCCGCTGCGCCAGCCACTGCAGCGATCGCATGTGCGGCTCCGAGAATGTCGGCTTGTGAACGCCGGTCTTGTACGCGCCGATGGCGCGCAGCGCGGTCAGGTCCGCCAGAACCCGGGCGCCATCATACTGCGAGGGATTGTCTGACATGGGCCGCAACCTGGTCGGGCAATGGCGCTCCCTAGCGGAATCGAACCGCTCTCTCCACCGTGAAAGGGTGGCGTCCTAACCGATAGACGAAGGGAGCAAAAAGGCCGGTTTCGCCGCGACCGAATCCGGTCGCGAAAACCGCACTTTCGCAGGTAGCAAACAATAGTGTCGCCATATCAACGCTTTAAGTCTGCGATGAGGGCGTACCGCGCAGCACCGACGCGATCCGGTCCGGTCGCGGCGCGCGAACGTATAGTGGCGTTTGCCCGGCCGGGCAACCCGTCTTGCGCATTGCCTGCAATGGGCCGGCCCAGCCCGATGAGCGGCCAAATCCTCAATTCAGGAGGAGGTTGCAACGTTTTCTAAATCTTGCGCCGCTAGCAAGGCGAGGGCAAGTCGGGAGGAACAGGCGATGGCAATCAACAACAAGCGGGAAGCCCGCAAATCGGTCCGCCAGCCCGGATGGATCACCCTCGATGGCGGTTTTGCCGCGCGTCCTTGTACCGTGCTCGACCTCTCCTCGGCCGGCGCAAAGATCACCATCGACGATCCCAATGCGGTGACCGCGAAGGTGCGGCTGGCTTTTTCGCGCGACGCCCGGACCGGGCGCGCCTGCCAGGTGGTCTGGCGCCGCGCCAAAACCCTCGGCATCAGATTCATCCGGTAGCAAAAGCGCCTCATCCGCGATAGATTCCGCGGAATGCGAACGATCCTCCCTTTCATCCTGCTTGCGATGTTTTCGGCGTCAGCGGCGTCGGCACAGCAGTCCCACGACCGCAAGCCGGACAAGCCATCGGTCCCGCTGCGCCCCGCGAAGGCCGCCGCGAACCCTTGCGCCGAATACGGTCCCGGCTTCGTCCGGGTCGAGGGATCATCCACCTGCATCAAGATCGGCGGCAGTTTTAGCGTGGGGGTCGGCGCGTCGCGCTGAACCAACCAAAGCGAGGGCCGGTTGCAGCTCGATATCATCGTTCCGGTCGTGATGAGCTGTGCGCTGCTGTGGTGGATCAGCCGCGACATGACCTGGACCGCGCGTTTGACGGTGACCGCGATCACCCTGGTGCTGATCTTATGTATTCTGGTGTTCGAGCGGTCGAGCCACTGAAGCCGTCCAGGCGTGCCCTCAGCTCATCGGCGGTGCGAGGAATTTCTGAAATCCGGGACGGCCGGAGACTTGCGCGAACCAGCGCTCGAGATGGGGCAGTCGTGGTTTGCTGATGCCGTCGACCCCGAACCAGCGGCGCGCATAGGCACCGAGCGCAATATCGGCAAGCGTGAACTGATGGCCTTCGATGAACTGCCGCGTTGCCAACTGGGCTTCGGGAATCCGCCACACCGCGGCTTCGGCGTCCGCATCCTTCTGGATCGCGATCATGTCACGTTTTTCCCTGGGCGTCCGGACGAGAGCCCAGAATACCGGACGGTCCACCGGCTGCAGGGTGGAGAGCGTCCAGTCCAGCCAGCGATCGACCGCGGCTCGCGCCTTGGGCGCCTCGGGATAGATCGGCGAACCATGTCCGTGGACGAGCGCAAAATACCGCATGATGGAATTGGATTCCCACAGCACGAAATCGCCGTCCACCAGCGTAGGCACGCGCCCATTGGGATTCATCGCGAGATAATCGGGTTCTGTATTGCGTCCGAATGCCATGCCGGCGTCGATGCGGTGATAGCTGACGCCCAACTCCTCGGCGCACCACAGCACTTTCTGGACATTGACCGAATTGGCGCGGCCCCAGATCGTCAGGTTGCTTTTCGCCACGGCGTTTCCCCTTGTTCTTGAGTGCCGCTCTGCTCATAGCGGAAACTCGAACGTCAGGGAAACAGCCGAGAAACAAATCGGGCTCCGCCGGAAGGCGAAGCCCGATGGAGTGAATGCTCGGTCTTTTTTGCTTAAGCCTTGGCCGCTCAGCGGCCGAAGAACAGCCACAGCAGAATGATGATCGGGATAGGCACTCCCAACAGCCACAGCAAAATTCCGCGTCCCATTTTTCTCTCCTCTCGGGTTGCACCAGAGAACGCGGAGCGGTTCGACGAGTTCCGTCAGAGTGCCAAAATCGAGCGCAAATATCGTTTGCCTACCAGTGTCCGGTATTGGGCATAGAGCTCCACGGCTCGGCCGGCGGTTTTGCGTCGCCTTTCTGCAGAAGCTCGATCGAATGCAAATCCGGCGAACGCACGAACGCCATCTGGCCGTCGCGCGGCGGGCGGTTGATGGTGATGCCGAGCTTCATCAGCTTCTCGCAGGTGGCGTAGATGTCGTCGACCTCATAGGCGAGGTGGCCGAAATAGCGGTCCTCACCGTATTTCTCCTCGTCCCAGTTGTAGGTGAGCTCGACCAGCGGCGCGCCGCGTCCCTTGGATTGCTTCAGCAGCCCCTCGTCCTCCGCCGCGCACAAAAACACCAGCGTGAATTTCGCCTTGTCGTTATCGACCCGCCGCACTTCCTTCAGTCCCAGCGCGTCCCGATAAAACTTCAGCGCGGCATCGAGATTGCGGACCCGCAGCATGGTGTGGAGATAGCGCATGGTTGTTGTCTCCCTAAGGGTTATTGCAGGTTTGTTGTTTGGTTCGGTGGTTCAATAACAGCAAAACGCGATCAGGGGCAGGGCGAGAATCGATGCCACAAAGATGCGACCTGGATATCTTGAGAATGGCAAAAGATAAGTGAGTAGATGGCGTATGCGCCGGGAAAAGTCGTTAAAATCACGAAGATGGAAAAATGGCCTGGATCGCCCTCTGCTTTGCCCGCAAAAGCGAAAGCCCCGCCGGGGGATGGGGCGGGGCTCTCTCTTCAAAATAGAGCAAGGGGGGAGGTTGCTCCGCCACGATAACGCTTAAACGCGGGTCTGGTTCCCAGCGGTTGCCCGGGCTTTTGCAAAAATTGCGTCATAGTCGGCTTCCCGCGCCCGCTGGAATTTCTGCTGCTGGGCCTTGAAGTTGGCCACCCTGCGCTCGATTTCGGCGCGCTCGGACGCCATGGGACCAAGGCCCATAACAGCAATTCCCGCTGGTTTTGGCGGTTGAGCCGGCTCGCCCTGCGCCACCGGCTTGACGGGCTCGGCCTGCACCGCACCGGCGGCTGCGGTTCGCGCTGGCCTGGCCGCGGTGACACCCTCCACAAACGCCAACGTCTGTTCGATCAACTGGTCGCGCTCACGCATCCACAACTTCATCACGCATACCCCAAGGACCCGAATGCATTTCACCGGAGGTTGACGCCAAGATCAACCGTATTGCGCGAGGATGGCCAAGATCGGCGCAGCGCGTGACCAGTTAGCCACAGCGAGGGGGTGCTCAATGAGGGATCGTTACGGGCGACCCACGATCCTCGCGTCCTTAACGAAGAATGGCCGCTTTCCCGGAAATCGTATTGCGGCATTGCGACATTTTCAACCATCGCATTTATTCAACTCCGGGATGCTGTAATTGGGTTCCAAAGCGCCTTATAAAGCTGACGCCAATTGCATCCGGAGTGCCTAATGCCACCGACCAATATAAAAAACCTTTCCGTAGCCCAACTGCTTGGAATGCGCGGGGATATCGATAAGCTTCTTCAATCGAAAAGGTCCGAACTGGAGGCCCAGCTCGCGCAGATCGGCGGCGAGAGTTATGGGGTTAGAAAAGCCGGCTCGGTAAAGGGAACAAAGGTCCCGCCGAAATACCGGCATCCGAAGACCGGCGAGACCTGGAGCGGCAGAGGCGGCACCGCCGGATGGCTCGCCCGGGAAATCAAGGCCGGCAAGAAGCGGGAAGACTTTCTGATCGCAAAGCCCGGCCGAAAGAAACGCAAGGCCAGGTGATAGTCTGTGGGCTCGAACGCGCCGGCCGCAGTGGATGGCCGGCCCAGCGTTTGCAGCCCTGGTGTTTGCAAATGTCCGGTCCTCCTTGCAGACTGCGGTCGCGTCGATCGCAAGACTTGAGGCTCGGACAAATCCTAGAATGATCGCGTCAGATCTTCGCAGCGGCGTGGAACGGCTCGGCGACATGATCGCCGAGGCCAAGGTCATTGTCCCTTTCACCGGCGCCGGCATTTCCACCGAAACCGGCATTCCCGATTTCCGCTCGCCCGGTGGGTTGTGGACCCGCAACCGGCCGATCCCATTCGACGAATTCGTCGCCAGCCAGGACGCCCGCGATGAAGCATGGCGGCGGCGTTTTGCCATGGAGCCGACTTTTGCCGCGGCCAAGCCGGGCCGCGGCCATCGCGCGCTGGCATCGCTTTATAAGGCCGGCAAGATTCCCGCCATCGTGACCCAGAACATCGACAACCTGCATCAGAATTCGGGTTTTGCGGCCGAGCATGTGATCGAGCTTCATGGCAATACAACTTATGCCCGCTGTATTGGCTGCGGAGAGTCCTATGGTCTTGCCTGGGTCAAGGAGCGCATGGATGCAACCAGCTACGCGCCGGATTGTCCCGCCTGCGGCGAGCCGGTGAAGACCGCGACCATTTCGTTCGGGCAGGCGATGCCGGAGGATGCGATGCGGCGCGCCACCGAACTCGCCCAGCATTGCGATCTGTTCCTTGCCATCGGCTCTTCACTGGTGGTGTGGCCGGCGGCAGGCTTTCCCATGCTGGCCAAAAACTGCGGTGCCAGGCTCGTGATCATCAACAACGAGCCGACCGATCAGGATGAAATCGCCGATCTCGTGATCCACCACGATATCGGGGAAACCCTTGGTCCATTCGTCGGCAACTAATGCCGAAATGATTCGCGCCTGTGCAAGCCTGTTCATAGGTCCCGCCAAAATTGTTTTTTGTCTATGCGGCGCAGGCGGGAGTGTTATCTTTGATTCGCAAGATTCGCGTTGCGTCATCATGGATTGTCATGGATGGGCGCGTGTTCCGGCGCTGTCGCGAAAGATGGCAGGCCGCAGATGACGTGTGGGGTCCGGGGTCATGGGGTCGGACGGATTTGAGTCCAAAAAGCCAGCGGGCGCCGCCCCAAGCGGGACCGGACCTTCAAGGCTTGGGCCGAACGAATTTGCGGGCGCAGACCGCGACGCCGCGGCCGATGCATTCGCAGGTCTCGGCGATGCCGCTGCCAACCTTGTCGAAGTCAGCGGCGTCATCAAATGGTTCGACGCCTCAAAGGGCTACGGCTTCATCGTGCCCGACAATGGCTGGCCGGACGTGCTGCTCCACGTCACGGTGCTCCGGCGCGACGGCTACCAGACCGCCTATGAAGGCGCACGCCTCGTGGTCGAATGCGTGCAGCGTGCCAAGGGCTATCAGGCCTTTCGCATCATCTCGATGGACGAATCCACCGCGATCCATCCGGCGCAGATGCTGCCGCCGCGCACCCATGTCAACGTCACCCCGACCAGCGGCCTGGAGCGGGCGCAGGTCAAGTGGTTCAACCGGCTGCGCGGGTTCGGCTTCCTGACCTGCGGGGAAGGAACGCCGGACATCTTCGTGCACATGGAAACTCTGCGCCGCTTCGGCATGACCGAGCTGCGCCCCGGCCAGTTTGTGCTGGTCCGGTTCGGGCCCGGCTCGAAGGGCATGATGGCCGCCGAAATCCAGCCCGAAACCGGCTCGCCCGGCCTGTCGTCGCACTGAGCGTCGATCACAATCCCGCGTTCCCAACGGCAAGTCGCGATCCGGCGCGCAAATCGCATTGCGCTGCATCACTGCGGTCTGGTATTGCCACGTCCGCCGGCCGGACTTCCGGCCGTGCGGATTTCGCGACGACGGTCGGGTTTGTGTCCATGAGCTTCAATTCTATCGGCCGGAAAGTAAGGTCGTGGATCGCGCCGGCCGCGGTCCCGATAATATTCGTGCTGTTAGGTGCCGGCGCGCACGCGGCCAGCATCCAGCCGCTTGAGATCGTGACAAAATCCGGAGTGCACGTTTTCTCGGTCGAAATGGCGACCACCGAGCAGGAAAAAGAAACCGGCTTGATGTATCGCAAGGAGTTGCCGGACGGCAAAGGCATGCTGTTCGACTTTTCGCCAGAGCAGCAGGTTTCGATGTGGATGAAGAATACCTACATCTCGCTCGACATGATCTTCATCCGCGCCGACGGCCGGATCCTGCGGATCGCCGAGAATACCGAGCCGGAATCGACCAGGATCATCTCATCGGGCGGGCTGGCAAAAGGCGTGCTGGAGGTGATCGCTGGGACGGCGAAGAAGTACGGCATTGCAGCAGGCGACCGGGTGGCGCACCCGCTGTTCAACGGACGCTGAAGGGCGAGCCTTGCTGGGATGCTTCCAAGCGTGTAACCACATCGCTTCTTTCGATATCGGGGTATAGCGCAGCCTGGTAGCGCGGCAGTTTTGGGTACTGCAGGTCGTTGGTTCGAATCCAGCTGCCCCGACCAACGTCCAAAATAATCGGACCGCGACGAACGTCGTTCCTGCAACGAAATCAGGCGCGCCGCTTTGTCCGGCGCGCCTGATCTATCCTCTACCCGGATCGCGCGAAGGGATCAATAATACGGGCAAACCCAGCGGCCGTAAGGATTCCAGTAGCAACCGACGCCATAGACGCCGTAGCCACGGCCCCAGCCCCTGCCGCGTCCCCAGCCTCTGCCGCCGCGTACGACTACGCCGCCGCCGCGACCCCGGAAGCCACCGCCGCGGAAGCCGCCGCCGCGGAAACCACCACCACCGCGGAAGCCTCCCCCGCCGCCACGGCCGCCGCCACCGCGGGCATCAGCCGACGTGCTCGACGCCGTCAATAGCAGCGTCGACGCGCCGACGATGCTGAGGCAATAGACGCAGACCAAGGCAAATGTTGCCAGCCAGCGTGTGAGAAAATTACGCGGGGTATTTTGAGCCATTTGGATCTCCCGGTCGGTGAAGCAGATCGACGTTATGATTCTTTTGTCGTGATCTGGCAGTTCGTGGTTCAGAGCGCGCGAAAATCGGATCGTATCGTAGACTGGGCGGGCACGCTTCCGCCACCGCAGAATAGTGGAAAGGCGCATGCTCGGTCAAGTTAAGCTGCATCTTGCATCGCGGGTTCCGGGACTCACGACAAATATTTATCGGCGTGCTGCTCTGCACCATCCGTTCATAATCATGAATGGATTTAACCTTTTGCGCGGCCCGCTCTCGCCAAGAACTTCATGACAGCCTAAGACCAGATCGCCACCCCGCGAACGCCCTTTCGGTTTCAGAAAGTCCATGTCGAAGCAGCATACTTATGTCCTCGGTTTGAACACCTACGACCATGACGTCAGCGCATGTCTGCTCAAGGACGGCGCAATCGCATTCGCCATCGCCAAGGAGCGGATCACGCGCGAAAAACACGCCAGCGGCTTTTACAAGGAGGTGATCGACTATTGCCTGGATGCCGAGGGCATCAGCTTCGACGACATCGATCTGATCGTTCGCAATTGCTACATCCTGCCGGTTGCCGAAATGGAAGACCGCCTGGTGTATCAGGACATGCCGGGCTTTCTTCCTGAATACGAACGCGCCGACGTCGCGACACATCCGCTGTACCGGTCGCAATCCGGCAAGGTCAAGACGATCTCGCACCACCTGGCGCATGCCTACAGCGCGTTCGCGGTGTCGCCGTTCGAGGACGGCGTCGTGATGGTGGTCGATGGCGTCGGCAGCTACGCTTCCGATGTCTCCGAACCGTATCCGACCACGGACACCGCCACGCCGCTCGCCCGCGAGTCCGAGAGCTATTACAAATTCAGCGGCACCCGTATCGAATGCCTGAAAAAAGTCTGGATGGAGCCCGATCGCGGGTTCCTCAGCGACGAATTCTACAACATGCCGGGGCTCGGCGCACTGTACAGCCGGGCCTCAACCTACGTTTTCGGCGACTGGAATAAATGCGGTGAGCTGATGGGGCTTGCGCCCTATGGCCGCCGCGAGCGGATAAAGCCGTTGATGGAGATCGCCGGCAACGAATTGCGTGTGCCGCGGTGGTCGGCGGAATTCAACCAGCCTTATGTCATGGACAGCAGCGGAAAATGGGAAACCAGCCCTTCGATGCGGCACTGGGAGGATCTTGCCTGGCGGGTTCAGGACGACACCGAAAAGGTGCTGCTGGCGCGCGCCCGCTGGCTGCGCGAGACAACCGGCGCCAAAAATCTTTGCATCGCCGGCGGCGTAGCGCTGAACTGCGTCGCCAACGGCCGGATCGCGCGCGAGGCCGGATTTGACAGCGTCTGGATTCAGCCGGCCGCCGGCGATGACGGGATCGCGATCGGCTGCGCGGCCTACGGCCAGCTCGAGGTTTTGAAGCGGCCGCGCTCGTTCGTCATGAACCAGTCCTATGTCGGCAAGCCCTATGACGACCGGGACATCGAGAGTACAACGCAAAAATTTCTCATCCGTATTCAGACCACCGCCGTTCGCAGCGACGATATCTGCCGCGACACGGCAAAACTGCTGGCCGAGCAGCGCGTGATCGGCTGGTTTCAGGGCGGCTCGGAATTCGGCCCCCGCGCGCTCGGCAATCGCAGCCTGCTCGCCGATCCGCGCAAGGCCGAGATGAAGGATATCCTGAACAGCCGCGTCAAACACCGCCAGCCGTTCCGCCCTTTTGCGCCGATCGTACTCCTTGAGCGGGCCAAGGAGATATTCGAAGGCGAGGAGGACTCGCCCTTCATGCTGATTGCAAAACCGGTGCGCCGGGAATGGCGCGACAGGATTCCGGCCGTCGTGCACGTCGATGGCACGGCGCGGGTGCAAACCGTCTCGCAGGACACCAACCCTCTGCTGTATCGACTGCTCAAGGAATTCGAGGCGCTGACCGGCGTTCCGGTGCTGATCAACACGTCATTCAACGTGAAGGGCGAGCCGATCGTTGAGACTCCCCGCGATGCCATGGTCTGCTTTTTGACCACCGGGATCGACAATCTGGTGTTGCACGACACGCTGATCTCGAAAAACGCGCTTCACAAGGTCGTGGCGCCGCTGGTGCGGGTCTATACCGACGTCGCCACCCTGGTGATGGCGACCGGGCGGGCTTAAGCGGGTCGCCACAAAAAACCATATTCCTCCGCGCAGGTTGTTCCCCGGCGATAGCGAGGGGCAACCTTTCCGTCGCTGCCGCGTTGCAGATTTTCCCAAGAAGGAGAAGCTTGATGATCGATGTGAAATACGCAGCCGGCGGGCTGGCCGCGCTAGCCGTCGTTACCCTTGGTTCCGTTCCCGCCTCGGCAATGCCGAACGGACTGCCGGCGGCGGCTGGCCAACATTCCAATGTTGAAAACGTACGGATGGTCTGCAATGCGTGGGGCCGATGCTGGTGGCGGCCGAACTACTATGTCGGCGCTCCGGTCGTCCGCTATGGCTATGTCGGGCCGCGCTACTATGGCGGCGGCTGGGGCCATCGGCGGGGCTGGGGACGACGCTGGTAAATTGTCAGGCACCAAGCTATCGGCGGGGAGGGCGCTTGCCCTCCCATTGTCGTAATGGGTCGGCGCTAGGAGGCCGGCGCCGGTGCCGGCTTCGGCAGCGGCTTGTCCTGCTTCTTGGACCAGGAGATGTAGTAGGCGACCGCAGTCATGATTGCGATTCCGGCGACGCTGACGCCGATCTGCGCCCACACCGAGCCGTAGCTCAACGCCAGTACAAAATGGCCGACGAAGGAGAGAAACACTCCGACGCAGAACACCGCGAGGGACTGCTGGCCGCATTTGACGACGGGATCGAAGATTTTCCACTCCAGGCCGGGCCAATCCTTCGGCACGAAGCGTACTGTCAGAATGACGATGACGACAAAATGCAGGAAGCGGTACCAGGCGAGGTTGGTTTTGTCGTTCGGATTGAAGGTGTCATAAAGCCAGTGCGGGAACAGATCTCCGAATCCCGAAAACTTTCCCGCAAAGGTCATCACCATGGCGAGGATGATGTATGCGATGCAGAGGTACAGCGTGATGGGCAGCTCGATGATCTTTCGTGACTTCACGGCACCGCCCAGCGCGCACCATGAGCCGAACACGAACAGCAACTGCCAGCAGAACGGATTGAAGTACCAGGTACCCCCGGGGTAGCCGGCGAGATTCCAGCCGAACCATCGCGCCGCCAGCCATAACAAGATCGACGCCAGCAGGGTCAAATCCGGTTGGCGCAGCATCAGCCATAGCACCGGCGGAAAGAACGCCATCAGCACGATATAGAGCGGAAGCACGTCGAGGTTGAGCGGCTTGAATTTGAGCAGCAAGCCCTGGCGCAGGGTCTCGATCGCGTTGTCGCCTGCCAGACCCGCCACATTGAATTCGTTGATGATGTCCGGATCCCCGAATTTCAGCGCGACGTAGCCGATCGAAACGATATAGATGACGAACAGGACGATGTGAGCGACATAGAGCTGCCAGACCCGCTTTGCCAGTCGGGTGGCGCCGACGATAAAGCCGCGCTCCAGCATCATCCTCGCGTAAACAAACGACGCGGTGTATCCCGAAATGAAGACGAACAGGTCCGCGGCGTCGCTGAATCCATAATTCCGGGTCGTGATCCAGTTCACCACGTTGTCGGGGATGTGATCCAGGTAGATTGCCCAGTTCGCGACGCCTCGAAATAGGTCGAGCCGGAGATCGCGTCCTTTGGGCGGCAGGATTGCGTTGATTTGCATGGGTGTGATGCTCAGTGCAGTGGCCGATGCCGAGATTGTCACAAGGCTGCGGAAAGATTATACCAAATCCGGAAATAACCGCCCGACGGCGGAATCGCATATCAACTTTCTGACAGGTGACCCTAACCCATGCCCGTCAATTTCACCAACACCGTGCAGTGTCGCATCTCAACGGGCCCCGTCAATCCATGACCGCACGTATTTTCAAGCCGGCCAAGAACGCGATGCAGTCGGGGACCGCCAAGACCAGGGAATGGCAACTCGACTACGAGCCGGAGCAGCCGCGCGTGGTCGAACCCTTGATGGGCTGGACCTCATCCAGCGACATGAAGCAGCAGCTCACCCTCCGTTTTGATACAAAGGAGGATGCCGTCGCCTATTGCGAGCGCGAGGGCATTGCCTATCAGGTCATCGAGCCGAAGGAGCCGGCGCGCCGCCAGGCGGCCTATGCCGATAACTTTGCGTTTCGGCGCGGCGAACCCTGGACGCATTGAAATACGATCGGTTCAATCCTCCTCCGGATATGCAAACCCGGCGCGGACCCAAAGTTGAGGTTGCGCCGGACCGCGGCACAATGACACCATGACCCCGGCCGCGCGACCAGTTGCGGCGCACAACCTGAACCGCGGAAGGCCATGCCGCTTCGCTCCAGTATCGATCCCGGCTCATCCGAATTCGCCCACAACGCCGACACCATGCGGGCGTTGGTTGCGGAGTTGCGCGAGAAGCTGAACAGCGTCGCCGGCGGCGGGGGCGAAGTTTCGCGCAAGCGGCACCTTTCGCGCGGCAAGATGCTGGCGCGCCAGCGCGTCGACCTGCTGATCGATCCCGGCACCGCGTTCCTCGAACTATCGCCGCTGGCGGCCTACGGCCTCTATGGCGGAGACGTCCATTCCGCCAGCATCATCACTGGCGTCGGCCGGGTGTCGGGGCGCGAATGCGTCATCGTCGCCAACGATGCGACCATCAAGGGCGGCACCTATTACCCGATGACCGTGAAGAAACATCTGCGCGCCCAGGATATCGCGCGCCAGAACAATCTGCCCTGCATCTACATGGTCGATTCCGGGGGCGCATTCCTGCCGCAGCAGGACGAGATTTTCCCGGACGAACGGCATTTCGGCCGCATCTTCTACAATCAGGCGCAGATGTCTTCCTTAGGCATCCCGCAGGTCGCCATCGTGATGGGCTCCTGCACCGCGGGCGGCGCCTATGTGCCGGCCATGTCGGACGAGAGCATCATCGTGCGCAATCAGGGCACGATCTTTCTCGGCGGCCCGCCGCTGGTGAAAGCGGCCACCGGCGAGGTTGTGACCGCCGAAGAGCTCGGCGGTGCCGACGTGCATTCGCGCCAATCCGGCGTCACCGACCATTATGCGCAGAACGATGCTCATGCGATCGGCATCGCACGCAAGATCGTCGCCACGCTGAAACCGCCGACGCGAGCCGCGCTGAACATGCGCTATCCACGCGATCCGCTGTTTGCGCCGGAGGAGATCTATGGCGTGGTCTCCGCCGATGGACGCAAACCGTTCGATGTGCATGACATCATCGCCCGGCTGGTCGACGGTTCGGAATTCGACGAATTCAAGAAGCTTTACGGCCAGACGCTGATCTGCGGCTTTGCCCATATCTGGGGTTATCCGGTCGGCATCGTCGCCAATAACGGCATCCTGTTCAGCGAAAGCTCGCTGAAGGGTGCGCATTTCATCGAACTGTGCTGCCAGCGCAATATCCCGCTGGTGTTTCTGCAGAACATCACCGGCTTCATGGTCGGCAAGAAATACGAGGCCGGCGGCATCGCGCGCGATGGTGCCAAGCTGGTGACGGCGGTCGCTACCGCCGCCGTGCCGAAATTCACGGTGGTGATCGGCGGCTCCTACGGCGCCGGCAATTACGGCATGTGCGGCCGCGCCTATAGCCCGCGTTTCTTGTGGATGTGGCCGAACGCGCGGATTTCAGTGATGGGCGGCGAGCAGGCTGCGATGGTGCTGAGCCAGGTACGCCGCGACAACATCGAGGCCAAGGGAGGTCATTGGTCGGCGGAGGAGGAAGACAAGTTTCGCGCGCCGATCCGCGCCCAGTACGAAGCCCAGGGCAGCCCATACTACGCCACCGCGCGGATTTGGGACGACGGTGTGATCGATCCGGCCGATACGCGGCTGGTGCTGGGCCTTGGGCTTTCGGCGTCGGCGAACGCGCCGATCGAGCCGACCCGCTTCGGTCTGTTCAGGATGTGACGATGGCGTCTGCACAGTATCGACATTTTCGCACGTTGCTGATCGCCAATCGCGGCGAGATCGCATGCCGCGTTATTTGCACCGCGAAGGCGATGGGCCTGCGCACTGTCGCGGTCTATTCCGAGGCCGATCGCGAAGCGCTTCATGTCGCCATGGCCGACGAGGCCGTGTTGCTTGGACCTGCGCGGGCGCGCGACAGCTATCTCAGCATCGAGCGGGTGATCGACGCCGCGAAGAAGAGCGGCGCCGAGGCGGTGCATCCCGGTTACGGTTTTTTGTCTGAAAATGCCGAGTTCGCGCAGGCCTGCGCCGATGCGAAACTGGTGTTCGTCGGTCCGACGGCCGCGATGATGACGGCGATGGGCTCGAAGTCCGGCTCCAAGATGCTGATGGAGAAAGCAGGCGTGCCGCTGGTACCCGGTTTTCACGGCGAGGCACAGGACGACAAGACCTTGGCGGATGCTGCCGACAAGATCGGATTTCCGGTTCTGGTCAAGGCCTCCGCGGGTGGCGGCGGACGCGGCATGCGGATCGTGCGGTCGGCCGGCGAGCTCGCGGCAGCGATCGTCAGCGCCAAGCGCGAGGCGAAAGCCGCGTTCGGCGACGACCGGATGCTGATCGAAAAATACGTCGACAATCCCCGCCATATCGAGGTGCAGGTGATCGGCGACAGCCACGGCAATCTGCTGTCGCTGTTCGAGCGCGAATGCACCCTGCAGCGCCGGCACCAGAAGGTGATCGAGGAGGCGCCGTCGCCGACCTTGAACGCGACGCAGCGCGAGGCGGTCTGCGCCGCCGCGCGAAAGGCCGCGGCTGCGGTGAATTACGTGGGCGCGGGCACCATCGAGTTCGTCTCCGACGGCAAGGACGTGTTTTTTATCGAGATGAACACCCGCCTGCAGGTCGAGCATCCCGTCACCGAACTGATCACCGGCATCGATCTGGTGGAATGGCAGCTGCGCGTCGCATTCGGGGAAAAACTGCCGCTCAAGCAGGACGAGATCAGGCTGAACGGCCATGCGATCGAGGCGCGGGTCTATGCGGAAAATCCGCACAAAAATTTCATGCCGTCGGTCGGCAAGATCCGGACCTGGCGGACCCCAGCCGAAACCGACGGCCTGCGCATCGATGCCGGCCATCGCGAGGGCGATACGGTCTCGCCGCATTACGACGCCATGCTGGCCAAGGTGATCGCATGGGCGCCGACGCGCGATGCCGCGATCGACCGGCTCAACCGCGGGCTTGAAGAAACCGACGTTCGCGGCGTCGTCACCAACATTCCGTTCCTCTCGGCGCTGGTGACGCACCCGAAGGTGCGCGCCAACGCCATCGATACCGGGTTTATCGAGCGCGAGCTAAAGAGCCTGACGCCGGAAGCGCCGCCACCCAGCGATCTCGAGCTTTGCGCCGCGGTTGCAGCGATTTTGGAAGACGAGCACAAGGCCGCGCGCACTGAAGCGCATTCGCCATGGCGTAGTTCGGGCTGGATGCCTGTCGGGCGCCGGCACCGAATATTTTCGTTCCGGCACGGAAAGGGCGGCGAGCACAGGATCACGCTGACCTACGGCGGTGGTCCCCCGGCGCTTTCGATCGGCGGCCACGACGTCGCTTTCACTTCGTCGCCGGCGGATGTCGGCGGTTTCGATCTCACGCTGGATGGCGCGCGATCCCATGTCGCCGCCGTGGTCGAAGGCCACGAACTGTATTTGCGCACCCGCAACGGCCGCTTCGACCTGCATTGGGTCGATCCGTTCGGCGGCGATGATGAAGAGCAGGTCGGCGAGGACAAGATCGTCGCGCCTTTGCCCGGGACCGTCGTGGCCGTGCTGGCCGAAGTCGGCGCCACACTGGACAAAGGCGCCGCCATCCTCACGCTTGAAGTCATGAAAATGGAGCAGACCCTGCGCGCGCCGTTCGCGGGCGTGCTGAAAGCGATCAAGTGCAAGGTCGGCGACATCGTTCAGGAAGGCGTGGAGCTGGCGGAGGTCGAGCCGGCCGCGCAATGACGGCTCCTCTACCTTCCCCCGTCCGGTCCCATCACCAGATCCGGCAGCCAGGTCGAGATCTGCGGCACGAAGCAGAGCAGCACCACCGCCGCCATCATCAGCAGCACGAATGGCAGCGTGCCCCAGATCACTTCGCTTAGCGGGATGTCCGGCGCCACGTTGCGGATGACGAAGATGTTCAAGCCCACGGGCGGATGGATCAGCCCCATCTCCATCACGATGGTCATGACGACGCCGAACCAGATGATGTCGAAACCGGCGGCGCGCAGCGGCGGCAGGATGATCGGCGCGGTCATCAGGATGATCGACACGGGGGGAAGGAAGAAGCCGAGCACCACCACCATCACCAGGATCGCGAACAGCAACTCCCAGCGAGGCAGGTGCATCGCGACGATCGATTCGGCGACCGACTGCGAGATGTGGAGGTAGCTCATGACATAGGAGTAGAGCAGCGACATGCCGATGATCATCATCAGCATGGTGGAGTCGCGAATGGTCGATTTCATGATCGGCGCGAGATCGGACGGCTTCCACACGCTGTAGATCGCCGCGATCAGCACCAGCGCCAGCAGGCCGCCGAGGCCCGCGGTTTCCGACGGCGTGGCGTAACCGCCATAGAGCGCGATCATCACCCCGGTCAGCAGGATGACGAACGGCAGCACGCGCGGCAGCATATCGAAACGTTCCGACATGCTGTAATCGTCGCGCGTCAGGATAGCCGACGTCTCACCGGTCTTGGCGTAGAGCGCGGCTGCTGCTGCATATTCCATGCGAAAGCGGACTACCGCGTAAGCCCCGAACAGTGTGACCAGGAGCAGGCCCGGGCCGATGCCGGCGAGAAACAGGCGTCCGAGGGATTTTTCCGCAGCGACCGCAAACAGGATCATGGTGATCGACGGCGGCAGCAGGATGCCGAGCGTGCCGCCGGCGGCGATGATTCCGGCGGCAAAGCCGCCGGAATAGCCGCGCTTGCGCATCTCGGGAATGCCGGCCGAGCCGATCGCGGAACAGGTCGCGGGCGAGGATCCCGCCATCGCGGCGAACAGCGCGCAGGCGAACACATTGGCGACCCCCAGACCGCCGGGCACCCGATGCAGCCAGGCATGCAGCGCCAAATAGAGATCCTGTCCCGCGCGCGATTTGCCGATCGCAGCGCCTTTGAGGATGAACAGCGGGATCGACAGCAGGGTGATCGAGGCCATTTCCTCATAGACGTTCTGCGTCACGGTATCGAGCGATGCCGAGGGCATGTAGATCGCCATGAACACGACCGCGACGGCGCCCAGCGCGAACGCGATCGGCATGCCTGAGAACATCACCAGGAGGGTAGCGATCCCGTAACTGATGCCGATTCCAAGTACAGTCATCGGCGCGCCGTTCCGCCCAGCGGAATCATGATCTGCAGCAAGATCTGCACGCACAGCAGCGTCATTCCGGCGGCCATCAGGACGTAAGGAATCGCGAGGGGTGCCGACCACATCGAGTTCGTCACCTGGCCGTCGACCCAGGCTTCATGCGCGAGCGTCCAGGATTTCCAGGAGAAGAACGCGCAGAATACCAGGCTCGCGACATCCACCAGCCAGAGCCGGATCCGGTTGACCATGGGGGGCAGCAGCCCGACGAACGCCTCGATGCCGATGTGGCCGCGCTGTCCCTGCACATAGGCCGCGGTCATGAAGGTCGCGCCGACCAAGAGAAACACTGCGGCTTCGTCCTGCCAGTAGTTCGGGCTGTGGAACAGCGCGCGGCTCAGCACGCTGTAGCTCAGGATGGCGCTCGCCGCCACCAATGCCACTCCCGCGAGGATGACAATGAGCCAGTTGCAAAAGGCGAGCGTGCGCTCAAGCGCCGCCAGGAACACGTTGTCCGGGACGGCGCTCGACGCTTCGGGTTGATCCGGAAGCGGACCATGCATCATGCGGAGACGTCGGTCGCGAGCTTCAGGAGGTTGGCGGCGGCCGCGCTCTTGCCGGTGTAGTCCTTCCAAGCGGTATCGCGGGCGATGTCGCGCCACTTGTTGACGGTCGCCTGGTCGAGCGGGCTGACCTTGGCGCCGGCCTTCTCATAGACCTTGGCGACCTCGACGTCGTCGTCCTGCGCGCCCTTCTTGCCGAAGGCTTCCATCTCGGCGCCGACCGCGACAAGGATATCCTGCTGATTCTTTGGCAGCTTGTCGAAGATCGCCTTCGACATCAAAAGCGGCTCGAACATGAACCAGTAGGAAGCGCCGGCGCCTGAGGTCAACGATTTCGCCACCTCCTCGAGCCGGAACGAGATCAGGCTGGTGGAGGACGTGATGCCGGCGTCGCAGGCGCCGGTCTGCATCGCCGCATAGAGCTCGTTCGAGGGTACCGACAGCACGGCGGCGCCGGCGCTCTGCAACACCATGTCCATCTCGCGCGAGCCGCCGCGCACCTTCAGGCCCTTGGCGTCTTCCGGCGCCACGATCGGCTTCGAGCGGCTGGCAACGCCGCCGGCCTGCCACACCCAGGTGAGGATGATGATGCCCTTGTCGGCGAGGAAATCGGTCAGCGCCTTGCCGACCGGCTGGTTTTTCCAGCGCAGGCCCTGGTCGTAGGTCGAAACCAGGCCAGGCATCAGGCCGATATTGGTTTCCGGCAATTCGCCGCCGGCATAGGGCAGGGGATACAGGCTGATATCGAGGGCGCCCTTTCGCATGGCGGAGAATTGCGCGTTGGTCTTGATCAAGGATGAGTTCGGATAGATATCCGCCGCCAGTTCACCGCCGCTGCGCTTGGCGATCTCGGCAGCGAATACCCGGCATAGCCTGTCGCGGAAATCGCCCTTGTCGATGGTACCGCCCGGGAACTGGTGCGAGATTTTCAAGGTTGTCGCGGCATGCGCGCTTCCGGTTCCGAAACGCAGGATGGCGGGCGCGGCGAGGGCCGAAGCGATGACGTGGCGGCGTGTGATCATGGGTTTCTCCCTATGCTTTTTCTCTATTGGGAATGTGGTGATGTCGATGCGGCATGTTAGCCCGACAGACTGCGTATTTTCTCTCATCTGATAGTTTGAGGCGATGTGGCCGGGGCGCATTCGTGTTGCGCTGCACACGCGCCGAGGCTGGAGAGTTGCAAACGCCGGACGAACAGCTTATCCCAAACGAACCGGCCCATCTCCGCGTCCTTTTCAATAACACGCCAATCCGCGGATTATTTCATTGGCGAGGACGGAGCCCCTCGTCGCATAGCTCGACACCGATTCAAACAGCCAAGCTTCCGCATTCTCGCGGCGCGATGCGTCCGAGGTTTGCTATTTCCCTCGCGCTACCTGTGCGAGGGGGTGGAGCGGTGGGAGGCGCCAGGATGCTTGCGAGGCACCCTCGGAGGCGGGATTAACGGACCCACCTCGCCCGGCAAGTGACCGGGCGCGCCCAAGGCTAGGCGCAGCGCCTCCCAGCGCTCCACCAACCACCAGGCCGTCGACCGTTCCGGGGGCCCCCGGTCCGGCCAGCGTTCGCTCTGTCCAAAGAAGGACCGCTTCTAGAAAGCGACCCTTATCCGGACAGGACAGGTATGAGTTTATCATCCCATAGGAACATATCAATAGGAATTTGCATCTATCAAAAATATTTTTGCAGCGCTCGACGAGTAACACCTGCCATAATGACGAGTTAATCCCGAAAGGAAATCTATCCTCGGTGATATCTCTCCGATCGGAATTCGATGTGGGAAAAAGTTATTTCCGCTTCTTGCGGGCGGCGTAACGGGCGTCACGGGCGGCCTTGCGCTCGGCTTCCAGCGCGGCTTCGCGGGCGGCGGCTTCTTCCTTTTCGCGGGCGGCGGCCGCCGCCGCTTCCTCGGCCAATCGCGCTTCCTCGGCCTTCTTCGCAGCGTTCTCGGCCTCGCGGGCAAGCTTTGCCTTGGCGCGCGCGGCGGCGTGGGCTTCGCGCTCGGCCTGACGCTGCTTCACCGCTGGATCGTCCGCGCCGGGCTGCGCGCGAAACTTGTCCAGAATATTCTTCCTGGCTTCCTGCGCCGCCTTCTGGCGATCTGCGAAACTGACTTCCTTGAATCCACTCATCTATTGGGCCTTGTCGCTTTCGTTGTCTGTGCTGAGCCGCCGGATGCGTCTAGTTATCCGCAAGCCGGCGCAATGTCGCGCGAAAACTGACGCTGCGAGTGCCGACCAGCGAGGTGCCGAATACTTCCGCGGTGTCATCCTTGAATGTTCCGGAGAAGCCGGTCGAGACCTCGCGGCCGCCGAATACCGGCCGGGCGTCGGTTTCGTGATAGGGGGTGTGCTGGTTTGTGACGATCTCCCCCTTCCAGGTGCCGTCGCCTGCGGTATAGGAACCGGCAGACCAGAAATACGGATCGCCGCCCAGGATGGTCCCGTCGCGAAGCACCAGTACGCCGCTGGCCCGGCCCTTGACGCCGTCGAGCATGCGGATGTGGATGCAATACAGGCCATTCTTCATGCTCGATATGCCCGACAAAAGATGATGGAGTTCCCAGGCCTCACATTACGCGCACAAAGACGACGCTTGTATGGAGACGCGGAGCCTGACAAGACGTCGAACGAACCCAATGAGGAGCAAAGATGCCGACCGCCCGATGCGCCAAAATCCTGGCCGCACTTTCATTGACGGCGGCATTGACCGCCGTCATCGCAGACGCGCCCTCTCACACGGCAATGGCCCAGACCGCAGGAAAATCCATGACCACCGCTTCAGGCTTGCAGATCACCGACAGCAAGGTCGGCACCGGCGCGACCCCAAAACCCGGCCAGACCTGCGTCATGCACTACACCGGCTGGCTCTATGAAAATGGGGTCAAGGGCAAAAAATTCGACTCCTCGGTCGACCGCAACGAGCCGTTCGAGTTTCCGATCGGCCAGCGCAAGGTGATCGCCGGCTGGGACGAGGGCGTCGCCACCATGAAGGTGGGCGGCAAGCGCACCTTGATCATCCCGCCGCAGCTCGGCTATGGCGCCCGGGGCGCCGGGGGCGTGATCCCGCCGAATGCGACGCTGATGTTCGACGTCGAATTGCTCGGCGTGAAGGGCTGAGGCCGGTGATTTATCAGGAAGTCCGAAACTCAGCACGCTTTCGCGACCAGTAGAGGGCGAGCGGCCCGACCAGAATGCCTGCGGCGAGGACGGCAAACGCCGTGAGCCATGCCGACGCGCTTTGCGGGCCCCCGGCCATGTCGAGTGCAACGCCAACACCCCAGGCCCCAAGCGCTGACAGGCCGAAACCGACCGTCGAGTGCATCGCCATCGTGGCGCCCCTATAGTCGGGATTGGCGGCGATCGACATGCCTGCGGTCAGCGCGCCGGAATCGGCCGGGACCGTGATTGCGTAGATCGCGACGAGGCCGAGAAGCAGCCAAGGGGAACCGTTGGCAAACAAGCCGATCAGCAGTGCAACAGCCGCCGAACATAGCATGATCGTATTGATGGCGCGGTGCCGACCGATTTTCAGGGCCAGTTCATTGCCGAGAATGCTCGCAGGCATCGCCAGGATCGAGAACAGAAAACTGACGACCAGCGGCGACGGAACCTCCGTTCCTGCGTTTCTTACGATGACGAATGTCCAGAAGGCCACGATCCAGGTGCGTATTCCATAAAGCTCAAAGCAATGCGCGCCGTAGCCGAGCACGAATCCCATCGCCGGCCTGTTCTGCAGGACAGGCGTGAAGTTGAGCAAGCGCCCCTGTGCGGGCCGCGGCCTGACCGGACGCATGAGAAAACAAACCAAAATCATCATGAGCGGCCCGAGCGCGGTGACGAAAAAGGCCGCCCGCCATCCGATGTTTTCCGCGACAAGCTGCGCCACCAGAAATGAAAAGCCGACCCCGAGCGAAAAACTTGACGTATACAGCGTGACGGCGCGGGAAGAGTCGCCGGGAGCGAGCCGGTCGGTCAGCGCCTTGAGGCCCGGCATATAAGCGCCGGCAAATCCAACCCCGGCAATGCTCCACAACAGCGCGCCGGACCAGAGTCCTTGCGCGAACAGGCCGAACATCATGGTCGCCATAGCGCTCACTGCCGATCCGGCGATCAGCACAATACGCGCATCCATGCGGTCGGTCAGCGTCGCGAGGAAAGGCACGGCCACCATATAGCCCGCGGCATAAGCACCCGCGAGGAGACCGGCTTCCGCGCCGCTCAGATGCCATTGCGGAATGAGAAACCCGGCAAGGATCGACGGTACGACCACGTGGGGAAGCAGGCTGCCAAGTTGTCCGAGGCACATCGCGGCGATGAGGCCGCGCCCCTCCAAAGTCGTCCTCAGCATCCGCACCCCGTCTTGTCTTCCTGTCTTGCCGCGGCCTCCGCAACGCAGCAGCCGTTTGCTTCAGATGGCGCAGGACCTCCGCAGCATCCCGAAGCTTCGGCCGTGACGCCGCGGCTGCACACGCCGGTTTCTGGAAGGACGAGTTCCACCCGCCGCGCGGCGGCATGGTCGCATGCGATTTCGGCTGCGATCGAACGCACCTGTTCATAGCCGGTCATCATCAGGAAAGTGGGCGCGCGTCCGTAAGATTTCATGCCGGCGAAATAAAAGCCGGGCTCTTCCTGCGCGAGTTCCTGCGCGCCGTGAGGACGCACCGTGCCGCAGCTATGCTCGTTGGGATCAATCAAGGGAGCCAGCGTGACGGGGCATTCGATGGAAGGATCCAGCTGGATGCGTAGCTCGCGCGAGGAGCTCAAGTCAGGACGGAATCCCGTTGCGATGATCAATTCATCTGCCGCGATAGCGCGTCCACAGTCCGCAGAGCCGTCGCCAATCCGAAGCCGGCCGCCGTCGCGCGTCAAATGCGTTACGCGAAACTCCGGCTCGACCTGGATTTGCCCCGCTGTTACGAGGACGGCGAACGCCGCCCCGAGTTCTCCGCGCGCCGAGAGCTTGTCGTTCGCGCCGCCGCCGAAGGCCTTGGCCGGATCGTTGCCGCGCAGGAGCCAGACGGCTTTTGTGCCGGGGGCTTCTGCTGACAGGCGGCTAAGTTCAATCAGCGTCCCGATCGCGGAATGTCCGGCGCCGAGCACCGCGACCGTCTTTCCAGCGTAGCGCGCCCGGTCTTTCCCAAAGACATCCGGCATTCCGTAGGCGAGGTTGCGCGCATTGTCCTGTTCGCCGATGGCGCTGAGGCCGTTTGCGCCTGCCGGGTTCGGAGAGAACCAGGTGCCGGAAGCATCGATCACTGCATGCGCATGAAGGCTTTTAGGGCCCGCGCCGTTTTGGTAGCGCAGCTCAAACGGAGCCGCTTCCCGACCCTTCGTCTTCAGCTTGTCGAAGCCGATCCTGCTGATATCGGTCACGCGGCTTGAGGTTTGAATATGCTGTTTTAGCAGGGTCTTGGTCGCCAAAGGCTCAAGATAGCGTTCGATCAGTTCGCCTCCGGTCGGATAATCGGCGGGCGCCGGCGAATTCCAGCCGGACCGCGCGAGCAGCCGTTCCGCCGCGCGGTCGATATTGTACTCCCAGGGGGAAAACAGCTGAACATGAGCCCATTGCCGTATGGCGTGGCCGACGGCGGGACCGGCCTCGAGCACAACCGGAGTAAGACCGCGCTCCAAGACATGGGCAGCAGCGGCGAGCCCGACGGGACCCGCTCCGATGATGGCAACTCTCTTCGACTCGCTCATCTTCTTCTCCCATCAAACTAGAAATATCGAAATTAAGCCCCCCAAGGATCAGGCCGCGGTTTTTGTATCCTTCAATCCCGGTTCAGCCGCATCGGCGCAGCATTCGGCGGCAAGGAAATCGACCAGCCCGCCCATGACATCGTAATTGGCGTGGCAGGTCAGCGTCGTCGCTTCGCGGACCTGCGTAATCAATCCGACCGTGACGAGCGCCTTGATGTGATGCGAAAGCGTCGATGGCGCGATCTTCAATCTCTCCTGCAACCGGCCGACCGGCAGGCCGGCGGCCCCGGCGCGCACCAGGGTCCGGTAAATCTTGAGCCGCGTCACGTTGCCGAGCGCTTCGAGGCGGGCAGCCGCTTCATCAATTTTCATCGCCTGAAGATTGCACGTTGAGCGCAACCTGTCAACCATATTTCTAGTATAATCGAAATAGTGCCCCGGCAATTTTTTGACCTAAGGGGACCCGGCTCGACCTGTTCAGCGCTGCTGCTCGGCGTGGAGGCCGAGGCTCGGTCGCCGTTATTGCGAGCGAAGCGGAGCAAGCCAAGCCGCAAGCGCAGACTGGATTGCTTCCTCGCTACGCTCCTCGCAATGACGCCTGAATGATCGCGCTCTGGGGAAATCGACCGGCGTCTTACGCCTTTGCGAAATTCAGCTCCACGCCGACCCCGTCCGGATCATACAGGAAGAACTGGGTGTCGCCGGTGCGCGGCACGATGCTCTCGCGGAATTTTACCCCTTTGTCCTGCAGGCGCTTGCGCACGCCGTCGACGTCGGTGGCGGCGAAGGCGATGTGGTCGAGGCGGCCGGTGTCCTCGTATTTCTTCTCGGTGCCGCGCACCACGATGCCCTCGCGGGGCTTGCGGGTGCCCATCAGATGCACGGTGGCGGTGCCGCCGGAATAGAGCCAGTAGCCGGGGAAGTCGAGCGGTGGGCGGTCGCCATTCTCCAGGCCCAGCACGTCGCAGTAAAAATCCTTGGTGCGCTCCAGATCGGAGGGTTCGATGGTGTAATGCTGCAATCCGCCGAGAGGCATGGTGTTCTTCCTTTTTTGCTTTTAGACGAAAGTGAGATCGGCATCGGCGCCCAGCATCCAGGCGCCCACGGTTTCAAAATGCCGCAGTTGGCCCTGCAGCTGCTGGGTCACGGTATGCATATCGCGAAAACGGCGCTCCAGCGGATGGCTCTCGAAGATCGCGGTGGCGCCCGCAGCATTCCATGCGAAATCGACCGCCTCGCGCGCCTTGTGGATGGCGTGCGTGGAGGCCATGCGAATGGTGATGCGCTGCTTGACGGTGATCATGGAGCCTGCGCAAAGGTCCTTCCAGATCTCGGCCATCGATTGCAGCAGATAAGTGCGCGCGGCGCGCAGATTGACCTCGGCCACGGCGAGGTTGGTCTGCACCGCCGCATTGTCGCGCAACGGCCTGCTGGCGCCGCGCGGCACCTTGTTGCGCGCGACGTCGACAAAGCCGTCGAGCGCGCTGCGGGCGATGCCGCAGGCGACGCCGGCGAAGCCGACCTGATAGCAGGTGCCGTTGCCCATGCGGTAGAGCGGGCCGTCCTCGCGGCACTCCTTGTCGAAGTCGCGGGTAATCGAATGGTCCGCACGGACGAAGAAGTCATTCAGCGCAAACTGATCGCTCGCGGTGCCGCGCAGCCCGACCGTGTTCCAGATGTCGGTCCACTCCACGTCTTCCGCGCGCACCAGCATGGTGCGCTCCAGCTGTTCACCGCTTGCGGGGTCGCGCCGGGGCGAGCCATCGGCCTGATAGATCGGGCAGTGGGCGCCGAGCCAGGTGGCATGGCGGCCGCCGGAAGCGAACGCCCATACGCCGGTGACCCTGTAGCCGCCCTCGCATTCGATCGCCTTGACCTTCGGACCGGGACCCCAGGCGAGCACGGCACGCGGGTCGTTGCCGAAGATCGCCTGCGCCACGGGCAGGTCGAGATAGGCCGCCGACATGGCGCAGCCGCCGGCCTGGCTGAGGCACCAGGCGGTCGAAGCGTCCTCCCGGGCAATCGTTTCGATCACATGGAAGAAGGTGATGGGATCGGTCTCGATCCCATCGGATGAACGCGGCAGCAGCAGGCGGAACAGTTTTGCTTCGTGCAGCCTGTCGAGCAGGGCGGGCGGCAGCCGGCGCGACTGCTCGATCTCGTTCGACGCGGCTGCGACCGTCGCGCGGAGGGCCTCGGCACGCATGACCACGCTCCGGTCGCCCGCAAGCTCGGCAGAAGTCGGGGTCTTCGCGTCCAAGGCAGTCCTCGTTTAGCTATGATCAGGCGGTAACGGCCAGTTCCCTGTCGATCTGCTCGATCGATTTGCCCCTGGTCTCGATTCCGAGGAAATAATACACCGCCCCGGCCATCAAAAACCAGCAGCCGAGATAGACGAAGGCGGTCGGAATCTGCGGCAACGGAACGTCGGGCTTGAGGTAGTTGCCGGAACCCACGATCAAGGCAAGGCCCACCGGTCCGATGATCTTGCCGATGCCGCCGAAGCCATAGGCCGAGCCCATGCCGGTGGTCCGAAGGTGCGAGGGCCAGACCTCCGCCGCATAGGGCCCGACGATGGCGAAGCCGCCGTCGGCGAAGAAGAAGGTCACCGCCAGCAGCAGCCAGAACGCCGACATGCCGAACAGCATCGCGTCGTAATTATAGCCCGCGACAATGGTCATGACCCCGGCGCCGAAGCCGAGCAGGCCGCCGGCGTTGCGCCGTCCGATCAGCTCGGAAAAGAACGAGAAGGAAAGCCGGCCGATGAAGCCCGTGACGGTGAGCAGGATCATCATCTTGGCGGCTTGCTGCGGCGTCACCTTGAGCAGCAGCACGAACAGCGATGGCGTCCATAGCGTAAGGCCATAGACGCCGGTCTGCGCTCCGGCATTGCCGAGCCAGGAAACGATCAGGCTGCGCGGATATTTGAACAAATCGAGCCAGTTGCTCTTGATGACCGGGCCGGCGTCGGCAGCGGTCGGCAGCGGCAGCGCGGAGGGCTCCATCTGCAGGGCCCAGGCGAGCGACTTGCGCGCCTCCTCGTAACGTCCCTGGCGGCACAGCCAGCGCGGCGATTCCGGCACCCAGAGCCGGACCAGCAGCACCAACAGCGCCGGCAATACGCCGATCGCGAACAACAGCCGCCACTGGTCGCTGCCCATGAAGGCGCCGAGCACGGCGCCGAGGCCGACGCCGAGCGGGATGACGCAGGTGACGATGCCTCCGACCCAGCCGCGCTTGGAGGAGGGCATGAACTCCTGCACCAGCGGCAGGTCCACGCAATACAGCCCGCCGACGCCCACTCCGACGAAAAAGCGCATGATCGACAGATAGATCCAGCCGTTATCCGGGGTGAAATACAGTAGCCCGGTGGCGATGGAGAAGTTCAGCACGGTGCCGATAAAGACCTTGCGGCGGCCGATGCGATCAGCGAGCCAGCCCCAGAGATAGGCGCCGATGATGGCGCCGATGCCGGAACTCATCAGCACGATGGCCGACTCACCAAAGGTGAGCTTCCACGGCCCGATCAGGAAGGCGAGCACGAAGCCGATCAGGAAGTAATCGAAGAATTCCAGCGCGTCACCGATGATGGCCGCGGTGAGGATTTTGATCTGGTTGCCGGTCAGACTGGTGCGCCGATCGAGGATCTCGAACATGGGCGTTTTCCCCTTGGCGCATGTTCATTTTTGAGCCGCGGGTGCCGCGCCTGCACGCCGCCAGTGCCGGAAAGCTACCGGTTCGGCGCGGCGCAGGGAAGAGACGGTTCGCTTCTGCCGGTAACCAGCCGCTCCAAGCCATTTCGCGCTGGCGGTTCCGGCCTCTTGAGCGGCTACACGCAAGCGCGCCTTGACGTTGTGGTTTGGGCACGATTATCGTAAAAAAGACATATTTTGGGATCGGCCGGAGGATTTCTGGGACAGCAGCGATGTCGCAACCCGTTCAAATTTTCATGTCCTACGCCTGGAAGGATAATACGCTTCCGCCGAACGATCCTTCGGCAAAAAAGGGCTTTGTCACTGCCCTGAGCGAACAGCTCGAATATGAGCTTGATGGCGGCGATCCGAAGCCGATACTGTGGCGCGACCGCGACAAGATCGACAACGCCGAGCAACATGATCCGATAATCGAGCGGGAAATCCAACGGTCGTCATTGTTCCTGGTGGTGCTGTCGAATAACTGGCTTGCAAGCGATTATTGCCGCAAGGAGCTGAAGCTTTTCAGGCAGCGGTGGCGGCACGAGAGCGAGTTCGATTTCGGCCACCGCATCATCCTCGCCCACAAGACGAACGTGCCGCGGGAAAAGCGGAAGGAAGTGTTCCCCGATCAACTGGGCTTTGACTTCTTCAGGGTCCTGGAACGCGATGGAGTCGAGATTCCCTTCTTCCATCGAGGCAAGGGCGAAACCGAATTTTTCGATCGGGCAGTCGAACTCGGACGGGTTCTTGCCAAGCGCTGCAGGAATCCCAAGATCGTCCTCGACACGATAGCCGATCCGCCGCCGCCGCAACCGCCACCGAATGCAATAAAGATTTATCTGGCAAAGCCGGCGGACGATATGCTCGCGGCGTATGAGCGCGTGCACAAGGAATTGACCGATCAGGGGTATGACGTGGTCCCCCAAGTGGCGTCGGCCATGCCTGTCAACGCTTCCGCCATGCAATTCGTCGACGCCGCGCTGAAAGAGGCGCGGGTTTCGATTCACATTATCGGCCGGGGATCGGGACATACCCCGGAAACCCTTGAGCCGATCGTTAAGCTGCAACTCGCCCGGGCGGAACTGCGATGCTCCGCTGCGACGGCGGAAGCCGGGATGGAGCCGACGTTTCGCCGGATCGTCTGGATACCGAAGTTTTTTCAGGATTCCGATGGTAATCCGATCGAGCGTGACCCGCTCGAAACGTTCAAGTCGTTCGGCCGGGACCATCGCGACGACCTTATCGAGGGAGATGACCTCCCGTCGTTCATCGTCTCGCTGAAGCAGCGCCTGCGTTCCCTGCCGCCGCTGCCGGGCGGGCACGCCGGCAAGATCAAGGCCGGGGACAAGGTCTATCTTTCCCATCACGAGACGGACTCCTTGTACGCCGCCAGGGTGGCGGACGTCCTGAAGCAAGGCAATATCGGCTATGTGATGCCGGCTTACTTCAATACGAGCGACGCTGAGCAGCAGGAGTTTCACAAGGAAAAGCTCGCCGAATGCGGCGCCGTCATGCTGTGCTGGGCCAAGGCACCGGAAATCTGGGCAAGGTCGCAATCGAACGAACTGGAGGACTGGCACAAGCTGGGGCGCAAAAAGGAGTTTTCGATCCGCACGCTGGTCGCAGGACCACCCCCGCATATTCGCAAGGATACCGAATTCCTGCGGCACATATTTCCGCAAACGGAAATCGACGTGGTGGTCAACTGGACCGCCGACGAAAAACCGTCGCTTGATGCAATAGCGAAAATATTCGCTGCAGAGCCGAACCACGCTCAATGACCGACGCTGCCGATGCGGAAATTCCGCCGCAAGCGGGGATTGCTCCTCCGTTCCCCGGATTGCGGCCTTTCTCGTCGCGCGATCACAAGTATTTCTTCGGACGCCAGAACCAGATTTTTGCGCTCTACCGGTTGCTGACCCGCAATCATTTCATCGCGGTGATCGGAAACTCGGGAAGCGGAAAGTCGTCGATCGTCCGCGCCGGCCTGCTGCCCAAGCTGGACGAAGACAATCTCGCCTCGGACAGCGCGCTGTGGCACTGCAGGATAATGCGGCCCGGCCGCGAACCCATCAACCGCCTGGCAACTACGCTGGCCGAAGGGCCGGGGCGCGCGCGCGACGCTTTCTTCGAACCACGGCGCGACCGCATCGCGGCGACGCTGCGGTCGTCCAGCCAGGGACTTTCCGAAGCGCTGATACACACTTCCAAGCCGCCGACCGCGCAACTGGTACTGGTCGTCGATCAATTCGAGGAGCTGTTTCGCTATCTGTCGGCCGGATCGCAGGACCGGGTCGACACGATGCGGAGGCGATCAGAAGCGACCGATTTCGTCCAGCTCTTGCTGGCTGCCTCCCGCGATCAGGCGCGCCAAATACGCGTTGTGATTACCATGCGTTCGGATTTCATCGGCGATTGCGCCTGGTTTCACGGCTTGCCGGAGGCGGTCAGCGCGGCGCAGTTCCTGGTGCCTTCACTGACCAAGGAGCAGCGCGAAGAAGCCATCCGCAAGCCGATCGAACTTTCCGGCGCCAGCATCGAACCCGAACTCGTCAAACGCCTGCTGATCGACAGCGAAGAGGAAATCGACCAGCTCCCGGTTTTGCAACACTGCCTGGCGCGATTGTGGGTGCGCGCGGGATCGGCGGAAGCGGGAACGCAGCCGCCGGCCGCCGAAGGCGCCGCAAAACCCCGCCGCGTGCTGACCGAGCGCGACTATCGCGAAATCGGCGGTCTCGCCGGAGCGTTGTCGGCCCATGCAGATGAAATCGTCAAGTCGCTTCCCGGCAAGGAGAGCGCCGTCGAGAATGTCTTCCGCGCGCTCGGCGAAATCGACAAGGATGGCCGTGCCATTCGCCGCGCGCGGCCGCTCGCGCGCCTCATCGACGAGGCTTCCGTCAAGGGTGAGGTCGATCGCGCCGATATCTGCATGGTGCTCGACCGCTTCCGGGCCGACGACTGTTCCTTCATCGTGCCGCCGCTTTCGCTCGCGCCCTCGTCGCAACTTCCCGGCGAGACGGTCATCGATGTCGGCCACGAGGCGTTGCTGCGCCGCTGGGCGCGCGTCAGCGGCGATCCGGAAGCGACCGGCGAGCGTGCCGACAAGCGCGATATAGGCTGGTTGCGGAAAGAGAAGAAAGACGGCGAGGCCTACCAGTTTCTTCGCTCATGCGTCGATCCGGAAAGTCCGAACGATTCCGGACTGCCGGAAAGCCGGGTCGAGCGGTACCGCAATTGGTGGAAGGCCCGGCAGCCCAACGAGGCATGGGCCGAGCGCTATGGCGGCAACTTCAAGCAGGTCGAACGGCTGGTCGAGGATTCCTATGCGGCGCGCCAGCGGGCAAGATCGACCAGGGTGCTGGCGGCGGCGGCTGCGCTCATTGCCGCAGTCGTCCTCTCGGGGATGTTATTTGCATCATGGCAACGGCAGCGTTTGGCGGAGAAGGCGTTTGCGCTGGTTCTCAACTCGGTGGCCAAACAGTCAGACGCGATTCTAAATGGGTTCAACGAAGGGAAAATAACCAGTCTGGCCGCCTCGAACCTGACCGACGTCATGGCGGACGTCATTACGGATGCCATCCGGTTCAACGATACTCCGGAATCTCTCGCGGCCGGAACCAGATGGTTCCTCACCGCGTCGGATATCAAATATGCATCAGGCTACAAGGATTGGTCGCGGGCAAATGCCGTCGAGGCGATGAGCCGAGCTAGGACATACCTGGCCAGAGAGCCCAATAGTCGCCAGTGGCAGGAATTATTATATGGAAGTCTGTTCAGAATAGGCGATGTCGACCTCGACCGATCTGTGAAGGAAAGCGATCCGAAATTGGCGGATCTGGCTGCTTCCGAATATGAGGAAAGCAGCCAGATCGCCGAAAAATTGCTTGCCAGCGAAGTCGCCGTTCCGCGGCAAACTAATTTGGCCGATATGGATTTCCTCGCCAAGCAAAGATTCGATCTGGCTTTCGCGATCAACAAGATCGGCGAGGCCAGGCAGGTTAAAAAGGATTTTCCAGGCGCAATCGAAAAATACACGGAAGCGCTTGGATATGCGACGATGATCGAGAACGCGTCCAAGATGGAATGGAAGCTGCAGTCCGCGACCACCCGGATCAAGATTGCAGGCGCCTACCGGCTGGCCGGGGACTTTGGCAGCGCCATCCAGAATTATTCGGAGGCGATAGACCGCGAGACAAAAATATTCGCGGAACATCCGACAGATAAAATCCTGAGATCTAATCTCGCGGCTGCGCATGACGGGCGCGCTCGGCTGCTGCTGAAGACTGAAACGCCCACTGCGGCGTTTACCAGCTTCGCGGAGGCTATACGATTATTCAAGACTCTCTCCGAGGAAGATCCGGTTGACACCAGATGGCTGGAACGTCTGGCCTCAATCGGATCCACATTCGGCCAGGCGCTGGAGGACAATGCGCGGTCGCGGCATGAGCCGCTCGACAAGGCAATCGAGCAATACAAGGTTGAAGTCCAAGCGCGGATAAAACTGGCACAGCGCGACCCGAAAAATACCGCGCTCCAGAAGGAGGTGGATGAGAGCCTCGCCAGGCTCGAGCGCGCCTTCGGCGTCGTATTGCCCGGAGCTCCCGCGGCTCGGGAATAGGCTTGCGGGTTGACCGTCAACCGTCGGCGATCACAAGCCGGCAATTCCCTCCGGGGGAGGGTCGGTCGGTCTCAGGCGGGCCGGCTGGCCTAGCCGAAAGCGAATGCGAGCAAGCTCGAGCAAAGCAGCATGAAGCCGGCTGCGGTTACTGCGAGGAATCGTTCGGCCACGAAATCTTTGTTACGCATGATGCACCTGCCGACCGCGATGCTGCACCGAATTTATTAAATCTTTCGGAATCGTTCCTTTTGCAGCACCGGCCGCGAACGATAGCCCTCATAAGCGTGCGCAAGAAAAATGCTGGCGCTGATGAAGCCGAAAAACACTGTCACCATCTCGATCATCGCAATTGTCCCTAAGCGCCCTTGGGGACAGAAACGACATGCACCGCCGCACAGTCAAAAGGATTTCGAACCGGTTTCAGAAATCGAAACCCCACTGATGATTTGGAGCAACACCGGCTTCGGACGGCGTGGCGAAGGCGGGCTATTTCGGCTGTCCGGTCTTCGGCCGCGCCGCTTCCTGCGCGCGCGCTGCCATCATCGCGTCATATTCGGGAGTGCCGCGCCGCGGCGGCGCATCTTCCGGCAGCCCGCCCATCCAGTGCGGCATGTCGGCCATTGCTTCACCGGGTGTTCGCCCGCCGGCGCAAGCCGACAGTTCCAGGCAGGCAAGGCACAGAAAGGCCCATCGGAAGGCCGTGGCGGGAAATTTCATTTCGGCGTGATGGCATCGGTTTGTGGCGTCCACCGCGCGCAATCAAGGCCGGTATGCGGCGATTGCGAGGTCAGGACGGGTTCCGGTGATGCTGGATAGGATTACGCCGCGTCGGTCCACGCGATCAGATCGTCCATGGCAGGCACGATCGAGGGTGCTTGCTCGGCGTCCAGTTCGGCAAGCCGGTCGAGCAGGAGCCGCAGCCGCTGCGGAATTTCGCCGGCTTCGCGGTCGAGGACGATGCGGAGACGTTCGCCGATCTCCTCGCAGATGGCACGGCAATGGCCGCTGTCCAGCTGCAACGGCAAGGCTTGTTGGCTCGACATGACCGCTCCCCGAATTGGCAATTCGGGGCACAATAAGTCTAAAATTTTAAAGAGCCGGCAGCGATTTCACGCGCATTTTGCGGCCAGCCGGAACCGGGGGTTAACCACGCACCTCACTCTGGCGAGCGCCGCTCCATTGCAAAAAAAGCAGCAAGCGACTGGCAGCCCATCGATCCGGGCCATCAGCCGCGATGAGAGGTCAGCCGGTTACCCGGGTCAGGTGAGGCAAGCAACGTAGAAGATCGCGGCGCCAACCGCGGCCACAATCGACCAGATCGCGGGGTCGATGCCTGCATTGCTGAGTTGATCGGTTTCCGTCCACATGGCGAAAACTCCTAGCGAACGAGCGAAGCGCCTGAACTGGTGATCGCCACCGGCTTGCCGGCCTTCATGACCTTCGCGGTCTGGGTGGTGCCGTCGTCGGATGAAGTCCGCGCCGAAATGCCGAAACCCGCTACCGCGATGCCGGCCACGAGGGCGACAATGACGATCTTTAAATGGGTCGATCGGTCTGCACTGTAAATGGAATGGTTCATCTGAAGTCTCCCCGGTCGCCTTTTCGGCGTATCCTTGGCGGGGAGAATGGCCCGGCGACGGTTTCAGGACGATTGCGTCGGGAACCCAAAATGGTTTCGTGGGGTGGGAGAATTGTTTCGTCCCGACGGGGGAAATGGCGTCGAAACCACCTGGAACAGGGGGCCGGGACGGAAAAGCCCGGCGCATTTTCCGTAGGAAGCGGCCGCCATGGACGGTAGGGTCTGGCGACGGGCCGCAACGAGAACGGGAGCCGTGCCAATGCCGAGCAATCTTTCGCCTGCCGAGCTTGACCACCGGATCGCGGTGCTCCGCGACAACATCCGCCAGCTGATCGAGCAGGCCGCGGGCGCCTCGGGCGGCCAGAACGAAGAGCGGACGGCGGATCGAATCGCCCAACAGACCGAGGAGCTCGACAAGCTGGTTGCGGAGCGCGAGGCGCTGGGGAGGAAGTAGGTTCAGCTGTATTGCTTGGCGGTGGCGATCCCGGCAGGATTCGAACCTGCAACCCGCGGAGTAGAAATCCGCTACTCTATCCAGTTGAGCTACGGGACCGTCGGGGCCCCTCATAGCACCGCCAATTTGAAAAATCCGCTTTCTGCCAAGCCTGAACCGAACCAATCTGCGCGACCGCGCGACAACCGTAGTGCGGCGGGCTGTCCGGTCCGCCCTCAACGCCAGCAATGCGCCACGGCCTCGACCGGCGAGTGGTTTGGACTGTCACGGCTATGTCGTCTGCGACTTTTTCGCTACCCGATTGCCCAGCCATCAGTCCGTCACCTTTTCGCGCATTTCTGTCCATCAGGCGGCGTTCGTCCGCTCCGGGGAGTCCATCATGATCGGTTTGGTTCGCGCCGCAGCACTTTGCGCAACGCTGGCGCTTGGCCTGGTTACGGCGCAGGCGGCGGATAAATCCTTCAAACGCGACGATCTCGCCGATTCGGCCATAAAGCTGGAAGCCCAGATCAAGAGCGAGGCCGGCCCGGTCGCCAAATCGGCGGCGAGCTTAAGGACCGACGCCGATGCGGCGTTCAGGCGCGGCGACTACCGGATCGGCCTGCAAGTCCTCGGGCAGATTGCCGCCGTCGCGCCGGACGACAGCGGCAACTGGCTGCGGCTGGCCCGCACCATTTTCCAGATCCGCTCCGCGACATCCAGCGAGCAGACTTTCCTGCTGGAGCGCGCTTCTACCGCCGCCTATATCGCCTATCAGCGCGCCGGCAATGCGGGCGAAGAGGCGGAGGCCCTGGCTGCGCTCGGCCGCGCGCTGACCGACCGCAAGCTGTGGCGGCCGGCGCTGGATAGCTTGCGGCTTTCCCTCGATATCAAGGAGGTCGCCGAGGTCCGTGGCCAATACGAAAAGCTGCGCGACGACCATGGCTTCCGGTTGCTGGACTACACCGTCGATTCGGATTCGGCCTCGCCGCGCGCGTGCTTCCAGTTCTCCGAGGATCTCGCCAAGCGCACCGATTTCTCGCCGTTCGTGGCCTTGGCGGGGAGCGACAAGCCGGCGCTTAGTTCCGAGGAAAAACAGCTCTGCGTCGAAGGCCTGAAGCACGGCGAGCGCTACAATATCAACCTGCGCGCCGGGCTGCCGTCGACGGTGAAGGAAACCCTGCCGAAATCCGCCGAATTCAACATCTATGTGCGCGACCGCAAGCCATTCGTGCGCTTTACCGGCCGGGCCTATGTGCTGCCGCGCACCGGCCAGCGCGGCATCCCGCTGGTCAGCGTCAATACGCCGTCGGTGGCGGTGCAGGTGTTCCGGATCGGTGACCGCAATCTGATCAACACCGTGATCGACAGCGACTTCCAAAAGGCGCTGTCCAGCTACCAGCTCGACGACCTCGGCAACGAGCGCGGCGTGAAGGTATGGTCCGGCGAACTCGCCACCGCGACCACGCTCAATCAGGACGTCACCACCGCATTCCCGGTCGATTCTGCGCTCGGCGACCTGCAGCCCGGCGTCTATGTGATGACCGCCAAGGCGAAGGGTCCCGGTTCGGGCGATGACGACGGCTCGCTGGCGACGCAATGGTTCATCGTCTCCGATCTCGGCCTGACAGCCTTCTCGGGCAATGACGGCATCCATGTGTTCGTCAATTCGCTCGCCACGACCGACGCCGTCGCCCGGGCCGAAGTGCGGCTGGTGGCGCGCAACAACGAGATTCTGGCCACCCGTCGGACCGACGAAACCGGACATGTGCTGTTCGACGCGGGGCTGGCGCGCGGCGAGGGCGGATTGTCACCTGCGATGCTGACGGTGTCGGGTGAAAAAACCGACTATGCGTTCCTCAGCCTGAAATCCAACGCCTTCGATCTCACCGACCGCGGCGTCTCGGGCCGCGCGGTGCCGGCCGGCGCCGATGCGTTCGTCTATGCCGAGCGTGGGGTCTATCGCTCCGGCGAGACGGTGTATCTCACTGCGCTGTTGCGCGACGGGCAGGGCAACGCCGTGACCGGCGGGCCGCTGACGCTGGTGATCGAGCGTCCCGACGGTGTCGAATTCCGCCGCGCCGTGCTGCCTGACCAGGGTGCCGGCGGGCGCAGCTTGACCTTGCCTCTGAACTCGGCGGTGCCGACCGGGACGTGGCGCGCGCGCGCGTTCACCGACCCCAAGGGCGCCTCGGTCGGGGAGACCACCTTCATGGTCGAGGACTACGTCCCGGATCGAATCGAGTTTGAATTATCCAGCAAAGATAAACAGATCAAGGCTGAAGCTCCTGTAGAACTTAAGGTAGATGGCCATTTCCTTTATGGCGCGCCGGCTTCGGGCTTGCAGCTGGAAGGCGACATTCTGATCGCTCCGGCGTCCGGTCGACCCGGCCTCGCCGGCTACCAGTTCGGCGTCGCCGATGAGGAGACCGCCAGCAACGAGCGTACCCCGCTCGAGAATTTGCCGGTGGCCTACGCCAATGGCGTTGCGACGTTTCCGGTCAGCCTGGCAAAACCGCCGTCCTCGACGCGTCCGCAGGAAGCGCAGATCTTCATCCGCATGGCGGAAGCCGGCGGCCGCGCGGTCGAGCGCAAGCTGGTGCTGCCGGTCGCACCGGCGGCACCGATGATCGGCGTCAAGCCTTTGTTCGGCGACAAGAACGTGGCGGAAGGCGACAAGGCGGATTTCGACGTGGTGTTTGTCGCGCCTGACGGCAAGCCGCTGGCCCGCAACGGGCTGCGCTATGAGTTGTTGAAGCTGGAATCCACCTATCAGTGGTATCGTCAAAGTTCGTCCTGGCAATACGAGCCCGTAAAGTCCACCAAGCGCGTGGCGGATGGCGATCTCGCCATCGCCGCCGACAAGCCATCGCGGATAACGTTGGTGCCGCAGCCCGGCCGCTATCGGCTCGATGTCAGATCGGCCGAGGCCGATGGCCCGCTGACCTCGGTGCAATTCGATGTCGGCTGGTATTCGGACGGCAGCGCCGATACGCCGGACCTCCTGGAAACCTCGATCGACAAGCCGGAATACCAGTCCGGCGAGACCATGGTGGTCTCGGTCAATGCCCGCTCGGCGGGCAAGCTGACCATCAACGTGCTCGGCGACCGGCTGCTGACGACGCATTCCGTCGACGTCAAGGAAGGCACCGCGCAGGTCAAAATTCCGGTCGGCAAGGACTGGGGCACCGGCGCCTATGTCGTGGCGACCTTGCGGCGTCCGCTGGATGCCGCCGCCCAGCGGATGCCGGGCCGCGCGATCGGCCTAAAATGGTTCGGCATCGACAAGAAGGCCCGCTCGCTTAGCGTCGGCCTGTCGCCGCCGGCGCTGGTGCGGCCCAACACCAGCTTGAGACTGCCGGTCAAGCTCGGCGGGCTCAACCCCGGCGAGGATGCAAAGGTCGTGGTCGCCGCGGTCGACGTCGGCATTCTCAATTTGACCAATTACAAGCCGCCGGCGCCGGACGATTACTATCTCGGCCAGCGCCGCATGACCTCGGAGATCCGCGATCTCTACGGGCAATTGATCGACGGCATGCAGGGCACGCGGGGCCAGCTCAGGACCGGCGGCGACGCCGCCGGCGCCGAGCTGCAGGGCAGCCCTCCCACGCAAAAACCCCTGGCGCTGTATTCCGGCATCGTCACCGTGGCGGCCGACGGCTCGGCGGATATCGCCTTCGACATTCCGGAGTTTGCCGGCACCGCGCGGGTGATGGCGGTGGCATGGACCGCGACAAAGCTCGGCCGCGCCACCACCGATGTGACCGTGCGCGATCCCGTGGTGCTGACCGCGACCCTGCCGCGCTTCCTGCTCAATGGCGACAAGGGCACCATGAGCATGGATCTCGACAACGTCGAGGGCGCGGCCGGCGACTACACCATCAATGTCAAAACTTCCGGGCCTGTGAAGGTGACGGGCAATCCCGCGACCACCGTAAAACTGGCGGCCAAGCAAAGAACTTCGATGCAGCTCGCGCTCGACGCCTCCGGCGGCGCCGGCGCCGCGCAGCTCGACGTCGATATCAAGGGACCGAACGGCCTGACGCTGGCGCGGCATTACGCGCTGGACGTGAAGGCCGCGACGCAGATCCTTGCGCGCCGCTCGATCCGCACGCTGGCGAAGGGCGAAAGCCTGACGCTGACGTCGGACATGTTCTCCGATCTGGTGCCGGGGACCGGCGCGGTATCGATGTCGGTCAGCCTGTCCACGGCGCTGGACGCCGCGACCATCCTCAAAGCGCTGGACCGCTACCCGTATGGCTGCTCCGAGCAGATCACCAGCCGCGCGATGCCGCTGCTCTATGTCAATGAGCTTGCGGCCAGCGCGCATCTGGCGATGGATGCCGCGGTCGACCAGCGCATCAGAGACGCCATCGACAGGCTACTGGCGCGGCAGGGCTCGAACGGCTCGTTCGGGCTGTGGTCGGCGGGGGGCGATGACGCCTGGCTCGACGCTTATGTCACCGACTTCCTGACCCGCGCCCGCGAAAAAGGCTTCGTGGTGCCGGACGTGCTGTTCCGCAACGCGCTGGATCGCATCCGCAACTCCGTCGTCAATGCCGAGGAACCGGAGAAGAACGGCGGCCGCGATCTCGCCTACGGCCTCTACGTGCTCGCGCGCAACGGCACGGCGCCGGTCGGCGACCTCCGCTATCTCGCCGACACCAAGCTGAACAACCTGGCCACGCCGATCGCAAAATCGCAACTGGCGGCGGCACTGGCGCTGGTCGGCGATCGCACCCGGGCGGAGCGGGTCTATGCCGCGGCGCTTGAAAGCCTCGCGCCAAAACCGGTGCTCGAATTCGGCCGGGTCGACTACGGCTCGGCGTTGCGCGACGCCGCGGCGCTGGTTTCGCTGGGCAGCGAAGGCAACGCTTCGAGTACGACCGTCACGCAAGCGGTAATGCGCGTCGAAGCCGCGCGGGGTCTGACGCCCTACACCTCGACCCAGGAAAACGCCTGGCTGGTGCTGGCCTCACGCGCGCTGTCGAAGGAAACGCTGGCGCTCGATGTCAACGGCAGCCCGGTGAAGACCGCGCTCTACCGCAGCTACAAGGCCGCCGACATGGCCGGCCAGCCGATCCGGATCACCAACACCGGCGACACGCCGGTGCAGGCGGTGATTTCAGTCAGCGGTGCCCCGGTCACGCCGGAGCCGGCGGCATCCAACGGTTTCAAGATCGAGCGCAATTACTTTACGCTCGCCGGCAAGCCGGCCGATCCGTCTAAAGCAAAGCAGAACGACCGGTTTGCGGTGGTGCTGAAGGTCACCGAGGCAAAACCGGAATTCGGGCACATCATGGTGTCGGACTATCTCCCGGCGGGTTTCGAGATCGACAACCCGCATCTGGTGTCGTCCGGCGACACCGGCACCCTGGACTGGATCGAGGACGGCGAGGAGCCTGAACATACCGAATTCCGCGACGACCGCTTTACGGCCGCCATCGATCGGGCCAGCGACGACCAGGCGGTGTTCACGGTGGCCTATGTGGTGCGCGCGGTATCGCCGGGCAAATACGTGCTGCCGCAGGCCTATGTCGAGGACATGTACAACCCCTCGCGCTACGGCCGCACCGGCACCGGCAATGTCGAGGTACGTCCGGCGAAATGAGCGCTCCTCACCATCAATCGCCGTCATGCGCGGGCTTGACCCGCCTGCGCGGCCGAAGCCGCTTTGGCGAGGCGAAGGCCCGCGCATCCATCCATCTTCGGAAGAATCTTTCGAAGAAGATGGATGGCCGGGTCAAGCCCGGCCATGACGGCGTTGGTGGTCGCAGTCGGGCCAAAACATTTGCAGCGGCGTTGGCCGTTGTTTGTGCTCTGAGCATTGGCGCATTCGCGGAGTGGGTCGCTTCGTTCGGACCCCTACCACTGCAGCAAGCCCGCCAAGTCTCGACCAGCGTCGTTGACCGCAACGGCAAACTGCTGCGCGCTTATGCGATGGCGGATGGCCGCTGGCGGCTGCCCGTCGATGCGCAAACAGGCGTCGATCCCGGTTACCTGAAACTGCTGCTGGCCTATGAGGACCGGCGCTTTCGATCGCATCACGGCGTCGACCCGCTGGCGCTCGGCCGGGCCGGGCTGCAATTGTTGACACGCGGCCACATCGTCTCCGGCGGCTCCACCATCACCATGCAATTGGCGCGGTTGATGGAGCCGCGCCGCGAGCGCTCGGTTGCCGCAAAACTGCGCCAGATGGTCCGTGCGTTCGAACTCGAACAACAGCTCAGCAAGGACGAAATCCTCGATCTGTATCTGGCGCTGGCGCCGTTCGGCGGCAATCTAGAGGGCGTCCGCGCCGCCGCGCTCGGCTATTTCGGCAAGGAGCCGAAGCGGCTGTCGCTGGCGGAATCCGCGCTGCTGGTGGCGCTGCCGCAGTCGCCGGAAAACCGCCGGCTCGATCGCCATCCGGAAACTGCGCGAGACGCGCGCAATCGTGTACTCGACCGGATGGTGGAAGAGGGCGTCGTCTCGCCTGACGATGCCGCGCAGGCAAGAACCCTCGCGGTGCCGCGGCTGCGCAAGCCGATGCCGATCCTGGCGCCGCATTCCGCCGATCAGGCGATCGCCAATGTCAAAGGCCCGCCTGTTATTGCGCTGACGCTGGATTCCAGCCTGCAGAAAGGCTTGGAAGCGCTGGCGCGAGACCGCGCATTGGCGCTGGGCCCGGATATCTCGGTTGCCATTGTCGCGGTCGACAATGCAAGCGGCGATGTGCTGGCCCATGTCGGCTCGTCGGATTATTTCGACGAGCGGCGCGCCGGGCAGGTGGATATGACCCGCGCGGTGCGCTCGCCGGGGTCGACCTTGAAACCGTTCATCTACGGCCTCGCCTTCGAGGACGGATTTGTGCATCCGGAAAGCCTGATCGACGACCGGCCGGTCAGGTTCGGCTCCTATGCGCCGGAAAATTTCGACATGACGTTTCAGGGCACGGTGCCGGTGCGCAAGGCGCTGCAACTGTCTCTCAACGTGCCGGCGATTGAACTGCTCGACCGCGTCGGCGCCAGCCGGCTGTCGTCGCGACTGAAACAAGCCGGCGGCAATCTGGTGCTGCCGAAGGACGAAGTGCCGGGACTGGCGATGGGCCTTGGCGGCGTCGGCGTTACGCTGCAGGACCTGGTACAGCTTTATGCGGGCATCGCACGCCTCGGCAGCACAAAACCGCTGCGCGAGATCGTGTGGAAAGACGACGTGCGCGAACCGCTGCGTCTGATGGATCAGGTCGCAGCCTGGCAGGTCGGCAATGCGCTGATCGGCACGCCGCCGCCGGAAAACGCCGCGCGCAACCGGATCGCCTTCAAGACCGGCACATCCTACGGCTATCGCGATGCCTGGTCGGTCGGCTTCGACGGCCGCATCACTATCGGCGTCTGGGCCGGACGCCCCGATGGCGCGCCGGTACCGGGCCTGGTCGGCCGCACCGCCGCGGCGCCGATCCTGTTCGATGCCTTCGCGCGCACCGGAAAATTGCCGGCGCCGCTGCTCAAGGCGCCGAAAGGTACGCTGGTAGCGAGTAATGAAAAACTGCCATTGCCGCTGCGGCGGTTTCGTCCCCTGGGGGAACTGGTCCGAACTGGCGGCGAACAAGCGCCCCGTATCCAGTTTCCGTTGAATGGTTCGCGGATCGACGCGGCGAATAGAGGCGACGCGCGGGCGTTGCCGGTGAAGGTCGCTGGCGGGGTATTGCCGATGACCATGCTGGTGAACGGCGTCGCGGTCGGCGAAATCGACGGCCGCCGCCAGCGCTTGATCGACCCGCCAGGCGCAGGCTTTGTCCGGCTTACGGTGCAGGACGCCACGGGTGCCGCGGACACAGTTGTGGTCAGAATTCAATAGAGACCCGCTAACCGGTTGTCGCCATGGCGGTTTCAGCGTATGCGGAACCGATGGTCGAGACCTATGCACGTCCCAGATTTGGAGAGCCGCGCGAGCCGAAGAGCCGGGTGATTCCGGCCAGCGTGCTGGTGAAGGTGCTCGACTTCGTCGCGGACGGCCAGGCCCGCGCTGTGGCGTTTCTGCTGGTCTGCGGGCTGCTGTTCTTCCTGCCCGGTTTCTTCAACATCCCGCCGATCGATCGCGACGAAACCCGCTTCGCGCAGGCCACCAAGCAGATGGTCGAGACCGGAGATTACGTCGATATCCGTTTCCAGGACGACGTGCGCTACAAAAAGCCGGTAGGCATCTATTGGCTGCAGTCCGCCGTGGTGCAGACCGCTAGCAAGCTTGGCCTGCAGCGCGCCCAGATCCGAATTTGGCTCTACCGCATCCCCTCGCTGATCGGCGCCATCGGTGCGGTGCTGATGACCTACTGGACGGCGCTCGCCTTCGTCACCCGCCGCGGCGCGATACTGGCCGGGCTGATCATGTGCAGTTCGGTGCTGCTTGGGGCTGAGGCGCGGCTGGCCAAGACCGACGCCGTGCTGCTGCTGACCGTGGTCGCGGCTTTTGGCGCGATGGCGCGGGTCTATCTGTCCTGGCAGCGCGGCGAGGATCCCGCGCATCCACCATGGGCATGGCCGGCGATTTTCTGGACCGCGTTGGCCGGCGGCATCCTGATCAAGGGACCGCTGATCCTGCTGTTCGTCGGCCTGACCATCGGCACGCTGGCCATTCTCGACCGGACCGCGGCATGGATTTGGCGGCTGCGCCCGGTATGGGGCCTGACATGGCTGCTGGTTCTGGTGCTGCCCTGGTTTATCGCGATCTTCTGGCGCGCCGGCGATACGTTCTTTGTCGACTCGGTCGGCGGCGACATGCTGAGCAAGATCGTCGCGCAGGAATCCCACGGCGCCCCGCCAGGTACCTATCTCTTGCTGCTCTGGGTGACGTTCTGGCCGGCCGCGCCGCTCGCGGCATTGGCCGCGCCCGCAGTGTGGCGAGCGCGGCGCGAGCCCGGCGCGCAGTACCTGCTGGCGTGGCTGATGCCGTCGTGGATCATGTTCGAACTGGTGCTGACCAAGCTGCCGCATTACGTGCTGCCGCTGTATCCGGCAATCGCGATCCTGATCGTCGGTGCGCTGGAACGCCGCGTGCTTTCGCGATCGCCATGGCTGGTGCGCGGGGCGGCATGGTGGTTTGCAATCCCTGCAATCACCGCGGTTTCCGTCGTCGTCGGAGCGATTGCGCTGACGCGACAGCCAGCATTCCTGGCATGGCCGTTCCTCGCGGTGTCGCTGATTTTCGGCTTGTTCGCCTGGTGGCTCTATGATGACAACCGCGCCGAACGCTCGCTGTTGAATGCCGCGGCTGCCGCCTTGTTGCTGGGGATGGGTGTTTACGGAATCGTGGCGCCGTCGCTGACGCAGCTGTTTCCCTCGGCGGAGATTGCGCGCGTGCTGCGCAACGTCGTCTGCGTAGGGCCAAAAGCCGCCGCCGCCGGCTATCACGAGCCGAGTCTCGTTTTCATGACCGGCACCTCGACGTTGCTGACCGACGGCTCGGGTGCCGCTGATTTCCTGAGCCATGGCAGCTGTCGCTTCGCGCTAGTCGAAGAGCGCTCGCAACGCGCCTTCGCCCAGCGCGCCGAGGCGATCGGGTTGCGCTACAACGTCGCGACGCGGGTGGAAGGCTACAATTTCTCGCAAGGTAAGCCGATTTCGGTGGCGGTGTTCCGTTCGGAGGGCACCGAGTAAATGCAGGCCCGCGGCCAGATCAGCGCATCGTCGAACTATTTTGCCCGCCTGGGTTTGTTCGCGTGGCTGTCGCTGGCGCAGTTGGTGCGCGCGCCCTCGCATTCGCGGCGCGCGGAGGCGGCACGCAGATGGGCACGGCACTCGTTGTTTCTCACGGCGGGCATCGGCGTTGCGATCATCGTGCTGATGTACGCGCTCGATGCGACGGAAATCGGCTGGATGCCGCCGCGCGGCACCGCCTGGCTCTGGCCCGTTCGCATCCTGACCGACTTGGGGAAATCCGCTTATGTGCTGTGGTTGCTGGCGGCGATCCTGCTTGCGGTCGCGTTGCTGTTTCCGCGCGTGCGGGGAACGGCGCGGTCGGTGCTGATCGGTTTCGGCACCCGCATCCTCTTCATGTTCTTTGCGGTGCTGCTGCCCGTGCTGGCGGGCGAAGTCATCAAGGACGCGGTTGGGCGAGGGCGGCCGTTCGTCGGCGGTCAGGCCAATGCCTTCAACTTCTCGCACTTTGCAGGCTCTGAAGCTTACGCGAGCTTTCCATCGGGTCATGCCACCACAGCCTTTGCCCTGGCTTTTGCCGTTTCAGCCGTTTGGCCGCATCTACGCGCCGTGATGCTGGTCTATGCACTGATGATCGCTGCGACCCGCCTGGTTCTGCTTGCCCATCATCCCAGCGACGTGGTGGCGGGGGCATTGCTGGGCGTGATCGGCGCGATGCTGGTGCGGTACTGGTTTGCGGCCCGCCATCTTGCCTTCACCATCCGCCGCGATGGCGCGATTGAACCGCTCGCGGGACCTTCGCTGGGCCACCTCAAAAGGGTTGCCCGCAATGCGTTCGCCCCATAATAAGCGGACGCCGACAGGCCGCAGGGACACTGGTCCCGGCGGTCGATCAACACAAAGCCATGAGCGTTGATTTGTCACCTCCTGATGCAGCTGCTGTCGATGTCTCAATCGTCGTGCCCGTGCGCAACGAGGCCGGCAACGTCGCGCCGCTGATCGACGAGATCGCCAGCGCGCTCGATGGCCGCTGGCGTTACGAAATCATCTATGTCAATGACGGCTCGACCGATGCAACTCCGGCGCATCTCGCCGAGATCATGAAGCAGCGTGCAAATCTGCGCCGGATCGATCATGCAGTTTCATCCGGACAGTCTGCGGCGGTACGCAGCGGGGTTCGCGCGGCGCGTGGTGCGATCGTCGCGACGCTCGACGGCGATGGGCAAAACAATCCGGCGTTTCTGCCGGATCTGATCGCGGCGATTCAACACGGTGACGGTCGCGTCGGCCTCGCCGCGGGCCAGCGCATCGGTCGCAAGGCTACCGGTTTCAAGAGGATGCAATCGCGGGTCGCCAATGCCGTACGCAACGCCATCCTGCGCGACGGCACCCGCGACACCGGCTGCGGGTTGAAGGCGTTCCGGCGCGAGGTATTCCTGTCGATGCCCTATTTCGAAGGGCTGCATCGCTTCCTCCCCGCGCTGGTGCGCCGTGAAGGATACGACATCGCCTATGTCGACGTGATCGACCGGCCACGGCACTCCGGCGTGTCCAACTACGGCTTCTTCGACCGGCTGTGGATCGGAATCATGGATCTGATCGGCGTGTGGTGGCTGATCCGCCGCAAGAAACCGACACCTGTTGCGACCGAGGTGACGTCTCATGACTGATCTGTTCAACGCGCTCGTCAGCTATCTGCACGATGTCTTCGTCATCAAGTTCGATGGCTGGGTGGTGCTTGGCTTCGTGGCGCAGGGCTTCTTCACCATGCGCTTCGTGGTGCAATGGATCGCATCCGAGCGCGCGCGGGCAAGCGTGATTCCGGTGGCGTTCTGGTTTTTCTCGATCGGGGGCGGCGTGCTGCTGCTGATTTACGCGCTGTATCGCAAGGACCCGGTGTTCATCGCCGGGCAGGCGCTTGGCCTGCTGGTCTACATCCGCAACCTGTATTTCATCATCATCAACGGACGGCAGGCGTCGGCGGCCGGCGATTAAGCTTGCGGTGCTTCATCAAGCAGGGTGAAGCAGGGAGGTAGCTGGCAAATGCGTGACGAGCTGCGAACGCCACGTAATACGCCGTGCCTACATCAAGCGCTCAACGGTGGCCGTCGCCTCAGCGTCTATTGCGCGGCGTTGAACGCCGCAAAGCCGCGCTCGAGGTCGGCCTTGAGATCGTCGACATGTTCCAGCCCGATGTGCAGCCGTAGCGTCGGGCCGCCCGGCGACCATTTTGTGGCCGTGCGATAATCCGAGCAGTCGAACGGAATGATGAGGCTTTCGAAGCCGCCCCATGAATAACCCATGCCGAACAGTTTTACGGCGTCGAGCAGGGCATCGACGGCTTGCTGCGGCGCCGGTTTCAGCACGATGCTGAACAGGCCGGACGCGCCGGTGAAATCCCGCTTCCAGATCGCGTGTCCTGGATCGTTCTCCAGTCCGGGGTGCAGGACTCTTAAGACCTCCGGCCGCATTGCAAGCCAGCGCGCGATGTCGAGCGCCGACCGCTGATGCTGCTCCAGCCGTACGCTGAGCGTGCGGAGTCCGCGCAGCGCGAGAAATACGTCGTCCGGTCCGGCGCAGACGCCGAGCAGCCGGATCGTCTCGGCGATCAGCGGCCATGCCTTGGGGTTGGCCGAGATGGTGCCGAACATGATGTCGGAATGTCCGCCGATATATTTGGTTGCGGCCTGCATGCTGATGTCGACACCCTGATCCAGCGAGCGGTGATACAGCGGCGTTGCCCAGGTGTTATCGTCGATGACAAGCGCGCCCTTGTCGTGCGCGACGGCCGATATTGCCGGGATGTCCGGCATTTCGAAGGATTGCGATCCAGGCGCTTCGACGACCACGGCCCTGGTGTTAGGCCTGAATACCCGGGCAATGCCGGCGCCGATCGAAGGATCATAGTACGTCGTCTCGACGCCGTAGCGGGCGAGCACGCCGTTGCAGAAATTTCGTGTCGGGCGATAGGAATTGTCGCAGACCAGCAGATGATCGCCGGCTTTCAGCACCGCCAGCAGCGTCGTCGAAATCGCCGCCAGCCCGGAGGGTGCGAGGCCAACGCCTGCACAGTTCGGGCCCTCGAGCGCCATCAGCGCATCCTGCAGCGCCCTGGTGGTCGGCGTTCCATGCCGGCCATACTGGAACTCACCGCGGTGCGCGTGCAGATCCTCGGCGGTCGGATAGAGCACCGTCGAGCCGTGGACCACCGGCGGATTCACAAAACCCTTTTGCGCCTTGGTATCGCGGCCGGAGGTCACCAGCGCGGTTTCCGGCTTCAGCTGTGGCGATTGTCCGTCATCTCTTGAGAAGTTCATGCGTCCGCCGCCGACCAAAGACGTTTTGCCGCAGCCGCGACGCGTCGCGAAACCCCCGCCGGGGAGGCGGGTTCGGCTCAACTTTGTTAATAACAGGACACGGAAGACCGGCGTCAACCCCTTGACCCGGCTCTCCAACCGTTCTGTGATGGAGGGGAGCTATTCAGTCGCTGCACGTTGAGGGGCCTGCCGCGAACTTCGATCCGTCGCCCAGCCGAATTGGTTGCCAGCCTGGTTCTCGGGCCGGCGTCTCGCGGGGGTGGCCGGATCGTCAGCCGGCCTTTCTGCGCGCACGCGATGACAATGCAACGTCCGACCCCTGAAAGGCTTCGCCCATGACTCGTGCATCTCTCGCCCTCGTTGTTGCTCTCGCTGCCGGTCTTTCGACGCAGGCCGCCACCGCGCAGACCCTCAAGACAGTCAAGGACCGCGGCATGCTGTCCTGCGGCGTCAGCCAGGGTTTGCCCGGGTTTTCGGCCCCGGACGACAAAGGCAATTGGGCCGGCCTCGACGTCGACATCTGCCGGGCGATCGCGGCGGCGATCTTCAACGATGCGGCCAAGGTAAAATTCGTGCCGTTATCGGCCAAGGACCGCTTCACGGCGCTGCAATCCGGCGAAATCGACGTGCTGTCGCGCAACACCACCTGGACGCTATCGCGCGACACCTCGCTCGGCGCCAATTTTACCGGTGTCACTTATTATGACGGGCAGGGCTTCCTGGTCAAAAAATCCCTGAAAGTGAATTCCGCGCTGGAACTGAACAGCGCATCGGTCTGCGTGCAGACCGGCACCACCACCGAGCAGAATCTCGCCGACTACTTCCGGGGCAACAACATGAAGTATGAGGTGATCGCATTCACCTCCGCGGATGAAACCGTCAAGGCCTACGAATCCGGGCGCTGTGACGTGTTCACTTCCGACGTCTCGCAACTTTATGCCGAACGCCTGAAACTTTCCAATCCGGCCGATCATGCCGTGCTTCCTGAAGTGATTTCGAAAGAGCCGCTCGGCCCCATGGTGCGGCATGGCGACGATCAGTGGTTCGACGTGGTGAAGTGGACGTTGTTTGCCATGGTTGGCGCCGAGGAACTCGGCGTCACCCAGAAGAATGTCGATGAGATGGCGAAATCCGACAAGCCCGAGCTGAAACGGGCTTTTGGCACCGACGGCAATCTCGGCGAACAGCTCGGCCTGACCAAGGACTGGGTGTCGCGGATCGTCAAAGCGGTCGGCAATTACGGCGAATCGTTCGACCGCAATGTCGGCGCCGGCTCCAAGCTGGGCATCGCCCGCGGGCTCAACCAGCTCTGGAACAAGGGCGGAATTCAATACGCGCCGCCGATCCGCTGACGCTTAAGAACGGCAGCGGCGATGGCCATCGAAGCCCGCAAACCACCGCCGCAGTTTGTCGCCAGACTGCGGCGTGCGCTCGGTGGTCGCGCCGGCTGGGGCGGGTTCGCGCTGCAGATTCTGTTCGTCGCGGTGCTGGCCTGGATTGCCTATGAGATCGTTGCCAACGCCCGCGCCAATCTCGAAGCGCAGCGCATCACCTCCGGCTTCGGATTCCTCGCGAATACGGCAGGGTTCGACGTCAGCCAGGCGCTGATTCCCTATTCCGGATCCGATACCTATACCCGGGTGTTTTTTGTCGGACTGCTCAACACGCTGCTGGTAGCAGTGATCGGCATCTTCTTTGCCACCATCCTCGGGTTTCTGGTCGGACTCGGCAGGCTGTCGCCGAACTGGCTGCTGTCGCGGGTGGCCGGCGCGTATGTCGAACTCATCCGCAACCTTCCACTGCTGTTCCAGATCCTGTTCTGGTATCTCGCGGTGCTGGCCACCTTGCCCAATCCGCGGCAAAGCATCTCGCTGTTCGGCAGCTTCTTTCTTTCCAACCGCGGTTTTGTCATTCCAAAGCCGATCGGACATGAGGGGCTGACCGCCTTTGTCATCGCCATCGTGATTGCAATCGCCGCATCGCTGGCGTTGCGAAGCTATGCGCGCCGGCTGCTGTTTCAGTCGGGCAAGCTGCTCCGGATCTGGCCCTGGGTGCTGGGCTTGCTGATCGGGTTGCCGTTGTTGAGCGCGCTGCTGTTCGGCAAACCGGTAACGTTCGAAATTCCCGAGCTCAAGGGGTTCAATTTCTCCGGCGGCTCGCGCGTGATTCCTGAATTCGTCGCGCTAACGGTGGCGCTCTCGACCTATACCGCGGCCTTTATCGCGGAAATCGTGCGCGGCGGTGTTTTGTCGGTGCACAAGGGACAGATGGAAGCGGGCTCCTCGCTGGGGCTGTCGCGCGGTTCGACCTTGCGATTGATTGTCGTCCCGCAGGCCTTGCGGGTCATTCTGCCGCCGCTCACCAACCAGTATCTCAACCTGACCAAAAACTCCTCGCTCGCCGTCGGCATTGGATATCCCGACCTGTTCTCGGTGTTCGCGGGAACGACTCTGAGCCAGACCGGCCAGGCGATCGAAATCATCGCCATCACCATGGGCGTCTATCTTTTGATCTCGCTCGTCACCAGCGCGATCATGAGTTTCTACGGGTGGCGGCTCAGCCGGAGCCTTGGCAACACATGAGCGATCTTGCGGCATCGACCGATCTCGACGTTTTCGTTCGCAAGGAACTCGTTCCCGAGCGAGCGGCGCCGATCAAGACCACCGGTTTTGTCGGCTTCCTGCGTACGCGCCTGTTCAATTCACCGACCAACATTCTGATCACCGTTCTCAGCGCGCTATTGCTGTGGTTCACCATCGTTCCATCGTTAAGATTCCTGGTGATCGACGCGGTGTGGAGCGGCAAGGACCGCACCGCATGTCTTGCGGAGAATGCAGGCCATGTGGTCGGGGCGTGCTGGCCCTATATCCAGGCGAAGTTCACGCAGTTCATGTATGGATTCTATCCGGAACAGGAGCGGTGGCGAGCCAATCTGACCTTTATCCTGGCCGCGATTCTGATGCTGCCGCTGTTGATCCCGCGGCTGCCGGGCAAGGGGCTTAACGCCGGCCTGTTCTTCGTCGCGTTTCCCATCGTCGCCTTCTTCCTGCTCCATGGCGGCGGCATCAAGGGATTCGGCATCACATGGACCGCGGATTTCCTGTCCGGGTTTTTCGACAGCATCGGGAATGCGGGAACCAAGCTCGCGGAAGTGGGCGCGGCGAAGGGCGCGATCGGGGTGCTGTTGGTTCTGCTCGGAAAGCTTATCGCGCTGATCGGTGCCGCGCTGTCGCTTCTGATCTGGCCGTTGACGTGGCTGCGCGATCAAATCCAGGCGGCCGGCAACCCGGTATGGGCGGATTTCGCGGCCACCGCGGCGGTCGTCTCGATCGGGCTGTTTGTCCTCAACGGTGGCTTCCGTAGCGGATGGCGCGCGCTCATCGTCAGCCTGGTGACCTTCGCCGCCATCGGCGTCGTCATCGCCGTAATGGGTCTGGATCGAGGCGGGCTGTCGATCGTAGATACCAGGCTGTGGGGCGGCTTGCTGGTGACGCTGGTGGTGTCGGTCACCGGCATTGTCGCCTCGATGCCGATCGGCATCGCGCTGGCGCTGGGGCGGCGCTCGACCATCCCGCTGATCCGGACGTTTTCGGTAGCGTTCATCGAATTCTGGCGCGGCGTGCCTTTGATCACCGTGCTGTTCTTTGCCACCTACATGCTGCCGCTGTTCCTGCCTGCCGGCTTTACGGTGGACGGCCTGGTGCGGGCGCTGATCGGCATCGCGCTGTTCGCCGGCGCCTACCAGGCCGAGGTCATTCGCGGCGGCCTGCAGGCGATTCCGCGCGGGCAGGCGGAGGCCGCCAGCGCGCTCGGGCTGTCCTACTGGAAGACCACAGGCTTGATCGTGATGCCGCAGGCGTTGCGCCACGTCATTCCCGGCCTGGTCAACAGTTTTATTGCACTGTTCAAGGATACTTCGCTGGTTTCGATCGTGGCGCTGTTCGATCTGCTCGGCAGTCTGCGCGCATCGTTCGCCGACCCGAACTGGGCGACGCCCACGACCTTGTTTACCGGCTTTGCCTTCACCGGCATCGTCTACTTCATCTTCTGCTTTGGAATGTCGCGTTATTCATTGTTCGTCGAACGCCGGCTGAATGCCCACCGGCGCAACTGAGATCAATTAACCATGGCAACGAATTCGATCGTCAAGGTGGCCGGCCTCAACAAGTGGTATGGCGATTTTCATGTGCTGCGGGACATCTACCTCGATGTCGCCAAGGGTGAGCGCATCGTGATCTGCGGCCCGTCCGGGTCCGGCAAATCGACGCTGATCCGCTGCATGAACGCGCTGGAGGAATTCCAGGAAGGCGAAATCATCATCGACGGTATCGAACTCGGTCCGAACCTGCGGCGCGTCGACGAGGTCCGCCGCGAAGTCGGCATGGTGTTCCAGAGCTTTAACCTGTTTCCGCATCTCACCGTGCTGGAGAACTGCACGCTGGCGCCGATCTGGGTGCGCAACATCCCGAAAAAGGACGCCGAGGCGACGGCGATGAAATTCCTGGAGCGCGTCAAAATTCCGCATCAGGCCAACAAATACCCGGGGCAGATGTCCGGCGGCCAGCAGCAGCGCGTCGCGATCGCGCGCGCGCTGACCATGAACCCAAAGGTGATGCTGTTCGACGAACCGACCTCGGCGCTGGATCCCGAAATGGTCAAGGAAGTGCTGGACACCATGGTCAACCTCGCCAATGACGGCATGACCATGCTGGTGGTCACCCATGAAATGGGATTCGCCAAGGAAGTGGCGAACCGCGTGGTGTTCATGGACGCCGGACAGATCATCGAGTCCAACACCCCGGCGAATTTCTTCGCCAACCCGCAGCACGCGCGGACGCAGCTGTTCCTGAGCCAGATTTTGCGCTGAGTCTCTCAACTCCGTCATGCCCGGGCTTGTCCCGGGCATCCACGTCTTTGTGCGTTCAAGAGAAGACGTGGATGGCCGGGACAGGCCCGGCCATGACGATTAATCGCTCACACCTTCTCGAACGGCACCTCGATCTTGCTCTTCTGCTCCAGCCATTCCGGCACCGGCAGGTTCTTCGAGCGCATGAAATCCGGATTGAACAGTTTTGACTGGTAGCGGTTACCGGAATCGCACAGCACCGTGACGATGGTGTGGCCCGGACCCATCTGGCGCGCGAGCCGCATCGCGCCGGCGACGTTGATGCCGGTGGAGCCGCCAAGGCACAGCCCTTCGTGCTCGAGCAGCTCATAGATGATCGGCACGGCTTCCGCGTCCTCGATCAGATAGGCTTCGTCGATCTTCATGTCCTTGATGACGGGCGTGACGCGGCCCAGTCCGATGCCTTCGGTGATCGAGCCGCCCGGGGTCGATTTGGCCTCGCCGTGCTTGTACAATTCGTACATCGCCGCTCCCCGCGGGTCGGCGACGCCGATCACGATGTCCTTTTTCTTCTCGCGCAGAAAGGCGCTGGTGCCGGCCAGCGTGCCGCCGGTGCCGACCGCGCAGATGAACCCGTCGACCTTGCCGTCGGTCTGCTGCCAGATTTCCGGTCCGGTCGACACGTAATGCGCCTTGGAATTGTCGAGGTTGTTCCACTGATCGGCAAACAGCACGCCGTTGGGTTCCGATTTGCGCAACTGATCGGCGAGCCGCCTTGCGACGTGCTGGTAGTTGTTCGGGTTGCTGTAAGGCAGCGCCGGCACCTCGACCAGCTCGGCGCCGCACAGCCGCAGCGTGTCTTTCTTTTCCTGGCTTTGCGTGTCGGGGATCACGATGATGGTGCGGTAGCCGCGCGCGCCTGCGACGATGGCGAGGCCGATCCCGGTATTTCCAGCGGTGCCTTCGACGACAAGGCCGCCCGGCTTGAGCTCGCCGCGTTTCTCCGCCTCGAGGATCATCTGCTTGCCCGGGCGATCCTTCACCGACTGGCCGGGATTCATGAACTCGGCCTTGCCCAGAATGGTGCAGCCCGTCATCTCGGAGGCGCGTTTCAGTTTGATGAGCGGCGTGTTGCCGATCGCTTCGACCACGTCATTGTTGATGTGCATGGAGGGAAAATTCTGCCGGTGCGTTGATCCGGCGACAACCCTAGTTGACGCCGATAGGGAGCGCAACGTCGCCCGCGGCGGGGACGTTATTTCGATTTCGCGAACACGACCTGCCGCACGTCGATATTTCCCGACAGAAAACCGGCCTCGCAATAAGCGAGGTAGTATTCCCACAAACGCCTGAATCGGTCATCGAAACCCAACGGCATCAGGTTCGGCCATGCGGCACGGAAATTATTTCGCCAGGTCGCGAGCGTCTTGGCATAATCTTGCCCAAACACCCGCTCGCGGATGACGGGAACGCCGAACCGCTCGCCGAGCGATTTCAGCACCTCTGGCGAGGGCAACATTCCCCCCGGAAAAACATAGCGCTGGATGAAATCGACCTCGCGGCGGTAAGTCTCGAAGAATTTGTCCTGGATGGTGATGGCCTGAAGGCCGACCAGCCCGCCGGGCAACAGCCTGTCGCGCAGCTGGGAAAAATATTGCGGCCAGAACTGCTCGCCGACCGCCTCGATCATCTCGATCGAGGCGATCCGGTCGTACTGGCCGCGTTCGTCCCGGTAATCCTGCAGCCTGATCTCGACCTTGTCGCTGAGGCCGGCATCGTGAATGCGCTTTTGCGCAAAATCGCGCTGCTCCTTGCTGATGGTGAGGCCGACGACATCGGCGCCGTGGTTCTTCGCGGCATATTCCGCAAAGCCGCCCCAGCCGCAGCCGATCTCCAGCACTTTTTGGCCGGGCTGCAGATCGATCGCCTCCGCAAGGCGCCGATATTTGTTGTGCTGCGCGGCGGTCAGGTCCGGCGTGTCGTCCTCGAACAACGCCGACGAATAGGTCATGCTCGGGTCCAGCCACGCCGAGTAAAATGCGTTGCCGATGTCGTAATGCGCATAGATATTGCGACGCGCCTGCCGCCTGGTGTTGCGGTTGAACCAGTGCCGGACGTTCTGGACGAACCGCATCACGGGATTGTCGCCGAGCATGATCTGGATCAGGTCGTGGTTGACGCAGAACAGATACAGAAATTGCGTGAGATCCGGGGTGTCCCATTCGCCGCGAAGATAGGCTTCCGCAATTCCGATGTCGCCGCCGCGGAGCAGCCGCGACGCAAAGCCGTAATTGGTGAGCGTCATCGCCGCGGCCGGCCCCGGTTCGATGCCGCCCAATCGAACCTTGCGGCCGTCGGGCAGCGTGACGTCGAGCGTGCCGCGGCGCAGCTTTGAGCCGAAACCGAACGCCAATCGTACCAGGCGCGGCAGGTCGGAAAGCTCCTTGTCGACATTTTCGGGAGTGAGCGCGATCAGCTCTGACATCGAAGAACCCATCCAGTGATGTGGCTCGTGTCCAGTACCGATGGCCGACTTGTTCTAGATCCGGCCGTCACTGGACCAGGGCACTTGTCCGCGGCCCGAATCCCGTTCCAGCCGTGGGTAATGTCGCCTGAGTATAATCATCGCGTCCACGGGCCGCCAAGGTGCTTATCGATGCAATGTTTCTCCAGCAATTTTTCCGCCGGGCTTCCAACCTGGTCGGGAAGCTTGGCGCGGTTGTTTCGGGGCGCCGGGCGGAGCAATAACATGAAATCTTGGTAAGATAGCCGGCTCTGCGCCTTGCGCCAAAATCCATGAAGCTCAATAAAACAAGGCGAATCGGCAATTCCGGCGCGCCTTGCGCACGCGCTCGGCGCGCGAGGCTTGCGGGGAGTGTTGCCGAACAGGACTGTCCGCCCACCTTCCATACAGTTAGAATAGCCGTTCGGTTCCAGTGGAAGCATTACCCCGGTGGCTAGGTTGCAAGTTGCGTCGGCAAAGCCTTGGTTCGCGCGTTGGGCGAACCTGCTCGGGGCATCCATGCTTGCCGCGACATCGGCAGGGTGCATCCTGACCAAGGATATTCCCGATCCGGCGCTGGAGATTCCCGGCAGTTACAAGGCCGCGCGCCCGACCAGTATCGGCGCTCCGCCGCCCCTCGACTGGTGGCGCGGCTTCAGGTCTTCCGAACTCACGACGCTGATGGAAGAGGCGCAGACCGTCAATCTCGACATCGCCGCGGCCACGGCGCGGCTGATCCAGGCGGATGCGCAGGCGCGCATCGCCGGCGCGCCGTTGCTGCCGACCCTGAACTTCAACGGCCAGGAGGCCTATTCCCGCACCTCTGGCTCCAGCGCCAGCGGCCTGTCCATCGGCGGCCGCGAAACGGTCAATTACACCGCCTCGCTCAGCTCGGCTTATGAGATCGATTTCTGGGGCAAAAACCGCGATGCCGCGCTGGCGGCCGAGGAAACCTCGACGGCTACCCGCTTCGACCGCGACGTGGTCGCGCTCACGACGCTGGCCGCCGTGGCCAACGCCTATTTCCAGGTGCTGGCATCGCAGGACCGGCTGCGCACCGCCAACGGCAACATTGCCAGCGCGACGCGAATTCTCGAGGCCATCAAGGCACGCTTCAAGGCCGGGACCGGCACCGATCTCGACGTGGCCCAGCAGGAAGCGGTGCTCGCCAACCAGCGCGCGCTGATTCCACCGCTGCGCCAGACGCTTTCACAGAACGTCAACGCGCTGGCGACATTGGTGTCGCGGCCGCCGGAAAGCGTGAAGATCACCGGCGGCTCGCTCAACCTGATTGCGCCGCCGCGGGTGACGCCCGGCCTGCCGTCGGAATTGCTGACGCAACGGCCGGATATTCGCCGCCAGGAAGCGCAGCTTGCTTCCGCTACCGCCAATGTCGGCAGCGCACGTGCGCAGTTTTTCCCAAGCATCCAGCTCACCGGGCAGGGCGGCTACCAGAGTTCGTCGCTGGCCTCGCTGTTCCAGCCGCACGCCGCCTTCTTCAATGCCGTCGGCAGCCTGACCCAGCCAATCTTCGATGGCGGACGGATCCTGGGCAACTTTGAACTGACCAAGGCCCGGCAGGACGAATTGCTGCAAAGCTACCGGAAGACAGTGGTGCAAGCCTTTGCCGATGTCGACAATGCGCTGGTAGCGATTCGGCAGACGACGGAGAAGCTGCGGCTGCAGCGCGAGGTGGTAGCGGCGTCCCGGCGGGCTTTTCAGCTGTCCGAGCAGCAGCTTCGGGCCGGCACCGCGGACATCGTAACTGTGCTAAACACCCAGCTGACGCTGTTTCAGGCCGAAGACGTGTTGTGGCAGGCGCAGCTTGCCCGCCTGCTAGCGGTCGTCAGCCTGTATCAGGCGCTGGGGGGCGGCTGGGAGCCGAGGATGGAGAGGCCGGTCAATGCTCTTTAAGCCGGATTCGAATGAAACCGCGAAGGCCGCCCGCGGTGGTGTCGCCCGGGTGGCGGGCGGCGCACGCCGCCGCGTGGTTTCGATTTTCATCACGTTGCTGATCCTTGGCGGTCTCGGCTATATCGGCTGGACGGCCTTCCAGCAGAAGCAGCAGGCCGCCAACCCCAACCGGCCGCGCACCGATCTCCCGGTTCCCGTGCTGGCGGCGACGCCGCGCATTCAGGACGTGCCGGTCTACCTTGAGGGCGTCGGTTCTGTCCGGGCGCTGAACAATGTGCTGGTGCGCGCCCAGGTCGACGGCAAATTGATTGCGGTCAACTTCACCGAAGGACAGGACGTCAAGAAAGGCGACGTTCTCGGCGAGATCGATCCTGCGATCTACAAGGCACAATACGATCAGGCCGTCGCCAAGAAGGCGCAGGACGAAGCGCAGCTGGCCAACATGCGCCTCGATCTGACGCGCTATCAGCAACTGGCCGCCTCCAACGCCGGCTCGAAGCAGCAGGCCGACACGCAGCGCGCCGTTGTTGCGCAGCAGGAGGCGCTGGTCCAGGCCGACCAGGCTGCCATCGACAATGCGAAGACGACGCTCGGCTACACAAAAATCATCGCGCCGCTGTCGGGGCGCGCGGGCCTGCGCCAGGTCGACCAGGGCAACATCATCCGCGCCTCCGATGCCAACGGGCTCGTGATCATCACACAGCTGCAGCCGATTGCGGTGCAGTTCAGCCTGCCGCAGCAGCAGATCGTGCGGGTCAATGCCGCCTCAGCAAAGGGCCCGCTTTCGGTGGATGTGTTCGGCAATGACGGAACCACGGTAGCCGACACCGGCAAGCTGACGGGCATCGACAACCAGGTCGATCCGACCACCGGAACGCTGAAACTCAAGGCGGAATTCCCGAATGCCAATTTTCAATTGTGGCCCGGGCAGTTTGTCAATGTACGGCTCAAGGTCGAAACGCTGCCCCAGGCGCTGGTCATTCCGACCTCGGCGGCGCAACGGGGGCCGGCCGGAACATTCAGCTACGTCATCGGCGATGATAATACGGTGACCGCGAAACCCATCACAATCATCCAGCAGAATGAGACCGATGCGGTGATTGGTAGCGGACTTGTCGCCTCTGATCGCGTGGTGACGACCGGTTTTGCCAATCTCGCCGATGGCTCGAGAGTCATCGTCGGCAGGGATGAGCAAGCACCCTCGGCCGATCTCGCGCCGCGCAAGCGCAGGAGCAGCCGGGACGCGCAGGGCGGCGGCAAGGACGGCGAGCGTCGAGGCAAGAGGGGCGAAAGCGAGCAGGGCGAAGGCGATCAAAAGGGTCAGGCCGGACCGGCGCAGGGGAGCGACAAGTCAGGCGGCGGAGCGAAGGCGCAGCCATGATTCACACCCCGGCAGCCTGACGCCATGACCGCCGCAGCAACGGGCACCCAGCCATGAGCGTCTCCGAACCGTTCATCCGGCGTCCGATCGCGACTTCGCTGCTCGGGATCGCGCTGTTGATCGGCGGCGCGCTCGGCTATTGGGCGCTGCCGGTATCGGCGCTGCCGCAAGTCGATTTTCCGACGGTGCAGGTGACGACGCAACTGCCGGGCGCCAGCCCCGACGTGATCGCGTCGCTGATCACCGCGCCGCTCGAACGCCAGCTCGGCCAGATTCCATCGCTGTCGTCGATGACGTCGACCAGTTCATTCGGCGTCAGCCAGATATCGCTGCAGTTCGACCTCAACCGGGACATCGACGGCGCGACCCAGGACGTGCAGGCGGCGATCAATGCCGCAGCCGGCATCCTGCCGCGCAATCTGCCGTATCCGCCGACCTACGCCAAGGTGAACCCGGCCGACGCCCCGGTCATGACCCTGGCGCTGACCTCGGAGACCATTTCGCTGCGCGCCATGAGCGACATCGCCGACACGTTGCTGGCGCAGCGCCTCAGCCAGATTTCCGGCGTGGGACGGGTGTCGATACTCGGCGGCCTCAAGCCGGCGGTACGCGTGCAGGCCGATCTGGCGCGGCTTGCGGCCTATGGCATCGCGATGGAGGATTTGCGCAACGCCATCGCCGGCGCCAACGTTTCGGGGCCGAAAGGATCGCTCGACGGCGCGCAACAGGCCTACACCATCGCCGCCAACGACCAGATCGCCGCGGCGGAGGCCTACAAGCCGATCATCATCGCCTACCGCAACGGCGCTCCGGTCACCATCGGCGATGTCGCAAAAATCGTCGACGGACTGGAGAACGACCGCACCGGCGGGTGGTACAACGGCACGCCGGCGGTGATCATCGACATCCAGCGCCAGCCCGGCGCCAATGTCATCGAAGTCGTGCGACAGATCCGCGCCGAAATCCCCAAGGTGCAGCGCGCGATTCCGGCCGGGGTGAAACTGACCATCGTCAGCGACCGTACCGTGACCATCCGCGCTTCGGTCAACGACGTGCAGTTCACGCTGATCCTGAGCGTCGTGCTGGTCACCCTAGTGGTGCTGCTGTTCCTGCGCTCGATGCGGGCGACATTGATCGCAGGCGTGGCGCTGCCGCTGTCGCTGATCACCAGCTTCGGCATCATGTATTTTTCCGGCTTCAGCCTCGACAATCTGTCGCTGATGGCGCTGACCATCGGCACCGGCTTCGTGGTCGACGACGCCATTGTGATGATCGAGAACATCGTTCGCCACATGGAGAACGGCGAGAGCGCGATGGAAGCCTCGCTGCGGGGCGCCAGCGAAATCGGCTTTACCGTGATTTCGCTCACGGTGTCGCTGATCGCGGTGTTCATTCCGTTGCTGTTCATGTCCGGCCTGGTAGGGCGGATGTTCCGCGAATTCGCGCTGACGCTGACGATTGCGGTGGTGACGTCGGCAATCGTGTCGCTGACGCTGACGCCGATGATGTGCTCGCGGCTGCTCAAGCATGCCGGCGAGGAGATCGCGATTCCGGGTCTTGCCGCGGTCAGCCGCGGCATCGACCGCATGGTCGCGTTCTATCATCGCACGCTGCTGTGGGTGCTGGGACGCCAGCGCGCGACGCTGCTCGTCACCTTCGGGACCATCGTCGCGACGGTGGCCATGTACATCGTGGCGCCGAAAGGTTTTCTCCCGCTGCAGGATACCGCGTCAATCACCGCGGTGACCGAGGCGGGCCCCGATGTGTCGTTTGCCGAGATGCAGAACCGGCAGACCGAGGCCGCGGATGCGATCAAGGCCGACCCCGATGTCGTCGGCGTGGTCTCCGTGATCGGTGCGGGCTCGGTCAACCCGACCACCAATGTCGGCCGCCTGGTGATGACCCTGAAACCGCGCGGCGAGCGCCGCGACGACATCGCCGTCGTGGTCGCGCGATTGAAGGAGCGGGTAGCCTCGATCCCCGGCATGACGATCTATTTCCAGCCGGTGCAGGACGTGCAGATCAGCACGCAGTCGAGCCGCTCGCAATATCAGTACACGCTGACCGGGACCGATTCAGCTCAAGTGGTGCTGTGGGCCGGCAGGCTGGTTGCGGAAATGCGGCGCGATCCGCTGTTCCGCGATGTTTCCTCGGAGGCGCAGGAAGGCGGCTTGCGCGCGGCGCTCGATGTCAACCGGCAGCGCGCCGGCCAGCTCGGCGTTAGCATCCAGGCGGTGAACGACACGTTGAACGACGCGTTTGCGCAGCGGCAGATTTCGACGATCTACGGCCAGGCCAACCAGTATCGGGTGGTGCTGGAGGCCTTGCCCGAGTACCAGCGCGATCCTTCCATTCTTTCAAAACTCTATGTCCCCGGCGCCGCCAGTGGAATTCCCGGCGTCGCGGCCGGGCAAGTGCCGATTTCCGCGGTCGCGACCCTGACGCGCACCACCGCGCCGCTTGCGATCTCGCATCATGCGCAGTTTCCCGCGATCTCGCTGAGCTTTAACCTCGCGCCAGGCGCGGCGCTCGGCGACGCGGTGGAAGAGGTCAAGGCCATTGAAACCCGGATCGAGATGCCGACCAACATGGTCGGACTGTTTGCCGGCGACGCCGCCGAATTTTCCAAATCGCTCGCCGGGCAGCCATGGCTGATCCTCGCAGCGCTGGTCACCATCTACATCGTGCTGGGCGTGCTCTATGAGAGCTACATCCATCCCATCACCATTCTCTCGACGCTGCCGTCGGCCGGCGTCGGCGCCATTCTGGCGCTGATGCTGTTCGGGCAGGATCTGTCGGTGATCGGCCTGATCGGCATCATTCTGTTGATGGGCATCGTCAAGAAGAACGCGATCATGATGATCGATTTCGCGCTGGAGGCGGAGCGGCATCAGGGCATGTCGCCCTACGATGCCATCGTGCAGGCTTGCCTGCTCCGGTTCCGTCCCATCATGATGACCACGCTGGCCGCGCTGTTCGGCGCGCTGCCGCTGGCGGTGGAAAGCGGCACCGGCGCCGAGTTGCGGTTTCCGCTCGGCATTTCGATCATCGGCGGCCTGCTGCTGAGCCAGTTGCTGACATTGTACACCACGCCGGTGATCTATCTCGCGCTCGACAGCCTGAACCGCAAAATCGAAAAGGCGGTGCCATCAGCCGGCCCCGATGTCCCGCCGATCGCGGGAGCCACCGAGGGGATGCAGTGATGCTGTCGATCTCCGAGCCCTTCATCCGCCGGCCGGTAGGAACCACGCTGCTGGCGATCGGGCTGTTTCTGATCGGCGCGGTGGCCTACAACTTCCTTCCCGTTGCGGCGGTGCCGAACGTCGATTTTCCGATGATCCGGGTCTCCGCAACGCGCCCCGGCGCGGACCCGACGGTGATGGCCGGGACGGTTGCTGCACCTCTGGAACGCCGGCTCGGCCAGATCGCAGGCATCAACCAGATCACATCCACCAGTTCGCTGGGCTCGACCAGCATCCAGCTGCAATTCAATATCGGCCGCGACATCGATCGCGCGGCGCGCGATGTGCAGGCCGCGATCAATGCCTCGCTGGCGGACTTGCCCAGCGATCTGCCCAGTCTGCCGAGGTTCCGCAAGGCCAACCCGGCCGCGGCGCCGGTATTCGTGCTGGCGCTGACCTCGAAGACGATTTCGCCGAGCGCCATTTACGACGTCGCCGACACCGTGATCGCACAGCGGATTTCGCAAGTGCCCGGCGTCGGCGAGGTGACCGTGACCGGCGCCGACCAGCCCGCCGTGCGCATCGCGCTCAATCCGGTGGCGCTCTCCAATGCGGGGATTGCGACCGACGATGTCAGAACCGCGCTAATCACGGCCAATGCAATCGGCCCGGTCGGGATATTCAACGGCGGCCGCCAGAGCGAGACGTTGTCGGTCAACAGGCAGATGCGCACCGCGGCCGAATTCCGCGACATCCTGATCAAAAGCGCGAACGGCAGTTTCGTGAGGCTTTCCGACGTCGCCGATGTCGAAGACTCCGTCCGCAACAGCCGCTCGATCGCGTGGTTCAACAAGCAGCCGGCGGTGCTGATCCAGATCACCAAGCAGGGCGACGCCAACGTCATCGACATGGTCGACCGGGTCAAGGCTTTGATACCCGAGCTGAAGCAATGGATTCCTGCCGGAGTCGAGATCTCGACCCTGACCGATCGCACCGGCACGATCAGGGCCAGCGTCGAGGATATGCAGCTCACACTGCTGGCCACCGCATTCCTGGTCATGCTGGTGGTGTTCGTGTTCCTGCGCCGGATCACGCCCACCATTGCCGCCGGCGTCTCGGTGCCGCTGGCATTGGCCGGCACCTGCGCCGGCATGTGGCTCGCCGGATTTTCCATCGACAATCTGTCGCTGATGGCGCTTGCCATCTCGATCGGCTTCGTGGTCGACGATGCCATCGTCATGATCGAGAACATGTACCGCAATCTCGAGCACGGCATGCGGCCGTATCAGGCGGCGCTCGAAGGCGCGCGGCAGATCGGTTTTACGGTGCTGTCGATCAGCCTGTCGCTGATCGCGGCCTTCACGCCGCTGATTTTCATGGACGGCATCGTCGGCCGGCTGCTGCGTGAATTTTCGCTGACGCTGACCTTCGCCATCGTAGTCTCGACGGTGGTTTCGCTGACCATCACGCCGATGATCTGCGCTCATTACATCAAGGAAACGACCTCCAGCAGCGCGACATGGTTCGATCGCATCATCGAGGGATCGCTGTCGCGCGTCGTCGCCTTCTACGAGCGAACGCTGCGCTTCGTGCTCGATTTCCCGTTTCTGACGCTAATCGTCTTCTTTGCGACCATCGCACTAACCGTGACGCTCTATATCAAGACCCCGAAGGGCTATTTCCCGGTCGACGACAGCGGTTTTGTGATCGGTTCGACGCGGGCGTCGGCCGATACCTCGTTCCAGACCATGCTCTCCCTGCAGCAGCGACTGGCCGACATCGTGATGGCGGATCCGGCTGTCGTCGGCATCGGATCGTCGCTCGGCGGCGCCGGTGGTCCGGGGGGCGGCGGCTCCAATCGCGGCTTCATGTTCATCAGCCTGAAACCGCCGGCGGAGCGCGGGGCGACGACAGCGCAGGTGATCGACCGGCTCCGCAGGAACCTCTATCTCGTTGCGGGCATCCGGCTGTTCATGTTCGCGGCGCAGGACATCCGCACCGGCGGCCGGCAAAGCGATTCCGACTATCAATACACCTTGTCGAGCACCGACCTCGACCTGCTGCAGAAGTGGGCGCCGCTGGTCTCCAAGCGCATGGAGACGGTCGAAGGCATCACCGACGTCTCCAGCGACCGCGACCCCGGCGGGCTGCAATTGACGCTCAAGATCGACCGGCAAAAGGCATCGAGCCTCGGCGTCCGCGTTCAGGACATCGACAACGCGCTTAACAACGCGTTTTCGCAGCGGCAGATCTCTTTCATCTATACCCAGCGCAACCAGTACATGGTGGTGCTGGAGATCGATCCGCGCTTCCAGAGCGACCCGTCCAATCTCGAACGCATCTTCGTTGCCGGTTCCGGCAGCACGCAGGTGCCGCTATCGGCGGTGGTGCGGTACGAACGCGGACTGTCGCCGCTGGCGGTTTTTCATTCGCAGTCATTCCCCTCGACCACGGTATCCTTCAATCTGCTTCCCGACGTGCCGCTGGAAGTTGCTACGACAAATATCCAACGCGCGGTGGATGAACTGCACATGCCCGAAGGCATCCGCGGCAGTTTTGACGGCAATGCCGGCGACTTCAACAGAACCGCGGGACGCCAGCCGCTATTGATTCTCGGCGCGCTGGTCGCGATGTATATCGTGCTTGGCGTGCTCTATGAGAGCCTGGCGCATCCGCTCACCATCATTTCCACGCTGCCCTCGGCAGGCCTGGGCGCGCTGCTGGCATTGCAGGTCACCAATACGCCGCTCACCGTGATCGCTTTTGTCGGCATCATTTTGTTGATCGGCATTGTCAAGAAGAACGGCATCATGATGGTCGATTTTGCCTTGGATGCCGAGCGCCATCGCGGGCTGTCGTCGGCGGAGGCGATCTTCGAAGCGTGCAGTGCGCGGTTCCGGCCCATTTTGATGACGACCATGGCGGCGCTGTTCGCCGGCATTCCGCTGGTGATCGCGACCGGCCCCGGCACCGAGCTGCGCCGGCCGCTCGGCATCACCATCATCGGCGGGTTGCTGGTCTCGCAGATCCTGACGCTGTACACGACGCCGGTAATTTACCTGCTGATCGACCGGCTGCGGCGACGATCCGCGCCCGCGCCCGCCGCCGCACCGGCGGAATGAAGATGGGACTTGCGCCTGACGTCCCGGACTGCCCGAGCTGTCACAAGCCGCAGCCGCTGTGCATCTGCGACAGCATCATGCCGATCGAGAACCGCATATCGCTGCTGATCCTGCAGCATCCGCAGGAGCAGGACAGGGCGCTCGGCACCGCACGGCTGCTGGCCCTGCATTTCAAGGATGCGGTGCTGAAAGTCGGGCTGTCATGGCCGAGCCTGTCCAAGGCGCTGAGGCGGACGGTCGACGATCCCTCGCGTTGGGCGGTGCTTTATCTCGGCTCCGCAAAAGTCGCCGAACTCGGCACCGATCGCGAGGTTGTCGCCATTAACCGCAAAGGCGAGGTCGAGGACAATCAGCGCGCGATCCTGAAAGACATCGAAGGCATCGTGCTGCTGGACGGTACCTGGAGCCAGGCCAAGGCGCTGTGGTGGCGCAATGCCTGGATGCTGAAATGCCAGCGCGTCATCCTCGGGCCCCGGCAGCCCTCGCGCTACGGCAAGCTGCGCAAGGAGCCGCGCCGCGACGGACTGTCGACCATCGAGGCCGCGGCGATGCTGCTCGCCGCCCTCGAAAAACGCCCCGATATCGAGGCGACGCTGCAGGCCAGTTTCGAGCGAATGCTGGCCAAATATCGGCAGGCGCAAAGCGCCATGCCGGAACTTGCGCCAAAACGGCGGCCAAAACGCGATTATCGGCGCCGCAAACGCGCCTGACAGGCCTCGGTTGCCTATCCTAGCTGCGGCGTATATGAGGTTCGCCCAAGGGGCCACGTGGCGGAGTGGTTACGCAGCGGTCTGCAAAACCGTTTACACCAGTTCAATTCTGGTCGTGGCCTCCATTCACGTAACCGATGTCGCCAGCCTGTGGCTTACACGAGGTGCCAGTCGCTCGGGACCGCGCCGGCATTAGCGACAACGTGTCCGCCGCCGGGGTGGCCGTTATCCCAAACCGCCAGGGTGCCATCGTCGCTTCGCCAGAGAATGTCGGCATGGCCATTGCCGTCGAAGTCGCCGGTACCGGCAATGTGCCAGTTGCTTGGGACGGAGCCGGCATTGGCGACGACGTGTCCACCGCTGGGCTGTCCGTTATCCCAGATCGCCACAGAGCCATCGTTCCTTTGCCAGAGAATGTCGGCATGGCCGTTGCCGTCGAAGTCGGCGATGCCGGCAAAATGCCAGGTGCTTGGCACCGAACCGGCATTGGCGATGATGTGTGCGGCGCTGGGTTGACCGTTGTCCCAGACCGCAAAGGTGCCGTTGTCCTTCTGCCAGAGAATATCGCTTTTGCCATTGCCGTCGAAATCTCCGGTACCGGCAATGTACCAGTCGCTCGTAACGGTACCCGCGTTGGCGATGACATGTCCGCCGCTGGGCTGGGCGTTGTCCCAGACCGCCACGGCGCCATCGCTGCTTTGCCAGAGAATGTCGCTTTTGCCATTGCCGTCGAAATCGTCGGCACCGGCGATGTGCCAGTTGCTCGGAACCTGGCCCGCGGCAGCGATAACGTGTCCGCCGCTGGGCAGCCCATTATCCCAGATCGCTACGGTGCCGTCATCGCTCCGCCAAAGGATATCGCTTTTGCCGTTGCCGTCGAAGTCCGCCTTGCCGACAACATGCCAACTGCTCGGAACCGAACCCGGGCTTGCGGTGACGTGTCCATGGCTCGGCTGTGCGCTGTCCCAGATCGCAACGCTGCCATTGTCGCGTTGCCAGAGCAGGTCGGCCTGGTGATCACCGCCGAAATCGAAAAACTTAAGCTTGCCCGGCTCCGATGCGATATTGGTGATGAGAAGGGATGCCGGATCGCTGGACAGGTGCTGGGGGCCCGCCGCCAACGTAAAATCATTGGTTGCGAAATTGCCCACGAACTGCAGGTCGGTTTCGCCACCCGTGGTGTGAATCGCCAGCGTTCCGCCGTTGCTGTCGCCGGAATAACTGTAGCTGGTCACCGAGCCTATGGAGATTCCGCGCAATATGATTTGGTCGCCGGTGGCAGTTGGTTTTATCGTTCCGGTAAACTCCGCCGGATCGTCCAGCCACAAGGTCCCGTGGCCGTCGTCGAACACCACCTTCGAGGAGGCCGCGGCACCCAGTTCCACCGGGGTCGAGGAGTAAAAGACATGTCCAGCGAAAAACACGGGGTACCCCGGCGCGATCTCGATGGTGCCGGAGCCCGTGACCGGACCGGTCAGCACGAGCGGAGCGGAATCACTCGCGACCGCCGGTCCAGCGATGATTGTTCCGTTGTTGAGAATCGGACCGCCGACCGTTCCGATGCCTTTGATCTTTCCGCCGGCGTTGACGGTCAATTGGGTCGCGTTCAGCGTGGCGCCGGACACCATAAGGGACCCGTCAATTGTCAGATCGGTCCAGGTGGAGGTCTGCTTTGTGAACGACAGCGTGCCTGACGCGGCGATCGAATGCAGCGATGACGCGATGGAAACGTAGCTGTGACTGACGTCGTCATACGCATAGATCGCGCCGTCATTGTCGAGCTGGATGTTCGCCGCATCGGTGGCGATGATATTCCCGACATCGAAATAAAGCCCTGCTGCGGACGCCCGGTATGTACCGCCCGAGAGGGTTGTGCCCGCCAGGTTGGTAAACCCTCCATGCGTGACGCTCACGTTCAAACTGCCGTTCGCGGCAAGCATGGTGCCGGTGTTCGTCAAACTACCGGCCGTCACGCTCATACCACCATCGCTGACCAACATGCTCTCGTTGAGAAACAGCCCGGTGACGTTGATGGTGCCATGACCTTGAACATCGAAGCCGTTGTTATCGAACGTCTCGGCGGATAATGCGCCGCCCAGAATGCTGATTTCGCTGTCGTTGAGATTCAGATTGTGCGTGACCGTCATAGTCCCGTTGAGGCGCAAATAATTTTGCCCGTTGATCGCAAGCGAACCGACGGCGTAGCTTCCGTTTTCGGTGATATACGATGTATAGGGCTCCCCGGTCGCAACGACTGTCGTAAGCGGAATGATAACGTCGATGCTTGGATCGTTGGGAGCAACGCCAGTCGACCATCGCGCCGGATCGTTCCAGTTGACGAAGTGGTTCGTCGAATCCGCGATGAAGGTAGCTGTCGTCATGTTGCCTCAGAAAATTAAAAGGGGATGGTGCAGCAATCTGCGATGGCACCGCCAATCTCGCAGCATCATCGGCGCGAGGTAACTGTTTCTATACGATAATTCCGCTGGGCTGACACTCTATTTCAAAACCGTGTCGTCAGCCTGTGGCTTACACGAGGTGCCAGTCGCTCGCGACTGCGCCGGCATTTGCGACGACGTGTCCGCCGCCGGGCTGGCCGTTATCCCAGATCGCCGTGCTGCCATCGTCGCTTAGCCAGAGAATGTCGGCATGGCCATTGCCGTCGAAGTCGCCGGTACCGGCAATATGCCAGTTGCCCGCGACTGAGCCGGCATTGGCGACAACATGTCCACCGCCGGGCTGTCCGTTATCCCAGATCGCCACAGCGCCATCGTTCCCTTGCCAGAGAATGTCGGCATGGCCGTTGCCATCGAAGTCGGCGACGCCGGCAAAATACCACGTGCTTGGCACCGAACCGGCATTGGCGATGACATGTCCCCCGCCGGGTTGGCCGTTGTCCCAGACCGCAAAGGTGCCGTTGTCGTTCTGCCAGAGAATATCGCCTTTTCCGTTGCCGTCGAAATCTCCGGTACTGGCAATATGCCAGTCGCTGGTGACCGCGCCTGCATTGGAGACGACATGTTGTCCGCTCTGCAGGCCGTTATCCCAGATCGCGACCGTGCCATCGCTGCCTTGCCAGAGAATGTCGCCTTTTCCGTTGCCGTCGAAATCGTCGATACCGGCGATGTGCCAATTGGGCAGAACCAGTCCAGGAGCGGCGGTGACATGTCCACCGCTCGGCAGCCCGTTATCCCAGATCGCTACCGTGCGGTCGTCACTCTGCCAAAGAATATCGCTTTTGCCGTTGCCGTCGAAGTCCGCCTTGCCGACAACATGCCAATTGCTCGGAACCGTGCCCGCGTTTGCGACGATGTGTCCACCGCTCGGCTGAGCGCTATCCCAGACCGCAACGGTGCCATCGTCCTTTTGCCAGAGAAGGTCCCCTTTGTGGTCCCCCCCGAAATCGGAAAATTTGAGCGTGACTGGTTCCGATGCGACATTGGTGATGAGAAGGGACGCCGGATCGCTGGACAGGTGCTGGGGGCCCGCCGCCAACGTAAAATCCTTGGTTGCAAAATTACCCAGGAATTGCAGGTCGAATTCGCCCGACGTGGTGTGGATCGCCAGGGTTCCGCCGTGGGGATCGCCCACATAGCTGTAGCCGGTCACCGAATTTATGGAGATTCCGCTCAGTATGATTTGGTCTCCGGTGGCTGTCGGCACGATCTTTCCGGTAAAGTCCGCCGGATCGTCCAGCCGCAAGGTTCCGTGACCATCGTCGAACACCACCTTCGAGGAGGCCGCGGCGCCCAGTTCCACCGGGTTTGAGTAGTAGGTGGTATGTCCATTCAAGATCACGGCGTAGGCCGGTACGATCTCGATCGTCCCGGACCCCGTTATTGGACCGGTAAGCACAAGCGGGGTCAGATTACTCGTCGCCGGTGTGTCGGTAACGATCGTTCCGTTATTGAGAATCGGACCACCGACGGTTCCGTCGCCTTTGATCATTCCACCGGCGTTGACGGTCAGATGGGTCGCATTCAGCGTTGTAGCGGATACGAGGAGGGACCCGTCAATCGTCAGGTCGCTCCAGGTGGAGGTCTGCTTTGCCAGCGATAGCGTGCCCGACGCGGCGATCGAATGCAGCGATGACGCGAAGGAAACGTAGCTGTGAGCGACGTCGTCATACGAGTACATCATGCCATTGTCCGTGAGCAGGATGTTCCCCGCGTCGGCAGAGATGACACTACCGACATCGAGGTAGAGTCCTCCCGCGGTCGCTTGGTATGAACCGCCGGTGAGCGTTGAGCCCACCAAATTGGTGAACCCGCCGGGATTGACGCGCACGTGCAAATCGCTGACCGAGGCAAGCAGCGTCCCGGAGTTGGTCAGGCTACCGGCGACCACATTCAACCCACTCGTACCGGCCACCTGGGTCTTGTTGAGAAACTGTCCATTGACGGTGACAGTGCCGGAACCTTGAACCCCGGTGCCGTTGTTATCGAGCGTGTCGACGGACAATACGCCGTTGACCATGCTGACTGCGCCGCCGCTGTTGAGAGAAAGACCGTGTGTGACCGTCAGCGTCGCTTGCTGGAGAAACAGTATATTCTGCTCGATCGTAAGCGAACCGACCGGGTAACTTCCGGTCTCGGTGATAACCGATACATAGGGCTGCCCGGTTGCAACGACGGTGGTAAGGGGAATGAGAACGTCGATGGCCGGATCGTTGGGAACAACGCCGGTCGACCATCGCGCCGGATCGTTCCAGTTGACGAACTTGGTCGATGAACTCGGGATGAAGCTAACCGTGGTCATGCTGAAATCCTGCCATTGGTAACTGCCCGCCGGAACCACCGATCTCGCTGCATCATAGTGCGAGGCCGTTCTCCTCCGAATATTTCCGGCACTATATCAAGTCTGCGACTTGCGGGAATTTATCCTTAACAAAAAAATCCGGATGTGATCGACTTATATTTAGGAAAAGCCGCCCAGCTGGAACCGGGAAGCATGCGCGTTCGCCGATTGGACCATGTTCTGCTCGCGATGCCCGCGGGCAGGGAGGCTGACGCCCGAAAATTCTACCAGGGGCTTCTGGGCATTCCGGAGGCAAAAAAGCCAAGGGAACTCGCCGCGCGCGGCGGCTGCTGGTTCGAGGACGGTGAAGTGAAGGTTCACCTTGGCGTCGAGAAGAATTTTGCCCCGGCGCGAAAGGCGCATCCGGCTTTCATCGTCGACGATCTCAAGGGATTGACCGCGGCTTTAGCAAATGCCGGCTACGCCATCGCCCACGACACGCCCCTGGAGGGCTACGACCGGATTTTTGTCGATGATCCCTTTGGCAACCGGATCGAGTTGATGGAAATCAAGCGTTCTTAATTCTAATCAGCGCCTTACCGAAGTCGGCTAAGAGAATCCAAGAGGCAAAGAGCAAACCCGCCAAGTCAACAGGACGCGCACCAGCCTTCGGGGAAGGGGACGAACGGCCAGACCAGCTGGTTGTCGTTCGCAGCCAGCGGCGGCGCATCGAAGGCGAACGGGAGATGCGAGAAATCGGCCTGCGGAACCGGTGCAATGGCGGTCCGGACGGCATCCAGCAATCGATCGAATTCAACTTCGCTCATGGGTGTTCTCCCTCGCTCGGAGCCACCCTGTCAAAAAGCTTTTGTTTGCGCGTTGCAGGGATCGTTCAAATTGTATCGATCGGCCGGTGAGGCCGAGCTTGGTTACCGATTGATTGATGGTTGGGTGTGGCCCGCTTCAGCCGGCGATTGGAGGGATCTGCCGCCGCACAGGTGTCCGGCTGTCGGCATTGGCGTCTTTGAAAACCCGCTCGAAGATCAATGCGCCGGTTTCCCGCATCAAGGCTCCCGCGCGGCTTCGCTCGTCCGCTGCGGCGGCGTTTTGATCGCCGGCTGTTGATTCAGACAGGATATCCGCGCGCACAAGTCTGGCTAGGCATTCCGGGAAACGGGCATGGCGGGCGGTGGCGACCTTGATGGCCTCGTCGACCGTGGCGAGGGCGGAAGCAAGGTCGCCGCTCAGCCGGTAGGCGTTTGCCAGGTCGGCAAGAATCCGGGCCTCGTTTTCAAGGCCCGCCTTGCGCGATCGTGCAAAGCGCAGCGCGTTTGAAAGGTCTTCGACCGCGGCGCCGAATTGGCCGGCGATGGTGTGAGCCAGTCCGCGACAAGCCTGCGCATAGACCCGCAGATAGGGATTGCCGCTTTTCGCGGCGAGCAAGAACGCACGCTCGGCGTGGGTCAGCGCCAGAACGGGATTGTCCTCGGCCCAGGCGATATCGACGTAAGCGAGACTCGGTATGACATGGTGGATGGCATCGACATGGCCCTCCTCCAGTTCCAGAACGCTGTTGAGGAAGGGGCGGGCTTCATCGCTTCGCCCGAGCACGGCCAGGGTTTGCCCCCGCATCGCCTTCAGCCACACTTCGATGTCGAAGCCGAGCGTCTGACGATCGAATTGAGCGATCTCGTGCGCACGATCCATGGCCTCGGTGTTCATCGCAAGCGCGTCGGACATCCGCCCCGAGGTCCTGAGCGCATGGCACAGAATCGCCTTCAAGGTGATCTGAACGCTGACGTCGGTCCCGGCTTCGGCCAGCGCCATGGCCTCCCTTGTTCGTTCGACGTATTCGTCCGCCGACCCGCCATTGGCCAAAATCCGCCCGTAGGCGGCGCTGATCAGCGCATGAGCCCGCATGTCGCCAAGCGCGACGGCCAGCTGGCTCGCTTCCTCGAAAAAGACCTTGGCATCGTCGGCAGCGATTCCCTCGCGCCAGGCAAAATTCACGATCTGGCCGCAGGCCATCATTCGCAGATAGCTTGTCGTCGGAGAGGCCGGCTGATCGAGCAGGAGCTCCCGCACTTTCTTCCAGCTTCGCAACGCCTGCGCGGGGTCGTTGGCGCCGACCCAGATCGCCGCGCGCGCATTTTGCTGCGCCGCCTTGATCGTCTCGCCGGCCTGCTCCAGGTGGTAGGCCAACAGTCCCGCCTGCTCGTCGCCCTTGTCCTTGAACAGCGTTTCCATCGCACGCGCGACCAGGCCGTGGAGATCGCGGCGGCGGTCATTCAGCAGTGACCGGTAGGCGACCTCCTGGATCAGGGGATGGCGAAACGCATGTAGCCCCTGGTCGTAGGGCGGCAAGTCGTAAAGCAGTTCGGCCTGCCGCAGGCGCCAGATCGCATCCGACAATACGTCATCGGACAAGCCGGCGACGCGCTCCAGGATCGGCAGCGAAACCACGCGGCCGATCACCGAGGCCGTTTCAAGGACCTGCTTGGCGACATCGTCGAGATGGTCGATACGCGCCGCAACCACGGCCTGCACCGTGGTCGGCAATGGAATAGTGTCGATTCCGCCCTTCAGCCGGTACGCGCCACGCTCGCCTTCGAAGTCGCCGCGCTCGGCAATCGCATTGACCAGTTCCTCGAGGAAAAACGGGTTGCCTTGCGCGCGTTCGATGATGTTCCTGCTGAGCAATGCCAGCGATGGGTCTTCGCCGAAATGCTCTTGCACCAGCAGTTGGGCCTGTTCGGAGGCGAGGGGAGGCATGGCGATCTGCCGGTAATGCGACCGCTGCATGAACGAGGCCGCGAAGCCCGGCCGGAAATTGACGATCAAAAGGGTAGTGGTTCCTACCACCGCATCGGCCAAGGCCTCGACGAACTCTTCGCTGGCCGCGTCGATCCAGTGCAAGTCCTCGATCAGCACGATGGTGGCATTGTCGCGCGGACCCGACCGCGCGAGCGTCCTGACAAAATCCAGCAGCTGCATTTTTCGCGTCTTCGGGTCCAGTTTGGGCGCCGGGCGTGCGGGGTCCGCGAGGCCGAGAAACTCCAGTACCAACAGCAGCGCTTGCTCCGAAGCCGACAATGCGGCGCAGCGGTCGCTTACGCGCTGGCGCGAGCTGTCGACCGATTCCTTGGCCCGAATGCCGAAGTAATCCCGCAAGAGTTCCAACACCGGCTGAAACGGCGTGGCGCGTCCATGCGCCAGCACCCGGCCTTCGAAAACGCGAATGCCTTGCCGGCGGCAATTCTCGGCAAACTCGAAACAGAGGCGGCTCTTGCCGATTCCGGCCTCCCCGACGACACCGACCACGCCGCCGTTGCCCTTGACCGTATTGGCGAGTTCGAGCTCGAGCGCGGCGAACTGGTCGTTTCGTCCGATCAGGGAGGTCAGGCGCCGTCCGCTGCGGAAAACGCCGCTTGCCGGCGCATTCAGAAGGCCCGTCAGCTTGAATGTTTCCACCGGCGCCGCGATACCCCGAACTGCCTGCGCACCAAGCGGCACGACCTCCACGAACTGCCGCGCGGCCGCGTAGGTTTCGCCGGTGATGAGGATGCAACCCTCGTCCGCCATCTGCTCCATCCGGCTTGCGAGATGGACGCTGGCGCCGGCCGCATCGTAGGTCTGGTAGATGCTGTTTTCCACGGCCTGCACCACCACTTCGCCGGTGTTCAGCCCGACGCGGATCTGCAGGCTCGCATCATCGAGCCTTGCCACCGCGTCCTGCATCGCCAGCGCCGCGAGGCAGCCGCGGACCGCGTGATCCTCATGCGGCCGCGGCGCGCCGAATAACGCCATCACGCCGTCGCCCTGAACCTTGTTGACGATGCCGTCGTAGCGATGAACCGCATCCTTCATCAGATTGAGCACGGGCTCCAGACGCCGCATGCCAAGCTCGGGGTCGCCGAGACTATCGATCAGGCTGGTCGAGTTCCGGATGTCTGCAAACAGCACGGTGAGGCGCTTGCGTTCGCCGCCCTTGCTGCTGAGCGAGCGCAGGATGCGCTGCGGCGAGGGATCGGGACCCGCCGCCGGCGCGAGCGCGGCGCTGCATTGTCCGCAAAAACGGCTGGTCGGTCCGTTGATGTGGTTGCAGGCGTCGCATTTGATGCCGAGAGGCGCACCGCAGCTTTCGCAATAATCGTTGCTGGCCTTGTTCTGGCCGCCGCACCGCGCGCACTGCATCACAGGCCCCTTGAACCGCAAAGGAAGCGAATTTCACGGGTACATGAACATAACTTGATGCTGTGCACAATTCCATGATTGCGCTGGTGAAAGCGGCAATTCCGGAGCGAATGCAACGGAAATTGCACGCGGCGATGCAAGGCAGATTCGTTGGCTTAAACACGCGGTGTGTCGCCGGTGACGACGTGCGCGACAACGTACTGGAAGAGCGTCGAAAGCGATGGCTCCTCGGGCCGGATTCGAACCAGCGACCAACCGGTTAACAGCCGGTTGCTCTACCACTGAGCTACCGAGGAACGGGGGCGATACAGTGTTTCGCGATGGTGCGTATAACAAAGCCCCCGAGGCTTGCAAAGCGGGAAATGGGCCGCTCCGGCGCTGTGCCGGGCCTGAGAAAAGAACCGCTGTGCCGCAGCGATTTGCGGCCCGCGGCGCCGCATCCGCTGCAGCCCGCAAGAAGGTGTGTTTGTCACACGCCGGACGCCAAAACGTCATATTCGGGCACGATGCTTGCTTCGCCGGTTCGATTCTGGAGGGGGATTTTGATGCCGATCATTCAAACCGACCGCGCGATACCGTCGATCGTTCCAAGCGATGTGCCAGCGATGAGCGATGATGAATGTCTCGTCCGTCTTGCGCGGGCGCTCGAGCAGCATGATGCCGATCAACTCGATGAAGTGGCGCGGCTGATTGCGCGCCTGGTGGTCCCGATCGAGTAGCCGGCACGCGCAGCACCGCCCGACCGATCCGATCATACCGGATGGGCGGTCGCGTTGTTGCGTTTTGGCAAAGCTTGCATCAAAGATGGCGCTGCCGCTGCCTCAGGAACGTGCATTCCGATAGGATCTCCGATGTCCGATTTTTCGACCGCGCGCCAGAAGATGGTGGATGGTCAGGTGCGCCCCAGTGACGTGACGGACCTGCGAATACTCGACGCGATGCTCGCGGTGCCGCGCGAGGCGTTCGTTCCTGAAAGCCAGCGCGCGCTGGCCTATCTCGACCTCGACCTCGATGTCGGCGAGGCGGGTGGCGCAAAGCGCTTCCTGATCAAGCCGGTCGTGATTGCGAAGATGCTGCAGGCGGCCGAAATCGGCGAAACCGACCGCGTATTGGTCGTCGGTTGCGCGAGCGGATATGCGGCCGCCGTGGCGGCAAAGCTCGCCGCGCAGGTGACGGCCACCGAAAGCGACGGCGCGCTGGCCGCGAAAGCGGGCGATGTGCTGGCAAAGCTCGGCTTCGGCAATGTGACGGTGCGCTCCGCAGTCGCCGCCGATGGCGATCCGGCCAATGCGCCCTATGACGTGATCGTGCTCGCCGGGGCCACCGAGATCGTGCCGGACCGGCTCTATCGGCAGCTCAAGGATGGCGGACGGCTGGTTGGCGTTTTCGCCATGAGCCGGCCGCCGCGGGTGACAATCGTCACGCATTCCCACGCCGAGTTCGGCGACCGGGCGCTGTTCGACGCCGCCGTGCCGGTGCTGCCGGGCCTGGAGCGCCCGCCGGCGTTCGTTTTCTAGCGCAAACCGCCCATAAATCCCGTTCGGATCAGAGGTGTGGCTTAGATGCTTCATCCCAAGAGTTTCCGCCGGGAATTGGCTGCGGGGGTTCCGTCGCACTATCGCGCCGAATAAGCTGCGGGCGGGAATTCGACTCAGGTCGAAGGCAATAACCCGGCCGGCACCGCCGAGCCGGGAGGCGTCATAGATGGAATACCTGGAATGGGTGGCGTAAGGGTCGTTACCGGAACCGCGGCCGCGGTGCTGCTGTTGGCGAGTACCGGGTTTACTCCGGTCTCCGCCGATACGATCGATGCCGCGCTGGTGCGCGCCTATCAGAACAATCCGCAGCTCAATGCCCAGCGCGCCCAGGTGCGCTTCACCGACGAGAATGTGCCGCAGGCGCTGTCGGGCTACCGGCCCCGGGTCGCGATCACCGCCAGCGCGGGAACGCAGTATACCGACACGCTCAGCACCGCCGGCGGCAACGCCAACAACCTGGTCAAGACCGGCATCCACGGCGTCAACGCCCCGCGCAGCATCGGCGCCACGGTATCGCAAACATTGTTCAACGGCTTTCAGACCGCGAACCGCACCCGCGTGGCCGAGGGACAGGTTTCGGGAGCGCGCGAAGGCCTGCGGGTTCTCGAGCAGACGGTTCTGCTCTCAGCCGCTACCATCTACATGGACTATCTGCGTGATTCGGCGATCGTGGAGGTTCAAAAGAGCAACGTTCGCGTTCTCGAACAAACGCTGAAGCAGACGCGCGATCGCTTCAACGTCGGCGAAGTGACTCGTACCGACGTGGCGCAGTCGGAAGCGCAGCTCGCCGCCGGCCGCACCCAGCTGCTGACCGCCGAATCCAACCTGGTCACGACCAGGGCGAATTTCCGCCGCATCATCGGCAACGAACCGGAAGCGCTGGCACCGGGTTCTCCGGTCGACCGCTTTTTACCGGCGTCGCTGCCGGGGGCGGTGGATCTCAGTCTCACCGAAAATCCCAACGTCACCGCGGCGATGTTCGGCATCGATGTGGGCTACCTGCAGGTCAAGGTGAACGAGGGTGCGCTGCTTCCAACGGTCACGCTGGTAGGCTCGGTCCAGCAATCTTACGAGCAGACGCTGACCTTTTACCGTCAGTTCGGCGCGTCGGCGGTCGCGCAGCTGTCGGTGCCTGTATATCAGGGCGGTGCCGAATATGCGCTGATCCGTCAGTCCAAGGAGAATCTGGCGCAGCAACGGCTCGCCCTCGAGCAGGTGCGCGACCAGACCCGTTCCAACGTCGTGACGGCATGGGGTCAGCTGGTGGCGGGCAAGGCGCAGGTTGCCTCCGCGCAGTCGCAGGTGTCGGCATCTGAGATCGCGCTCAACGGCGTGCGCGAGGAAGCCAAGGCCGGACAGCGCACCACCCTCGACGTGTTGAACGCGCAGCAGGCGCTGGTCAACGCCCGCGTGGCGCTGGTCACTGCGCAGCACGACCGCGTCGTCGCGTCCTACTCGGTTCTGAACGCTGTCGGACGGCTCGCGCCGCAAGTGCTCGGACTACCCACCACCATCTATGATCCGAGCGTTCACTATCATCAGGTTCGCGACAGCTGGGCCGGCGTTCGTATACCCGACGGGCGCTAACCGGCGGACCCTGGGTGGTGATCCCCAACGCGCGTCTGCGCCGCCGGTTGCTTGCAATCAATTGTTGCCATGACATAGCTTTCCTGCGGGGCGGCAAAGCGATTCGCGCCAAGTCCGCAGGCGCGGCGGTTCGGTGCCCTTGAATGGGACCGCGCGGACCGGCCAAGCGGCGCTTGATCTGGGGACAAGTCAGGCTTGCGGGATGAAATCCGCAACCTGCAAATCCGGAACCGGCAAATCCTGCCCCGCTTGGTGTAAAACGCTTTATGAGGGCGTTGATGATGTGGAGTCGGGAATGACGCAGCCTGCAAAGGTCCAGGAACCCTCAATGGAGGAGATTCTGGCGTCGATCCGGCGCATCATCGCCGACGACGAAGCGAAACCGGCCGAGAAGACCGCCGGCCTTGCAGCATCCGCAGGCTCTGCGTCGCCGGGCGCCGCACCCCCGGCGGCGAAACCGGCAGCCATGACCGATATCCCGCCTTCATCCATTGCCGCGGCGCAGTCAGCGCCGGCAAGGGCGCCGGCCCCTCCTGCCGCCACCAACAGCCAGGACGATATCGACGCCATGCTGGCCGGGCTCGATGCCACAACCTCGGAAGCCGAGGTCAGGCCGCCCCTGCCGGACGGGGATGTGTTCGAGCTCACCGACGAGATGGCGCTGCCGGACCCACAGCCCGCGCCGTTCCGTACCGTGGAGCCCGAGGATGACCTCGAATTCAACGAGACCGCCGCCATCAGCGCGCCGCCCCGCGCGCAGCATCGCCAGCCCGCGTTCGAGCCGCCGCCGCTCTACGAAAGCCCCGCCGCGCCGCCGCAGCAGATGTTGTCGCGCGCCACGGTTTCGGCGGTCGAGTCGGCCTTCAACACGCTCGCCAACACGGTGCTGAGCAATAACGCGCGGACGCTGGAAGACCTGGTCAAGGAAATGCTGCGGCCGATGCTGAAATCCTGGCTCGATGACAATTTGCCCGGCCTGGTGGAACGCATCGTGAAGGCGGAAATCGAGCGGGTTTCGCGCGGGCGCTAGCCTGGCGGGCCGAGTGGGGCCTGGCAGCTTTTATTCAGCCATCGCATGACGCTTTTATCGGCTCGGCCGCTTGATTTGCCGTGTTGACTTGCGGCGTTGTGGCGGCTTTCTAGCGCCCATGATCGAGAAGAACTACCAGCCCGCCGAAATCGAAGCTCGCATCTCCCGCGCCTGGGAAGAGGCCGGCGCGTTCAGAGCCGGCCGACCCGAGCGCCGCGACGCAAGGCCGTTCACCATTGTGATCCCACCGCCCAATGTGACGGGATCGCTGCATATGGGGCACGCGCTGAACAATACGCTGCAGGACGTACTGTGCCGGTTCGAGCGCATGCGCGGCCGCGACGTGCTGTGGCAGCCGGGCACCGATCACGCCGGCATCGCCACCCAGATGGTGGTCGAGCGGCAGTTGATGGAGCGGCAGCAGCCCGGCCGCCGCGAGATGGGCCGCGCCAAATTCGTCGAGCAGGTGTGGCAATGGAAAGCCGAAAGTGGCGGCGTCATCGTCAACCAGCTTAAGCGGCTCGGCGCCTCCTGCGACTGGTCGCGCGAACGCTTTACGATGGACGAGGGGTTATCACGCGCCGTCGTAAAGGTGTTCGTCGCGCTGCATCGCGACGGACTGATCTACAAGGACAAGCGGCTGGTGAACTGGGATCCCAAGCTCTTGACCGCGATCTCCGATCTCGAAGTGCAGCAGGTCGAGATCAAGGGCAGCCTGTGGTATCTGCGTTATCCGCTGCAGGGCAAGACCTTCAATCCGGACGATCCCTCGACCTTCATTGTGGTCGCCACCACGCGGCCGGAGACGATGCTGGGCGACACCGCGGTGGCCGTGCATCCGGACGATGAGCGCTACACCGACCTGATCGGCAAGCATGTCATCCTGCCGCTGGTCGGGCGAAAAATCCCGATCGTCGCCGATGAATATTCCGATCCGGAAAAAGGCTCCGGCGCGGTGAAGATCACGCCCGCGCATGACTTCAACGACTTCGAGGTCGGCAAGCGGCACGGACTGCCGCAGATCGGCGTGCTCGATCAGGAAGGCCGTCTGACGCTCTCGGGCAATGAGGATTATCTCCGCGATCTCCCCGAAGGGGCGCTGATGTTTGCCGAGGAATTGCACGGCAAAGAGCGTTTCGCCGCGCGAAAACTGATCGTCTCGCGGCTCGAAGCGTTCGGGTTTGTCGAACGGATCGAACCGAACACGCATATGGTGCCGCACGGCGACCGCTCCGGCGTCGTCATCGAGCCGTATCTGACCGATCAGTGGTACGTCGATGCCAAGACGCTTGCCGAGCCCGCGATCGCCGCGGTGCGCAGCGGCGCCACCTCGTTCGTGCCGAAGAACTGGGAAAAAACCTATTTCGAGTGGATGGAGAACATCCAGCCCTGGTGCATCTCGCGCCAGCTCTGGTGGGGCCATCAGATTCCGGCGTGGTACGGACCGGACGGGAAAGCGTTCGTCGCCGAGACCGAGGAGGAGGCGGTGGGCAACGCGCTCGGCTATTACGCCGAGCAGGAAGTCATTACCCCGGAGCAGGCGCGCGAGATGGCGCTAAATCCAGCAAAGCGCGAAGGTTTTATTACCCGCGACGAGGACGTGCTCGACACCTGGTTTTCTTCGGCGCTGTGGCCGTTCTCCACGCTCGGATGGCCCGACGACAGCAAAGACGTCGAGCGCCATTACCCGACCGACGTTCTGGTCACCGGGTTCGACATCATTTTCTTCTGGGTCGCGCGGATGATGATGATGGGATTGCATTTTCGGAAACAGGTGCCGTTCCGCGACGTTTACATCCACCGTCTCGTCCGCGACGAGAAGGGCGCGAAGATGTCGAAGTCGAAGGGCAACGTCATCGATCCGCTTGGCGTCATCGACGACTACGGCGCCGACGCGCTGCGTTTCGCGCTGGCGCGCGCGGCGGCCCAAGGCCATGACATCAAGCTGTCGCCTCAGCTGGTCGAGACCAACCGCAATTTTGCGACCAAACTCTGGAACGCTTGCCGCTTTGCCGAGATGAACGGCTGCGCGCTGCCGCTGGATTTCGATCCGGCCCAGGCGAAGGAAACGCTGAACCGCTGGATCGCGCACGAGACCGCGCATGCCTGCCGCGAGGTGACCGAGGCGATCGAAACCTATCGCTTCAACGATGCGGCCAACGCCGCCTATCGCTTTGTCTGGAACGTGTATTGCGACTGGTATCTTGAACTCGCCAAGCCGGTGCTGATGGGTGAGGAGAGCGTCGCCCGAGCTGAGACCCGCGCTACGGTAGCGTGGGCGCGCGACGAGATCCTGAAATTGCTGCATCCGTTCATGCCCTTCATCACCGAGGAGCTATGGGCGGTAACCGCAACGCGGGACGGCTTGCTGGCATTGGCGCCGTGGTCGCGGAAAACCGAGTTTCTCCGCGAGCAAATGCCTTTGGTTGCCGGATTTGCCGAAGGCGATCCATTGCTCACGCCAGCCCTTGTTGCCGCGTCCCGGACGCCTGCCGATGATTTCAGCGATCCGGCGGCCGAAGCTGAAATCGGCTGGGTGGTCGACCTCGTCACCGCCATTCGCTCCATTCGCGCGGAAATGAACATCACGCCGGCGACCCTGACGCCGCTGGTGCTGGCGGGCGCGTCCGAGAAGACAAGGCAACGCGCGCAACGCTGGAATGATGTGGTAAAACGAATGGCGCGGCTCGCGGACATTTCGTTCGCCGACCGCGCGCCCGAGGGCGCGGTGCAATTGCTGGTGCGCGGCGAGGTCGCCGCGCTGCCATTGAAGGGCGTGATCGACCTTGCTGCGGAAAAGGCGCGTCTCGACAAGGAACTGGCAAAGGCCGAAGCCGACATCAAGCGCGTCGATGCAAAATTGGGTAACGAAAAGTTCGTCGCCAACGCGCCGGAAGACATCGTCGAGGAAGAAAAAGAAAAACGCGACGCCGCCGCGGCGCGGAAGGCCAAAATTCTCGAAGCGCTGGACCGCCTCAAGAACGCGGCGTGAACTGATTTTGAGGCGCATCAATGCTGGATCACGTCTCCATCACCGTATCCGATGTCGCCGCCGCCGAGCGGTTTTATGACGCGATCATGCACGCGCTCGGCGTCGTGAAAGTCGGCCGCCGGGACGACTGGCTGGGCTATGGCGAACGGGCGCGAGCGGCGCATCCGGAACGGATCTACATCGCCATCCGCAAGGGCGCCAAACCGGAGCAGGCTTCGAGCCGCCATTGGTGCTTCAAGGCAAAATGGCGGACCCAGGTCGATGCGTTCTGGGACGCGGGCCTCGCGGCCGGCGGCAGCGACGATGGCGCGCCGGGACTACGCGACTATCACGCGTCCTATTATGCAGCCTTCCTGCGCGATCCCGAGGGCAACCGGGTCGAAGCGGTCTGTCATCACGCCGTTTAGCGCTTCTCGCTCAATCGCACCAAAGCCAGCGGCGTGAACGAATGGTTCCACTGCGTCCTGGAGGGAACGTTTTGGGCTGCCGGGCTTTGTGACAGATCGAGGACCCGACCCCAGACAAGATGAACATTCGCAGCGCTTTACCGGCAAGGATTTCGCCACTGACGAGCTGGTGGCAGCAGGCCGTCATTTACGAAATCGCCCTGATCTCATTTCAAGACAGCGATGGTGACGGCAAGGGCGACTTAAGGGGATTGCTGCAGCGGCTGGATCACCTGGAATGGCTCGGAGTAGGGGCCGTCTGGCTGACCCCGTTTTATCGCTCGCCGATGCGTGATCTCGGCTACGACATCTCCGACCACTGCGCGATCTCCCCTGATTTCGGGACGCTGCGAGATTTTGACGAACTCGTCGCCGCGCTGCACGCGCGCGGCATCGGCCTCATCCTGGATTTCGTACCGAATCATACATCCGACGACCATGAGTGGTTTGCCGAAAGCCGTGCCTCACGACATAACCCGAAAAGCGATTGGTATATATGGGCCGATGCGGCGGAAAACGGCGGTCCTCCCAATAACTGGCTCAGCCGCTTCGGCGGTAGCGCGTGGACCTGGGACGAAACGCGGCAGCAATACTTTTATCATTCGTTTTTGGAGCAGCAGCCTGACCTCAACTGGCATCATGCCGAAGTACGCAAAGCAATGTGCGACGTGATGCGGTTCTGGCTTCGTCGCGGCGTCGATGGTTTTCGCGTCGACGCCAGTGCGGTGCTGATCAAGGATAGGCTGTTGCGCGACAATCCCAAAGATCCCGACGCAGACGAAAACAAACCGCCGCCGCAGCGGAGCAAACCGGTGTTTTCCGATGACAGGCCGGAAGCGATGGCCTGTATCGAGGAGATGCGTGAGGTCATCGATGAGTTCGACGACCGTGTTCTGGCCGGCGAGGTGCAGGGAAAAACCGACCGCATCGGCCACTTCTACGGCAACGACAAGCCGCGCTTGCATCTGCCGCTCAACTTCGCCCTGCTTGACTCACCTTGGGACGCCATCTCGCTGCAGGCAAATATCGATGCCTACTACAACGCGCTGCCCCGCGGCGCATGGCCCGACTGGGTGATCGGCGGCCACGATAAGCATCGCGTCACCGAAAAGATCGGTCAGGCCCAGGCCCGCATTCTGGCGATGTTGCTGATGACGCTGAAGGGAACGCCTTTCCTGTTCGCGGGCGACGAAATTGGCGTGGAGCAGGTGGAGATTGCACCTGACAGGGTGCGCGATCCTTTCGAAAAACTGCTCAAGGGTTATGGCCTCAATCGTGATCCCGAACGCTCGCCGCTGCGCTGGGACGCCTCGCCCTTAGGCGGATTCACCTCGGGAGAGCCGTGGCTTCCGATCGACAAGAACAGGGATCGAAACGTTGAACGGCAGAAGGCTGATCCGCGGTCCTTACTGGCGCTTTACCGCCAGCTCATCGCATTGCGGCGCAGCCAGCCCGCTTTGATGACAGGCGAACACCATCCCCTTCGCAGCCGCAATGATGTCCTGACGTTCAAACGCGTGCAGGGCGATGAGGAGATTTTGGTGGGGCTGAATATTGCGTCACAGCCGCGGAAATGGATCTGGGAGGGGAAAGGAACGCTGTTGCTCTCGACTTACCTCGATCGAGACAGCCAGTTGCTGAATCCTCCGACGCTGCTGCGCGGCGACGAAGGAATGATCGTCAAGCTCTCAAACAAATAGAGGACGGCTGCGCCGCAGCCGTCCTGAATCACAGGATTGCTCGCAAGACATCGACTAGTAACGCGCGACCACCGGGCCGCCCCAGTTGAAGCGGTAGTTTAGGCGTGCGGTCGCCTGATCGACTGTCAGCCGCGAGCTCGAGGTCCCGGTTGCGAAAATACCGCCTAGGCCGTCGGGAATGTTGAAGGCTATGGCGCGGTTGCCGAAGTCGGTGTGGCGATATTCGCCTGCCACGCTCCAGTTCTGATTGAATGCCCACTCGATGCCGCCGCCGACGGTCCAGCCCCAGCGCGTGGTCGAGCCGCCATTGGTTGCCACGTAGGTACCAACCGGGGGAAGGCCGATGCTGCCGCCGTTGACGAGCGTGGTCGTCGATCCGCCGAATTCAGCCACCGCAGCGCCACCGGTGACGTAGAACAGGGCACGGTCGACGGCAAAGCCGGCGCGTCCCCGGAACGTGGCCATCCAGTCGATACGGCCGAAATCGAGCGTCACCGTCTGGGTGGCCGGAACGGCAAACAGCGGTGCGCCGACGGTGCGCGTGGCGGTGGCGCTGCCGCCCTTCAGGCCGGTGCCGACCGCGTCGGCCTCCAGGCCGAGCACGAACTGATTGATCTGCCAGTTGTAGCCGATCTGGCCGCCGCCGATGACGCCGCTGCGGCGGCCATCGCCCACAAGCACGTCCAACTGCCCGGGAATGATGGTCGGTATCGCCACCAGCGGCGGAAGCACGGCAAAGGGAGGAAACAGCGATCCGAAGTCGCTGCCGCCGTTGTTGCCGGTCCAGGCTCCGCCGACATTGGCGCCGATATAGAAGCCGGTCCAGCTAAACGCCGGGATCGGAGCAGGCATCGGCGCGGCCTTGATGGCCATATCGGCGGCGCTTGCCGTCACGATGCCGGTGAGTAACGCACTTCCCGCAACTGCCGCGATTGCCAGCTTGTTCATTATCGCCCCCAAATTATCGTCGGCACCGCAGGCGCCCGAATCCCGGTAGCCTAGGGGCAGGCCAAGCCGAATGCTGTCACGCGCACGCAACAGTTGATGTTAATGCGCACGTTCACACCCATTTCCCCGTGCGGCAGGATGACGCAACTTCGGCAGCGCGGATCGACAGCAGCTTCACAACGGCTTGCTGAGGAATTTCGAGCCTTTCAGCCCGTATCGCCACGGCAGTTCCACGGCCTTGGTGATTCCGATCCGCACGCCCGCGGCAATCTCAGGTTTTTCCACGCGCGCATGCAGCGCGATCGGCGGCGCATCGAGCGGAAGGCCGTTGTGAGCGTCGGTAATCCCCAGTGCTTCGGTCAGTTTGCCAGGTCCGGAACACAGCGATCGTTCGTCATGCAGTCCGCGCCGCCGCCGCATCGCCGGAATCCCGTGGGTCGGCTGCAGGGCGCGGATCAGCACCGCGCTGGCGGAGCCTTGCTTCTCGCAGACAAAATTTACGCACCAGTGAATGCCGTAGGATCGATAAACATAGACAAAGCCAGGCGGGCCGAACATCACCCTGTTGCGCGGCGTCGGGCCGTTGAACGAATGTGCCGCGGGATCGGTGTGATGATAGGCCTCGAGCTCGACGATGACGCCGCCGACACCGTTGACGAGCAGCGTCGCGCCGATCAGGTCCGGCGCGACTTCATGGACGCTGCGGGCAAAGAATGCGCGCTTCAAGGGCTTGCCCAGCTTTTGCTCGTTGCGGTTTTGAGCCATGCCAGCCGATATGCTAAGACGCGAGGCGGAGCAAGACGGGCGGTTGCGATTCCGCTTCAAGCGGATTAGCTAAGCTTCTCTCAGGAAACGGACATTTATGGTCGTCGTCGTCGATACCGTCTCAGCCACTCCGCTGCGCCCGCGTCACCCCGAAAAGGTGAACCGGCCGGATGCTGTATCGCCGCCGAAACCGGACTGGATCCGGGTACGCGCGCCCAACACGCGCGGTTACGCCGACACCCGGAAAATCGTCAAGGAAAACGGCCTGGTCACCGTATGTGAGGAGGCGGGCTGCCCGAACATCGGGGAGTGCTGGGACAAGAAGCACGCCACCTTCATGATCATGGGCGACACCTGCACCCGCGCCTGCGCCTTCTGCAACGTCAGGACCGGGATACCCGGCGCGCTCGACGCCTCGGAACCGGACCACGTCGCCGAAGCCACGTTCAAGCTCGGGCTTGCCCACGTCGTGGTGACCTCGGTCGATCGCGACGATCTCGCCGACGGCGGCGCCGAGCATTTTGCACAGACTATCCGGGCCATTCGCGCCCGCTGCCCGACGACAACGATTGAAATTCTCACGCCGGACTTTTTGCGCAAAGAGGGCGCGCTCGAGCTGGTGGTGGCCGCCAAGCCGGACGTGTTCAACCACAATCTGGAAACCGTGCCCTCGCGGTATCTCTCGGTGCGGCCCGGTGCGCGTTATTTCCATTCCATCCGCCTGTTGCAGCGGGTGAAGGAAATCGATCCGACCATCTTCACCAAGTCGGGCATCATGGTGGGCCTGGGCGAAGAGCGCCACGAAGTGCTGCAGGTGATGGACGATTTGCGCTCGGCGGAGGTGGATTTCCTCACCATCGGGCAATATCTGCAGCCGACCCGCAAACATCACGCCGTGATGCGTTATGTCCCGCCGGATGAATTTTCGGGCTATGAGAAGGTCGCCTACACCAAGGGTTTTTTGATGGTGTCGGCGAGCCCGCTGACGCGTTCGTCGCATCATGCCGGCGACGACTTTGCCAGGTTGCAGGCCGCGCGCGCCGCGCTGATGCGCTGAGGCGATGCCGAGGTTTTCCAGCAAGCGCCGGGTCCGTCACAGCGCGCCCGAGATGTTCGACCTGGTCGCCGATGTCGAGCGCTATCCGGAATTCGTGCCGCTGTGCAAATCATTGAAAATCCGCCAGCGCACGGCAAAACCCGATGGCAGCGAAATCGTCATTGCGGACATGACCGTGTCGTTCAAGGTGGTGCGCGAGGCTTTTACCAGCAAGGTGACGCTGGACCGCCCCAACCTGAAGATCATGGTGGAATACCTGCAGGGCCCGTTCAGCAGCCTTGAGAACCGATGGTCGTTCGAGCCCAAATCGGACAGCGCTTGCGACGTCGGATTCTACATTTCCTACGAATTCAAGAGCCGCATGCTGGCGATGCTGATGGGCACCATGTTCGACGCCGCGTTCCAGCGTTTTGCGGCAGCGTTCGAAAAGCGGGCGGATGCGATTTATGGGAAGTAGCCCGTTGTCCTGAGAAAGCCTCGCTTCGTCATTGCGAGCACAGCGAGGAAGCAATCCAGTCTGCGTCAAGGACGGGATTGCTTCGCTTTGCTCCCAATGACGGAGAGCTTACAGCCGCGGCACACGTCGCCGTTTTATCGCACTCCGCCGCGGCGACCGCGCGACCCGAGGGCGTAGACGGCTTGCAGCCTCGCGTCGGGGTTTTGCCGGCGCCTGCGGGCCGCGCGCGAGTTCCATCAGCATCCGCAAGGCCTCGACGACCGAGCGCTGGCGCACCGTGCTGCGACCGACGGCGCCGAAGCGGCACTCGCGGTGCAGGATTCGTCCATCGCGCGCGGCAACCGCGAAATGCACGAGGCCTACCGGCTTGCCTGGAGTGGCGCCGCCGGGGCCTGCGATGCCGGTAATGGAAACCGCGAGATCGACGGCGGCCTTTTCCAGCGCGCCGATCGCCATCGCGGTCGCGGTCTCCTTGCTGACCGCGCCAAAACTTTCGAGCGTAGTTGCTTTCACACCCAGCATCGTCCGCTTGGCATCGTTGGAATAAGTGACAAAACCGCGGTCGATCACGTCGGACGAGCCTGGAATATCGGTCAGCGCGCCGGCGACCAGGCCGCCGGTGCAGGATTCCGCGGTGGCGATGGTGAGCTTGCGGCTGCGGCACAGATCGAGCAGCGAGCGGGAGAGGGCGCGGGCGTCGCTGCCGCTCATCTCAGTCGCCCCAGGGCAGACGAATGGTGGCGCTGGCCATTGCGGCGATGCCTTCCTCGCGACCGGTGAAGCCCAGCCGTTCGCTGGTGGTGGCTTTCACGGCGACCCGCGACAGGTTCAGTCCGGTAATCTCCGCGATGCGCGCGCGCATGGCGTCGCGGTACTGGCCGATCCTGGGCCGCTCGCAGACCAGCGTCACGTCGAGATGGGCAATGCGTCCGCCGCGCGCGGTGACGCGGTCGACCGCGTATTTCAGAAATCGATCCGACGCGGCGCCCTTCCACTTCGGATCGCTGGGCGGAAAATGCGAGCCGATATCGCCGTCCGCCAGCGCGCCGAGGATCGCGTCGACCAGCGCGTGCAGGCCGACGTCGCCATCGGAATGCGCCAGAAAACCTTTACTGTGCGGGACCCGCACGCCGCAGATCATGACATGATCGCCGTCGCCGAAGGCATGAACGTCGTAGCCGCTGCCTGTGCGCACGTCGCCGATCATGGCGCCGAGACGAGCCTCTTCGCGGACAAAATCTTCCGGCGTCGTGAGCTTCATGTTGGCAGGATCGCCTTCAAATGTCGCCACCGTCAATCCCGCCCATTCCGCAAGCGCGGCGTCATCGGTGAAATCGTCCCGGCCCTCGCGCGCAGCGCGGCGATGCGCATCAAGAATCATCTCAAAGCGAAACGACTGCGGCGTCTGCGCGATGCGCAGCCGCGCGCGCTCCGGCGTCGCCTCGACATGTCCGCTATCGCCAACCAGCTTGATGGTGTCGGTGACGGGGATCGCCGGCACCGCTGCACCGGTCAGACCTGCGGCATCGATCGCGCTTGCAATCACGGCCGCCGTGACGAAGGGCCGCGCTGCGTCATGGATCAGCACGATGTCGGGCGATTGGTCCGCCAGTGCTTCAAGTCCGGCGCGGACCGAGGCCTGCCTGGTCGCACCGCCATCGGCGGGGGGCTGATAGCGCATGTCGCTGACGGCCTCGTTGAACATCAACGCATCATCGGGATTGACGACCGGCTGCACCGCGAAAATCTGGGGATGGCGGCAAAACGGCTCCATGGCCCGCGAAATCACCGTTCGACCGCCGATAGCGCGGTATTGCTTTGGCCCGCCAGACCCCGCACGAAGCCCGCGGCCGGCGGCGACAATGATAGCGGCGGTCCGTCGCGGTATGGGCATCGTGATCTGCTGGCGAAATTCCGAAAGGAAAAACCACAGGGGTTAGCCCGGCGGCGCACAGCCCTTATCACGCCGTCACGCTAAAACAGAAGGATTCCCAAGCTCTGCGTATTTTGTTGCACTGCACTTGCAAGATTGCAAGAATTGTCTAAAGTGTAGGCATGAAAATTGACTGCCCAAGAAATGTGCGCGAAAGTAGGCGCCCGCGAGCCGCAACGGAGCGGCTGCCCCAAAAACGAGTAGTTTCGTGACCAGCCCGGTGGCCGCTTTACACAACGAGCTGAAAATTGGCGACATCGCGGTCGCTAACCGGGTTCTTCTGGCGCCGATGTCGGGCGTGACCGACGCGCCGTTCCGCCGGCTTGCGGGTGCGCTGGGGGCGGGTCTCGTCATTACTGAAATGACCGCCAGCGACGATCTTGTGCATGGCCGGCCGATGTCGGTGCTGCGATGCGAGGCGGCAGGCATTGGACCGCACGTCGTTCAGCTCGCCGGCTGCGAAGCGCGCTGGATGGCCGAAGGTGCACGAATCGCGGAGGCCGCCGGCGCCGACATCATCGACATCAACATGGGCTGCCCCGCGCGCCATGTGACCGGCGGCCAAGCCGGGTCGGCGCTGATGCGCGATCTCGATCATGCGCTAAGGCTGATCGAGGCGACGATTGCGTCTGTTAAAGTGCCGGTGACTTTAAAAATGCGGCTTGGCTGGGACGACCGCTCGCTGAATGCGCCAGAGCTGGCGCGGCGCGCGGAAGAAGCGGGCGTGCAGCTGATTACGGTTCACGGCCGCACGCGATGCCAGTTTTACAAGGGCGAGGCGGACTGGCGCGCGGTGCGCGCGGTCAGGGATGCCATCAAGATTCCACTGGTGGTCAACGGCGACATCACCTCCTACGCGAAGGCCGTCGCAGCGCTCGAGATGTCCGGCGCCGATGCAGTGATGGTCGGGCGGGGCGCGCAGGGTCAGCCATGGCTGCCCGGCCAGATCGGACGCCGCCTGCAGACCGGAATCGCCGAAACCGCGCCGACCTTGGCGGAGCAGTTGAACTACATCTGCATGCTCTACGACGAAGTCGTCCGCCATTATGGCCTGCGCATCGGGCTACGCCATGCGCGCAAGCATCTCGGCTGGGCGCTGGACGTCGCGGCGAGGGCGAGCTGCGCGCCCGCGGCTGTTCTCAAGGCCTGGCGGCAAAAAATTCTGACCGACGAGGATCCGGGCGGCGTGCATCGTTCCCTGCGGGACGCGTTTGGCGACTTTGCATGGAGTGCTGCCGCATGACCTCCGCCGCGGAACATCGCCGCCCGGCGCCATCGGACGGCGACGCCATTCTCAACGCGCTACCGAACCCCGTGCTGCTGGTCGCGCCCGACGGCAAGATCGTCGATGCCAACATGGCCGCGGAATCCTTTTTCGAGATTTCGACCCAGTTCCTGCGCCGGCAGTCGCTGAAAGAACTGGTGCCGTTCGGCAGCCCGCTGCTGGCGCTGATCGATCAGGTTCGCAGCAGCGGCTCGCCGGTTAACGAATACAAGGTCGATCTGGGCACGCCGCGCATCGGCGGCGACCGCCAGGTCGATCTGCATGTCGCACCGTTGACGGAGCGGCCGGGCCATATCGTGGTGATGCTGCAGGAACGCACCATCGCCGACAAGATGGACCGGCAGTTGACGCATCGAAGTGCGGCGCGCTCGGTGATCGCGCTGGCTGCGATGCTCGCGCACGAGATCAAGAATCCGCTGTCCGGCATTCGCGGCGCGGCGCAGCTGCTCGAACAGGCCGCATCCTCGGAAGATCGCATGCTGACCCGGCTGATCTGCGACGAAGCCGACCGCATCGTCACCCTGGTCGACCGGATGGAAGTGTTCGGCGACGATCGTCCGGTGGCGCGCGGGCCGATCAACATTCATTCGGTGCTCGACCACGTAAAGCGGCTAGCCCAGTCGGGTTTTGCCCGCAACATCCGCTTCGTCGAGGATTACGATCCATCGCTGCCGCCGGTGCTGGCCAACCAGGATCAGCTGATCCAGGTGTTTCTCAATCTGGTGAAGAATGCGGCGGAGGCCGTGGTCGATCTCGGCAGCGACGGCGAAATCCAGCTCACCACGGCGTTTCGCCCGGGCGTCCGCCTGTCGATCCCCGGAAAGAAATCGCGGGTGTCGCTGCCGCTCGAATTCTGCGTGAAGGACAACGGCCCCGGGGTGCCGGAGGATCTGTTGCCCAACCTGTTCGATCCGTTCGTCACCACCAAGGCGACCGGCAGCGGGCTTGGCCTCGCGCTGGTCGCCAAGATCGTCGGCGACCACGGCGGCATCATCGAATGCGAATCGCAGCCGCGCAAAACCATCTTTCGCGTATTGCTGCCGATGTTCAGCACCGCCAAAGCCTTCGAACAAAGCAACGGCGGCAGCGTGCCGGGACCGTCGTCGCTTGCCTCACAGGAATGACAGATGAGGAATAACAATGCCCGCAGGTAGCATTCTTGTCGCCGATGACGACACCGCCATCCGCACGGTTCTCAATCAGGCGCTTTCCCGCGCCGGATACGAGGTGCGCCTGACCGGAAACGCCGCAACGTTGTGGCGCTGGGTCAGCCAGGGCGAGGGCGATCTCGTCATTACCGACGTGGTGATGCCCGACGAGAACGCGTTCGACCTGCTGCCGCGGATCAAGAAGATGCGGCCCAATCTGCCGGTCATCGTCATGAGCGCCCAAAACACCTTCATGACGGCGATCCGCGCCTCCGAGCGCGGCGCCTATGAGTATCTGCCCAAACCGTTCGACCTGAAGGAACTGATCGGAATCGTCGGCCGCGCGCTGGCCGAACCGAAGGAGCGCGTCGCCAGTCATGCCGACGAGGCGGAATTCGACGCCATTCCGCTGGTCGGCCGCTCGCCGGCGATGCAGGAAATCTATCGGGTGCTCGCGCGCCTGATGCAGACCGACCTGACCGTGATGATTTCCGGCGAATCCGGCACGGGCAAGGAACTGGTCGCCCGCGCCCTGCACGACTATGGCAAGCGGCGCAACGGGCCGTTCGTCGCGGTCAACATGGCGGCAATCCCGCGCGACCTGATCGAGTCGGAATTATTCGGCCATGAACGCGGCGCCTTCACCGGCGCCAACAGCCGTGCCTCCGGCCGGTTCGAGCAGGCCGAAGGCGGCACGCTGTTCCTCGACGAAATCGGCGACATGCCGATGGAAGCGCAGACGCGATTGCTGCGCGTGCTGCAGCAGGGCGAATACACCACGGTCGGGGGCCGCACCCCGATCAAGACCGACGTGCGCATCGTCGCGGCCAGCAACAAGGATCTGCGCATCCTGATCCAGCAGGGCCTGTTCCGCGAAGATCTGTTCTTCCGCCTCAACGTCGTGCCGCTGCGGCTGCCACCTCTGCGCGAGCGCATCGAGGATCTCCCCGACTTGATCCGGCACTTTTTCGCGCTGGCCGAAAAAGATGGATTGCCACCGAAAAAGCTGGACACCCTGGCGCTGGAGCGCCTGAAACAACATCGCTGGCCCGGCAATGTGCGCGAGCTCGAAAACCTCGCGCGCCGGCTGGCGGCGCTGTATCCGCAGGACGTCATCACCGGTTCGGTGATCGACGGCGAATTGGCGCCCCCCGTCGTTGCGTCCGGCGGCAATTCCCATCACGGCGTCGACAATCTCGGCGGCGCGGTGGAGGTCTATCTGTCCTCGCACTTTTCCAGCTTTCCCAACGGCGTGCCGCCGCCGGGCCTATACCACCGCATCTTGAGGGAAATCGAGGTCCCGCTGCTGACAGCTGCGCTGGCCGCGACGCGGGGCAACCAGATCCGGGCCGCCGATCTGCTCGGTCTCAACCGCAATACGCTGCGCAAGAAAATCCGCGACCTGGATATCTCGGTGTATCGCACCGGGAGCTAGATTTGCTGGGCCGAGATAGCATCGGGGCCCGCTATGCCGTTTAACAGACCTCTTGCTGCGCAACGGCGAAACGACGCTCTGTCCGATAGCGGATCGCGTGGTCGGGTTAAAACTTTTTTTCGCGGGATTGGACAAGGCATCGCCGCTTTGGGAAAGACGCCAGCCGGTGCCGCGCGCCTAGCACGCGCAGCGAACGTTCAACCAGCCGGTGCGTTCGCGCCCTCTGTCGCGTCGAAACAGGCGGAGGAGATTGCGAAGTCCCGTAGTTTTGCATCAACCTGCTCTCAAATGCCTTGACTTGCCGGTGGCCCTGCTTTGACGTTACGCCACAGCGTTCGTCACCGGTTCATGCCGCCAAAGGACCGAAGGTGCAGTTCCTGTTTGCCGACTACGTACTCGACCTTGATCGGCGCGAGCTCACCCGCGGCCCGGCTGCAATTGCAGTCGGCCCGAAGGTGTTCGACCTGCTGGCGTACCTGGTGCAAGCCCGCGACCGCGTCGTCACGAAAGATGAGCTGCTGGACACCGTGTGGAGCGGGCGCATCGTCTCTGAATCAACGCTCACCAGCCATATCAACGCGGTGCGCAAGGCGATCGGCGATAGCGGCGAGGAACAACGCCTGATCCGCACGATTGCCCGCAAGGGTTTCCGGTTCGTCGGCAAGGTCGAGGCACGAGATCCCGATAGCGTAATCGTCGCAACCGCGGAGCAGGCCAGCTTGAATGAGCGGCGAGAGCCGTCGCTGCCCGACAAGCCTTCGGTTGCCGTGCTGCCGTTCCAGAACCTCAGCGGCGATCCCGAACAGGAGTATTTTGCCGACGGTGTAGTCGAGGAGATCATCCTGGCCTTGTCGCGGATGCGCTGGCTGTTCGTCATCGCCCGGAATTCGAGCTTCACCTACAAGGGCAGGGCGGTGGACGTCCGGCAGGTGGGCCGCGAATTGGGGGTGCGATATGTGCTCGAAGGCAGCGTACGCAAGATGGCGACAAGGCTGCGCATCACCGGGCAACTCATCGATGCCACCAACGGCGTGCATCTGTGGGCCGAGCGTTTCGAAGGCACCCTCGATGACATCTTTGAGCTGCAGGACACGGTCGCCGCAGGCGTCGTCGGCGCGATCGCGCCGCAGCTCGAGCTTGCCGAAATCGAGCGTGCCAGCCGGAAGCCGACCGAAAGCCTTCACGCCTATGATTATTATTTGCGTGGATTGACCAAGTTTCACCTCGCAAGCCGCGCCGGCCTCGATGAGGCATTGCCGCTGTTCTACAAGGCGATCGAACTCGATGCGGAGTTCGCCTCCGCCTATGGCATGGCGGCGTGGTGCTATTACTGGCGCAAGATGAATCGCTGGCTCAACGACCGCGAGGCTGACGGTAACGAGGCTGCGCGATTGTGCCGGCGCGCCGTCGCGCTGGGAAAGAATGACGCGGTCGCGCTCACCAGAGGCGGGCACGCATGGCCGCATTTCGGCGGCGACCTCGAAACCTGCATGACTTATGTGGATCGCGCCATGGTGCTCAATCCCAATCTTTCGACGATCTGGTATCTCGGCGGCTACCAGCGGATTTCGCTCGGCAAGCACGACAGCGCGATCGAATATTTCACCCGCGCCATGCGCCTCAGTCCGCTGGATCCGGAAACATTTCAAATGCAGACCGGAATCGCCATGGGGCATCTGTATTCCGGGCGATTTGACGCGGCGGTCGCCTGTCTGGAGGCGGCATGGCAGGAAGTCCCGAATGTCCTGCGGGTGGCCGCCTTCATGGCCGCATGCCATGCGCTGGCGGGCCGCCAGGACAAGGCGCGCGAAGCCATGCATCACGTGCGCCGGCTGGATCCCACGCTGTGCATCGGCAAGCTCGATGACTGGCTGCTGGTGCAGCCAAAGGATTTCGCGGTTGCTGCGGAAGGCCTGCGCAGGGCGGGGTTGCCGGAGTGACTGTACCGCTTGCTCGCGATTTGCTCCCCGAGCAAGCCACAAATTCAACGGTCATCCTGAGGAGCCGCGCACTTGCGCGGCGTCTCGAAGGATCGCCGCGTGCACCGCGCTTGCGGCCTATCCTTCGAGGCTCGCCGTGAAGAACGGCGAGCACCTCAGGATGACGGTAGTGTTGGTTTGGCCATCAGCAAGCCGGCGCAAATGGCGCATGCCCTAGCGCCTTCACGGCGCCGACGTGTCCGATTTGGACTCTCCGTCCCGCTTGGACGAATTTCCAAGACAAATCCAACCGCAATCCAACGTGGCCGCAAGGATTTCCGGCCCCCTCAAGCGCAATCTCCCCTCGCCAGCAAGGCCATTGGTGGGCCTTAAAGAATGAGGGAAAATCATGAAGATCGTCATTATCGGCGGCACCGGGCTGATCGGGACCAAGCTCGCGAACAGGCTCCGTCACAAAGGCCACGAGGTCATCGCGGCATCGCCGCGTACCGGCGTCAACACCATCACCGGCGAGGGTCTCGATAGCGCGCTTACGGGCGCCGGGATTGTCGTCGACGTTGCGAATTCGCCCTCCTTCGAGGACGCAGCGGTGCTGAAATTCTTCGAAACGTCAGGCCGCAATTTGCTCGCCGCCGAGGCCCGCGCCGGAGTCCGCCATCATGTCGCGCTGTCCGTTGTCGGCACCGACCGGCTTCCGGAAAACGGCTACTTCCGCGCCAAGCTGGCGCAGGAAAACCTGATCAAGGCCGCGAAGATTCCCTACACCATCCTGCGCGCGACCCAGTTCTTCGAATTCGCCGGCGGGATCGTCGATTCCTCTGCCGATGGACAAATCGTCAGACTGTCGCCTGCGCTGTTTCAGCCGGTGGCTTCGGACGACGTTGCGGCTGCGCTCGCCGACATCACGCTCGCTGCTCCAGTCAACGGCATCGTCGAACTGGCGGGACCGGAAGCGATCAGTCTGGATGAGTTTGCCCGGCAATACCTTGCCGCCACAAACGACCCGCGCAAGGTCGTCGCCGACATCCATGCCCGCTATTTCGGAGCAAGACTGGACGATCGCTCGCTTACGCCGGGCAACAATCCCCGGCTCGGCGCCATGCGTTTTGCGAACTGGCTGGCCGGGCTTTCGAAACAATCCGGGCACTCCGGGTCATGATGGGCAGCGCAAGCCTGCTCGTATGCCGTATCCGCCCTCCCTGACACGAGCACAACACCATGAGCAAGCCGATCTTACGCATTCTTTCGCAAGAGGATCCGCAAGGCGCCTCTCGACCGTGCCGGAACGGCCTGCCGGCCGCCGGGCGACGTCCCGCCGATGTGGAGATGACACGCGTCCTCAAGACCGTGCCGCTTCGCATGGCCACGGACCCGTCGGGTGGCAGAATCACGCATTGGAACCATGAACCGCTGCACGACGTCGTCGCGCCTATGGCTGACCACGTCGTCATGACTTTCCCGGCCGGCTTGACGCAATTCGAACGGCGCAGCGGGAAATCGGTAGTGACGGGAACGGTGCGTCCCGGCCTTGTCACGGTCATCCCGGTCGGCTCAAGTTCTCGATGGGACATTCACCAGCCGTTGAATGTCATTCAGCTGTACCTGCCGCCCACAACGCTCGAACGCATTGCCCGCGACGCCGACATGGCCGCGCCTGTCGAACTCGTGGAGCGAACGGCGTATCCCGACCCCATCACATCAAGATTGCTGCTGAGTGCTGCCGATGTCCTGGAGGGCAACGCGACGCTGGATGCCCTTTTCAGGCAGCAGCTGACGGAGCTCTTGGCCATGCGCCTCTTGGCGGTGCATACCGGCTCGCCTGCGACGCCCCAACCACTCGTGGGTGGCCTCTCGCCAACGGTGTTGCGCCGCGCCATCGAGCGCTTGCGTGCCGATGGCGAAACCGACGTCTCGCTCGCAGCACTCGCTGCGGATGCCGGGCTGTCGCGCTTTCACTTCTGCCGCGCCTTCAAGGAAAGCACCGGGCTTTCGCCGCATGCCTGGCTGCGCCAGTACCAGCTCGAGCAGGCCATGAACATGCTGCGCGACACCGATGCATCGGTTGCCTCCATCGCTGCCGCGCTCCGCTACGCCTCGCAGACTGCTTTCGCCGCCGCGTTCAGGAAGCTCACCGGGGAGACGCCGAGCGATTGGAGGCGGCGCGCGCGTTAAGCAGCAATCCCCCTTCAGCTACGGCAATCGCTCTGGCGCAGCCGCAGCCCCGACCCGATAGATCGTCACCATGCCCACACAGACAACGGACAGAGACAATGACCTGGAAACTGCTTGCAATCGCACCGCGACGGAGGGTCGTTGCGGCCGCGCTCATGTACGGACTTTCATTGAGCGTTCGCTTCACGTCGGCGGCGGGCGAAGAAGTGGAATTTCCGCCGCAAGCCATCATGGCCAATGATGTCGCGCAAATCATGCAGCTCACACTGCCCTCCGCGTCCGCTCAGCCGATCGCGCTTTATCGCGGCTGGCCGGCGGGCGCCAGAGGCTGCGGCGCGGCGTGTGAAAGCCCGATCGCCATGCCGCCGACGCGCTGCTCGCTTCACCCCTGATAAAATCAAAGGAGAACATCCCATGCGACTGGTCATCATCGGCGCCGGCTTCGCCGGCATGTACGCCGCACTTTCCGCCGCCCGGCTGCGCGACATCAAGGGCATCTCGCCGGAACAGTTCGAGATCGCGCTGGTCGCACCGGACCCTGTGCTGGTGGTTCGCCCGCGGCTCTACGAACCGAAACCCGAAACCCTCACAGCGCCGCTGCTTGATGTGCTTGAGGCGATCGACGTCGTCTATGTGCAAGGCAGCGCGGATGCGGTCGACACCAAGGCGCGCACGGTGGAAGTCGTCCCGCGCAAGGGGGCGCGCAAAACGCTGGCTTACAACGCGCTGGTCGTGGCCACGGGCAGCCGGCTGTTCCGCCCGAATATTCCGGGCCTCGCCGCGCATGGCTTCAGCGTCGACAATCTCGAGGACGCGATGGCGCTCGACCGGCATCTGCAGGGCCTCGCCGAACGGCCGGCCGTGAACGGGCGCGACACGGTCGTGGTTGCCGGCGGCGGGTTCACCGGCATCGAGGCGGCGACCGAAATGCCTTCGCGGCTTCGCGCGATCCTTGGCAAGGATGCCAGGGCGCGCGTCATCATTGTCGAGCGTAACAAAGCGATCGCGCCCGATATGGGCGAGGGTCCTCGCCCGGTCATCGAGAACGCGCTGCGCAAGCTCGGCGTAGAGACCCGGCTCGGGGCCTGCGTCGCCTCGCTCGATCAATCCGGCGTGACGCTTTCCGACGGCGAACGCATCGAAGCCGAGACCGTGATCTGGGCCGGGGGCATTCGCGCAGCTCCCTTGACCGCGCTGATTCCCGGCGAGCGCGACAATTTCGGCCGGCTGCTGGTCGATCGCAATTTGCGCGTGCCCGGGGTCGCCGGCGTGTTCGCCACCGGCGATGCCGCGCGCGCCGCGAGCGATGATGTCGGCAATTACGCGCTGATGTCATGCCAGCACGCCACGCGGATGGGGGCTTTCGCCGGCAACAATGCCGCCGCCGAACTGCTCGGCGTGCCGGCCCAGCCGTATCACCAGGAGGGCTATGTCACCTGTCTCGATCTCGGCGAAGCCGGCGCGCTGTTCACGCGCGGCTGGGAGCGCGAGGTGACGATGGTCGGCGACGTCGCCAAGAAGACCAAGCAGGAGATCAACACGGTCTGGATCTATCCGCCGAAAGCCGAGCGCGCCAGCGCGCTGGCCTCTGCCGATCCCGAGCGTGTGACCGATGTGACCGGCTTCTTCTGAGAAGCCTGCACAAGGAGCGGGCCGCGCTTGCCCCCAGAGGCGCGGCCCGCTCAACCAGGACGAGCCCAGAGTCTTCAACCAAGGAGCAGGAGACGAACATGAACATGCAGGCGACAAACATGAACCTGGACAAGACCTCGCGCCGCACGAGGCCTGCGCACGACGAGCTAGTCCCATCGCGCTATGCGCTGCGGATCGGCGAGATCGAGGTAATGGTGGTCAGCGATGGCGTGCTGTTGCTGCCGGGCGCGATGCTGGCCCACAACGCCGAGCCGGCAGTCCGGGCTGCCTGGCTGAAAGACAATTTCCTGCCGCCGGACGCGTTCGATTGGGCGCTGAACGTGGTCGTGGTGCGCAGCGGCAGCCAGACTATCCTGGTCGACGCAGGGATGGGAACGGAGTTTCCGGACCTGGTGCGGTCCGGGCAGTTGATCCATCGCCTGGAGGCCGCCGGCATCGATCTCGCATCGGTGACCGACGTCATTCTTACCCACATGCATATGGATCACGTTGGCGGACTGCTCGTCGACGGGGTGAAGCAGCGGTTGCGTCCGGATCTGCGGATCCACGTGGCGGCCGCCGAGGTGAAGTTCTGGGAGTCGCCCGACTTCTCCCGCGTCTCCATGCCGCCGGGCTTCCCGGATGCACTTCGTAAGACCGCAAAGCAGTTCGTGAAGGAGTACGCAAGCCGACTGCGCACGTTCAAGGATGAGGTCGAGGTGGCGCCAGGCGTGGTCGTCACGCGCACCGGCGGCCACACTCCTGGGCACAGCATCGTCCGCGTCGCGTCCGGCGGCGACCTGCTGACATTTGCCGGCGACCTCGTGTTCACAGTGGGGTTCGAACACCCCGATTGGTTCAACGGCTTCGAACACGACCCCGAGGAAGCGGTCCGCGTTCGCACCAGCCTTTTGCGAGAGGTTGCGGCGAATGGCAGCCTGCTGGTAGCCACCCACATGCCGTTCCCGTCCATCGGTCATGTGGCCGTCGCCGGCGCCGCATTTCGTTGGGTACCCGCCTTCTGGGACTACTGACCGCCGGTGGTTAAGATCGAACCAGGCGCGCACCCATAGGATTGATGAGTGCGCGCCTTCATCAGCCACCTGCTTTGGAAGCCGTAGAGGATGCGGCCGGGCGGCCGGAAAATGTGCCGCGGATTAGTCGCAATTCGGCAACATTGTGATATGAATGCATCAGTCCGGCTGTCGCCTACCCGACAGACGGGTCCGTTTTCACGCTCACCTTGTTCCGAATGACCAGCGTAGACACGTCGGCTCCATCGTTTGATCCGTCGTTGCTCGAACCTCGCAGGCCGCTGCGCAGGCTGCTGGCGCCGTTCGCGGTCGGCTTCGCGCTGCTGTCGGCCTGTCTCACCTTTGTGGTGCTGACGGGCCTGACCCCGATCGAACCCACCCGCAACGTGGTGGTGTCCTTTCTGTTGATCAACGCCGCCACCATTCTGCTGCTGGTCGGCATCATCCTCCGCGAAGTCTGGCAACTGGTGCAGGCGCGCCGTCGCGGACGCGCCGCCGCGCGGCTGCATGTGCAGATCGTCAGTCTGTTTTCGGTGATCGCGGTGTTGCCGGCGGTTCTGGTGTCTATCGTCGCCAACGTCACCATCGATCGCGGCCTCGACCGGCTTTTTTCCGGAACCACCAAGGCCGCGATCGACAACTCGCTGATTGTCGCCAGCGCCTATCTCAACGAAAACGCCCAGCTGATCCGCGGCGACATCCTCGGCATGGCCAACGACATCGCCAATGCCCGGCCGCTCTACGACCTCGACCGCAGGTCGTTCCGCGAGATGCTGACCGCGAGCGCCGCTGCGCGCAATCTTCCGGGCACGATGCTGCTCGACAAGGAAGCCAACGTGCTGGAGACCGCGCAGACCGGCATTCAGCAGGAGTTCAGCAAGCCGCCGGCGGAGTTCATCAAGGACTTCAACGAAACCGAGCCAGAGATCGTGATCGAGGCAAATTACGTCGCTGCGGTCATTCGCCTGCGCGCATTCAGCGATACCTACCTCTATGTCGCCCGGCTGCTCGATCCGCGCGTGGTGGCCCAACTGCGGCAGACCCAGGCCAGCGTGGCCGAGTACGCTCAGATTGAATCACGCCGGCTTGGAATCCAGGTTGCTTTCGCGTTGATGTTCACGGTGATCGCGCTGACCATCCTGATGTCGTCAGTGCTGATCGGGCTGAATTTCGCCAACTGGCTGGTGGCGCCGATCCGGCGGCTGATGGGCGCCGCCAACGTCGTGTCGACCGGCGATCTTAATGTGCAGGTGCCGGTGCTGAAAACCGAGGGCGACCTCGCGCAGCTGGGCGAGACCTTCAACAAAATGACGCAGGAGCTGCGCACCCAGCGCGACGAACTGGTGAGCGCGAGCGAGGTGATCGACAGCCGGCGCCGCTTCATCGAGGCGGTGCTGTCCTCGGCGAGCGCCGGCATCATCGGCGTCGATGCATCGGGAAGCATCGGCATCCTCAACCGTTCGGCGGAAAAACTGATCGGTCATGCCGAATCCGAGACGTTGGGCCATCCGCTGTCCGAGATCATTCCCGAACTCGACGACATGATGCGGACCGCGCGGGAGGGCACGCAACGGCTGGTACAGGGCCAGATCACGATCACCCGCGACGGCCGCGAGCGCAATCTTTCGGTCCGCGTCAGCGCCGAGCATACCAGCCAGTCGCGCGACAGCTACATCATCACGCTCGACGACATCACCGACCTCGTTTCCGCGCAGCGCACCTCGGCATGGGGCGACGTGGCGCGCCGCATTGCGCACGAAATCAAGAATCCGCTGACCCCGATCCAGCTGTCGGCCGAACGCATCCGCCGCAAATTCGGCCGGGTCATTACCGAGGACAAGGCGATCTTCGAGCAATGCACCGACACCATCGTGCGCCAGGTCGACGACATCAGGCGGATGGTCGACGAATTCTCCCGCTTTGCGCGGATGCCGAAACCCGTGATGGAAGGCGAGGATGTCGCCGACACCGTGCGGCAGGTGGTGTTCCTGATGCGGGTCGGACATTCCGAACTCGATATCGAAACCAATATCAAGGATGAGCCGCTGCGGGCGCAGTTCGACCGCCGGCTGATCAGCCAGGCGCTCACCAATATCATCAAGAACGCGACCGAAGCCATTGAAGCGGTTCCCCCCGAAACGCTGGGCAGGGGCCGCATCGAGGTCATCGCGGCGCGCGAAGGCGATGACATTGTGATCGACGTAATCGACAATGGCGTCGGCCTGCCCAAGGTGAGCCGGTCGCGGCTGCTCGAGCCCTATGTCACCACCCGCGAAAAAGGTACCGGCCTTGGGCTCGCGATCGTCGGCCGGGTTCTGGAAGACCATGGCGGGGGAATCGAACTGCATGATGCGTCGGAGATCCGGCCGGGCAGCCGGGGAGCCTGGATGCGGCTGCGCTTTGCAATATCGGGCAAGGCGGCGAACGCAAACGACCGGCCGAACGACGAAGTGACGATATCAAAGGATGAAACCGCCGGACCTTCCGGGGCGACCAACAACCAACCAAAAATCGAAGCCGCAACAGGCAACTGACAAGACAGGGGTGACCCATGGCAACAAACGATATTCTGATTGTCGATGACGAAGCAGATATCCGCGATCTCGTTGCGGGCATTCTTGAGGACGAGGGATTCACCACCCGGACCGCGCGCGACAGCGATTCGGCGCTGACGGAAATCTCCAACCGCCGGCCGCATCTGGTGTTTCTCGATATCTGGCTGCAGGGCAGCAAGCTCGACGGCCTGCAGTTATTGGAAGCGATCAAACGCGACCATCCCGAACTGCCCATCGTGATGATTTCCGGGCACGGCAACATCGAGACCGCGGTCGCCGCGATCAAGCGCGGCGCCTACGATTTTATCGAAAAGCCGTTCAAGTCCGACCGGCTGATCCTGGTGGCGACGAGGGCGCTGGAGACTTCGCGGCTGAAGCGCGAGGTGAAGGAATTGAAGCAGCTCGCGCCGTCGTCGAGCACGCTGATGGGCCGCTCCCCCTGCATGAACCAGCTGCGCCAGACCATCGATCGCGCCGCCAAGGCGAATAGCCGCATCATGATCGTCGGCCCCTCCGGCGCCGGCAAGGAGCTGACGGCGCGCACGCTGCATCACGCCTCCACCCGTTCCGAGGGTCCGTTCGTCGTCATCAATGCGGCTGCGATCACGCCGGAGCGCATGGAAGTCGAGCTGTTCGGGATCGAGCAGTCCAACGGCGAGCACGCCCGCAAACCGGGCGCGCTGGAAGAGGCGCATGGCGGCACGCTGTTCATCGACGAAGTCGCCGACATGCCGAGAGAAACCCAGAACAAGATCATGCGCGTGCTGGTCGACCAGACCTTTCAGCGCTCCGGCGGGACGGCCAAGGTTCACGTCGATGTCCGCATTATTTCCTCCACAGCGCGCAACCTGGAAGAGGAAATCGCCGAAGGACGCTTCCGCGAGGACCTGTTTCACCGGTTGAATGTGGTGCCGATCCGGGTGCCGCCGCTGTCGGAGCGCCGCGAGGATATTCCGGAGCTGATCAACTATTTCATGGACCAGATTTCAGCCGCGACCGGCCTGCCGAAACGCCAGATCGGCCAGGACGCCATGGCCGTGCTGCAATCCCACGTCTGGCCCGGCAACGTCCGCCAGCTCCGCAACAATGTCGAGCGCGTGATGATCCTCGCCAGCGGCGGGCCGGAGGTCGTGATCACCGCCGACATGCTGCCGCAGGACGTCGGCTCCATGGTGCCGGCGATGCCGACCAGCAACAATGGCGAGCACATCATGGGCCTGCCGCTGCGCGAAGCCCGCGAAGTGTTCGAGCGCGACTATCTGATCGCCCAGATCAGCCGCTTCTCGGGCAACATCTCTCGCACGGCGGAATTCGTCGGGATGGAAAGATCGGCGCTGCACAGGAAGCTGAAGGCGCTCGGGGTGGGGTAGGGCGCAATAGGGGAAGCGCATTTGCGCCGTTCTCACAACCACGTTCGCCGAAGCTGCCTACGGCCGAGACATCACCCGCCGGAAGTCTTCCGGAAACAAAGCCCGCGCAGGTCGCGGTGAAACGATACCGCGCTCAACGTCCTGGCATCGTCGATGCTCTTCGGCAACGGTCGGCTTATCATGGAACGGGCCGCTTTACTGGGTCTGCCAGCCATCTTTCAATTTGCCGAAATGGCGGAGGAAAGCGGTTTCGCCGCCTACGGCCCCCGCGTCGCTGACATTCTGAAGATCATCGGAGGCAGGCTGTCGCGTTCTTCCGCGGGGCCAAGGTCGCCGACATTCCGGTCGAGCAGCCGACGAAGTTTGAGCTCGTGATAAACCTCAAGACCGCCAAAGCGCTCGGGGTGACGGTGCCTCCGGCATTGCTGACTCGTGCCGACAAGGTGATCGAGTGAAGGAACTGTCCGTGGCGAAGCCGTCGCGCAATTCGCTGCCGCCGCGCTTTGAAAGCGGCTGCGGCGCCGAGCCGACGAAACAGGCGGCACACGAGATCGCCGCGCGCACCTGACTCCCTGACCATCTTTGATGGCATCCCGAGGGCGCGGGCGATGCTGCGCCCAAACCGTTTGTGTCACCGGAGTTCCCGGAGCGCGTCAGGGCCGCATGCGTTGCGACTAAGTGCGACTAAGCCCGCTGACACTGTAGTCTGCGGCTGGCGCAGGATTTCCCCTAAATGCGCATCCGAACGGAAAGATGTGAACTTACCGCACGCTGGCGCGTTTCCGATAAGTTCTTTCGGGGCGCGCGCCGGGGGCGATATGAACCAGCTTCCTCTCATCAACGAGGCCGTCGCGGCTCCCGCGATTGTCGGTCACCGCGTGCAGGAGGGCCGTCCCTTTCCTTTGGGCGCGACCTGGGACGGGCTTGGCGTGAACTTCGCGCTGTTTTCCGCCAACGCCACCAAGGTCGAGCTCTGCCTGTTCGACCTCGAGGGACAGCAGGAACTCGAGCGTGTCGAGTTGCCGGAATATACCGATGAGGTCTGGCACGGCTATCTGCCCGACGCGCGGCCGGGCCAGGTCTACGGCTATCGCGTCTATGGCCCCTACGCACCGACCGAAGGTCACCGTTTCAACCACAACAAGCTGCTGCTCGATCCTTATGCCAAGCAGATCGTCGGTGAGCTGACATGGAATCCGGCGCTGTTCGGCTACACCATCGGATCGGCGGAGGGCGACCTTTCGTTCGACGAACGCGACAGCGCGCGGTTCATGCCGAAATGCCGGGTAATCGATCCAGCCTTCACCTGGGGCGAGGAGCGCCGGCCGCAAACCCCGTGGGAACGCACCATCCTCTACGAGACGCATGTCCGCGGCTACACCATGCGTCATCCCTCGGTGCCGCTCAATCTGCGGGGCACCTTCGCCGGGCTGATGCGGCATGAGATCATCGACCACATCCGCGAACTCGGGATCACCGCCATCGAACTGTTGCCGGTGCACGCCTTCGCGGACGACAGCTATCTGGTGGAAAAGGGCAAGCGCAATTACTGGGGCTACAATACCATCGGTTTCTTCGCGCCGCAGCCGCTTTATCTTTCCAGTCCCTTCGTCAACGAGTTCAAGGAAATGGTGGCGCAATTTCACCGCGCCGGCATCGAGGTGATCCTCGACGTCGTCTACAACCATACCGCGGAAGGCAACGAGCTGGGGCCCACGCTGTCGTTCAAAGGCATCGACAACGCCTCCTATTACCGGCTCGCGCCCGACCGCCGCTATTACATCAACGACACCGGCACCGGGAACACCGTCAACTTGAGCCACCAGCGCGTGCTGCAGTTGGTCGCCGATTCGCTGCGCTACTGGGCACAGGACATGCGGGTCGACGGCTTCCGCTTCGATCTTGCGACGATCCTCGCGCGCGAGCCGACCGGCTTCGACGAAGGCGGGGGCTTCCTTGATGCCTGCCGCCAGGATCCGGTGCTGAGCCAGGTCAAGCTGATTGCCGAGCCCTGGGATTGCGGACCCGGCGGTTATCAGGTTGGACATTTTTCTCCGGGTTGGGCGGAGTGGAATGACCGTTTTCGCGATACCGTGCGGTCGTTCTGGAAAGGCGACCAGGGCAAGATGGCCGACCTTGCGACCAGGCTGTGCGCTTCGCCCGACATGTTCAACAAGCGCGGCAGGAAGCCGTGGGCGTCGGTGAATTTCATCACCGCGCATGACGGATTTACGCTCAATGACCTCGTCTCCTATAACGACAAGCACAATGAGGCCAATGGCGAAGACAATCGCGACGGCCACTCCAACAACCTGTCGTGGAATCACGGCGTCGAAGGACCGACGCAGGACGCCGCCATCAGGGCGCTGCGCTTTCGGCAGATGCGCAACCTCCTCGCCACGCTGTTGTTCTCACGGGGCACGCCGATGATTCTGGCGGGGGACGAAATCGCCCGTACCCAGCGCGGCAACAACAACGCCTATGCGCAGGACAACGAGATCAGCTGGCTCGATTGGGAAGGCGTCGATACGGACGGCTGGGATCTGTTCGAATTTACCAAAAAGCTCGTGGAGATCCGGAAAAATCAGCCGCTGTTTCACCGCGGCCGCTTCCTCACCGGGGCCTACAACGAGCAGCTTGGCGTCAAGGACGTCGCCTGGCTTGATCCCACCGCCAAGGAAATGACCAGCGAGCAGTGGACCGATCCCAACGCGCGATCCTTTGCCATGCTGCTGGACGGTCGCGCCCAGCCCACCGGCATCCGCCGCAAGGGAATCGATCGCACGCTGCTATTGATCATCAACGCGCACCACGACAAGGTATCGTTCGTGCTGCCGCAAATCCCCGGCGGCCATACATGGCAGCTCTTGATCGACACCAATCTCCCGCTGTGGGCTCATCGGCAGCAGTCGGAATCGGGAATGACAGTGGAGATTTCCGGCCGCTCGCTGTCGCTGTGGGAGCTGGAGCCGGCCAAAGCGGTCAAAAGCGACAGCGATGAAGCTCTCGCCAAATTCGTGATGGGCTCATCGGGCTTCCTTGTGAACAAGCAGCAAAGCCGGCCGCCTTCCGGTTAAGCCTCGGCCGAAGACGCGCGAGCCGGCGGCGGCCAAGCACGGCGGCCCCCAGGCGCCTAGCCCAGCTGAACCGGGTGAGAAAGTCTTTTCATACGCAGGCTTGGCCGGGGATTCACCTGCTTGTATCACCCGCGCGAACCCGCTTGTCCAAAAAAGCTCGCCTGCCTGCAAATCCCGCTTGCCAAGTTAGTAGCCCGCTTACCGGGCGTGAACATGGACGCTTTCCAAATGAAGTCTCGGGCGATTATATTTGACTGCTGTTAATGCGGTCATCCACCGGTGGAGGAAACCAAATGGCTCTGCAACGATTCCTGATCGAAAGAGATATTCCGAAAGCTGGAAGCCTCGATCCGAGGCAGTTGAAGGAAGCGGCTGTCAAGTCGAATGAAACTCTCCGCCAGCTCGGCACCGACATCCAGTGGGTCGAGAGCTATATCTCAGAGGACAAGCTGTTCTGCGTCTACCTCGCCACGGGCGAAGACATCATCCGAAAACATGCGCAGATCAGCGGGTTTCCCGCCACCAAGATCACGCCGATCAAACGCGTGATCGATCCTACGACGGCGCAATCAAGCGTCGGCCCGGTGCCGATGGGACACGCGCTCTGACATTACGCAGGCGACGCCATTGCCCGAGGCAAGGAAATCCGGATTTCGGTGAACCGGCCTTGCTCGGTCAGAACCTCGATTGTTCCGGAATGCTGCTTGGCGACAATGTCGTGACTGATCGAGAGGCCCAGCCCGGTGCCTTCGCCGGCGGGCTTAGTCGTGAAGAAGGGATTGAACATCTTTTCCTTGACCTCGGGCGTCATGCCGATGCCGTTATCGCGAATCGTGATTTCGACACGATCTCCGCAATCGCGCGTGATGACCGAAACTGCCGGCCGCTGGCCTTGCTGGCCGGCAGCAGCGCTGCGTTTCAGGGCCGCGTAAAATCCGTTTGAAATGAAATTGAGCAGAGCCCGGGTGATTTCCTGAGGATACAAATCGGCCTCGCCGGCGGCCGGATCGAAGGACCGCTCGAGCGCGATTTCAATTCCGGGCGTTTCGGCTCTGGCGCCGTGATAAGCAAGATTGAGGCTTTCTTCGACCAGGGCATTGATACTGACCAGCCGATGTTCGCCCGAGCTCTCGCGCGAGTGCATCAGCATGTTTCTCACGATCGAGTCGGCGCGCTTGCCGTGTTGCACGATCTTGTCGAGATTGCCGCGCAAGGTCCGCGCCAACTCTGCGATCTCGGCTCGGCTCTCGCCGCCATTTCCGGCTTCGACAGCCTCCTGCAGCTCATCGATCAGGTCGATTGAGAGAGCGGCGAAGTTGGTGACGAAATTGAGCGGGTTTTTGATTTCGTGGGCGATGCCCGCCGTCAACTGGCCGAGTGAGGCGAGCTTTTGCGTTTGAACGAGGCGATCTTGCGTCGTGCGCAATTCCTCCAGGGTCTTCGTCAGGTCCCGTGTTCGGGTTTCCACGTTGTCGAACAGCTGCGCGTTGAGAAGCGCCAGAGCCGATTGGGCCGCAAACGCCTTGGTCAGCTCGATGGTGTTCTGCGTAAATCGCCCGGGCATCCTCCGTCGTACAACCAGCATGCCAACCACGTCGTCCGCACGCAGCAAGGGCACGAGCAGTCTTGCGCGAAAGCCGGCGGCCAAAATGAGCTCGTCGACTTCCGAGCGCGTTTCCTCCTGCAGATCCGCGACCTGAACCGGCGTGCGGTGGGTGAACGCCATCGCCACGCCCGGTTCTTCGGACCCGATATGTTGTTCGTTCAGCGCCGCAATCAAGTGGCTGTCCATGCCGAACGTGGTACGCAAACGAAACTCCTGGGCCCACTCGTCGTAGCAGTAGATTGCGCCCGCTTCGGTGCCGGATAGCTGCACGGCCTTTGCAACAATGGTGGATAGTACGCTGTCGAGCTCCAGGGTCGAATTGACCGCCTGGGTGACTTCGCCAAGGGCCCGCAATTCGTCAACCGAACGCACGAAATCGCCGGTTCGCTGCTCCAAATCGTCGAGCAGCCGCCTGTTCTCCAAAGCCGTCACCGCCTGCAGTGCCCGGGATTCGTTCAGCTCGCGATTGAGCCGAGCAATCTCGCTGTCGCGGTCCGCCATGGCGCGCCGGGCAAGGTCCGATGGCGGGGCCTCTGTGGAGGTGCGTCGTGGCAATGGCTTCCTCAATCCTTGCATGGTGCCGCGCGGCCAAAACGATGCGATTGCGGCAGCTATTCGCAGCCGGCATCATAGCGCATCCCGCGCAGGGCGGAATCGGGGGGTAGTTCGCGGGGCTACGGCCGATACCGCCGAAATCCATGCAGTTGCGTGGAAATTCGGCGGTTCCTGTCGGCCCTTTGGCCAGCCACCCCCCGGAACCCGCTTGCCTAAAAACCACGCCTGCCGTCTAATTGTGTCTGCCGGGCCCTCGGAGGGGGATCTCAGGGGAAGCCGGGCAGCCGGGTGAGGCTCCATCACAGAGCAGCAAGCCGGTTTAATAAGAAAAGGCGGGATAACCACAATGGCGGCAGACCGCGCACAAAATCTACAGGACACCTTCCTTAATCACGTTCGCAAAACCAAGACGCCACTGACGATCTTTCTGGTCAACGGAGTGAAGCTGCAGGGCATTGTCACCTGGTTCGACAATTTCTGCCTGCTGCTGCGGCGCGACGGTCATTCGCAGCTTGTCTACAAGCACGCGATCTCGACCATCATGCCGGGCGCCCCGATCCAGTTGTTCGAAGGCGGCGAGGATGCTCCGGCTTGAGCAAACCGTTGAAAGAGACCTGATTGGAACCCCGAAATCTTGAAGGGGGCGCCGACCGTCCGCGGCCGGCGAGGGGACAGCAGACCGGGCGGGTGATCGTCATCGGCCCTTACTTGCGGATGCGCCGCGGCGACCCCGACGCGGCGACGGAGAATTATGCCGTGCGCCATTCCGAGGCGCGGCTCGAGGAGGCCAAGGGGCTGGCGCGCGCGATCGACCTGACGGTCGCAGACGCCATCATCGCGCCGGTCAGCCAGATCCGGCCCGCCACCTATCTCGGCAAGGGCAAGGTCGAGGAGATCGTCGGCCTCGTCAGCGGCCACGAGATCGAGCTCGTGGTGATGGATTGCGCACTGTCGCCGATCCAGCAGCGCAATCTGGAGAAGGCGTGGAACACAAAAGTGCTCGACCGTACCGGCCTGATCCTGGAAATTTTTGGCCGCCGCGCCAAGACCAAGGAGGGCGCGCTGCAGGTCGAACTGGCGCATCTCAACTATCAGCGCAGCCGCCTCGTGCGCTCCTGGACCCATCTGGAGCGCCAGCGCGGCGGGTTTGGATTCATGGGAGGCCCCGGCGAGACGCAGATCGAAGCCGACCGCAGGCTGATCGGCGATCGCATCGCGCGCCTGGAAAACGAAATCAGGAAAGTCCAGGCGACGCGCCGGCTGCATCGCGCCGGCCGGCAGCGCGTGCCGTATCGCGTGGTGGCGCTGGTCGGCTACACCAACGCCGGAAAGTCGACGCTGTTCAACCGCCTGACCCGCGCCGAGGTGCAGGCCGCCGACATGCTGTTCGCGACGCTCGATCCGACCTTGCGAGCCTTAAGTCTGCCGCATGGCGGCAAGGCGATGCTGTCAGACACCGTCGGCTTCATCTCCAATCTGCCGACGCAACTGGTCGCGGCGTTCCGCGCGACGCTGGAAGAGGTGATGGAAGCCGACGTGATCCTCCACGTCCGCGATATTTCGCACGAGGACGCCGACGCCCAGCAACGCGACGTCGATGCGGTGCTGCGCCAGCTCGGCATCGATCCGGACGAGGGCGCGCGCATCCTGGAAGTCTGGAACAAGATCGATCGCTTCACGCCGGAGCAGCGGGAAAATCTTAAAAATATCGCCGCGCGGCGGCCGCCGGAACGTCCGTGTTTTCTGGTCTCCGCCGAAACCGGCGAGGGCATCGACGCGCTGCTGGCCGCAATCGAGGCTCGGCTGGCGGCAACGAAGATGACGCTGGACCTGTCGATCGACGCGTCAGATGGCGCCGGCATCAGCTGGCTGCATCGCAATTCCGAAGTGCTCAACAAAGAGCTGCACGACGGCCGCTTCGACATGACCGTGCGGGTCGATGAAACCAAGCGTGACATCGTGGTCAGGCGTTTCGAGGCGGTGCCGCACGCGGTGTGAGCAATGACGCCAGCCAGCCACGCCGTCGTTCCGGGGCGCGCCTCTTGGCGCGAGCCCGGAATCCATAACGACGATCGCGGATTATGGATTCCGGGCCTGCGCCCAAGAAGGGCGCATCCCGGAACGAGCGCGAAGTGGATTGATTGCCGAGTCAAGCCCGGCGCAAACAAAAAAGGAAACACTTGACCGGCATGCGGCCGGCCCTATTCCATGCGCGCAACGAATACGGAAAATCAGGGAGAGTTTTGTGGCCTATTCCGACACCCAATTATTCATCAACGGCACATGGCGTCCGAGCCAGTCGGGCCGGACCATCGACGTGCTCAATCCCGCCACCGAAGAAACCATCGGCACGGTCGCGCATGCCGACCGCGCCGATCTCGACGAGGCGCTTGCCGCGGCCGCGGCGGGCTTCAAGGTGTGGCGCGCGGTGCCGGCGTTCGACCGCTGCAAGATCATGCGCAAGGCTGCAGCCATCATGCGCGAGCGCAATGACGAGATCGCGCCATTGCTGACCATGGAGCAGGGCAAGACTCTTGCCGAAGCCAAGATGGAGGCGATGGCGGCAGCCGACGTGATCGAATGGTTTGCCGAGGAGGCAAAACGCGCCTATGGCCGGGTGATCCCGGCCCGCGGTCCGGGCATCTACCAGATGGCGATCAAGGAGCCGGTCGGTCCGGTCGCGGCGTTCACGCCGTGGAATTTCCCGATCAACCAGGTGGTGCGAAAACTCTCCGCCGCGCTGGCCTCGGGCTGCTCGATCATCGTCAAGGCGCCGGAGGAGACGCCGGCTTCGCCCGCGCAATTGATCCGCGCCTTTGCCGACGCCGGCGTGCCCGCCGGCGTCATTAACCTCGTCTACGGCGTGCCGTCGGAAATTTCCGAATATCTCATTCCGCATCCGGTCATCCGCAAAATCTCCTTCACCGGCTCCACCGTGGTCGGCAAGCAGCTTTCCGCGCTCGCCGGCCTGCACATGAAGCGCGCCACCATGGAATTGGGCGGCCACGCGCCGGCGATCGTGTTCAAGGACGCCGACGTGACGTCGGCTGCAAAAATCCTGGCGGCGGCAAAATACCGCAACGCCGGTCAGGTCTGCATCTCGCCGACCCGGATGCTGGTGCAGGACGATGTGTTCAGGGAATTCGTCGACAAGTTCGTCGAGGGCGCAAAAACCATGAAGGTCGGCAACGGCCTTGATCCGGATTCCAAGATGGGCTCGCTGGCCAATCCGCGCCGGGTCAGCGCCATCGAAGGTATGGTGCAGGACGCGGTGGGCAAGGGCGCCAAACTGGAGACTGGCGGACATCGCGTCGGCAACAAAGGCTATTTCTATGAGCCCACGGTGGTAACCGACGTGCCGAAGGACGCCCGCGCCATGAATGAGGAACCGTTCGGGCCGCTGGCGCTGATCTCGCGGTTCTCGACCTTCGATGAGGTGACCGAGGAGGCCAACCGCTTGCCCTATGGGCTCGCGTCCTACGCCTTCACCTCATCGACCAAGACCGCAACCGCGATCGGCTCCGCAATCGAAAGCGGCATGGTCTCGATCAACAGCTTTGGACTGGCGCTTCCCGAAGTGCCGTTCGGCGGCGTGAAGGATTCCGGCTACGGCTCGGAAGGCGGCACCGAGGCGATGGAGGGATATTTCAACACCAAGTTCATCAGCCAGACCGGGGTGTGACCGAACTTCGCGCCTAACCCACAATCGTCGTTCCGGCGAACGCCGGGACCCATAGCCGCCGACGCATACGTTCAAACTCCGGCGTTTCAAAACGCTTGTGCTGATACCGTGCCAGACCGGCAAGACGGTGGTTATGGGTCCCGGCGTTCGCCGGGACGACGCGGAGATTCTTTCTGCTTCGCCTCATTCCACAGCGCGTCCATCTCTTCCAGCGTCGCGTCCTCCAGAGAACGGCCCCGCGTCGCGAGCGCGCGCTCGATATAGGCAAATCGCCGCTCGAACTTTGCGTTGGTCCGTCGCAGTGCCATCTCCGGGTCTGTGCCGACGTGGCGGGCGAGGTTGACCAGGGCGAACAGCAGGTCGCCGGTCTCTTCCGCGAGTTGATCGGCATCGCCGCGATCGAGCGCCGACTCGATCTCGTCGGTTTCTTCGCGAATTTTGTGCAGTACCGCGCGAGAATCGTTCCAGTCGAAGCCGACGGTCGATGCCTTGCGCTGCAGCTCCGTCGCGCGGGTCAGCGCCGGCTGTCCGGTCTTGACGCCTGAAAGTAGCGAGCTGTGCCCGGGATCGGCTTGCGGCCGGCGCGACGCGCGCTCGGCCTTCTCCTCGGCCTTTATGCGATCCCACGCACTCTTGACGCCCGGCGGGGTCAATCGTCCATCGGCATCAGCGAACACATGCGGATGCCGCCGGATCATTTTGCGCGTGATCGCTTCCACCACGTCGCCGAACCTAAACGCATTCTGCTCTTCCGCCATGCGGGCGTGATAGACTACCTGCAGCAACAGATCGCCGAGTTCGTCGCGAAGATCTTCGACATCGCCGCGCGCAATCGCATCCGCAACCTCATAGGCTTCCTCGATGGTGTAGGGGGCGATGGTCGAAAAATCCTGCTCCAAATCCCATGGGCAGCCAGTGCCGGGCGTGCGCAGTTGCGCCATGATATCGAGCAGGCGGGAGATGTCGCGGGAAGGGGTCATGGCGCACCAATGCCTTGAAGGATCGGGCCTGTATGCCGCAAGCGGAGGGGCCGGCCCAGCACAGGACGGGCGCTATCCCCAGCGATCGGCTTTGGATGCGGCGTAACGGCGCGGACGTGGTGTTATCAGGAATGCGGACCGACAGGCGGTGTTAGTTTGCGGCAGGGAGAAACGCACATGAAAAACCCAACGCTTGCCACGCTTCTGATTACCGCAGCCATTGGCCTTCCCGGAGCCGCACAGGCCCAGACGCCCGCGACGCCGGCGCCGCAGGGCGCGCCCGCTCCGGCCGCCACGCCCGCTCCGGCTGCGCCACCGGCGGCGCCGCTGTTTGCGACCACCAAGGTCGAGGGCACCGACAATGTGTACGTGTTCCGTTACCAGAACCACCAGGCAATGTTCGTGGTTACGCCGGCAGGGGTCATCGCCACCGACCCGATCAGCTACGGCCGGCCGCAGGCGGCCAAGACCTACGTCGAGGAGATCCAGAAGATCACCAAGGCGCCGATCAAATACCTGATCTACAGCCATCACCACTACGATCACATCGCCGGCGGCAAGCCGTTCAAGGAGGCGGGCGCCAAGATCGTCGCGCACAAGCGGGCCAAGGAGCGTTTGGTCGCACTGAAAGCCCCCGACGTCGTGATTCCGGATGAGGTGGTCGATGGCAAGCGGAGCATCAAGCTGGGCGGTACAACGCTGGAACTGATCTATACCGGAAAAAACCATTCCGACTCGTCGCTGGTGATGTTGCTGCCGAAAGAAAAGATCATCTTTCTCGTCGACTTCAACGCGCTCGGTGCGGTGCCGTCACGGCTCGCGGTCAACGATTCCTATCCGGTGCAATGGGAAGCCTCACTGAAGAAGATCCTGACACTGAACTGGGACCGCCAGATTCCCGGACATCCCGGCCCCGGCGGGCGGCTTGGCACCCGGCAGGACATGGAGCAGCAGGTCGCGTTCATGACCGACCTTTCGGCTGAAGTGAAAAAGGCATCCGACGCCGGCAAATGCTTCGATCCCGCGGTGAAGGAAGTCCGGCTGCCGCAATACGCCTCGCTGCAAGGCTACGAGCAGAATATCGAATGGAATATCCACCGCTGGTGCGGCTATTGGGGGCGCGGCATCGAGTAAGCTCACCTCTCCCCGCTTGCGGGGAAAGGTAAGGAAGCGGCTTCAACCTCCTATGCCCGGAAATCTTCCGGCTTCAATTCGATCGGCTGGCCATGGGGGGTACGATCCGCCGCATGGTCCCAGGCGACGCGATAGCGGTGCTGGATGTCGGTCGAGGCGACGCCTTTCGCGTCGATCAGCTTCTCCAGATTGGCGAGCCAGTGCCGGTAATAGGTCTCGCCGGTGTCTGGGTCGCCCGACGCCTGCGCACGCTTGATTTCATCGGCAAGGGAGGATGCCCATTCGCTCCAGGTGAACAGCCCGCGCGCATGCAGCGCCAGCGCCATCGCAAAGGCCTGTGCCTCCCACGGCTCGCGAAACACCGGGCCATCGTCGTCCCTTGGGATGCCGGGCACCGCGGCGGCCGCATCACGGGCTGCGGCCGCGTCCATCAGGCGGACTCCAGATAGGGCTCGAACGCATCGATGGATACTTTTACGGTCGGATCGGCATCCTCGCCCCAAAGCTCCGCCGCTTCAAACACCACGGTGTAGAGCCATTGCGGATTTTCGCCCGCTTCCATCGCAGCGCTGTCCGGAAATACCTGGCAGCCGTGATCGCGCTCGATAACGCCGATATGGCCGCGCACATAGCGGGGCAGGCGGGTGTGGGTCACTGGATGGATGTTCCTGGCGCGCACCCGATCGCCGGGCTTGAACTTCGCCGGCGCCACCGGCGGACGGCCAAACTTGCCGCGCACCATGACGCGCTCGACGTCATCGAGCGTGAATGCGCCACGCTTCAGCGGCTTTGCGGCCGCGAGCGCGTGGCCCTTCTTGACCTCGTCAACTGCGATATAGCCCTTTGCGACCAGCAGATCCTGAAGGCCGAGAAACCACTTTTTGTAATAGGAACTGGCAAGATAGACCGGCGGCGGAAGTTGCTCGCGAAAGAAACGCGACATGTCGATGTTGAAGGCGCCCTGGGCGCCCATCGCGCGCACCATGGCCATCACGCGGCCTTCCCATTTTTCATGAAAAACGGGCTCGTTCGGCTCGGGCTCGACCTTCCCAAAACCGTCCATGCCGCCCATGTCGTGGACGCCGTTCAAGACGGGGAGCCCGGTGCTTTGGGAAACCCGGTGCCGATCATCGAATCGCGCGTAACCAGTTCGGCAAGTCGCTCGGCGTTCCAGCCGTCGGTCCCTTGGGGACGCATCGGCAAGACGAGGAATCGCGTCTCCGCGGTCGAATCCCACACCCGTATTTCAGTTTCCTTTGGCAGGCTGACGCCGAAATCCGCGAGTACGCCGCGCGGATCCTTTACCGCCCTGGAACGATAGGGCGCTGCCTTGTACCAGACCGGGGGCAGGCCGAGCATTTCCCAAGGGTAACAGGAGCACAGCGTGCACACGACCATGTTGTGGCGCGTCGGCGTGTTCTCAACGGCTACGAGATGGTCACCGACCCGGCTGACATGGCCGAGCGTGCTGACGGCCTTGGTGGCGTCTTCCAGCAGGGCCTGTTTGAAAGCAGGCTCGGTCCAGGCCTTGGCGACAACCTGGGCGCCGTTGTGCGGGCCGATCTTGGTCTCGTAGGCCTGGATGATCGCATCGAGCGCGGCTGGGTCGACATAGCCCTTCTCGGTCAGAATGGTTTCCAGCGCCCGGACGCGCAGCTCGGTCTCGGATAATTCCGAATGGTCGTGGTCGTGGTGATGGTCGTGGTCGGTCATTCGCTCAAGATAGGCAAAATTCGACCTATGTCGAGCCGCAGACTCTGCTAGCCTCGGTGCATGGGGCGTGGAGCAGGGCGCATAGCCGTTGCGGCCGTGACTGCCATGGCAGCGATGCCGATGGCCGACCCTGCACGCGCCGCCAATGGCGCCTACGCGGTTGATGCCGCCGACATTTCCGAGGTCGGCGCCTGCAAGCTGGAAAGCTGGATATCGACGGCGACCAATACGGACTTCTCCATGGTCGCAAATCCCTCCTGTGTGGTGGATATCGCCAGGCCGGTGGAATTCAGCGTGCTAAGCAATCGTTTTCGTAGCGAGGGTGACTGGAATACGACTTTTCAACCCAAGGCCAAGACCAACCTCGTCCCGACCGGCATCGGGAGGCTGGGTCTCTCGATCTTTGCGGGCGGCTCGTTCGATGCGCTGACCGGCGACAACCTCACCGCTTTCGCGGTGGTGCCGGCGACCTACCGGCTCTCCGAAACGATGCGGATCAACCTCAACGGCGGCTGGCTGTGGGACCGGACCGTCGATCGGCACTATCTGCTTTACGGCATCGGCTGGGACTGGAAGTTCACCGAGGTACTGCAGCTGACGGTGGAAGCCTTCGGACAGGCCGGGCAGGCCGATGTACCGAGCGTGACGCGGCCAAGATTTCAAACCGGCGTTCGTTACCGGCCGAACGAGATTTTCTCCGTCGATGTGATCTATGGCCACAACATCACCGGCGAGAACGCCAGCTGGATCACGATCGGGACCACCATCCGCTTTCCGCCGCCGCAAAGCCGACCCGCGCGCGAGCGCAGCGGCCACCTATAGTTCGAGTCTAAACAGCGGGGCAGGGAGACGGGCGTGCCGGAATTTGTCACCATCGAAAGAGGCTTGGGTTCAGAGGGCCGCATCGCCGTGGTACGGTTTGATCGCGGTGACGGCATCAATGCGCTGTCGCCGGAGGCGTTGCGTCGCCTGACCGACGCCGCGCATAGTTTTGAGGATGACGGCGAAACCTCGGTCGTGGTCCTCACGGGAAGCGCTAAAGCCTTCAGCGCCGGGTTCGACCTGAAGGACGCCGAAGGCCGTTCGCGCGCCACCATGGACCTCGGCGCGCTACGCCGGCACTTGAAACTTGGGCCGCGCCTGACGCGCGCCTGGCAGGAGATGGAGCAGATCACCATCGGCGCCATCGAAGGCTTTTGCATCGGCGGCGGCGTGGCGCTGGCGGTGGCGCTGGATTTCAGGGTCATGGCAACGAACGCGCATATGCGGGTGCCCGAGATCGGCCTTGGCATGAACATGAGCTGGCAGAGCGTGCCGCGCATGCTGCATCTGATCGGGCCGGCCCGCACCAAGCAGGCGGTGATCCTGGCCGACCAGCGCATCACCGCCGCCGAGGCCTATGAATGGGGCTTGGTGGAGGAGGTGGCCGATCCGGGAAAGGCCTTTGACGCAGCGATGGCGCTGGCTGCAAAAGTCGCGGCGCAGCCGCCGCTGTCCGTCGCCATGACCAAGCTGACCGTCAATCGCCTCGCCTACGCGCTGGACGACCTTGCCAGCCACATGGACGTCGACCAGTTCGCGCTGGCGAGCCGGAGCGAGGACCACAAGGAAGGCGTGGCGGCCTTCCTCGGCCGCCGCAAGCCGCGGTTCAAAGGACGTTGAACCGAACTAGACCGGGAGGACATTCTGCGCGGACTGCGCCGCCGCGGTATTCGCCGGCGTCTGTCCGAATTGCAACGGCAATTCGTGAGCCGTCCGATCCGCCCGGCCGTGATCCTGGCGAAGTATCCGGCGTCGACCGAACGGCACCTCCGAAAGCAGCCTTGCGTGGCTTGAGAAAGGCTTGTGGCGCGACGACTCACCGCGCTTTGCAAATTCGCGAACTCGTTGACTCTTGCAACCGCCGCGCGCGATAAAAGGGCTTTTCCGGCATCGAGCGAGACGATCCATGCTGAGAATTGTCATTGCGCTTAATTTTCTGATTTGCCTTTTTTACCCGAGCATCGCGCCGGCCTGGGAATACCAGGGCCACAGGGTCGTCGGGTCGATCGCCGATCATATGCTGAACGCCAATGCGAAACAGCAGGTCGCCCAAATCCTCGGCTTCGATCTGCGGACCGCCGCCCCGTGGGCCGACTGCGTCAAGAGCGTCCAGCGGAACGATGACGGCACGTTCCAGTACAAGGAGAACCCCCAGCACCCCGAATGGGAAATCCCCTGCACCATGTTCAGGACCCCCGACGAACAGCGTCGGATGGAAAACTACGTAGAGCGAAATTGGACGCAGCAGTGCGAATACAAGCCCGACGGGGTTCACGAAAGGGGTTGTCACAACACCTATCATTTCGACGATATTGCGATCCAGCGAGACGCCTTCGACCCGGATTACAAGGGTACCAACAAGCATGACCTGGTCTCGGCCATCGGCGCCGCCACAGCTGTCCTGTCCGGCAAGCCCGCGACGCCGTTCTCCATCGCCGACAAGAAAGAAGCCCTGTTCATGCTCGCCCATTTCGTCGGCGATCTGCATCAGCCTCTGCACGTCGGCGCGGTTTATCTGGACGGAAACGGTGCGCTCGTCGATCCCGATGCGGCTGGTGCGATCGATCCCAAGACCGAAACCAATGGCGGCAACTCCATTCTTGAACAGAATTCCAATTTCCATACCGAATGGGATGAAATCGCGAAGGATATCGGGGAGGCGGCGACCGCCGAACTCCTGGTCGCCGCCAAGTCGGTGCCGCCGAGCCTTGGGAGGCTCGAAGACTGGCCGGCGGCATGGGCCTCCGAATCGATCATGGTGTCCCGCGTCGCATTTGCAGATGCGAGTTTCGCGCGTGCCCCTCGTGATCGCTGGACCGTCACCTTCGAGGACCGCGAAGCCTACATGCGGTCCAAGGATGCGATCCAGCGGCAACAATTGGCGAAGGGCGGTGCTAGGCTCGCCGAACTTCTGAACGCGGTTTGGCCCTGAGCAGCACGATTTCGATTTGAGAGAAGCCGCGTGCCGCAGATGGCATGGAGTCCGGCAGCAACTCTGATTCGCATAAGGCATATTATGGAATATTTATATCTGTAGTAAAACCATCCACTTAGAGCAATTTTATCGAAATCACGCGAATTCGTTGCGGTAGAACATTAGCTTTTACGAGTGGCGTTTGGACGTTCGCCAGCGGATATTGCCGCCCTTGCCGGACTGCAATAAGCCCATCCCGAGATGGCTGATGACCTGGCAGCGATGGGTCCGTATGGTCGTCTTGCAAGAACAATAACCGTCAGGGAGACAACCAGATGAGCTTTTCAAGACGCACGCTGTTGAAGGCATCGGCCGCGACCGCGGTGATAAGCAGCGTCGGCGCGCCGTTAGTGGCGCGCGCGCAAGCGGCCGAATTCACCTACAAATACGCCAACAACCTGCCCGACTCGCATCCCATGAACGCCCGCGCCAAGGAGATGGCGGCGGCGATCAAGACCGAGACCCAGGGCCGTTTCGACCTGCAGATTTTCCCCAACAACCAGCTCGGCTCCGATACCGACATGCTGAGCCAGATACGCTCCGGCGGCATCGAGTTCTTCACGCTGTCCGGCCTGATCCTGGCCACCCTGGTTCCGGCGGCCTCGATCAACGGCATCGGCTTCGCATTTCCGGATTACGACACGGTCTGGAAGGCGATGGACGGCGACCTCGGCGCCTATATCCGCGCCGAGATCGCCAAGGCCAATCTGGTGGTGATGGACAAGATCTGGGACAACGGGTTCCGCGAAACCACCTCGTCCAGCAAGCCGATCAACGGCCCCGACGACTTGAAGGGCTTCAAGATCCGCGTGCCGGTCTCGCCGCTGTGGACCTCGATGTTCAAGGCGTTCGATGCCGCCCCCGCCTCGATCAATTTCAGCGAGGTCTATTCCGCGCTGCAGACCAAGGTCGTCGAGGGCCAGGAAAACCCGCTGGCCATCATCTCGACCGCAAAACTCTATGAAGTGCAGAAATTCTGCTCGCTGACCAACCACATGTGGGACGGTTTCTGGTTCCTCGCCAACAAGCGCGCATGGGAGAAGGTGCCGGAGGACATCCGCGCCATCGTCGCCAAAAACATCAATGCGGCCGCCGTCAACGAACGTGCGGACGTCGCCAAGCTGAATGCCGGCTTGCAGCAGGAGCTGGCCGGCAAGGGCCTGATCTTCAACCAGCCAAACGTCGCGCCATTCCGCGAAAAACTGCGCTCGGCCGGGTTCTATGCCGAATGGAAGGGAAAATACGGCGAGCAGGCCTGGGAGCTGCTGGAGAAATCGACCGGCAAGCTGTCGTAGTGGATCGTCATGGCGCACGCCGAACTCTCGCAACCGGTGGCCGGTGAGGCGGCACTTCAGTCCCCTCGCCGCCGTTCGCTTGCGGCATCGCTCGAAGCCACCCTCGGACTGCTCGTCGAAATTCCCGCAGCGCTGCTGGTGGTCGCCGAAATCGTCGTCCTGTTCGCAGGCGTGGTCGCCCGCTACGGACTGCACCGGCCGCTGATCTGGTCGGACGAACTGGCCTCGATCCTGTTTCTGTGGCTCGCGATGCTGGGCGCGGCAGTGGCCTTCCGCCGCGCCGAACACATGCGGATGACCGCCGTGGTCGCCAGCGCCAGACCCGACACGCGCGCCTATCTCGACGTGGTCGCGACTTCAGCCGCGCTGGCGTTCCTGCTGCTGATTGCCTGGCCGGCTTATGAATATGCGTACGAGGAAAGCTTCATCACGACGCCTGCCCTGCAAATCCCGAACATCTGGCGCGCGGCGGCGCTGCCGGCCGGGGTCGGCCTGATGGCGCTGTTTGCGTTGTTGCGACTGGCGCGCGTTGGTGACGTCAGGACGTTGGTCGGCGCCGTGGTGTCGGTCGCGCTACTGATCGCGGTCTTCTGGCTGATGCAGCCATGGCTGCGTCCACTCGGCAATATCAATCTCATCATCTTCTTTGTCGGGGTCGCCGGCTTCTGCGTCTTTACCGGCGTGCCGATCGCGTTCGGGTTTGGCCTGGCGATCTTCGGCTATCTGGCGCTGACCACGCGAACGCCATTGATGGTGCTGGTCGGCCGCATGGACGAGGGCATGAGCCACCTCATTCTACTGTCGGTGCCACTGTTCGTATTCCTTGGGCTGTTGATCGAGATGACCGGCATGGCGCGCGCCATGGTGGCATTTCTGGCGAGCCTGCTCGGCCATGTCCGCGGCGGGCTGCATTACGTGCTGGTCGGCGCGATGTATCTGGTCTCGGGCATTTCCGGCTCGAAAGCCGCCGACATGGCTGCGGTGGCGCCGGTGCTGTTCCCGGAGATGAAGGCGCGGGGGGCGAGGCCCGGCGATCTCGTCGCGCTGCTCGCGGCCACCGGCGCACAGACCGAAACCATCCCGCCGAGCCTCGTGCTGATCACCATCGGCTCGGTAACCGGCGTTTCGATCGCGGCGCTGTTCACCGGAGGCTTGCTGCCGGGCGTAGTACTGGCGATCACGCTGTCGGCGCTGGTGTGGTGGCGCTATCGCAGCGAGGACCTCAGCCATGTCAAGCGCGCGAAGGGCGGCGAAATCGCAAGGACCTTCCTGATCGCCCTGCCCGCCCTCGCGCTGCCGTTTGTGATCCGCTACGCGGTCGTCGAAGGCATCGCGACCGCAACCGAGGTATCCACCATCGGCATCGTCTACGCCTTCGCGGTCGGCCTTTTGGTCTATCGCCAGCTCAACTGGCGGCGGCTGATGCCCATGCTGGTGGAGACGGCATCGTTGTCCGGCGCCATCCTGCTGATCATCGGTACCGCAACCGGCATGGCCTGGGGCCTGACCCAATCCGGCTTTTCACGCGCGCTGGCTGCCGCGATGACCGGGCTGCCAGGCGGCCCGGCGACGTTTATCGCAGTATCGATCGTGGTTTTTGTGATCCTCGGCAGCGTGCTGGAGGGAATTCCGGCGATCGTGCTGTTCGGCCCACTGCTGTTCCCGGTCGCCCGCCTGGTCGGCGTCCACGAAGTGCATTACGCGATGGTCGTGATCCTCGCCATGGGCATCGGCCTGTTCGCACCGCCGTTCGGCGTCGGTTATTATGCCGCTTGCGCGATCGGACGGGTCGATCCCGCCGAAGGCGTCCGCCCCATTGTCGGGTATCTGCTTGCGCTGCTTGCCGGGTTGATTATCGTCGCGATATTCCCGTGGATTTCGATCGGATTTCTGTGAACCCTCGAACTGGATCGAAGCGATGAGCGATCAGGGCCATTACAGCATCGGACTGGACAAGACGCCGGCCAATTTTGTCCCCTTGTCTCCCTTGAGCTTTCTCGAGCGCTCCGCCGCCGTCTATCCGAACCTTACCAGCGCCGTCTACGAAGGCCGTGTCTTCACCTGGGGACAGACCTACGAGCGCTGCCGCCGCTTTGCGTCCTTCCTGGCAAAGCGCGGCATCGGACCCGGCGACACCGTCGCGGCGATGCTGCCGAATATCCCCGCCATGAACGAGATTCACTTCGCGGTGCCGATGACCGGCGCGGTGCTCAACACTTTGAACATTCGCCTGGAGGCGAACACCATCGCCTTCCAGCTCGACCATGGCGGCGCCAGGATCATCCTGGTCGATCCGGAATTTACCGGCGTGATTTCCGAAGCGCTGGCGCTGATGACGGGACCGAAACCGCTGGTGATCGACGTCGAAGATGCGGTCTATCCGGGTAAGCGGATCGGTGAGCTCGAATACGAAGACGCGGTATCGCAAGGCGACCCCGACTTTGCCGCAAGGCCGCCGCAGGACGAATGGGACGCGATCGCGCTGAGCTACACCTCGGGAACCACCGGAAATCCCAAGGGCGTCGTTACCCATCACCGCGGCGCCTACCTCAACGCTGTCAGCAACATCCTCGCCGGCAATCTCGGCCAGCATCCGGTGTATCTGTGGACGCTGCCGATGTTTCATTGCAACGGCTGGTGCTTTCCCTGGACCGTCGCCGCGGCCGCGGGCATCAACGTTTGCCTGCGCAAGGTGGACCCGGCGAAAATCTTTCAGCTGATTGCCGAACACGGCGTCACCCACATGTGCGGCGCGCCGATCGTCTACAACACGCTGATCAACGCAGCCGACGCGCCCAAGGCAAAATCCTCGCGGCCCGTGGTCGGTCTGATCGCAGGCGCGGCGCCGCCGGTTGCGGTGCTCGAGGGCGCGGAAAGTGTCGGGATCAAGCTGACGCATGTCTACGGTTTGACGGAAACCTATGGCCCCGCCTCGGTCTGCGCCGAGCAGCCCGGATGGGACGATCTGCCTGCCGATGCCCGCGCGCAGATGAAGCGCCGCCAGGGCGTATCCTATCCCTTGCAGGAAGCCGTAACCGTGCTCGATCCCGAGACGATGCGGCAAGTGCCGCGCGACGGCGAAACCATCGGCGAGGTGATGTTCCGCGGCAACATCGTGATGAAAGGCTACCTGAAGAACGAGGCCGCGACCAAAGAGTCGTTTGCGGGCGGCTGGTTTCATACCGGCGACCTCGGCGTGCTCGACGAGCATGGCTATGTCATCATCAAGGACCGCTCCAAGGACATCATCATCTCCGGCGGCGAGAACATCTCCTCGGTCGAGGTCGAGGACGTGCTCTACAAGCATCCGGCGGTGCTGTTCGCCGCCGTGGTCGCAAAACCCGACGCGAAATGGGGCGAAGTGCCCTGCGCCTTCCTCGAACTGAAGGACAACGCGACTGCGACCGAGGCCGATATCATCGCGTTCTGCCGCAGCCACATGCCCGGCTTCAAGACGCCGAAGGCGGTGGTGTTCGGAACGATACCGAAGACTTCGACCGGCAAGATCCAGAAATTCATGCTGCGCGATCAGGTCAAATCGGCCAAGGCGATATCGGCCTAACGTTCCCCGGACGCAGCGCAGCGTGTAGCTCTTGCGGAACGGTGCGCTGCTGAGCCGGGGCCGTAACGAGCGCAATTCTCTCGTCGTTCCCGGGCATCCACGTCTTCTTACATTCTTTGCGGCAAAGACATGGATGGCCGGGACAAGCCCGGCCATGACGGCTCGGTCCCGGCTCTGCGGAGCGGCATGAAGAATGCCGCACCGCGTCCGGGACACACGATCAATCCAACGTCAGCCGCATGCCGTCATAGGCCGGAATCACATTCGCGGGCAGGCTCAGACGCAGCACCTCGTAGTCGAGGTCCGAATGCAGGTTGGTGATCACGGCACGCTTCGGCTTGAATCGGTCGATCCAGGACAGCGCGTCGTTGACGCTGAAATGGCTGGGATGGCCGGTGTAGCGCAGCCCGTCGATGATCCAGAGGTCGAGATTTTCAAGCGCGGGCCAGCTATTAGGCGGGATGTCGTTGACATCAGGCGTATAGGCCGCGTTGCCGATCCGATAGCCCAGCGCGGGGATGCTGCCATGCTGCAGGATGAATGCCGACAGCGACAGCGTACCGCCCTTCCCTGCAATAGTCCGGCTTTCGCCGGCTTCGACCGGGTGTGAATCCAGGATCGGCGGATAATCGCTGCCGGGCGGCGACACAAAGCAATAGGAGAACCGCAGCAGGATGTGTTTCGCGGTCGATTGGTTGAGATAGACCGGAATGCGTCGCCGCTGATGCAGCACTACCGAACGCAGGTCGTCGATGCCATGGGTCTGATCGGCATGTTCGTGAGTGAGGAACACCGCGTCGATGTGGTCGACTTCGGCGTCGATCAACTGTTCGCGCAGATCCGGGGAGGTATCGATTACGACCCGCGTTGTACCGCTTTCCGTCGTCCGCTCGACCAGCAAGGAGCAGCGGCGGCGGCGATTTTTCGGATTTTTCGGATCGCAGGCACCCCAGCCCAGCGCAGGCCGCGGCACGCCGGCCGACGACCCGCAGCCGAGGATGGTCAGCGTCAGCGTCATTCGCCCGCGGTCACCTTGCTGAACAGCCGAAAGAAATTTTCCGTTGTCTGGCGCGATATCTCTTCCAGCGAGACACCGCGGGTTTCCGCCAGCACTTTTGCGATTTCCACGACGTAAGAAGGCTCGTTGCGCTTGCCGCGAAATTTGCCCGGCGCGAGATAAGGTGCATCGGTTTCCACCATGATGCGGTCGGCCGGAAGCTCCGCCGCAAGGTCGCGCAAGCCTTGCGACTTCTTGAAGGTCAGAATGCCGGTGAATGAGATGGACAGGCCCAGCGAGATGGCTTTCATCGCCAAGTCCCGTCCGCCGGTGTAGCAATGCAGCACGGCGCGAAACCTTCCCTTGCTCATCTCGTCTTCCAGGATACGGCCGCAGTCCTCGTCGGCGTCCCGGGTATGAACCACCAGCGGCAGGCCGGTTGCGCGGGCGGCGGCGATATGCGCGCGAAAGCCGCGTTCCTGCGCCGCGCGCGAGCCATGCTGATAGAAGTAGTCCAGCCCGGCTTCGCCCAGGGCCACGACCTTTGGATGCTTCGTCAGTTCAACCAGTTTTTCCGCGGGAATGCCGTCTTCCTCGTCCGCATGATGCGGATGGGTACCGACCGAGCAATAGACATTTGGAAAACGCGCCGTGATCGCGAGCAACGCGTCGAGATGCTTGACCCGGGTGGAGATCGTGACGATACGCCCTATTCCGGCGGTCTCGGCGCGCGCGACGATGCCGTCGAGGTCGTCGGCAAAATCCTGAAAATCCAGATGGCAGTGGCTGTCGACAAGCATCGTGTTACGCCGCCGAAGGCTCGACGTAACGTGGGAAGACCGCTACCGGCGGGGGCAGTTTCGTGCCCGCTGCGATGCGGCTCGCGCCACCGAGCGCCGCGAAGTCGCGCTTGTCCGCGGGAACGCCGAGGCTGTCGAGCAGCTTCGCCGACGATGCCGGCATCGCCGGCTGGGCGAGAATGGCGATCTGGCGAACAACTTCGGCGGTCACATACAGCACCGTACGCTGACGCGGCGGATCGGTCTTGGCCAGCGCCCACGGCGCCTCGCCCGCAAAATACCGGTTGGCTTCGGCGACGACCGCCCAGACGGCGTTCAGCCATTGATGAATCTGCTGCGTGCTCATGGCGGTGCGTGCAAGCCCGATCATGGCGTCGGCCTGCGCTAGAATGGCCTTGTCGTTGTCGCTCAAATCGCCGGGCTCCGGCAACACACCTCCATACTGCTTTGATATCATCGACAGCGAGCGCTGCGCCAGGTTGCCGAGATCATTGGCGAGATCGGCGTTGGTTCGCGCCACGATCGCTTCATGATTGTAGCTGCCGTCCTGCCCGAACGACACCTCGCGCAAAAAGAAATAGCGTACCTGATCGACGCCGTATTGATCGGCCATGGCAAATGGATCGACGACGTTGCCGACCGATTTCGACATTTTCTCGCCGCGGTTCAGCAGAAATCCGTGGCTGAACAGGCGCTGCGGAACCGCGACACCGGCCGACATCAAAAATGCCGGCCAATAGACGGCGTGGAAGCGAACGATGTCCTTGCCGGTAACGTGAAGGTTCGCCGGCCAGTACCGCTTGAAACTTTCGCTCTCGACGTCGGGATAGCCGGCGGCGGTGATATAGTTGGTCAATGCATCCAGCCAGACATACATCACATGTCCGGGCGCACCGGGAACCTTGATGCCCCAGTCGAAGGTGGTGCGCGAAACCGAAATATCCTGAAGGCCGCTTCTGACAAAGCTCGCGACCTCGTTCAGCCGTTCGCGCGGCAGTACGAAGTCGGGAACGCGCTCGTAAAGCTCGAGCAGCTTGTCCTGATACGCCGACAGACGGAAGAAATAGGATTCTTCCTCGGTCCACTCCACCGGCGAGCCCAGTGGTTCGCGGCGGATTCCGTCGTCGCCGAGGACGGTTTCGCTCTCGTCGAAATAACCTTCCTGGCGAACCGAATACCAGCCTGCGTATTTGTCGAGATAGATATCGCCGTTTTTTTCGATCGCCCTCCACAGCGCCTGGCAAGCGCGCTCGTGGCGCGGCTCCGTGGTGCGGATGTAGTCGTCATAGGAAACGTTCAGCGCGGCCATCATGTCGCGAAACCGCGCCGAATTGCGGTCGGCGAGTTGCAGCGGGGGAAGGCCTTCCGCGATCGCAGTCTGCTGCATCTTCAGGCCGTGTTCGTCGGTTCCGGTGAGGAATAGCACGTCGAACCCATCGAGCCGCTGAAAACGGGCGATCGCATCCGTTACCATGGCGGTGTAGGCATGACCGATATGCGGAACGCCGTTCGGATAGAAAATCGGCGTGGTCAGGAAATAGGCCGGTCGGGTTGGCTTGGTTGCGGACGCCATGACTGTGCTTTGAGGACCTTGGATCGAACGGGTGAGTCGGGTTTTCGCGAATCGTCGTCGCGTCGATTAGCGCGTTGCTTCCGCAAGCAGCCCGAACACCGAGAAAACCAGCGGTTTTCGCTCCAGATTGTATTCTGCGGTGTCGCGTGCGGCGCGGCCGATCTTTTCCCATACCTCCGCCAGCCGCGCAAGGCGCGCCAGGTTTGCGTTGGCATCGTCGACGCGCAGCCGCTCGGCGACCCAGCGATCGACGCTGTCGACGAAGGCCGCAAGTATGGTGCGGTCGCTGCCGCCGAGCGCATCGCCCAAAGCGTGAAGCTCACGCGGGTCGACCCGCGGCAGGGTGTTCAGCAACGCCGCCGTTCGCTGGTGCAGTTTCAACGCGTCGCCGCCGAGCAATGTTAGCGCGCGCGCAACGCTGCCCTCCGCAGCTTCCGCGGCGTCCGCGAGCGCGGGATCGTCGGCCGGCCTCTGCGCGGCTTCGGCGGCGGCTCGGATGACGTCGCCGGTGGCGAGTGGCCGCAACGGTAATTTCCGGCAGCGCGACTGGATGGTCGGCAGCACCCGCGCCGGCGCGTGGCTGACCAGCAGGAATAGCGACTGTCGCGGCGGTTCTTCGAGAACCTTCAGCAGCGCGTTGGCCGCGTTGGCATTCAGCTCGTCGACGGTATCGACGATGCAGACCCGCCAGCCTTCCACCGCCGCGGTCGACCCGAAGAACGAGATCGTCTCGCGCGTCTCATCGACGGTGATGACGGTGCGCATCACGCCCTTGTCGTTCGGAGTGCGCTCCAGTGTCAGCAATCCGCCATGCGTGCCGGCCGCAACGTGGCGAGCTGCCGGATGGGAGGAATTAACCTCAAGGGTTTGTGCGCCTTGCACGTCGGATGCCAGGGGATCGCGATGCGCGAGCGCGAACCGCGCCATCCGATAGGCCAAGGTCGCCTTGCCGATACCCTGCGCACCGCCGATCAGCCAGGCATGCGGAATCCGCCCGCTGCGATAGGCGTTGAGCAGCGCCAGTTCCGCCTCGCGATGCCCGAACAGCGACGTGGTTTCGCGCGGATGCTTCGGCTCAATGGAGGCTTCGACTTGACGTGCGCTCATGCGAGGTTGGCCACCTTCGACATGCCGTGAGACAGAAAACGCTCGCGTACTGACTTCCAAACTCTCCTCGCCACCACGCCGGGCGCGGCATTGGCATCGATCAGCACGCACCGCTGCGGCTCTGCTGCGGCGATCTGCCGATAGGCCTCGCGCAGGCCTTCATGGAATTTAACGCCCTCCGCCTCGAACCTGTCAGCCGCGCCCTCCCCGCGCCGCGCCGCGGCGCGCTGCATGCCGATATCGACCGGAACGTCGAGGATGATGGTCAGGTCCGGTTTGAGATCGCCGATGGTGACGCGCTGCATCGCATTGAGAACCTTGGGATCGACCTTCCCGAGTCGGCCCTGATAGGCGCGCGTGGAGTCAAAAAACCGGTCGCACAGCACCCAGGTGCCCTGCTCCAGCGCGGGTTCGATCACCGCATGGACGTGGTCGTCGCGCGCGGCGGCGAACAGCAGCGTTTCCGCCTCGGGGCCGAGCAGCTTGCCCATTCCGGACAGCAGCAGATGACGGATGATTTCCGCGCCCGGCGATCCCCCCGGCTCGCGGGTGACGAGGGTGTGCAACTCTGCGCCGTCGAGGCGTTCGGCCAGCATCTTGATTTGCGTCGACTTGCCGGAACCCTCCCCGCCTTCGAAGGTGATGAATCGCCCCCGGACCGGGTTCTTTTTTCTGCCTGCCGTGGCCATCGTCAGAGTTTCTCGGCGCCCGCGCGGAACATGCCGATCACGAGCTCGCTGGCGCCATCGATCGCGCGCCGCACCGTCGACCCGGTCGCTACCGATTCAGCCGCAACCACCGGCGCTTCGACCGCAACATTGGCGCCGCGCCAGACTTTTACAAAACCGACCCGCTGGCCGGGCTCGATCGGGGCCGGTACAGGGCCGTTATAAACGATCCTCGCGATCAGCTTGTCGCTGCCGTTCTTCTGTACCATCACCTTGATCGGCTCCGGGCTTGCCAGCTTAACCGATCGGCTTTCCCCTCCAAACACTCTGGCGTAGCCCACCGGCTGCTGCGCCGCGAACAAGGTACGCGCTTCGAAGTTGCGGAATCCCCATTCCAGCAGCTTCTTCGCTTCGGTCACACGATCGTCGGGATCGTCGAGGCCGTTGACGGCCACGATCAGCCGCATCCCGTTCTGCACCGCGGAGCCGACCATGCCGTAGCCGCCATCCTTGCTGTAGCCGCTCTTCAGCCCATCGGCGCCTTCCAGCGTATTGAGCAGGGCATTGCGGTTCTGCTGGCGAATCTTGTTCCAGGTGAACTCGCGCTCTCCGAACAGCTTGTAGAAATCCGGATAGGTCCGAATGACGTGTCGCGCGAGTTTTGCGAGCTCGCGTACCGTCATCCTGTTGCCGGGGTCCGGCAGCCCGCTTGCATTGGCAAATGTCGACCTGGTCAAGCCGAGTTCGCGGGCGCGCTTGGTCATCATCTCGGCAAAGGCTTTTTCATTGCCGGCGATGCCTTCCGCGAGGATCATGCAGGAATCGTTGCCGTTCTGGATGATGGCGCCGCGCAACAAGTCCTCGACGGGAACGCGGCTGTGAATCGCCGCGAACATGGTCGGACCGCCGGCCGGTGCGCCGCCTTTGCGCCAGGCGTTCTCGCTGACCAGATATTGATCGGTGAGCTTGATGTCGCCCTGCTTGACGGCGCGGAACACCACCTCGGCTGTCATCAGCGTCATCATGCTGGACGGAGCTCGCAACTCGTCCGGATTCTTCTCGAACAGCACGCTGCCGCTGCCGGCCTCGATCAGGATTGCGGTGGGGGCGTCGGTATCGTAGCCGCCGTCGTCTTTCTTGGCGCCCTGCACGCTGTTATTGGCGGCGAAAGCCACGCTGCCGCAGGCGATGCCGGCTGCGACCACGGCGGCGATCAAAGCCCGTGCCGCCACGGTATTAAATCCGGTATTCCTGAACAATTTGAAAGCCATGCGCCAGATCCTGAATGTGGCGTTCTAACAATCCAAGTCGACGCAAGCAACACGGGGCTTGGATGATCGCAGTCCGAGTCTAGCCCGATTGCGAGGGGTTACGATCAACCCTATCCTGCTCCGGCACAAGCCCACAAAATCCGTGAAAAGGGGCGGAAAAGCGATGCAATCCTCACGATCCGTTTCCGCCAATGGCATCGAAATATTCCTGACTGAACAGGGCCGGGGTCCGCTGGTGCTGCTCTGTCACGGTTGGCCGGAACTGTCCTATTCCTGGCGGCATCAAATTCCAGCCATTGCCCAGGCCGGTTTCCACGCGGTCGCCCCGGACATGCGTGGCTTCGGTCGCACCAGCGCGCCGGCGGACACCGACGCTTACAGCATATTCGACCTTGTCGGCGACATGGTCGCGTTGGTCGCCGCGCTTGGCGAAAAGCAGGCCGTCATCGTCGGCCACGACTGGGGTGCGCCGGTGGCTTGGCACGCCACACTGTTCCGGCCCGACATTTTTCGCGCGGTTGCGGGCCTGAGCGTGCCGCCCCCGTTTCGCGGCCGCGGCCGGCCGCTCGATACGCTGCGCGAGAGCGGGATCACGAATTTCTACTGGCAATATTTTCAGACGCCCGGCGTTGCGGAACAGGAATTCGAGCGCGATGTGGCCCAGACCATGCGAACCCTGCTCGGCCGCGGGTTTTCCGATCCGGCTGCCTCGCTTTACATAGAAGACGGCAAGGGATTCCTTGGCGATGCGCGGACCGACCGGCCGTTGCCTGAGTGGCTCAGCGAAGCGGACCATGCTCATTTCGTCGACGCGTATCGAAAATCAGGCTTTCGCGGCGGGCTCAACTGGTACCGCAACATCGACCGCAACTGGGAATTGACCGCGCCATGGCACGGCGCGCAAATCCATCAACCCTCGATGTTCATTGCCGGCGCCAACGATTCCGTTATCACCGGCCTGATCGGCGCCAAGCGCGTCACGGAGCTGGAGCGGGTGTTGCCGAACCTGCGGCGGAAGTTGATCATCGAGGGCGCCGGCCACTGGATCCAGCAGGAACGGCCTGGGGAAGTGAACGCCGCGCTGATCGAATTCCTGCGGCAGACGGCAGCGGAGCCTGGACAACAGGCCGCTCAGTAGAGCCCACGTCCGAGCAGCAGCTCGCTCGGGCCGCGCGGATCGACCGGCGCGTAGGCGGACAAGGGCCTGACGCTCGGCGCCACGTAGGCGCCGTCATTGTCATAAGACACCGCACGAGGATTTTCGACCATACGTCCACCGGAGCGCACGCGGCCAGAGGCTGACATTTCCGATGTTGCATTGATCGACGCCAGGTCCGCCGAGGTATTGCCGAGCGTATAGGGCCGTCCTTCCGGCATCGGGACCTCGCCGCGGATCGCCCTGCCCTGTGCCGGGAATTCCGGGATGAAAGGCTTCGCGGACGCCACCCTGACCGTCGAGGGCGAGGGCGCCGGCACACCGGTGCGCAGCGTCGCCATCAGTTGACGATCATCGGAGCCTTCGAGCGGCGCCCGCGCGACATATTCGACCCGCACCCGCGCCACGCCATTGCCCTTGAATTCGAGCAGCTCGGCGGCCCGGTTGGACACGTCGATCAGCCGGTTGCCGTGATAGGGACCGCGGTCGTTGACCCGCACGATCAGCGACTTGCCATTGCTGAGGTTTGTCACCCGGGCGTAGGACGGCATCGGCAGCGTCGGATGCGCGGCGGTCAGCGAGGCCATGTCGAACACTTCGCCATTGGCGGTCAGCCGGCCATGGAAGTCATTGCCGTACCAAGACGCCAGACCCTCCGCGCGGTAGCCGGTGTCTTCCTCGGGCACGTAGACCCGGCCTGCGACGGTGTAGGGCTTGCCGACCCGATAGGTGCCGCCGCCCTTCGGCACCGGTTCACCAAAAGCGACCACCCGCGGACTGCTGGACACTCCGTATTTGGGATCCACCCGGCTGAATTTTCCGTTCTGCGCGCAATTGGCGAGCATCAGGCACGCAGCTGCGACCGCAGCGGCACGCACTGCCCTGCCAAGCTGCTTTGAATGCCGAATCCCCATCCGCCCCAAATACCATTCCGCCGGCCGCGTGCCTATGTCAGGCGTGCAACGACCGCTTGTTCTCGATGCGGCCCATCTCCACACCAAGCTATGAATATATCGCAGGGCGAAGGCGGCGGAAATGGGGTGGCACGGACGTGGTGAAGGAATGGTTGCTCCGACGTCTGCCTTGTGAACGAGCCGTCGCTTGCAATCGGGGACGCCTTCACTCAAAAGATTCGCGTTTGGAAGGGTGGCCGAGTGGTTTAAGGCACCGGTCTTGAAAACCGGCGTACCTGCAAGGGTACCGTGGGTTCGAATCCCACCCCTTCCGCCAGATGCCAGAAGTGTTTCAACACCGAACTTATTTCCGCCCTGAACTACTCGTCCATTTTGGATGAGGCGCTCATCCCTCGTTCAGATTCAACTTCCTATTGTTCGCTACGACCAAGACCCACTGGAGGAAACTATGAAACTCAAATTCGCACTTGTTGGCCTTGTTGCGCTCGGCGGCGCGGCGCTTACCGCCGGAACGGCTTCCGCGATGCCGCTTGCCCCGTTGTCCCCGATCTCAAACGTCGAGAGCGTTGCGCTGGTTTGCGGCCCGAACGGTTGCGTCCGGACCGCTCCGGTCTACCGCGGTTATGGATACGGCGTTCGCCGAGGTTACGGCTACGGCGTACGGCGAGGCGGCTATGCTTACGGATATCGGCGCGGATACCGCCGCTGGTGACCGGGAAAGAGGGCTTCGGCCCTTTTTTTCTTTGTGGACAGCATGGCGTAATATCGATTGCGCGCACAAATTCGAGCCGTTGCAGCCGGCATAGTCGTGGCGTCCAGGGCGAATGCAGGTGATCGACTCCGAAGTACACAAGGTCACATGGGCACAGGTCGGCCGAGTCGCCGAACCTGGGCGGTACCTCTTCACATTCGGCTGGCTGACGATAACCGCGGAAGACTTGGCGGTCTGGCAACAACACCCGAATGCCGCCTTCACCCTCGTCGTACGGCCCCCAACCGACGCGGTTGAGGAATATCATCTGGGTGCCTTCGACCTGCGTCCGAATAACTAATCCAGTCCCCGCTCGCGGCTCAGGCGGACCATCTGCTCGATGAAGATAGCTTTTTGCCGGTCATCGAGGCTTGCAAACAGCGGCTCGGCTGCGTCGGCGACGTTGCGCTGATCGACCGCGCGGTCGTTGAGAAACTGGGCCTCGTTGCGCATCTGCTCGATGATGTCGTCCGGCGGATCGCGCTGCGCGCGCGCAATCCGCAGGTTCAGGCGATCGGCGCCGTTGTGGCCGAGGTAATGCATGGCGCTGTTGAAGGCGGTCCAGTGCTTCTCCTGCTCGGGCGTCAGCCGCAGTTCGGTCTTGATGCGGTCGATATAGGCGTCGCTGTTGGCGACGATCTGTTCGGCCGTCAGTTGCGGTTCAGCGGCTTGCGCCGCGGGTTGGGATGGTTTGCCCTTTGCCGTTTTCGCGCCCTTCGGGGCATTCGCCGGTTTTGCTCCGGGCTCCGCAGGCGCTTGCGAATTGCCGCCGGGAACTCCGAGCACCCCGGTGAACACCCCCATGACCCCGCCGATCGCGCCGCCCAGCACGCCCCCGACCGGTCCCGCTGCCTTGTTGCCTGCCTGCGCTCCCTGTTGAACGCCTTTGACCAATCCTTGAGCATGCGCGTCCGGCGACCCCGCGACGAGGGACATCGCTCCGGCGACGAGCGCGAAATGTAATCTCCGGTTTGTGCGCGTCGTCAGTTGCGTGAGCATTCGCCGTTTTCCCTGGCCGGCCGATCTCTTGCCGCGCACGGCTGCGCGGTTGTGCGACTCAAACAATATCGTTTTCACGCCGTGCAAGTCCACGGCGCGCATCCGGGCACTGCGCTCACAAGAATCTGCGCCAATCGCGCACAGGTGAGGTAATGGTGATGGCTGTGTGCACCGCAATAAGGGCCACGTTTATCCGTCCGCCGGAGGGGCGCTAACCCACTGACCCCGTTTCCCACGCAACCTAAGTTCTAGAACCCGCCACAAGCTGATTTCTCGACAGAGGCCGGCAATTCTGCTCTGATCGACAAAATCAAATCTTCGCAGCGCCCGGCGGTGCCGCCTTGTGGCCTGCGGACAGCCGAAGAAACAAAAGCAAAAGCAGTAATTCAACCCACCGAATGGCTCACCAGGGAGAGAACGCCATGGCTCGGAAGAAGCTTTCTCGGCGGCAATTTGTCGCCGCTACCGCACTATCGTCCGCGGCATTGATAAGCGCGCCGTATATTCGAGGGGCGCACGCTGCCGGCAAACTCTCGATGGGTTTTTGGGACCATTGGGTGCCCGGCGCCAACAATGCCTGCACCGCACTGGTCAATGAGTGGGCCGCCAAGGAGAAGGTCGAGGTTTCGATCGATTATATTCCGAGCCAGGGCAACAAGAACCTGCTGACCATCGCGGCCGAAGCCCAGGCCAAATCAGGTCACGACTTCCTGGCGATGCCGACCTGGTGGCCACACGCCCAGGCCGATCTGCTCGAGCCCATGAACGACGTGGTCGAGGCGGTCATCAAGCAGAACGGTGAAGTGAACGGTACCGTCAAATACCTCGGCAAGGCGGGAGACAAATGGCTGGGCGTGCCGGCTTGTGTCGGCAGCCAGATCAAGGGACCCTGCTCGCGCATTGACCTGATGAAGAAGCACGCCGGCATCGACGTGCAAGCGATGTATCCTGCCGGTGAGCCTCCTAAAGCGGATGCCTGGACCACCGACGCATTCCTGAAGGCGGCCGAGGCCTGCCACAAGGGCGGCGTTCCCTTCGGTATCGGTCTCGGGGAAACCAGCGACTCCGTCGACACTGTCGGCGCGTTCTTCCTCGCCTTCGGCGCGGAGGTTGTCGATGCCAAGGGCAACGTCGTCGTGAAGAACGACAATGTCCGGCAGGTCCTGGAATATTACAAGAAGCTGATGGCATTCCTGCCCCCGGACGCCCCGGCATGGGACGACGCTTCCAACAACAAATGGCTGGTCTCCGGCCGCGGCGCGCTGATCATGAACCCGCCGAGCGCATGGGCAGTGGCCAAGCGCGACGCCCCGCAGGTCGCGGAACAATGCTGGACCCACGGCTTCCCGGTCGGCCCGAAGGGCCGCTTTGCTCCGTTCCTCCCCTATTTCTGGAGCGTCTGGAATTTCTCCAAGAACAAGGAAGCGGCCAAGAGCCTGCTGCTGCACCTGTCGCAACCGGCTTCTGTCGAGAAACTGGTGGCGGCGAGCGGTGGCTACGACCTGCCGGCGTTCGAAAACCTCACCACCCTGAAGACATGGGCCGAGGAAAGCCCGCCGAAGGGCACGCTCTATCACTATCCGAATCCGTACAAGCATCAGACATTGTCGATCTCGGCATCGCCGGCGCCGCCGAAGGTTGCGCAGCAGATCTACACTCAGGCGACCCTGACCAAGATGTGCGTTCGCTTCTATCAGGGCGAAGCCATGGAGAAGACGCTGGCCTGGGCGGAAGGCGAACTTGAAGGCTTTATGCGCAGTTGAGATCAAGATCTTCGCGTCGCGGTGACGCGGTCGATCGCGTGGCCGCTGCGACGAAATCTCGTAACGGACTGGCGCGTACGCACATAGGCGGTGAGCCGGGGAAGCCGGCTCGCCATTGTACTATCCGAAAGTGCCGGTTACCGGCCTCTGAAACGGGCGAGGAAGATCCATCATGGTTGATGTAACGTTTCAACCGAATCGCGTGGCTGCTGCGCGCACGGTGCGAAAGCGTGCCAGCCTGAAGACGGCCTTGAAGCGGAAATCGACGGCCGCTTTTCTGATGACGCTGCCGCTGATCCTGCTGATCCTGGTGCTGGTGATCTATCCAGCATTCTACTCGCTTCACCTCGCAACACTGAACAAGTCGATGCAGCGTTTCATCGGACTTGGAAACTTCCAGTTCCTGTTCAAGCGCGACACCTTCTGGCTGGTGGTCGAACAATCCTGCATCTTCGCGATCACCGCGGTAATCTTCAAGGCGCTGATCGGCTTTGTCGTTGCGCACTTCGTCCACAACATACCGGCCAAGGGTCAGCGCAAATGGCGGGGAATGCTGCTGGTGCCGTGGGTCATTCCCCCGGCGATGAGCACGCTTGCGTGGCTATGGCTGTTCGACCCCTCCTACAGCGCGTTCAATTATACGCTGTCTTTTTTCAATATCGGGCCGATCCCCTGGACCGGCGACGCCTACTGGGCGCGGTTCTCGGTCATCCTGGTCAATATCTGGTTCGGCGCGCCGTTCTTCATGATCATGTATCTGGCGTCGCTGAAGTCGGTGCCCGATCAGCTCTATGAAGCCGCCGCCATCGACGGCGCCAACTGGTGGCAGCGCATCTGGTATGTGACGTTGCCCATGATGCGCAACATTATCGCCATCACCACGCTGTTTTCGCTGATCGTGACGTTCGCGAACTTCGATATCGTGCGCATCCTGACCGCGGGCGGACCGATCGACCACACCCACATTTTTGCGACTTGGGCAGTTCGCATCGGCATCGAGGGCGGCGATATTCCGCTGGGCGCCAGCGTTTCGCTGTTCATGCTGCCGATACTCGCGATCGCGGCGACCTTCATCCTGCGCGACATCAACAAACGCGGGAATGAAGCCTGATGGCAAGCACGGTAGTCATCGACAAGGCTGCGCCCACCCGCTCCGTCAAATATGGCAGCATGAGTCGCGACCGCGCCTGGGCGCTCAGGTGGTCGTATTTCTTCCTCACGCTGTTCGCGATCTTCTCGCTGGTGCCGCCGATCTACATGCTGATCACCTCGCTCAAGAGCAGCGCCGAGATTTCTGCGGCAACCAATCCCTGGTGGGTGTTCCATCCGACGCTCTCGAACTACGCTGAATTGCTCTCCTCGAACCAATTCCTGAGGTTCTTTTGGAACTCGGCGATAGTTTCGATCATCGTGGTGACCATCACCATGCTGATCAGCGTGCCTGCGGCATTCGCGCTGTCGCGCATGCGGTTCTGGGGATCGGCTACGCTCGCGACCGGCGTGTTTCTGACCTACCTCATCCCCGATACGTTGCTGTTTCTGCCTTTGTTCAAGATGTTCGCAACGTTCGGCGACTGGACCGGCATCCAGCTGATCAACCGATGGTATGTGCTGCTGATCGTGTATCCGACGCTTACGGTGCCGTTTTGCACGTGGATCATGATCGGGTACTTTGCCTCCATCCCCAAGGAGCTCGACGAAGCCGCGATTATCGATGGCGCATCCTGGTTCCAGACATTGACGCGCATTTTCATCCCGGTGGCGTTGCCCGGAATCATCGCCGCCACCATCTTCGCCTTTACGGTCTCATGGGCCCAGTTCCTCTATCCGCTGGTGTTCACCACCTCGGTCGACCAGCTGGTGATGCCGGTCGGCATCGTCACGAGCTTGATCAAGGGCGACGTCTTCGCCTGGGGACAGATCATGACCGGCGCCCTGCTCGGCGCCGCACCGCCGCTCATCATCTACGCGTTCCTGATGGACTACTACATCGCCGGACTCACCGCCGGCGCGACAAAGGGTTAGCATTCATGGCCGATGTTACGTTGCGTAAAGTCGTCAAGCGTTACGACGACGTTGAAGCTGTGCGCGGGATCGATCTCGACATCGCCGACCATGAGTTCGTGGTCCTGGTGGGACCGTCGGGCTGCGGAAAATCGACCACGTTGCGGATGATCGCCGGCCTCGAAGACATCACCGACGGCGACATCATGATCGGCGGCGACGTCGTCAACGACGTGCCGCCGAAGGACCGCGACATCGCCATGGTGTTTCAGAACTACGCGCTTTATCCGCACATGACGGTCGCGGAAAACATGTCGTTCGGATTGCGCCTAAAGCATTTTCCGAAAGCCGAGATCAAGAGCCGGGTCGATGAAGCCGCCCGCATGCTTGACATCGCCGAGCTGGTCGACCGCAAGCCGAAGCAATTGTCCGGCGGCCAGCGCCAGCGCGTCGCGATGGGACGCGCCATCGTCCGCCATCCCAAGGTATTCCTGTTCGACGAGCCGCTGTCCAACCTTGACGCCAAGCTGCGCGTGCAGATGCGCATCGAGATCAAGAAAGTGCATCAGAAGGTCCGTACCACCACCGTCTACGTCACCCACGACCAGGTCGAGGCGATGACGCTGGCCGACCGCGTGGTGGTCATGAACCATGGCCGCATCGAGCAAATCGGCACGCCGAACGATCTGTACCACAAGCCGGCGACGCGCTTCGTGGCCGGGTTCATCGGCTCGCCTGCGATGAATTTCGTTCCCTGCCGGCTCGAGGACGTCTCCGGAAAGCTGCATATCCGGCTGACCGACCGGATTTCTTTTCCGCTGCCTCCGGCGCGCGCCGCCAGATACCAGTCGGTTGGACGAGATGAGAAGCTGCTGCTCGGATTGCGGCCGGAACATATCACCGAAGCAAGCGCTCACCCGGAGCCCGGCGTCGAGGAATTCGAGACGGTGCTCGATGTCATCGAGCCGATGGGCATGGAGACGCTGGTCTATTTCACGCTGGAAGGCGCCCAGATTTGCGGAAAAGTTAATCCCAATGTGAATGCGCAAGCCGGAAAGCCGCTCCGATTGGCTGTGGACCTCAACAATATGCACCTGCTAAATGAGGCCACCGGCGCCGTCATATGACGGACGCATAACAAAAAAAGGCCAAGGGTGCAGGGAATGGCGACCAACAAGAAGAAAGTTCTTATCACCGAATCATTTTCGCAGCAGGGACGAGCACTCTTCAAGGACCGGGACGATATCGAACTGGTCGAATTTCCCAACATGATATCGTCGGCCGATTTCGAGGCGATGCTGAAGAAGCAGGCGCCGGTTCATGGCGTGGCATTGGGCGCAACCCGTTTCGGCGAGCCTGAACTGGAAGCCTCCGGCGACATGCGGGTGGTGACCCGTATCGGCGTTGGTTACGACGCCGTCGATGTTCCCGCACTGAGCCGCCGCAAGGTGCCGCTGATGGTGGCGGGGACCGCGAATTCGCCTTCGGTCGCCGAACAGGCGGTGTTCATGATGCTGACATTGGCCAAACGCGCGGTGGAGATGCATGCGCTGGTCAAGGAGGGCAACTGGGGCGCCCGGCTCGGCAAGTTGCCGTTCGATCTCTATGGCAAGACCTTGCTGATCGTAGGCTTTGGCCGCATCGGCACGCGGACCGCGAAACGCTGTCTGGCAATGGAAATGAACGTTCTGGTCTACGATCCCTACAAGTCCGCTGAAGAGATCAAGGCCGCAGGCTGCGAGCCGGTTGCCGACCTCGACGCGGCATTGCCGCGCGCCGATTTTGTCAGCATCCATTGCCCGAAGACGTCCGAGACGGTCGGCATGTTCAACGCCGCGCGGCTGAAGCGCATGAAGGCCACCGCTTACCTGATCAACACCGCGCGGGGCGGCATTATCGACGAACCCGCGTTGCACGACGCGCTGGTTTCCGGCAGCCTTGCAGGCGCCGGTCTCGACGTTTTCGAGCAGGAGCCGCCGCCGATCGGGCACTCGCTGTTCGAACTGCCCAACGTCATCATCGCGCCGCATGTGGCAGGCGTCACGCGCGAAGCGGTAGACCGGATGAGCGAGCAAACTGCCCGCAATATTCTCAGCGCGCTCGACGGCGAGCCGATCCGGCAGAACGTCATCAATCAGGATGTGCTCGGTTAGCTCCGGTCGCCATCGGTCGTAGGCTTTGCTAGTTCATCGTCATCACCGCGAGTAGCCTTCATGACTATCAAGGAATACGGCCGCTATGACGGGCTTGGTCTCGCCGATCTCGTCCGCACCAAGCAGGTCAGCCCGCGCGAATTGCTGGACGAAGCCATCGCGCGCACCGACAAGATCGATCCGCAGATCAATGCCGTCGTGGTGAAACACTATGATTATGCGCGAGCACAGATCGATAAGGGACTTCCCGAGGGCCCCTTCACCGGCGTGCCGTTCCTGCTCAAGGATCTGGATCTTCTCCAGGGTACGCGGACCACCTCGGGCGCCAGCGTCTACAAGGACAATGTCGCCGATCATACCGGCACCCTCGCCCGGCGCTTCCTCAACGCCGGCGTAACCATCTTCGGCAAGACCTCGAGCCCGGAATTCGGATTGATGCCGACCACCGAACCGCGACTGTTCGGCCCGACGCGGAATCCCTGGAATCTTTCGCATTCGTCGGGCGGCTCTTCCGGCGGGGCCGGCGCGGCGGTGGCCGCGCGCATTCTCCCGGTGGCGCATGCGAGCGATGGCGGCGGCTCGATCCGCATCCCCGCCTCTGCGTCCGGCGTATTCGGACTAAAACCGAGCCGCGCGCGCAATCCGCTCGGCCCCGATCGCGGCGAAGGCTGGGGCGGATTTTCCTGCGGCCACGTGTTGAGCATCAGCGTGCGCGACAGCGCTGCGATGCTGGATGCGATCCACGGCCCGGAGACATCGAGCCCCTATGTCGCGCCGCCGCCGGAACGGCCGTTTGCTGAGGAGGTCGGCCGCGATCCCGGCAAGCTACGCATCGCATTCACCGACAAGTCGCCCTATGGCGACGCCATCGACCCTGAAATCGCCGCGGCGGTTCGCGACGTAGCCAAAATGCTCAGCGGCCTCGGTCACCACGTCGAGGAACGCGCGCCATCGTTGCCTGTCGATCCGGCCGTGGTGATGGCCACCATTGTCGCTGCCAACACCGGGCTCACGGTGCGGCTGGCCGAGCAGCGGTTCGGCCGGGAAATGACTTCGGACGATTTCGAGATGTTGACGCTCGCAAGCGCCCGCAATGCGCAGAAGCAAACCGCGATCGACTATGTATCAGCGCAACTCGGCGCCTTCCAGATCTTGCATAGCCTTGCGGTATTCCTCGAGAGCTATGACGTCTTTCTATCGCCGACGCTGTGCGCGCCGCCGCTGAAAATCGGCGAACTCAACACCATGTCGGATGACCTGTCGCATATCGCCCCGGTCCTGCGGCGCTACATGCCGGGAACCAGCATGTTCAACATGTCCGGCCAGCCCGCGATGTCGGTGCCGCTGGCTTGGAATGCGGCGGGGTTGCCGCTCGGCATGATGTTCGCAGCACGGCTGGGGGACGAAGCAACCCTTTTGCGCCTTGCGGCCCAGCTCGAGCAGGAACGGCCGTGGAAGGACAAACGCCCGCCGCTTTGCGCTTAAAAAAGCCACAGCAACCCATAATAAAACCGTTACTTGCGCATCGGCCGATGCCGGTCACAGCGTATTGCGGGCGAATTTGGGAGACCGTGTCTTGAGCGAAAACGACCCCACCGATCATGCGCTTGCGGCCATCGCGAGCATCCTCGATAAGCCGGAATCGCTTTCTTTTCCGGATACTTCCGCCGCTGCGGAAAAACCGGCCGAGAAACCGGTGGTTGAGCCTTCCGGTCCGGTCGAGGCCGACGGCTATTCGAAGACGGGCCCCGGCCCGTTGCAGGCGATCCGTTTCAAATGGACGGTACGGGACGGCGGCAACGGCGATTATTTTGTCGACGAAACCATGGGCGACAATTCGGTGCCCATCAGCAGCGGGCCAATGCCGAAGGATGCTGCAATCAGATTTGTCGATGAGCGCGAAAGCGACGCGCGGCGGCGGTTCGAAGGCATCAAACGCGAAATGGCTGCGCGGGACGTTTCGGGCTGAAATCGCCCACACCACCATCATTTGGCCGCCGCGCGCAAGCGAGGCGCCTGAATCAGGAGGACGATGCTCCTGGATCGAGAGCTATCCGCCAACCGCAGCCGAGTATTCCTCGTCAGTGACATATTCCATCCAGGTCACATGAGTTCCATCCAGCGACTCGTGCATCGCGATGTGGACCATGCCGTTGGTCGGCGAGGCGCCGTGCCAATGTTTTTCGTTGGGCGGGATCCATACCGTATCGCCGGCACGGATCTCCAGAACCGGGCCGCCTTTGGTCTGCACCCGTCCGACGCCGGAAATGACAAAAAGGGTCTGCCCGAGCGGGTGGGTGTGCCATGCGGTGCGCGCGCCCGGCTCAAACGCGACGCGCGCGGAATTGACCCGCGCCGGTGGCGGCGGCGTATTGATCGGATCCTGCCAGACCGTACCGGTGAACCAATCGCTGGAGGCACGCCGGGTGGGCCGTGAGCCCGCGGGATGAATGTCCATCGCGTTTCTCTCCCTGTAAGCCTGTTACTTCTTTGTAGCCGCGTAGCGCGCCTTGGTATCGGCGTTCATTGGATAGAGCCCCGGCAATGCCGCCCCATTATTGACCTCATTGACAATCCAGGCCTCCATCCGCTCCTGCTCCGCCCCTTCCGCCAGGACAAGATCGAGAAACGCTTTCGGGATAACCACCGCGCCGTCCTGATCGGCGACGATGATGTCCTCCGGGAAGATTGCGACGCCGCCGCAGCCGATCGGTTCGCCCCAGCCGACGAACGTCAATCCGGCGACCGATGGGGGTGCGGCAAAACCGTCGCACCACACCGGTAGGCCGGTGCCGAGCACGCCTTCGAGATCGCGCACCACGCCGTCGGTGACCAAAGCTGCAACGCCGCGCTTGACCATGCGCGCGCACAGGATGTCGCCGAAGATGCCGGCGTCTTTCACTCCCATTGCATCCACGACAGCAATGCAGCCGTGCGGCATGGCCTCGATGGCGGTGCGGGTCGAGATCGGCGACGACCACGATTCGGGTGTGGCGAGGTCTTCGCGCGCGGGAACGAAGCGCAGCGTGAACGCTTCGCCGACCAGGCGCGGCTGTCCAGGCCGCAACGGGCGCGAGCCCCGTATCCAGACGTTCCGCAGCCCCTTCTTCAGAAGAACGGTAGTGATGGTCGCGGTGGTCACGCGCGAAAGTGTTGCGACGGCTTCAGGGCTTAGGGGCATTGGAAGGGCTGCTCCGGTAAAGAATTGAGAGGCGCATCTTGCGGGGCACGGCCATCGCGTCAAGTGGCGCTGACGCGTCGGCTGACGCGTGGCAATGCATGGCGGGCGATTACCGCATCTTATCCGGCGAATGCGGATTAATTTATTGAAGTCACAGGGCTAATTCGCACGAACCGGATTCCACTTCGCGCGGAAACGCGCTATGGCTGAGGTCCAGCCAACGAGTTGTGAGGCCATGGCCGCGACCCTCTCCCCGCCCCGTATTCTGCCCAGTGGCGACAGCGCCATCACGGTGGAATTCAGCCGCAACATCGATGACGAGGCCAACCGGCGGGTGCTGGCGCTCGATCGCACCATGGCGCGCGAGGCGATTGCCGGCGTGACCGAGACGGTGCCGACCTATCGTTCGCTGCTGGTGCATTACGATCCGGTTCAGATCGGTTTTGAGGAACTCGGTCAGAAACTGACGGCGCTGGCGCAATTGCCGGTGCCGCCGGCGATCGGCACGCGGCGATGGCGTATTCCTGTCAGTTATGGCGGCGAGCACGGCATCGATCTCGAAGACGTCGCGAACACCCTCAACACGACCCCGGACGATATTGTGGCGCGCCATGTCGCAGGCGACTACCGCGTCGCGATGATCGGTTTTACGCCGGGTTGGTCTTATCTCAGCGGTCTCGATGATTTCCTGCATATGCCGCGGCGGCAAAATCCGCGGCTGCTGACGCCCGCGGGCACGATCTCGATCGGCGGAGTGCAAACCGGCGTGCAGTGCCTGGCGGGCCCCAGCGGCTGGCATCTGCTCGGACGGACGGCGGTGCGAACCTATCAGCTGCACCGCGATCCGATTTTCCTGCTGGAGCCGGGTGATGCCGTAACCTTCTGCGCCGTGGATGCCAAAACCTTTTCCGAGCAGGATCGCGCCGCCGAAAGCGGGGAGATCGTCGCGGAGTTGATTGCCTCATGAGCCAGCTCGTCATATCGGCCATTGGCCCAGCGAGCTCCGTGCAGGACGGCGGGCGCTTTGGCGCGCAACGCTACGGCCTTGTGCCGAGCGGCGCGATGGATCGGCTGGCGCTGGCGGCGGCCAATAGCCTGGTGGGAAATTCCCTATTCGCCGCGGCGATCGAGGTCGGCCCGCTGGGCGCGACTTTTATCGCGCGCGAGGGCGCGGTTCGCGTGGCACTTGCGGGCGCTGCCCGCAATGCCGATATCGCAAAACGGCCTGTCGCCTTCGATACGTCGGTGACATTGGCGGATGGCGAAAGCCTGAACCTCGGCTTTGCGCGGGGCGGCACCTTCAGCTATCTCGCGATCGAAGGCGGCGTGCAGGGCGAGCCGATGTTCGGCAGTCTCGCTGTGAACGCCCGCGCCGGTCTCGGCAGTCCCTATCCCCGCCCGCTGCAGGCCGGTGACAAACTGCAGGTAGCGACCGCAAGCGGCACGGTTGAGCGGACGATTGACCTCCCAGCTGGAACGGAAGGACCGATCCGTGTGGTGATGGGACCGCAGGATGACGAGTTCGGCGATGCCAAGCAGCTGTTCCTTGACAGCGAATGGAAAATTTCGGCGACCAGCGACCGCATGGGCTACCGGCTCGAAGGCCCCGTAATAAAGCATCTGCATGGCCACAACATCGTCTCCGACGGCACCGTGAACGGCAGCATCCAGGTGCCCGGCAACGGCGCGCCGATCGTGCTGATGCCGGACCGCGGCACCAGCGGGGGCTATCCCAAGATCGCGACGGTGATCACGGCCGATTTCGGCCGGTTCGCGCAGATCCCGGCCGGCCGCGCGTTCCGGTTCAAGGCGATCAACATGGCCGAAGCGCAGGACGAAGCAAGGAAATTTGCCGAACTGTTGCGCACGCTCCCGAACCGTGTCCATGACGCGCAAAATTCCGTTCTCGACCTCAAAGCGTTGCAAAGTGCGAATGTTGCAGGTGCGGCCGTCAATGCATTCGACGCGCGAACATGGCAAATTCAGGTACAGGATTAGCGGCCACAAAGCGGATAGACATCATGACAATCGATCTGAACTGCGATCTCGGAGAGAGTTTCGGCCCTTGGGAAATGGGCAATGACGCCGCCATGATCGAGCTTGCGACCTCGGTCAACATTGCCTGCGGCTTTCATGCCGGCGATGCCGACATCATGCGCAAGACGGTCGACCTCGCCAAAGCGCGTGGCGTCAGCATCGGCGCGCATCCCGGCTATCGCGACTTGCACGGCTTTGGCCGCCGCCCGGTGCCCGGCATGAAATCGTCGGAAATCGAAAACCTGATCGCCTACCAGATCGGCGCCTTGCAGGCGATCGCAATCGCGGCTGGCCACAAGGTGACTCACGTCAAGGCGCACGGCGCACTGTCGAACGTCGCCTGCGAGGATGACATGACGGCGCGCGCGATTGCCAACGGGATCAAGGCAGTCGATCCCAATCTGATCTTCGTGGTGCTGGCGAACTCGAAGCTGGTGCAGGCTGGCGAAGCCGCCAATCTGCCGATGGTGCATGAGGTGTTCGCCGACCGCGCCTATGAGGATGACGGCTCGCTGGTGTCGCGGCGCAAGCCGGGCGCGGTGTTGCACGATGCCAAGCAGATCGCGCAACGCGTGGTCCGGATGGTGCAGGACGGCGCCGTGGTGTCGGTGACGGGGAAGGTCATCAAGATGCGCACCGACACAGTCTGCATTCACGGCGATACGCCCGGCGCGGTCGATATCGCGCGCGGGGTGCGGCAGGCATTGAAAGAAAACGGGATCGAGGTCGCGCCGTTCGCGGGGCCGAGCTAGAACGGATGAACCGACAGCGTGCCGAATACCACGGCGGCGATCATGGCGAGCGATCCATAGAGTGCGGCCGTGTGCAATCCCTGCCCGCTGCGTCTCGAGATCGAGCGCGCATGGAAGTGCAAACGGGCTTCGGCCGCTAGTTCTCGCATGGTCGTTCTCCAATGCAGCATGTGCGTTAGAGGAATGCCGAATTCGGCCAAGTGCAAGCCGGGCCGCAAAATAACGACGCCGACGCCGTTGACGACTCGGTTGGCAGGCTAAAATTCTCCCCGACGATTCCGGCTGAGAATTTTATTCGCTCAAAATTGCAGCGAATTGGAGCGGGTCAATAGACGTCCTGCTGAAAGCGGCCCTTTTTCTTGAGGTCGGCGACGAACAACACCGCTTCATCGGTCGAACGCGCCCCGAACTGGGCGACGATATCGACCAGCGCGCGCTCGACATCCTTGGCCATCCGCTTGGCGTCGCCGCAGACGTAGACGTTGGCGCCCTCCGCAAGCCAGCTCCACAATTCGCGGCCGACCTCGCGCATGCGGTCCTGCACATAGAATTTCTTGTTGCCGTCGCGCGACCACGCCAGCGACATCCGCGTCAGCAGCCCGGATGTCTTCATCGCATTGAGTTCGTCGGCGTAGAAGAAATCGTAATCGCTGCGCTGGTGGCCGAAGAACAGCCAGTTCTTCCCGGTGGCGCCGGTCGCCCGGCGGTCGTGCAGGAAGGCGCGGAACGGCGCGATGCCGGTTCCGGGCCCGATCATGATGATCGGCGTTTTCGGATCCTGCGGCAGCGCGAATCCGTGCGCCTTCTGCACATAGACCTTGACTTGATCGCCGGGATTGATGCGTTCGGCAAGGAAAGTCGAGGCAAGGCCCAGCCGCGTGCGCTTGCCAATCACATAACGCACGCAGTCCACCGTCAGCGACAGCTTGCCTGGCGTTGCATTGTGTGAGGATGATATCGAATACAGCCGCGGCTGCAACGGCTCGAGGGCTTCGACAAACGCTTCCGGATGCGGCCGCACTCCGGAGAATTTTTGCAACGCCGCCATCACGTCCAATACCGCGGCGTCGCCGTCCGGATCCTCGCCCTGCGCCAGGGCGCGGGCCTTTTCGCGCTGGGCGCCGCCGGTGATGAAAGACAGCAGTTCGAACAGACTGTCCGGCGCCGGCGCCAGCGAGACCTCATCCTGCAAGACTTCACGCAAGGTCTTGCCCCTCAATTCCGTGGTATGCGACGCACCGAGCAGCGCGATGATCTGGTCGACATGACCGAGGTCGTTGCGGGCGAAGATGCCGAAGGAATCGCCGACGACGTAGTCAAGGCCGCAGCCGGAGAGGTCGAAGTCGATATGCCAGGTTTCCTTTTCGGAGCCCGGCTTGTTCAACAACCGGCGCGACACGAAGGTCGCCGGCGCGGGATTGTCGCGGGAGCGGCCGGGTTCGGCTGCAGGGGCTGGCGCTGCTGCGACAGGCGCGATGGTCGCGCCTGACGAAGCTGGGCCCTTTTCCAGCTCCTCATTGAGCGCCTTCAGCATCCGCGCGGTTTCCTTTCCGCCGGGCACGCAAAGATTCAGCCGCGGCTCGGCCTTGCTGGCGATCGCGTCGGAATAGTCGTTGCAGTTATACCCGCATTGGCCGCAATCCTGCTGCGCCATCGCCGCCATCATCCGACGCCGCAGCGGCCGGCCTTCGGCGAGCTTCATGCGGTCCGCAATCGGCATGGTCTGGTCGTGCCACGGCGCCTCGCCGTCGTCGGCATCGCCCAACGGACCTTGCAGCACGGCAGCCCCCTGCTCCGCCGACAGCGGCGCGGGACTATCCGTCGATAGCAGGCCCGCGAAGAAGCCGTTCAGCCAGGAGCGTTGCGCCTCGGAGAATGGCGCCGATGATGGAATGATTTCGACCCTGGGCGGCGGCGTCATCTGGTTCATGACGAAACCTCGGCGTCCGCCAGCTTGCGCAACGTTTCGCCGTCGTGACGGCGCGCAAAGGCCAGGAAGGATTCGTCCGCCGACGTGCGATGCGACAGATACGCCTTCAGCAACTTCTCGACGGTCTTCGGCGCGTCCTCGGCCTTGAGATCGTGATAGACCTCCTGCCCGACATCGGCATGCGGTCCAAAACCGCCGCCGGCAAACACATGATAACCTTCGACGGTGTCGTCATCCACCCCCACAGGCACCTTTGCGCCGATCAGGCCAATATCGCTGATGTAGTGTTGCGCGCAGGAATGGTGGCAGCCGGTGAGATGAATGTTGAGCGGCGTGTCGAGCGGCACGCGCGGTTCGCACCAGTCGCCGATCTCCGCGGCGTGGCGCTTGGTGTCGGAGGCCGCGAATTTGCAGCCGGCATTGCCAGTGCAGGCGATTAGCCCGGCGCGGATGTTGGAGGCCTTGACCGCGAGGCCCGTCGCCTCGATGGCGGCAATCGCCAAGGCGACGTTCTCGTCGCGCACGCCCGGGATCAGCAAATTCTGCCAGACCGTGAGACGGAGCTCACCGTCGCCGAGATCCCGCGCGATTTTGGCAAGCCCGCGCATCTGCTCGCAGCTGACCTTGCCGAGCGGCAGCGACACGCCGATCCAGTTCAGACCCTCCTGCTTCTGCCGGTGCACGCCGATATGCGCCATACGATCAAACGCTGGACGCGGCGCAAAAGCTTCCGGCGGCACGCGGGTGAGTGCATGGCCGAGCTTCTCCTCGACCAGAACGAGAAACTTCTCCATGCCGATGCCGTCGATCACGTATTTCAGGCGGGCCTTAAGGCGGTTAGTGCGATCACCGAGATCGATGAACACCCGCACGATAGCGTCGGCAACCTCGGTAGCATCGGCTGGCTTGACGACGATCCCGGTCTCTTTCGCAAAATCCTTGTGGCCGGTGATCCCGCCGATACCGAGGCGAAACCAGATACCCGGCTCGATACCAAAACCGTCCTTCACTTCGATGGCGGCAAACGCAATGTCGTTGGTGTCTTCCAGCACCGCGATCCTGCCGGCGCCGTCGAACGCGACATTGAACTTGCGTGGCAATCCCGTGAGCGAGCGGTCGTTGAGGATGTGGTAGTGCCATTCCCGGGCGTAGGGACGCGTGTCGACCAATTCCTGCGGATCGATGCCGGCCGTGGGCGTGCCGGTGACGTTGCGGATGTTGTCGGCGCCGGAGCCGCGCGAGCAAAGCCCGAGATCCTGAATGCCTTCGATTAGTTCGACCGCGTGCTTCGGCGGAATTTCCCGAACCTGCAGATTGGCGCGGGTCGTGACGTGGCAAAACGGTCCGCACAGGCGCTCGGCAAGATCGGCCATCCCCGCGAATTGCCAGTGTTTGAGGATGCCGTTCGGAATCCGCAACCGGCACATGTAGGAATCCTGCGCCGGGGCCACATAGAACAGGCCGTAATAGCGCCAGCGAAAATTATCCGCGGGCGATGGCCGTGTATTGGTCAGCGCCTGTTGTTTCAACCGCGGATAGGCATCGAACGGATGCTCCTCGCGCTTGTATTTTTCCGGGTCGGCCAGCTTTTTGCCGCTGGCGATCACCCTGTCCTGCGCTTTGATATGCGCCGCATCCGGTCCGGTCGGCTTGGAATTGACCTTGCCCACCTCGGGACTGCCGAAGCCTCGCCCGGCACGGCTGATCTGCAGGCCCGACGTAAATCCTTCGAGATAGCGTTTCTGCTCGTCGGTAAAGTCGATGGAGAGGGTTTCGATCTTCATTTGGTGCGACGGAGCTCCTGCGGCCATTGTCGTGGCTCAAACGGGGAAACGGATTCTGACCGCGCGAAAATCGAGTGATTTCCAAAAGCGGTCCGATCAGCCTCGTTGCTGCGGAAATCCATCCTGGACGAAACCAGCGGGCAACCATGGCGGCTGGCTGCACTGCAACATTCAAGTTGTGTGCCAGCTCAATTCCTGACGAAACATATTTGATATCAATAGGTTGTCGCCTCGTTACCCATCAGCGGCAGCAGGCATTCAGGCCGATTCGCACGCAGGCCGCCTAAAAACTAGCCCGCCAGCTGCCGCCGTCAGGATTTGCGGTGTCTGATTGGGAACGCAGCCAAGTGGCCAGCGATGTCGCTGGCATCGAACGCAGGGCCGGCGAACGCGCCGATGGCCTCGGAACCGCCATCCCGGGCATCTTCCTGCAGACGCAGTGCAGCCTCATAGAGGTCCGGGCGAAAGACGCGCTTGGCGACGTCAAGCGCCTCCGGGCTGATTACGGCCTGTCCCCAGCGCACCATCTGCGCGTAGAGCCAGGCGGCCTGCACCGGGTCCGGCCGTGACGCGCCCTCCCTGCCGACCAGCAGATAGCGGCTGCTTTCGCGCATGGTTCCGTCCGAGGAAATCTTGAGACGGCCGTCCAGCGTGCGCTGGATGACGTCGGCATCGACGCCGATCCGCTCCGGCTGCGCCAAAATCCGCGCGGCCTCGACGCGGTTGCGCGGATCCTCAATGAATTCAGCTGCACGTGCATGCGCGCGGATCAGCGCCGCCAGCACGTCCGGATTTTTCTCCGACCAGCTTTGCCGCACCGCGAGCACCTTCTCCGCCGCGCGCACCAGGATGTCCGAGACAAAATGCAGGATGTGTCCCACGCCGAGGTCGACCGCGACGGAATTCCAGGGTGCGCCGACGCAGAACGCGTCGACGTGACCGTTGGCGAGGCTGTCCACCATATAGGGCGGCGGCAGCACCACCATGCGCACATCTTCATCGGGGTTGACGCCGCCCGCCGCCATCCAGAACCGCAATTGATAATTATGGGTCGAGAACGGGAACGTCATGCCGAAGGTGAGCGGTTCGGCGCCGCTTCTGCGCCGCGCCGCCACCACGCGAGAAAGCGCCAGCGCCGTGACCATTGGATCGAACGGGTCACCATTGATCTCGCTGATGATCGCGGCATGCAGCGCCGGCGACACGGTAATGGCGTTGCCGTTAAGCCCGAGATTGAACGGCGCTACGATCGGCACCTTGACATGGCCTAGCCCGAGGCTCGATGCGATCGCGACCGGCGCCAGCAGATGCGCGGCGTCGAACAGGCCGATATTGAGCTTGTCGCGGACATTCGACCAGGAGATTTCCCGCACCAGCGTGACACTCAGTCCCTCCGCCGCGGTAAATCCCTTGTCGACCGCGACGAGCAGCGCGGCCGCGTCGACCAGCGGAATGAACCCGATGCAAAGCGGTTGACCGGTCATTTCAGCAACTCCGACGCGGTGACGATCGATTGGGCGATCTCACCGATTTTTTTCTTCTCCCGCATCGCGGTGGAGCGCAGCAGCACATATGCCTCGTCTTCGGTCAGCCCCTTCAGCTTCATGAGGATGCCCTTGGCGCGATCGATCACCTTGCGGTCCTCCAGCGCGGATTTGGTACGCTCGAGTTCGTCCTGCAATTTGGAAAAGGCGTTGAAGCGCGAAATGCAGAGGTCAAGGATCGGCTTAATGCGCTCCTTCTTCAACCCGTCGACGATGTAAGCGGAAACGCCGGCGTCGACCGAGGCCTGGATCGATGCGGAGTCGCTCTGATCGACAAACATCGCGATCGGCCGCCGCACCGCGCGGCTGACCTGGAACATCTGTTCCAGCACGTCACGGCTGGGATTTTCCAGATCGATCAGGATGACGTCGGGATCGAGCGCATAGATCCGCGCCAGCAAGTTGTGCATCTCCCTGATATGGGTGACGCCGCTGAAACCGGCCTCGCGCAGCCCTTCGACAAGGATCGCGGCCCGGATCGGGCTTTCATCGACGATGACGATTTTAGGAGACGTCTCGGCGCCCATCGATTACCCGCGTTCCGGCAATACCATCCATAGCACGCCCGAACACGCCATAAAGCCTTGTAATTATGAGCGATTGGGACTAGCTCCTGACCATAATCAGGCAGATCGAACATGCAACAGGCGGCCGCGCCCAAAGTCAGCTTTGTATCCTTGGGGTGCCCCAAGGCGCTGGTGGATTCCGAGCGCATTATCACGCGGCTGCGTGCTGAGGGCTACGAACTTGCGCGCAAGCATCACGGCGCCGATCTCGTGATCGTCAACACCTGCGGCTTTCTCGACAGCGCCAAGCAAGAATCGCTGGGCGCCATCGGCGAAGCGATGGCGGAGAACGGCAAGGTGATCGTCACCGGCTGCATGGGTGCCGAGCCTGAGCAGATCGAGGCGGCCTATCCCGGCGTGCTCTCGATTACCGGGCCGCAGCAATATGAGAGCGTGCTCGACGCCGTGCATCGCGCGCTGCCGCCGTTGCATAATCCGCATCTCGATCTGGTGCCGCCGCACGGCATCAAGCTGACGCCGCGGCACTACGCGTACCTGAAAATTTCAGAGGGCTGCAACAACCGCTGCAGCTTCTGCATCATCCCGAAACTGCGTGGCGATCTGGTTTCGCGTCCGGCCAATGACGTGTTGCGCGAGGCCGAGAAGCTGGTGAATGCGGGCGTCAAGGAATTGCTGGTGGTTTCGCAGGATACCTCGGCCTACGGCGTCGACCTGAAATATGCCGCCAGTCCATGGAAGGATCGTGAGGTCCGCGCGAAATTTTTCGATCTGGCACGCGAGCTCGGTGAACTCGGCGCCTGGGTGCGGCTGCAATATGTCTACCCCTATCCGCATGTCGATGAGGTCATCGGCCTGATGAATCAAGGCAAGATACTCCCCTATCTCGATATTCCGTTTCAGCATGCGAGCCCTGAAGTCCTCAAGTCAATGAGGCGTCCGGCGGCGCAGGACAAGACGCTGGGGCGGATCAAGAAATGGCGGGGGGAATGCCCTGAACTGACGCTGCGCTCGACCTTCATCGTCGGCTTTCCGGGGGAAACCGATTCCGATTTCGCCGATCTGCTCGACTGGCTCGATGAAGCCGAGATCGATCGCGTCGGATGCTTCAAATATGAGCCGGTTGCGGGTGCTGCATCGAATGCCCTCGGCCGACCCGTGCCTGACGAGGTCAAACAGCAGCGCTGGGATGCACTGATGACGCGGCAGCAGAAGATTTCCGCGCGCCGGCTGAAGCGGAAGGTCGGCACGAGGCAGCAGGTCATCATCGACGAGGTCGGTCCGACCGTGTCGAAGGGCCGATCCAAAGCCGACGCGCCTGAGATCGATGGCAGGGTCTATCTTTCAAGCCGGCGTCCGCTGCGTGTCGGTGAGATCGTCACCGCGAAAATCGAGCGCGCGGACCCATACGATCTGCATGGCAGCGTAGCGGGATTTTGATCGCCGTGTCCCGGCCCTGCGCTGCGTCGGGGGACACGCAGGCCTCACGGCTTCAGAATCACAGCACCGGTGGTCGCCCGGCTTTCCAGGTCGGTATGCGCCTTGGCCGCGTCCTTCAGCGCGTAGGCGTGGTTGATCGGCACATGTAGTTTGCCGTTGATCACCGCCGCAAACAGCGTATCGGCGCCCTCCAGCAGTTCCGAGCGCTTGCCGACATAGTCGTTCAGCTTGGGCCGCGTCGCAAACAGCGAGCCGTGATTGTTGAGCTCGGCAAGCGAGAACGGCGGCACCGGCCCCGATGCGTTGCCGAAGCTGACGAACAATCCGCGCGGCTTTATGCACGACAGCGAGCCGGGGAATGTTGTCTTGCCGACGCCATCATAGACCACGTCGCATAGTTCATTGCGGCTGATCTGTTTTACCCGCGCGACAAAATCCTCGTCGTTGTAGAGGATGACGTGATCGCAGCCATTCGCCAGTGCCAGATCGGCCTTGGCCTTCGAACCGACCGTGCCGATCACATGCGCGCCGAGCGCCTTGGCCCACTGGCACGCCAACAGTCCGATGCCGCCGGCCGCCGCGTGGATCAGGACCCGATGTCCGGGCTCGACCTTGAAGGTCTTGTGCAGCAGGTACCACACCGTCAGCCCCTTCAGCATCAGCACCGCGCCCTGCTCGTAGGTGATGTGGTCGGGCAGTTTTACCAGCTTGTCGGCGGGGATGTTCCGCTCGGTGGCGTAACCGCCGAGACTGAAATAATAGGCGCCGCGGTCGCCGGGATGAAAATTGGTCACGCCCGGACCGACCGCCAAAACTTCGCCGGAGGCTTCGTTACCGGCGATGAAGGGCAGCGACGGCGCCTTGTAGAGGCCGGTGCGGAAGTACACGTCGATGAAGTTCAGGCCGACGGCGTGCTGCCGGATGCGAACCTCGCCGGGTCCCGGCGCCGGCACGTCCACGGTCTCATAGGTCAGGACTTCCGGTCCGCCGACCTGATGGACGCGCACAGCCTTGGTCATGGCTTATTCTCCCTGCGATGTTCTTGGGGCCAAGCGATAGCCATTGAGGCAGGGTTGTCAACTCCGGCCATGGCCGCACGGCGATCAGACCGCCTTGTTGCGGTTGCGTTTGGCCAGCACATTGAACAACTCCACGGCCGCCGCGAACAAGATGGCGAAGTAGATATAGCCGCGCGGGATGTGGAACTGGAATCCGTCGGCCACCAGGGCAACCCCGATCAGCACCAGAAACGCCAGTGCCAGCATCTTGGTGGTCGGATGATCGGCCACGAATTTCGCCACCGGGCCGGACGATACATACATGACGACGCAGGCAATGATCACGGCGGCGATCATGATTTCGAGATCCTGCGCCATTCCGATCGCGGTGATGATCGAATCCAGCGAGAATACCATGTCGATAATGATGATCTGCACGATCACCAAGAAGAACGCGCTGGGGTGCGGCGCGTTATCGGCCTCCCCGTCGCGCGCTTCGACCTCGGCGTGAATTTCGTGCGTCGCCTTGCCGATCAGGAACAGCCCGCCGCCGATCAGGATGATGTCGCGCCACGACAGCGCGACGCTTGTCACGGTGATGACCGGCGCGGTCAACCCGATCAGCCATACCAAAAGGCTGAGCAGCAGAATGCGGAACAGCAGCGCCAGTGCGAGGCCGATCTGCCGCGCGCGCGTTGCCTGCTTTTCGGGGATACGCGAGACGATGACCGACAGGAAGATCACGTTGTCGATGCCGAGAACGATCTCCAGCGCCGTCAAGGTCAATAACGCCGCCCAGGCCTCCGGGCTGGTCAAAAGCTCGATCATGGGCTGGCCGTCTTCATCAGGCGGATCATCGCATCGCTAGCCACCACATAAACGGCGATCGCGCACAGCGCGAGGGTTATCAGCGGGTCGACGTTGAAATCGTACACCAGCGTGGCGACCGCGAGCACCGCCCAGAGGCCGATCAGGGACAGCGTCAGGCCGCGCAGGCGCACGACCCGAACCGGGTGAATGACCTTGAACGGCACGAAGGTGAGTACGAGCAATACGGCGACGGCGAAACTCGAAAGCGCCGGCGGCAAGCGCAGCAGGAACAGATAGAACGCCACCGCATTCCACAGCGCAGGAAACCCGCGAAAATGATTGTCAGGCGTCTTCATGCGGCGGTCGGCAAAATACAGCGCGCCGGTCACGACGATGCCGGCGCCCAGCAGCGGCGCTGCCAGCGGCAACAGCAGGCCGCTCGCCGTGATCGCATAGGCCGGTACGAACACATAGGTGACAAAATCCACCACCAGATCGAGTACCTCGCCGGACCAGTCCGGCTGCAGCCGCATCACATCGAGCCGGCGGGCGATCGGGCCGTCGATCGCGTCGACGATCAAAGCCAGACCAAGCCACGCAAACATCGCGGCCCAGTGCTCGCGCACGGCCTCGAGCAGCGCGATCAGCGCGATCCCCGCCCCCATCGCCGTGAAGACATGTACGGAGAACGCCGCGGCGCGCGCGGTCCGGGATGTTGACAACGAATCGCGTTCGCCCGACTGGTCCATTTGCCGGCAGTGCTATCAGGAATCACCCGCGATTGCACATCCGGACTTGCGGCGTTCCGCCGCGCGAATGGCCGGGAACAATTCGCCACCGAGCGCGGGGTTGAAAATATCGGGGCAAGCGTCAATTGTCTGTCGATGAGCAACGTATCTCCGGAACACCACGCCTGCGAGGTCGCGGTGATCGGCGGCGGTCCCGCCGGCCTCGCCGCGGCGGTCGCACTTGCCGAGACCGGCGCGAACGTTGCGATGGTCGCGCGCCGGGCGCCGTATGGCGATAACAGGACGACGGCTTTGCTCGGCGGCTCCGTCGACTTCCTGCAGCGGCTGGATGTCTGGCGCCGCTGCGAGGCCAAGGCGGCGGCGCTGCAGGTGATGCGGCTGGTCGACGATACCGGCCGCCTGATCCGCGCGCCCGAAGTGAAATTTTCTTGCCACGAGATCGGCCTCGACGCATTCGGCTACAACGTCGAAAACCGGGTGCTGATGAATGCCCTTGAGGAGCGCGCCGCCGAGCTTGCAAGCCTCATCCGGTTCGACGACGAGGCCGAGAACATCGATCCCGAGGATGCACAGACTGATATTCGCACCCGGCAGGGACAGTCGCTAACCGCGCGGCTGGTAGTCGGCGCCGACGGCCGGCATTCGCTGTGCCGCGAGGCCGCCGGGATCGACGTCAAGCGCCGCGATCTCAACCAGGCCGCGCTGACGTTCAACATCGCACACGCGCGGCCGCATCGGAATATCTCGACCGAATTTCATACTCCGCAGGGGCCATGTGTTTTCGTGCCGCTGCCAGGGGATCGCTGCAGCGTGGTGTGGGTCACGACCCCAAGCGAAGCCGGGCGGCTGATGGCGCTGAGTGATGATGAACTCTCGGAAGCCGCCGAGCGGCAATCGCATTCGATTTTCGGCCGTGTCCAGGTCGAGCCCGGACGTCACCTGTTCCCGCTCGCGATCGAGCAGCCGAGGCAATTCGCCAAACGGCGCATCGCGCTGGTCGGCGAAGCCGCGCATGTGCTGCCGCCGATCGGCGCACAGGGTCTCAACATGGGTCTGCGCGACGCCGCCGATATCGCGGAGATCGCGCGCCGGGCGATGCTGCAAGGCGAGGATCCCGGCTCGACTGCCGTATTGTCGCGCTTCAATTTGGCGCGGCGCACCGACGTCGCCAGTCGAACTTTCGCGATCGATCTGGCGAACCGTTCGTTGCTCTCGGATTTCCTGCCGATGCAAACATTGCGCGCGGCCGGATTGCATCTGATCGGCGCGATCGGGCCGCTTCGTCGCATCGCCATGCGCGAGGGACTGGCGCCGTCGTGGCGCCCGGCGCGAAATATTATTGAAACGCCAGCTGACCCGACTTGATCAGCCACATCACGCTGGTCAAGGTGACGACGGAAGCGAACGTCCCGATCAGCACCGCGACCGACGCCGGCTCGATCCATGTCTCGAATTGCCGGGCGATCACAAAAACATTAAGCGCCGGCGGCAGCGAGGCCATCAGCACCGCGGTCACCGCCCATTCCGGCGTGAACGGCCCAAGCAGCAACATCAGGGCGAACACGATCAACGGATGAAGCAGCAGCTTCACGGCGATCACGCCGGGCACCTCCCAGGGAATTCGGCCGAACGGCCGCAGCGCCACCGTGACCCCGAGTACGAACAAGGCTACCGGCGCCGCGGCGTTTTGCAGGAATGCCAGCGTGTTCATGATGGCGGCCGGAAATTCGAGATGCAGCGCTGCCGCGAGCGCGCCGGCACAAGCCGACATGATCAGCGGGTTCAACACGATCTGCCGGGCCACGACTCCAAACCCATGCAATAGCGAGGGGTGTTCGCGATCGGAGAGTTCGATCAACAGCGGCACAATCGAAAACAGAAAGATCGCGTCGCAGCAGAAGATCAGCGCGGTTGGCGCGGCCGCCTTCGCGCCCAGCACGGCCAGCGCCAGCCCCGGGCCCATGTAGCCGATATTTCCGAAAGCCCCCGCAAGACCCGCGAGCGTCGCTTCGCGGAACGACAGCCCTCCGAGCAACCGTCCCACAATCATGGCGAGGACGAAGGCGCTGGCGGTGCCGAGCGTGGTCGCGATCAGGAATGGCGGGTTGTTGAGTTCGGCGAACGGCGTCTTCGACATGATGCCGAACAGCAAAGCCGGCAGCGACACATACAGCAGGAAGAAGTTCATCCAGGCGAGCCCTGTTTCCGGCAGGGTTCTCGATTTGCCACAGGCAAAGCCTATGAAGATCACTCCGAAATAGGGCAGCGCCAGATTGAGGATATCGATCATGGGGGGAACGTCTATTTTCCTCGTTGCTTGCCCTCGAATCGGGCGCAAGGCGGGTCGGCAGCAGCGGGGGTTAATTCGTCGGTTGCCCCTAGCATCGGCCACAATCATGGTCTATTCGACGACTTATGACAAAAACGCGGACTGCCAAATTCCAGATCGGGCAGATCGTTCGCCACCGGATTTTTTCGTTCCGGGGCGTGATCTTCGATATCGATCCGGAATTCAACAACACCGAGGAATGGTGGCTCTCGATCCCTGAGGATGTCCGGCCCCACAAGGACCAGCCGTTCTATCATCTGCTCGCCGAGAATTCGGAATCCGAATATGTCGCCTATGTCTCGGAGCAAAACCTCCTCCCTGACGATTCCGGCGAGCCGATCCGGCATTCGCAGGTGGCCGAGATTTTCGTCAAGGACAAATCCGGCGGCTATCGGCCGCGCAATCCCTCGCTGAATTAGCGTTTGCGCCGGAGCCTTTACTCGACAAAAAGGCGCCCAGGAACCGGGCGCCTTTTTCGGTCGCGGGAAAGAGATTACTTCGCCGCCGGATTGGCCGCCGCACCGGCGGGTTGCTGCGCCTCGAGCTTGGCCCGCGCCTCGGCGGCGCGCTTCTGCAGCTCTTCCTGCAGCTTCTTCTGGGTTTCCTCGAAAACCTTCGGATCGGTTGGCGGGCCGTCATAGGCCTTGGCGAATTCCGCCAGCGGCAGCGGCAGCGTCAGCGGCGCACCGTTGGAGTTGATCGCCTGCACCACGAGGTTCTGGCCCTTTTTCAGGCTGGCGATCAGTTCCGGCGTCACGTCGTAGTCCGACATGCAGCCGTTCTGAAAACAAATCACATAAGGGGCCTGCTGCGGCGCATTGCTGTCGACGATGACGCGCGTTCCATGGACCAGCTGCATGCCGAGCGGGAGCGTAACGCGGAGGATCTTTTTCGGCTCGCCTTCCGGCTCGATGATCACGGCAGCAATCACCGGCTGGCCTGACTCGATGCGGCCATCCTTGCCGGTGAAGCAAACCTGCTTGGCGCCGGCATCCTGGCCCTTCAGGCAGAATTTGGTCCACGGGGCATAGATGAGCTGAACCTGGTCGGCGGGCGGCTGGGCTCCCGCGGCGGGGGCTGCGGGCGCCTGAGCGGCCGGAGCCGGGGCTGGTGCCGGAGCAGCCTTCGGCGCAGCCTTCGGGGCGGCCTTCGGCGCGGCCTTGGGCGCAGGCGCCGGCGCTCCTGGCGCTGGAGCGGGTGTCTGAGCGTTCGCGTCGGGCAGGAGGCATGCGGCGGTCAATGCGATGGCCGCCAGCAAGGCCAAAACCCGCCCGCGCAGCCAAGCCGGCGCGGCCAAGATACGGAAATTCATTGCCGAAAACCCTTTCTGAACGGTGGCATTCGAAACCGCGACCAAGGCGCCGACACCTGCCATTCGGGCGGCTGTCTCTGTGCCAAATGAGGCGGTTGCGTGACAGGTCGCGCTGCCATGGTCAATTGCACGCCTTCAATACAGCGGCGGGCGAAAAGATCAATGCCGACAACCGACTTAACGACCGCGGCATTGGTCTCAGCGTTAGCGGCTATGGTAAAATTCGTTGTGAACCAAGCCGAATCAGACCAGCGCGTTGTCCGGCGAAATTCAAGGCCGGCATGGGGCTGCGCATTTTGCCGGGTGATCTCCGCTATCGGCCTGTTACTGGGGGTCGCGGCCTGCCCCGCCTCCGCGCAGCCGAGCTACGCCATCGCAATGCATGGCGCCCCGGCTTTGCCGGCCGGTTTCTCCCATATGCCCTATGTCAATCCTGATGCGCCCAAGGGAGGCCGGCTGTTGCAGGGCCTGCTGGGCACTTTCGACAGCCTCAATCCCTTGATCGTCCGGGGTCTTGCCGTCCAGCAGATCCGCGGCTTCGTGATCGAAAGCCTGATGGCGCGCGGCAATGACGAGCCGTTCACGCTGTACGGCCTGCTCGCCAAAAGCATCGAAACCGACGATGCCAGATCCTACGTCACCTTTCGTCTCGATCCGAGGGCTCACTTCTCCGACGGCCAGCCGGTGCTGGTCGAGGACGTGCTGTTTTCGTGGGCCTTGCTGCGCGACAAGGGCCGTCCCAATCACCGCCTGTACTATTCGAAAGTGGCCAAGGCCGAAGCGCTGGATGCACGCACGGTGCGGTTCGATCTCGGCGGCGCCAACGACCGCGAATTGCCGCTGATTCTCGGCCTGATGCCGGTGTTGCCTAAACACGCCGTCGATGTCGCGACGTTTGAGGACACCTCGATGACGGCCCCGATCGGCTCGGGGCCTTATCGGGTAACCGCGGTCAGGCCCGGTGCAAGTCTGACGCTGGCCCGCAACCCGGACTATTGGGGCCGCGATCTGCCGGTCAACCGGGGCCTGTGGAATTTCGACGAGATCAGGCTCGATTTCTACCGCGAAGCCAATGGTGCATTCGAGGCGTTCAAGCGCGGCTTGTATGACTTCCGTGTCGAGACCGAGCCGCTGCGCTGGCACGACGGCTATGATTTTGCAGCCGCCCGCAACGGTGAGGTGCTTCGCGATGTCATCAAGACGGGCATGCCGCAGCCCTCGGAGTTTTTGGTGTTCAATACCCGGCGGCCGATGTTTGCCGATATTCGCGTTCGCCAGGCACTGACGTTGCTGTTCGATTTCGAATGGATCAACCGCAACTATTTTTTCGGGCTTTATGGACGTGCCGGTGGCTTCTTCGCCGGATCGGAATTGTCGGCTTACGCCAGAGCCGCGGACGAGCGCGAACGTGCGCTGCTGAAGCCCTACGGGTCTCATATACCAGCCGATATTCTCGACGGTACCTGGCGTCTTCCTGTCAGCGACGGTTCCGGCCGCGACCGCGCTACGCTCCGGAGCGCCCTGGCGCTGCTCGCGCAGGCCGGCTACGATCTCGACGGCAACGTATTGCGCCAGCGCGCGACGCGCACCGCCCTCGCCTTCGAAATCCTCGTGACCACCCGTGATCAGGAACGCATCGCGCTGGCGTTCCAGCGCGATCTCAAGCGTGCGGGTATCGAGGCCACTGTGCGCGCGGTTGATGGCGTGCAGTTCGATCAGCGGCGGCTCGCCTTCGATTTCGACATGATCCAGAACCGCTGGGATCAATCGCTCTCGCCCGGCAATGAACAGTCGTTCTATTGGGGAAGCGAGGCTGCCGACAATCAGGGCACCCGCAACTACATGGGCGTGAAGGATCCCGCCGTCGACGCCCTGATCGCGGCGATGCTGGAGGCGCGCGAGCACCCGGAATTCGTCTCCGCGGTGCGCGCGCTGGACCGCGCCTTGATCTCCGGATTCTACGCAATTCCGCTGTACAACGCGCAGGAACAATGGATCGCGCGCTGGAATCGGATAGAACGCCCCTTAATCACCGCGCTGTCGGGCTATCTACCGGAAACCTGGTGGCAAAAGCCGCAACCGTCTCAAAAGTGATCCTGTGATCCAGACCGCTGCACCGCCCACGCTCGACGGCTTGTTTCGCCGGCTGCTGGCGCGCCAGCCGGACGCGCTGGCGCTGGCCGATCCCCCCGACAACTCGCGTGTCACCGGCCAGTCGCCGCAGCGCCTGACATTCGCGCAGGCCGACCGGGCGATCGCCGCGCTGGCGGCGCATTTTGTCGAGGCCGGATTGCCGGCTAATTCGGTGATCGCGGTTCAACTGCCCAACACGGTTGAATTCGTCCTAACCGTGCTGGCCGCGCATCGCGCCGGACTCGTGGTGGCGCTGCTGCCGCAACTCTGGCGGCATGCGGAACTGACGGTGGCTCTCAACCGCACCGGCGCGCGGGCGGTTGTGACCATGAGCCGGATCGATGGCGTAAGCCATGCCGACCTCGCCATGAACGCCGCGGTCGAGGCGTTCTCCATCCGCCATGTCTGCGGCTTCGGCAATGATCTGCCGGAAGGCATGGCCTGCCTCGACGAGGTGATCGCCAATGCACCTGTAACCGTCCCCTCCGCGACGCAGGACGGCAGACGGGCGGCGATCATTTCCTTCGACGTCACGGCCGACGGATTTCGGGCGGTGCCGCGCACACATCTGCATCTAATTGCCGGTGGTCTCGCTGTTTTCCTCGAACGCGACGTTCCGCAGGGCGCGACCATCCTGTCCGCATTCGCGCCGCCGTCGTTTGCGGGCATTGCCTCGTCGTTGGTGATCTGGCTGCTGAGCGGCGGCGCGCTTATCCTGCATCATCCGTTCGATGCCGGGGTGCTGGAACGACAGATCAACGAACAGGCCTGCGACGTCCTCGTTATCCCCGCGCCATTGGCCTTGCGGCTGGCCGAGGCCGGGATGCTGTCGCGGATGCCGGCGCTGCGCCATGTGATCGGGCTCTGGCGCGCGCCGGAGCAGGTGGCTTCGTCGCCGGAATGGCCCGCCGAGCAGGCCGCGCTGACCGACGTCTATTTGTTTGGCGAGGCCGGTCTGTTTGCCATCGGCCGGACCGACGACGGCGCGCCGAACCCAATTCTGCCAGGGCCGCAGCGCGCGCGCCGGGACTCGGAGGATGCTTCTTCCGTCACCGGCCAAATCCTGCTGACGTCGAAGGGAACGCTGGCGCTGCGCGGACCGATGATTAACGTTGCCGCCTACGCAACCTCGGCACCTTCCGGCAATTCCCTGATTGCGCAGCCGCCTCTCGATCATGTCGATACCGGCTATGCCGCGCGGCTCGACCGCGGGACAAGTGGACTTTGCATCACCGCCCCGCCGTCGGGCATCATGGCTGTCGGCGGCTATCGCTTTCGCGCCCATGACCTGCAGGAATGGGCCAAGCGGCTCGGACAGGGCGCGCTGCTGACCGCATTGCCCGACCGGTTCAGCGGCTACCGCCTTGCCGGCCGTGCTCAGGACAATGCGCGCGCCCGCGAAGCGCTCTCAGAACTCGGCCTCAACCCATTGATGTCGGAAGCGTTTCGCGACCGGGCGACGACCGGCTGATCGCGACTTAAGGCGGGCATTGACGCGGCATTAAGGGCGGCGAACTAGGATTCGACCGCTCAATCGATCACATGCGCCCGAGATTTGAAATGTCCCAACGAGGCCCGATCCTTGTGGTGTCCTCCGGCGACCCGTCGTCCGTGGCGGATACGCTCTCGGAAATCGGAATGTTTCCGGTGATTGAGATCAGTTGTGCGGAGGCCGCGCATGCCATCGAACAGTTGCAGCCGGCTGCCGTGCTGGTGTCCGGCGATGCCGCACCGGATTTTGCGGCCCTTGCAGCGCAAGTCGCGGATATCCAGCCTTACGTCCCGCTTGTCGTCATCGATCCAACAGCGTCGTTGCCTAAAAGCGCGCTGCCGTTCGCGGTGACCGATGGCAGTTTTGAACGCCTGAACGGCCGCCTTAGCGCTGCGCTGCGGGTCCGTTCGCTGCATGTAACCGTGCTGCGCCGCACCGCCGATGATCCGGCCACACGACTAAAACTGAGCGACACCGACCCGGTTACGGATGCGACGGTGCTGCTGATCGGCCGCGGCGCAGCCTATCCTGCGCTTTCGGTGGCACTGGGCGAGCGAATGGGCGTGGTCGGCGCGCTCAGCATCGAGGCGGCGGCCAGGCATCTGCACGCGCGCGATTTTGACGGCATCGTGCTGGCCGAAGGTTTCAGCCCGCGCGTGGTCGATGCCTTCCTCACCGTGCTCGCCGAAGACGTCCGGTTCCGCAGCCTCCCTGTGATCGTGACGATGGACGGCCTGAGCCAGAGTTACGATCTGCCCAACCTTGAGCCCGTCGCCGGCGACCCCACGAAGGTCGCATCCAACGCCTTGCCGCTGATCCGCCAACACGCGTTCCAGAGCCGATTGAGCCGCGCGCTGAAGTCGATCGATGCCGGCGGGCTGCTCGATCCGCGAACCGGTCTGCTGACGCTCGAGGCATTCAATCGCGACTTTGCGACCGCCGTGGCTCAAACGCGGTCGCGCGGCGGTGGGTTGTCGGTGGCGCGGTTTTCGTATCCCGCGGGTCATCAGCGCGCGCAACTCGATGGCGCGCGGATCATCAGCCGCCTGATGCGGCAGATGGATTTTGGCGCGGTGCAGGGCGATGGTTCGATCGTCCTGGTGTTCGCCGAGACGGATTTGCGCAACGCGCATATGATCGCGCGGCGGCTGTCCAGCGTGATGAAACATACCATCAACACCAGCCGCGAATCGCGCGCCGAGCCCGACGTGACCGTAGCGACACTGCTGGCCACCGATTCGGCGAACTCGATCCTGACGCGGTTGACCGAGCAGGCTTGCCGCGCTGCCTCGTAACAAATGAGCCACGTTCCCCGGATGCTGTGCAACGCAGCCTAGGCGGCCTTCCGGTCCTCGGCGAGATTGGCGAGCTGCCGCAGGATTTCCGTGGCGCCTGTCAGCCGCTCTTCCGGCGTTTCCCAATCCTGGAAAAACACCACTTTCATGTCGGGCCGGACCCTCGCGGCCTTGCCGTGCTGGCGGATGAAATAGACCAGGCGATCCGGCTGCGCGAATTTGTTGTCGCGAAAACTGATGACCGCGCCCTTCGGGCCCGCATCGACCTTTTCCACATTGGCTCTACGGCAGTAACCCTTGATCGCCGCGATCTTGAACAGATAGCGCACCTCGTCCGGCAGCACGCCAAAGCGATCGCGCATTTCGGCGGCGAAATTGTCGATCTCATCGTCGGTATCGAGGTCGGCGAGACGCCGGTAGAGTGACAGCCGCACCGAAAGATCTGCGACATAATCCTCCGGAATCATCACCGGCATGCCGACCGTGATCTGCGGCGACCAGCGGTCCGCCGCGGGCTCCGTCACACCGGCCTTGAGGTTGAGGATCGCCTCTTCCAGCATCGATTGATATAGCTCGAAGCCGACTTCCTTGATGTGGCCGGACTGCTCTTCGCCAAGCAGGTTGCCGGCGCCGCGGATATCCAGATCGTGCGAGGCGAGCTGGAACCCGGCGCCGAGGGTTTCCAGCGACTGCAGCACCTTCAACCGCCGCTCGGCCTGGGCCGTGATCTTCTGCTGCGCCGGCAGCGTGAACAACGCATACGCCCGCAGTTTTGAGCGCCCTACCCGGCCGCGCAACTGATAGAGCTGCGCGAGGCCGAACATGTCGGCGCGGTGCACGATCAGCGTATTGGCGGTTGGAATATCGAGGCCGGATTCGATGATGGTGGTCGACAGCAGGATGTCGTATTTGCCGTCGTAGAACGCCGACATGATGTCCTCGATCACCGTCGGCGCCATCTGGCCATGGGCGACCGCGACTTTCATTTCCGGCACGTGCTTGTCGAGGAAATCCTTGACGCCCGCGAGATCCTCGATGCGCGGCGCCACATAGAATGCCTGGCCGCCGCGATAGCGCTCGCGCAACAGCGCTTCGCGGATCATCAGCGGATCATGCGGCGCTACGAAGGTGCGCACCGCCAGACGATCGATCGGGGGTGAGGCGATGATCGACAGATCGCGCACGCCCGTCAGCGCCAGTTGCAGCGTACGCGGAATCGGTGTCGCGCTGAGCGTCAGCACATGGACCTCGGCGCGAAGCTGCTTCAGCCGCTCCTTGTGCGAGACGCCGAAATGCTGCTCCTCGTCGACGATCAGCAGGCCGAGATCCCTGAACTTGATCGACTTGCCGAGCAATGCGTGGGTGCCGACCACGATATCGACCGCACCCTCGGCGATGCCTTTCTTCACTTGCGTCAATTCCTTCGGCGCGATCAGCCGCGAAGCCTGGGCGACCTTTACCGGAAAGCCGCGAAACCGCTCGGTGAAGGTTTTTGCGTGCTGCCGCGCGAGCAGCGTGGTCGGCACCACCACCGCGACCTGCTTGCCGTCGAGCGCGGCCGCAAAGGTTGCCCGCAGCGCGACCTCGGTCTTGCCAAAACCGACGTCGCCGCAGATCAGCCGGTCCATCGGCCGGCCGCTTTCGAGGTCTTTCAGTGTGGCGTTGATCGCGCCGAGCTGGTCTTCGGTCTCCTCGTAGGGGAAGCGTGCGCAGAACTCGTCGTAGATATGCGGCTGCACCGGGAATTTCGGCGCCTCATGCAGATGCCGCTCGGCGGCGATCTTGATCAGCTCGCCCGCGATCTCGCGGATGCGGTTCTTGAGCTTCGCCTTGCGCGCCTGCCAGCCGCTGCCGCCCAAGCGATCGAGCTCGACATTGGCGTGGTCGGAGCCATAGCGCGACAGCAGTTCGATATTCTCGACGGGGAGAAACAGTTTCGTCTCGGCGGCATAGTGCAGTTCGAGGCAGTCATGCGGGGCGCCGGCGACCTCCAGCGTCTGCAGGCCGACGAAGCGGCCGATGCCGTGCTCGACGTGGACCACGAGGTCACCCGCGGCGAGGCTGGTGACTTCGGAAATAAAATTGTCGAGCTTGCGGGATGCTTTGCGCGGCCGCACCAGGCGGTCGCCGAGAATATCCTGCTCGGTGATGACCGCGATATCCTCGGTCTCGAAGCCGGATTCCATGCCGACCACCGCCAGCATCGCCTCGTTGCGCGGGGTGGCCTGTACCGTGCGCCAGGCATTGACGCTGGTGAGGTTGAGGAGCTTGTGATCTTTCAGCATGCTGGCCATGCGGTCGCGCGAGCCTTCGCTCCACAGCGCGATCACCACCTTCTTGCGCTGGGCCTGCAGCGCCTGCACGTGGGCGACCACGGCCTCGAACACGTTGACCGAGCTATCGGCGCGTTCCGGCGTGAAATTGCGGCCCTGCCGCGCGCCGGCATCGACCACGCCGGCCTTGTCCTCGGGCACCGCGAACGGCGTCAGCCGCGCCAGCGCGGCCCCGTCTAGACGCTTGGTCCATTCGTCCCCGGTGAGATAAAGGCGGTCGGGCGGCAGCGGCTTGTAGACCGCGCCGCCACCGGGATGTTCCATCGCCTCGCGGCGCGCCTCGTAATAATCGGCGATCTGCTTGAGCCGCTCGCGTGCGGCGTCTTCGCTTTGCGGCTCGATCGCGATCGGCGCGTCGTCCAGGTAATCGAACAGCGTGTCCATCCGCTCCTGGAACAGCGGCAGCCAGTGCTCCATGCCGGGATGGCGGCGGCCTTCGCTGACCGCCTCGTACAGCGGATCGTCGCGCTCCGGCGCGCCAAAGGCTGCGACATAGCCCATGCGGAATCGCCGGATCGTCTCGGTGACCAGCTGGAATTCCGAGATCGGCACCAGATCGAGCGAGCGCATGTCGAAATGCGTGCGCTGGGTTTCGGCGTCGAAACTGCGGATCGATTCCAGGCTGTCGCCGAAGAAATCGAACCGCACCGGCTGGTCCAGCCCCGCCGGAAACAGGTCGAGAATGCCGCCTCGCACCGCGTATTCGCCGGGCTCGCGCACCGTGGAGGAGCGGTTGTAGCCATTGTGCTCCAGCCAGGCGACGATGCTGTCCATCGGCACGACATTGCCGGGCGCCACCGACAGCGCTTGCGCTGCGATCGCGCCGCGGGCCGGCACCCGCTGCAGAATCGCGTTGACCGTGGTCAACACGATCAGCGGCTTGTCGCTGCCCTGCAGCCGCGCCAGTCTCGCAAGCGTGGTCAGCCGTTGCGCCAGAATGCCGCCGTGCGGCGACACGCGGTCATAGGGTTGGCAATCCCAGGCGGGGAATTGCATCACAGCGAGGTCGGGGCCGAAAAACTCCAGCGCACGGGCCAGTTGCTGCATGCGCGGGCCGTCGCGGCAGACCACCGCGAGGCTGACGGCGGGCGCCTTCGGCCGCGCCGCGACGGCGCGCGCGAGGTCGGAGACGACCAGGCCTTCCGCGCCCTCCGCGACATTGGCGAGCGTCAACGTGCTTCCGGGGCCAAGCAGTTCCGCGGGCGATCGGGTCGGCGATTTCATGCGCCGTGATCCGTGCGGAACGATTTGAGGCGATCGAACAGTTTGGTCCGGTGTTCCGGCGCCGGCAACGCATCGCTGCTCAGCGCAGCATACAGATCGGGATCGGGCACCTCGATCAGGCGTTCGAGGTCGGTCAATTCGGTGTCGGTAAGGTCGGCGATGGCGGCGTCGGCAAAGCGGCCGAGAAGGAGGTCCATCTCGCGGGTGCCGCGATGCCAGCAGCGAAACAATAGCCGCTTGCGGCGGTCATCGAGGCCCTCGCTCGATCGTGTCGATCCGGTCATTTCAGGTTCCAATCCAAACGCCAAAAGCCCGGACGTGCCGGGCGGGGTTGATATAACGATGGCGGTCCTGATTGTCAGCCCTGTGATCCGCGTATTCTCAACTCTCCCGTCATTGCCGGGCTTGACCCGGCAATCCATCCTCTTCGAGAACGGGATGGATATGCGGGCCTTCGCCTCGCCGAAGGGGGCTTCGGCCCCGCAGGCGGGTCAAACCCGCGTATGACGCCGTGCGTGTGGTCCCACTCGTGCATCTCATCGCGCTCTTTCATGCAGCCAAGCGTCATCGCCGCCCACAAATCCCCTCGCGTGAGTGGTGGGTTCAGTGAACCTCCCTCGAACAGAAGAGAGGGAGGCGGAACGCCGAAAGGCGCACTTGGTAACGGCCGCGGCTTGATCTCCGGATTGCCGAAGATCAGAGGCACACGGCAACGCCTTTCAGCGTCCCGCCGCGGCGTCTTAAAACCTTGGTCCGCGCTTCCGGGGACGTGGCAACGTGATTATATTCCTCAATCAACTACACCCCGTCATTCCGGGGCGACGCGAAGCGGCGAGCCCGGAATCCATAACCACCGTCGAGTGTATGGATTCCGGGCCCGGGCCAAGAGGCCCGTCCCGGAATGACGGGGTGAGAGATATGCGCAGTTTTGGACGACGTAAAACGATAAAGATGGATGCACGGCATAAACCCGGGCATGACGGCGGGGAACGGTCTTAGGTTTCCCGATGCGCCCTGCTCTGCTCAACCCCCTGTTTGCGCCGGTCACCAGCCTGTCCGGCGTCGGACCGAAGCAGGACAAGCTGCTCCGTTACCTGCTCGGCCGCGATGAGACGCCGCGGCTGGTCGATTTGCTGCTGCATCTGCCGGCGAGCGTGATCGATCGACGCGCGCGGCCAAAAATCGCTGATGCGGTTCCCGGCACGATTGTCACCCTTGAAGTCACGGTCGACCGGCATCGTCCCACACCGGGTCGCAACTCGCGTGCGCCGCATCTCGTCTATGCCAGCGACGACACCTCGACGGTGGTGCTGACCTATTTCCGCGCCCAGCCCGGCTATGTGGAAAAGCTGCTGCCGGTCGGCGCCAGGCGTTACGTCTCCGGCACGCTGCAGCTGTTCGATGGCATGCCGCAGATCGTGCATCCCGATCGCGTGCTGGACGAGGAAAGTTTTTCAAAACTTTCCGGCATCGATCCGGTCTACCCCCTCACGGAAGGACTGGCGCTTGGCTCGCTGCGCCGCGCCATCGCGCAGGCGCTGCAGAAATTGCCGGAGCTGCCGGAGTGGATCAGCCCCGAGGTGATCAAGCGCTGCAAGTTTCCGCCGATCGCCGAAGCGCTGAACCGCGTGCATCTACCGATCGAATTGACCGACAGCCTGCCCGATGGCCCGTTCTGGTCGCGGCTGGCGTTCGATGAACTGCTGGCAGGCCAGCTGGCGCTGGCGCTGGTCCGCGCGCAATTGCGCCGTCCTGCCGGCGACCGCAACTCCGGCGACGGCCACCTGCGCAAGAAGGTCATCGACGCGCTGCCCTATTCGCTGACGCCGTCGCAGCAGCAGGCCGCCGCCGCGATCACCGAGGATCTGCGCCAGCCGGTGCGGATGCTGCGGCTGCTGCAGGGCGACGTCGGCTCCGGCAAGACCGTGGTGGCGCTGCTGGCCGCCGCCGCCGTCGCCGAGGTCGGCAAGCAGGCCGCGCTGATGGCGCCGACCGAGATTCTCGCGCGCCAGCACATCAAGACCATCACGCCGCTGGCCGAACGCGCCGGGCTTCGGGTCGCGATCCTGACCGGGCGCGAAAAGGGCAAGGAGCGCCGCGAACTGCTGGCGCGGCTTGCGGCCGGCGAGATCGATCTGTTGGTCGGCACCCACGCGCTGATCCAGGACGAGGTGATTTTCAGGGCGCTGGCGCTCGCGGTTGTCGACGAGCAGCACCGTTTTGGGGTGCGCGAGCGGCTGGCACTCACCGCCAAGGGCGAGGCGGTCGACGTGCTGGTGCTGAGCGCCACGCCGATCCCGCGCACGCTGGTGCTGACTTACTTTGGCGATATGGATGTTTCGGAGCTGCGGGAAAAACCCGCAGGACGCCAGCCGATCGACACCCGCGCGGTGCCGAACAGCCGCATCAGCGAAGTGGTGGACGCGGTCGGCCGCGCATTGAAGGCCGGCAAGCTGGTGTACTGGATCTGTCCGCTGGTGGAGGAATCGGAAGCCGAGGGCACCGAACATCTTACCGACGCAACAAAACGGTTCGAAAGCCTGCAAAAACGCTTCGGCGACCGCGTCGGCCTGGTGCACGGCCAGATGAAGGGCGCGGAAAAAGACGCTGCCATGGCGCAGTTCGCGGCGGGCGACATCGGCCTTCTGGTCGCGACCACCGTGGTCGAGGTCGGCGTCGACGTCCCCGCCGCCACCATCATGGTGATCGAAAACGCCGAGCGTTTTGGGCTGGCGCAATTGCATCAGCTGCGCGGCCGGATCGGCCGGGGCTCGGAGGCGTCGACCTGCCTGCTGCTCTACAAGGAGCCGCTCAACGAGATGTCCACCGCGCGGCTCAAGGTCATTCGTGAAACCACCGACGGCTTTCGTATTGCCGAGGAAGATTTGCGGCTGCGCGGCGAAGGCGACGTGCTCGGCGTCCGGCAGAGCGGCCTCCCCGGATACCGCATTGCGCGCTCCGATGTGCATGGACAGTTGATCGCGCAGGCCCGCGACGAGGCGCTGCGCATCTTAAAGAGCAATCCGAAGCTGACCGGGCCGCGCGGCGAGGCGCTGCGCTGCCTGCTCTATCTGTTCGAGCGGGATGAGGCGATTCCGTTGATTGGGGCGGGATGAACCGAGCCGTCGTCATCGGGCGAAGCCGGGCGGCCGACGGCGTGAAGTATGACGAAAATGAGTGACCTGAACCTCATCGCCAGCGACCGTGTAGAAAATGAAATAACGCAGATGGGGAGCGATAACTACGCGTGCGTCTGGTTCGTCCGTTTCTCTTCCCTGAAGCGGATTGTCGGCCAGCTGCCGTGAACGTTCGATAAGACGAGCGATAACACGCGAGGCAATAACTGGGCTGTCCTAACTGATGTAGTCGTGAATTCGAGCGAGATCGCGTTGCGCGTTTCGGGTAAAACGAACTTTCATACCCGGTAGGGTAAGCGATAAAACTCGTCCATCTCCTCGTCAGGCACAAAATCTCCTCGGCGCGCAGCGTCCATTCCGGCGCGCACCGCATTTCTCTCTTCCTCAGACAATCTGTACACGCCACTGCGACGCGATTCGATTTCCCGCGCGACGTCTGCAAGTTCTTCCTGATCCTCTTCCGGCCAAGTCTGAACCCGCTCTAGCAATGTTTTTGTTCCAGGACTCATGCGGCTAAATATAGCATGGCGTTGCCATAGCGCCACTTCCCGAAAAGAGCATTGCAGTAAAACTTCACTCCACCTTCGCCGGCACCGGCTTCAGCGTCGACGCATTCGCCGCCCGCGCCGCGTTCGCCGTCTCCGCGAGCGCCGCGATCTTTTTCTGCGGATCGGAACCGGGCTGCACCACGCCGCAGGACATGATCAGGGTCGCGGCATCCTCCGCGCTCATCTCGATTTCGATCAGCCTGCTTTTTGGCACATAGAAGAAAAATCCGGTGGTGGGATTCGGCGCACAAGGCAGAAATACCGAGATGTGTTCTTCCTGGCCTGGAAGGCCCGCCACGACCTCCAGGCTTGGTGGCTGCGAGATCAGCACGATCGACCACATGCCGGGCGATGGATATTCGACCAGCCCAACCCGGCGGAAGCTCGACCCCTGCCCGGAGAACAGGGTCTCAAATACCTGTTTCAACCCGCGATAAATCGCGCGCACGACCGGCATCCGCCCCAGCAGCTTTTCGCCGAGATCGACCAGCGTCCGGCCGATCAGGTTCGCGGTCAGGAAACCGAGCAGCGTCAGCGCGACGACGGCGACGATCAGCCCCGAGCCGGGCAGGCCGAACGGCAAATAGGTTTCCGGCCGGTAGGCGGTGGGAACGAACGGCCGCACCAGGCCATCGACCCAGGTCACGAACCACCAGGTCAGGTAAAAAGTGATCGCGATCGGGCCTGCGACAATCAGGCCGGTCAGGAAATAGTTGCGAAAACGGGCCATGAAGCCGCGCGGAGCGTCCGGCGGCAGCTCACCTGGTGGAGGCATTAACGGCGGCAAGTCGTTGCGGTTCATCGGGATTCCGGGTCAAAGGCGGCGGCGCAGAATGCCAGCTAAGGCGTTCTAGCAGACTTTTGACGACTCGGCATGACGAACGGGGTTAGATCGTGGGTCTATTCGACGGTGACCGACTTTGCCAGGTTGCGCGGCTGATCGACGTCCGTCCCCATGATGACGGCGGTATGATAGGCCAGCAGCTGCACCGGGATGGCGTAGACCATGGGCGAAAACGTCGCGGCCATGTCGGGCATCACGATGGTCACCAGCGATTCAACGGTCGCTTCCGCTGCGCCCTTGGCATCCGTCATCAGGATGATGTTGCCGCCGCGGGCGGCGACTTCCTGCATGTTGGAGACGGTCTTTTCGAATACGCGGTCATACGGCGCGATCACCACCACCGGCATGTTCTCGTCGATCAAGGCGATCGGCCCGTGCTTGAGTTCTCCGGCGGCGTAGCCTTCGGCGTGGATGTAGGAAATTTCCTTCAGCTTCAGCGCGCCTTCCAGCGCCAGCGGATAGCTGGTGCCGCGGCCGAGATAGAGCACGTCCCTGGATTTGGCGACCTCGCGCGCGAGCTTCTCGATCTGCACTTCGGTTGATAGCGCTGCCGCCATCAGGCGGGGGATTTCCACGAGGCCATGGACCAGCTTAGCCTCGTCCGCGTCGGACAGTTCGCCGCGCGCGGTGCCGGCGGCGACCGCAAGCGCGGCCAGCACCATCAACTGGCAGGTAAATGCCTTGGTCGAGGCGACGCCGATCTCCGGCCCCGCCAGCGTCGGCAGTACCGTCTCGCTTTCGCGCGCAATCGTCGAGGTCGGCACGTTGACCACCGAAAGCGTATGCAGCCCCTGCTCCTTGGCGTAGCGCAGCGCCGCCAGCGTGTCGGCGGTCTCCCCGGATTGCGAAATGAAGATGCCGAGGTCGCCCTTGCGCAGCGGCGCCTCGCGGTAGCGGAATTCCGAGGCGACATCGAGCTCGACCGGCAGCCGGCTCAAGCGCTCGAACCAGTATTTTGCTACGTAACCGGCATAGCTGGCAGTGCCGCAGGCGGTGATCGAGATGCGCTGGATGTCGCGAAAATCGAACGGCAGGCTGACCGGCAGCGATACGCGGTCGGTCGCCATGTCGACATAACGCGCCAGCGTGTGGCCGGCCACTTCGGGTTGCTCGTGAATTTCCTTGGCCATGAAATGGCGGTAGTTCGCCTTGTCGACCAGCGACGTCGAGGCGCTGTGCCGGATGGCGTCGCGATGAACCGCCTCGTTGTTCCTGTCGTAGATGGTAGCGCCGCTGCGGGTCAGCACCGCCCAATCGCCATCCTCCAGATAGCTGATCATGTCGGTAAACGGCCCCAGCGCGATCGCGTCCGAGCCGAGATACATCTCGCCCTCGCCGTGGCCGACCGCAAGCGGCGGACCGTTGCGCGCGCCGATCAGCAGGTTGTCGTCGCCGGCAAAAATGAATCCGAGCGCGAAAGCGCCGCGCAACCGGGACAGCGTGTTTCGGACGGCATCCACCGGCTTCAATCCATCGGCGAGAAAGCCGTCGACCAGATGCAGCACGGTTTCGGTATCGGTTTCGGTTGAAAACACCGCCCCCTTTTGCTCCAGCTCTTCACGCAACTCCCGGAAATTCTCGATAATGCCGTTATGCACCACCGCGACGCGGGCCGTCGCGTGCGGATGAGCGTTGTTCTCCGTCGGCCTGCCGTGGGTAGCCCACCGCGTGTGGCCGATGCCGGTGTGACCGTTGAGCGGCTCGGTTCTGAGCCGGGCTTCGAGATTCTTGAGCTTGCCTTCGGCGCGGCGGCGTTCGAGATGCGCGCCTTCCAGCGTCGCGACGCCCGACGAATCGTAGCCGCGATATTCCAGTCGCTTGAGCGAATCGACCAGTTCTTCCGCGACCGGGCCGCGTCCCAAAATCCCGACAATGCCGCACATGCGGATCAAACACTCCAAATCGACGAAAATCGCCTGAACGGGCGCAGGTTCCTCTTAACGAGAAATGCCGAACTCCTGATACTCAATAATTATTGCGGATTGCGACAGTGTTAAGCGGCAGGCTTAATTAACCGTTCATCAACGTTTCTGCTCAACGCTTGTCGGCCCGGAGGCGAAAGCCATGGCGGACGCAAAGGATCGCAAAGGCGGCGGCGGGAGCTTTTCTGCTTCCTCGCAAACGCGGCCGGAGCGGACCAAGCTGGCGCACTGGCCACCACCATTCCGCAGTGGGCAGTCGCAGCCGAAAATCATCCGGCATCAGCCCGGCGAAACGCCGAAGCTGGGAAAAGCCCGCGGCTGGCGCCTCACCCGCGCGCTATTTTCGGAATTCTCGGACGAGTGACCGTGCGAACGCGGTGAACGATAACTTCGACAGATCGCAGAGGCGATTGCCTACCACGCGTATCTCACGATGGCCTTGCCCGCGTAAGAGGTGGTGACGCTGGAGAATTCCCCTTCAAAAGTGCCGGCGAGCGAAAAGCCGTTGAGCCACTTCATCTCCGCCGAGGCGCTCACAAGCGCCGCGTCGCCGGCCTGGGCCGCGCCGTTGACGACGAAGCTCGCGCCGGGCAGCGCTTGAAACGTCGCGGCGATATTGCGGTCGGGGTTGAAGTTGTGCGCCCATGCGGCGCGGCTGCGCAGGGTCAGGATCGCTCCCTGCATCGCAAATGATTTGTCGCTGCGAAGTCCAAGTTCGAAGCGCGATGCGGTGACATCCCTGGCGGCATAATTCAGCGCAAACATGTTCGCATCCGTGAGCGCCTGCTCGGCATAGGCCGGCAGATCGAAGGTGGTGAATTGTCCGGCGGCATAGGGCGTAAGCCCCATTGCCATCCACGGCGTCACGAAGCGGTAGCCGCCTTCGAGGCGTCCGGAAAATGCGTTGGCATTGAACGCGGCGCGCAATTGACCGCCGCCGGCGGTGGTGACGGTGCGATCCGTGGTGACGTCCTGCCATCCATAGGCCAGCGCCGCGGAAATATACGCGGCCCCGCGGTGTGTCGGGCGAAGGCGCCGGCCTGGAATAGGTCCGAGCGTCCGGCGCCGAGGCCGTTGACGCTGAAAGTGGTGCCGCCGCCGGCCAGCGCAAAGCCCGCAATCGTGCGTGGCGAGAACAGATAGTCGGCGCCTACGGCTGTTCCGAACACGCGGCTGGTCGCGGTGTTCGAGCCCAGCGCCGCGTTGCCGTCGGTGGTCTGGGAACCGCCGAAGCCCGCCGCCCATACGCTCCAGCGTTGATCGAAAACGGTGTCGCGCATCGGCGCTTTGCTGGCGATCGCGGCGTAAGCCTCGCGCTCGCCTTTGCTGCGAGGCTTTCCCGTCGACGCGTAGGCGTTTGCATCGCTCTCGTCGGCGAATTGCGGCGCCCAAGCCGAGGGCGCGGCCGGCGCGCCGCGCCCTGCCACAAACGGATCGGTGAGAAGACCCAAAAACAGGTTCATCGCGTCAAAGCTCGTCTGCTGCGAAGCGGTGGCCAGTTCGCCGGAGGCCTGCGTCAGTCCTTGCGGCGTCAATGTCCCGAACACCGCCGGAATACCTCCGCTGGCGTTGAAGAAACTGGTCAGCGCATTGGCGACGTTCTGCTGGTTGACATTGAGGCCGCTGTATTTCGCGAGCGCGATATCGAGATTGAGAAACAACTCATTGGCGTCATAGCTCAGGCTCGCCTTGAAGCCGGCAGGAATATTGAGCGTGTTAAAGGTACCGAAGGTGCCGTTGACGCCGCCGGCGGCGGTCAGGATGGTGTACTGCTTCGCGACATAGCTGCCGGACAGGAATGCCGCTCCCACGCCGCCGTTCAACGAGGCCGTGCCGGTCACGCTGGCAAACGTCGATGTCGCGGGATTGAGTTGCACCAAGTACAGTGCGCCCGATTGAAACGCGAGATTGCCCGCCACCGTCATCGACGAGCCCGGCGTGCCGTTGCCGGGGACCAGGGTGCCACCGGCGGCGATGGTGGTATTGCCCACGGTGCCGGCGCCGGTCAGCACGGCGTTTACGGTCGTCAGCGACGAGGACGCAATCGAGCCTTCCACGTCGAGGATGGCGCCGTTCACGGTGGTGGTGCCGCCGTAGGTGTTGAAGCCCGACAGCGTCAGCGCGCCGTTCGACTGGATGACGGAGCCCGGGCCGGAGATGACATTCGACAGATTGGTCGGAACAGTCTCGCCCAAAGTAACGTTGCCGACCACGTGGATGTTGCCCGATAGGCTCGATCCGGCCTGTAAGGTCAGGTTGTTGGACCCGCCCGTAAAGTCGATGGCGTTGCCAAGCCCGCCCGAGATCGTGCCGCTATTGACGATGGAAAGTCCCGCGCCGGCGATTCCGGCGCCGCCCGCGCTGCCTTGACCGCCGTTGATCGTTCCGGTGTTGGTGATGGCAATCGGCCCGAGCGACGAGGCAAATATGCCGTTAATGCGTGCTGTGATCTGTCCCGAATTCAGGATCTGAATACTTGCGTTGCGCGGCTGGTTTGGATCGCCGGGATTGAAGGGAATGGCGGTGATCCCATTGCCAATACCGCCGCCGCCCTGGGTGCTGATAATCCCGCTATTGGTGATGACGAGGGACTTGATGGCCTGGGCATAGATGCCATCGCCTGCACTGATCATGCCGGTATTGGTGGCAAATGCGGTATCCCCTGCCCTTGTGTCGATGCCCGAACCGCCTGCGGAAATTGTCCCGCTGTTGAGGACGATCGTGTTGCCGCCGAAGTTATGGTTGGAGCCAGAGAAAACGCCAGTTCCAGCGGATGTTACATTGCCGGCATTGGTGACCATGACAGTCGCCGATCCGCCGGGACCGGGTCCGCCCGTCGCGTTAATACCAAATGCGATTCCCGCTATGTCCCCGGAACTCGTATTGGTCACGGTCGTACTGCCCACCGACGAACCGGCGAAAACGCCCACACCGGCACTGTTGACGGCGGTTGCGGCGACTCGACCATTGTTGACAACGGAAACATCACCATTGGCAAAACTGAATATTCCGTATCCGCCACTTTGGGGGGAGTTTATCGGCGCAGTTAAAAGGATGGCTCCGTTGTTCGTGACCCTGGACGTCGATTCGCCTCCGGCATCGATGCCATACAGAAATGCGGAAATCTGGCTGTTGCTCACTACCGTGGCTGCACTGCCGACAATGTTGGCCCCGCCTCCCGAACCAACGGCAATGCGAATACCTATGGCCTGCGGAGCGTTGATCTGGGTGCCTGCCGCCGTATTGACGGTTGCGTCGGTGGATGACGTCGATCCGGTGATCAGCACGCCGGCGTCGTTGCCTTGTGCGGTGATCGCGGTGCCGCTGACGACGTTGACGGTCAGCGGGCCCGATGCCGCATAGGCCACGCCGGAATTTATCGCTCCGGGACCGCAAGTTTCCGTTCCGCTGGAATTGCCGGGACTGCAAACCGTCGTCGCAGCGGCCGGGGTCGGGCCTGTCACCGTCCAAAGTATCACTGAAGCGGCGAGTGCGAGGCTAGGATTGCGTATTGAGCTGGGGCCTCGGGAATGACCGAACCTCCGCACGAATGCACGGAAACGCAGCCCGGAAATATCCCCATCGCGGCAAGCCATCGCCCGATCCCCCCAACGCCCAAGGTAGCGGAGATTGTCCGCTGGCGCCAACGGCAAGCGCGGGGGAGCTAACCGCTTTTCGGCTTCTTGTCGCGCGTCTTCATCTCGCGGTAGCGTGTTGCCCAACCCTCGCGCGTGGTCTGCGTGCTGCGCTCGACCGCCAGCGCATCGTCCGGCACGTCCTTGGTGATCACCGAACCCGAACCGATATAGGCGCCGTTGCCGATCTTCACCGGCGCCACCAGCGAGGAGTTGGAGCCGACGAAGGCGCCGGCGCCGATCGTGGTCTTGTGCTTGCCAAAACCGTCATAGTTGCAGGTGATGGTGCCGGCGCCGATGTTGGCGCCTGAGCCGATATGGGTGTCGCCGATGTAGGTCAGGTGATTGACCTTGACGCCGGCCTCAAGCACCGCGGCCTTGGTCTCGACGAAATTACCGATCCGCGCGCCCTCGCCGAGCGAGGTTCCCGGCCGCACCCGGGCGTAGGGACCAACCGAGGCATTTTTGCCGATACTTGCCTGCACGATGTGGGAGAAGGCATGGATCACGGCACCATCGGCGATACTAACGCCGGGGCCGATCACCACGAACGGCTCGATGGTCACATCCTTGCCGAACGTCGTATCGGCGGCGAGATAGACGGTATCCGGTGCGGTCATGCTCACGCCGGCATCGAGCGCCGCCTGGCGCAGCCGCGCCTGCATTACCGCTTCGGCTTCGGCGAGCTGGGTTTTGGTGTTGATCCCTCGCACTTCATCCTCGCTGGTTTCGATCACGGTGGCCTGCAATCCCATGTCCCTGACGATGGCAACCGCGTCGGGCAGATAATACTCGCCCTTGTTGTTGGCGTTGCCGATTTTTTCCAGAATTTCCAGCGCGCGACGCCCGTCGAAGGCCATCACGCCGGCATTGCACAGGGTGATGGCCTTTTCCTCAAGGCTGGCGTCGGCCTGTTCGCGGATCGCAACCAGCCGGTCGCCTTCGACCAGCAGCCGGCCATAGCCGGTCGGATCGGCGGCGCGAAAGCCGAGCACCGTCAGCGCCGCGCCGTCCTTCAAAGGCGCCCGCATCCGCTGCAGCGTGTCGGCTGAGATCAGTGGCGTATCGCCGAATACAACCAGCAGATCGTCGGCGCCGCGCTTGATCGCATCCCGGGCCGCGAGAACCGCATGCGCGGTGCCAAGGCGTTCGCGCTGAACAAATGTCATTGCGTCCGGCCGCGCGTGCGCAACTTCCTCGGCGACGCCCTGATGATCTGGTCCTATCACCACGGCAAGCGATGCGTCCGCGCCATTCGGAACGGCGCGAAGCACATGCGCCAGCAGCGATTGACCCGCCACCGGATGCAGGACTTTCGGCGTCGAGGAGCGCATGCGCGTGCCCTCGCCTGCCGCGAGCACGATGGTGAGGCTGGTCCTGCCGGTCATCCCGATCCTTTGAATGCTGTGACGCAAATCGTCTTTTGCCGTCATTCCGGGGCGCTCGCCAACGGGTCCGGCCTGCGGCCGGCCCGATGACAGGCTCCGCGAGCGAACCCGGAATCCAGAAGTTTTGCAGGGTTTCTGGATTCCGGGTTCGCGCTGACGCGCGCCCCGGAATGACGGAGAGCGCGGGCCGCGCCGCCGCCGTCATAAGCGTTTTCAACCGGAGAGCAAACCCATTCGCCAGCGGAAAGCGGCTGGGATCAAGACCCGGTGCGGTTTCCTGATAATGTTTGGCGTGTGATTCGCTGCAGGGTCCGGGGAGGGCCGAAGACGTCGCATGGCAAAAGATCGCGACAATCCGCCTGACGGTTTCAGCGACGGTTCCGGCGGCTGGCCGAGCAGTTTTCTGGCCGAGGAGGACGATCTGGACCGGCGTTCGCTGTGGCGGCTGGGGTCATGGGGAGTCGGCTCGGTCGCAGCGGTGGTGGTTGCGGTGATGGCCAGCCAGTCGTCGATCGGCGTGCGCCGCGACCAGATCGCATCCGCCGACCTCATTCGGCAGTCTCAGCAGATTCAGTCAGTCGCCAAGGAAAGCCAGACCGAGGCCCGGCGGCTGGCCTCCGCCATCGACACCCTGAATGGCGATCGCGACCGGCTGTACTCCCGCGTCACCGTCCTGGAACAGGGCCTCGACAGCGTTACCGGCTCGATCGCACGGCAAAACTCTGCCGATTCGCCGCAAACCGGCCCGTCGCTGTTAAGCGCGCTTGAGCAACCGGCCTTCCTGCCACCTCCGCCGGCCGCCGCGGCGCCCGCAACCACGCTGGCCGCTCTCACCGAGAAATCGCGCGACGCTGCCCCGCGTCAGCCGGAGCAAAACCCGGCAGCACCGGCCGCTTCAACCGCGTCAGCGGAACCAAAGCCACCCGCCGCGACGCCGGCAACCCCACTGATGCCGTCCAGATCGATGATGGCGCCTCCGGATCCGGCGGCGACGAAACTGACCGTGCCCGAGCATCCCCCTGAAATCATCACCGCGACGCCTGTGCCCGAGACCATGGCCTCGCTATCCGCGCCCGATCGGGCGGTATCGAATGCGACGCCGGAGATTGCCGCGCAGCGAACCGAATTCGGGGTCGATCTCGGCGGCGCCAATTCGATCGACGGTCTGCGCGCGTTGTGGCGCGGTCTCGTCAAATCTAACCCAGCGTCGGTAGCTTCGCTGCGGCCGATCATCGTTGTGAAGGAACGCAGCAACGGGCTCGGTTTGCAATTGCGGCTTGTCGCGGGCCCATTGAGCGACGCGGCGGCGGCTGCGAAGATCTGCGCGGCGCTGATCGAAAGCGAGCGCCCCTGTGAGACATCCGTATTCGACGGTCAGCGGCTCGCCGTCAGGGGTGACGATCCCGCTCCTGCGGCGCGGCCGCCACGCAAGCGGAGCGTCCTGAAACGGGTGAGCAACGAGGACCCGCCGCCGAAGCCCAAGAATCCGGCGCAATCCGCGAGCTTCGGCACGCGGTAGATTTTGGACTAATAACGTTATCATTTCAGTGTATTAAATCGAATTGTTAAGATAATACAAAATCTCTTTCCGTTGCACGAGACGACCGCCGCTTGTTCCCACGCGCGATCCCCATCATAGTTGCCGAATGAAAAAGGATCCGTTCCGGCTGACGCCTTACCAGGTGCAATGGCTGCTGATCGTCGGTTTCATGACCGTTGGTTATGCATTGTATCTGCGCTATCTCGCCATCGAGTTTTCGACCCTGGCATTGGCCTGCGACGCCGGTCTGCAAACCGTGCTGTGCAAGACGCGGCTTCTGGTGACCTATTTATTTCGCAATTCGGTATTCGGTATCGCCGCGCTGGTGATCGCGACCCTGCACGTCATCCGGCCCTCGATCGTGCTGTTGACCGCGGGCCTGGTCGCCGCCGGATTCGGTATCGTGCTTTACAATATCGGACTTTCCGGAGTGGCGGTCGGGCTGCTTATTTTGGGATTTGCGCGCCCCGCGCCTGCCACAGCGTAACGCCCAGCAGAAGATATAGCGCGCAAGTCCACAGCGACTGCCAGTTGTCCGGCCCCTCGCTGACGGCGGTGTAGAGCGCCGCCCCGACCAGCAATCCTGCAAAGCTGGCTTCCGCAATCGGGCGGGTCCCGCTTTGCGGGCGGTTGAGCACCAGGATCCAGAAAGGCAGCACTGCCATGGTCAGCGCCGCGTAGGGGAAATCGCGGTAGCGCGGATCGAAGATGAACCCGAGCGCGGTCGCGGCAGCGATCACGGTGGTCACGATCAAGGTCAGTCCCAACGCCATTGTCAGAACCGATCGGGTCCTTGCCTCGCGCGGGCCGATCAGCTCGAGGAAGGTCGGCAGCGCGCGTCCGGACATCAAGGCGTTGGCCGCCAGCAACGGCGCGGCCATTGCCGCCGCGAGCAGCAAGCCCCATTGCAGCCAGCCGCCGAACCCGTAGCCCTCGTAGAACAGCTTGTCGGCCGCCACGCCGAGCAGGCTTCCCGCCGCGGTAGCCGATACCGCGACCCCGACCCAGGAAGGCAACCGCGGCGTCCACGGCCGCCGCCGCAACGTCAGGAGCGCGGCCCCGAACACCAGGATGCTCATCGCCATCCCGCATCCCATCTGCAGCTTCCAGAACGGGTAGTTGCTGATGGGCTCGCCGGGCGGATATTTCACCGCCCGCTGCATGGAATCGATCAGGCCCCAATATCCTCCCACCGTGCCCTCGAGCTGGCGCTTCCAGGGCTGGTCATAGGCTTCGATCAGATTGACCCGAAAACCCTCATTCTTCGCCAGTTCGAGAATTTCGGAAACGACGCGGGCCTGGTTCGCGCGCGAGGGCAGCGCGGCCTCGCGCATCCGCCCGGCGCTCGGCCATCCGGTCTCCCCGACCAGGATTTCCTTGGCCGGAAACGCAGCCGCCATCCGTTTGCGGATGGAATCGACGTGGGCGGCCGCGTATTTGGCGCGGATCGGAAAGTCCTCCCAATAGGGCAGGATATGGATGGTGACGAAATCGACCGCGTCGTAGATTTCCCGGTTACGCAGCCAGTACTCCCAGACGTCGGCGTAAGTCACGGGAACGGTGACCCGCGCCTTGACCGAGCGGATGGTTGCGGCGAGATCGGCCGTGGTCATCTCACCCCGCAGCAGCACTTCATTGCCGACCACAAGCGAGGTGATCACTCCGGGATATTCTTTGGTCAGGGCCACGGCCGTCGAAATCTGGGCAAGGTTCTTGAGGCGGTTGCTGCCGAGCCAGATACCCTGGATGACCTTGAGGCCAACTTTGGCGGCGAGCTCCGGAACGCGATCCAGACCATTCTCGATCGAATAGGTCCTGACGCAATTCGATATTTTGGCGAGCTGCTCGAGGTCGCGGGCGATCTGCTCGGGAGGGATTTGCGTGGTCGGCACCAGCGGTGTCTGGGCATCGCGGAACGGCGCGTAAGACACGCACAGGAGCTTGGCCGCGGGATCGATCGGCGCGCGCGTCAGCGTCACCGGGATGGCCAGCCACCACCACACCGCGGCAATCGTGCTCAGGGATACCAGGAGAAGCGCCAGCGGCGTGCGAAGGGAAATCGGTTCCGTCCTCCTAAGAGTCTGGCTCAAAATGATATCCATATTTTCAAGCTTTCGCGAGGCGTCTGACGAGGAAGCGGATGCTGGCGAGAAAGAACCAGGCCTCCTCGCTGGCGACGCTTCGTTCGAAGTCTCTGGC
>Ga0081539_10000079_pt1 | contig 223413 bp, 207 predicted proteins | sample TabmetS4T2R2_FD_71023 | JGI IMG/M metagenome (GOLD analysis project Ga0081539, IMG submission 71023) | Tabebuia heterophylla rhizosphere microbial communities from the University of Puerto Rico - S4T2R2 | ecosystem: Host-associated > Plants > Roots > Rhizosphere ... | reverse complement strand
TTTGCGGGAGCCGGTTGGCGGTAGTCGGTTGGCGGGAGCCGGTTGGCGGGAGCCGGTTGGCGGGAGTCGGTTGGCGGGAGTCGGTTGGCGGGAGTCGGTTGGCGAAGGGGAGGAGGTGCTACGGGCAGGCGGGGAAGCCGCTACCGGAGGTAGCGGTGTGGGGTGGTCACGGGTGGCGTGTGGTCAGGACGCCAGGGTGTCCAGGATTTGTTGGCCGTACTTCGCCAGTTTGTTCTCGCCTACGCCGCTTATCGTGCCTAGTTCCGCCAGGGTTGTGGGGGTTTCGGTGGCTATTTGGCGCAAGGTGGCGTCGTGGAAGATTACGTAGGCTGGGACGCCTTGTTCTTTTGCTGTGGTGGCGCGCCACGTGCGGAGTTTTTCGAAGATGGGTTGGGTTTCGGGGGATAGTTCTTGTTGGGGGGTTGTCTTTGTCTTGGTTGGCTTTGGCGCTCGTTTTGGTTCTTGGCGTAGGCGGACCTCGCGTTTGCGGGACAGGACGTCGCCGCTGGCCTCCGTCAGGACCAGGGTGCCGTGGTCGCCCTCCACCGTCAGTAGGCCCTGGGCCAGTAGTTGGCGGATCACCCCTCGCCATACCGGCTCCGCCAGGTCTGTGCCTACGCCGAAGACCGTCAGGGTCTCGTGGTGGAATTGTTGGACCTTGGCTGTTTGGCGGCCTAGGAGGATGTCCACTATGTGGCCTACACCAAATTTTTGGTGGCGTTCTCGGTCCAGGCGGTAGACGGCTGACAATACTTTTTGGGCCGGGATTGTGCCGTCCCAGGATTCTGGTGGGGTTACGCACGTGTCGCAGTTGCCGCAGGCGGTGGCTTCCTCGCCGAAGTAGTTCAGCAGTTGGGCACGCCGGCACTCCACCGTTTCGCACAGGGCCAGCATCGCGTCCAGGTGGACGCCCAGCCGTCGTCGGTGGGCCTCGTCGCCTTCGGACGTGGCTATCATTTTTCGTTGTTGGACCACGTCCTGTAGGCCGTAGGCCAACCACGCCGTGGAGGGGAGGCCGTCTCGGCCCGCTCGGCCCGTCTCCTGGTAGTAGCCCTCGACCGACTTCGGTAGGTCCAGGTGGGCCACGAACCTGACATCCGGCTTGTCGATGCCCATGCCGAACGCGATCGTCGCCACCACCACCAAGCCCTCCTCGCGGAGGAAGCGGGCCTGGTTCCTCGCCCTCGTGCGGGCGTCCAGCCCGGCGTGGTACGGGATCGCCTCGATGCCGTTCTCCGTCAGGAACTGCGCGGTGCGTTCCGTGGACGCCCTCGACAGGCAGTACACGATGCCCGCGTCGCCCTGGTGCTCCGTGCGCAGCAACTCCAGCAGCTGCTGCTCCGGGCGGTTCTTCGCGACGATCCGGTACTGGATGTTGGGGCGGTCGAAGCTCGCCACGAAATGGCGGGCCTCCGTCAGGTTCAGGCGATGCGCTATCTCCTTGCGGGTGGCCTCGGTCGCCGTCGCGGTCAGGGCGATCCGGGGGACCTTCGGCCAGCGCTCGTGCAGCCTCGACAGCTCCAGGTAGTCCGGGCGGAAGTCATGCCCCCACTGCGCCACACAGTGCGCCTCGTCGATGGCGAACAGCGAGATCCTGCCCCGGTCCAGCAGGCGCAGCGTCGACTCGACCTTCAGGCGTTCCGGCGCCAGGTACAGCAGGTCCAGCTCACCGGCCAGGAACGCCTCCTCCACCTCGTGCCGTTCGGCGAAGTCCTGCGTCGAGTTCAGGAAACCCGCGCGCACGCCGAGGGCCTTCAGCGCGTCCACCTGGTCCTGCATCAGGGCGATCAGCGGGGAGATGACGATCCCGACGCCGGAGCGGACCAGTGCCGGGATCTGGTAGCACAGGGACTTGCCGCCACCCGTCGGCATCAGGACCAGCGCGTCCCCGCCGGCCGTCACGTGTTCGATGATGTCCTGCTGGTTCCCCCGGAACGCGTCATAGCCGAACACGCGGCGCAGCGTGTCCAGAGCGGGCATGGTGTCGGTCTCCGGGAGAGTCACGCGGGCGATTCTATGGGTGGTGGCCGACAAGCCCGGGAAGTTATCCACAGGCTAGGCGTGTCCACCCACTGTGACCTCGCCAATCGTCAGTGTCGGTGTGGCGTTCAGAATTGTGGCGATACGGTCGACTTGCTCGTCCAGCTCCTGGCGGCGCCGCCTCGTCAGGTCGATGAACGGCTCCACCGTCAGCTCCACTCGGCGGCCCGAGCGCTTCTGGTGCCACAGGCCGCCGACCACGCCGTCGACCAGCAGTACCTGGAAGTTGCCCTTCGCCCTCGTCGCGGCCCTGCCGGGGTTCAGGCGCGTGCGGTCGTTGCCCACCGCGTACGCGTAGGTGTCGAAGTACGGGAGCAGGCGCAGGCCGCGGGGCGGTTCGTCGGGGACCGCCGTGTCGCCGGCGGACACCCACTGGGCCTCGCCGTCCACCGTCACAGGTTCCAGGTCGGCCGACTTGAAGACGTCGCGGGCCCATGCTTCCGGGGCGTTCAGCCAGTTCGCGAAGCGTTCCGGGGTCGACGGGCCGAAGGCGTGCAGGTAGCGGTCCAGCAGCCACGCGACCGGGTCCGACGGCTCGCCGGGCACCGCCGGTGGGCTCGTGTAGGTGGTCTTCCGCCCCCGGTTCGGGCCGAAGCACACCAGACCGCGCATGCCGGCCAGGTGGAGCACCTGCCGCCAGCGAGGCCACTTCCCCTGGAACGCCTCCATCACCGGATCGCCCGCCCAGGAACCGGTCGCCGCGACCACCGCGTCCGTCAGCTCGTCGATCGTCAGCGCCGTGCCGCGGACGGCGTCGGCGATGGCGTCGAGGACCAGGTCGGTCTGTTCGCAAGTCATGCGTATGTGCTCGGGGAGAGACGGGGTGCGCAGCGGCACGGCCGCCAGGGCCGCGAACCAGTGCGGCAGCTCCGCGGTCGGCAGCAGGTGCACGGTGCCGCGCAGGCCGAACGTCTTCACCAGCTCGCCGCTCTCCCACAGCGCCGACCGGACCGTCTCGCGGGTCGCGTCCGGCAACCGCAGCGCGATCGACAGCTCGGCGGCCGTCAGCACCTGCCCGTGCGTGCCGGCGACCGCCGACACCACGTCAGCGGGCCCGCCGGACAACGGCACCGAGAGGCCGTGCCGGTCCAGCCGTCGTGCGCACACCTGCGTCCAGGTCAACGTCGTCATGGCGGAAACGCTACCCATGAACTAGGTCAGATTCTGTCCCATTTGTTCGTATGCTTTCCGGTATGAGTGCGGCTATGAGTGCGGCCCGGCTCCTCGCCCTCCTTTCCCTGCTGCAGACGCCCCGCGAGTGGCCGGGCAGCGAACTGGCACGGCGGCTTGAGGTCAGCCCGCGAACCGTCCGGCGGGACGTCGAGCGGCTGCGCGACCTCGGCTACCCCGTCGAGGCCACCATGGGTGCCGAGGGCGGGTACCGCCTGGTCGCCGGGGCCGCCATGCCGCCGCTGCTGCTCGACGACGAGGAGGCGGTCGCCATCGCGGTCGGGTTGCGGGCCGCCGCCGGGCAGGCCGTCGAGGGGATCGAGGAGGCCGCGGTCCGCGCGCTCACCAAGCTCGAGCGCGTCCTGCCCTCGCGGCTGCGGTACCGGGTCGGCACGCTCGGCGCGGCCACCGTCTCCCTCGTGACCGGTATCCAGGAGGTCGTTGATCCAGGTCAGCTGACCCAGATCGCGGCGGCGGTGACCAACAAGGAGCGGCTGCGGTTCGCCTACCGGGACAACAACAAGGAGGACTCCAAGCGGCACGTCGAGCCCTACCGGCTGGTGTCCGCGGGACGGCGCTGGTACCTCGTCGCGTTCGACCTGGAGCGGGACGACTGGCGCGTGTTCCGGGTCGACCGTATTGCCGACTCGCTGCCGACCGGGGCGCGGTACCAGCCCCGTGAGCAGCCGGAGAAGGACCCGGTCGCGTTCGTGACGAGCAAGCTCTACACCTCCCGGCCCACCTACGAGGCGGTGGTCGTGGTCGACCTGCCGGCCGAGCGGGTCCCGCGGCACCTCGGTGAGGTCGAGCCCGTCGACGAGCACCGCAGCCGGGTGCGGGCGGCGGCGGACACCCTCGAGTGGCTGGCGTTTCGGTTCGTCACCGCGGGCTGCGAGTTCACCGTCGAGCAACCCCCGGAACTGGTCGACTACCTGCGGGAACTGGGTGGCCGGGTGGGCCGGGCGACGAAAGTCTGAGAAACCGTGTCGATCCGGCGGCACCTCGATCGACGTGTGGTCAGCGGCTAGGTTGCAGGCCGGACATCGGGAACGGAACGGAAGGCGATCCATGCGTTTCATGGTCATCCGCAGGGCCGACGAGGAGACGGAGGCCGGCGTCCTGCCGAGCACCGAGCTCCTCGCGGCCATGGGCCGGTACAACGAGGAACTGGTCAAGGCGGGCGTGATGCTGGCGGGCGAGGGCCTGCACCCGTCCTCGAAGGGCGCCCTCCTCCACTTCGACGGCACCGGGAGGACGACCGTGATCGACGGTCCGTTCGCCGAGGCCAAGGAACTGGTGGCCGGCTTCTCGATCCTGCGGGCGGACTCGCTCGAGGACGTCGTCGAATGGGTGAAGAAGTGGCCCGTCGAGGACGCCCACGGCAACGTCGAGATCGAGATCCGGCAGGTCCAGGAGGAAGAGGACTTCGGTGCCGCGCTCACCGACGAGAACCGCACCTACACCGCCGACCTCAACAAGCACACGTAAGGGAGCACGCAGATGCGTTTCATGGTCATGATCAAGTCGGACGAGCGCACCGAGGGCGGCGTCATGCCGACCGAGGAGGAGCTGACGGCCATGGGCCGGTACAACGAGGAGCTCGTCAAGGCCGGCGTGCTGCTCGCCGGCGAGGGCCTGCACCCGTCCTCGAAGGGCGCCCGCATCACGTTCACCGACGGCAAGCCGACGGTCATCGACGGCCCGTTCGCCGAGGCCAAGGAGCTGATCGCGGGCTTCTGGCTGATCGACGTCAAGTCGAAGGAGGAGGCCATCGAGTGGATGAAGCGGATCCCCTGCACCGATGGGGTGGAGACGAACGTCGAGATCCGGCAGGTCTTCGAGGCCGAGGACTTCGGTGACGCCTACACCCCGGAGCTCCGCGAGCAGGAAGCGCACCTGCGGCTCGCCACGAAGCAGGACTGACCGCCGAGAAGGAGCTCCAGCTGCTTTGATAGGCGCATGCCGACACTGGAGACCAACCGTGCGATCGACGCCGTGTGGCGCATCGAGTCGGCCCGGCTCATCGCCGGGCTCACGCGGATGGTGCACGACGTCGGCCTCGCCGAGGAGCTCGCGCAGGACGCGCTGGTCGCGGCGCTGGAGCAGTGGCCGGAGTCGGGCGTCCCGGAGAACCCGGGCGCCTGGCTCATGGCCATCGCGAAGAGACGCGCCATCGACATGTTCCGCCGGCGCGAGACGCTCGACCGCAAGGTCACCGAGATCGGCCGCGACCTCGAGACCCAGGAGCTGCCGACCGCCGAGCCGGACTTCGACGCGATCCACTCCAACATCGCCGACGACCTGCTCCGGCTCGTCTTCATCTCCTGCCACCCGGTGCTGTCCACCGAGGCCAGGGCGGCACTCACGCTGCGGCTGCTCGGCGGGCTGACCACCGAGGAGATCGCCCGCGCGTTCCTCACCCCCGAGCCGACGATCGCGCAGCGCATCGTCCGGGCCAAGAAGACCCTCGCGCAGAAGAAGATCCCGTTCGAGGTGCCGGGTGCCGCCGAGTTGGGGGAGCGGCTCGCGTCCGTGCTCGAGGTCGTCTACCTGATCTTCAACGAGGGCTACTCGGCGACCGGCGGCGAGGACTGGATGCGGCCCGCGCTGTGCGAGGACGCCATGCGGCTCGGCCGGATCCTCGCCGAGCTGGTGCCGAAGGAACCCGAGGCGCACGGGCTCATCGCGTTGATGGAGATACAGGCGTCCCGCGCCAGAGCCAGGACCGCGCCGGACGGTACACCTGTATTGCTACTCGACCAGGACCGCGCGCGGTGGGACCAGCTGCTGATCCGGCGCGGGCTCGCGGCGCTGGAAAGGGCGGCGGCACTCGGCGAGCCCATGGGCCCGTACGTGCTGCAGGCGGAGATCGCCGCCTGCCATGCCCGGGCCCGCACCCCCGAGGAGACCGACTGGCCGCGGATCGCGGCGCTCTACGCCCGGCTCGTCCAGCTCGTGCCCTCGCCGGTGGTCGAGCTGAACCGCGCGGTCGCGCTGTCGATGGCGTTCGGCCCCGCGGCCGGGCTGGAGATCGTCGACGAGCTGACCGGGATCCCGTCCATGAAGAACTACCACCTGCTGCCGAGCGTGCGTGGCGACCTGCTGGCCAAGCTGGGCCGGCGGGACGAGGCGCGTGCCGAGTTCGAGCGGGCCGCGTCGCTCACCCGCAACTCGCGGGAGCGGGCGCTGCTGCTGAAGCGAGCGGCCGAATGACCGACGGCACACCCGGGATGAAGGACGTGGCCGCGGTCGCCGGCGTGTCCATCGGCACCGTGTCGAACGTGTTGAACCGGCCGCACCTGGTCAGCGAGGCCACGCGGCTGCGGGTGCAGGCGGCGATCGTCGAGCTGGGGTTCGTGCGGAACGAGACCGCGCGGCAGCTGCGTGCCGGCAGCAGCAGGACCATCGCCTACGTCGTGCTGGACGCGGCCAACCCGTTCTTCAACGACGTGGCCCGCGGCGTCGAGGAGGTCGCCCGCGGCGAGGGCATGGTCGTCTACCTGTGCAACTCGAACCAGGACGGCATCCGGGAGCGCGAGTACCTGGAACGCCTGCGGGAGCAGCGGGTCCAGGGCGTGCTGATCACCCCGATCGACCCCAAGGGCCAGCGGCTCGCGGAGGTGCACAGCGGCATGCCCGTCGTGCTCGTGGACTGCCACGCACCCGACGACACGCAGTGCTCGGTCGCCGTCGACGACGTCCTCGGCGGGGAGCTGGCGCTCGACCACCTCCTCGAGACCGGCCACGAGCGGATCGCCTTCATCGGCGGGCCGATGACCGTGCAGCAGGTACGCGACCGGTACCAGGGGGCGCGGAACGCGCTGGAACGTTCCAGCCATACAGCTGACCTGACGTTGCTGGAGACCGAGGCACTGGTCGTCGCGGAGGGGCGCCGGGCGGGGGAGCGGCTGGTCGCGTTGCCCGAGGACCAACGGCCGACGGCCGCGTTCTGCGCCAACGACCTGCTCGCGCTCGGGTTGCTGCAGGCGATGTGGCGGTTCGGGCTGACGGTGCCCGGCGACCTCGCGGTGGTCGGCTACGACGACATCGAGTTCGCCGAGGCCGCGGCCGTGCCGCTGACCTCGGTGCGCCAGCCGAGGGAGCTGCTCGGCCGGACCGCCGCGCGGCTGCTGCTGGAGGAGGCGTCGGACGAGGTCGTCCACCAGCACCAGCAGGTCCGGTTCCGGCCGGAGCTGGTCGTGCGGGCATCGACGAGGATCCAACGCTGAACTGTGTCTGGTTGCCTCGCTCCGCTCGGCGGTTCGGCGGCCGCTCACGCCTTGACACCTGTACGGGCTCCTACCATGCTGGCCACCAGGCGGATTGAAACGTTCCATACCGACGCGATGAGGCGGTCATGACTGAGCAGGTCGAGGCATTGCTGCGGCGGAGCAACCGCCTCGGCGCGGACCCGCGCAACACGAACTACGCCGGCGGCAACACCTCCGCGAAGACGACCGCCACCGATCCGGTGACCGGCGCGGACACCGAGCTCCTCTACGTCAAGGGTTCCGGCGGCGACCTGGGCACGCTGACCGAGAAGGGCCTGGCCGTGCTGCGGCTCGACCGGCTCCGCGCGCTGACCGCCGTCTACCCGGGCGTCGAGCGCGAGGACGAGATGGTCGCCGCGTTCGACTACTGCCTGCACGGCAAGGGCGGCGCGGCCCCGTCCATCGACACCGCCATGCACGGGCTCGTCGAGCAGGCCCACGTCGACCACCTGCACCCCGACGCCGGCATCGCGTTCGCGACCGCGGTCGACGGGCCGGAGCTGACGCGGCGGTGCTTCGGCGACCGGGTCGTCTGGGTGCCGTGGCGACGTCCGGGCTTCCAGTTGGGCCTGGACATCGCGGCAGTCCAACAAAGCAACCCACAGGCGATCGGCGTCATCCTCGGCGGCCATGGCATCACCGCGTGGGGCGCGACCAGCGACGAGTGCGAGGCCAACTCCCTCGAGATCATCACGACCGCCCAGCGGTACCTCGACGAGCACGGCCGGCCGGACCCGTTCGGCGCGGTGGTCGTCGAGACCCTCGCCCCGGCCGACCGCGCGACGCTCGCGGCCCGCATCGCCCCCGCCGTCCGCGGCCTCGCGTCCACCGACCACCCGCAGGTCGGCCACTTCACCGACTCCGCGGGCGTGCTGGACTTCCTCGCCCGCGAACGACTCCACGAGCTGGCCGCCAAGGGCACGTCCTGCCCCGACCACTTCCTGCGCACCAAGGTCCGCCCGCTGGTCCTCGACCTGCCGCCGACCACGCCGCTCGACCAGCTCCTGGCGCGGCTCAAGGAGCTGCACGAGGCCTACCGGGCCGACTACCGCGCCTACTACGAGCGGTACGCCGACGCCGACAGCCCGCCCATGCGGGGCGCCGACCCGGCGATCGTGCTGGTCCCCGGCGTCGGCATGTTCAGCTTCGGCGCCGACAAGCAGACCGCACGCGTGGCCGGCGAGTTCTACGTCAACGCCATCAACGTGATGCGTGGCGCCGAGTCGGTGTCCACCTACGAGCCGATCGAGGAGCGGGAGAAGTTCCGCATCGAGTACTGGGCGCTGGAGGAGGCGAAGCTGAGGCGGCGGCCGAAGCCCAGGCCGCTCGCCACCCGCGTCGCGTTCGTGACCGGCGGCGGGTCCGGCATCGGGAAGGCCACCGCGCTGCGGCTGCACGCCGAGGGCGCGTGCGTGGTCGTCGCGGACCGGGACGCCGACGCGGCCAAGCAGGTCGCGGCCGAGCTCGGGGAGACCGGGTTCGCCGTGACGGTGGACGTGACCGACGAGAACGCGATCGCCGAGGCATTCCGTACGGCTGTATTGGCATTCGGCGGCGTGGACCTGGTGGTGAACAACGCGGGTCTGTCGGTGTCGAAGCCGCTGCTGGAGACCACCGAGGAGGACTGGGACCGCCAGCACGACGTGATGGCCAAGGGCTCGTTCCTGGTCGCCCGCGAGGCCGCGCGGATCATGGTGGAGCAGGCCATCGGCGGCGACCTCGTGTACATCTCCAGCAAGAACTCGGTGTTCGCCGGGCCCAACAACGTCGCGTACGGCGCGGCGAAGGCCGACCAGGCGCACCAGGTCCGGTTGCTCGCGGCCGAGCTCGGCGAGCACGGGATCCGGGTCAACGGCATCAACCCCGACGGTGTCGTGCGGGGCTCCGGGATCTTCGCCGGCGGCTGGGGCGCCCAGCGGGCGGCGGTGTACGGGGTGCCCGAGGAGGAGCTGGGCGCGTTCTACGCCAAGCGCACGCTGCTGAAGCGCGAGGTGCTGCCCGAACACGTGGCGGCCGCGGTGTTCGCCCTGTGTGCCGGGGACCTGTCGCTCACGACCGGGTTGCACGTGCCGGTGGACGCCGGGGTGGCGGCGGCCTTCCTCCGATGAGCGTCAGGGTTGCCGCGGCCGACCTCGGCGCGGCGAGTGGCCGGGTGATCGTCGGCGAGGTCGGGCCGTACTCGGTGGCGCTGCGGGAGTGCCACCGGTTCGTCAACCGGCCGGTGCGGGTCGGCGGCACGCTGCACTGGGACATCCTGTCGCTGTACCAGGAGATGCTGGACGGGCTGGGCAAGGCGGGGCCGGTCGACGGGATCGGGATCGACTCGTGGGCGGTGGACTACGGGCTGCTCGACGCGCACGGCGGGCTGCTCGGCAACCCCGTGCACTACCGGGACGAGCGGACCGTCGGGGCGCGGGATAACCTCGAACGCCTTGGCGCGCGGGAGTTGTACGCGACGACCGGGCTGCAGTTCCTGCCGTTCAACACGATCCACCAGCTGGCGGCGGAGACCCGGCTGGCCGCGGCGCGGCGGCTGCTGATGATCCCGGACCTGCTCGCGTACTGGCTGACGGGGGAGCAGGGCGCGGAGGTCACGAACGCGTCCACGACGCAGCTGCTGGACGTCCGGACCCGCACGTGGGCGACGTCGCTGATCGAGAAGATCGGCGTCGAGCCGGGGCTCTTCCCCGCGTTGCGGGAACCCGGCACGGTGATCGGGACCGTCGAGGGCACGCCGGTCATCGCCGTCGGTTCACACGACACCGCGTCCGCGGTGGTGGGGGTGCCCGCGACGGACGAACGGTTCGCCTACATCTCCTGCGGGACGTGGTCGCTGGTCGGGGTGGAGCTCGACCGACCCGTGCTCACGGAAGCCAGCAGGGCGGCCAACTTCACCAACGAGCTGGGCGTCGACGGGACCGTCCGGTACCTGCGCAACGTCATGGGGTTGTGGCTGCTGCAGGAATGCGTGCGCGAGTGGGGTGCGGACACGGCGGAGCTGCTGCGGGCGGCCGCGAAGCTGCCGAAGGGCGCGGTGATCGACCCGGACGACCCGGTGTTCCTGCCCCCGGGAGACATGCCGGCCCGGATCGTCGACGCGTGCCGGCGGGCGGACCAGCCCGTGCCGGCGGACCGCGCGGCGATCGTCCGGTGCATTGTGGACAGTCTGGCCGATGCGCACCACCGGGCCGTGCGGGAGGCGCGGGAGCTGTCCGGGCGTGCGGTGGACGTGGTGCACGTCGTCGGCGGTGGTGCGCGGAACTCGTTGCTGTGTCAGCTGACCGCGGACGCGTGCGGGTTGCCGGTGCTGGCCGGCCCGGTCGAGGCGACCGCGCTCGGGAACGTGCTCGTGCAGGCCCGCGCGCTGGGCGCGGTCAGTGGCGACCTCGCCCACCTGCGGTCCCTCATCCGTGGCAGCCAGCAGGTGACCCGCTACGAGCCGATGCCCTGAAGGACCCCTTCAGGACGTTCAACGTCTCGAAGGGGTCCTTCAGGGCAGTGGCGTCAGGGTGGCGTCAGGCGGCGTCGAGGTCGGCGAGCTCGTCGGGGGTCAGCGTGAGGTGGGCGGCGGCGGCCGAGTCGCGGATCGTCTCCGGGCGGGACGAGCCGGGGATCGAGATCACCACCGGCGCCTTGGCGAGCATCCACGCCAGGCACACCTGCTGCGGGCTCACGCCGTGCGCCGCACCGATCTTCGCGAACGGGGCGAAGCGCGAGCCCAGCTCGCCGGCGTGCGGGATGCCGCCGAACGGGCTCCACGGCAGGAACGCGATGTCCAGCTCGGCACACAGGTCGAGCTCCGGCTCGCTGGACCGGAAGTCCGGCGAGAACTGGTTCTGCACCGACACGAGCCGGCCGCCGAGGATCTCGTTCGACAGGCGGATCTGGTCCGGGTTCGCGTTGGAGATGCCGGCGTAGCGGATCTTGCCGGCGTCGAGCAGGTCGCGGATGGTGCCGACCGAGTCCGCGTAGTCGACCCGCGGGTCCGGGCGGTGGAACTGGTACAGGCCGATCGCGTCGACGCCGAGGCGCTTGAGCGACGCGTCACACGCCTGCCTGAGGTACTCCGGGGAGCCGTTTCGGCCCCAGCCCTGGTTCGCGTCGCGGGTGTGGCCGCCCTTGGTCGCGACCAGGACGTCCGACGTGTCGCCGCCGTAGCTCCCGAGCGCCTTCGCGACGAGCGACTCGCCGTGGCCGAAGTCGGCGGCGTCACGCGAGTAGGCGTCGGCCGTGTCGATCAGCGTGACGCCCGCGTCCAGCGCGGCGTGGATCGTGGCGATCGACTGCTCCTCCGACGGCCGGCTCGCGAGCGACATCGGCATCTCGCCGAGCCCGATGGCGCTGACCTGCGTGTCGCCGATGCGACGAGACTGCATTGTGGATTCCTCCATCTGGGTTGTGTACCCCCAGCTTTCCCTCAGCCGATTAAGCTGTCCAACAGAAGTCTTCGATCGGGTTAATCGTTGTGGGTGATGAGTCGTGGAGCTGCGGCAGCTCGCTTATTTCATCGCGGTCGCCGAGGAGTGCCACTTCACGCGGGCCGCGAAACGGTTGCATGTCGCACAGTCGGGGCTCTCTGCGTCCGTGCGGTCGCTGGAGCGAGAGCTGGGCGCGGACCTGTTCGTGCGCAACACCCGGCAGGTGCGGCTGACGCCCGCCGGCACCGCCCTGCTGGCCGAGGCGCGGCGGACCCTGGCCGCGTCGTCGGCGTGTGTGGACGCGGTCGCCGCCGTGCAGGGGCTGCTGCGGGGGAGCCTCACGATCGGGACGCTGCAGTGCCTGCACGTGGTGCACCTGCCGACCGTGCTGGCGACGTTCGTGTCCACCTACCCCAAGCTGGACATCGAGCTGCGGACGGGCGGGTCGGGGGAGCTGACCGGCCTGGTGGCGCAGGGGAAGCTGGACGTCGCGTTCGTCGCGCGGCCGGCCGTGCCGCCCGACGACGTGGTGGTGACGCCGCTCGCGAGTGAGCCGCTGGTGCTGGCGTGCGCGCTCGCCCATCCGCTGGCGTCGTCCGCGCGGGTGCCGGTGGCGGCGCTGGCCGGTGAGCGGTTCGTGGACTTCGCACCCGACTGGGGGCCGCGGGACCTGGTGGACTCGGTGGTCGGCCACCGGCACGTCGCGCTGGAGGTGACCGACGTGCACTCGCTGCTCGACATGGTCGCGTGCGGGCTCGGGGTGGCGCTGGTGCCGCAGTCGTTCTCGGTGAAGACGGACAAGGCGCAGTTCGTCGGGCTGGCCGACCGCGTGCCGAAGTGGGAGACCGTGACGGTGACCTCGGCGCCGCCCAGCGCGGGAGCGACCGCGTTGGTGGCGGACGTGCGCCGGGCGGCGGGCTTGACCTCCAGTTAGGTCGAGGTTGCAGGATCACCTGTGTCGGAGCGTCGTGCCGACGCGAGGGTCCCGCCACAACTACCGGCGTGAGCGGAGCTTGCGGAGCGAACCATCAGCGCCGTGGCGGGGCCCTCCCGCGAGACTCTCCAGCACCAGCAGCAGTGCCGAGTGGTCGAGGTCGCCGTGGCCCTGGGCGCGGGCGGCGGCCATCAGCTGGGCGACCACCGCGCCGATCGGCGTCGGCACGCCCGCGTCGCGAGCCGTGCCCAGGGCGATGCCGAGGTCCTTGTGGTGCAGGTCGACGCGGAAGCCCGGGGCGAACTCACGCTCGAGCATGGTGGGGGACTTGCGGTCCAGGACGGCGCTGCCGGCGAGGCCGCCGGACAGCACCTCGACGGCCGGTTTCAGGTCCACGCCCTGTGCGTCCAGGAGCGTCAGCGCCTCGGCGACCAGGCCGATCGTGCCGGCGACGATCAGCTGGTTGGCCGCCTTGACGGTCTGGCCCGCGCCGGCGGGTCCGACGTGGACGATCGTCCTGCCCAGCACGTCCAGCACCGGCCGGGCGGCCTCGACGTCGGCCGCCTCGCCACCCACCATGATCGACAGCGTGCCGTCGACGGCGCCCTGCTCGCCGCCGCTGACGGGGGCGTCGAGCGCGCGGAGGCCGGCCTCCTTCGCCTGTGCCGCAACACTTCTGGCGGTGGCCGGGGAGATCGTGCTCATGTCGATCCAGAGCGCGTCGCGGGCGGTCAGCACGTCCTCGGCCACGGCCTCGACGTCGGGGGAGTCGGGCAGCATCGTGATCACGACGTCCGCGTCGCGCACGGCGTCCCGGACACCGTCCGCCGCCTGCCCGCCCTGCTCGGCGAACCGTGCCGTCTTCGCCGGGCTCCGGTTGTGGCCGGTGACCTCGTGGCCGGCGCGGACGAGGTTGACGGCCATGGGCAGCCCCATGATCCCGAGCCCGATGAACGCGATCCTGGTCATGCACCCGACCCTAGTGTCGCGTTCGTCCAATCACCGAAGGGTGCTCGGGTGGCAGCATCACGGGCGTGCGATACGGATATTTCGGCACCATGCGTGTGAAGCCCGGCCACCGGGACGAGGTCGTCGCCACGCTCGTCGGCGGGGCGGACGGGCTGAAGGCCGCGGGCTGCGACCTCTACGTGGTGGGCGTCTCGGACAGCGACAAGGACACCGTCTGGGTGAGCGAGGTGTGGGTGAGCAAGCAGGCCCACGACGACTCGCTGCAACTGCCCGAGGTGAAGACCGCCATCGCGAAGACGATGCCCCTGCTGACGGGCGAGTTCACCAGCCAGGAGCTGGACATCGCCGGTGGACTCGGCGTGCCTACCAGCTAGTAGGGTCAGCCGTATGGTGAAGGCAGCGGTGCTGACGCGGCAGGGTGGGCAACTCGAGGTCCTGGACATCTCCCTCGGCGAGCCCGGGCCCGGGCAGGTGAAGGTCCGCGTGCACGCCGCCGGTGTGTGCCACTCCGACCTCTCCCTCGCCAACGGCACGCTGCTGCAGGAGGTGCCGGCCGTGCTCGGGCACGAGGGTGCCGGCGTCGTCATCGCCGTCGGGGAGGGCGTCGACCGGGTGGTTCCCGGCGATCACGTGGTGCTGAACTGGGCGCCCGCCTGCCGGGAGTGCTGGTTCTGCCTGCAGGGCGAGCCGTGGCTGTGCGCACACGCCGAGGACGTCGCCCGCGCGCCGTACGCGTCGCTCGACGACGGCACGCCGGTGTACCCGGGCCTCGGCACGGCCGCCTTCGCCGAGGAGACGATCGTGCCGGCGGCCGGGGTGGTGCGGGTGCCCGACTCCGTGCCGATGGCGCAGGCCGCCGTGCTGGGCTGCGCGGTGCAGACCGGCGCCGGCGCGGTGTTCAACACGGCACGCGTGCGTGCCGGCGAGTCGGTCGTGGTGGTCGGGCTCGGCGGGGTCGGGCTGTCCGCGCTGCAGGCCGCGCGGGCGGTCGGGGCCGGGCCGATCATCGGCGTCGACGTGACCGAGGGCAAGGAGGACCTGGCACGCCAGCACGGCGCCACGGACTTCGTCGTGTCCGGCGAGGGGGCGGCCAAGGCCGTCCGCAAGCTCACCGGCGGGCGCGGCGCGGACCACGCCTTCGACTGCGTCGGCCTGCCGGCCACGATCCGCATGGCGTGGTCGTCGAGCCGGCGCGGCGGTGCGGTGACGGTCGTCGGCGTCGGCAGCAAGGCCAACGTCGTCGAGTTCTCGGCGCTGGAGCTCTACTGGTTCGGCCGCACGCTGCACGGCTGCGTTTACGGGTCGAGTGACCCGGACGTCGAGATCCCGCGGCTGCTCGGCCTGGTCGAGGACGGCAAGCTGGACCTCGCCGCCCTGACCACGGCCACGACCGACCTGGACGGTGTCAACGACGCGTTCGAGCGGCTGGGCACCGGCGGCCGGACGATCGTAGAGCTGTAACACGGGCCGCGACGCAAGCGCCGCGCCTACCAGCTGACCGGCAGGCTGTGCAGCCCGTACACCGCGGCGTCGTCCTTGAACGGCAGCTCGGACACCGGCACCGCCACCCGCAGCGTCGGCACCCGCCTGAACAGCGTGTCGAACACGATCCGCAGCTCGACGCGGGCCAGGTTCTGGCCGAGGCACTGGTGCGCGCCGTAGCCGAACGCGATGTGGTTGCGTGCGCCGCGGTCGATGTCGAGCTCGTGCGGGTTCTCGAACACGTCCGGGTCGTGGTTCGCGGCGTTGCCGAGCGTGAACACGCCCTCGCCCGCCCTGACCTCGGTGCCGTTGACGACCGTGTCCCGCACCGCGACACGGGAGGTGACGAACTCGGCGATCGTGAACTCCCGCAACAGCTCCTCGACCGCGCCGGGTGTCTTCGCCGGGTCGGCCCGCAGCTCGGCGAGCTGGTCGGGCCGCTGGAGCAGCGCCAGCGTGCCGAGGGAGATCATGTTGGCGGTGGTCTCGTGGCCCGCGATGAGCAGCAGCACGGCGAGGCTGACGAGCGCCTCGTGGTCCTCGACGCCCTCCGCCCGCCGCTTGCGGATCTGCCGGCCGATGAGGTCCTCGGTCGGGTCGGCCTCCTTGGCGGTGACCAGCTTGTCCATGTAGTCCCGCAGGTCGTCGGAGGCGGCCTTGACCTCCGCGGGCTTGGAGACGCGGGAGATGAGCGTCTTCGAGCGGGACTGGAAGAAGTCGTGGTCGGCGTACGGGATGCCGAGCAGCTCGCAGATCACGAGCGAGGGGACGGGCAGCGCGAGTGCCGGCACGAGGTCGGCCGTGCGGGACTCGTTCGCGAGCATGGCGTCGAGGTGCTCGTCGACGATCTCCTGGACGCGCGGGCCGAGCGCGGCGAGGCGCTTGACCGTGAACTCGCCGAGCACCAGGCGGCGGGCCGGACCGTGCTCGGGCGGGTCCATCATGACCAGGGACGGCTTCAGGCCCTGCCCGCGCTGGACGCGGCGGCCGTCGGCGAGGGGGAAGTTCGGGTGGGCGCGGTCGGAGGAGAACGCCGGGTCGGTGAGGACGGCGCGGATGTCGGTGTGCCGGGACGCGGCCCACACCTCCTGGCCACTGCGCAGCGTCACCCTGGTCATCGGGCCGGGCTCGGTCGTCGACGCGTCGCCGTGGAACGGGCACACCCGCGGCGGGAAGTTCTCCATACTCACCCCTAGATCCGGAAGCTTCTCGTCCGTTTGTATCGACAGTAGCCATGTCGCGGCACTCCGTCCACAATCGGGTGGAATGGGATAATCCCCGGATGACCACTCCGGACACTCCGCTGCGGGCGGACGCGCGTCGCAACCGTGACCAGATCCTGGTCGCGGCGCGGGAGATCTTCGCCGAGCGGGGCGTCGACGTGGCGATGGAGGAGATCGCGCGCCGGGCGTCGGTGGGGGTCGGGACGCTCTACCGGCGGTTCGCCGACCGTGAGGCGTTGATCCGCGCGGTGTTCCACGAGATGTACCGGGTGGTGGAGACCGAGACGCGGGCGGCGCTGGATGAGGAGCCGACGGGGTGGGGCGCCCTGACGCGGATCATGCGGCAGTCGGCGTGGCTGCACGTGAGCATCCAGGCGAAGTCGCCGCTGGTGACGGCGGTGGTGCGGGCGGACCCGGAGACGTCGCGGCTGCGGGAACGGGTGCTGGACATGCTGGACGAGGTCGTGCGCCGGGCTCAGAGGGAGGGGTCGCTGCGGCGGGACGTCGGGGTGGGGGATCTTGTCGTGTTGTTCATGTCGGTGGTCAAGCAGTCGCACGCGCTGACCCCGGAGGCGGCGGGGTTGGCGCCGGTCCGCGCGTTGGCGATCATGATGGACGGGTTGCGGGCGCCCGGGGTCGAGGAGTTGCCGGGCCGCCACCTGACCCGCGAGGACCTCGACTTCGACGCCTGACGGCTTCTCCGCGACCACTGCTCTTCCCGGCTCGACCTTCGTATCTCCCCACTTTTATAGAAGATAAACTATATTGATGTCCAATTTTATTGCGGGAAGGGCCGCGCCTGGCGGCCGGAAGAAGCTGGTGCGGTGGGGCCAAAGCAGCCCGGAGGGGGATCCCCCTGGTGAGCGGCGGCACCCTGACAGGCGCGGGCTCCGAGTGTGGTGGGCCTCGGAGGCTCAGTCCTCCTTGAGGGAGAGGGCCTGGCTCGGGCAGAGGTCGACCGCGTCGCGGACGTTGTCCAGGACGTCGCCGTCGGCCTGGTCGGTCAGGAGCACGACCGTGCCGTCCTCGTCGCTCTGGTCGAACACCCTCGGCTCGGTGAGGGCGCACTGGCCGGCGCCGACACAACGTCCGGTGTCCGTGACGATTCGCATGGCTCGTACCTCCTGTCACTGCGGGAACGACCATGACCGTACGCGGTGTGACTGGAGTCTCGCGCTCCTGGTGTCACGAATTTCTCCGGCGTCCAGTCCTGTCTGCGAGGAAGGGAGATTCACCATGCGCATCGTGGTACTGGGCGCGGGGTAAGCGGGTCAGCTCGCGGCGCGGCTCCTCGCCCGCGCACGGGACGTCGAGGTCACGCTCGTCAACGAGCGCGACCAGTTCATCGAGCGGGTTCGGCTGCACCAGCTGGCCGCGGGGGAGGACCTGCGGGTGCGGCCGCTGACCGAGCTGATGCGGGGCACCGGCGTGCGGGTCGTCATCGGCCGGGCCACCGCCATCGACCCCAGTGGCAAGTCGGTTGTATTGGACAACACCGAGACGGTGCCGTACGACACGCTCGTCTACGCGCTCGGCAGCCGGATGGACCTCGACTCGGTGCCGGGCGCGGCCGAGCACGCCCACACGGTCGCGACCGCCGAGGAGGCGGCGCGGCTGCGCGAACGGGTGCGGGCCGGCGGCGTGGTGACCGTGGTCGGTGGCGGGCTGACCGGCATCGAGGCGGCCACCGAGTTGGCCGAGCAGAACGAGGAACTGAAGGTCCGGCTGCTGACCGACGGCGTGCTGGGCGCGACGCTGTCGGAGAAGGGCCGCACCCACCTGCGCCGCACGTTCGACCGGCTCGGCATCGAGGTCCGTGAGCGGGCGCGGGTGGCGGAGGTCCGCGCGGACGGCGTCGTCCTGGCCGGCGGTGAGCACGTCGGCTCGGACGTCGTGGTGTGGACGACCGGGTTCACCGTGTCGCCGCTGGCCGCCGAGGCCGGGCTCGAGGTCGACCGGCACGGGCGCCTGGTCGTCGACGAGACGGCGCGCTCGGTCTCGCACCCGGACGTCTACGGCATCGGGGACGCCGCGGCCATGCGCCTGCCGGGCGGGCAGGAGCTGCGGATGGCGTGCGCGACCGGGATGCCGGTGGCGCAGTGCGCGGCCCGCGCGATCCTCGCCCGGCGCGCCGGCCGGCCGGTGCGGCCGTTCCGGTTCCGCTACCTGAACCAGTGCATCAGCCTGGGCCGGCGGGACGGGCTGATCCAGTTCGTGAACCGGTTCGACCAGCCGGTGGAGCGGGTGCTCACCGGGCGGCTCGCCGCGCTCTACAAGGAGACCATCGTGCGCTCGGCGTTCCAGGTGCAACGCCACCCGTCGGTACCGACTAGTTTCTGAGGTGTGGAGTCGACGCGAGTTGACCGCTGGCTGTGGGCGGTCCGGCTGACGAAGACCCGCACGGACGCGGCGGCCGCCTGCCGCGGCGGGCACGTGCGGGTCAACGACCGTCCCGCCAAGCCGGCCACCACCGTGACACCCGGCGACGAGGTTCGCGTCCGCTCGGGCGGCACGACCAAGGTGGTCGAGGTGGTGCGGATCATCCAGAAACGGGTGGGTGCCCCCGACGCGGCGACGTGCTTCCTCGACCGCACGCCGAAACCGCCGCCCGAGGCGCTCGTGCCGGTGGCCCGCCGCGACCGGGGCGCCGGCCGGCCCACCAAGCGCGACCGGCGCGTGCTGGACAAGTTCCGTCAGCGCTGACGGCGCCTCGTCTCCTTCGCGTCGGCCTTCTGCGGGGCCTCAGCCCAGCTGCTGGTCCACGTAGCACCAGCGCCACGTCTCGCCCGGCTCGTAGCTGCGCATCACCGGGTGGCGGGTGTCGTGGAAGTGCCGGGTGGCGTGGTTGCCGGGGGAGGAGTCGCAGCAGGCGACGTTGCCGCACTTGAGGCACATGCGCAGGTGCACCCAGGTCTGGCCCTCCGCGACGCACTCCGGGCACGTGTCCGGCGAGCTGGGCTCGATCTCCTTCCAGGGGTGGTCGAGGTGCTTGCACGAACCCATGGTGGCCACCGGGGTGCGCAGCTCGCGGTCCATCTCGGGCTGCCCGTCGTCCTCGCGGTCGAGCATGGACTCCTCGATGTCGAGCCGCTGGAGCAGGCGCCGCAGGACGACGTCGTCGGCCGTGCCGCTGTTGCGGGCGCGCAGGAACTCCTCGCGTTCGGCCTGGAGCAGCTCCAGGCGCAGGCGGCGATAGGTGTCGCTGGGGGTCTCGGGCAGCGTGCTGCGCCGGCCGAGTTGCTCCCACGCCGAGTCGGACCGGTCGCGCAGCCGCTCCCGCAGCCGCCGGACGACCTCGTCCGGGTCGTTGGGGCCGCGGATCTCGTCGAGCCTCTCCAGTGCCACGCGGGTCATGTCGTTGAGGACGGCGGCCTCCTGCAGCGCGTCCTCGGCCGGGTCGGGCCTGGGCAGCCGCAGGCGGCGGATGAGGCCGGGCAGCGTCATGCCCTGGATCAGCAGCGTGCCGGCCACGACCACGAACGCGGCGAGCAGGAGGACGGCCCGCTGCGGGGTGTCGGCGGGCAGCACGAACGCGGCGGCGAGGGTGACCACGCCACGCATGCCGGCCCAGGCGATGACGGCGGAGTAGCGCCACGGCCAGACGTGCCTCTTCTTCGCCGGGCGCAGCCGGCGCATGACGCGTTTGAGCGTGCCGATGCCGATCATCCAGAGGATCCGGGTGAGGATGGTGGCGCCGAGGACGGCCGCGCAGATGCCGGCGATGAGGCCGAGTGAGAGGTCGCTGTCGGCCACCTCCTCGACGATCCACCGCAGCTGCAGGCCGATCAGCAGGAAGACCATGTTCTCCAGCAGGAACTGGATGGTCTGCCAGTTGTGCTGGCTCGCGATCCGCGCCGACCCGGACGAGATCGCCGGCGACTTGTGCCCGAGGATGATCCCGGCGGCGACCACCGCGAGCACGCCGGAGCCGTGCGCGATCTCCGCGAGCAGGTAGGCCACGAACGGCACCGCGAACGACAGCGCCGTGTCGGTCACCAGGTCGTCGAGCCGGGCCCGGACCATCGCCGCGGCGAGCCCGACCACCGCCCCGGCGACCGCCCCGCCCACGGCCGCGAGCAGGAAGTCGAGGCCGACCTGCCAGAGCGTGATCGACCCGGCGATCGCGGCGATCGCGGTGCGCAGGGCGACCAGCGCCGCCGCGTCGTTGAACAGGCTCTCACCCTCGAGCAGCCGGACCAGCTTGCGCGGCATCCCGGTGCGCCGGGCGACCGCACTGGCCGCCACCGCGTCGGGCGGCGCCACGACCGCCCCGAGCGCGATCCCCGCGGCGAGCGGCAGCCCCGGCACGACCGCCCAGGCGACCAGCCCGACCCCGAACGTCGTGAAGATCACCAGCCCCACCGACAGCAGCGTGATCGGCCCGCGAAGCTTCCGGAAGTCGACCAGCGAGGTCTGGACGGCCGCCGAGTACAGCAGCGGCGGCAGCAGCCCGACGAGCACCACCTCGGGGGAGAGGTGGTAGTCCGGCACCCCGGGCACGAACGACGCGACCACCCCGACCCCGATCAGGCACAGCGGCTCCGACCAGTCGAACCGCCGCGCCACCGAGGTGACGAGGAGCACCGCCACCACCAGACCAACGAACTCAGCCGCGATATGCACGGGATCAATCATCGCTCCGACCCGCCCGCCACCACTCCCCGGCATACGTCACCCGAACGAGTCGACTGGCCGGAGGTCAGTAGGGTGCCGTGCACGTGCACGGTCTTGCGCCTAAGCAGAAAAGCCGTCGCGCCGACCGTGATGGATCGGGAAGAATGTGTCCCTTGAGGAAGGCAGGTTCGATGGCGGACGTTCTGGACGACGTTGTGGTGTCGGAAATGCCCGACTTCACGCGGATCTCTCTCGAACATCTCGCCGACGCCCCGGTGTCACCGACCTCCGCCGTGCTCGACAGGGCGATCGAGCATCCGACTCAGGACCAGCAGGTGCAGGCGAGCTGAGCGGTCACGGCGAGAACCACATGCCGAGCCAGGTGGTCGAGTCGACCAACCCTGTGCCGGGGCACCGCGTCCCCCGGGCACTCATCGAGCAGGTGTTCGCCGGACCGGTCGACTCGTCGGCCATGTCGATGCTGCTCGACGGTCAGTACAGTCGGCGTCTCCTGTTGCTGAAGGTCCTGCGCGAGTCGGTGGCGTCCGCCTCGTCGCGGGAGGAGCGGCAGACGGTCGAGGACGCCTGGCCGATCCTGGTCGCGGCCGAGAAACACGCGCCGGAGATCGTGCGAGAAATCCTGTTGTACCCATCTGTAGGTACCTGGTTGGTCCGGGTGATCCGCAAAATACGGGGTATCATCAACGATGACGTCCCGATCTGGGTGGATATGGGTTATCTGGGTTCGGTCGCGGTCGCGGCGGCGATTCGCGCGGGTATTGACGTGACGGCTGCCGCACCGGTATGGCGCGGCCGGATCAGTTTGCCGACGGTCGGTCAGTTCGAGGTCGGGGACGGGGACTCCACACGACTGGCGCGGATCCGGACGCGAGGCTCCACAACGTTTCTCGAGTCGCCGGAGGGCGAGTGGATTTCGCTCGCCGAGGTGCCGTCGTTTTCGCTTCGGCTGCACGAGAGCACCGCCGGCGGGCGTTCCATGTGCTGGACGGTCGACGACATCGACCCCTACCGGTCATTTGCCGGCATGGTGGCAAATGACCGGCTCGGCTCGACTGAATACGACGTCTGGTGTAACAAGCTCGACCGGGCCTGGGAGATTCTCGTCGAGGAGCACGCGGATTATCTTCCGGAATTGTCGGCCGCCAGCCCGGTCATCGTGCCGGCGGCGCGCGAGGACGGATTCGTGGCGTCCTCGTCAGCCGCCTCGTTCGGCGCCATCCGGGCGGCTATGCCGCAGACCCCGGCCGACATGGCCGAGACCCTGCTCCACGAGCTTCAGCACTCGAAGCTCAACGCCCTGCTCGACCTGGTGCCCCTGCAACGGCCGGGGACCGATCGACCCTGCTACGCGCCGTGGCGGCGGGATCCTCGGCCGTTGAGCGGACTGCTCCACGGGATCTACGCGTTCGTGGGCGTCACCGAGTACTGGTACCGGCGATGGCGGTCGCGGGCCGACCGAGCGGCCGCGTTCCACTTCGCGTACCACCGGGAACAGGTGCGGGAGGCCCTGCGCGGACTCGGTCCCACGCCCGAGCTCACCGCGGCCGGTACCCGCTTTCTCGCCGTGGCGTCGGCACGGTTGGCCGCGTGCGACGGCGGCGAGGTCCCGGCCGACGTGCGCGCCGCCGTCACGGCCCTGGTCACGGAGAACCGGCTCGCGTGGCGGATGAAGCACCTCGCGCCGCCGGACGAGTACGTCGTGAGGCTCGCCGATCGCTGGCTCGCCGGTGAGGCTCCGACGGCCGAGGACATCGAGCCGGCGCTGCGGCCCTTCCACCGCCGCGACGTCGAGTCCACCCTGCCGGCGCTGCTCACCAGCCAGGCACTCACTCCGGACGCCCCCGATGCCGGGCGCGCGGTGCGGCCGGGCGAGCGTGAGCTCGCCGGGCGTGACCTCGCCGTGGCACGGCCCCTGTTCGCCCGCCGGATCCGGGCGAATCCCGAGGACGACAGCGCGTGGGTCGGTCTCCTGATGGCGATGGGCGACGGGCGGCCGCCTCCGGAGACGGTGTCGGCGACGTTCCGGCGGGCAGCGGCACTGAGCGACACCCCGCCGGACCCGGTCACCCTCGTCGACTGGTTCGCCCGCGGTTGAGACGCGTCGGAACCGGATGAGAGGGGACCTCCTCCGTGACCAGGACATTCACCTACGCCGACGCGGTTCGACTCCTTGGTGGGAACACCATCACCGGCGTCGAGTGGGTGGACCGGATCACGCGGGGAACCCTCCGAGGACTCACCGTCGGCATGTCCGACGTGCTGACCTGCTTCGGTGTCCAGAGCGAGTTGGCGCGGCTGGGCCGTGACCTGGTCCGCAATGTCGCGGACCAGCGGCGCGGCCTGAGCCGGTTCGACCGGACGCAGCGCATCCAGGCCGCGCACTCGGTCATCGTCATCACCGCGTACTTCGAGGCGCTGCGGTCAGCGGATCTCCCGTTCAGCCTCGACCAGCTCGAGCTGACCAAGGCCGAGCAGATGACACTGGTCGTCGACCACTCCACGCAGAACAGCGGGGCGGCCGCGCTCATCGGCGAGTTACTCGACACCGCCATTCCCCTCCCGACGCCGCAGCGTCCCCGCGAGGACACGGTTCGTGCGCTTCGTTCGCTCTACGAGGGCCTTTCGGCCCGGCTCATCCAGTTCGCCGCGGGGCTGTCGGCATGGGAGCTGAAGGAACGTCCGGACCGGAGCCGGTTCGTCCACGCCGTACGCGGGGTGCCGGAGGCGGCCTGCGAACAGTACGAACTGCTCCTGCGTGACCTCGCGGTCGCCTTCCCGGAGGTGGCGAACTGGGCCAACCTGTTGGATCACCAGGCGACCCGGCACCAGATCCGCGAGCTGCGCACCGCCCTCGCGGGCCTGGAGCTGCTCCTGAGTGACATCTCCGACGGTGCGGTGCCCGACGACCGCCTCGTGGCGCTCACCCGTGCCTACCGGGCGGACCTCGACCGGCCGATCTTCGAGCTGGGTGACGTGCCCGAGGGGCTCCAGATACCCGTGCTCGGTGACGCCTACGTCGACCCGCGGTTCCGGGTCGCGGACGTGCCGACCGGCTCCACCCCGAGCGAGGACTCGTGGTGGGACGACGTGCCGGTCCGGGACGACATGAACGCCTTTCTCGCCGGTTACCTGACCTCGCCACTGGCGACGCAGGCGCCCCTGCTGGTCCTCGGCCAGCCAGGTCTGGGCAAGTCCCTGCTGACGAGGGTGCTTGCCGCGCGGCTGCCGCCGAGCGACTTCCTGGTGGTTCGCGTGGTGCTGCGGGAGATCCCGGCGGACATGGACCTGCAGGACCAGGTCGAGCAGGCGATCCGGCGTGCGACGGGCGAGCGGCTCGAGTGGCCCGCGCTCGTCCGGTCCGCGACGGACGCGCTGCCCGTCGTGCTCCTCGACGGCTTCGACGAGATGCTGCAGGCGACCGGGGTGAGCCAGACCGACTACCTGGTGAAGGTGCGGGCCTTCCAGCAACGGGAGGCCGCCCAGGGACGCCCGGTCGCGGCGGTGGTCACCAGCAGGATCACGGTCGCGAACCGGGCACGCATCCCGGACGAGACGGTCGCGGTCCGGCTCGAGTCGTTCAGCCCGACCCAGGTGACCGAGTGGCTGGACATGTGGGGCAGCGCCAACGAGCGGTACTTCCGCGAACGCGGCATGACGGCGCTGCCCGCGCGGACCGCGCTGGACTTCCGGGACCTCGCGGAACAACCGCTGCTCCTGCTGATGCTGGCGCTGTACGACGCGGACAACAACGTCCTGCAGCGCGGCACCGACGAGTTCAGCCGCGCGGACCTGTACGACCGGCTGCTCGTGCGGTTCGCCAGGCGGGAGGTGACCAAGTCCGACCGCTACGGCGAGTCGGGTCTCGACGAGGCGGTCGAGGTGAAGCTGCACCGGCTGTCCATCGTGGCCTTCGCCATGTTCAACCGGGCCAGCCAGTTCGTCACCGAGGAGGATCTCGATCGCGACCTGACGGCGTTGCTCGGCGGTGGCCGGCGATCGGCCGAGACGCAGGGATTCCGGGCGCCGCTGGGCGCGGCGGAGCTGGTGCTCGGGCAGTTCTTCTTCATCCAGGAGTCGCAGGCCTTTCGCGGCGACCGTCGCCTGCACACCTACGAGTTCCTCCACGCCACGTTCGGCGAGTTCCTGGTGGCACGGCTGATCTGGCAGGTGCTGGACGACATCGTGGCCCGGGAGGCCGCGCCGTCGCGGAGCCCGTTCGGCGCCCACCGGCAGGACGACGGGATGCTGTTCGCGCTGCTGTCGTTCGCTCCTCTCAGCTCGAGCCCGTCCGTGCTCGGGTTCCTCGCCGAGTTCGCCGGACGCACGCCGGAGCCGGCGCGGCGGTCGTTGGCGGCGCTGCTGAGCAAGCTCTGCACGCTCGCGCGCGAAGGGCGGGACGAGCGCGGGCACCTGGACTACGAGCCCCGTCGCCTCCCGGCATCCACCAGACATGCCTTCTACACCGCCAACCTGGTGCTCCTGGTCGTGATCGCCGAGGCGGAGGCGTGGGTCACCCGGCTGTTCGGCGTCGACAACCCGGTCGGTGTCTGGTACCAGCACGCGATGCTGTGGCGATCGCAGATGAGCGGCCCCGAGTACGCGGGGCTGATCGACTCCCTCGTCGTCCGGTACGGGGAGCACGACCGCACGCTGGACGTGCGGCTGACCCTCGACGACGGCACGTATGTGCTACCGGACTTCAACCTCGAGGAGACCTACCGGGAACACGGGCTGAACCTGCACGGCGAGCCCGCGGTCTTCGTCGTGACCGACCACGATCCGGACAAGCTCCGGCGGACGGCGCAGTTCACCAGGGCGCGGGGCGACGCGGTTGTCCAACATCTGCTGGAGCCGCTGGTCACGGTGCTCAAGGACACGATGAACTCCTTCGTCAAGTGGCCGGACGACGTGTTGCAGTCGACCGCGTACCTGCTGATGCGGGCCGTGCTCGCGCCGGTCGACGGGACGGACGACGAGACGAGGGCGCGGGTGTACCGGCGGTGTGCGCAGGTCGCGGTGCTCGATCGGTTGCCGTGGAGTGCGGTGGTGCGGGACCGGTACTGTGCGTTGCTCCTCGACCGGTTGCGGGTGGACGGGCGGGTGGCCGCGGCCGTGGTGGACGAGGTGCTCACTCTGCTGTTTCCGCGATCGGCCGTGCGTGCCCAGCTCGTCTCCTGTGCGGTCGCCACACTCGGGCGGGATCCCGAGCGCGACCGGAGCCTGCTGGCCAAGTTGCAGGTGCTGATCGATCCCGAGTGGGCGGTCGCGGAGCCCGCGGTGGCGTTGGAGGCCTGGTTGCGGGTGGTCGAGGTCGGGCTGCTCGATGTCGTCGAGGGGTTTCTCGGGACCGCGCCGGGGATGTTCGACGTGCTTGATCCGGCGCTCGTGCGGGTGGCTCGGCCGGAGTTGATGACGCGGACCCGGTGGGCGGTGGCCGATCGCGGGTATGACATGCCGACCGCATGGGTGGCCGCTCTGCGGTGATCGACGTCGCTATGATGGTCGGATCCGACGGTTGAGGGTGGAGGGGTGGAAAGAAACCGCCGGGATTGGCCAAACCGGTCGGGGGTCTGCGACGAAGGCTCTGTGGTTGGGCAACTAACAATCGGTTCCGATGGTCCGGCTTGGACGGGAGGTCGGTACCATCTCGCGCGGGTCGGGGAGAGTTGGGGCTTTTGTCGTGTGGCAACGGATTGTCGGTGTGTTTCGGAGACGGCGGCGGGTGCGGGACTCCGCCAGTTTCGGGGCGGCCTCGTTGGGGGTTCTGCTCCTCGTCGGGGCCGCTCTCGGCACGGGGGTGGCGCGGACCGCGGTGGATGTCTCGGACGGGCTGACCTGGCTCCCGGACAACCCGCGGGGTGAGGTCGTCCAGGTCAACCCGGCGTCCGGGCGGCCGGAGGTGCGGCTGCAGGTCGCGGGCGGCGACGCGCAGCTCGACATCACGCAGAAGGACGGCCTGCTGGTCATCCTCAACCGGCGCGACGGCCAGATCACCGTCATGGACCTCGCCACCCTGCTGGCCAGCGGGCGGCGGCAGGCGCAGCCGGGACCCGCGACCAAGGTGCTCGTGTCCGAGGGCCGGATCTACGTCGTCGACCGGCCCGCGGGAACGGTCGCCAACGCCGACCCGGTGACGCTCGCCGACATCGGCAAGCCGTGGCAGGCCGGCAAACCGCTCGCCGACGTCGTCGCCGACGAGGCCGGGGTCGTCTGGGCCGCCGACTACGACGGGCGCCTGCACTCCCTCGAGTGGGCCGCCGACGCCAGGAAGTTCCGGGAGAAGGCCAGTGAGCGCGTCCGCGGCGCCGGGCCGGGCACCGTCCTCGTCCCGCACGCCAAGGGGGTCACGCTCTTCGGGCTCGACGGCGGTGTCGTGCGGCAGGTCGGCACCGGCTCCGACGTCAACGGCTCGACGCCGAAGCTCCCGGGTGAGGTGCTCGCCGCGCAGAGCAGCCCGGCCGGGCTGGTGCCCGCCGCGGTGCCGGGGCAGGGCATCGTCGTGATCGTGTCCGGGGACGAGGTCGTGCGGGTCGACACCGCCGCGCTCGGTTGCCCGGTGCCGGGGCGGCCGGTCGTGTTCCGCGACAAGGTGTACGTCCCCTGCCGCGGCGAGGGCAAGGTCATCGTGCTCGACAGGTCCGGCAAGCGGGGCGGGAAGGACGTGCGGACCCCGGGCAGCGGCGACCCCGAGATCGTCTTCGACGACGGCAAGCTGTTCATCAGCACGCCGGGCGCGGAGCGCGGCGTGATCGTGGACTCGGACGGGTCGACCCGCTCGATCACCATCCGCAGCCCGTCGCTGCCCGTGGTCAACCCGGACCGGCCGCCGCAGACCGAGGTGCCGTCGCCGCCGCGGCCCACCCCGCGGCCGGAGACGCCGGACCCCCGGGGCCGCGACGAGCAGCGGCCGCCGGACGTCCCGGGGCCGGGCGTGCCCACGGGGTCCTCGACACCCGGTGGCGTCGCCGGGAACGTGCCCGGCACGCCGCCCGGCGTGACCGTGGAGCTCTTCAGCGTGGCCGCGTCGGAGCTGGTCGTCACCGTCAGCTGGGGCGCGGCCGACGACAACGGCGAGACGGTCACCGGCTACACGGTCGAGGCGAGCGGGAGCTTCAGCGGCGGCACGCGCGGCGCGCAGACCACCGGCACCAGCACACAGCTGACGATTCCCTGTGGCGGCAGCACGTTCTGCACGGGCGGGCGGCTCGACGTCGCGGTCACGGCGCTCAACCGCGTCGGGGAGAGCGCCGCCGGCACCCGCTCGTGGACCGTTCCCCCGTACGACCCGCCCGCGCAGGACCCGCCCCCGGCGAACGACCCACCACCCGCGGACCCACCACCCGCGAACGACCCGCCCCCGGCGGATCCGCCGCCGGCGAACGACCCGCCGCCGCCCCCGCCGGATCCGGTGACCGTGCCCACCGCGGGCGCGACCGTGATCACCGGCATCACCGCGCCGTACGGGGCCACCGACTACACTCGCCGGGTCGCCATGAGCCCGCCGGCGGACTGGGCGAGCCACGACGGCACGTGCCAGCTGGTCAACACCACGCAGGGCTACAGCGTGACCATCTCCTGCGGGGAGACCGCCGCGGACATCGCTGTGGAGACCGGGTCGAACCGGATCCTGGTGCGTGCCGTCGCCCGGGACGGCAGCCGGTCCGTCGACTCGGCCGCGAAGAGCGTGCAGGGGCCGAAGGAACCCATGTGCGGCAAGTACTACTGCGTCGGCGGCGACAAGATCGTCGAGCTGACGCCGACCGAGAAGGAGATCGACTTCGGGCAGGCGGGCGCCGGGCTCGGGCTGCTCGTCATCGCCGTGCTGATCCGGCTCGCCGGCCGCCCGGTCCGCGAGGAGACCACACAGGACGGTGAGCGGTGACCGCCGTTGCCGGGCCGGGGATCGGTGAGCGGGACATCGCGGCCTTCCGCCACCTGCACGGACAGGTCGGCGACGCGATCGAGACGGCGGTGCGGGGCAAGCGGCAGGTCGTGGACCTGGTGCTGGTGGCCATGTTCGCCGGCGGGCACGTCCTGCTGGAGGACGTGCCCGGCACCGGGAAGACCACCCTCGCGCGGGCCGTGGCCGGTGCGCTCGGCGGGCTGTCCCGGCGCGTGCAGTTCACCCCCGACCTGCTGCCGTCGGACGTCACCGGCACCTCGGTGTACGACCCGCGCAGCGGGCAGGTGAACTTCCGGGCCGGGCCGGTGTTCGCCAACGTGGTGCTCGCCGACGAGATCAACCGCGCGGCCGCGAAGACCCAGTCCGCGCTGCTGGAGGTGATGGAGGAGCGCACGGTCACCGTCGACGGCGTCGCGCACGCGGTGCCCGACCCGTTCCTCGTGGTCGCCACGCAGAACCCGATCGACCTCGACGGCACCTACCGGCTGCCCGAGGCGCAGCTCGACCGGTTCATGGTGCGGACCTCCATCGGCTACCCGGACGCGGGCCACGAGCTGGACGTGCTGCGGCCCGGGAGCACCGCGGGCCGGGTGGCGCAGGTGCCGACCGTGACCAGCCCGCCGGTCGTCGCGCAGTACGGCCGGCTGCTGTCCACTCTGCACGTCGCCGAGCCGATCCTGCGCTATGTCAGCGATCTGGGCACGGCGACCCGCGAGGAGGAGAGGCTGCGGCTCGGGGCGAGCACGCGTGGGCTGCGGGCGCTGGTGCGGTGCGTGCAGGTCTACGCCGCGTCGCAGGGCCGGCACTTCGTGGTGCCCAGCGACGTGCAGCGGCTGGTCGGTCCCGTGCTCGCGCACCGGCTGGTGTTGACGCGGGAGGCGCTGCTGGCCGGGGTCACGACCGAGGACGTGGTGGCGGAGGTCGTCGACCGCGTGCCGGTGCCCCGGCCACAGAACCAATGAAAGGGCGGGTGCGCCTCACCCCGCGCGGGGTGAGTGCGCTCGTGCTCGGCCTGGTGCTGGTCGCGCTGGGCGTGTGGTGGCGGTACCCCGGCGTGGTCGGGCTCGGTGCCGCGCTCGTGCTGCTCGTGGTGGCGGCGGTGGGTTCGGTGTTGCTGCCGGCACCCGTGAGCGCGGAGCGGACGGTGCGGCCGCGGACCGTGCACCGGCTCGGCGCCTGCGCCGGGACGCTCGACCTGACCAGCACGAGCCGCCGGCTGCCGGTGCGGCTCGACGCCGTTGACCTCATCGGTGGAACGCCGATCGGGCTCGCGGTGCCGGCGTTGCGGCCCGGCGCCTCGTCCTCTGTGGACTACCCGATTCCGACCACCCGGCGGGGTGTCCTGCCGATCGGGCCGCTCGAGCTGCGCCGTCCCGGGCTCGCCGGGCTGGCCGGGGCGCGGATGTCGCTCGGCGACGTGACCGAGGTGCGGGTCGTGCCGCGGGTGCTGCCGGTGCGAGGACTGCCGTCCGGGGTGCGGCGCGGGCACGTCGGCGCCGACGAGCGGGTCGAGCGTGGCGGCACGGACCTGGTGGGGTTGCGGGAGTACGTGCCCGGGGACGACCTGCGCCGGCTGCACTGGGCGACCAGCGCGCGGACGGGTGTGCTGATGGTGCGGGAGGACGCGGACCCGGCGCGGCCCCACCTCGCCGTGCTGCTGGACGACCGGGCGGCGAGCCACCCGGACGAGGACGGGTTCGAGGACGCCGTGGAGGCGGCCGCGTCGCTGCTGGCCGCGGCGGTGGCCGGTGGGCACCCGGTGCGGTTGATGTCCGCGTCGGGTGGGGTGGATCTCGAGGTGCCGGCCGGGGTGCTCGAGGACGACACCACGCTGGCGGCCTTGGCGGACATCCAGCCGGTGTCCGATGTGGACGTTCTGCTGTCGGTGCCGGTCCGCGACCTCGACGTGGTGGCGGTGATTTCCGGGTCCGGCGCGGATCAGGCGGCGTTGCTGCTGGAGGCCGGGCGGGCGTCGGTGGGGGTGGTCCTGGTGGTGGACCGGGACGCGGAGACGCCGTCGACCCACGCGGTCGGCGGAGCGTTGATCCTCACGGGGCCGCGGGTCGAGGACCTGGTCTCGTTGTGGAACACGGTGGTGGCCCGATGAGCGCCGCGTGGTCCGTCGTCGGCGGCCGGCGGTTCGCGGCTGGTGGGTGCCGGTCGGGGATTGCCGTGCGGGCTGAGGGCCCGGGTGCCGTGGGGGATACGGGGGTGGTCCGATGAGCGAGCGTGCGAGTGAGTCGTCGGCGCCGAAGGCCGTCTGGGCGGTTGCCGTTCTCCTGGTCGGGTGCTGGCAGCTGGCGGCGGGTTGGGCCTCGCCCGTCGCCGCCGGCGTGTTCGGCGGGGCGGTGGTCGCCACCTATGGCTTGGTGTTCGGGGCGCGGGTCGTTCGGGTGCCGGCGAGTTTCGTCGTGCTCGCGGTGTTGACCGGGTCGGTCGTCGGTGCCTACTACGCGGCGCCCGCGTCCGGGCCCATGCAGGCGGTCATCGACTCGGTGCCGCGGTTGCTGACCGCGCCCCGGCCGGCGCCCGTCGCCGCGGACCTGCTCGTACCGGGGGTGCTGCTGGTCGTCGTCGTGGCGTTGGTGAGTGCGCTTTCCCTGCGGGCCAAGGTGTTGGTGGTGCCGGCGGTGGGTGGCGCGGTGCTGTACGTCGCGGCGGCCCTGCTGACGGCCGGGCAGGCGGACCCGCACGGCTTCGGCGCGCTGGCGTTGCTCGCGGTGACCGGGCTCGGGTGGGTGCTCGCCGACCGTGGTAGGCGGCGGGCATCCGTTGTGCCGCAGGCGGTTCTCGTCGTCGGGCTGGCGGCCGGGGCGTTGGCGGCCACACTGCTGCCGGGCGGCAAGCCGTTCGAGCCGCGGGATCTGGTCACGCCGCCGGTGAACGACCTGCCGGTGGCGAGCCCGCTGCCGCAGCTGGCGTCGTGGGCGGCGGCGGGTGACACCGAGCTGTTCCGTGTGCGGGGCGGGGAAACCCCGATGCGGTTGATCGCGCTCGCCGACTACACCGGCGCGACCTGGCAGGCGTCCACTCTGTACAGTCCGATCGGCACGGTCACGAAGCTCGACCTGCCGGCGGGTGTCCGGCAGGCCGACGCGCGGGTCGAGGTGACGATCGGCAGGCTCACCGGGCCGTGGCTGCCGACCGCGGGGCGCCCGACCTCGACGTCCGCCCAGGACGCGGTCGTCGACACCAGCTCCGGGTCGATGGTGCTGCCGGCCGGTGCGCGGCAGGGGTTCGACTACGCCGTCACGTCCACAGTGGACGCACCGCGGGACGTGGACCTGCTCACCGCGAGCGTGCCGGACACCACGACCGCGCGGCGCTACCTCGCGCTGCCCGGGCTGCCGTTCGCGTTCGCCGAGTACGCCCGGCGCACGGTCGCCGACGCGCGGACGCCGTTCGAGAAGGCGGTGGCGGTCGAGGAGGTGGTCCGCGCCGGCCGCAAGCCGAACGCGGAGGCGCCGGTCGGGTCGTCGTACGCGCGGCTGGAGACGTTCCTGTTCGGCGCCACCGGCACGGCGGGCGCGAACGAGGGGACGGCCGAGCAGTTCGCGTCCGCGTACGCGGTCCTGGCCAGGGCGGTCGGGCTGCCGACGCGGGTGGTCGTCGGCTTCCAGCCGGTGGCGCCGGGTCCGGACGGGGTCGCGGTGGTGCGTGGCGCGGACGCGACGGCGTGGCCGGAGGTGTACTTCTCCGGGTGGGGCTGGGTGCCGTTCGACCCCGTGTCCGCCACGGCCGACGGACCGACCTCGGCGTCCAAACGCGAGGTGATCAACCGGCTGGCGACGCCGACCTCGACACCGTCGGTGCCGGCGACCTCGGGGCCGCCGATGCCCACGCAGACGCCCAGGCCCGACGCGGCCGCCGCGCCGGCACCGGCCCAGAAGCCGTGGTACCTGGTGCTTCTCGCGGTGCCGGTGCTGGTGTTCGGGGTGCTCGGCGGGTTGCGGGCGCGCCGGCGGGCGCGGCTGCGCCGGGCGGGGGCGACCGGGGCGTGGGGGTACGTGCTGGACTCGCTGCTGCTGGCCGGTCGTGCACCGGCGCGGGCGGCCCCGGCACCGGAGATCGCGGACGAGCTGGCGACCCCGGCCGCCACCCGCCTCGCGGTCCTCGCCGACCGGGCGGCCTTCGCGCCGGATCCGGCGCCGCCGGAGCTGGGGCGCACGGCGTGGCCGCTGGCACTACAGGTACGGTCGGTGCTGCGGCGGCGGGTTCCGTGGTACCGCAGGGTGTTCTGGGCGGTGGACCCGCGTCCTCTGTGGCGCCGCTAGCGGGTCGTGCAGACCGAGTCGGAGGCGCCGTGTTGGGTTGACGGGTCGTCCAGGCCCAGGCCGATGACCTGGAAGCAGTACTGGTCCGCCTGCGGGTCGAGGTCCTCGACCGTGTAGGTGGTCGTGCCCGGGGCGATGGTCGCCAGTGCCTTGCGGTCGGTGTCGGTCACGTCCACCACCACGAACTGGGCCTTGCCGTTCGTCGGGTCGGACCAGGTCAGGGTGACGGTCGCGCCCTGGTCGTCGAGCGGGTCGAGGGTCGGGGCGAACGCCGGGTCGTCACCGGTCACCGACGGGGTGGTCGGCGGGGGCGTCGTGGTCGTGGTCGTGCGGGTCGTCGTTGCCGGGGGCCGGCTCGCCTGGTTGTCCTTCGCCAGCAGCTTGGGGATCACGAACGCGCCGATCGCCGCGCCGGCCAGGATCGCGGCCACGGCGAAGTACAGGCCTCGGCGGCTCTTTTTCTTCGGGGGGACCGCGCCGGGGCGCTTGATGGTCGTCGTCGGGTCGGGGTCCTGGTAGTACTCCGGCCGCCAGGGCGCCGGGGTGGGCAGCATGGCCACGACCGGGGGCTCGTTCACGGGCGGCACCGGCACCGAGCCGGTGTACGGCGTCGGGGTCGGGCCGAAGTCGGGGAGGGCCGGGCGGTCGTTGATGCGGACGGTCAGGCCCGCGAGATCGCTGTTGGGGCCGGCGATCGTGAGGTCGCTGTCCGTTGTGGACGGTGTGACCGGCGGCGGCTCGGGGGGCGGCGGGGCCGGTCGCGGGCCGAAGTCCGGCGGCAGGGCGGCCATCCACCCCGGCCCCTGGGTGCGGACCATCGCCAGCGCCGCACGCAGTGCCCCCGCGTCCGGGAACCGGTCCTCGCGGCGCTTGCTCAGGCACCGCGCGATGATCGCGGCCAGGTCCCGTGGCACGTCCGAGCGGCGCAAGGGCCGTGGCTCGGTCGAGCGCACCCGCTCCAGGTACGACAGCACCGTGTCCTCGTCCGGGTTGTCCGACGAGAACGGTGGCGCGCCGTCGAGCAGGGTGAACAGCGTCGAACCCAGCGACCACTGGTCGTCGGCGGGGGAGGGGTCGCCGCCGTTGATCATCTGGGGTGCGGCGTGCCGGTAGCTGACCATCTGCAGCGACGTCGTGTGCCCGGCGTCGGCCATCCGCGCGATGCCGAAGTCGGCCAGCACGTACGACGTCGGCAGCACGAGGATGTTCTGCGGCTTGACGTCCCGGTGCAGGAACCCCTGCGTGTGCGCGAAGGCGAGCGCGTCCGCCACGGCCGTCCCGGCCGCGGCGACGTCCTCCACCGGCAGCGGCCCGCGTTCCTTCAGCCGGTCCTGCAGCGACCCGTTGTCGTAGTACTCCATGACGATGCACGGCCGGCCGTCCGCCGTGGTGCCCGTGTCGATCACCGTCACGATGTGCGGGTGCTGCCGGCCCAGCCGCACCGTGATCTCCAGCTCGCGGCGGAACCTGGCCAGCCGGGACGGGTCGCTGACGTTGATCACCTTGACCGCCACGAACCGGTCCAGCCCGTCCTGCCTGGCCCGGTAGACGACACCCTCCCCGCCCTCGGCGATCCGCTGGAAGTCGCTGTACCCCGGTAGTCGCATCACACCGGTGGGTTCGTCGCCTACGGGCTGGCCGGTTTGCTCGCCGGGTTTCGGTGCCCACGCGCGAAGTTCGGCGTCCGGGTCGGTCACCTGCCCAGTCTAGGGATGCCGGTTCACCTGGTGACCCCGACCGTCGAAAACGACTGTTGCGCCGCCTGCTCGTCTGCGTATACTCGGCGACGAGTAATCGTGAACGAGGAGGCGGTCGTGGCCAAGCGGCGGAAGGTGGCGAACCTGCTGGCGCTGGCCGTGCTCGGCACCGTGACCCAGCGCCCCATGCACCCGTACGAGATCGCCTCGACGCTCCGCGCCCAGGGCAAGGACGAGGACATGGCGATCAAGTGGGGGTCGCTGTACACGGTGGTCGGCAACCTGGCCAAACACGGGTTCATCGAGGTGGCCGGCAGTCAGCGGGAGGGCGCGCGGCCGGAGCGCACGATCTACCGGATCACCGAGGCCGGCCGTGCCGAGCTGCGGGACTGGACCCGTGAGCTGGTGTCCACGCCGCAGCCCGAGCACCCCCGCTTCAAGGCGGGCCTGTCCATGCTCGCCGTCCTGCCGCCGGACGAGGTGGCCGACGCGTTGCGGGAGCGGGTCGTCGCGCTCGAGCGGGCGATCGCGGCGCAGCGGGCGACGCTGGCCGTGGAGCCGGACCTGCCGAGGCTCTTCCTCGTCGAGAACGAGTACGAGCTGGCCGTCCGCGCGGCCGAGCTGGCCTGGGTGCGCGGGCTGCTGGACGAGTTGACCGACGAGACCTTCCCCGGTCTGGCGGCGTGGCGGAAGTGGCACGCCACCGGGGAGATCCCACCGGAGTACGCCGAGCTGGCGGACCGGGGGAGCACCGAATGAGAGAAGGCCCCGGCGGCGATGTTGCAGCATCCCGCCGGGGCCGCCAATCCGCGAACCGAGCCAGGAGACCCGGTCCTCGGGGTGTGGCAACCACGAGACTAGACGAGTGATTCCTAAATGATCAGTGGTCGTAGGCGATGAGGGATCGTTTGCGGGGTGCGCCGATGTGGGTGTTGTGCCAGATGGCGGCGGCCATGGCCAGCAGGCGTTGCCCGACTCGGGCGTAGAGCCCGTCGGTCTGGCGAGCGCCGTGCTGTTCCAGGGAAAGTTGACCTTTGAGGGTGTCGAAGATCGCTTCGATCCATTGCCGCAGGCGCAGCAGTCGTCGCTCGACGGGGGTGGGTTCGCGGTCACGCTTGACCCCGGCTCGGGCTGGACGGACCAGGTGGACGCCCAGGTCGTCGAGGAACTGTTCGAAGGTCTGTCCGGCGAAGCCTTTGTCGGCCAGGATGACCTGGCCCGCGGTGACCAGGTGGTGGTCGACCTCGAGCAGCGCGGTCATGACCTCGCGTTCGTCGAGTTTGGGGTTGGCCAGGCACCACATGATGGGCATGCCCTCGACGGTGGCCACGAGGTAGAGGCGCATGCCCCAGAAGTAGCGGGAGTGGGAGGCACAATAGCCATAGCCGGCCTCGCCAGCCAGGTTAGAGCGTTTGGCGGTGGGCCGGGACCGGGCGCACTCCACCGGAGTGGAATCGATCAACCGCAACTGATCCACGCTGGTCGGGGTCACCGTGGCGAGAGCGCGGATCAGGCGGGTGATCAACGGGCCGGCCGCCCGGAGTCGTTTGTTCCAGCCCGACTGTTGGGGTAGGTAGGGGAACATGCCGGACAGGTGTTTGCGGGCATACCGCAGCCAGGCGGCCTCGGAGGGTCGGTTGAGCAGGACTTGCGCTACGGCCAGGCAGGGTGTCCAAGTCAGCGTCCACCAGGTCTCCATGATCAGGTTGGGTAGCAGCGCTGATCATGGACACCCTGCATCCATCTCCGGCCACGAAGCCGACACAAGATCAATAAGGAATTACTCATCTAGTGGCCTCCCGGGTCGGGTCGCGCCCAACCCGAGGAGAGGGAATGTCCAAGGTAGGAAGCGCGCTGGTGATCGGCGGCGGGGTGGCCGGACCGGTCGCGGCGCTCGCGTTGCGCAAGGCCGGCATCGACGCGACGGTGTACGAGGCGTACCCGAGCAGCGCCGACGGCATCGGCGGCTCGCTCGCCATCGCCCCGAACGGCCTGGCCGCGCTGGAGATCGTCGGCGCGCGGCAGGCGGTCGAGGACAGCGGGATGCCGATCACGAAGGCCGTGATGTCCTTCGGCGGCAGGGAGGTCGAGCTGCCCCAGGTGCCCGGGTTGCCGCCCATGCGGCTCGTGCAGCGCGGCGACCTGTACCGGACGCTCTACGACGTCGCGGTCGCCGGCGGGGTCCGGGTCGAGCACGGCAAGCGGCTGGTGTCGTTGGCGGACGGCGCCGACGGTGTGACGGCCCGGTTCGAGGACGGCACGTCCGCCACCGCGGACCTGCTGGTCGGCGCGGACGGCGTGCACTCGACCGTGCGCCGGCTGATCGACCCGGCCGCGCCCGGCGCCGGCTACACAGGACTGCTGGGGCTGGAGTCGATCATCGACCGGCCCGTGCCGCGCGAGGCCGGCACGATGCACTTCACGTTCGGCAAGCGGGCGTACTACCTGTACTGGCGGCGGCCGGACGGGCGCACCCAGTTCGGCGCCAACCTGCCGCGGGAGCGGCCGATGAGCCTGACCGAGGCGCGTGCCGTGCCGGCCGACGAGTGGCTGCGCCGGCTGCGTGAGGCCTACGGCGACGACGACCCGGGCGGTGACCTGGTCCGCCACATCGACCCCGAGAAGCTGATCGTGACGGGCTCGACGCACATCATGCCGAGCGTGCCGCACTGGCACCGGGGGCGTGTCGTGCTGGTCGGCGACGCGGTGCACGCGCCGTCGAACAGCTCGGGACAGGGGGCGTCGCTGGCCATCGAGAGCGGGATCGAGCTGGCCAGGTGCCTGCGGGACCTGCCGGACGTGCGGTCCGCGTTCACCGCGTACGAGCGGCTGCGGCGGCCCCGCGTCGAACGCATCGCCGCCACCGCGGCGAAGATCAACCACGTGAAGGCGCCCGGCCCGCTCGCGCGGGTCATGATGCCGGTGCTGATGCGGCTGATGCTGAAGACGGCCATGCGGCCGGAGAAGACCTTCGGCCCGGTCCAGCGCTACCGCATCGACTGGTCGGCGCCGGTGGGTGCTGATGCGGTGCTCTCGAGGCCGTGACAGCATGCGGTCGTGGTTCCTGATCTCTCCGTCGACCTCTGCGCCCGGCTGCGGGACGCGTTCCTGACCGCCGGGTACACCGCCGACGGCGTCGTCGGTGTGCTCGGCGCGCGGGCACACGCCGCGCTCGGCCGCGGCGAGCCCGAGCCGGCGCGGCGTGCCTCGCGGGACGCCGGTGCGCTCGGCACGCTGATCCGCCTGTTCCTGCTGGGCGACGCCGAGCCGCCGGACGCCGTCGAGGCGGCGCTCGGGTCGGTCGGCCTCGACGAGGCGGTCGCGGCGTCGGTGCTGACGCCGCAGGGGCGGGCCGGGCTGGACATCCGGCCGTACGAGGACAACTGGTGGGTCGTGGCCGACCTCGACTCGGACCTGCGTGGCGGGGCGGTGCCCGCCGACCACGTGCTGGGCGTCGGGCACGCGTCGATCAGCCTGGCCAGGGCCACGGCCCGCCGGCCGGTCGGCACGCTGCTCGACCTCGGCACCGGCTGCGGCGTCCAGGCCCTGCACGCCAGCACCCACGCCGAGTCGATCACCGCGACCGATGTGTCGGCGCGGGCACTCGCGCTGGCGCGGGCGACCTTCCGGCTCAACGAGCTGGACGTCGAGCTGCTGCGGGGGGAGTGGTTCGCGCCGGTCGCCGGGCGGCGGTTCGACCAGGTCGTGTGCAACCCGCCGTTCGTCGTCGGGCCGGCGCGGGTGGACTACACCTACCGCGACTCCGGCCTCGACGGCGACGGTGCCAGCGCGATGATCGTCCGCGGGCTGCCTGCCCTGCTGGCGGAGGGCGGGGTCGGGCAGCTGCTGGCGTCCTGGGTGCACCGTGTCGGCGAGGACTGGGCGGACCGGGTCCGCTCGTGGCTGCCCGCCGGGGTGGACGCGTGGTTCGTGCAGCGCGACGTCGCGGACCCGGCGCTGTACGTGGGCACCTGGCTGCGCGACGCCGGCATCGACCCGCGCTCCCCGCAGGGCCGGGCGAAGGCGAACGCGTGGCTGGACTGGTTCGCGGCCGGCGGGATCGAGGGCGTCGGGTTCGGGTACGTCACCCTGCGCCGCACGGACGCGGCCGACACCGAGGTGGTGTGCGAGGACCTGCGGCACGCCTACGACGACCCGCTGGGCCCGGAGGCCGCCCGGTGGCTGGACAACGTGGCGTGGCTGCGGGACCACGAGAAGGACCTGCTCCAGACGCGGTTCGTCGTGCCGTCGACCGTCGTGCTGGAGGAGGTCTCCTCGTCGGGGGACGAGGGCTGGGCACCCGTCGTCCGGCGGCTGCACCGCATGGACGGACCCGGCTGGCAGCACGAGATCGACGAGCCGACGGCGAAGCTGCTGGCCGGCTGCCGGGGCGCCATGGCACTGGAGGACCTGCTGGCGCTGCTGTCCTACGCCTACGGCGAGGTGGATGTCGACACCGCCCTGCCGATCGTCCGCGACCTCGTCCGGCACGGAATGCTCGTGCCGGCCTCGATGTGATGTCCGGGGACGCTTCACGATGACCTCATCCGCCGCGGGCCCTCCAGGCACCGTGCTGGCCGCGTTCGGGGTCGAACACGACCCAGTCCTGTTGCCCGGTGGCCAAGGAGGAACGTGGCGTGCTGGCCATCTGGTCCTCAAGCCGGTGGACTTCCCGGCCGAGACACTGTGGCGCGCCGACGTGCTCGACGGGCTACCAGACTCGCCCGAGTTCCGGATCGCCCGGCCGGCCAGGACGAGGGACGGCGCCTGGGCGGCCCAGGGCTGGGAGGCGAGCAGCTTCGTCGCGGGCGAGCCGGACGTCAGCCGGCAGGACGACGTGCTGCGTGCCGGGATCGCCTTCCACGCGGCCATCGCGGACCGGCCCCGGCCGGCCTTCCTGGACCGACGTGACGACCCCTGGTCCTACGGGGACCGCGTCGCCTGGGAGGAGTTGCCCGTCGAGGCGTCCCCGGCGGCCACGGACTTGCTGCGACAACTCGTCCACGCTCGCCGCCCAGTCGACCTCGACTCGCAGGTGGTACACGGCGACCTGCCCGGCAACGTGCTGTTCGCCGACGGCCTGCCGCCGGCGGTGATCGACTGGCCGGCGTACTGGCGGCCGATGTCGTGGGCCTGCGCGGTCGCGGTCGCCGATGCCTTGTGCTGGTACGACGCCCAGCCTGACCTGATCGGCCGGTGGTCCCATCTGCCCGGGTGGGGCCAGATGCTGGTCCGCGCACTGATCTACCGGATCGTGACCCATGACAAGGCGTTCGGGCCGACCGGGTGGACATCGGAACAGGTCGACGCACACCGGCCGGTGATCGAACTCGCCACCTGCGGATAGCACGACCGAGCACCGGCGTGCCGGCTCACCCGCACGGCGGCCGGTAGTCGATGCCGGGCAGGTACTGCGCCCACTGCCGCGGCGTGATCCGGGGCCGGGCGACGGCGCAGACGCGGGCCGCGGCTCGTTCCGGATCCGTTTCCCACTGCCGCACCGTCTGGTCGGCGCTGCCGGTGATCAGGGTGTGCCCGTCGGGGGCGAAGAGGACGGTGCGGACGCGGTCGGTGTGGCCGGTCAGCACGGCGACCTCGCGTGGTTCGGCGGGCGTGGTGACGTCCCACAGCCGGGCGGTGCGGTCGTTGGCGCCGGTGGCCAGGGTGCGCCCGTCGGGGCTGAAGGCGACGCCCTGCGCGGCGTCGGTGTGGCCGACGAGCCGGGCGAGTTCGTGCGGCGCACGGGGATTCGTGATGTCCCACAGGCGGATGGTCCGGTCCGGGCTCGAGGTCACCAGGGTGTGTCCGTCCGGGCTGATCGCCGCGGCGAGCACGGCGTCGGTGTGTCCGGTGAGGACGGCGAGCCTGGCCGGCCGGCGCGGCGTGGTGACGTCCCACAGCCTGACGGTGTGGTCCCAGCTCGTCGTGACGAGCAGGTGCCCGTCCCGGCTGAACAGGATCACGTGGATGTCGTCGGTGTGCCCGGTCAGCGTGGCCAGGTCGCGGGGCGGGCCGCCGATGTCCAGCAGCCGCACGGTGGAGTCGTCACCGGCCACGGCCAGGGTGTTGCCGTGCAGTGCCACCGCGTCGATCTCGTCCACGTGCCGGGCGATCGTCTCCGGCGGGCCCGGCGCGTGCCGGTCGGTGATGTCCCAGCGGCGCACGGTGCCGTCCCAGCTGCCGGTGATCAGCGTGCGCCCGTCGCGGGTGATCGCCGAGCCACAGGCCCCGTCGGCGTGGCCGGGCAGGCTCGCGCTCGTGCCACCGAGGCCGGTCAGCAGCACCGTGCCGTCCTTGCTGCCGGTGACCAGCGTGCGGCCGTCGGCGGTGCGGCTCGCGCCGCAGACGATGGCGGGGTGGCTGGTGACGAGTGGCCCCGGCAGGTCCCACAGCCGCGCGGTGTCGTCGTCGCTCGCGGTGGCGAGAGTCCGGCCGTCGGGGCTGAACGTCATCGCGACCACGACGTCGGTGTGGCCGTTCATGGTGAGCACGGCGTAGGGCTTGCCGGGGTCGGCGACCTGCCACAACCGGACGGAACGGTCGGCCCCGCCGGTGGCGAGCACGTGCCCGTCCGGGCTGAACGCCACGGCCCGGACCGCGTCGGTGTGCCCGGTCATGGTGGCCAGGTCGGCCGGGGTGCGCGGGTCGGTGACGTCCCACAGCCGCACGGTGCTCTCGCTGGTGGCCGCCGCCAGCGTGTGCCCGTCCGGGCTGAACGCCACCGACTCGGAGAAGGCCGGCGCCAGCTCGATCGACCGCAGCGGCGCCGGTTCGCCGCCGGTGAGGTCCCACAGCCGGATCGTGTGGTCGAGCCCGCTCGTGGCGAGGGTGTGCCCGTCCGGGCTGAACGCGACGGCGCGGAGTGCGTCGGTGTGCCCGGTGGCCTGCCGTTCCCGCCCGGTGCCGGTGTCCCACAGCCGGACGGCGTGGTCGCTGCCCACCGCGGCCAGGGTCCGCCCGTCCGGGCTGAACGCGACGCCGTAGACCTCGCCGGCGCCGGTGGTCATCCGTGCCCGTTGAGTGGGATGGCGCGGGTCGGTCACGTCCCACAGCCGCACGCTGCGGTCCCAGCTGCCGGTGGCGAGGGTGCGCCCGTCCGGGCTGAACCGCACCGCGAGGACGTTGTCGGTGTGGGTGGTGATGGTGGCCAGCCGGACGGGGCGGTGCCGGTCGGCGACGGACCAGAGCCGCACCGTGTTGTCCCATGCCGCGGTCGCCACCAGTTTCCCGTTCGGGTGCACGGCCACCGCGTTGACGTTGTTGGTGTGGCCGAGCAGCTGGGTGGCGTAGGGCGTCGAGAAGGTGCTGAGCAGGCTGCCGCGCGCGTCGACGGTCGGTGCGAGGCGGTACGCGGCCAGGGCGAGCTGCGCGGCCAGGGCCGGGCTGGTGTCCCGCAGGGTCGCGGCCTGACCGGCGACGTTCTGGGACAGGACGATGTTGCGTTCCTCGGCGACGCTCCGCTCGGCCCGCATCGCGTACACCACGGCGGCGGACGCCAGCACGAGCAGCACGACGAGCAGTGCGACCAGCCGGCGCAGGCGGCGGGTGCGCCCGCGGGCGCCCGCCACCTCGCGGTCCCGCAGCGCGCGGCTCCGGTCGAGGAACTCCTGTTCACGCGTGGTGAGGGTGTCCGCGCGGGTCGGCGCCCAGTCGTCGGCGATGGCCAGGCGGGCACCCCGGTACAGCGCGTCCTCGTCCCGGCCGAGAGCCTCCCAGGCGTTGGTGGCCTCGGTGAGCTGGCGATGTGCGCGCAGGGCGACCCGGTCCTCGGCCAGCCAGTCCCGCAGCCGCGGCCAGGACCGGATGAGCGCCTCGTGCGCGATCTCGACGCCCGTCTCGTCGAGGACGAGGAGCCGCACCGCGGCCAGCCGGTCGAGGACGGCCGCGACGTCGGGGTCCGCGTGGTCGAACTCCGTGCGTGGCAGGCGGCGTTTGGTGTCCTCGGTGCCTTCGCCGAGCGCGATCAGCCGTTCGAACACCTGCCGGGCCTTGGCCTGCTGGCCGGCGTTCAGCGCCAGGTAGGCGGTTTCCGCGGTGTGGGCGATCGCGTTCTGGATGCCGCCGGTGGCGTCGTAGGCGGACAGGGTGAGGGTGGTGCCGTGCCGGCGCCGCCAGGTTTCCAGCAGGGCGTGGGACAGCAGCGGCAGCGAGCCCGGCTGGCCGACGGCGTCCGCGATGAGCCGCGAGACCAGCGCCGTCTCGACGCGGCAACCGGACCCGACCGCCGGGCGCGTGATCGCCTCCCGCAGCTCGTCGCTCGTCATCGGCCCCACCAGCACCTGCGCCTCCTGCAGGGCGGCGGCCAGGTCCGGGTACCGCGCGCAGTGCCCGTAGAAGTCGGCGCGCACGCCGAGGACGACCCGGATGCGGCTCCGCGGGTCCTCCGCGGTGCCGGTCAGCTGGTCGACGAACCGGTCTCGCTCCTCGTCGTCGCGGCAGAGGGTGAAGACCTCCTCGAACTGGTCGACCACCAGCAGCAGTTCGGCACTCTCGTCGTGCTCGGCGAGCACCTGCCTGGTCACCAGCGCGAGTGCGCGCGGGTGGCCGGTGAGCGTCGCGTGCAGCTCGGTCGCCGGCACCGAAAGGTGGGTGGCCAGACCGACCGCGCACGACTCCAGCGGACGCGGCCCCGGCGTGAGGACCACATCCGGCCAGGACCGGCCGGCCAGCGTGCCGGACCGGGCCGCGGCCACCAGACCGGCCCGCAGCAGCGACGACTTCCCGGCGCCGGACGCACCCACCGCGACGACCAACCGCCGTTCGAGCACCGTCTTGCGCAGCCGCGTGAGTAGCCGGTCGCGACCGTGGAACCGGTGCGCGTCCCGCGGCCCGAACGACTGCAGCCCGACGTAGGGCACCGGCTCGTCGCCGTCGGGCGCCGGGTCCGGCAGGACGTCCACGGCGAGCTGGCGCCACCGGGTCTCCCACTCCTCGACGTCACCGTCACAGGCCGCGACGTAGGCGAGCGTGACCTCCAGGCTGGGCAACCGCCGGCCGCTCGCCGCCTCGGACAGCGTGCTCGCCGAGTAGTGCGCGAGCCGTGCCAGGTCCCGGTAACGCGGGCTGCCGGCCTTCTCCCGTAAGCGCCGCAAACCACCGGCGAACCCGGCGATCGCGTCGTTCGAGTCGTCGAGCGGACGTTCAGGTCGCGGCAACGCCTCCACCCCCCAAGGTGGCTCCCCCCACACATGATGTGCCCGCCAGCATTGTTCAGCAGTTGATTGATCGATAGCCAGACCGGACACCGAACAACTCGCAGCGGTTAGACATTTGCGGGTCACGACGCGGTCGGTGCGGCGGGGAACACCGTGAGTGGGGGAGCAGTCATGTTCGGTACGGGGTCACGGAAAATGTTCATCGTCGCCGTCGCACTGATGTGCGGGGTGATTTCCACGCCGGGGGCGCGGGCAGCGGAATCCGACACGCTTCCGCTGCCCGCCTTCGGTGCTATGGCAGTGGATCAGGCACACAAGAGGGTGTTCGTCAGCGGCGGTGCCGCGTCGAACGGGATCGTGGTGCTGGATTTCTCCGGTCACTCGGTAAGGACGTTGAACGGCCAGTTCGGCGCGACGGGTCTGGTCCTGTCCGAGGACGGTAGGACGCTTTATGCCGCGCTCGCGGCCGGGGACGCCATTTCGGCGATCGACACGGGGACGCTGGCGGAGAGCAGGCGTTTTCCGACGGGGGCACAAACGTGTCCGGCACATCTGGCGCGCACGGGTGCGCTGGTGTGGTTCGGCTACGGCTGTGACGCGACGTGGCACGGCCGGATCGGCCGGCTCGACCCGACCGCCGCGGAGCCGATCGTGCTGGACAAGGGAAACGTCGAGTTCCAGACCGCGCCGCTGCTCGCGTCGGCCGGTGGGACGCTCGTGGCCACACAGCTGGAGCTGAGCCTGGCGGACGCGCATGTCTTCACGGTCAGCGCGGGTGAGCTGGTCGCCGGGCCGGCGGGTGAGGTGTTCGGCAGCAACGTTCTCGACCTCACGCTGAGCCCGGACGGGGCGACGCTGCATTCTGCGGCGGGTTCGCGGGACCGGGTGGACGCCTTCGCCAGCACGGACCTGGCGCGTCGCGGCGTGTACGTGACCGGGCCGCATCCGAACGCGGTGCGGGCGTCGGCGGACGGCAGGTTCGTGGCGGTCGGCGCGTACACCTCCCGGGACAGGGCGGTCTGGGTGTTCGCGGCGGGTGCGGCGAGTCCGGTCAACGCCTTCGGGCTCGACGGCGACGTGCTGGCGAACCGCGGTCTGGCGTGGTCGGGGGACGGCCGGTTCCTGTTCGCGATCACCCAGGGCGCCGCGGACGCCCGGCCGCGGTTCACCGTCATCAACCGGCCGACCCAGGACTGAGGGCGGCGTCATGGCGAGACTCACGGGCACCAGTCTGTTCGTTGCCGGTCTGCTGGCCGCGTCGGTGGTCACGGGGTTGTCGCCCCTGCCACAGGCGGTTGCCGAGCAGGCACCGCCAAGCGCCCGATGCACGCCGGCCCCCGCGCAGGACCCGGAGCCGACCGAGGTCGAAGCACCGGCACCGCGAAGGCTTGCCGAGGCACCCGCGGCCACGAGCGCGTACGCCGCGCCGCTGACGCCGGAACGGATGATCCCCGGCGACGAGTACACGGTCGCGGTCACGGTGACCAACACGACCGCGCGGGTCCTGCCCAAGGCGGACTACGTGGTGTCCTACCGGTGGACGCTGCCGGACGGCACGGACCAGACCCGCCCGGACAACCGGGTGGAGACCGCGTTGCCGGGCGACCTCGCGCCGGGCCAGTCGGTCACGGTCGACGCGACGGTGAAGGCACCGACCCCGGGGATTCTCGGTCCGCAGCGGACGGCGTTCGTTCTGAACTGGGATCTGCGCAACCGGAGGACGAACCGGTATCTGTCCGAATCGGACGGTGTCGTGGCGCTGGCGCAGAACGTGACGGCGGAGCTGGCGACGTCGAACCAGCTCGGTCTGGAGAAGTTCTACTCCTACGACGGGATCGCGGCCGGCGCCGGTTGGTCGGCGCTGGTCAACGAGTTCTCCGGCAACGCGGTCGTGGGCTACAACGCCCTGTCGAACCCGAACCGCGGCCCGTCGGCGTTCGTGCGGCTGACCTACAACAGCCAGGACGACACCAACTCCTATGTGGGACCGGGCTGGTCGCTGAGCACGTCGTCGCTGCCACGACTCGGTTCGCCGCTGCAGTTCCACGTGCCGCTGCTGGGCAACCCGGACTGGCCGACGAAGGTCACCCTGGTCGACGGGGACGGCACCATGCAGGTGTTCGAGCTGAACAAGAACGGCTCGTCCGACAAGTCGAAGTGGACCTACGACAGCCCCGCCGGCGTGCACTTGTTCCTGCAGCGCACCGAAGATGAGAACCGGGCCTGGGTGATGACCAGGCCGGACCGCACGCGGATGTTCTTCGACCGCACCGGCTACCAGACCGCGATCGCCGACCGCAACGGCAACGAGCTGCGGTTCAACTACGTGCGCACCGGCTGGAACAACCGCAACACCGGTGTGCTCACCGACGTCACCGACGCGAACGACCGACGCGTACTGACCCTGGACTACAACCTGCGCGGCGACGACTACGCCTACTTCCAGGGCGACGTCAAGGTTGCCGCGCACAACCTGACAAACACCTCGATCATCCACCAGCTGCGGTCGATCACCGACATCAGCGGCCGCACGATCGCCTTCACCTACGGCGAGGACGGCAAGCTCCGCGAGATCATCGACGGCGCGGGTGCCAACGGTCAGAAGGTGTTCGCGTTCTTCTACGACAGCGGCCGCCTGGTGCGGATCAGCGACGCCCTCGGCCACGGCACTCAGGTGACGTATGCGGACCGCCGCGTGCGGCAGCTGACCGACCGCCGCGGCAACACCACGTCCTTCGCCTATGTCCAGGACGGCCCGACGAAGATCACCGACGCGAACGGTCACACCTCCGCGGTGCTCCTGGACGGCTTCGGCCGCCCGGTCAAGCTGACCGACGCCAAGAACGAGGTCACCGAACTGGCGTGGGACGACGACAACAACGTCCGCCTGCTCAAGGAACACAACGGCGCGACCTCCACCTGGACCTACGACAAGAAGACCGGCTACCCACTGGAAATCCGCGACGCCGAGGCCAACGCCCATGACACCGCGCCGACCAGACTCGCCTACCGCACCTCGCTGGACGGGCATGTCGCGGACCTGACCGAGAAGACCAGCCCGGAAGGTCGCAAGTGGACATTCGGCGTCGATGACAAGGGCAACCTGCTGAGCGTCACCGACCCCAAGGGAAACGTCTCCCGCAACACCTACGACCAGTTCGGCCAGCTGACCACCTCGACCGATGCCAACGGTCACGCCACCCGGTTCGCCGACTACGACCCGAGCGGTTCACCGAGCAGGATCGTCAACGCGCTCGACTGCACCACGACCATGCGGTTCGACGTGGTCGGCAACGTGGTGTCCACAACCGACGCCCGAGGCAAGACGAGCACGTTCGCCTACGACGTCTTCAAACGTCCACTGCGGACACAGGTGCCGAAGGACGCCGCCGCTGGCCAGTACATCATCACCCCGGGCCCGGTCTACGACCAGAACGACAACGTCGTGCAGGCCACGGCACCCAACGGCGCGGTCACCACCGCGGCCTATGACGCGAACGACCAGATCGTCGCCGTCGTCACCCCCAAGGACAACCCGACGGACACGGGTGTCCGGCGCACCACGTTCACCTACGACGCCGTCGGCAACGTGGTGCGGCAGGCCAACCCCAAGGGCGACGCCGTAGCCAACACCTACGACGAGCTGAACCGGCTCGTCGCGACCACCGACGCGATCGGTGCGACGGGGAGATTCACCTACGACGGCGTCGGCGACGTCGTGCGTGCCGTAGACCCACTTGGACATGCCACGCAGTACCGCTACGACCAGAACCACCGCGTGGTCAAGGTTGTCGACGCCGCGGGCTTCGCGACCGAGCGCCGCTTCGACCTCGACGGCAACGTGATCGCCACCCGCGACCAGGACGGCAACGAAACCCTTGTGGCGTACGACGAACGCAACCTGGTGCGGGAGGTCAGGGTCCCGCATGCGCCGGGCGTCTTGCGCACCACACAGTACGTCCACGACGCGGTGGGCAACCGGACGAAGACGATCACCCCACGCGGTGTGGAGACCACCGACGACCCGGACGACTTCGTCCAGGAGGTGACCTACGACGAGCTGAACCGTCCCCGTGAACAGCTGACCCCGTTCGACCGCGACGACGAGCGCGTCAAGACGCCCGACCGGACGATCCTCTCCTACGACGAGGTGAGCCGACTCACCGAGGTCAGTGCCCCACCCTCGGCCGGGCAGACCGTCCGCAACATCACCCGCACCTCCTACTTCGACAACGGCTGGGTGCGGGGCAGCATCGACCCCTGGGACATCCAGACCACGTTCGACTACGACGCCCTGGGTAACCAGACCTCCCGCACCATCGAGGCGAGGGACAAGTCCGCCGCACGGGCCATGACGTGGCAGTACTACCCGGACGGCAAGCTCAGGGCACGCGGCGACGACGGCGTGCCGGTCGGCCGGGACACCCTGGTCGTCGACAACACCGACCCAGCCGTGGAGATCGCCGGCGACTGGGGCACCGCCGGCCCGAGCCAGGGCCACGAGGGCCTCGACTACCGACTGCACTCCGCCGGTACCGGCAGCGACCACGTCACCTGGAACATCGACGTGCCTCGCAACGGCACCTACGAGGTGTTCGTCCGCTACACCTCCTCTGCCACCGCGACCGACGCCACCTACACCGTCGAACACGACGGCGGCGTGGACACGAAGACCGTCGACCAGACACAGCGCCAAGGGGAGTGGGTGTCGCTGGGCAGCCACGCCTACACCGAAGACGCGATCAAGAAGATCACGTTGACGGACAACGCGAACGGCACCGTCGTCGCCGACGCGGTCAAGCTCGTCCGAGACGGCAGCGGCGAGACGGACAACGAGCAGAAGACGTTCGGCTACGCCTACGACCTCAACAACAACCTGACCTCGACGACCGACAGCAGCCCCGGTGCCGCCGTCGACAACTTCGTCATCGCGTACACACCCCGCAACCAGGTCGCCCAGATCCAGGAGAAGCTGCGCGGCACGGTCAAGGCCACCACCGCCTACACCTACGACGCTGTCGGCAACCCGCTCACCAGAACCAACAACACGCAGAGCGCGGTCTACGAGTACGGCGATCCCCGCAACCTGCTGACCAAGGTCACGAACACCGACACCGGCGGTGCCCCGCTGGTCACCTCGTACACCTACGACAGGCGTGGGCTCACGTCGACGGAGACCAAGGCCAACGGCAACGTCGTGTCCTACGACGAGTACGCATTGGACGGTCTGCTACGGCACCAGGTCGAGCGCAAGCCGGACGGCACCGTCGTCGACGAGCATCGCATCGACTACGACGCGGACGGCCAGCGGGTCAAGGACACGTCGCACACGATGAACGCCGACAACAACTCGGCGTACCTGGACGACGTCGCCACCTACACCTACGACCCACGTGACCGCCTCCGCTCGGTGACCAAGTCGCTGGGCACGGACGAGTCGTACACCCACGACGCCAACAACAACGTCATGTCCCAGACGATCGACGGCGTCACCACCACGTTCACCTACGACCGCAACCGTCTGGTCACCTCGAAGACGGGCGGGGCCACCGCGACGAGTACCTACGACCCGTACGGCCGCCTGGACAAGGTCACCTCGGCCGGCAGGCTCGTCGAGAAGTACCGCTACGACGGCTTCGACCGCGTCGCCGAACACCAGCAGCTCAAGCAGGGCAGCGCGACCGAGCGGGTCACGATCCGCACAACCTACGACGCGATGGACCGCACCACCACCCGCACCGAGGGCGACAAACGCACCGACTTCGCCTATCTGGGCCTCTCGACGGAGGTGCTGAACGAGACCGTCGACGGGCAGCTGCGGAAGTCCTACCAGTACAGCCCGGCCGGCGAACGGCTCTCCCAGACCAAACACAACGACGACGGGTCCACCGAGGACGCGTTCTACGGCTACAACGCACACACCGACGTCGAGCAGCTGACCGACACGGCTGGCAACGCCAAGGCGACCTACGGCTACACCGCCTACGGCAACAACGACAAGAACCTGTTCACCGGTATCGACAAACCCGACCAGCAGGACCCCACGCGTGACGTCTACAACGCCTACCGGTTCAACGCCAAGCGGTTCGACCACGTCACCGGCAACTACGACATGGGGTTCCGCGACTACAAACCCAGCCGCAACACCTTCCTCACTCGAGACTCCTACAACGGCGCCCTCGCCGACCTCCAACTCGGCATCGACCCGTGGACCGGCAACCGATACGCCTTCACCGGCGGCAACCCCATAACCCGCGTCGAAATCGATGGCCATCGCCCCATCGAGGACGACCTGGTCACCGGCCGAACCTACGACCCGACGACATACCAACCCACCCGACTTCCCGGCGGATTCGGCCAAAGCGGCACCTGTGACTACTTCGGGGACGATTGTTCGACGCCATCGCCGCCGGCCCAGCCGAAGCCGCTGCCGCCGGTGATCGACCGGCAGACCGGTCTGTGCGTGGCGGAGTGCCGCGTCATCAACGAGGCGATCAACGAGTACTTCCGGATCCACGACTGCGTCGGTTTCACCGGAAGCAACGTCCTGGGCCTCGTCGGTCTCAGCCCGTGCGGACAGAGTCGGGACGAGGTCCAGCGCCTGCTGCTGCAGGGCGCGGCGATACAGAGGCTGGTACAGGACAAGGGCAACTCACCGTTCCTGCCGTTCCTGACCGGACCGAACGCGCCGAACAATGATCCGCCGGACAATGAGGAAATCGCCGTGACGATCGCGCGACACATCGGTGAGTCCGGGGCGGAGCATGGCTTCGGCAACCTCAGTAAGGCCGAGATCGCCGTGCAGATCGAGCAGTTGCTCAACCGCTTCGTCCAGAACCCGAAAGCCGAGGACCTGGCGACGAAGATCGTCCGGCAAGGACAACCGGATCAGGCGTGGGTCATCTATAGTCAGGAATCTGGCCTGATGGTGGTGGTAAACCCCTCGGCCCCGGGTTATGGCACCGCGATGTTCAAGGACTACATAGGGTTCATGAACTGGACAGGATGATGATGCTAGAACGGGATGACGGCTGGATGGCGGCGTTGTCTTCATCCAGCCGCGAGTCGGCCGAGGCGGTCGCGCGGAAGAGGACGATGCGGCTCGATCTCGGTGGACTCGTCGAGGCGTGGGTGGCGAGCGTACGCAGGATCATCCGCGGTAGCGGCGAGGACTACTACGAGGACTACGCCTGCTACCTCGGCTGGCGAGAGATCCTCGACGAGGTCCTCGCCGCCGTACCCGAGACCGATGCCGCGGTCATCGGCCGTGCGATCGAACCGGCCGATACCGCGTTCCGGAACCACACGATCGACGACGGTGGCGTAGCCCTGTCTCGGTATCTGAACGTCAGGACCGACCGGTGGTACTGGCGCCGGATACCGACCGACGGTCCCATCGCTCGATCCCTGGGGATCCCCGAAACCAAGTAGACCTGGCCCAAGAAAGCCGACTGGACGACCGAGTCGGCTCGATCTCGATCAGCACAACAAGGGGGAATCGTTCATGTTCACAGCTACTCGATTGCGTTGCTTCGCCGGCTTCGCGGCCGTCCCGGTTCTCGGTGCCCTGCTGTTGGCGACTCCTGCGGCGGCCGCGGCTGGGCGGCTCGATCCGAGTTTCGGTGTCGGTGGCAAGGTCACCACCGACTTCGTCGGCACTGACGAGGACACCCGTGGTGGCCTCGCCCTCGACGCGCACGGGCGGATCACGGCCGTCGGCGCTACGGTGCGTTTCGTGGCCGGGGAGCAGACCTGGGACTTCGCCGTGGCGCACTACCTGCCCGACGGGACCCCGGACGCCGCCTTCGGCAACGGTGGCAGGGTGTCCACCGACTTCGGTACGCGTTCCGATGTGGACTTCGACGCCGCCTACGCGGTGGCGGTGCAGCGTGACGGAAAGGTCATCGCGACCGGGGTTTCCGGGCTGACAGACGATGTCGACAGTTTCGACTGGACGCTGGCCCGGTACAACCTCGACGGTACGCTCGACACCTCCTTCGGCGGCGATGGCACGGTCACCACCGACTTCCGCGGGGCGGGTGACTGGGCGCAGGGCGTGAGCGTCCAGCCTGACGGCAGGATCGTCGTCGCCGGGTCGGCCGGTATCTCCGGGCTGCCCGACCCGGACGCCTCCGACTTCGCGGTGGCCCGGTACAACAGCGACGGAACCCTGGACACCTCGTTCGGCAGCGGCGGCAAGGTGATCACCCCGTTCCCGAACCACAGTGCCGGTTTCTGGGACGTGAAGCTCCAGCGCGACGGCAGGATCGTCGCGACGGGTTCGGCCACCACTCCCGACGACCCCGCCGATTTCGCCGTCGCCCGGTACAACACCAACGGCACCCTCGACACGTCCTTCAGCGGCGGTCTGGTCACCACGGCCCTCACCGACGGCTACGACGAGCCACGTCGTGCGGCCGTCCAGCCGGACGGCAAGATCGTGGTCGCCGGCGGCACCGGCGAGGTGCCGAACAACACCACACTCGGCGCCTTCGCGATGGCCCGGTACAACGCCGACGGCACCCTCGACCGCCACTTCGGCGACGGTGGCAAGGTCATCACCAACCTCTCACCGGGGGCGGACGAGGCCTTCGGGCTCACCCTGCAGCCCGACGGCAGGATCCTGCTCGCCGGCGGGAAGAACTACCCGTCGAACGGCCGCGGTGTCGGGGACTTCGCCCTGGTGCGGTACAACACCGACGGCACGCCCGACCGGTCCTTCGGCCCTCGGGGTCTGGTCACCACCGACTTCACGGGCGGGGACGACAACCTGTTCGGCGTGGTGATCCAGGACGGCAGGATCCTCGTCGCCGGAGTGGCCACCAACCCCGGCACCGGGCGCGACTTCGCTCTCGCCCGCTATCTGGGCTGATCACGCCGCCCAGCCGGCTCGGGTGGCGGCCACGTGGAGCTGGTCCCAGGTGTACGGGGTGAGCGTGGTCGGATTGAGGGAGAACAGTTCGCCCGTGGTGCGGATGCCGTAGGACGTCCTGGGGCCGTCCGGGCGGTGGTCGGGGACCACGAACCGCGGGTCGTCGAGGAGCGCCGGGGGTTGAGCGGCCACGTGTAGGAGTTCGGGTGGCCGTCGCGCGGGCCGCCTCCGGCACCACCAGCTGGAGGCGGCCCGCGTCGCGGGGCGTGTCGAGGCGGTCGGCGGGGAGGTCCCACAGCGGTTCGAGGATGCGCAGGTCCTCGGCCAGTTCTGCCAGATCCCGCGCGGTCGCCAGGCCGGTGGGCCTACGATCACCCGTACCTGCGACACGAGCCGTGGCGCGGCGGCGAAGGCCCGCAGCGCCCGCCGGCCCGGCCCGCCGTGGGAGCCGGTCGTCGGGACGTACAGGCCCTGGTTCAGGTACTCCCGCCACGGCATGGCCACGTCGGCGGCGGCGTCGTGTGTCAGCGGGTTGCTGCAGTGTACACAGTGGACGGTCGTCCAGCAGGTCTCGTCCAGGTCGTACTCCCGGCGCATGCTGGCGACGAACGCCAGCCGCCGCTCCAGCGCGGTGATGTCCGCCTGGAGGCCGCAGTCGGCCGCCAGGACATGGGTGAGGCCGGTGATGAAGGTGTACTTCCACTTCGCGAACGACGCCATGCGGCACGCGTTGAACACCGCCCCGGTGCGGCTGACCATCACCCGGCACGTCCTCTCCTACGGGCACGTGGTGTTCATCGGGTCGATCGTGGCGATCGCGGTCGGCATGGCGGAGACCGTCGCCGAGCCGGCGCACCACCTGGGGTGGGCCTACCTCGGTCTGCTCTACGGCGGCACGGCGATGTTCCTGGCGACCTTCGGCTACACCCGCTGGATGATGTTCCACCTGGTGTCGACGACCCGGCTCGTCGCCGCGGCCGTCGTCCTCGCGCTGCTGTCGGTCGCCTGGGCGCTGCCCGCGCTGGCCGCGATTCTGCTGCTGGCGGCCGCGGTGGTCGCTCTCAACGTGGTGGAGCTGTACCGGGTCCGCCGCGCTCGCTCCTGATCAGGTCTCCGGGGCGTCCTTCCTGGCCCGGCTCGGCTGGACCCGGGGTGGCTCGCCGGGCATCTTCGGGTACACCGGGGGCCACGGGGCGTCCAGCAGGCCGTTCGCCTTGTCGCGTTCGTCGAGGGCCAGCACGGGCTCGAGATCCTGCGCGGTCATCCCGGCCCACGGGTCACCCTGCGAAGCCAGCCGCGCGGGCACGGTCTCGAGGGTCAGTGAGCGCGGCTCGATCGTGGTCAACTCGTCCCAGCCGAACGGGGCCGAGACCTGGGCGTGCGGGTTGGCGCGGACGCACCACGCGCCGAACACCGTCTTGTGCGGGGCGTTCTGGTTGAAGTCGATGAACACGCGGCTGCCCCGCTCCTCCTTCCACCACGCCGCCGTCATCAGGTCCGGGCGGCGGCGCTCCAGCTCCCGGGCCAACGCGACGGCCGCGGACCGCACCGCGTAGCCGTCCCAGCGCGGGAGCAGGCGCACGTACACGTGGATGCCGCGGTTGCCGGTCGTCTTGGGGAAGCTCGTCACGCCCAGTTCGTCCAGCAGGGACCTGGTCTCGGCGGCGGCCTCCTGGATCATGCCGAAGGTGACGCCGGGGCTCGGGTCGAGGTCGATGCGCAGCTCGATGGCGTGGTCCGGGTCGGCCGCCGTGTTCGGCCAGACGTGGAAGCCCAGGCAGCCCATGTTCACCGCCCACAGCACGTGCGCCAGGTCGACGGCCACGAGGGCGTTGGACGTGGTGCCGTTGGGAGTGGACACGACCGTCGTGGTGAGCCACGGGTCGGCCTTGGTGGGTGTCACCCGCTTCTGGAAGAACGACGAGCCGTCCACACCGTTGGGGAAGCGCTGCAGCAGCACCGGCCGGCCACCCATCGCCGCCATCAGCGGGTCGGCGACCGCCAGGTAGTAGTGGGCGAGGTCCAGCTTGGTGTCACCCCGCTCGGGGAAGAACACCTTGCCCGGGTTGGTGATCCGCACCGAACGGCCGGCCACCGCCAGGACCTCCACATCGTCACCTTTGGCCACGAGGCTGACCGTACCCCCGGGACACGACAACCGCATGTACGCCACGAGGGCGGCTCCCCTGAGGCAGGGTCGGGAGCCACCCTCGTGGGTCGTGCGCCGGGGTCAGGCGATCTTGCCGACGCCGGCGCCGTTCATGACGCTCGTCCTCGCGGCCGAGGCCGACTCGAGTGAGTACGAGTACGGGATGCCGTTGACCGAGCCGGTCGCCGCGCAGGCGCCCGAGTTGACCAGCGTGTTGCCGCGCTGCACCAGCTTGCCGGCCGGGGAGTCGCCCTGGCCGAGGTCGCACGCGCGGTTGGTGTTCTCGAAGTAGTTGTTCTCGACGAGAACGCCGGCCTCCATGGTGGACGCGACACCGTAGGAGGTAACACCCTGGTAGTAGTTGTTGTACACGTGCACCGGGTTGCCGAAGCGCACGCGCGGGTGCCGCTGGGTCGTGCCGGCGAACCAGTTGTGGTGGTAGGTGACCCGCAGGTGCCCGCGGTCCTGGCTGCCGTTGCCGTCGCTGTGGCCCAGCAGCATCGACTTGTCGTGGTTCTGGACCTTGTTCCACGACACCGTGATGTAGTCCGAGCCGCGCTTGATGTCGAGCGCGCCGTCGCTGCTGTCGTAGAAGTTGTTGTGGTCGATCCAGATCCTGGTCGAGCCGTCCTGGACGTTGATCAGGTCGTCGCTGCCGCCGCGGAAGTTCAGGTTCTGGACGATGACGTTGCTGACGCCGTCGATGTCCAGACCGCCGCCGCCCTGGATGCCGGAGCCCGAGCCGACGCCGATGATCGTCTTGTTCGACGCGACGTCCTGCATGCCGCTGAACGACACCATGCCCTGGACCCGGATGACCGAGGGGCTGCTCGACTGCATCGCGCTGATCAGGGCCGAACCGCTGGTCACCGTGACCGCCGCCGCGCTGCCGCCGCCGGTGGTGCCCGCGCCGAAGCCAACCGGCGAGCCGACGGCGGACGCCACACCGGGCATGGCCATGGTCAGCGCCGAGGCCGCGGCGACCGCCGCCAGGCCGGCGAGCCCTCGTTTCACAATTGTCTTACGCATGACGCGTACCACTCCATTTCTGCAGGGATCTTCGTTGATCAACTGATCGCGAAGCTTGGATGTGGTGGTTGGTTGTAGGCCGTGTTCTGCCACGCGATCGCGACCCGGTACTGCCGGTCCTGCATCAGTGACGGGCGCGAGATGTTCGTGCTGTCGGTCGTCGAGTAGATCCGCAACGCGCGGTTGTCCGACGTCCGCCAGATCACCTCCTCCCTCCAGTCGCCCATGATGTCCGCGGAGAGCGCGGGCGTTGACTTGGTGCCGTTGTTCGACGCGACGCCGGACCCGGTCAGGAGCCGGGTGTCGCCGCCGGTGCCGTACTTGTCGATGTGCGTGCTGTCCAGCAGTTCGCGCTGGGCGTCGCCGTCCCACCAGATCACGAAGTTGGTGGAACCCGGTTTGCGGCTGGACACCTGGGCGCCGTTGGTGGCGCTGCGCAGCCCGCCGACCGCCGACGACCACACCTCGGCGCCCGCGTTGCCGGCGTAGATGTCCGCGGCCACGCCCCGGCCGTTGTCGCAGCCGCACGACGGGGAGCCCCAGATGATCTGTCCGGTGCGGGCGTCGGCCACGAAGTCCGCCGGGTCGCCGGTCGACTCGTCCGGCTTGTACATCTCCAGGCCGGCGCGGGACGGGATGAAGTCGCCGACGTGGTAGGTGTCGCCGTGGTGGGTGTTGTTCTGCCACAGGCCCCAACCGTTGTCGTCGATCGCCATCGAGCCGTACATGATCTCGTCGCGGCCGTCGCCGTCCACGTCCGCTATGGACAGTTGGTGGTTGCCCTTTCCGGTCCACGCGGAGCCGTTGGTGGACGAGTTCGAGTCGAACGTCCACCGCCGGGTCAGCGCGCCGTTCCGGAAGTCCCACGCCACGACCACGGACCGCGTGTAGTAGCCGCGGGCCATGATGATGCTCGGCCGCGAACCGTCCACATAGGCCGTTCCGGCCAGGAACCGGTCCACCCGGTTGCCGTAGCTGTCACCCCACGACGACACGGTGCCACGCGGCGGCACGTAGTCGGCGGTCGCCAGCACGGCGCCGTCGGTGCCGCGGAACACGGACAGGAACTCGGGTCCGGACAGGACGTAGCCGGAGGAGTTGCGGTAGTCGGCGCTCGCGTTGCCGATCACCTGGCCGGTGCCCGACCGTGTGCCGTCCGCGGTCTTCACGGCGACCTCGGCCCGGCCGTCGCCGTCGTAGTCGAACACCTGGAACTGGGTGTAGTGGGCGCCGGCCCGGATGTTGCGGCCCAGGTCGATGCGCCACAGCCGGGTGCCGTTCAGCTCGTAGGCGTCGAGGTAGACGTTGCCGGTGTAGCCGGACTGCGAGTTGTCCTTGGCATTGCTGGGATCCCACTTGAGCACGATCTCGTACTGGCCGTCGCCGTCCAGGTCGCCGACGCTCGCGTCGTTGGCGCTGTAGGTGTAGGCCTCGCCGGACGGGGTCGTGCCGCCGGGCGGGATCTGCAGCGGCACGTCCATCGAGGTGGCGAACGGCGTCACCTCGTCGCTCGGCGCCGATCGCTGCTCGGTGCCGTTCACCACCGGGCGCACGCTGTACTTCGCGTCGGCCGGCGCGCCCGCGTCGAGCCAACTCGTCACGCCAGTGACCTGCGTGACACGCGTGCCGTCGCGGTACACGTTGAACGCCACACCCGTCGGGTCGGACGTGAGCAGCCGCCAGCTGACGAAGTTCCCCTTGTCCGACCGGACACTGATCAGGCCGCGGTCGAGCTTCTCCGTGGTGCCGTTGACATCGGCGAGGGTCGAGGCCGTGCCGGTGCGGTCGCCGTAGATGATGCCGCGGCCGTTGGTGCCCAGGTACACGCGGCCGTAGACCCGCGGGTCGCCGGTGATCGCGTCGCCCGCGTTGCCGTACTGGTGCTTGTCGTCGTTGATCCGCACCCAGGTCGCGCCGGTGTCGTCGGAGCGGTACACGCCGGTGACGCCGCCGACCGTCGCCAGCGCGTACAGCGCCGGGTACGTCTTTCCGGTCGCGGCCCTGCCGAAGCCGATGCCGACCGCCTTGGACACAGTGGACAGTTTCGTGAACGACGCACCCGAGTTGGTCGAGTGGAAGATGCCGGTGTCGCCGGCCAGCCAGACATCGCCTTCCACGCCCGGTACCGCCTTGAACTTCGCCGCCGACGGCAGCCCGGTCGCCGCCGTCTGCGTGAACGTCGCGCCGCCGTTGGTGCTGACGTAGAACCGGCCGCCGTTGAAACCGTAGAACTTGGTGGCGTTCACCCGGTCGGACTCCACGACGGACTCGGTGGGCAGGCCCTGTGCCTGCGTCCACGAGTTGCCGAAGCCGACCGAGGAGAACACCGGCTGACCCTTGGGCGCCCACACGAACCGGCTGCCGTCCGCGGCGGCCGCCACCGTGCCGCCCTCGTTGATGCCGCCGGGTTCGGTGCCCTGGAACCAGTTCGCCCCGCCGTCGGTGGAGAACGCGACATGGCTGTCGTTCGGACGGTCGGAGTCGGTGAAGTTCCCCGCCCGCACCATCACGCCCGGGTTCCTCTCCGCGTAGTCCAGGCTCGTGGTGGTCGTGAACACCGGCTGCGTGAACATCTTCGACGGCACGGCCGTGAGACTGTCGTGCCGGAAGCCGCCGATGTCGCCGAGCCCCGACACCAGCGGCGGGCCGGACGGCGGGCTGATGAGGTCCAGTACCGCGGTCTCCTCCAGGCCGGACACCATCGGCCGGATGGTGATCTTCTGGCCGGCGTCCCACGCCGTCAGGTTGGTCGTGCCGTAGATGGTCGCGCCGGTGCCGTACATGAGTCGGTTGGCGTTGAACGGGTCGATCTCCACGGACTCGTTCATCCAGCCCAGTTTCGGCGTCACCTCAGGGGGTTGCGGGTTCGCGCCGAAGTTCAGCCACGGCGCGGCCGAGATGTCCTGGGTGTAGCGCGTGGTCCGGTTGGGATAGCTCGCCCAGTCCCAGATGCGGGTCCAGGTCGCGCCGCCGTCGGTGCTGCGGAAGAAGATCGCGTCCGGCCACCACGACACCTGGGTCGCCACCATGATCGTGTTCGGGTGCTGCCGGTCGATGGTCAGGCCGCTGTAGCCGAAGTAGTCGTCGCTGCTGGACGACGGGATCGGGCTGATCTGGGTCCAGGCGCCGGTCTGGGTGTTGTACTTCCACACGTCGCCCTTGGCGCCGTCGTACGGGCCGCCGGTGTTGCTCGTGGCGATGTACAGCTGGTGGCCGGCCTCGTCCAGCACGCCCTTGTGCGCGATGTAGCCCGTCGGCTGGCCGGCGATCCGCGTCCACGTGGCGCCCGCGTCGGTGCTGCGGTAGACCGTGTTCTGCAGGTCGGCGACGCCGGCGTAGATCGCCCGCGTCGGGCTGCCGGCCGTGCCGCTCGACTTGTCGAACGTCACCCACACCACGCCCGGCCGGTGCGAGAGGTACCCGTTGGGGTCGCCCGGGTCCTGCGCCCAGTTGCCCGGGTTCGGGAAGCTCGTGACCTTCGACCAGCTGACGCCGGAGTTGGTGCTGCGCCACAGCCCGTTGCCGTCGGGCGCGCCGAGGTAGAGCACCCGGTTGTCGTTCGGGTCCACCACGAGCCGCTCACCCATGCCGCGGCCGGGCATGTTGCCGCCGAGCTTGAACGGCAGAGGACTGACCTGCCAGTTGGCGCCGCGGTCGGTCGAGCGCAGGATCGCGCCGTTGTTCGGGTCCCAGCTGTTGGTGTACATGCCGGCCGCCACGTACACCCGGTTCGGGTCGACGGAGTCCGTGGCGAGGCTGACCACGCCGTTGTAGCCCCAGTTGCTCCAGCCCACCCAGTCGAGCAGCGGTGTCCATCTGCCCGTGCTCTGGTTCCACCGGTAGGCGCCGCCGATGTCGGTGCGGGCGTAGATCAGGTTCGGCTCGGTGCGGTTGAAGACGATGCCGGGGACGAACCCGCCGCCGGCGATCTCGACGTTGCGCCACGAGTAGGTCTCCGCGGCGGGTGCCGCTGTCACGGCGGGTGCCGGGTGGGGTGCCACGAGGGCCGCCGCGGCCACCGCCACGGCGGCCAGTGCGTGGGTGATCCGCATGATCGACCACTTCCTTGTGGGATCGTTCGCCGGGGGCGTGCTGCCGGTCGGCGTGGGAGGGGGTACCGCTCGATGTCCACTGAGGATCATTCGGGAGGCGCGCTCCGGCGCAGGGCTGGGAGCGCTCCCAGCCGAGATGAACAAATTGTTAGCACTCGGGTGCGACGCGTGTCAACGGGGAAGCGCTTTCCTGGTGGTCGGAGTGTGGTACTCAGGTGTGAGCGTGCCCGAGTTTCCGCTGGTGGGAGCGCTCCCGTATTGATCAGTAACAATCGGCTGTGTGATCGCCCGGAAACCGGTTCCTGGCCGGACCTGTTGACGAACGCCGGCCGGCGGCTCTAGCGTGCAAAGGCAAGCGCTTTCCTGGCGAAGGTTCTTCATCTTCCAGCGAGGAGTGGGCAACGATGCCTCGACCCGTGCTCGCGCGCGCCGGTGACGACGATCGTCCGCGCCGGTTCGACCGAAGAAAACTGCTGGTGGCGGGGGCTGCCGGAGTCGCTGGGAGCGTGCTCGGCCCACGCCAGGCCGAGGCCGCCACGTGGGAGACGGTGCTCACCGGCTCGTTCGCGAACCGCCAGGCGCTCGAGGCGTCGTGGAACTACCGTTACCCGTGGGGATCCGACCACAACGGCTCGGCCCGCATGTACGCCAGCTCCACGGACATCAACCACGTCTACCTGGAGAGCTCGGGCGTGCTGGCGATCAAGGCGACCCGCATCACCTGGGACGAGGGCACCAGCACCTCGGATCCGCACCTGCCGATCCGCTACCACTCGGGCGCCATCCACGCGAAGCCGCAGCTCAACGTCAACGACCAGTTCCCCAACTGGGAGGTGAAGGGCGAGTTCCAGGCGCCGTCGGCGCGGGGCACCTGGCCGGCCTTCTGGCTCACCGGGGCGAACAGCTGGCCGCCGGAGAGCGACATCCTGGAGTTCAAGGGCGACGGCCGGAACTGGTTCAACACCTACAAGAACGCGAGTGGCGGCTGGTCGAACACCATCGTCTCGGTGTCGAGCCCGGGCAGCTGGCACGGCTACCGCGCGTGGATCACCAAGGTGAACGCCACGGACGTGGACATCCACTACTACCTCGACGGCAACTGGGTGGGCCAGCACCGCGGCGCGAACTTCGTCAACAAGCCGATGTGGTTGATCATCAACCTGCAGATGGAGGGCTCGTCGGGCTCACCGGGCCCGACCTCCGACACGATCTACCGGGCCCGCAACGTGTACGTGGGCCGGACCCGGGCCTAACCGGCGAGCCTGCGCAGCGTCCAGCGCCCGGACCGTCCCGACAGGACGGTCTGGGACAGCGGCGGCACGTCGATGCGCCAGAACGACCGCGGGGTGGCCAGGATCGCGTGCACCACCGCCGCCTTGATGACCGCGGGATGGGTGACCGCCACCGTCCGGTGGTCGGGGAGCCTGTCGAGCCAGGCACCCACCCGGGCGATCAGGTCCAGTGTGGACTCCCCGCCGTGCGGTGTTGCGGCCGGGTCCGCGAGCCAGCGCGTCACGGCCTCGGGGTCGGTCGCCGTCACGTCGTCCAGGGTGCGGCCGCGCCAGGCGCCGTAGTCGCAGTCGCGGAGGGCCTCGTCGACGGTGGCGGGGAGGCCGAGTGCGGTCGCGGTCTGGCGGCAGCTGGTCGCCGGGGCGGTCAGGTGGACGTCGGCGCGCACCGGTGTCGACGAGGGTTGGCTCTCGATCGGTTCGTCGGCGGGGAACGCCGCGCGGCGGGTCGCCGCGGTGGCGGCGTGGCACAGGAGGACAACGCGGCTGGTCATGAGGCTCCCACGGATGGTACGTTCCCAGAGACCTTGATGGTACGAGGAAGCCGGTGAGATTCCGGCACGGTCGCGCCGCTGTATGTGCCTTTCCGGCACAAGTCAGACCCTCTACCGTCTTTCCGCTCCACCGAACGGGTCGCACGAGCCCGAGGAGGCGACATGTCGCAGGCAGTCAGTGCCCCCCTTCCCTTGAGCGTTCCCGCGATCCCGGTGCGGCAGATCCTGCCGTGGGCCGTGTTCGCCGGCCTGCTCTTCCTGCTGGTGACGTACTTCGTGAGCACGGAGCAGGCCGCGCTCTCGATCTTCGACGGCATGTCCGTGCACGAGCTCGTGCACGACGGCCGCCACCTGCTCGGCTTCCCCTGCCACTGAGCCATGTCCATGCGCTCCCTGCTGGTGTGGGGCCTGCTCGCCGGGCTCCTCGGCGGCGTCCTCGCGTTCGGCTTCGCGTCGGTGATCGGCGAGCCGCCCGTCGAGGCCGCCATCGCGATCGAGGAACAGGGCTCCCACGACCACGGCTCCGACCCCGGTTCTGCTGAGACTTCCGCTGAGGCCGAGCCGGTGTCCCGGGACGTCCAGCGGACGGTCGGGCTGGCGATCGCGACGTGTGCGTTCGGCACGGCGCTCGGCGGGCTCGTGGCGATGGCGTTCGCCTTCGCCTACGGGCGCCTGCGGTCGCTCACCCCACGCGCGACCGTGCTCGCGGTGACGGCGGTGGGGTTCGTCGCGGTGGTGCTCGTGCCGTACGTCACCTACCCGCCGAACCCGCCGGCCGTCGGGCACGCCGGGACCATCGGCGACCGCACGGCCGCGTACTTCGGCATCATGGTGATCTCCGTGGTGCTCGCGGCCGTGGCCGTGTACTTCGCGCGTGCTGGCTGGCTCGCGGCGGTCGGGGCCGGTCTCGCCTACGTGGCGGCCGTGTCGGTGGCCGGTAGGCTGCTGCCGGCGTTCCACGAGGTGCCGGACGGGTTCCCCGCTCAGACACTGTGGGACTTCCGGGTCGCGTCGCTGGGCACGCAGGTCGTGCTGTGGGTGACGATCGGCGTCGCGTTCGCCGCGTTGCTGCAGCGGGCGACGAACCGCGCGACGGCGGTGGGCGCCGCGGCCGGGTGAATGTGCACATAGGACGCGTGCACCCGGTCGGTGACGAAGCCGTCCGATCCGCCACGCCACCGCCAGGCCGGCCGGTCGCCGTGTCCGGGGTGGACGGTCGTGCGGTGGAACTCGTGGCCGGTCAACCGGGTGCCCTGCCGGTACAGCACGGAGTCCTCGGTGGCGACGACGTCCCGGTAGCCGAGGGTGAGCCGGTCGGTCATCGTGGCCTCGGCGTCGAGCACCCCGCACATCGGTTGTCCGTCAAGGGTTTTCGTCAGGTAGAGGAGCCCGGCGCACTCGGCGTGGATGGGGACTGTCGCTGTGCCGACGGCTTTCCTGAGCGCGGCGTTGGCGGACAGCTCGTGCGCGTACTGCTCGGGGAACCCGCCGGGGAGGACGATGCCCGCGGTGTCGTCCGGCAAGCTCGTGTCGCGCAACGGGTCCACGGTCACGACCTCGGCGCCGGCCGCACGCAGGAGCTCGGCGTGCTCGGCGTAGCCGAAGGTGAAGGCCGGACCACCGGCCACCGCGATCACCGGCCTGCCGCCGACCGGTTCGACGTCCGGCGCCCAGGGTTCGGGTGCCGGGCCGTGCCGGGCGAGCGCCATGACGGCCGCGAGGTCGACCCCGCCGCCGACCAGTTCGGCCATCGCGTCGACGGCCTGCCGTGCGGCGGCGCCGTGTTCGACGGCCGGCACGAGCCCGAGGTGGCGTGACGGGACCTCGACGGCGGCGTGCCGGCGCAGCACCCCGACCACGTCGAGCCCGACGTCGGCGCAGGCGTCGCGGAGGACGGCCTCGTGCCGGTCGGAGCCGACCTGGTTGAGGATGACGCCGGCGAGGCGGGTGGCCGGTCGCCAGGACCGGAAGCCGTGGAGCAGGGCGGCGAGGCTGGTGCTGTGCCCCCGGGTGTCGACGACGAGAAGCACCGGCGCGTCCAGGAGTTCGGCCACGTGCGCGGTGGACCCGGCCCCGCTGCCGACCCGCCCGTCGAACAGCCCCATGACCCCCTCGACGACCGCGATGTCCACACCCGCGGCGCCGTGCGCGAAGAGCGGCCCGACGAGGTGCTCACCGACGAGGACGGGATCGAGGTTGCGCCCGGGCCGCCCGGCGGCGAGCGTGTGGTAGCCGGGATCGATGTAGTCGGGCCCCACCTTGAAGGGCGCGACGGCGTGCCCGGCCCGCCGCAGCGCGGCCATGAGCCCGGTGGCGACCACGGTCTTGCCACTCCCAGAGGAAGGCGCCGCGACAACGACCCGGCCTACCACGCCAACGCCCCCGTGCCCTGAAGGACCCCTTCGAGACGTTGAACGCCCTGAAGGACCCCTTCGAGACGTTGAACGTCCTGAAGGGGTCCTTCAGGGCTGTGGGCCCGGGCTACCATTCGATGCCCTTCTGGCCCTTGGCGCCGGTGTCCATCGGGTGTTTGACCTTGGTCATCTCCACCACCAGGTCCGCGGCCTCGACCAGCGCCGGCGCGGCGCGGCGGCCGGTGATCACCACGTGCTGGTGGCCCGGGCGGTTGGCGAGGGTCTCGACCACCTCGTCGACGTCGACCCAGCCCCACGCCATCGGGTAGGTGAACTCGTCCAGCACGTACAGGGTGTGGCGCTGCGCCGCGAGCCGGCGGGTGATCTCCTGCCAGCCCTCGCGGGCCGCCGTGGCGTGGTCGGCCTCCGTGCCCTGCTTGCGTGACCAGGACCAGCCGGCGCCCATCTTGTGCCACTCGACCGGGCCGCCCTGCCCCGTCCGCTCGTGCACCTCGCCCAGCGCCAGCAACGCGGTCTCCTCGCCGACCTTCCACTTCGCCGACTTCACGAACTGGAACACCGCGATCGGCCAGCCCTGGTTCCACGCCCGCAGCGCCAGGCCGAACGCCGCCGTCGACTTGCCCTTCATCTCTCCCGTGTGGACGATCAGCAGCGGGCGGTTCCGGCGCTGTCTTGTCGTCATGCCGTCGTCCGGCACGGCCTCCACGCGTCCCTGGGGCATCAGGCCGCGCTCCTCGCCGCCCGCACGACGCCCGTCACGACGTCGCTCGACAGCTCGTCCAGCCGGACGCACGCGCCGCCCAGCGCCGCCGCCAACTGTGCCGGCAACCCCAGCCGGACCGGGCCGCGTTCGCAGTCGACCACCACGCTCGCGACGCCGTCCGCGGCCAGGAAACCCGCCACCCGCAACGAGTCCTCGACCGGGTCCGTGCGCAGCGGCACCGTGGCGCGGCCATCGGTCACCACGACGAGCAGGGGTCGGCGGCGCGGGTCTCGCAGCCGCTCGACCGTCAGCGTGCGGTGCGCGCGCAGCAGGCCGCCGGCCAGTGGGGTTCGCCCACCCGTGCCCAGCCGCCGCAGCCGCGCGACCGCGGCCTCCACCGACGAGGTCGGTGGAAGTACCAGATCCGCCTGTGCACCGCGGAAGGTGACCAACCCCACCTTGTCGCGCCGCTGGTAGGCGTCCAGCAGCAGCGACACCACGGCGCCGGTCACCGCGGACATCCGCTTGCGGGCGGCCATCGAACCGGACGCGTCGACGGCGAACAGCACCAGGTTGCTTTCACGGCCCTCACGCACGGCCTGCCGGATGTCCGTGCGCCGCAACAGGATCCCGGCTGACGCGCGCCCCCGCGCCAGCTGGTGGGGCGCCGCCGCGGTGAGCGTGCCCACGAGGTGGACGCCGTGCCCGCGGGACTGGGTGGCCCGCAGGGTACGGCCGAAGCCTGCCCGGGCACGGGACCGCCGGCCCGGCGCGCCTTCACCGATGCCGTCCACCGCCAGCAGCCGGGCACGGAACGCGGGATCCGGTGCGGCGGCCGGCCGGGCTGGTTCCTCCCGCGGTGTGCCGTTCGCGGATCCGTCCTGAGTGGACTCGCCGGGTGGTGGCGGCTGGCCGGCACCGTCGGGTCCATCGGGTCCGTCCGGTCCCTCAGGCCCGTCGTCCGGGGGTTCGGCGCTCTCCGCCGCGTCCCGCAACGCCTGCTGCAGCTGCTCCTCGTCGAGGCCGGGCTCGTCGAACGGGTCGCGCCGGCGCCGGTGCGGCAGCGCCAGCCGGGCGGCCACCTCGACGTCGGACTCCTCGACCGCCGCACCCCCGCGCCAGGCCGCGTGCGCCACCGCGGCACGGGCCACCACGAGGTCCGCCCGCATGCCGTCCACCCCGAACGACGCGCACAGCGCCGCGATCCGCCGCAGCTCAGCGTCGGGCAGCACGACCGACGGCAGCGCGGCTCGCGCCGCGACGATCCGCTCGGCGAGCTCCGCGTCCGGCGCGGCCCAGGTCGCCGCGAAACCGGCCGGGCCCGCCTCGAACGCGAGCCGGCGGCGGATCACCTCCGTGCGTGTGGCCACGTCCCGCGCCGCCGCCACCTCGACCGTGAGGCCGAACCGGTCGAGCAGCTGCGGCCGCAGCTCGCCCTCCTCCGGGTTCATCGTGCCCACCAGGAGGAACGACGCCGCGTGCGACACCGAGACGCCCTCGCGCTCGACGTGCGCGCGGCCCATCGCGGCGGCGTCCAGCAGCAGGTCGACGAGGTGGTCGTGCAGCAGGTTGACCTCGTCGACGTACAGCACGCCCCGGTGCGCGGCGCTCAGCAGGCCGGGCTGGTACGCGCGAACGCCCTCGGTCAGCGCGCGCTCGAGGTCCAGGGAGCCGACGAGCCGGTCCTCGGTCGCGCCGACGGGCAGCTCGACCAGCCGCGCGGCCCGGGTCGCGGCCACGGGGTCGTGCGGGGCGTCCGGGCACGCCGGGTCAGGCGCGGCGGGGTCACAGCTGAAGCGGCACCCCTCGACGACCGTCACGGCGGGCAGCAGCGCGGCCAGCCCGCGGACCACTGTGGACTTCGCGGTGCCCTTCTCGCCCCGCACGAGCACACCCCCGATGACCGGGTGAACGGCGTTGAGCAGGAGGGCCAGGCGCAGGTCGTCGTGCCCGACGACGGCCGAGAACGGGTAGCCGGCGGTCATCCGCGGTTCCTTCCCCGGGTCCGCGCCCGAGTCGGTGGAAATCAGCTGAGGGCCGAGTGTCTGGCTCCCCGGATCGCTCCAGGTCACAGTGGCGGGACCGCACCAGATTCGCGCTGGTTTCCTCGGACACCCTGCTGTAGGTCTCATCGCATCGTGTCAGACGTGCGGGCGGCTGTCGATTACCGTCCTCCTCTCGTGGCAACCATCACCGTGGTCGGGATCGGCGCGGACGGCTGGGACGGGCTCGGCGCCGCCGCCCGTTCGGCCCTCGCCGACGCCGAGGTCGTGCTCGGCAGCACGCGTCAGCTGGCCCTCCTGCCGGCGGCCGGCGCACTGCACGTGGCGTGGCCGTCGCCGCTGCTGCCGGCGATCGAGCCGCTGCTGGCCGAGCACGCCGGGCGGCGCGTGTGCGTGCTGGCGAGCGGCGACCCGATGCTGTTCGGCATCGGCGGGACGCTGGTGCGGCTGCTGGGCGCGGAGTCGCTGCGGGTCGTGCCGCACCCGTCGTCGGTGTCGCTGGCGTGCGCGCGGCTGGGCTGGCCGGTCGAGGACGTCGACGTCGTGAGCCTGGTCGGGCGGCCGGTCGAGTCGCTGCTCGTGCTGCCGAACCGGCGGGTGCTGGTGCTCAGCGCCGGCGCGGACACCCCCGACCGGGTGGCCGAGCTGCTGCGCTCACGCGGCTTCGGGCCGACGCCGATGACCGTGCTCACGGAGCTGGGCGGGCCGGGGGAGCGGCGGTACGACGGCGCGGCGGCGACGTGGTCCGCGCAGGCCGGCGCGTTGAACGTGATCGCGCTCGACTGCCGTGCCGCGCCCGGCGTGACCCCGCTCGGCCGCACGCCCGGCCTGCCCGACGGCGCCTACGACCACGACGGGCAGCTCACGAAGCGTGAGGTGCGGGCGGTCACGCTCGCCGCGCTGGCGCCGCTGCCCGGGCAGCTCTTGTGGGACGTGGGCGCGGGCTCGGGCAGCGTCGCGATCGAGTGGCTGCGGACGCACCCGACCTGCCGGGCGGTGGCGGTCGAGTCGCGTGCCGAACGTGCCACCCGGATCTCGCGGAACGCGGCCGCGCTGGGGGTGCCGGGACTGGCCGTGGTGCACGGCCGGGCACCCGAGGCGCTGGCGGACCTGCCGCGGCCGGACACGGTCTTCGTCGGTGGCGGGGTGTCCACGGACGGCGTGCTGGCCGCGTGCTGGGAGGCGTTGGGGGAGGGTGGCCGCCTGGTCGCGAACGCGGTGACGCTGGAGTCGGAGGCCGTGCTGACGCGGTGGCAGGCCGGCGTGGGCGGGAGCCTGACCAGGATCGAGGTCAGCAGGGCGGCCCCGGTCGGTGGGTTCACGGGGTGGAAGCCGATGATGCCGGTGACCCAGTGGGAGGTGGTGCGGACGTGACGGTGTTCTTCGTCGGGGCCGGGCCGGGTGCGGCGGACCTGGTCACGGTGCGGGCGCTGCGGTTGCTCGAGGCGGCGCCGGTGTGCCTGTACGCGGGGAGCCTGGTGCCGGCGGAGCTGCTGGCGTCGTGCCCTGCTGGTGCGCGGTTGGTCGACACGGCCGACCTGACGCTCGACGAGATCGTCACCGCCTTGGTGGACGCCCATTCGGCGGGGCTCGACGTGGTGCGCTTGCACTCCGGTGACCCGTCGGTGTTCAGCGCGGTGGCCGAGCAGGCGCGGCGGCTGGACGCGGCGGGGGTGCCGTGGGAGATCGTGCCCGGGGTGCCGGCGTTCGCTGCGGCCGCGGCGGCGTTGAAGCGGGAGCTGACGGTGCCCGGGGTGGGGCAGACGGTGGTGCTGACCAGGGTGTCCGCCCGGGCGACGCCGATGCCGCCGGGGGAGGACCTGGCGTCGCTGTCGCGGTCCCGTGCCACGATGGTGTTACACCTGGCCGTGCAGCGGATCGACCAGGTCGTCGAGGAGCTGCTGCCCGGCTACGGCCCGGACTGCCCGGTGGCGGTGGTGGCGCACGCGTCGCGCCCGGACGAGGTGGTGCTGCGGGGGACGCTGTCCACGATCGCCGGCCTGGTCCACGCGGCGGGCGTGCGGCGCACCGCGGTGATCATCGTGGGCCAGGTGCTCGCGGCGTCGTCCTTTCCGGACAGTCACCTGTACTCCGCGGCGCGCGACCGACGATCCGCCCGGCCCGATCGATGACGAGGACGTCCACGGGTGTGTTGGTGAGGACGTGTTGTGCCTGCTCGCGGGCGGCGTCGGCGACGGCGTCGGCGAGCGGGTCGCCGGCTTGTTGTGCCAGCTGAAGCGCTTCGAGGGCGGTGTTGGCGGCCTTGATCTTCGCGCTGAGTTCCTCGTTCGTGGTGCGTGTCGCCAGGCTGTTCAGGTCCACCTGCGACCGTCCGGAGTGGAGGTCGAGATGACCGTCGGCGAGCTTCGACAGCTTGGCGAAGCCGCCCGCGATGGTGAGTCGCTCGACGGGGTGACGGCGGAGGTACTTGAGGACGGCGCCGGCGAAGTCACCCATGTCGAGGAGGGCGTCGTCGGGGAGGTGGTAGAGGTCCTTGACGGCCTTCTCGGAGGTGCTGCCGGTGCAGGCGGCGAGGTGGCGCCGGCCGGCGGCGCGGGCAACGTCGACGCCCCGGCGGATGCTGTCGATCCAGGCGGAACAGGAGTAGGGGACGACGACGCCGGTCGTGCCCAGAATGGACAGTCCGCCGAGGATGCCGAGGCGCGGGTTCCAGGTGTGCCGGGCGATCTCGGCGCCGTCGTCGACGGAGATCTCGACGACGATGTCGGTCGCCCCGGCCTCGGCGATGACGTCCCGCATCAGCCGCCGCGGCACGGGGTTGATGGCGGGCTCCCCCGCGGGGAGCGGCAGCCCGGGTTTGGTGACGGTGCCGACCCCGTGACCCGCTGTGAACGTGACCCCACTGCCGGGTTGACCGTGGCGCACGGTCGAGCGAATCGTGGCACCGTGCGTGACGTCGGGATCATCTCCCGCGTCCTTGACGATGGCGGCCATGGCGGTGGTCTCGGTGAGCGCGGTCTGCGTGAGCGCGAAGGCCGGGGTGTGGCCCTTGGGGAGCGTGATCTGGACGGGATCGGGAAACTCGCCGGTCAGCAACGCGATGACGGCGGCCTTGGTGGCCGCGGTGGCGCAGGCGCCGGTGGTCCAACCTCGGCGCAGGGACGAACTCACGGGGTTCAGCGTGCCAGGCCTGCGGTCGGCGCGTGTCGGACCCTCGAGCTTGCCGAGGTCGCGCCTCCGTTACTGGGCAGCCCCCACCCATCCCGGGGGGCGGCCCCGGCACCATTCTACTGGCGGGTGGCGACGAAACCGCTGGTCGGTGCGGGTTGTGGATAAGTTTGTGCGGTGAGTGCGAGCGAAAGGGACAGTCGTGCGGGTGGATGGCTCGGGGTGCGGACCGCTGTGTGGAGGAGTGGGGCGGTGAGTGCACCGTGGTGATGTGTGTCGTGATTCTGGGTGGGACTGGGGAGGCTCGGGAGGTGGCGGCCCGGCTCGTCGCGCGTGGTGGGGTGCGGGTTGTCTCGACGCTTGCCGGGCGGGTGCGGGAGCCACGACTCCCCGACGGGGAGGTGCGGGTCGGCGGGTTCGGCGGGCCGGAGCGGATGGCGGCGTGGCTGCGGGCCGAAGGCGTCGATGCCGTCGTCGATGCCACTCATCCCTTCGCCGTGCGGATCAGTGCGTCGGCCGCCGTCGCGGCTCGGGTGGCCGGGGTGCCGCATCTTCAGCTGCGGCGACCGGGGTGGGTGCCGGGCGAGGGCGACGACTGGCGGTGGGTCGCCTCGCTCGGCGACGCCGCCGCGCTCTTGCCGGAGATCGGGGAGCGGGTGTTTCTCACCACCGGACGGCAGGGGCTCGCCGCGTTCGCCGGGTCCCCGCTGTGGTTTCTCGTGCGGTGTGTTGACGCCCCGGAACCGCCCACCCCCGAGCGGATGCGGTTGCTGCTCTCCCGCGGCCCCTACTCCCTCGACGGCGAGCTCGCGCTCATGCGGGAACACCGGATCGACGTCCTCGTCACCAAGGACAGTGGCGGCACCCACACCGCGGCCAAGCTGCACGCCGCACGCCAGCTCCACACCCCGGTCGTGATCGTCCGGCGTCCCGACACGCCCGACGTGCGCAGCGTCGACACCGTCGACGGAGCGGTCAGCTGGCTGGATAGTGTCTTGGGGTGAACACCTGACCGCCGGGCGTCACCCGGGTCTGGGACGAGCCGACGATGAGCAGGCAGCGCATGTCCACTGTGGACGTGTCCAGCTCGCCCAGCGTCACGACCGAGACCGACTCCGCGGGCCCGCCGACGTCTCGGCCCACCACCACCGGGGTGTCGGGGCCACGATGGGTGAGCAACAGCTCCTTCGCCGCGGCGAGTTGGGTGCGGCGGGTTGTCGACGCCGGGTTGTAGATCGCGATGACGAAGTCCGCGGCGGCCGCCGCGGACAGGCGGGCCGCGATCACCTCCCACGGTTTCAGGCGGTCGGACAGCGACATCGTGCAGAAGTCGTGTCCCAGTGGCGCACCGGCCTTGCTCGCCACCGCCTGGGCCGCGGTCAGGCCCGGCACCACCCGCACCGCGACGTCCGGCCACTCCTCCGCCACCTCCAGCACCGCGCTCGCCATCGCGAACACACCCGGATCGCCGGACGACACCACGGCCACCCGGCGGCCTTCGCGGGCCAGCGCCAGGGCGAACGCGGCACGTTCGGCCTCCACCGTGTTGCCGGAGGCGTGCCGGCGTTGGCGCGGGTTCGGCGGCACGCGGTCCAGGTACGGCCCGTAGCCCACCAGGTCGTCCGCCCAGGCCAGGGCCTCCTGCGCCTCCGGGGTCAGCCACGGCCGCCCGGCCGGGCCCAGCCCCACGACCACCACCCCGCCCGTGCCGGCCGGGGCCGGCGCGGACCACGTCGCCGCGGTGCCGGCCGCGCGTTTGCTCGGCAGGAGCGCCACGGAGAAGTACGGGACGGTGTTCGGGTCCACTTCGGACAACGCGGACAGGCGCTGCTCGGGCCAGGTCGCGCGTTCGACGTACACCGCCTCGTCGAGGCGGCCGGCGTCGGTCAGGGCCTTGCGGACCTTCTCGAACGTGCGGCCCAGTTTCAGCACCGCCGCCGAGTCCGTCGCGGCCAGGCGTTCCGTCAGGACCTCCGGTGGGAGGGTGCCGGGCAGGACGGTCAGGATCTCCTCGCCCTCGACCAGGGGGCGGCCGGCCACCGCCGCGGCCGCGCTCACCGACGTCACGCCGGGCACGACCTCCGTGCGGTAGCGGCCCGCGAGGCGGGTGTGCATGTGCATGTACGACCCGTAGAACAGCGGGTCGCCCTCGCACAGGAGCACCACGTCCCGGCCCGCGTCGAGGTGGGCGGCCAGCTTCGCGGCGCTCTCGGCGTAGAAGTCCGCCAGCGCGCCGCGGTAGCCGCCGGGGTGGTCGGTGGTCTCCACGGTCAGCGGGTAGACCAGCGGCTCCTCGATCTGGTCGCCACGCAGGTGCGGCGCGGCGACCCCCCGCGCGATGCTGCGGCCGTGCCGCGCGCTGTGGTAGGCGATCACGTCCGCGGTGTTGATCAGCCGGGCCGCCTTCAGGGTGACCAGCTCGGGGTCGCCGGGGCCGAGGCCCACGCCGTAGAGGGTGCTCATTCCACCTCGCTCGCGATCGCGTTGACTGCGGCGACGGCCATGGCGCTGCCGCCGCGCCTGCCGTGCACCACCAGGTACGGCACCGCCTGTTCGGCAAGGGCCACTTTGGACTCGGCGGCGCCGACGAAACCCACCGGCAGGCCCAGGACGGCGGCCGGCCGCGGCGCGCCGGCGGCGAGCAGCTCCAGGAGCCGGAACAACGCCGTGGGTGCGTTGCCGATGGCCACCACCGCGCCGTCCAGCCGGTCGCCCCACAGGTCGAGCGCGGCCGCGCTGCGGGTCGTGCCCAGTTCGGCGGCGAGTGCGGGCACCCGGGGGTCGGCGAGCGTGCAGACGACGTCGTTGTCCGCCGGCAGCCGGCGGCGGGTGACGCCCGAGGCGATCATCCGGGCGTCGCACAGGACGGGTGCGCCGGCGGTGAGCGCGGCGTGCGCCTTCGCGACGACGTCGGGGGAGTACGCGAGGTCCGTGACCAGGTCGACCATCCCGCAGGCGTGGATCATGCGCACCGCGACGCGCTCGACGTCCGGGGGCAGGCCGGCGAGGTCCGCCTCGGCGCGGATGGTCGCGAACGACCGCCGGTAGATCGCGGCGCCGTCCTTGAGGTAGTTCATCGGTCTCCCACCGTTGTCGTGTAACCGTCCGCGGTCGCGACCACGTCGACCACCGTGCCGCGTGGCCGGCCGCAGCGGCGGGCGCAGCCGGACCAGTGCACGGGCAGCCTCGTGCCGGGGACGGGCGCGGCGTCGGCACGGACGTCGGCGAGTGCCGTGGCGCAGCCGGGGCGGCCGGTGCACGCGGTCACGCGGGCGAGGGGGTCGCCGGGGTCGAGCAGGAGCCCGGTCGCCCGAAGCCGCTCCGCGACGTCCCCGGCCCGCTCGGCCGGGAGGTCGGCGACGACGAGGCTGCGCCACGGGGTGACCACCAGCGGCGCGCCGGTCGCGGCGAGGGCCGCGGCCTGACGCCGGTCGAGCCACCCGAGCGGCGCCCCCGAAACGAGGCCGACACCCCCGCCGACCTGCGCGACCGGCCCGATGCCCTGAAAGGCGCTTTCGGGGCGCTCAACGTCCTGAAAGCGCCTTTCAGGGCGTTCAACGTCTCGAACGCGCCTTTCAGGGCGGTCCAGCCGGGTGGCGATACGCGCAGGGCCGTCGGGCAGCTCGGCCAGGCGCCACTCGTTCGCGCGGAGGGTGAGAAATGTCTCCGCGCAGCGGAGCATCAGGGCCACCGCGTCGCCGGCCGGTGCGCGGAGGCCCACATCCGTCCCACCCAACAGCACGGCCGCGGTGTTCTCGCTGGTCAGGATGGCTGCGACGTCGGCGCCCAGCCAGGCCACGTCGCCGCGGCCGTCGTCCACTGTGAACAGGAAGCGGCCCGGGAGGCCGGCCAGGGCGGGCGTGGCGCACAGGGCGCGGTCGAGCGCCGCCACGAGCGGCCGGACGTCGGCGAAACCGGCCCCGTCGCGACCCGTGAGCGGGGACGCGAGGATGTTGCGCACCCGCTCGTGGGTCGCCGAGGGAAGCAGGCCCGCCGACGCCAGTCGCGTGCTCAGCGCGACCCCGTCCACAAGGCCCCGGACCTGCAGGTTTGCCCGGGAGGTCAGCTCGATCGTGCCGTCACCCAGCTCCGCCGCGCCGGCCGCGATCGCCTCGAACGCGGCCGCGGTCAGCTGGCCGCCCGGCACGCGGACGCGCGCCACCGCGCCGTCGGCGGCCTGGTGTGTGGCGAGGACCCCAGGACAGGCGTCGGTCGAACGATTCCGGGTTGGCACGGACCGAATATAGAGTCGGATGTCGTGATCCTGCTGCTCTCCACCTCCGACACCGACCTCCTCTCGGCGCGCGCGAGTGGCGCCGGCTACCGGCTCGGCAACCCCGCCCGGCTCGGCGCCGGCGACCTCCCCGGCCTGCTCGACGGGGTCGACCTCGTGGTCGTCCGGCTGCTCGGCGGCCGGCGGGCCTGGGAGGACGGGCTCGACGCGTTGCTCGCCGGCCCCCGGCCGGTCGTCGTGCTCGGCGGTGAGCAGGCACCGGACGCCGAGCTGATGGAACTGTCCACAGTGCCCGGCGGCGTCGTCGCCGAGGCACACGCCTACCTCGCGCACGGCGGCCGGGACAACCTGGCCCAGCTCGCCCACTTCCTGTCCGACACCGTCCTGCTCACCGGGCACGGGTTCGCGCCGCCCGCGCCGACGCCGGTCTGGGGACGGCTTCGGCGCGACGCCCGGGACACCGGCGGCCCGACGGTCGCCGTGCTCTACTACCGCGCGCACCACATGGCCGGCAACACCACGTTCGTCGAGACCCTCTGCGACGCGATCGAGGACGCCGGCGGCCAGGCGCTGCCGGTGTTCTGCGCGTCCCTGCGCACCGCCCCGGACGACCTGATCTCCCTGCTGGGCACCGCGGACGCGCTCGTCGTCACCGTGCTCGCCGCCGGCGGCACCACCCCGGCGGCCGCGTCGGCCGGCGGCGACGACTCCTGGGACGTCGGTGCGCTCGCCGCGCTCGACGTGCCCATCATCCAGGGCCTGTGCCTCACCTGGAGCCGGGAGGCCTGGGCGGAGAGCGACGAGGGACTGTCCCCTCTGGACACCGCGACCCAGGTCGCCGTGCCCGAGTTCGACGGGCGGCTCATCTCGGTGCCCTTCTCCTTCAAGGAGCTCGACACCGACGGCCTGTCCGTCTACGTGCCCGACCCCGAACGCGCCGCCCGCGTCGCCGGCATCGCCGTCAAGCACGCCACCCTGCGCCACGTGCCGAAGGCCGAACGCAAGGTCGCCGTCATGCTCTCCGCGTACCCGACGAAGCACGCCCGCATCGGCAACGCCGTCGGCCTCGACACCCCGGCGAGCGCGGTCCGGCTGCTGAACGCCCTGCGCGACAACGGTTACGTGGTCGAGGACCTGCCCGGCCTGGACAACGGGGACGGCGACGCGCTCATCCACGCGCTCATCGAGGCGGGCGGCCAGGACCCCGACTGGCTCACCGAGGAGAAGCTCGCCGGCAACCCGGTCCGGATCAGGGCCGCCGACTACCGGTCCTGGTTCACCACCCTGCCCGACGACCTCCGCGCGACCGTCGAGGAGCACTGGGGTCCCGCACCCGGCGACCTGTACGTCGACCGGTCGCACGACGCGGACGGCGAGATCGTCCTCGCCGCGCTGCGGGCCGGCAACGTCGTCGTGATGGTCCAGCCACCGCGTGGTTTCGGCGAGAACCCGGTCGCGATCTACCACGACCCGGACCTGCCGCCGAGCCACCACTACCTGGCCGCCTACCGGTGGGTCCGGGACACCTTCGGCGCGCACGCCATGGTGCACCTCGGCAAGCACGGCAACCTGGAATGGCTGCCCGGCAAGAACGTCGGCATGTCCGCGTCCTGCGCCACCGACGCCGCGCTCGGTGACCTGCCGCTGATCTACCCGTTCCTGGTCAACGATCCCGGCGAGGGCACGCAGGCCAAGCGCCGCGCGCACGCCACGCTCGTCGACCACCTGGTGCCGCCCATGGCGCGCGCCGAGAGCTACGGCGACATGGCGCGGCTGGAGCAGTTGCTGGACGAGCACGCCTCGATCGCCGCCATGGACCCGGCGAAGCTGCCGGCCATCCGCGCGCAGATCTGGACGCTCATCCAGGCCGCCAAGCTGGACCACGACCTCGGCGTGGGGGACCGCCCGCACGACGCGGAGTTCGACGACTTCCTGTTGCATGTGGACGGTTGGCTGTGCGAGGTCAAGGACGCGCAGATCCGCGACGGCCTGCACGTCCTCGGTGTGGCGCCGGCGGGGGAGGCGCGGGTGAACCTGGTCACGGCCATGCTGCGGGCCCGCCAGGTGTGGGGCGGCACCGCGAACGCCCTGCCGGGGCTGCGGGAAGCGCTGGGGTTGACCACCTCCGCCCGGTCCGAGGTGGACGAGGCGGAGGAGCTCGCATGCCGCCTGGTGTCCACAATGGAGTCACAGGGCTGGCGTGACCCCTCGGCGGCGTGTGCCGAGGTGCTGGGCCGGGTCGAGCCGGCCGTCGTGGAGGTGCTGGACTTCGCCGCGACCGAGGTCGTGCCGCGCCTCGCCCGCACGACCGACGAGCTGGACAACGTCCTGCACGCCCTCGACGGCGGTTACGTGCCCGCCGGCCCGAGCGGTTCTCCGTTGCGTGGCCTGGTGAACGTGCTGCCGACCGGCCGCAACTTCTACTCCGTGGACCCGAAGGCGATCCCCAGCCGCCTGGCGTGGGAGACCGGGCAGGCGATGGCGGACTCGCTGCTGGCGCGCTACCGCACGGACACCGGCGAGTGGCCCCGGTCGGTCGGCCTGTCGATCTGGGGTACCTCGGCCATGCGCACCGCGGGCGACGACATCGCCGAGGTCTTCGCGCTGCTGGGCGTCCGCCCGGTGTGGGACGACGCGTCCCGGCGGGTCAGCGGGCTTTCCGTGGTGCCGCTGGCAGAGCTCGGCCGCCCCCGCATCGATGTCACGGTGCGGATCTCCGGCTTCTTCCGCGACGCGTTCCCGCACGTCGTGCACCTGCTCGACGACGCCGTCCGGATGGTCGCCGCGCTGGACGAGTCCGAAGAGGACAACTACGTCCGCGCCCACGTGACCGCCGACCTGGCCGAACACGGTGACGAACGCCGTGCCACCACCAGGGTTTTCGGCTCGAAGCCGGGCTCGTACGGTGCCGGCCTGCTGCCGCTGATCGACAGCCACAACTGGCGCGACGACAGGGACCTCGCCGAGGTGTACGCGGTGTGGGGCGGCTTCGCCTACGGCCGGGGCCTGGACGGCGCGCCGGCGCGGGAGGACATGGAGGCCGCGTACCGGCGGATCGCCGTGGCCGCCAAGAACACCGACACCCGCGAGCACGACATCGCCGACTCCGACGACTACTTCCAGTACCACGGCGGCATGATCGCGACCGTGCGGGCGCTGACCGGGCGTGCGCCGGCCGCGTACGTCGGCGACAGCACCCGCCCGGACGCCGTGCGCACCCGGTCCCTCACCGAGGAGACCGCGCGGGTGTTCCGGTCGCGGGTGGTGAACCCGCGCTGGATCGCGGCCATGCGCCGGCACGGGTACAAGGGCGCGTTCGAGCTGGCGGCCACAGTGGACTACCTGTTCGGCTACGACGCCACGACGGGCGTGGTGACGGACTGGATGTACGAGCAGCTGGCCCAGACCTACCTGCTGGACGAGGAGAACCAGAAGTTCCTGGCCGAGTCGAACCCGTGGGCCATGCACGGGATCGCGGAACGGCTGCTCGAGGCCGCGGAACGCAGGCTGTGGGCCCAGCCGGACGAGAACACGCTGAACGCCCTCCGTGCCCTGTACCTGCGGACGGAAGGCGACCTGGAGGCCGGCACGTAGTCGGCTGCCGCCCCCATCGCCGAGCCGTGCTCGGCGATGGGGGCGGGTCGATCCTGTAGGCGAGGCCCGGGAGCCCCCGGACCCACGTTGATGAGGCGACCCGCTCCCCCAGGAGTGCTCGGGTCGCCTCGATGTCATGGTGCGCGGCCGGTCATGTGAACCTCTTGCCAACGTTCTGCATTCCCCAGGTCACCGCCCTGTTCAGCGGCGGAGGGCGACCAGTTCGCCCTTGCCGACGGGGATCGTCGTCACGGCGGTGAGGTCGTTGCGGAGCAGCTCGTGCAGTGGTGCGATCTCGTCCGGGTGGGACAGTGCGTTGTCGGCGACCAGGACGCCGCCGGAACGGAGTACTCGCACCGGATGGGGCCACCACGACGGATACTCCGCGCGTTCGGCGTCCAGGAACAGGAGATCCACCTCGCCGTCGGCGAAGCTTGCCAGGCCCTTGCCGCCGTCGGTGAGGCGTAGGTCCACCACGTCGCGGAGGCCGGCGTCCTCGAGGTGGTGGGCGGCGTCGCGTTGGGCGTCCGGGTCGGTGTCGAAGCTGATCACCCGGCCGCCGTTGGTGCGGGCCGCGTCGGCGAGCCACAGGGTGGAGACGCCCCGGGACGTCCCGATCTCCACGATGGTGCGGGCGCCGACGGTCTGGGCCAGGAACCACACGAACCGGCCGGCGTCCGGCTCCAGCACGCGCCACCGGTCGAGCCGGTCCTCCTGCGTGGCGTCGTGCTGGGCCGCCGCCTCCGTCACCCGGTCGATCACCGTCTGAACCACGTCGTCCATGACGGCGATCGTGCCACGGAATGGCTTACCGGGCGGCGGGTTCCTCTGTGAGTTCGCGGACATCCTCGGCCTCGTCGGTGAGGAAGCCGCCCGACTGGTGCTGCCACAGCCGGGCGTAGGTGCCCTGCCGCGCCAGCAGCTCCTCGTGCGTGCCGCGCTCGATGATCTCGCCGCGGTCCAGGACGACCAGCTGGTCCATGCGTGCCACCGTGCTCAGCCGGTGGGCCACCACCAGCGCCGTCCGGCCCGCCATGATCCGCCAGAGCGCCTCCTGGATCAGGATCTCGCTCTCCGAGTCCAGCGCGCTCGTCGCCTCGTCCAGCAGCAGGATCGGCGCGTCCCGCAGGATCGCCCTGGCCAGCGCGACCCGCTGGCGCTGGCCGCCGGACAGCTTGATGCCCCGCTCACCGACCAGTGTCTCGAAGCCCTCCGGCAGGGTGTCGGCGAACTCCGTGACGTGCGCGGCCCGCGCCGCCGCCAGCACCTCCTCCTTCGTCGCGTCCGGACGCGCGAACGCGATGTTGTCGTGCAGCGAGCGGTGGAACATCGCTGGTTCCTGCGGCACGTACGCGATGAGGCTGCGCAGGTCCGCCTGCCGCAGCCGCGCGATGTCCTGGCCACCGACCCGGATCGTGCCCGACTCGATGTCCATCATGCGCAGCAGCAGCTGGGTGAGCGTGGACTTCCCGCCGCCGGACCGCCCGACCAGACCCACCTTCGTGCCGCTCGGCACCACCAGGTCCAGGCCCTTGAACAGGATCGGCGCGCCGGCGTGGGCGAACCGCACGTTCTCGAACCGGATGTCGGCCGCGGCCGGGCGCAGTGGTTCCGGCGCCGGCGGGTCGAGCACCGTCGGCGGGTCGAGCAGCAGCTCGGTGAACTGCGCCGCCTCGGTCAGCGAGCTCTCGAGCCGCCGGTAGATCTGGTTGAACTCGAACATGATCGAGGTCGCGCTGAAGAAGTACGCGAACACGACGATGATCGCCTCCACACCGAGCCGGCCGCCGCTGAGCGTGACCGCCAGCAGCAGGCCGAGCCCGTTGGTGAGCACCGAGATCAACGCGACCACCGTGTCGATGCGCAGGTTCGCGTAGTCCCACGACCGCATCGCGAGCCGGCGCAGGTCGGCCACCCGGTCGCGGTGCTCCTCGGCCTCACGGTCCTCGGCCGCGAAGGCACGCACCGTCGCCATGTTGCCGATGGTGTCGGCGACATGCCCGGAGACGCGGGCGAACGCGGCCTCCCGCTGGTCGACCAGCTTCTGCCGGCGGCGCACCAGCGGCGCCACGAAGAGCCCGGTCACCGCGATGAGCCCGACCAGCACGACCACGAGCATCGGGTCGTACTGCCAGAGCACCACCGAGGCGAACAGCAGCGGCACGACCTTCGCGATCACCGAGAACGCCATGGTGTCGACGAACTCCTCGAACCGCGACGCGAAGCTCAGCACCCGCTTGGTGAGCGAGCCCGCGAAGTTGTCGTGGAAGAACGCGACGTCCTTGGCCAGCAGCTCGTTCATGCCCACCACGTAGAGCCGCTCGATGCCGAGCCCGTCCGTCCTGTTCAGACAGTGGATGCCGATCCGCCACACCACCTCCGCGACCAGCAGCACGCCGGCGAAGCCGAGAACCCACGGCGCGACGGTGGCGAACGAGATCGCCATCCCGTCGACCACCCGGCCCGCGAGCCCGGCGACGATCAGCGGCGTGACGTACTGGATGCAGATGTTCCCGATGGCGGGGAAGAAAAGCGCGGGAACCGCGAGACGCCGGCGGCTGGCCAGCTCCCGCCAGTAGTAGCGAAGTGCCAGTAGGACCGCCGTTCTTCTTTTAGGCACGGCGGGACGCCCCCTCACTGTTTGTTGGTTTCGCTCACAGAGCGCGGCGAGGATCCATGCTCCCCGAAACACCGGACGGAAGCGAACGAATATCGGGCGGGCCGCCCGCGCCGCCCGGCTCCCGCGCCTTGCCCGCCGCGCCCTGAAAGGCGCGTTGAGGACACCGGCCGTGCCCTGAAAGGCGCGTTGAGGACACCGGCCGTGCCCTGAAAGGCGCGATCAGGACACTCAACGTCCCGAACGCGCCTTTCATGGCACGCGCCATGTCTCGAACGCGCCTTTCAGGGCACGCGCCATGTCTCGAACGCGCCTTTCAGGGCACGCGCCATGTCTCGAACGCGCCTTTCAGGGCATGCGGGGGCCAACGCGTGCGGCGGGTGCGGGCACCGGTCGGGCAGGGCGCCAGCGCACCGAGCCCGCCGTGCCCGCGGCGCGGTCAGGCGAGGGTCGCCTTGCGGGCGAGGACCTGGTCCACCAGCTCGTCGGCCGCGCCGAGGTAGTTGGCCGGGTCGAGCAGCTCGTCGAGGGTGTCGCCCAGCGCGTCCTCGAGCTCCGGAGTGGTCCGCAGCAGGTCGGCGAAACCGCCCTCGCCCGCGGCGGCGCGGGCGGCGATCCGGCCGAGCAGCGACTTCGCCGCCGCCTTGCCGAGGATCGGGGCCAGCGCGACGTTCAGCCGCTCGGCCACGATCGTGCCGCCGCCGAGCGCGAGGTTCTGCGCCAGCCGCGACGGGAACACCCGCAGGCCCTCGGTCAGCTCCGCGGCCGTGTGGGCCGCGCCGCCCGCGAGCCGCAGCGACTCCCGCAGCGGCTGCCACTCCGACTGCCACCCGCCCGGTGAGCGCTCGTCCTCCGCCAGCATGCTCTGGGCCAGCATCGCCGCGTACGCCGGCGCCTGCCGGGCGGCCGACACCAGCAGCGTGGCCAGCACCGGGTTCCGCTTCTGCGGCATGGCCGACGACTGTCCACTTCGCTCACCCGACGGTTCGGCCACCTCGCCGACCTCCGTGCGGCCGGCGCCCAGCACGTCGACTCCGACCTTGCCGAGCGCGCCCGTGACCGCCACGCACACCCAGCCGAGGTCCAGGACCGGCGTGCGCTGGGTGTGCCACGGCGCGGCCGGCGCGGGCAGTCCCAACTCGGCGGCCACGCCCTCGGTCAGGGCAAGAGCGTGCCCCTCGACCGGTACTCCCGCGGCGCGGGCGTACTCGAGGTACGCGGCCAGCGTGCCGGCCGCCCCGCCGAGCTGCACCGGCAGCGCGACCCGCCGCACCCGCTCCAGCGCGTCCAGCACGAGCGTCAGCCAGCCCGCCGCCTTGAGGCCGAACGTCGTCGGCACCGCCTGCTGGGTCAGGGTGCGGGCCGCCATCGGGGTGCGCCGGTGCTCGTCGGCGAGCCGGGCCAGCGCGTTCGCGACCCGGCACAGGTCCGCGTCGGTCTGGCGCAGCGCCCGCGCGGCCAGCAGCATCGTGGCCGAGTCGAGAACGTCCTGGCTGGTGCTGCCGCGGTGCACGTACTCGGCGGCGCCGGCGTCGATCTCCGCGACCGCGGCGGTGAACTCACCGACCAGCTCCACCACGGGGTTCGCCGACCCGCGGGCCCGCACCGCCAGGCCCGCGACGTCGACGCGCGCCGACTTCGCGGCCGACGCGATCGGCCCCACCGCGTCCGACGGGATGACGCCGAGGCGGGCCTGCGTGCGGGCCAGCGCGACCTCCACCGACAGCATGGCCTCGACCCAGGCCTCGTCGGCGAGGAGGGTGTCCATGCCGGTGCCCGGCCACACCAGGCTGAGCAGTCCTGTGTCCATGCCCCCATCCTCGCCGGTCCGCGCACCGCCCGCCGAACGCGGTCAGGCGGTCGTCCAGCCGTCCGGTAGCCCGGTCACCACCGCCTCGCCGCCGGTCGCGCTGACGTTCACCGTCACCGGACCCAGCCGGAGTCCCGACAGCGTCACCTCGCCCCACCGCGCCGGCAGGTGCGGGGCGGTGGCGAGCTTCCGGCGCGGCACGTGCGGCGCCAGCCCGAGGAAGGACCGCACGAGCAGCAGCGGCGCCGCGCTGGCCCACGCCTGCGGCGAGCACGACGTCGGGTACGGCACGGGCGGGCTGAACTCGTCGCGGGCGAAGCCGCAGTACAGCTCCGGCAGCCGCCCGCCGAACGCGGCCGCCGCGTCGAGCAGGCCACCGGCCAGCCGGTGCGCGAGGTCGACCGCGCCGGGCACGTGCGCGTACCGCAGCAGCCCGGCCACCGCGATCGCCGTGTCGTGCGGCCAGACCGAGCCGTTGTGGTAGCTCATCGGGTTGTAGGCGCCCATGGACGAGGCGAGCGTGCGGAGCCCGTAGCCGGTGTCCATGTCCGGTGTGGACAGTCGCTCGACGAGCGCGGTCGCGTGCTCGTCGGTGGCGATGCCGGTCCACAGGCAGTGCGCCGCGTTGCTGGTGAGCGCGTCCACCCGGCGCTTCCGCCCGTCGAGGGCGACGGCGTACCAGCCGCGGCCGGGCAGCCAGAACGCCTCGGCGAACCGCTGCCGCAACCCCTCGGCCCGTTCCCGCAGCCGGGCCGCGGGCTCGCCGAACCCCTCGGCCAGCTCGGCGCGGGCCCGCAGCGCGGCGTACACGTAACCCTGCACCTCACACAGCGCGACCGGGGTGGCGGCGAGCCGGCCGGCCGCGTCGTTGACGCCGTCGGGGCTGTCCTTCCAGCCCTGGTTGGCGATGCCGCGGTCGGTGGCCCGCCGGTACTCGACGAAGCCGTCGCCGTCGCGGTCGCCGTAGCCGTCCACCCAGGCCAGCGCCGCGTCCGCGGCCGGCAGGAGGGCTCGCACGACGTCCTCGCCGGCACCCCACCGCCAGGCCTCGGCGAGCAGCATCACGAACAGCGGGGTCGCGTCGACCGTGCCGTAGTAGCGGTTGCCGCCGAGTGCCGCCGCGCTGTCCGGGCCGCGGCGCAGCTCGTGCATGATCCGCCCCGGCTCCTCCTCGGTCAGCGGGTCGACCACGCGGCCCTGTGCCTCGGCGAGAGCCTGCAGGGTCCCGACCGCCAGCCCGACGTCCAGCGGCAGGGCCATCCACGCGGTGAGCAGGCTGTCCCGGCCGAACAGGGTCATGAACCACGGGGCGCCCGCGGCCACGAACCGGCGGCCGTCGTCGTCGAGCCGCAGCGCGCCGAGGTCGCTCTCGGTGCGGCGCAGCACGTCCGCCAGCACCGGATCGGCGGCGGACACGGCCGTCGTCTCCGCCCGCCACGCGCCGACCGTGCTCGCCAGCTGTGCCGAGGACCGGGGTTCCACCGGCCGGCCGCCGGCGGTCGGCGACACCACGACCTCGGTGGCCCAGCGCTGCCCGGCCGGCACGACGATCCGCCAGCTGAGCGTGCCGTTCTCGATGGCCGGCCCGCCGGTCGCGGTGATCGCCACGCCGCGGGTGCCGTCCCCGCGCAGGACGAGTTCCCCGGCACCCGCCGTGCGCTCCGCGCCGCCATGGGCCGCCCGGCCGTGCTTGACCGCGAACAGGTCCGCGAAGTCGGCGTCCACGTGCAGGTCGAGCCGCACGACCGTGGCCTCGTGGCCGAGGTTGTCGACGGAGATGGTCTCCCGCAGGCCGTCGCCGGCGAGCCGTTCCCGCACCAGCAGCAGGGTGCTGTCGGCCTGGCCCGCCGTGGGCGGACGGCGCAGGACGAACCGGGCGGCGAACGCCTCGGGCCGCTGGACCGACAGCGCGGGCGGGGTGTGCCCGTCGAGCCGCAGCTCCCAGCGGGACAGCACCCGGGCGTCCTGGAAGAACAACCCGTGCGCGGCACCCGGCCGGACGTCACCGGTGGCGTCGGACAGGCAGAACGTGCCGCCCGCCACCAGCGTGACCGTGCCGCCGGCGCCGGAGGTGAGGGCCGGCTCGGCGGCGGCGTTGAACGGATCCGGCGTCATGCGTTGGTCCTCGGGGTCGGCTGCGTGATGGTGATGATTGTCGCGGCTCTATGGTTGATCCATGTCACGAGCGGTGGTTCTCGGCGGGACCGGGGTGATCGGCCGGGCCGTCGCACGCCGGCTGCTGGGCGCCGGGTGGGACGTGACCGCGGTGGGCCGGGACCGGTCGCACCTGCCCGACGACGTCGCGGCGGCGGGTGGCCGGTTCGTCGCCGCGGACCGCACCGAACCCGACCAGCTCCCGGCGGCGCTGGGCGGGGGAGCCGACCTGCTGGTCGACTGCCTGTGCTTCACCGCCGGCCACGCCCGTGACCTGTTGCCGTTGCTGGCTGACGTCGGGTCGACGGTGATGATCTCCAGCAAGGCCGTGTACGTCGACGCGGTGGGCAACCACGTGAACTCGGCCGCCGCGCCGGCCTTCGACGGCCCGGTCCGGGAGTCGCAGCCGACCATGGCGCCACGCGAGGACATCGACTACCTCGAGGGCGAGGGCTACGGCGCGAACAAGGTCGCCGCCGAACAGGTCCTGCTCGACAGCGGGCACCCGGTCACGGTCGTGCGGCCGTCCAAGGTGCACGGGGACGGGTCGAGCCGGCCCCACGAATGGGTGTTCGTCAAACGCGTGCTCGACCGGCGCCCGGTCGTCGTCCTGTCCCGCGGTGGCCGGGGTGTCGACCACCCGAGTGCCGCGGTCAACGTCGCCGCCCTGATCGAGACCGCGGCGCACAACCCCGGCCGGCGGATCCTCAACAGCGCGGACCCGGACGCGCCGAGCGCCCTGGAGATCTCGCGAACCGTCGCGGGACACCTCGGCCACCACTGGGCGGAAGTGCTCCTCGACGACGACGCCCCCGCCGAGCTCGGCCCGCATCCCTGGGACCGCGTACCCGGCATCCGGCTCGACATGACCGCCGCCGAGGACCTGGGCTACCAACCGGCGGGCGACTATGCCACCACCGTGACCACCGAACTGGACTGGCTGGTCTCGATCGCAGGCCACGACCCCGCCCACACGGGGTTCGACCCCGAGGGCTTCGCGTCGATGCTGGACTACACCGCCGAGGACGACTACCTCGCCCGGCGGTGACCGTGGTGGCGGGGGCCCGGAGCCGGGCCCCCGCCACTCAGGTCAGCTCAGCGGCTGGACCCAGATGTTGCGGAACTGGACGGCGTTCCCGTGGTCCTGCAACCGGATCGCGCCGGTGGACGGGCCCTCCGGGATCGAACCGCCGGTGACGCCCGGGATGGCGAAGTCCCGGTGTACGACCGTGCCGTTCCACACCACCGTCACGCGGGCGTCCGCGATCTTGGTGCCGGCCGCGTCGTAGCGGGCGGCGTGGAACCAGATGTCGTAGGTCTGCCAGGTCTCCGGCGGTCTGGCCGCGTTGACGTCCGGTGCCCTGCGGGTGTAGATCGCGCCGGCCTCGTTGTCGGCCAGGGTGGTGTCGCCGTAGGAGTCGAGGATCTGGACCTCGTAGCGCTCCTGGAGGTAGACGCCGCTGTTGCCGCGGTTCTGGCCGGTCACGTCCGGCGGCAGCTGCGGCACCTTGAACTCGACGTGCAGCCGGAAGTCGCCGAACGCCTGCTTGGTGCGCAGGTCGCCGTTGTTCACCTGCATGGCTCCGTCGCCGACCAGGGGCCAGCTCGCCAGCCGGCCGTCGGTGTGCCGCCACTCGTCGGTGTCGGTGCCGTCGAACAGCCTGATCCGCTCACCCGGCTCGCGCACCGAGATCAGGTCGAGGTTGACGTGTCCGGTGTCGCCCTCGTCCACCTTGTACTGGATGGTGTTGAGTCCGCGGCGCAGCGACAGCGTCTCCGTCTTCGTGGCCCAGTCCTCCCACGTCACGGTCGTCGGCAGGACGGTCTGGCGGACCTTCTTCCCGTTGACGTACACGCTCACGGACTTGTCACCCGAGAACGGGTTCGGGCCGTTCGAGTAACGCAACCCGACCTCGTAGCGGCCGGGGTCGTCCACGGTGACGTGCATCGTGGTGGACGCGCCCTGGTTGCCGAACCGGTCGACGAAGCCGATGCCGGTGTAGCCGCGGTGGTCGGTGTTCACGCCGGCGCCGCCCTCGCGGTTGCCCTCCTCCGCCTCGTAGAACACCTGGCGCTCGTGCCGGCCGGGGATGGCGTTGAGCGTGTACCAGGCCTCGGTGCTCCACAGCTGCTCACCGTTGGCCGCGGCGAACGGGCGCGGGGAACGCAGGTGCACGACGTGGTCCGTCTTGAGGCCCGCGACCCGCAACGTCACCGTCCTGCGGTCCCGCGAGACCTGGGCGGCGGTGACGGTCAGCGCCTCCTCGTCCACCTTCGGGCCGCCGTACTGCTCGGTCGCCGCGTACCGCCACTGCTGGACCTGGTAGGCGGTACTCGGGTCCTCGGCGATCTTCGCAACGGTCTCGTCCGACAGGGGCTGGGTGTAGGTGACCTTGAACCCGTCCCGGGTGGCGCTCATCGACTTCATGTCGAACGTGTTGGCGCCGTTGGGGGTCAGCTTCTGCAGGCCGAACGTCAGCTTGCCTTCCTGCCCCCAGTTGCCGCCCGCACCGAGTCCGGCCACGTAGATCGCGCCGTCGGGCCCGATCGTGGTCTCCGTCAGGCCGGACTCCAGGCCCTGGGTGTGCCGGAACAGCGCGCCCTGGTACTCGCCCCCCACCTTCTCCAGGTACGCGCGCTGCAGACCGCCGTAGGTGACGTCGCCGATCAGCAGCTGTCCCTTGAACGGACCGGACTTCAGCGTCACCGGCATGGCCGGCGAGTTCGCGATCTCGTTCTGCGGCATCCACAGCACCGGCTTGGTCACCGGGTTCGCGTCGAACGGGCCGTCGGGGTTGGTGTAGTGGTTGAAGAACCGGTCCTGCTTGATGTGCACCAGCTTCGACGCGGGCAGCCAGCCGCCCTGGTTGTCGGTCACGAAGACCTCGCCCTGCGGACCCCAGCCGATGCCGTGCGGGGTGCGCAGGCCACCGGCCACGTAGGTGACCTTCCCCGTCCTGCGGTTCACCACGATGCTCGTGCCGCGGTTGGTCGCGGGCTGCGGGTCGGTGGTCGCGCCGCCGTAGTTGATCGCGACGGAGAGGTTCAGGTAGAAGTTGCCGTCCCGGTAGAGCAGGCCGAACGCGAACTCGTGGAAGTTCCCGCCGAACGGCCAGGTCGCGACCGTGCGCTGCTGGTCGATGACGTCGTCGCCATTGGTGTCGCGCAGCTCGGTCAGCTCGTGCTTCTGCGAGACGTAGATCATCCCGTCGACGACCTTGAGCCCCATCGGCTCCCGCAGCCCGCTCGCGATCCTCTTGTAGGTGACCGTGGACGGGCCGGTCCGGCCGGTGACGTGGTCGAGGATGTAGACCTCGCCGAGGGTGTTGAGGCTGCCGCCCCACGTGGCGATGACGAGCCGGCCGTCCCTGGTCCAGTCCATCGCCGACACCTGCGGCTCGAACCCGGCCGGGCGCAGGTCGGTCAGCGTGTAGTTCGGGTTGACCTCGTTGAGGGGCAGGCCGTCGCCCGGGCTGTCGGTCTGGCCCTCGCACTCCTTGCGACCGGGCGCGGTCACGCGCACCACGCCGGCGTCGGTGGACAGCGCGGTGTTCGGCACGATGGCGAAGTCGGTGGCGCCCGGTGGCTGCCAGGCGAGCCGGAGCACCTGCTCGCCGCCCGCCTCGAAGTACTCGACGCGGAGCGAGTGGTAGCCGGCGGTGAGGGAGACCGTGCCGTCCTTGGACGTCTCACCGTGCAGGCCGTCGTGGTCGATGACGAGCTGGTCGTCGAGGTAGAGCCGGGAGCCGTCGTCGCTGGTGAGGCGGAAGTTGTAGGTGCCGGCCTCGGCGACGTCGAGATTGCCGATGGCGTGGGTGACGAAGTTGTTCTCGAACCCGAAGTCCGCGCCGGTGGTCCAGTCGATCGTCGGCATCAGCTTGTCGACGTTGGGGGTCTGGCCGGTCTTGAGGGTGCAGATCTCGGTCAGCGGCACCTGCAGGTCGTAGGTGCGGAGCGTGATGCCGGGCTCCTGTGGCGGGAGCTCGGCGGGCTGGGCCGTGGCGGCCGGCGCCAGCACGACGAGTGAGCTGAGGACACTGGCACCGAGGAGACCGGCCAGGCATCTCCTTCGACGGCGCCGCGATGGCAAGGGCATTCTTCCTCCTTGAAGATCACCGAGCCGGAACCCGGTCGTACCACCCGAGGAGGATCTTTCCGCCAGACCGTCAAAAGTGGAAGCATCTTTCGCAGATCAGCTGCTGTCTTTCGTCGCTCACGGACCAAAGAAGTACTCTTTGTGGTCAAATGTGTGCGTATCGTGATGTTGCTTCCTGTCGCGAAGACGGCCGTAACGGTTGGCGGGGTCGCGGGCACTAACCACCATGCCCACCCACGCCCCTCGGAGGTTCGCCCGATGACCGACTACACCGACCTGCGTGCCCTGTTCGTCAACGCCACGCTGAAGCGCTCCCCGGAGCCCAGCAACACCGACGGCCTCATCGACGTCAGCCGCCGCATCATGGAGAAGAACGGTGTCCAGGTCGAGGTCATCAGATCCATCGACCACGACATCGCGACCGGCGTCTGGCCGGACATGACCGAGCACGGCTGGCCCACCGACGCGTGGCCCGCACTGTACGAGCGGGTGCTCGCGGCGGACATCCTCGTGCTGTGCGGGCCGATCTGGTTGGGGGACAACAGCTCGGAGATGAAGAAGGTGATCGAGCGGCTGTACGCGTGCTCGCACCTGCTCAACGACGCCGGCCAGTACGCCTACTACGGCCGGGTGGGCGGCTGCCTGATCACCGGCAACGAGGACGGCGTTAAGCACTGCGCGATGAACGTGCTCTACAGCCTGCAGCACCTCGGGTACACGATCCCGCCCCAGGCCGACGCCGGCTGGATCGGTGAGGCCGGCCCCGGACCGTCCTACCTGGACCCGGGCTCGGGCGGCCCGGAGAACGACTTCACCAACCGCAACGCCACGTTCATGACGTGGAACCTGATGCACCTGGCCCGCCTGCTCAAGGATGCGGGCGGGATCCCGGCCCACGGCAACCAACGCTCCGAATGGGACGCCGGCTGCCGCTTCGACTTCGAGAACCCGGAGTACCGCTGACCAACGCTCCTCATGCGCGCCCAGGAGCTGGCTCGCGGCCGGACCGCCATGCCCTGAAGGACCCCATCAGGACGTTCAACGCCTCGAAGGGGTCCTTCAGGGCGGTGGGCGCTCCGGGGGGCGGGGGGGAGCCGGTTTGCTCCCGCTGCCGCCGTGCGGCAGGGTTGATCCAGTGTGGCTGGTGGAGCTGGTTCTCGGCGTGCGCCGGCGTGTTCGGATCGTCGTAGTCTGCCAGTGTGCATGCCGAGGAGATGTCCGAGGAGTTCCCGGTGGTCGGGCTGGAGTCCGACGCCTGGGACGCGGTGACCCAGCTGGCGAAGCGCCGGCTACCGGGCCTGGTGGTCACCGAGCCGTCGGGGAAGCCGGTGGCGATCCTGCCGGCATCGCAGGTGGTGCGGATCCTGGTGCCGCAGTACGTGCAGGACGACCCGTCGCTCGCGGGGGTGCTGTCGGAGTCGATGGCCGACCGGGCGGCGAACAAGCTGCGGGGCAAGAAGGTGGCGGCACTGCTGCCGGACGACACCCCGGAGCTCGCCGTGGTCAGCCACGACGACACGATCATCGAGGTCGCCGCCGTGATGGCGCGGCTGCGCTGCCCGCTGGCCGCCGTCATGGAACACGACCGGCTGATCGGCGTCATCACCGCGTCCCGGCTGCTGGAACTCGCGTTGCGGCCCTAGCCCGGGTGCGGTGGTCGCGGTGACCACCGCGATCGCGGTCGTCGTGTTCGTGGTGGCGTACCTGCTGATCGCCACCGAACGGATCCCGAAGACCACGGCCGCCCTGGCCGGCGCGGCGGTCGTGCTGGGGCTCGGGGTGGTGGGCGCGCACGACGTCTTCTACTCCGCCGACACCGGCATCGACTGGAACGTCATCTTCCTGCTGCTCGGCATGATGATCATCGTCGGGGTGCTGCGCAGGACCGGTGTGTTCGAGTACACCGCGATCTGGGCGGCCAAGCGGGCCAAGGGGTCGCCACTGCGGGTGATGGTCCTGCTGGTGCTCATCACGTCCGTGGCGTCGGCGTTCCTGGACAACGTCACCACCGTGCTGCTGATCGCGCCGGTCACGCTGCTGGTCTGCGAACGGCTCGACGTCGACCCCACACCGTTCCTGATCGCCGAGGTGCTGGCGTCCAACATCGGCGGCGCCGCCACGCTGATCGGCGACCCGCCGAACATCATCATCGGCAGCCGCGCGGGACTGGACTTCAACGACTTCCTCGTCAACATGACACCGATCGTGGTCATCGAGCTTACGGTGTTCACCCTCGTGCTGCCGTGGCTGTTCCGCGGCTCGTTCACCGTCGACCCGACGCGGGTGGCGGATGTGATGGAGCTGAACGAACGCGAGGCGATCCGCGACACCGGGCTGCTGGTCAAGTGCGGCGTCGTGCTGGCCGCGGTGCTCGCCGCGTTCGTCACCCACTCCGTCCACCACGTCGAGCCGTCCGTGGTCGCGCTGCTGGGCGCCGGCGTGCTCGTGCTGATCTCCGGCCTGCAGACCAGGCAGTACATGCCCAGCGTCGAGTGGGAGACGCTGCTGTTCTTCGCCGGCCTGTTCGTCATGATCGGCGCGCTGGTCAAGACCGGCGTGATCGGCGAGCTGGCGGCGGCGGCCACCGACGTCACCGGCGGCGACGCGTTGTTCGCGGTCATGCTGATCCTCGTGGTGTCCGCGCTGCTGTCCGGCGTGATCGACAACATCCCCTACGTGGCCACCATGAGCCCGCTCGTGCTCGAGCTGTCCCGCGGCATCGCGAACCCCGTGCACGCGGAGGCCCTGTGGTGGGCGCTCGCCCTCGGCGCCGACTTCGGCGGCAACCTGACCGCCGTCGGCGCCAGCGCGAACGTCGTCGTGCTCGGTCTCGCCGCCCGCGCCGGCAGCCCCATCTCCTTCTGGGACTTCACCCGCAAGGGCGCCGTCGTCACCGTGACCACCATCGTGGTCGCGGCGCCCTACCTGTGGCTGCGTTACTTCGTCCTCGCCTGAGGGTTCACCGGGGCCAGCTAATGGCCGTCCACGCGCGCGAGCACTCGTTCGCTGAGCACGACGTCGTGCGGCAGCCGGCTCAGCTCGGCGGCGTCGACGTCGACACCCTGCCGCCGGGCCGCCTGCCGCAGGGACGCCCAGTGGTCCGCCGCCATGTCCTCGTGCGTGCGGTCACCGAAGGGTTCGTCGGGACCGACCACCACGCGCGCCGTCTCCTCGATGTCCACTGTGGACGTCGTGGTCCAGTGTCCGGTCGTGGCCCAGCCCCGGTCGTCCAGCAGCGGCACCCGGCTCCCGTCGGCAAGCTCCACCTCGTGCCGTGCCGACACGGAGACGGTGTCCGCCCCGGGATCGTCGACGTCGACGAACGTCACCAGGCGCGTCGTGTCCACCGGTGCGAGCCTAGGCCGGTTCAGACGGCCGTGCCTCCGGTGACCGGCAGGACGGCGCCCGTCACGAACGAGGCGCGGTCGCTCAGGAGCCAGGCGGCCGCCTCGGCGATCTCCTCGGGGGCGGCGGCCCGGCCCAGTGGCGTGCCCGCGATGATGCGGTCGATCACGCCGGGGTCGTGGCGGTTCCAGTCCTCGACCATCTCGGTGATCGTCAGGCCCGGGGCGATCGCGTTGACCCTGATCCCCGCCGGCGCGTACGTCACGGCCGCCGACTCGGTAAGGCTGTTCACCGCGCGCTTCGCCGCCCCGTACGCGGGCAGTGCCGGGTTGCCGATCAGGCTCCCGACGCTGCTGGTGTTGACGATCGCCCCGCCGCCGCTGGCCAGCATGGCCTTCACCTCGGCCGACACGGCGTAGAACACGCCCTTGAGGTTCACCCGCATGACGAGGTCGAAGTCGTCCTCGGGGAAGTCCGCGACCGGGTGGGGCGGCACGCCGACCGCGGCGTTGTTGAACGCGACGTCGAGCCGCCCGTGCCGCTCGACGACGGTGGTGACCGCCCGTTCGACGCTCGCGACGTCGCCGAGGTCGGCGACCACGTACGAGGCGCCGGGGAGGTCCTCGGCGACGGTCTTCAGCGCGCTCTCCGTGCGGGCGGCCAGGACGACGGTCGCGCCCTCGCGGGCGAACAGGCGGGCCGCGGCGGCCCCGATGCCGCGGCTGGCACCGGTGACGAGAGCGATCTTGTCGGTGAGCATTCCAGTCATGACTCCACCCTGCGGCGGCCGGCCGGGCCCGTGGCAGGCCCTGGCGATACCTGGCAGGACCGCCGCGCCGGGACCATGCTGGGGGAGTGGACAAGCACGAGCTCGGCCGCTTCCTGCGGCAGCACCGCGAACGGCTGACGCCGGCGACCGTGGGCCTGCCGGCGGACGGACCGCGCCGCACCCCCGGCCTGCGCCGCGAGGAGGTGGCCCAGCTGGCGCACATCTCCACGCAGTACTACACCCGGCTGGAGCAGGCCCGCGGCCCGCACCCGTCGCGGCACGTGCTGGCCGCGCTCGGCCGGGCGCTGCGGCTGGGCGACGCCGAGCGGGCGCTGCTCTACACCCTCGGCGGCCAGCCGGCCGAACACCCGGGCCCGTCACCGGACGTCCCGGACCGGATCCTCGACATGATCGAACGGCTCCCCCTCACCGCGGCGATCGTGCTCGACGCCAAGTACGACGTGCTGGCCTGGAACCCCCTCGCGGCGGCGCTGATCGAGGACTTCTCCGCCCAGCCGCGCCGGGAACGCAACCTGATCCGCCGCTACTTCCTGCACCCGGACGACGCCCGCCGGCACTACGGGATCACCGGTGGCGGGGACTTCGGACAGTTCGCGGCCGGACACCCGCGGGCGGCGGCCGCCCGGTACCCCGACGACCGGGCCACCCAGGAGCTCGTCCGCGAGCTGCTGCGCGACAGCCCCGAGTTCGCCGCGCGGTGGCCCGACCCCGTGATCTCCGACCAACGCCACCTCCTCAAGACGATCGACCACCCGCAGCTCGGTCCGATCCCCCTGACCTGCGACATCCTCGTCGTGCCGGAACGCGACCAGCACGTGGTGCTCTTCACCGCCGAGCCCGGCACGCCGGCGCACGAGGCGTTGCGGTTGTTGTCGGTGATCGGCCTGCAGCAGATGACGTAGTGCGGTGGCCGACCAGGCTCGCCGGAGCTGAGCCGCCGCCCGCCCCGCCAGAGCGGCATCGCCGATGTCTCGAACGCGCCTTTCAGGGCACGGCCGGGGGCGGGTTGGCGGGTCCCGAATGAGGCATTCAGGGCGTTGGTCTCGAGCCGGTGCTCGAGCAGCAGGCGCGGACGAGGTCCGCGTCCAGCGGGGCGACCGGGTCGAAGCCGACCAGCAGGCGCAGCGCCGGGTCGGCGAAGACCGGCCGCAGGCTCTCGGGCACCTCCGGCACCTCCTGACCGACCAGCTCGATGTCCTGCGGCCGCGCGCGGAGGTGGTCGGCGAGCCCGGGCCACCGGATCTCGATGATCGTCCACAGGGCCAGCGTCTCCATCCGCACCGGGTTGCCCTCCAGCGTGCGGACGGCCCGCATGGCGCTGTAGGTGTTGACGAACCGCTTCATGGTGCGCGGGTTGGCCGGCAGCAGCACGGCGAAGCGCTGCAGGCTGTGCTCGGTCGCGGCGACGGCCGCCGGGGTGGTGAGCCGGTCGAGGGCGGCGTCGGCGACCCGGTCGCGGACCTCGTCGCTGGCGCCCCGCAGGGTCTCCACCACCTGCGCCTCGGTGACGCTGCGGTCCAGCTGCCGGCGCACCCGGCTCTCCTCCCGGACGAGCGTCGCCGGGGCGGGCGGGACGGGGCCGCGGAGCAGTTCGCGCAGGTACTGCCGCTGCCGGGTGGCGTCGACGGCGGGCACGGGGATGCGGAGCTGGAAGAACTTGTCGAGGAACAGGTACCCGAGCGGCTGCCCGGGCGCGGCGACGGCGCCGGCGAAGGTGGCGTAGTGGAGCTCGTAGCTGGTGCGGATCCACGCCCCGTCGGCGCTCACCACGAAGTGCGCGCTCGGCGGGCCGGAGTCGCGGACCAGCGTCTGCACGCTGTCGAGCAGCTCGACGACGTAGCCGTCCTGGCACCGGTCGAGGTCGTCGACGAGGAAGACGACGGGTTTGCGGGACTTGCGCAGCAGCCAACCGAAGTGGCGCGTCACCTCGAGCATGGGGTTGGTGTCGTGCTGCTCGAACAGCCGCGCGCCGCGTGCCGAGTCCCAGAGCAGGAACCGGCTCGCGACCAGGGTTCCGGCCCACAGGATGCCGACCGGCCCGAGGATCCCGGCGACGGCCTGGAGCCCCTTGAGGGTGAAGAACCAGAACACCCCGCCGGCGACCACCAGCAGCACGGCGAGGGCGAGGAAGAACGGAGCACCGACCCGGCGGAGCCGGGCCACGGCCTCGGTGACTCGCAGCCACAGCCGCGCCGGCCACCGGCCCTGCCGCCGGACGGCGTCACGCAGGGCCGTCAGCAACGCCCACCACGCCGGCCCGACGCCCGCCTCCCGCCAGGCGTCGAACTCGACGGTGACGAAGTCGCCCTTCAGCTCGGCGTCGAGGAAGTTCAGCAGGGTGCTCTTGCCCGTGCCCCAGGGCCCGTCGAGGTGGACGAGGAAGGAGGTGCCGGGCTCCTCGTCGTTCATCCGCGCAAGCCGCGCCGCGATCGCCCGGGCGAGGGGCCGGCGGTGGAGCAGGTCCTGCCGGGACGGCGCGTCGGACAACCAGTCCACGTGGTCGGCGACCGGCGAACCCCACACCCGGACGGTGCCGTCGAGACTCCCACTCACCACGATGGACCTGCCACCGAGCTCACCGATCGCCACCGCACGGACCGAACCGCTGTGCCCGGCCAGCGTGGTGGCGGTGTTCTCGTGCGGATCCCAGAGCTGGACGAGGTTGCTGTTGCCACCGACGGCCACCACGGACTCCCCGTCGACCACTCCCGCCGCGACCGAGTACACCTCCGCACCGGTGTCGAGGTGATGGGTCTCCTGCCGGGACTGAACGTCCCAACGCCGGACGGTGCCGTCCGATCCACCCGAGAAGACCGCGCCGCCGCGGGTGGCCACCGTGCGCGCCACCCCGGGATGCCGGCCGAGGACGACGGCGTCGTCGTTCTCCCGCCAGATTCGGATGGCGCCGTCCGAGCACGCGGCACACACCACCCCGAAGCCGTCCAGGGCGATGCCGTTGACCGCGGTCTCGACGGCCCCCTCACGATGTGCCTTGCCCGTCGCCGCCACGATCGAGATGCCTTCGCCGCTGCCGGCGAGAACGGCCTCGTGCTCGCCGAACCGTTCGATGGCGACGGCCGTGACCTGGGTGCCGATGGAGATGGCTGGGCGGGGCTCACCGGTTGCCGCGTCCCAGAGGTGGACCATCCCGTCCTCGCCGCCCGCGACGACGACCTCGGTCTCGCCCAGCGTGCCCACGGCCACCGAGAGGGCCGTGCCCGCGTGCCCACGCAGGACGGTGGGGTCGCCGAGCCGGCCGAGGTCCCACATGCGAACCGTGCCGTCCCGCCCGCCGGCGACCACCACCGGGCGGTCCGCCACCTCGCCGAGAGCCAGCGACAGGATGGGAACGCCCACGTCGATCACGCTCATCGTGGACAACTCGACCGGGGGCTCGGCGAATGGGTGCGCCGCGCCGGTGGCGTCGAGCATCGCGATGGTTTCAGTGATTCGCCGGGTGAACGAGCGCGCCGTCGACATGTTGAGTTCGGCGAGTGCCGACATGCCGCCGGCTCGGACCTCCGCGGGCGTCAGGTCGTGGAGGAGCGGGATCGCAGGTATTCGCTGCTCCTCCCGGTAGGCCAGCAACGCGGCCACCTCCAGCGCGAGGGTCCGCGACGCCAGGCTGGCCCGCCCGACGAGCACGACGACTCCCGCCACGTCTCGCAGCGCCATGCGCAGCCATGACCCCACATCGGGACTCGACTGGGCCGAAAAAGTAATCGGCTGGTAGCCGGCTCGGGTGAGTGCCGAGAACAGCTCGTCCACGGTCGAGGCGTCCTCGCGGGAGCTGTAGGAGACATAGACCCTGCGTGTCGGAGCCACCCTCGTCCCCCCATCCACCAGTGATCGGGTGAGTGTGTCATCCGGGCCGGGACCCCTCCCGGCCGCATGTCAATACATTCGAATTGGCAAAGGTGAAGAATTGCTACCGAAATTGCCGACCGGGTCCGCCGAGGAACCGTGATGCGTACGATTTCGGCGTTCCCGGACGGTGGTTCGCGATGAGGTGATCGGTGACGGATCTGGTCGGCCCGTATGAGCTCGCCCAGTTGATCGGGCGGGGTGGTATGGGTGAGGTCTGGCTCGCGCTGGACACGCGCAACGACCGCGAGGTCGCGATCAAGCTGCTGGCCACGCAGGCGCTCACCGATCCTGAGCTGCAGGAACGGTTCCGGCGGGAATGCAAGATCGCCGCCAAGATCTGGCATCCGCACATCCTGCCGGTGTGGGACTACTCCGTGCAGGGACGCCCGTACATCGTGATGCCGTTCGTCGAGGACGGCACGGACCTCGCCACAATTCTGAATAACGGCCCAATTGAACCTGAACGTGCAGTTAACATCGTGCGTCAGATCGCCTCGGCGCTCGACGCGGCGCACCGGGCGGACTTGCGGCACCGGGACGTCAAGCCCTCGAACATCATGGTCCGGCCGGACGGTGGGGACGAGAAGGCGCTGCTCTTCGACTGGGGCATCGCCCAGCCCGTCGACACCAGCGGCGCACCACCCGTGACCCGGCTCGACCAGCTCGTCGGCACCCCCGCCTACATCGCGCCGGAACGGCTCGGTGACAAGATCACGCCGGACCACCGCGCCGACGTCTACTCCCTCGCCGTCGTCCTGTTCGAGTGCCTCGCCGGCCACAAGCCGTTCGAGGGCGAGGACATGGCGGTGCTCACCGCCCAGGTCCTGCGTGACCCGCCGCCGCTGCCCGACCACCTCCCCAGGGCACTCCGGGACGTGGTCGCCCGAGGGCTGGCGAAGGACCCGGACAAGCGCTGGCAGTCGGCGGGGGAGATGGGCGCCGCCGCGCAGGCGGCCCACGCGACGGCCCGGCCGAGGACGCAGCGGGGGACGCAGCGGGGGACGCAGCGGGGGACGCAGCGGGGGACACCGAGCGGCGTCCTCGCGCCACCGCTCAACCCCCAGCCGCCGTACCGGCCGCCCAGCCTGTCGACGACCGTCTCGAACGCACCCCGGATCGCCGGTACGGCGATGGCCGGCGCGGCCGCCGCAGTCCTGCTCCTCGCGCTGGACACCGTGGACCTGACCACCTTCTGGCTCCTGCTGCCGCTGCTCGCGGCCGGCGGCGCGCTGGTCGCCCTCGGCATCTGGGGACCCCGCCGCGCCGCGAAGGTCCGGCCCGGCGACCCGACGATGAACCCGGGAGGGTTCCCGGGGCTCGGCCCGTAGCGTCGGAGGCGCCAGGAAACGGTGACACACAAGAAGGTCAGCATGACTCAGGGTATGTACCCACTCGGCCGCCTCACCCCGAGCCTCGTCCGCCAGGAACCGCTGTTCGCCGGGGCCGCCGCGCCCGCCGGCACGCTCTTCGCGCTCGGCGACGACGGCGGGTACGCCGCCGCGGCGAAGAGCGGGCGCGAGCTGGTCGTCGGGCGGAACACGCCGGACGTGCACATCGCCATCGGCCGCGACGACGGCTACGTCAGCCGCGAGCACGCCACCCTCCGCTGCGTCGAGCACGGCACGGGCACCCGCTGGATCCTCCGCAACGGCGGCCGGATCCCCATCCGCATGCCCGACACCGCACCGCTCCTGCGCACCCACGAGGCCCCGCTGCCCACCGGCTACACCCCGCTCTACATCCAGGGCGAGCAGCTGCACGTGGTCGAGGTGCTGGTCAGCGACGGCCGCCGCCTGCGGGGCACGGTCCGGCCCGAGGCCGGGACCGGCACCATGCGGCTGCCGCTGACCCGCCGCGAATGGCTCGTGCTCGTCGCCATGTTCGCCGACGTCCTCGGCCGCGAGGACCAGGCGCTGCCCCGCACGTGGAACGAGACCGCCAGGCTGCTCAACTCCGTCCCCGGCCAGCAGGGCTGGACCGACCGCAGGGCGGAGAACGTCGTCGACGGCGTCCGGCAGCGCCTGACGGCCGCCGGGATCGACCGGCTCACCAGGGAAACCGCGCCGTCCGAGGCGCTCAAGACGAACCTGCAGCGGGTGCTCATCGACACCGGCACCCTCCTGCCCGAGGACCTGCAGGTGCTGACCACAGGAATAGGTTGATGGCAAAAGGCATGCGGCTCGCCGCGCTGGCGGCCGGCGTCGTGCTGATCATCGTCGCGGTGGTCCTCGTGACCCGGCCGGACAAGGGGCGGGCCGGCGACTGCCGGGCCGCCGTCACCGTACGGGGCGTGACCGGCTCGGAGAAGCAGGCCTACTTCGACGACCCGCGGGTCACCGACCGCCTGGCGTGCCTCGGTTTCCGGGTCGAGGTCGACGCGAGCGGCTCCCGGGACATGGTGGCCGCGCTGCACCGCGACGACGGCTACGCGTTCGCGTTCCCGTCCAGCACCCCCACCGCGCAGAAGATCCTCGACGACTTCCGCCTGACCGAGAAGATCCCGCTGTTCTCCACGCCGATGGTCGTCGCCACGTTCGGCCCGATCGTCGACGTGCTCCGGAACGCGGACGTGGTCCAGAAGGCGTCGGACGGCACCGAGGTGGTCGACGTGGCCGCGCTGCTCGAGCTCGCCAGGAACGGCACGACCTGGGAGCAGCTGGGCGGCAAGTACCGCAAGACGGTGCTGCTGTCCACCACGGACCCGCTGGACTCCAACTCCGCGATCATGTACCTCTCGATCGCCTCGCAGGTGGCGAACGGCGGCGCGATCGTGACCGGCGAGCAGGAGGTCGAGCATGTCCTGCCCGAGCTGTGCCGGCTGGTCGCCGACCAGGGCGACAAGCCCGAGACCAGCCAGGTCCTCTTCGACAACTACCTCGTCTACGGGATGGGCCGCACGCCGATGGCGCTGGTGTACGAGTCCCAGTACGTGACGAAGGCGCCGCGGCCGCAGCTGCCGGCCGGCGCGGTGAAGCTGTTCCCGCGCCCGACCGTCTACTCGCGACACACCCTCATCCCGCTCGACGCCAACGGGGAAGCGGTCGGCAAGGCGCTGCGGGACGACCCGGAGCTCGTCCGGTTGGCCACCGAGCACGGGTTCCGGCCGGAGAAGCCGGTGGCCGGCCAGCCGACCGACCAGCCGGTGGACGTCGTCGAGTCCCCGACCTACGAGGTGCTGGAGAACATGCTGACCGCACTCGCGTCACCCGGGAGGTGCCCGCAGTGAGACGTCTCCTGCCCGGCCTGCTCGCCGTCGCGCTGCTGGCCGGATGCACGCCCGAGCCGCAGGCGTCCTCACCGCCGCCCGACTTCAGCGGCCCGCCGGTGACGCTGCGGGTGCTCGCCGGGTCCGAGCTCGCCGACATGAAACCGATCCTCGACGAGGCGGCCAAGGCGACCGGCGTGACCGTGACCATGACGTTCACCGGCACGCTCGAGGGCACGGACGCGGTGGCCCGCGGTGACGCGGACGGCAAGTACGACGCCGTCTGGTTCTCCTCGACCCGCTACCTGCAGACCATTCCCGAGGCCAAGCAGCGGCTCTCGACCGCGACCCGGATCATGGGCTCGCCCGTCGTGCTGGGCGTGCGGTCGTCCGTCGCCCGCGAGCTCGGTTGGGACCGGGAGGCGCCGGCCTGGTCGGACATCGCGTCCGCGGCCGCCGGTGGCCGGCTCAGCTACGCCATGACCGACCCGGCCGCCTCCAACACCGGGTTCTCCGCACTGGTCGCGGTCGCCGCCGCGCTCGACGGCAGCGGCCGGGCACTCGACGCGACCGCCATCGACCGGATCGCGCCGCGGCTCATCGACTTCTTCGCCGGGCAGCAGCTCACCGCCGGCTCCACCGACTGGCTCACGAAGGCGTTCGTCCGCTCGCCCGTCGACGGCCTGATCAGCTACGAGGCGTCGCTGCGGTCGCTGAACCGGGCCGGCACCCTGCCCGAGCCGCTGACCGTCGTGTACCCGCGGGACGGCGTGGTCAGCGCGGACTACCCGTTCACGCTGCTGGGCGCCGCGACGGCGGACGTCCGGGACGGCTACCGGCGGCTCACCGGGTACCTGCGCACGAAGGACGTCCAGAGGTCCATCGTGGACAAGACGCAGCGGCGGGCGGCCGTGCCGGGGGTCGCGCGGCCGGACGAGGCGCCGGACGGGTTGGTGGAGCTGCCCTTCCCCGGCACCCGCGCGGCGATCGACGCCCTGCTGACCGCGTACTTCGACCGGCTGCGCAAGCCGGCGCGGACGGTCTACGTGCTCGACCTGTCCGGCTCGATGGAGGGGCAGCGGCTCGCCGAGCTGAAGGCCGCGCTGTCGGACCTGACCGGCGTCGACACGTCGCTTTCCGGGAAGTACTGCAAGTTCCGCAGCCGCGAGGAGGTGATCCTCCTGCCGTTCAGCACCGAGCCGGGCGTGCCGCGGACGTACACGGTGTCGGCCGAGAACCCGCAGGCGTCCCGCGACCAGATCCGCGCGGCGATCGACGGCCTCGCGACGGCCGGCGACACGGCGGTGTACGACAGCCTGGTCGCCGCGTACGGGTTGTTCGGCGGCGCGGAGGACCGGTTCCTGAGCGTCGTGCTGATGACCGACGGCGAGAGCAACACCGGCCGCGGGCTCGGCGACTTCACGTCGTTCGTGCCGGGCGCCGCGCCGCCGGTCCGGGTGTTCCCGATCCTGTTCGGTGAGGCGGCCGAACAGGAGATGCGGCAGGTCGCTACGGTGACCGGCGGCGAGGTGTTCGATGCGCGACAGGGCGACCTGAGCAAGGCGTTCTGCCAGATCCGGGGGTACCAGTAAGCCATGGGCGAAGCCGAGGAGTTGCTGTCGAGGGCGCTGGCCATCGAGGAGGACCTGGAGGGGTACGGGGGTGAGGAGGAGAAGGAGGACGAGATCGAGGGCCTGCTCCGCCGCGCCGCCGGGCACGGGCTGCCGAGGGCGCAGGCCGAGCTGGGCGCCTTCCTGTGGTACGTCCGCGAGGACGACGAGGATGCCTACCCGTGGCTCCTCCGCGCGGCCGAGGCAGACGAGCCCTACGCGATCAACCTCCTCGGCGACATCCACGACTTCCGCGGCGAGCCCACCGAGGCCATCGCCTGGTACGAGAAGGGCGCGGCCCTCGGCGACGAGCTCGCCGCCGAGAGCCTGGCCGCCCTGCGCAAGGAGATCTCCGGTTAGCGTTCGGCCGCGAAGCCCAGGTACAGCACGCGGGCGTCACCGGGGTTGAAGGCGATCGACGCGATGCCGTCCTGGTCGTTGTGCCGCACGTGCGGGTGGCCGAGCCGGTGCTGCCGGCCGCGGCGTCGGCCGACGACCGCCTGCTGTCCCTGCTCGCGACCGGTCTGAAGGACGAGGCCATCGCCCGTCAGCTCGGCGTCAGCCTGCGGACCGTGCACCGCCGGACGAGCGGGCTGTCGGAGTCGCTGGGCGCCCGCACCCGTTTCCAGGCGGGCGTCCTGGCCGAACGGCGCGGGCTGCTGCGGTGATCAGCGGAAGTCGGCGGCGTGCTCGTACGCCCACTCCCCGAACGGCACCGCCGGCCGGCCGAGCACGCACTCGACCGTGTCCGTCGCCGGCGACCCGCCAACCGCCGCCGCGGTGACGAACTGGATGACCGCCTCGACCTCGTCCGGCGTGCCGAACTGGGCGAAATGGCTCCGCGCCTCGGTTTCGTCCAGCTCCTTGATGTCGACGTCCCGGCCGGTCGCGGCGGCGACCAGCTCGACCTGCCGCCGCTGGGACAGCTGCCGGGGCCCGGTGAGCATGCCGCTGACGAGGCCGTCGGCGGTGCCGGTGAGCGCCGCGACCGCGACGGCGGCGACGTCCCGCTCGTGGATCGGCGCGGTCGTCCCGTCCGGGCGGAACAGCGGGACGGTCCCGGTGGTACGGATCGAGTCGGCCCAGTTCAGGGCGTTGTTGGCGAGGACGAGCGGGCGGATGGGCGTCCACGGCAGGCCGGCCTCGGCCAGCTGCCGCTCGACGGCCCGGTGCTCCTCGGCGATCGCGTTGCCCACCGCGTAGGGCAGCAGGACGCTCCCGGAGGACAGCAGCACGACGCGTTCGAGGTCGGCTTTCCGCGCCGCCTCGACGAAGGCGCCCACGCCGCCGGCCGGTGCGTAGAGGAAGACCTTCCGCACCCCGGTCAACGCGACGCGGAGCGTGTCCGGCGCGGTGAGGTCGGCGGCCACGACCGACACCCTGGGCGGGAGGTCGGCCGACCTGGGGTCCCGCGCGGACGCGCGGACCAACTCCCCGGCGGCCAGCAGCTGATCGACGACATGCCGCCCGACACTGCCCCGGGCTCCGATGACCAACGTGGTCACGACGACTCCTCAACCTGAGTAGTGCGCCACGAAAAGCCACCGCGATGGGGCACGCGAGGCGTTCCGACGCCGCACCCCGCGTGCCGCGAGGCTAGCAGCCCCCGCCCCGGGATGCCCTGAAAGGCGCGTTCGAGACATCGCCGGTGCCCTGAAAGGCGCGTTCAGGACGCTCAACGTCCCGAAAGCGCCTTTCAGGGCGGCGACCGATGTCCTGAAAGCGCCTTTCAGGGCGGGCGGGTCCGCGGGTGGGCGCCGCGCCGCTCCTCACGGCGTCGGGTGCTCGGGTTCGGCGCGTAGGCCCGCCACGTAGATCGCCAGGAAGCGGCGCCACTCGTCGGGGGCGGTGGCGGTCGAGTCGCGGATCACCTGGGCCATGGCGCGGGTCAGGGTGGCCATGTCCGCGACCGTGAAGTCGGGGCGCAGCCGGCCGGCGGTCTTCGCGCGTTCGATCAGCTCGTCGACGTGGCCGGCGCCGCGGTGGCAGGCCTCGACCACGCCCTTGACGTGCGGGAGCTGGCGGGCGAGCACGTCGTTGAGGCCGCGGTCCCTGGCGTGCAGCGCGTACAACCCCTCGAGGTACCCGACGAACGCCCGCCACGCGTCCGGTTCGGCGTTCGCCTGCTCGGCGAGCCTGTCCAGCGCCGCGAGCCGCTCCGGGAAGATCGCCTCGAAGAACGCCTCGCGGGTCGGGAAGTGGGCGTAGAGCGTGCCGATGCTGACCTCCGCCCGCCGGGCGATGTGCTCCATCGGCACGTCCAGGCCGCGCTCCGAGAACAGCTGCGTGGCCGCGGCCAGCAGCTTCTCCCGGTTGCGTGCCGCGTCCGCACGCAACGGCCTGGAGGTCGTCATGAACCCCATGGTACGTAAATCGAGGGTGACCTCGACTTGTGGTAGCGTCGCGACAGTAAGTCGAGGGCACCCTCGAATTAACGAAGACGAAAGGCGCCACCCATGCCCACTGCCGCAGTCGTCGGGGCCGGTCCCGGTCTTGGCATGTCCATCGCCCACCGCGCCGGCCGTGAAGGTCACACCGTCGCCCTGGTCTCCCGCTCGGCCGTCCGGCACGCCGGCTACGTGTCCTCCTTGGCGGACAAGGGGATCAAGGCCGAGGCGTTCGTCGCCGACGTGCGGGACCGGGGTCAGCTGCTGTCCACACTGGACGCGATCGAGGAGGGCCTCGGGGGCATCGACCTGCTCTACTACGGCCCGGGTGCGATCGACCTCGAGCAGCGGCCGGGCCCGATCACCGAGACCACGGCCGACGAGGTGCGGGCCATGATGTCCGGCGTGTACCCCGCGATCGACGTCGTCGAGCGCGTGCTGCCCGGCATGCGCGAACGCGGCGCCGGCGGGTTGCTGTTCGCCGGCGGGCTCAGCGCGGTCACGCCGATGCCGTTCCTCGGCGCGCTCGCGGTCACCTCGGCCGCACTGCGCAACTACGTCGTGACCCTCAACGCCGGCCTCACCGGCACCGGTGTCTACGCCGGCACCCTCACGATCGGCGGGCTCGTCGAGCGGGGTGACATCCACCAGTACGTCGCGTCGCGGCCGGAGCAGTTCGGCGACCTGCCGCCACGCACGCTGAACCCCGACGACATCGCCGACACCGCCTGGCGGATGTACACCGAGCGCGACCGCGCCGAGGAGGTCATCAGCCTCCTCTGATCAACCCGACACGACTCACTCCCACCCGACTCACTCCCACACGACCACGTTCCGCCTGGTCGGGACCTTCGCCGGATCCGACGCGAACAGCTCGGGGGAGCGTTCGCGGATCCGCTCGATGTCCTCGAAGACCGCGCGCAGGTGGGTGCGCATCGCGGCACGGGCCTGGGCGAGGTCGCCGTCGCACACCGCCGCGAAGATCTCCACGTGCTGCGCGGCGAACACGTCGGGGGACTGGGCGTCGTAGAGGCCGAGACGCCGCGCGCGGTCGAGGTGCCCCTTCGCCGACGCGACCGTCGTCCACGCGTTCGCGTGCCCGGCCAGCGTCAGCAGCCCCTGGTGGAAGGCCTCGTCGAGGCTGAAGAACTCCTCGATCGCGATGCCCGGCCGCCGCTGCGCGTCCAGGTTGGCCCGCAGGTCCTCGACCAGCGCGGGGTCGAGGACCGCGGGCAGGTCGTCGAGGGACGCGAGCTCGACCGCCTCCCGCAGGAACTGCGCGTCGGCCACCCGCGCCGGGTCGACCCGGGACACGAACGACCCGATCTGCGGGAACACCTGCACGAGGCCCTCGTCCGCCAGCAGGATCAGGCTCTCCCGCACCGGCGTCCGGCTCACGCCGAGCGACGCGGCCAGCTCGTTCTCCGAGAGCGCGGCCCCGGGCGGCAGCTCCAGCGTCAGCACCTTGCGCCGCAACGTCTCGTAGACCGCGCGCCGGCTGGTCTGTCTCTTGGGGGTCGCCACCCGGTCATCCTATGCAACGCTTGACTTACTGATCGACAGAAGCTTGTATACAAGTACTGGTACACCAGAGCGAAGGGGCTGCCGTGAGTGCGATCGAGCGGGTCGACGTCCTCGTCTCGTCCCCGGGCCGGAACTTCGTGACCCTGCGGATCACCACCTCCGACGGCGTCACCGGCCTCGGCGACGCCACGCTCAACGGCCGCGAGCTGGCCGTCGCCAGCTACCTGCGCGACCACCTCGCCCCGCTGCTCGTCGGCCGCGACCCGGCCCGCATCGAGGACACCTGGCAGTACCTGTACCGCGGCGCGTACTGGCGGCGCGGCCCGGTGACCATGACCGCGATCGCCGCGGTGGACGTCGCGCTGTGGGACATCAAGGGCAAGGTCGCGAACCTGCCCGTGTACCAGCTGCTCGGCGGCCGGGCCCGCGACGGCGTGCTGGTCTACTCGCACGCCAGCGGCGCCGACGTGCCGGAGCTGCTCGACGACGTCGCCCGGTTCCGGGACCTGGGCTACCGGGCGGTACGCGCGCAGGCCTCGGTGCCCGGCGTCGGCACCTACGGCGTGCGCACGGGAAAGGTGTACGAGCCGGCGGCCACCGCGCTGCCCGACGAACAGCCGTGGAGCACCGAGGCGTACCTGGACTTCGCGCCCGGCTACCTGCGGGCCGTGCGTGAGCGGTTCGGCTTCGACTTCCACCTGCTGCACGACATCCACCACCGGCTCTCACCCATCGAGGCGGCGCGCTTCGGCCGCGGCGTCGAGGACTGCCGGCTGTTCTGGATGGAGGACCCGACACCGGCGGAGAACCAGGAGGCGTTCCGGCTGATCCGCCGGCACACGGTGACCCCGATCGCGGTCGGCGAGGTGTTCAACTCCATCTGGGACGCCCAGCACCTGATCACCGAGCAGCTGATCGACTACATCCGGACCTCGGTCGTGCACGCCGGCGGCATCAGCCACGTGCGGCGGATCTTCGACCTGGCGTCGCTGTACCAGGTGCGGACCGGCTCGCACGGCGCCACCGACCTGTCCCCGGTCACCCTTGCCGCGGCCGTGCACCTGGACATCACCGTGCCGAACTTCGGGATCCAGGAGTACATGGGCTTCGCGGACGTGACGTCGGAGGTCTTCCGCGGCGGGGTGCGGTTCGCCGACGGGATGCTGCTGCCGTCCGAGGAGCCGGGCCTGGGGGTGTCCTACGACGAGGAGGCGGCGGCCAGGTTCCCGTACGACCCGAAGTACCTGCCGGTCGCGCGCCGCCTCGACGGGTCGGTGCACGACTGGTGAGCACCGTGCTCCACTTCGGACTGGGTGCGTTCCACCGCGCGCACCAGGCGCTCTACACCGAGGCGGCGGGCGATCGCATCGTGGCTGTGGCGCCGCGCTCGACGTCCATCGTGGACGCCATGCGGGCGCAGGGCTGCCGGTACACGGTGACCGACCGGGTTCCCGGCCCGCTCCGGCCGCGGGTGGTCGGCTCGATCGCCGAGGCACTGCATCTGCGTGCCGACGCGGACCGGGTCCTGGACCTGATGGCGTCCCCGGACATCACGGTCGTCACGCTGACGATCACCGAGAAGGCCCACTACCGCCGGGCCGGGTCCGGCGGGTTGGACACCTCGGCGCCCGAGGTCGCCGCCGACCTGTCCGGCGCCGAGTACCGGACGGTCGTCGGGACGCTGGCCCACGGCCTGGCGGCGCGGTTCCGCCGGGGTGGCGCGCCGGTGTCCGTGATGAGCTGCGACAACATGGCCGCCAACGGGCGGGTGGTCGCCCGGGTGGTACGGGACTTCGTCGCGGCGTCACGGTGGCCGGACCGCGCCCGCGTGCTGGACTGGCTCGACGCGTCGGTCGCGTTCCCGTCCACTGTGGTCGACCGGATCGTCCCGGCCACCACGCCGGAGGACGTGGCCGCCGTCGCGGCGGCGCTGGGGCGGCGTGACGAGATCCCGGTGCTCGGCGAGCCGTACCGGGAGTGGGTGCTGGAGGACGCGTTCGCCGCGCCGCGCCCGTCGTGGGAGCTCGGCGGGGCGACGGTCGTGCCGGACGTGACGCCCTACCAGCTGCGCAAGTTGCGGCTGCTCAACGGATCCCACTCGGCCATGGCGTACCTGGGCGCGGCGGCGGGCCGCGACACGGTGGCGGACGTGCTCGCCACCGACTGGGGCGAACGACTCGTGCGCGGCTACTGCGCCGAGGTGGCGGCGAACGAGAAATCCTATGTGGACACCCTGGTCGAGCGGTTCGCCAACCCCGCGATCCGTCACCGCCTGAGCCAGATCGGCTCGGACGGCTCCCTCAAGATCGCCGAGCGCTGGTTCGACCCCCTGCGGGAGCTCCCCGCGGGCTCGGCACCCGTGCTCGAACTGGCGCTGGCCGGCTGGGTGAACGCCACCCGCCGCGATTTCGGCATGACCGACCCGGCCGCGGACCGGCTCGCCGCCTGCTGGCAGGACAACTCCGGTTCCCGAGCAGCCGTCTCCGCGCTGCTCCGCGCTGTCGGCGCGGCTGATCTCGCCGAACGTGGTGACCTCGTCGCCGCGGTCGCCGATCACCTTCCCGCCCTGGCCGCCGGCCGGGTCGAGTTCTGACCCCCCTTCCCCACCACGCAACGGAGCGCTGCCGATGACGGAGCACGCGGTCGCACAGACCGGGACTGCCACGCCACCCACCCGCACCACCCGCGAGCTGACCAGGGCCGCCATGTCCGGCTGGCTCGGCACGGCCATGGAGTTCATGGACTTCCAGCTCTACTCCCTGGCCGCGGCCATCGTCTTCAACAAGATCTTCTTCCCGGACGTCAGCCCCGCCGTCGGTCTCATCGCCGCCATGGCGACCTACGGGGTCGGGTACGTCGCCCGCCTCGCCGGCGCTGTCTACTTCGGACGGATGGGGGACCGGATCGGCCGCAAGAAGGTCCTCTTCCTCACGATCAGCCTCATGGGCGCGTCCACCACGCTCATCGGCGTCCTGCCGACGTACCAGGCGATCGGTCTCCTCGCGCCGATCCTGCTCGTCGTCCTGCGGCTCATCCAGGGGTTCGGCGCCGGTGCGGAGATCGCGGGCGCGACCGTCATGCTCGCCGAGTACGCACCCGTCCAGCGGCGCGGGCTCATCGCGTCCCTGGTCTCGCTCGGCACCAACTCGGGAACCCTTGCCGCGTCCGGGTTGTGGGCGTTGCTCGTGGCCGTGCTCGCCGAGGACCAGCTGCTGTCGTGGGGTTGGCGGCTGCCCTTCCTGCTGAGCTTCGTGCTCATGATCTTCGCGGTGTGGATGCGGCGCAACCTCAGGGAAAGCCCGGTGTTCGAGGAGCGGCCGGACGTCGTGGACGGGGTCGCGGTCTCGCGCGTCGAGGCCGGCATCAAGCAGAGCAAGGGGAAGTCGTTCTTCCTCGCGCTGGGGCTGCGGTTCGGGCAGGCCGGTAACTCCGGGCTCGTGCAGACGTTCCTCGTCGGGTACGTCGCCACGACGCTGCTCGTCGACAAGACGGTGCCCACCAGCGCGATCATGTACGGGTCGATCGCCGGTTTCGCGACCGTGCCGCTCGTCGGGCTGCTCGGCGACCGGATCGGGCGGCGGCCCATGTACATCGGGCTGAGCGTGCTGACGATCGTGCTCGCGTTCCCACTGCTGCTGATGATCGCCAGCGGCTCGACGCCCGCACTGCTCGCCGGCATGATCATCGCGCTGAACATCGGGGTGCTGGGCCTGTTCTCGCTGGAGAGCGTCACGATGGCCGAGCTGTTCGGCGCCCGCACCCGGTTCACCCAGCTCGCGGTGGCCAAGGAGATCGGCGGCATCCTGGCCACCGCGATCGGCCCGGTCGTGGCCGCCGCCCTGACCGCCGCGACCGGGCACTGGTGGCCCATCGCCGCCATGCTCGTCGGGTACTCGCTGATCACGCTCGTGTCCGCGGTCCTCGCACCGGAGACCCGCGGGCGCGACCTGGTGAAGCTGGCGGACGCGGCGTGAAGGCTGTTGTCGTGCACGGGCCCGGGGACCTGCGGGTGGACGACGTGCCCGACCCCGTGCCCGGGCCGGGGGAGGTGCTGCTGTCCGTCGAGTGGGGCGGGATCTGCGGCTCCGACCTGTCCTACTGGCGCCACGGCGCGTCCGGCACCGCCGTCCTCCGGCACCCGCTCGTGCTGGGGCACGAGGTGGCCGGCCGGCTCGCGACCGGCGAACAGGTGACGGTCCACCCGGCGACCGGCGACCGGTACTTCGGGTCGGCCGCGTTCGACCCGCACACCGACGGCGCGTTCAGCGAGCTGAAGCTCGTGCGGGCGGACCAGGTCCGGCCGCTGCCCGACGGCGTGAGCACCCGGCACGGGGCGCTCGCCGAACCCCTCGCCGTCGCACTGCACGCGGTGCACCGGGCCGGAGCCGTGCGGGGCAAGGACGTCCTGGTGAACGGCGCCGGCCCGATCGGCGCGCTCGCCGTGGCGGCCGCGAGATACCGCGGGGCCAGGACCGTGATCGCCGCCGACGTGGCCGCCGCGCCACTGGCCGCGGCGAAGGCCATGGGGGCCGACGACGTGCGGCGGATCGGGGTCGACGAGCTGCCGGCGGACGTCGAGGTCGTGATCGAGGCGTCCGGCGCCCCGGCCGCGCTGGGCCCGGTGCTGGCCGCCACGGCACGCGGGGGCACGGTGGTGCAGGTCGGCAACCTCCCGGGCGACCCGGCACCCGCCGCGCTCGGCGCACTGGTGACCCGGGAGATCACCTGGGTGGGGTCGTACCGGTTCGTCGACGAGATCACCGACGCGGTCCGGGCCCTGGCCGACGGGCTGGACGTCGAGCCGCTGATCACCCACGAGTTCGGCATCGCCGCCGCGGCCGAGGCGTTCGCCGCGGCGGCAGCACCGGACAGCAGCAAGGTGCTGCTGAGGCTGGCAATGCCCTGAAGGACCCCTTCGGGACGTTCAATGCCCTGAAGGGGTCCTTCAGGGCATCGGTCAGGCGGTAGCCAGTGCCTCCGTGGGGGAGAGGCGGCTCGCGCGGACGGCCGGGTACAGGCCCGCGACCACGCCGATCACCATCGTCGCCGCGACGCCGCCCGCGCTGGCCCACGGCGGGACCACCGACGGCCAGCCCTGGTAGGTCGCGTACAGCGCGGTGACGGCGACGCCCAGCAGCACGCCACCCGCGCCGCCGAGCGCGGACAGCAGCAGCGACTCGGCGAGGAACTGCGCCCGGATCTGCCCGCGGGTCGCGCCGAGCGCGCGGCGCAGGCCGATCTCCGCGCGCCGCTCCAGCACCGAGATCACCATCGTGTTGGCCACGCCGACACCGCCGACGAGCAGTGCCACCGCGCCGAGGCCCAGCAGCAGACCGCTCAGCGTGGTCTCGGTGGCCTGCTTGGCCGCCAGCGCGTCCGACGGGCGGGACACCGAGACCTCGTTGGGCGTCTCGGGGTTCGCCGTGCGGGCCAGGACCTGCCGCACGGCCTCGACCGCGTTCTCGTCGGTGCGCGTGTAGACGGTCGTGGCGTAGCCGTCGAAGTCCAGGGTGGACTCGGCGACGGGCCAGCCGACCAGCGCGGCGGTGTCCAGCTCCGGCGCGAGCGGCACCGGCCGGAGGACACCGACCACCGTGAACCACCGGCCGCCCAGGTAGACCTGCTGCTCGACGCCGGCCGTGCCGACGCCGAGCCGGTCCGCCGCACCGGCGCCCAGCACGACGGCCGGGTAGCGGGCCGTGGCGTCGTTGAGGAACGCGCCGCTCGCGACGGTCGCGCCGACGGTGCCGAGCAGGTCGGTCCGCGCGGCCAGCACGGCGATGCCCCCGGACTGCGCGGCGGGGATCAGGTCGGTGCGGTAGACCTTGGCGGTCACCGTGCCGGTCGCGGTCGTCGACTCGACCGGCCCGATCCGGTTGATCATCCCGATCGCCTCGTCCGGCAGGTGGCTGGCCTCGCCGAAGAGGTTCTGCCCCGGCCCGACCGTGAGCAGGTTGGTGCCGAGCGCGGCGAGCTGCCGCTCGAGGTCCGCCCGGCTGGACGTGGAGATCCCCACCACCGCGATCATCGCCGCGATCCCGATGGCGATGCCGACCGCGGACAGGACCACCCGCAGCGGCCGGGCCCGGAGCCCGGCCCCACCGACCCGCAGGACGTCGCGCACCCTCAGCCGGGGCGGGCGCAGCTCACGCTCCTTCATCGGCGACCACCTCCCCGTCCCGCATCCGCACCTGACGCGGCAGGCTCGCGGCGGTCTCCCGGTCGTGCGTGATGATCACGACGGTCGTGCCGGCGGAGTGCAGCTCCCGCAACAGGTCCAGCACACCGGCGCCGGACTGGGAGTCCAGGTTCCCCGTCGGCTCGTCGGCGAGCAGCAGCGCCGGCTCCCCGACGACGGCCCGCGCGATGGCGACCCGCTGCCGCTCGCCGCCGGACAGCTCGTGCGGCCGGTGCAGGACCCGGTGGGCGAGCCCGACCCGCGCCAGCGCGGCGGAGGCGCGCCGGCGCCGCGCACCGGGCCCGACCCCCGCGTAGAGCAGGCCCTCGGCCACGTTGTCCACCGCTGACACGCCGGCGGCGAGGTGGAACTGCTGGAACACGAACCCGATCACCCGCCCCCGCAGCGCGGACACCTGCCGGTCGGACAGCGCGGCGACGTCGTGCCCGTCGACCCGCACGGTGCCGGCGGTGGGCCGGTCGAGCGTGCCGATCATGTTGAGCATGGTCGACTTCCCCGACCCGGACGGCCCGACGATCCCGACCAGCTCACCCCGCCCCACCCGCAGCGACACCTCCCGCAGCGCGGCGACCCCACTCGGGTACACCCGGCTGACGTTGCTGAGCTCGACGACCGCACTCACCGCGGCACCCCCACGACCGTGCCCGGGTCGAGGCCCGTGACCTCCACCTTGCCGTCGGCGAACAAGCCCGTCTCGACCGCGACGTAGCTGGTCCCGCCGTCCCGCACCACCTGGACGCCGTAGCCGCCCTCCGCCAGTGCCACCAGCGCACCGACCGGCACCGCGACCACGTTCTCCCGTTTCTCCGACACCAGCGTGACCGCCACCGGCGCCTCGTCGAGGGTCCCCAGCGCCGCCTGGTCGGCGACCGTCACCACGACCTCGACCGTGGCGGGGCCGTCGCTCGTGGTCGGTGGCGCGGACGCGACCGTGCCCACGCTCGCCACCGTGCCGGCGACCGCTGTGCCGTCCGGCAGGGTCACCGTGGCCTCGATGCCCGGCGTGACCAGGTGTTGCTTCGCCACGTCCAACGCCACCGTGACCACCCGCGTGACGCCCGTGTACGTCAGCAGCGGCACCGTCGCCGGGTCACCGGGCACCGCCGTCGTCGACGCGACCCGCACGTCGCCGGCGAGCACCACCACGTCGGCCGGCGCCACCACGCCCGTCGCCGAACGGCCCAGGTCCTCCTGCCACGCCCGCACCGCGTCGGCCGTGGACGACGTGTACGCGTCGTCCACCGTGAACCCGCCGTAGCCCAGCGCGCTCAGGTTCTCCTCCAGCTGCCGGACGTCCGGGCCGGACACGCCGGCGGCGAGCGGCCGGTACGGCGGGATCGTGCCGAACAGCGCCGGCACCGGCAGCAGGTCCACCGAGTAGACCGGCTTGCCGCGGTCGACGACCGTGCCGGGTGTGGGCAGCCACGTGAGCGTGCCTTTCTGGTGGCCGGTCAGGGAAAACGCCGCGCCGTAGCCGAGCGTGCCGGACACGTCCTCGGTCGCCGTCAGTGTTGTCCTGGCCGCCGTCGCGGTGGCCGGCGGCAGCGTGCTGACCGGCGGCGCGGGCTCGCCACCACCGAACCCGAACGCGGCCGCCGCGCCGGCACCGCCCACCACGACCACCGCCACGGCCCCGATCACGATCCGGCGCCTCACGCCGCTCCCTCGCAGGCCCGGTGCCCATGGTTCGCGCCGCTCACCGGCCAACCCGATCCGGCAGCGTGTCCTGGCAGGCGTCCATCGCCTGCTGGAACGCCGGACTGTCCCGGTCCAGCTCGGCGAGCGCGCCGCCGAACCCGCCGCCCGGCTCGGGGTCGGGGAAGTCGGCGAGACCGTTGTCCCGCATGCACTGCGCGAACTCCCGCAGCTGCGCCTGCACCGCCGGGTCGTCGAGGTACTCCTGACCGCCGCCCGGCAGCTTGTCCCGGCACTCCCGGACGGCCGTGCGGAACGCGGGATCCGCCAGGTCGACACCCGCGTCGGCGGCCCCGAAGTCGAACCCGCCGTCGCCGTCCGGCACCGGGTCCGGCAGGTCGATCCCGTTGTCGCGCATGCACTCGGTGAACTCGCGTGCCTTCTCCTCGTCGCTCACCGGCTTCGCGCTCTGGGACGTGGCCCCGCCGGCGGACGCGATCTGGTCGGTCGCCCCGGGAGAACACCCGGCCAGCACGACGAACAGCACCATGAGAATCGCTCGTTTCATGCGGCCGAGTCGACCAGCGCGGCCATAACCAGGGCGTAACCCGTCGGCGTTTACGCTCCCGTTATGGGGCACGGGCGGATGATGGGCCCGTGCGCATACTGGTGGTGGAGGACGAGCGGATCCTCGCGGACGCCATCGCGGAGTGGTTGCGGCGGGAGGCGTTCGCCGTGGACGTGGTCGGGGACGGGGACGCGGCGCTGGAACGGCTCGGCGTCAACGACTACGACGTGCTGGTGCTCGACCGCGACATCCCGGTCGTGCACGGCGACGACGTGTGCCGCGCGGTGGTCGAGTCGCGTGTGGACACCCGGGTGCTGATGCTCACCGCCGCGGCGGCCGTGCGGGACCGGGTCGCCGGGCTGGCGATCGGCGCGGACGACTACCTGCCCAAGCCGTTCGCCTTCGCGGAGCTGTCCGCGCGGGTGCACGCGCTGCTGCGCCGGGCGCGGCCCGCGACGCCGCCGGTGCTGGACCGCGCGGGCATCCGGCTGGACCCCGCCCGCCGCGAGGTGAGCCGCGACGGCCGGTCGATCCCGTTGGCCAACAAGGAGTTCGCGTTGCTGACCGAGCTGATGCTGGCCGGCGGCGCGGTGGTGTCGAGCGAGCGGCTGCTGGAGAAGGTGTGGGACGAGCACATCGACCCGTTCACCAACGTGGTGCGGGTGACCACGATGAAGCTGCGCCGCAAGCTCGGCGACCCGCCGGTCGTGGAGACCGTGCCCGGCGTCGGGTACCGCATCCCATGACCATCCGCGTCCGCCTGACCGTCCTCTATGGAGGGTTGTTCTTCCTCGCCGGCGCCGTGCTGCTGGCGATCACCTACGTGCTGGTGTGGCAGGGGCTGAACAGCCGGCTGCGCGCCGACGCCAACCTGGCCGGCTACCGCCTCGGTGTGAACTCCACGAACGGCGTCATCGAGATGGCCAACGGGACGCGGATCAAGGTCAGCGACATCGCCGAGCTGATCCGCGAGCGCGAGGAGGCCACCCGCGACGCGGTGCTCGGCAACCTGCTCACCCAGGGCGCGATCGCCCTCGCCGGGGTGGGGCTCGTGGCCGTCGCGTTCGGCTGGCTCCTCGCCCGGCGCGCCCTGCAGCCCGTGCACCGGATCACCGAGACCGCCGGCCGCATCGCCCGCGCGGACGGTCGCGGCCTGCACGAACGCATCCCCTCCGGCGGCCCGCGTGACGAGGTGACCGAGCTGGCCCGCACGTTCAACGCGATGCTCGAACGGCTCGACCGCTCCTTCGACGGGCAGCGCCGCTTCGTCGCCAACGCCTCGCACGAGCTGCGCACACCCCTGGCCGTGCAGCGGGCCCTGATCGAGATCACCACCACCCGCGCGGGCACGTCCGAGGACGCCAGACAGCTCGGCGACGGCCTGCTGGACCTGAACATCCGGCACGAGAAGCTGATCGACGGCCTGCTCACCCTGGCCGACAGCCAGAACGAGCTGACCGTGTGCACGCCCGTCGACCTGGCCGACGTCGCGGCACGTGCGCTGGACGTGGCCGGGACGCAGCCGGACATCCGGGTCGAGGAGCCCGAGCTGGCGGCCGCGCCGGTCTTCGGCGATCCGGTGCTGCTGGAGCGGATGGCACACAACCTGGTCGAGAACGCGGTGCGGCACAACGAGTCCGGGGGCTGGCTGCGGGTCTCGACGTTCGCCCGGGACGGCGCGAGCGTGCTGGCGGTGACCAACAGCGGGCCGGTGATCCGCGCGTACGAGGTGCCGACGATGTTCGAGCCGTTCCGCCGGCTCGACCGGGAACGGGTCGACGGGGACCGGGGTTTCGGGCTGGGCCTGTCGATCGTGCGGGCCATCGTGCACGCCCACGACGGCGAGATCACTGTTGTGCCCCGCGCGGAGGGCGGTCTCACCTGTGTTGTCTACTTCGGAAATGTCAGCCACTCTTGAGAATGCCGGTGAAAGGATCTGTCACGAACATGTTGTCACCCTTGACTGTCGGCAAAGATCGCAATTAAGATAGTGTCTTCTATCCGTCCTGGGGCTGCAAGGTTGCAGGTTGGGAGTACCGCAATGAGCGAATCAGAGTCCGTAAAACCTGAGGACATTACTGTTGATGAGCAGGGTCGTGTCGTCGTCACCAACCCTGTCCTCGCGGAGGCATTGCGCGCGACGCTCGGCCGAGAGGGAGGCGCCCGCCGCGCACGGATGGAGCCGGGTATCAACATCAGCAGCTGTGGGAACAATTGCTGAACTGATCTGAGTATCATATGAAATAGACCCTGGGGGTGGCGTGCCATGTCCATCAAACCAGGTCAGGTCGCGGCCGCGCTGGACGCAGGCTTCCTCAACCTTATCCTGTTCCCGACGGAGCAGTGCAACTTTCGATGCACCTACTGCTACGAGGACTTCAATATTGGCCGGATGAAGCCGACGGTTGTCGAGTCCGTAAAGGCATTGCTCACGCGTCGTGCCTCGAGCCTGGAGACGTTACATATCAGCTGGTTTGGCGGCGAGCCGCTCCTTGCCAAACCGGTGGTGTACGACATCTCCACTCATGCGCAAATGTTGGCAGGGCAGATGTCGCTGTCCTATATGGCCGATATGACCACCAATGGTTACCTGCTCGACCGTTCGACGGCGGAACGACTTGTGGGACTAGGGGTCACGTCCTATCAAATATCTCTCGACGGCCCGGAGAAGGTTCACGATCGTACGCGAATCAAAGCAAACGGCGCTGGCTCGTTCTCGCAAATCTGGAACAATCTGATAGCGCTTCGTGACAGCGATCTTACCTTTGCCATAAAGTTGCGCATACACTTCTCTCCGGACACCGTCCTCGTTCTCGACCCGCTCATCGATGACCTTAACCGTGAATTTGCGCATGATTTCAGGTTCTCGGTCTACTTCAAATCGATTGAGCGGCTCGGTGGGCCAAATGATAGTGCGACCAGGCTCTTCTCCGAAGAACTGCTCGACGAAGCAAAACGGTATCTGGATGGCAAGCTCAATGACAAGTCGCAGATCTCCAGTCTTACCGCGGATGACGAGCCGTACATCTGCTACGCCGCAAAGCCCAACTCGTTGGCGATCCGAGCGAACGGCGATGTTGTCAAATGTACCGTCGCTCTCTATGACGAGCGGAACAGGGTCGGCAAGCTGAAGTCGGACGGCACGCTGTCGATCGACCAGGTCAAGGTGCGTGGTTGGCTGAGAGGTTTCCGAGATCTGGACGAACGTGAGCTGGCCTGTCCGTACAGCGCGATGAACGACGAGGTGAAGGGTAGGCGAGACAGGGAGGAAGAGTTCGGCTTCGAAGCCCCGTCGACCTCGGACACGGTTCTCCTGACCTTGGGGCCTACGCGAAGAAAGTCGTAGATGTTGCCAACGCCAGACTTTCTCCTGGTCGCAGATCGCCCGATCAACCTGCCTCTGCAGGCGTGGGCGGCAAGTTTGCTGGACACCCTGCCCACCTTGCTTGACGATCAGCCGAGCTGTTCGGCGAAGATAGCGATGTGCCTGAACCAGGCAGCCCTCGTCGAGGCGGCACGCGGGGATGCCGCACGCGCGAATGCCATCTGCGATGTTCATCTGCATTGGGTGAACCGTCTCGCCTCGCAACACGATTACGGCTATTACGAGCTGGCGATCCAGCCATGGATAAACAAGGGGCGCTTGCGTCGCAGGGAGAAACTCGGCCGATCCGCTCTGGAGCACTTCTCGCTGATCCAGCGCTACCTCGCGCGAGAGCCGCTGGTTCTGGGCCCGTGCCTGGTCTCCTATGATACGTGCGCGCAGATAATGGAGCACAACCCGTCCATCCTCAGCACGCTGCGGAATACCTATGTGGTCGACTCGCTGAAAACGTTCTTTGGTGCCCTGGAGTTCGATGACGCCCTGATTTTCGTGCGGCGCGAACGAGACAAGGACCTGTGCCGAGATACCGAACTCCTCGTTGAGGGTGAGCTGATAGGCCTTCTCGGCGCCCGCAGGTTCGCGCAGGCGTGTAAGCTGTCGGCAACCTCTCGAGGCGATCATGTCAGCTGTAGTGTGGTATATCTGTTGTATCAGGGACTGAGCCTTTCGGGATTGCGGGAAGTAGCCAAGGCGCGGGTCCTCGCCAGAGAGTTGGCCGCGTTCGTTGAGGCAACGGAACTCGACTTCTTCTCGCAATCCACGGCCCTGAGATACCTTTACTCGCTCGCTTCGCTTCTGGAGCAACTGCGCGAAGAGCACGACGCGTTTTCTATGTTCGAGAAAGGTTACCAACTGGCCTTGGCGGTGGACGACCAGTTGTTCAGTATCAAGTTCATGACCGCCTTGGCGAGGTTGAGCGGCCGAGTCGAAGCGGCGGATTGGCGGAGCAGGCGAGCCGGCGTGCTTCAGGAGTGCCACTATGCCGAGATACTGAGAGCGGAAGGCGTCACGGGGCCGGCCGGCGGCACTCAGATTTTCGATGATCTATCGACCTACATATTCCGGAACCTGGCTCCGCCATGAGCAAGGGGTCAGCTCGAGGTTGAAGAGATCGGGTTCGCCGTGTGGTGGCGGCCGATGGGTACGACCATCGGCGTGCCGGACACCGGGTCGGGACCACGTGGCAGGGCATGCCGAACACCTCGGTCACCATCTCCTCCGTGACGGCCTCCGCTGCCGGCCCTTCCGCGACGATTCTCCCGTCCTTCATGGCGATCAGGTGGTCCGCGCCGGGACTCCACCGTCATGATCTCCCCGTCCGGTTCGTGATGGCCAGCAACCACAACAGATACGGTGCGCCGACGACCGCGGTCACCACGCCCGCCGGGAACTGGACGTCCGGCACCGCGTGCTGGGCGACGACGTCCGACGCGGTCAGCACCAGCGCGCTCACCAGTGCCGCCGGCACGAGCGCGAGCCCGGCGTCGCCGGTGAGCCGCCGTGCGATCGGCCCGGCGACGAACGCCACGAACGCGACCGGCCCCACGGCCGCGGTCGCCACCGCGGCGAGCCCGGTGGCGAGGACGACCAACCCGAGCCGCCCGCGCTCGACCGGCACGCCCAGCCCACGGGCCGTGTCGTCCCCGACCCGCCGTGCGGCCAGCCACCGGGACGCGATCAGCGCCAGGGAGACCAGCACCGCGACGCCGGTCCCCAGGTTCGCCACGGTGTCCCAGGTCCTGCGTTGAGGCTGCCGGTGAGCCAGACCAGCGCCTCCCGCGCGTCGTACACGTCCGCGGTGGTCAGGCCGTAGGAGACGACGCTGGTGAGCATCGCGGTCATCGCGACGCCGACGAGCACGAGCCGGTAGCCGGTGACCCCGCGGCGCCAGGACAGCACGTAGATCACCGCGGCGGTCGCGAGGGCGCCGGCGAACGCGGCCACCGACACCGGGAACCCCCGCAGCCCGAACACCAGCAGCGCGAGCACCGCCGCGCCGCTCGCGCCCGCCGTCACGCCGATGAAGTCGGGGCTGGCGAGCGGGTTGCGCAACAGCGTCTGGAAGATCGCGCCGGACAGTCCGAACGCGACACCCGCGAGCACGGCGACGACGGCGCGGGGGAGCCGCAGCTCGGTGATGATGTAGCCGGTGCCGCCGTCCCCGGCGCCGAACAGCGTGCGCACCACCTCGGGCAGCGGGATGTCCACCTCGCCGAGGGAAAGCGCGCCGCAGAACGCGGCGAAGCACGCCACGGCAAGGCCGAGCGACACGACGGCGACCCGCGCCGCGTGCCGCCGCCGCACCCGCGCCACCACCGCCGCGGTCACAGCGCGGCCAGCTTTCGGCGGCGCACCAACGCGATCAGGAACGGACCGCCCACGAAGGACAGCACGATGCCCACCTGCAGCTCACCCGGCCGCACGACGAGCCGGCCGAGGACGTCCGAGACCAGCAGCAGGATCGGCGCCATCAGCATCGAGTACGGCAGGACCCACCGGTGGTCCGGCCCGGTCACCACGCGCGCCAGGTGCGGCACGAGCAGGCCGAGGAACCAGACCGGCCCCGCGATCGCGGTCGCCGCCCCACAGAGCAGCACGGACACGGCGACGCACGCGGCCCGCGCCAGCCCGACCCGCTGCCCCAGCCCGCGGGCCAGGTCGTCGCCGAGCGACAGCGCGTTGAGCAGCCTGCCCGTGCACAGCGCCGCCACGATCCCGGCGAGCACGAACGGCGCGAGCTGCGCGACCAGGTCGAGCCGCCGCCCGGTGAGCGACCCGACCGTCCAGAACCGCTGCCGGTCGAAGGTCGCCGCGTCGGTCAGCAGGACGGCGTTCGTGAGCGAGGTCAGCGCCGCGCTCACCGCCGCCCCGGCCAGTGCCAGCTTCACCGGTGTGGCGCCGGACCGGCCCAGCGAGCCCAGCGCGTACACCAGGACCGAGACGACCGCCGCGCCGGCGAACGCGAACCAGACGTAGCCGGCGGCCGCGGTCACCCCCAGGGAGATCGCGGACACCACCGCGAGCGCCGCGCCCGCGTTCACGCCGAACAGGCCGGGGTCGGCGAGCGGGTTGCGGGCGATGCCCTGCATGATCGTGCCCGCCAGCCCGAGCGCCGCGCCGACCAGCAGTCCCGCCAGGAGCCGCGGGACCCGGTTGACGATCACCTGGTGGTCGCTGCTCGCCGCGTCGTGGCCGCGCAGGGCGTCCACGACCACACCGAGCCCGACCGACCGCGATGCTCAGGAACGACACCACCAGGAGCACGGCGACGAGCACGACCAGGCCGGCGACGAGCCCGCGCTTCGTCAAGCCGCGGTTTCCTGCAGGTAGGGCTCGAGCTTGCCGAGCGAGTACGGGATGGACAGTGGCGACGGGGTGTTCAGCCCGACCGCGGTGGCGTAGTCGATCACCGCGACCGTGCCGGGCAGCTGTCGATGGTGACGATCCGCCGGGGCACCTCGGTGATGGTCGTCTTCCCGAACTTGTGCTCGACGGTGACCGGCTCGGCGAGCCTGCGCGCCCCGGAAGACCCGGCGGCCGAGTCGTCGGAGCCACACGCCGCGAGCCCGGCGACCAGCAGACCGCCGAACAGAACGGTGACCAGGCGGAGAAGCCACAAAGGACGATGCATCCGACTTAGGTTAGTCTAACCTTCCAGCCAGAACGCAAGCCTGGCTTCCTGCCCTGAAAGGCGCGTTCGAGACATCGGCGATGTCCTGAAAGGCGCTTTCGAGACGCTCAGTGACCTGAAAGCGCCTTTCAGGGCATGGCCACTGTCCTGAAAGCGCCTTTCAGGGCGGAGCGGCGGGGGGGGGGGCGTCGGCGCCGGGCCGCGGGTGCCGGCCCGTCCGCACCCCGCTGACCTGGCATGATCGCCGCATGCGGGTGCTCTTGGTGGAGGACGACGAGCCGGTCGCGGAGTCGTTGATCCGGGGGCTGGCCAGGTACGGGTACGACGTCGAGTGGGTGAGCACGGCCGCCGAGGCGCTCGCGGCGGCGCCGGCCGAGATGGTGCTCGTCGACCTCGGGCTGCCGGACATGGACGGGCTCGACGTCTGCCGGGAGCTGCGGGCCCGCGGCGACGTGCCGATCATCGTGATCAGCGCGCGGGCCGACGAGGTGGACAAGGTCGTCGGGCTCGAGATCGGGGCGGACGACTACGTGTCCAAGCCCTTCGGCGTGCGGGAGGTCATCGCCCGGATGCGGGCCGTGCTGCGCCGGGTCCGGCCCGCCGAGGAGACCGACGCGCCGCAGACCGGGCGTGTCACGATCGACCGGCGGGCGCGGCGGGTCTTCGTCGACGGCGGCGAGATCTCCCTGACACCCAAGGAACACGACCTCCTCGCGTTCCTCGCCGAGGCGCCCGGCGCGGCGTTCACCCGCGAGCAGATCATGGAGGCCGTCTGGGACGAGAACTGGTTCGGTCCCACCCGGACACTCGACGTGCACGTCGGCGCGCTGCGCCGCAAGCTCGGTGACGCCGCCGCCATCGAGACGGTCCGGGGTGTCGGGTTCCGCCTGGTGCTGCCGTGATCCGCCAACTCGTCGCCAGCTACGTGCTGCTGGTCGCCGTCGCGCTCGCCGGGTTCACCGTGCCGGTCGCGTTCACGCTCACCAGCCAGGTCTACGGCGACGCCGAGAACGCCGCCCGTCGCGAGGCCCAGGTCGGCGCGCTCCTGCTCGGCGCCGGCGACGCGCCGTCCCGGCAGGCGCTCGACCGGCTCGCCGCCGCCTACCAGGAGCAGACCTCCGGACGCATGGACGTCCTGGGCGACCGGCCGACCACCGACCCCGCGTTCGCGGCCGCGCTCGACGGGCGCGAGTACCTGCGCTGGGAGTACGCGCCCGCCCTGCGTGCCGACGGGCTCGTCCTCGCCGTGCCCGCCAGGCAGGACGGCAGGATCGTCGGCGCGGTCCGCATCAGCTACCCGTCCGAACCGATCACCACCAGGCTCTGGCAGATCTGGGGCTTCCGCGCCGCGCTCGCCGTCGCCGTCCTGGTCGTCGCCGCCGGGCTCGGCATCTGGCTCGCCCGCCGCCTGACCCGGCCGTTGCGCCAGCTCAACGACATGGCCAGCCGCCTGCGTGACGGCGACCTCGCCGCCCGCGCCGCCGAAACCGGGCCGCCCGAGACCCGCACCCTCGCCAGCACGCTCAACACCGCGACCGAGACCATCGACACGCTCGTGGGATCGCAGCGGAAGTTCATCGGCGACGCCTCCCACCAGCTCCGCACCCCGCTCACCGCGCTGCGCCTCTCCCTGGACAACATCGCCGACTGCGTCGACGACCCGTACGTCCGCGAGGACGTCGACCGCGCCACCGCCGAGGTCGTCCGGATGAACCGCCTGGTCAACGGGCTGCTCGCGCTCGCCCGCGCCGAGTCGGACGTCGCCACGCCGGAGCGCGTGCGCATGGCCGACGTCGTCACCGACCGGTTCGACGTCTGGCGTGCCGCCGCGGACGAGCGCGGGGTCACGCTGCGGCACGACACCGAGGACCTGTGGGTCCTGTCCGGGCCCGGTCACCTCGAGCAGGTGCTGGACAACGTGCTGTCCAACGCGCTCGCGGTGTCACCCGACGGCGGCGACATCGTCGTCCGCGGCCGCCGCCAGGACGGCCGGGTGGTGGTCGAGGTGACCGACCAGGGGCCGGGCCTGCCCGCCGCCGACCGGCTCCGCGCCGCCGACCGGTTCTGGCGCGGGCCGGCGCTGACCGGCCGGTCGGGCTCGGGGCTCGGGCTCGCCATCGTCAAGCAGCTCGTCACCGACGACGGCGGCACGGTCACCCTCGACGCGGCGCCCGGTGGCGGCCTGTGCGTGCGGATCACCCTTCGGGCATCGCCGACGAGTGGTGGTTGACGATCAGCCAGTCGCCGCCGACCCGCTCGTAGACGAACGTGTAGCGGGCCTCGACCGTCCGCCCGTCCGCGAAGGCGAACCGGTAGGTGCCGGTGTCGATCGCGGCGTTCGGGTTCAGCACCGTGACGTGTGAGCTCAGGATCGTGCCCCGCGGCTTGTCCTTCAGGAACTTCACGAAGTAGTCCACGATCTCCGCGCGGTTCGTGCGGACCTGGTTGGACACGGTCGGCAGCAGCACGGCGTCCGGCGCGTACCGGTCCGCGACCCGGTCCGGGTCGAGGGTGGCGAGCGCCTGGTTCCAGCCGTCGAACAGCGCCCGCACCTGGCGCTCGCCGGTGTCGGCCGCGACGGTGCTCGAGGTGCCGCCGGTCCGTGCCTCGCCGGCGGTCGCACTCGTGCAGCCCGCCGCCACCAGGGCCGTGGCCACCGCGACCGTGACTAGCGTCTTCCGCATCGGTTCCTCCGTCCTCGGATTGGTTGTTGCTTCAACTTTCCGATGACGGCATGCAGCGGCCGGCCAGGAGAACGGCAGCGGAGGGTAAGGCTTTCGGCAAGGTTTCGCCCGGTAGTGCAATGTGACATAGTACTGATGTGGACGTGCTGGTGGTGGGTGCCGGGATGGTCGGCGCCGCATGTGCGTACTACTGCGCGGCGGCCGGGTTGCGGGTCGGCGTGGTGGAGCGTGGCGCGGTGGCGAGCGGCACGACCAGCGCGGGCGAGGGCAACATCCTGGTGTCCGACAAGGAGCCCGGGCCCGAGCTGGAGCTCGCGTCGCTGTCGGTCCGGCTGTGGGCCGCGCTCGGCGAGCGGCTGGGCGGGTTCGAGCTGGAGGCCAAGGGGGGCGTGGTGGTCGCCCGTTCGCCGGAGGCGCTGGCGGGTCTGGCAGCGCTGGCGGCCGAGCAGCGGGCGTGCGGGATCACCGCGGACGCCGTGGACCCGGCCGGGCTGGCCGAGCTGGAGCCCCGCCTGACCCGCGACGTGACCGGCGGCGTGTACTACCCGCAGGACATGCAGGTGCAGCCCATGCTCGCGGCAGCGGAACTGTTGCGGCACGCCCGGTCCCTCGGTGCCACCGTCCACACGGGAACGTCGGTGCTGGAGTTTCGGCGCGGTGCGGACGGCGCGATCACCGGCGTGCGGACGAGCGCGGGGGAGCTGTCCGCGCGGTGGGTGGTGAACGCGGCCGGCACCTGGGGTGGTGAGGTCGCCGCCCTGGCCGGCGCACCCGTGCCGGTGCTGCCGCGGCGGGGGTTCATCCTCGTCACCGAGCCGCTGCCGGCGGGGGCGATCCGGCACAAGGTCTACTCGGCCGACTACGTTGCGAACGTGGCGAGCTCGGACGCCGGCCTCGAGACGTCCGTGGTCGTGGAGGGCACGCGTGCCGGCACGGTCCTGGTCGGGGCGAGCCGCGAGCGGGTGGGATTCGACCGGACGATGTCGTTGCCGGTGCTGCGGAAGCTGGCCGCGCAGGCGGTCGGGTTGTTCCCGTTCCTGGCGGAGGTGAACCTGCTGCGGAGCTATGTGGGGTTCCGGCCGTACTGCCCGGACCACCTGCCGGTGATCGGCCCCGATCCGCGCGTGCCGGGGCTGGTGCACGCGTGCGGTCACGAGGGCGCGGGCATCGGCCTGTCGGCGGCCACCGGGCACCTGATCGCGCAGACCCTGACCGGCGCCGTGCCGGACCTCGACCTCACGCCGTTCCGCCCGGACCGGTTCGCGGCGGAGGTGGTCTCGTGACTTTCCTGTTCGACGGCAAGGAGATCGAGGCCGAGCCGGGGCAGAGCGTGGGCGCGGCCCTGATCGCCGCGGGCTACCGCTCGTGGCGCACCACCCGGCACGCCGGCGCGCCCCGCGGGGTGTTCTGCGGCATCGGCATCTGCTTCGACTGCCTGGTGACCGTGAACGGCCACCCCAACCAACGCGCCTGCCTGACCGAGGCGAAGGACGGCGACGAGGTCTCCCCACAGGAGGGCACCGGCCATGCGCACTGACTCCGCCACCGAGCCCGTGGCGCCCGGCCGGCATTCGCGGCCGGCACCGCCTCGAAAGGCGCGTTCGGGGCATCGGTCATGTCCTGAAAGGCGCGTTCGGGACGCCCAACGTCCGCAACGCGCCTTTCAGGGCGCCGCTGATGTCTTCAACGCGCCTTTCAGGGCGGTGGGTCGGGTGGGGGTCGGGTGTGGGTGGTGGCTTCGCCGCCGAGTCCGTGGCGTCTGGCTGGCACCGTCTCGAAAGGCGCGTTCGGGACATCGGCCATGCCCTGAAAGGCGCGTTCGGGACGTTCAACGTCCGCAACGCGCCTTTCAGGGCGCCGTCGATGTCTTCAACGCGCCTTTCGGGGCGGTGGGCCGGGCGGAGGGTGGGCGCTGGCACCGCTGCTGTCCCCAACGCGCCTTTCAGGGCATGGGGTCGGGAGGGGGGCGGGCGTGAGCGCTGACATCGCTGTTCTCGGGGCGGGGCCGGCGGGGCTGGCCGCGGCCGTTGCCGCGCATCGGGCCGGGGCGCGGGTCACCCTCGTCGACGCCGGGCCTCGGGTCGGGGGCCAGTACTGGCGCCATCGCGACGGCGATGACGGTCGTGGCCACCACCTCTGGTCCACCCTCTGCCGGCTCCGCGAGACCCCGCTGGACTTCCGGGCGGGCCACGCGATCTGGCACGTCGAGCGCACCGGCGACGGCTTCGTCACGCACACCGGCGCCGGAGCGATCACCTCCCGCACGGTGATCGTGGCCACCGGCGCCTACGACCGCCAGCTGCCGTTCCCCGGCTGGACCCTCCCCGGCGTGTTCACCGCCGGCGGTGCGCAGGCGCTCCTCAAGGGACACGGCGTCCTCGCCGGTGACCGGGTCGTCGTCGCCGGCACCGGTCCGTTCCTCCTGCCCGTCGCCGCGGGGCTCGCCGAGGCCGGTGCCCGCGTGCTGGGCGTGTTCGAGGCCGGCTCCCCGCGCGGCTTCGCCCGCCACCCGGCCGCCGTGCTCCGCAACCCCGGCAAGCTCGCCGAGGGTGCCGCGTACCTCCGGATCCTGCGTCGCCACCGGATTCCCTTCCACACCAGGAGAACCGTGGTCGCGGCGCACGGTGACGACCAGGTCCGCGCGGTGACCGTCGGCACCCTCGACCCCGCCTGGCGCGTCGTCGCCCGGCAGGAAATCGACTGCGACGCGGTCGCCGTCGGCTACGGGTTCACGCCGCAGCTGGAGATCCCGCTCCAGCTCGGCTGCGACACCCACCTCGACGCCGACGGCATCCTCGTCGCCACGGCTGACGACCACCAACGCGCCTCGGTGCCCGGCGTGTACCTGGCCGGTGAGGTCTGCGGGGTCGGCGGCGCCCAACTGTCCCTTGTGGAGGGTGAGCTGGCCGGCTGTCACGCCGCCGGCGCGACCCCGGACACGCGGCTGGTCCGCCGCCGCGCCGCGCTCCGGGCGTTCGCGAACGCCCTGCACCGCACCTACCCCGTCCGGTCCGGCTGGCGGAGCTGGCTCACCGACGACACGCTGGTCTGCCGCTGCGAGGAGGTCCCCGTCCGGGAGATCCGGCGCGCCGTCGTGGACCTCGGCGCCACCGACCCGCGTGCCGTGAAGCTGCTCGCCCGGCCGGGCATGGGGCTCTGCCAGGGCCGGGTGTGCGGCTACGCCACCGCGTGCCTGACGGGTCCCGTCACCGCCGCCGGCCTGCGCGACCTGGCCGCCCGCCCTATCGCCCAACCGGTCACCCTCGGAAGTCTCGCCGAACAACACGCGGAGGAACCATGACCAAGCCATGGCACGGAGTTCTGGTGGCGACCGCGCTGCCGCTCGACGATCGGCTGGCCGTCGACTACGACCGGTACGCCGAGCACGTCGCCTGGCTGGCCGCCCACGGCTGCCACGGTGTCACCCCCAACGGCTCCCTCGGCGAGTACCAGACCCTCACCCGCGAGGAACGCACCCGCGTCATGACCACCGCCATCGAGGCCGCACCGGAGGGGTTCACGGTGATGCCCGGCGTCGCCGCGTACGGCGCGGCCGAGGCCCGGGGCTGGGCGGAGCTGGCCGCCGAGGCCGGCGCACAGGCCGTGATGCTGTTGCCCCCCAACGCCTACCGCGCCGACGAGCGGGCCGTCCTGGCGCACTACCGCGAGGTCGCCAAGGCGGGCCTGCCGGTCGTCGCCTACAACAACCCCATCGACACCAAGGTCGACCTGACGCCCGAACTGCTCGCCGAGCTGTTCGGCGAGGGGCTCATCGCCGGCGTCAAGGAGTTCACCGGCGACGTCCGCCGGCCCTACCGCATCAACGAGCTGGCGCCGGGCCTCGACGTGCTGTGCGGGGCCGACGACGTGGCGCTCGAGCTGGCGATCGCCGGCTCGCCGGGCTGGATCGCGGGCTACCCCAACGCCCTGCCGGAGTCCACTGTGGAGCTGTGGCGGGCGGCGTCCGCCGGTGACCTGGACAAGGCACTGCCGCTGTACCGGCTGCTGCACCCCCTGCTGCGCTGGGACTCCCGCACGGAGTTCGTGCAGGCCATCAAGCTCAGCATGGACATCGCCGGCCGCCACGGCGGACCGTGCCGCGCGCCAAGAATGCCACTCACCCCCGAACACGAGGCCGCCGTGCGGACGGCCACCGAACACGCACTCGCGGAAGGGTTGTCCTAGGCCATGCGGGCGAAACGCGTCTTCCACGCCGTCGACTCCCACACCGAGGGGATGCCGACCCGCGTGATCACCGGCGGTGTCGGCGTCATCCCCGGCGCCACCATGGCCGAGCGGCGGCTGCACTTCATCGAGCACCTGGACCACCTTCGGCAGCTGCTCATGAACGAGCCCCGCGGTCACTCCGCGATGAGCGGCGCCATCCTGCAGCCGCCGGCCCGGCCCGACGCCGACTGGGGTGTCGTCTACATCGAGGTGTCCGGCTGCCTGCCGATGTGTGGGCACGGCACCATCGGCGTGGCCACCGTGCTGGTGGAGACCGGCATGGTCGAGGTGACCGAGCCGGTCACCACCATCCGGCTGGACACGCCGGCCGGCCTGGTCGTCGCCGAGGTCGCCGTCGCCGACGGCGTGGCACGGTCGGTCACCATCCAGAACGTGCCGTCGTTCACCGTCGGGCTCGACCAGACCGTCGACGTGGCCGGCTTCGGCGAGGTCCGGTACGACATGGCGTTCGGCGGGAACTTCTACGCCATCCTCGACCTCGATCAGCTCGGCCTCCCGTTCGACCGCGCGGCGGGCCAGCGGCTGCTCGACGCCGGACTGTCCATCATGGACGCCATCGACAAGCAGAACCAGCCGGTGCACCCGGAGCGGCCCGAGATCGCCGGCTGCCACCACGTCCACCTGACCGCACCCGGCTCCACCGCCCGGCATTCCCGCCACGCCATGGCCATCCACCCCGGCTGGTTCGACCGCTCGCCGTGCGGCACCGGCACCAGCGCGCGGATGGCGCAGCTGCACACCCGCGGCGAGCTGCCGCTGCACACGGACTTCCGCAACGAGTCGTTCATCGGCACGCACTTCATCGGCCGGCTGGTCGAGGAGACGTCCGTCGCCGGGCTGCCGGCCGTGGTGCCCAGGATCACCGGTCGTGCCTGGATCACCGGCACCGCGCAGTACTTCCTCGACCCGGACGACCCGTTCCCGCAGGGGTTCGAGCTGTGATCGCGCTCCCGGACGAGCGGGCGGCGGTCGACGCGCTCCGCACGGCCCTGCGGGACGGGCTGGACCCCGAGGAGGACTGGGCCCGCTCGCGGGTCCCGACGAAGCACGGCGAGCTGCTGCTGATGCCGTCGGAGTGGGGCCGGTACGCGGGCATGAAGGTGGTCTCGATCGCGCCGGACAACCCGGCGCGTGGGCTGCCCCGCATCCAGGGCACCTACCTCCTGCTGGACGCCGAGACGCTGAGCCCGCTGGCCGTGCTGGACGGCGCCGAGCTGACCACGCTGCGGACGGCGGCGGTGTCCGCGCTGGCCGTCGACGCGCTCGCGGCGCCTTCCGCGTCTCGCCTGGTGGTCTTCGGCACGGGACCGCAGGCACGCGGCCACATCGCGGCGATCCGCGCCATCCGGCCGATCGCCGAGGTGACCGTCATCGGCCGCACCCCGGAGCGGACGCTGGGTTTCGTGTCCTCAGTGGACGCCCGGGCGGGAGTGGTCGCGGACGTCGGGAACGCGGACGTGGTCGTGTGCGCGACCACGTCCCGCGAGCCCCTGTTCGACGGCGCCCTGCTGCCGCCGCACGCCACGGTGGTCGCGGTCGGCTCCCACGAGCACGAGGCCAGGGAGGTCGACGACACCACGGTGTGCGGCTCGACGGTCGTGGTCGAGGCCCGCTCGGCGGCGTTGCGTGAGGCCGGCGACATCACCCAGCCCGTGGCGGCCGGGGTGTTCGACCCGGCCGGTCTGGTCGACCTGGCCGGGCTGGTCCGCGGTGCGGTGGAGATCGACCGCGACCGGCCGAGGCTGTTCAAGAGCGTCGGCATGGCGTGGGAGGATCTGGTGATCGCCGCGAGCGGCTGGGAGAGGCGGTCATGATGGGCGAGCTGGCGCTGCCGGCGCTCGGGGCGCGGCGCAACCTGCGCGAGGAGATCACGCAGACCCTGCGGGCGGCGGTGATCTCGGGCGAGCTGCGGCCCGGGACGGTGTACTCGGCGCCCAGCCTGGCCACCCAGTTCGGCGTCTCCGCGACACCCGTGCGGGAGGCGATGCTGGACCTCGCCAACGAGGGCCTCGTGGAGATCGTGCGCAACAAGGGTTTCCGCGTCACCGAACTGTCCGAAGAGGACCTCGACGAGCTGAGCGAGCTGCGTGCGCTGATCGAGGTCCCCACCGTCGCGCGCATCGCGGCGGCCGGCGTGCCACCGGCGGTGCTCGGGGAGCTGCGCCCCCTCGCCGCCGAGATCGAGGCGGCCGCCGCCCGGGGTGACCTCATCGCCCACGTCACCGCCGACCTGGAGTTCCACCTGCGACTCCTCGCGCTGGCGGGCAACCGGCACCTGGTGGAGACGGTCCGGTTACTGCGTTCCCGGTCCCGGCTCTACGGCCTGCGCAGCCTCGCGGCCCGCGACGCCCTGGTCCCGTCCGCCCACGAGCACGCCGAACTGCTGGACCTCCTGGCCGCCGGCGACGCGGACGGGGTGGAGGCCCTGATGCGGCGTCACATCGGCCACGTCCGCGGCATCTGGGCGCAGTAGTGGCCGAGGTCGCCATCCTGATCGGGCTGCAGGCGTCCGGGAAGACGACGTTCTGCCACCAGGAGCTGGCGGCGCACGAGCACGTCAGCAAGGACGCCTGGCCGAACGCGCCGCGCCGGCAGGCCCGCCAGCTGCGACTCGTCGGCGAGGCGCTGGCCGGCGGGCGGGACGTGGCGGTCGACAACACCAACCCGTCGCCGGCGCAGTGGCGGCCGCTCATCGACGTGGCGCGGGCGCACGGGGCGCGGGTGGTCGGCTACTGGTTCCCGCCGGACGTGGCGCTCTCGCAGGCCCGGAACGCGTTGCGGGAGGGGAAAAACCGCGTGCCGGACGTAGGTTTCTATGCCACGCTGGGCCGCCTGCGCCGGCCGGGCCGATCTCCGGGTAGTGCGCATGACAGCAGTTGGTAATCTCGCCGCTACGAACCCTCGGGAGTCCACATGAGCCTGTCGATCATCAACGCCGCCGTCTTCGACGGTGAGTCCGCCGAGCTGGTGGACGGCCCGGTGCACGTGGCGAACGGCCGGATCGTCGCCGTCGGTGGGGCTTTCGAGGCTGACCGGGTGATCGACGCCCGCGGTGGCACCGTCCTACCCGGACTGATCGACGCGCACTGCCACGCGTACGGCATCTCGCTGGACATGCTCGCCATCGACGGCCGGCCGTTGAGCTACGTCACGCTGGTCGGGGCCCGCCGGCTCGCCGCCGCGTTGCGGCGTGGTTTCACGACCGTGCGGGACGTGGCCGGAGGCGACGCCGGCCTGGCACTCGCGATCACCGAGGGGCTCCTCCCGGCGCCGCGGTACTTCTACACCGGCCCGGCGCTGAGCCAGACCGGCGGGCACGGCGACCCGCGCGGTGTCGACACCGACGTGTGCGGGTGCCACGAGCACATGACCGAGGTCGTCGACGGCGTGGACGCGGTGCGGACGGCGGTGCGCGACCGGTTCCGCCGCGGTGCGCACGCCATCAAGATGATGACCTCCGGCGGCGTGATGTCCCTGTCCGACCCGATCCGCGTGCCGCAGTACTCGGCGGAGGAGATCCGCGCGGCCACCGACGAGGCCGCCCGGCGGGGCAGCTACGTGGCCGCGCACGCGTACTCGCCGGAGGCCATCCAGCACTCGGTCCGCAACGGCGTGCGCTCGATCGAGCACGGCAACCTGATGGACGCCGAGACCGCGGGGCTGATGGCCGAGCACGATGCGTTCCTGGTGCCGACGCTCGCCACCTACGACGCGATGGTCCGCCGCGGCAAGGAGGTCGGGCTGTCGCCGGTGTCGGCGGAGAAGAACCTCGAGGTGCTCGACGCCGGCGCGGCGGCCGTGCGGCTGGCCCGCGCGGCGGGTGTCCGCGTCGGCTTCGGCACCGACCTGATGGGTGAGCTGGAGGACGAGCAGCTCAACGGTCTGCGCCTGCAGGTCGAGGTCGACGGCCCGCTGGACGCCCTGCGCTCGGCGACGTCCGTGAACGCCGACCTCCTGGGCCGCCCGGACCTCGGCCGCGTCCAGGTCGGCGCCGCCGCGGACCTGCTGGTCCTGCCCGGCGACCCGTTCGACACCCCGTCCCTCCTGTGGGGCGAAGACCGCACGGTGATCCAGGCCGGCGTGCCGCTGCCCTGAAGGACCCCTTCGAGACGTTGAACGTCCCGAAGGGGTCCTTCAGGGCGGGTCAGGCGGCGGCCGGGGCCAGCATGGGGCTGGCCGGTGGGCTGTCGCAGACCGCGGCGATCAGGACGTTGTTCAGCGCCTCCGACACGCGGGCCACGACCGCCGGGTCATCGAGGTCCGCGTCACCGGTCGTCACGGAGATCTCCAGCCGGGTGCCCCGGTCCGGGGTCGAGAACATGTACGACTGGTACCCGTGGATGCCGCCGGTGTGCCCGAAGTACGCGCCACCGCACGACGGCCCGCCCTCCATCAGCGCCAGGCCGAGGCCGTACGGCGCGAACGGCGACGGCGCCTTCATCTGCGCCAACAGGCCGGCGGGCAGCAGCCGCCCACCGAGCAGTGCCGAGATGAACCGGTCCAGGTCGCGGGTCGTGGAGATGATCTCCCCGGCCGAGCCGGCCCAGGTCGGGTTCACGCGCGTCGAGTCGAGAACCTGGAGCTCGCCGTTCTCCCGGTAGGTGTAGTACCCGTGCGCGTGCGGCCCCGGGATGCCCGTCCGCGTGCCGGGCAGGACGGTCTCCCGCAGGCCGAGCGGGCCGAGGATCCGCTTGTGCACCTGGTAGGCCCACGGCGTGTGGGTCACCCGCTCGACCAGCTGCCCGGCGATGATGTAGTTGGTGTTGGAGTACGACCAGCTCGTGCCCGGCGCGAACCGGGCCGGCTTCGACAGCGAGACCCCGATCAGCTCCGCCGGCGTGTACGTGCGGAACCGGTTCTGCGCGTACTCCGTGCCGAACAACGGGATCCCGGGCTCCATCGTGCCGTCCGGGTTGGGCTCGCCCGTGTAGTTGAACAGGCCGCTCGTGTGCTGCAGGATCATCCGCACGGTGATCCGCGGGTCGAACCCGTACTCGGGCAGGTACTCGGCGATCGGGTCGTCCAGCGTCACCCTGCCCTCGTGCACCAGCTGCAGCACCACGGTCGACACGAACGTCTTCGTGATGCTGCCGGCCCGGAACCGCCCGTCGGTCGGCACCTTCCCGCCGGACAGCTCACGCACGCCCGCCGACCCGGTCCAGTCGCCCTGGTCGTCGTGGACGCGCACCTGCACCCCGGCCACCCCGGCGTCGGCCAGCGCCGTCATCGCCTGCTGGAGCCCGTCGCGGCCCTGCGCCGTCGCGCTCGCCGGCGCGTGGGTCACCCCGACGGTCAGCGCCGCTGCCAGCAGCACGCCGCCGAGCGTCCGTCTGATTACCCCCATCTGCCAGTCCCTTCGTGTCGTTTCCCCGGCACCAAGGGATCCTGGCCTGCCCGGCCGCCGGGCACATCCCCGGAGAGGACGACCCGGGGTAGTCCGCACGGATGACGGTGGCGGCGGGCACCACCACCGCCACCGTCGCCTGTTTCACTGGGTCGCGAACCTCGACAGGTTGACCGACACCTGTTCCGGGCGGCCGTTGTTCTGCCGGGGCGCGGCCGTCAGCACGTCCAGGTGCTGGTAGCCGGGCATCACGATCGTCTCGGTCGCCGCGGTGCCCGGGGGATCGGTGAAGCTGTCACCCGCGAGCAGCCGGATCGTCGGGTTCGCGGTCAACCCCTCCTCGTGCACGGCGTCGCGGCTCACCTCCGGCGCCTCGGACTGGAACAGGTCGGTGATGAGCTTGGTCGGGAAGTACTGCTCGGTGAAGTCGAGCGGGTGCTCGGCCAGGCTCCGCGCCAGCTCCTGGATGTCCGTCACCTCCTTGCCGGCGTTGGTGAACGGCGTGCCGTCGCGGCGCTTGTACACCGGGTCGTCCGGGGCGCCGATCCGGTCGTAGTCGCGCCACGTGTACAGCGGGCCGTGCGGTTCGTCCGGGACCGCCATCGGTTCGACGCCCAGCTGGGCGGTCAGGCCCTCCAGCCCCGGCACGGACCTGAGGTCGTGCGGTAGCGGGAAGTCCTTGTCCACCACGCGCCCGCCGTCGAAGAAGCCGACGCTCGTCTCCAGGAACGCCAGCGGCTGGGAGTGGTCGTCGAGCAACGCGCCCAGCGCCGCCTGGTTCGTCAGCCGGAAGTCCTTCGTGGTCGGCGTGCCCGCCAGGAACGTCAGCAGGTCCTTGGCGAACAGGATCCGCTGCGTCGTGTCGACGTTGAGGTTCGACGGCAGGTACCGGGCCAGGTCGGACTCCGCGGTCGGCGCGACCACCGCGTTGAGGCCCGCGATCCCCAGCAGGTTCATGGTTTCCGCGTTGATCAGCACCGGCAGGGACAGGGACCTGGTCAGCAGTCCGGTGTCCAGCGCCACCTGCGTCGCGGCGTAGCTCAACCCCGGGTTCTCCACGGGCATCCCGCCGGTGAGGTCGCCGAGCGAGGTGGAGATGCTGGTGTCCAGCGCGAAGTAGCCGCCGCACTGGCGGTAGCCGGCGTCGGCGGTCGTGGCGTGGTTCCCGTCGAAGTCCCACACCGCGAAGAAGCCGGTCAGGATCCCGCCGAGGGAATGCCCGCCGCACAACACCTTCTGCCGGCGCAGCGCGGGGTCGGGCAGCTCGGCCACGAGCAGGTCGTACTGGTCGCGCACGGTCTGCTCGAGCCCGACCTTGCCCAGCCAGCCGAGCTGGGAGTTGTCCGCGAACCCGCCGAACGTGCGGCCGTTCGCGGGCCGGCCGCGGTAGTAGTAGTCGACCGCGAGGTGGACGTCGCGGGCGGCCAGCGCCGCGTCGCGGCCGGTGTGGTCCTCCAGGCAGTTCGAGCGGCGGTCGAGTGCCCAGAACTCGAGGTGCTCTCCCTGCCGCGCGGCCTCGACGATGGTGTTCCGCGCGACGCTGTCGAACGCGCCCGCACCCTCCAGAACCCCTGGCTGGGCAACGAGGATCCGGTCCGCGTCGGCGGCGCGGGCCGGGCCGTTCGCGTGCCGGAACCGCAGGTACGAGAGCCAGTCGCAGGCCGCGGGGTGCGGCCCCACGGACGCCGGCAGCGGCACCCGCACCCGGACCACGGACTCGACGACGCTGGTGACGGGCGAGCTGGACGCGACGGGTGTCTCGACACGGTCAGCGGCCGCGGCGACCGGCACCGCTGCCCCGGCCGCGAGCAGCACAAGCGCAAGGATCTTCATGGCACTCCCTCCTCGGGCAGTGCCCTGAAGGACCCCTTCGAGACGTTGAGCGTCCTGAAGGGGTCCTTCAGGGCATGGGGTCAGCAGGTCGAGGTCGCTGGGCGGCCGGCGATCCGGTCGGCGAGGAAGGCGAACGCGTCGTCGATGCCGGCGATGATGCCGATGGCGTGCTCGGCGATGTAGGTCTTCCAGGTGACGTTCACGCCCTTGGCGCAGTAGGTCCGCATCAGCGCCTCGGCCTGCGGCGTCGCGACGATCTCGTCGGCGATCGCGTGGTACTGGAACACCGGCACCCGGATCGTGCCGCGCCCCAGCTTGTTCTCCGCCAGCCGGGCCTGCCACGTCGGCGTCGGCAGCGGGTTGGTCGTGGTGAAGTCGCTGGTCTTCTTGAACGCGTAGTTGAGCAGCAGCTCCGGCATGCACGCTTCCTGCTTGGCCTTGTTCAGCTCCGTGCGTCCGGTGTCGTTGAGGTACGAGTCCAGGCGCAGGTCCGGGTAGGCGGCGTCGAGCCCGACGGCCGAGAACGCGAGGAACCCGAAGCCGATCCCGCCGTCCAGCCCGGCGGCGACCGCGTTCAGGTCGCCGGGCACACCGCCCGCGGCGACACCGACGAGGTTGAGCTCCGGCGCGTACGACGGCTGCTTCTCGGCCGCCCACATGGCCGCGCCGCCGCCCTGGGAGTAGCCCTGGAACACGACCTTCGCCGTACTGGACAGCTGGGCCGCCGGCAGCCGCTGCGCGGCCCGCACGGAGTCGATCACCGCCGGGCCCTCGGACTGCCCGGTGATGTAGGTGGGTGTGGTGGTGGGGGAGTAGCCCTCGTAGTCGGTGACCGCGACCGCGTACCCGGCGTTGATCAGCTTGTCCACGGCGGGCTGGTCGTAGAGCGTGCCGCGTTCGATGGCCTTGGACGCCGTGCACTTGAACGCCGGCCCCTGCGTGCCGACGGCGAACCCGATGATTGGCGCCGTGGCCGGGGCGGCGTTCTTCGGCACCAGGACCGTGCCCGTCACGGTGTTGCGCTGCCCGCGGGCGTTGGTCGAGAGGTACATGACCTCCCACGCGTTGGCGTTGCCCAGGTTGAGCAGTGCCACCGAGGGGCGCCAACGGACGATATCGCCCGGATTTCCGCTCGGGAGCGGGGATGGCGGTGTGTAGAACGAGTCGTCGAACGGACCAGGCAGCGCGGGGGCGGCGGCAGCCGCCGCCGGTGGGGCGGCGGAGATCCCCACAGTGGCCAGACCTGCGATGATGAGCGCGGCGATGCGTTTCCGGAGGGCCCCGGGGGTCATCGTCGACCTCCTGTTACTCGTCGGTAATCCCACCGCTTAAGAAATAACCGGATCCGTTTGGGTGGCAATACCTGAGCGAGAAGTCAGTAGGCCGCTGACAAATATTTTTCGCGCGTTTGCGCTGTGCTTAGTGCGCCGTCTGGCCCAACCGCAGCGCGAGCAGTGGGCAGAGCGCGGTCGCCTTCTCGGCGTGCCGCACCAGGTCCTCCGGCACCTCGATCGGGCCAGGGCGGCGGGGGATCGGGTAGCCCCACGGGTCGCGTTCGAGCAGTTCGGGCAGCAGCTCGGCGCACAGTCCGCGCCCGTCGCAGGCGGTCCAGTCGACGTGCAGGCGGGCGGTCATGATCGCTCCTCGGTGGGGCAGTGGCCGTGCTCGTGTGCGGCGACCTCCGCGGCGAAGGTGGTGAGGGTGCTGCGGACGAACCGGGCCGTGCCGTCGGGGTGGTGGCAGGCGCCGCGGCCGGTGACCAGACCGGTCAACCACGCGAGCCGCCGGGCCTGCGCCCGTCCCGCCGCCAGCGCGGTCATGGTGGCGGCGATCGCGGGCAGGCCGTTCAGGCACGGGCCGCACTGCCCGGCCGTCTGGTCGGCCAGGTACCGGGTGACCTCGGCCGCGAACCGCAGCGGGCAGCGGTGGGCCGGCAGCGCGTGGACGATCCCCGCGCCGGGTGTGCCGCCGTACGGGGCGAGGCCGGCGCGGGACACCGGGACCGGCCCCACCGGCGCCCAGACCCCGTGGTAGCCGCCGATGAGCGCCACCTGACCGGAACCGCCGGCCATGGCGAGCAGCTCGTCCAGCGGGATGCCGACCGGAACCTCGTGAACCCCGGGCGTGGCAACGGATCCGCCCACCGTGGCGAGGAACGTGCCCGGCTCGTCCGGCGTGCCGCGCCGGCGGAACCAGGACGGCCCGTGCCGCGCGATCATCGCCACGTGCGCGAGTGTCTCGACGTTGTGCACGACCGTCGGCCGGCCGTCCACACCGGACACCGGCGCGGGGCGGGTGCGGAAGCGGGGCAACGGGTTCCGGCCGCCCTCGAGTGCGGCGATCACCGCGGACTCCTCGCCGGCGACGAACCTCTCCGGCGCCGTCACGACGGTCACGGGCAGCCGGTCGTGGGCACGCCGTTCCGCGAGCACCGCCGCGGACACCCGCCCGGCGGGCACGTACAGGTAGGCCCGCGCCGCGCCGACGGCCTCCGCGACGAGCTGGAGCCCGTCGAGCACCACGTGCGGGTTGTCCCGCAGGAGCGTGGCGTCCTTGCGGCTCAACGGTTCGCCCTCGGCGCCGTTCGCGACGACCACCGGGTCGCGGCCGTCCAGTGCCGTGGACGCCTTGCGCCAGGCGGGAAAGCCGGCTCCGCCGCGGCCCGTGAGGCCGGCCGTCTCGAGGTCGGCGACCAGCCGGCCTGGTGCGCCGCGCCAGGGGATCGGCCCCCGGCGCGCGAGGTGTGCGGCGAAGCTGGTGGTGCGGTCGCCGAGCAGCGTGTCGGCGTGCGTCGAGGCAGTCATCGGGAGACCTCTGTGGACGGTGCGGTGGACGGTGCGGTGGACAGTGCGGTGGACACCGGCGGGACGAAGGTGGGCACGGCACGCCGGTCGTGCTCGGTGAAACCGGTCGACAGGCGCCAGGACAGCGCCCCGGCCACCGCGACCGCGCACACGCCGGCCAGCACGAGGAACCAGCCGGTGCCGGCGTCGGTGCCCGAGCCGAGCGCGTGCACCAGCGCGACGGGCCAGGCCGCGTAGGCGCTCCAGTGGACCGCCCGCCACGCGCGGTGCCCGATCCGGTGCCGGAGCAGGCTGGTGATCACCAGCGCGGCGAGCAGGTCCAGCGCGAGCGTGCCGAGCCCGACCCAGAACGGCGCGTACCCGGCGAGGAACGGGAACACGGTGTCGAGGACGTCCAGCTGCGCGTACGGGTCGAACAGCAGCAGCACCACGTGCAGCACGAGGAAAACCGCCGCCAGCAGGCTGGTGTTGCGGTGCAGTGCCGTGATCGCGAACCGCGGCAGCCACGGCGCCGGCCGCCCGGACCGGGTGCCGATCCCCAGCACGACCGCGGCGGTGAACAGGACGAGCGTGACCACCCCGGACCCGCGGCCGAGGTACCACAGCGCGTCAGTACTCATGACGGCCACCCACCCAACACCTGAACCTGGCCTTCCCTGTCGACGAGCCGGGCCGCGACGCCGGCCCGGCGGAGCGAGACGACCGCGTCGGCGCCCCGCACCAGCGCGGCCGTGCTGTGGGTGTTGGCGATCACGCAGCGGTCGGCGCAGACCGTGACGTTGCGCCAGGCCCGCGACGACGGCATGCCCGTCCTCGGGTCGAGCACGTGGTGCAGCAGCCGCCCGCCCCGGCGCCAGCTGCGGCTCGTCGTGCTCGACGTCGCCATCGCCGTCCCCGCCGTCACCCGGACGGTCACCGGCGGGTCGGCCGGGCCGTCCTGCACGTGGATCGTCCAGCCGCCGTCCGGCGCGGGGCCGGCGGTCGCGATGTCCCCGCCCAGCTCCACCAGCACGCCGGTGCCGAGCCGTTCGGACACGAGCCGCGCGCAGCGGTCCGCGGTCAGCGCCTTCGCGGTGGCGCCGAGGTCGAGCCGCACGCCCGGCGGCACCGTCAGGGTGCGCCCGGCCAGCGCGATGTCGTGCCAGGACACCACGCGCCGCACCGGCGGCACCGCCGGACCGTCGGGAGCCACCTGCGCGATGTCGCGGTCGTACCCCAGACGGGCGAGGTCGTTGCCGAGCGTGGGATCGACGTCGCCGTCCGAGCGCTCGGCCGCGTCCAGGGCCGCGCCGACCAGCTCGGCCAGCAGCGGGCTCACCGTCACCGGCCGGCCCGCCTGCTCGGCCCTGGCGAGCTCGGAGTCGCCGAGGAACCGGCTGCACGCCTGCGCCACCGCCGAAAGCTCGGCCTCGACCAGCTCCCGGGCGGCGGCGAGGGTGTCCGGCTCGGTGACGACCACGCTCGCGCTCGTGCTCCAGACCCGCCAGCGGGCGACGGACTTCCCGACTCGGAGGGTGGCCATCACGAACCTCCCGAGCTCGCGTCGGCCCCGCCGGACGACGAACTGCCGGAACTGCCGGAGTCGCCGGACACGCTGCCGCTGTAGTCGCCGCCGCTCGTGCCGCTGTCGGTGGACGAGCTGCTCGACGAACTGTCCGAAGTGGAGTCGTCCGAAGTGGACGAGGTGCTGGTGCTGGACTGGGTGCCGACCGTGCACGCCACCAGCACCGTGCCGGCCACGCCGGCGGCCGCGAGGGCGGCGGTGATCCCGCCGGCCCTGCGCAGCCCTTTCTCCCGCGATGTCACGTCCTCTCCCGGCATGACTCAGGTGCCGTCGGTGGAGCTGTCGCCGCTCTGGGTGGAGCCGTCCTGCCCGGGCGGCGCCTGCCCCGGCTGGCCGGTGCCCGTGGTGCCGGCTTCGGCGAGCGAGTCGGCGGTCGCGGTGTCCCCGGACACGGTCGCGACGATCGTGACCTCGTCCCCGGTCTCGATGCTCGACAGGTCCGTGGAACCGTTGCCCACCACCGTGTCCGAGTCGATCGTGTACGTCTTCGTGAAGCCGTCGTCGCTCTTCGCGGTGATCGAGGTGTCGCTGACCGCGGTGACCTCGCCGTTCTGCAGGAGCTCGGTGGTGTAGCCGCCGTTGCCGTCGGACACCACGTACTCACCGTGCAGTGCCTGGGACATCACCCCGGGCCCGCCGGTGCCGCCGCCGGGGCCGCCGCCCATGCCGCCACCCGGCCCCTGCTGCGTGGACGAGGACGATGCCGACCCGGTCGCCGCGTACACCGCGACGGTGCCGGCCCCGGCGATCCCGACCGCGATGGCGACGGCGAGCGCCAGCTTCCTGGGCGACCACGTGCGCTTCGGCTGCTCGGTGCCCCGGTCCGCGCTGCCCGCGGTGCCCGGCGCGCCCCAGGTGTCCGAGGTGTCCACTGTGGCTCTGTCCGCAGTGGACGGTGGGGTCACGGGCTGTTGCTGCTCGGTGGACATCCTGTAGCACTCCTCGTCTCGGTGGCGGCCGTGGCGCCGCCGTTGTCTCCAGACAAGGCGTGCGAGCTGTGTGCCGGCTGTGCAAGGGACCGGCCGCCCCTGTGACTGGCGCCGTCCGGCGCCGGTAAGCTGCAGGTGTCAACTGAAGATCAGTGTCGTCAGCGCCAGGTTGGTCGGTGGAGCGTGCTGGCGTGCTACCGCTATGAAAGGACAGCACGTCATGACCACCGACCACTACGTTCCCGACCCCGAGTCGGAGACCGCCGCGCTCATCGAGGCGTTCTTCGCGCAGCTGCCCGTGCCGGCCGAGTCGCTGGCCGCCATCCGGGCCAGGCACACCGCGCTGGTGGCGGCCAACCAGCACCTCGTCGTGGACGACCTCGCGCGGCACAACCTGCGCCTGACCCTGGCGGCCGCGGCCGCGTACGTGTCGCTACGCCCGGAGATGGGGCAGGACGAGGCGATCGCGACCGTCCGGGCCGCGGTCGTCGAGCCGTTCGGCCCGGTCGTGCGGGAGGCCACGCTGGCCATGCTCGACAACGCGCCGGACCCGTACCGGGCCATGGTCGAGGTGGCGCGGTCCCGCGAGACCGCGTCGTTCGGCGCGGGGTTCGAGTTCCGCCACCCCGTCGACGACGATGACCGTTTCCACCAGGACGTCCACCGCTGCCACTACCACGATGTGCTGGCGGCCAACGGGGTTGCGGAGCTGACCCCGGCACTGTGCGCGTTCGACCGCAACTGGATCGACGCGATCGACCCGGCCCGCCACGGCTTCCGGTTCGACCGCGTGACGACGATCGGCACGGGTGGCACCCACTGCCCGTTCCACTTCACCCGGGTGCGGTGACACGAGGAAGGGGCCGCCGGCACCGGCGGCCCCTTCCACGTCACGAATCCTCAGCTCACGGTGATGTTCGAGTTGCCACTGCTCTGGTAGCCCTCGGTGGCCATGATCATGTAGTACCGGAACTGACCCAACGGCATGCCGGCCCGGCCCCACGCGTCGAAGTGGTTGCCGGTGGTGATGGTGCCGCCGGTCTTCTTCGACGTCCGGACGCTCCAGTACTGGTTGAAGGTCCTCGTCCCCTCGACCGACGGCGCGTTGTACCGCGTCGTCTGGTAGATGTCGTACGTGCCGCCGTCACTCGAGACCTGGCCCTTGTACGTGCCCGTCGGCCGCCAGGAGCCCCAGTTGTCGACGATGTAGTACTCGACGAGCGGGTTCGACGTCCAGCCGTACAGCGCGAGATACGAGTTGCCGGACGGGTTGAAGCTGCCCGAGTAGCTCACCGTGCGGCGGCTGCCGTTGCTCCATCCCTTGCCGCAGACGAAGTTGTTGACGTTGGACCACGATGTGCGGTAGTTGCCGCCGTTGCTGAGCGTCATCGAGGCCGAGCCGCCACCGGCCGTCCAGAACGAGTAGTAGTACCCGTTGTTGGTGCCGGTCTGGTTCGTGGTGATGGTCGTGTCGGCGCTGGCGGTCTCCGGCACCAGGAGCGCGGACGTCGCCAGCGCCAGTGCGCCGGCGCCACCGATGAAACTCCTGCGGCTGAATGAGTGGGCATTGTCCATGTGCGAGCTTCCTCCTCGTTGAGGCGCTGGCGGCAGGCCAGGCAGCGTGGTACGAGCCGGCGGACGCGCGGCGACCGGGGCGACGGCCACCGCACGCGCCGGCGTCGTACCACGCGGCGGGCTTGTCCGGCCGTCATGCGGGCTACGGCCGGAAGACCGGGTCGGAGCGGGGACCCGGCTCGGCAGCGGTTCGACGTTCCTGCCGATGCCAATAGTGTTGGTCCGAATGCGCACTGTTGTCAACGAGTTTCGGAGATGTTTCGGAACCTTGTCGCGGTTAGGGCGTCCATGCTGAGATACATGGTCTGACGATTACGCCGAAATTTTCGGAAACTTTCCGAATCACGCGAACATCGGCGGGTCGCTCGGCGCGGTCGTCGCGAGCTCCTGGCCCAGCACGAGACAGCGCAGATCGACGTCGTGGTCGAGGGTCGGCGGCCGTCCGAAGAGGACAGTGCCGGTCGCGACCAGGAACGTCCGCGTGACCGCGTCGCTGCCCTTCTTCGTTCTCGGTGCCTGGTAAAGGAGATAGCGCGCGGTCTGCCAGGCGGCCACGTCACCGGGCGCGGCGGCGGCGAGCACCCCGAGCGCGGCGGCGAACATCCGCTCCCGGGCCTGCACCGGCGCCGTCACCACGTACATCGGGTCGCCGCCCGTCTCGACCTGGCTGGCGTCCACGCCCCGCCGGGCGATCCTCGCCCGCAGCTCCTCCGCCAGACGCGCCGCCGCCGCACCACGCACGAGGCGGTTGCCGGTGAGCCGCGAACCGCCGGGCAGCACCACCGTGTTCCGCAGGATCTCCCCGGCGCCGCCCTCCCTGGCGAACCGCTCCTCGGCGTGCCTGCCGTAGGCGAGCATGATCCGGAACGCCGGGGTTTCCCGGCCACCGCGGAAGGTCCGCGTCGCCGGGTCCCACGTCGCGCCGGCGCGGAACCGGCCGACGTAGCCGATGCGGTCGTAGTTCTCCTCGCCGCCCCGCATCGGCGTCGCGAACCGGTCGGCGTCGTACGCGATGCCGACGCCGACCCTGGTGTTGATCCGCAGCGCGAGCCGGTACCGCCACCGCACGAGGTCCGCGTGGGCACGGGCGAGCACCGTGACCTCACCCGGCGCCGCCGCCAGCCGGGCGCGGATCGCCTCGGCCGCGCGCGCCTGCTCGACCGCGAAGGACCGGACGCGCTCGTTCTCGACCTCGTCCGTCGTGCGCAGGTACAGGTGCGGCGTCGGGAAGCTCCTCGCGGTGATCGTCGCGTGCCCCTCCCGTCAGGGATGGACCATCGGGTCACCCCACGCCAGCTCCGGCGCCCCACCGGCGACGCGGTGGGCGGTCAGCTTGAGGTTCAGCACCTCCGTGACGTCGACGGTCAGCGGCCGCGGCTCCTCCCGCGTCGCGGTGACCTGCGCGAGGACCCGGCCGTCGCCGATCACCGTGAAGACACCGGCCTGGCCAGGTTCGCCCGTGTCCGCCCGGACCGCGGCGGTGACCTCGAGCCGCCGGTACCGCATGCCGAGGTTGAAGCTGACCATGCTCGCGAACGCGTGGAACACGATGCTGCGGCCGTAGTGCCGGCCGTCGATCTCCACGGCGCCCAGCCGCACGTCGGAGGACCGGGTCGTCGGGTGCAGCTCGACGAGGTGTGTGGGGCGGGCCGGCGGCACGGCGTCGTCGAGGTGCGGGCGGACCTCGTCGGCGATGCGGGCCAGCTCCGGCTCCGCGGCCCGGAACCGCAGGTGCGGCCGGTCGACCAGCCCGGACAGCGAGGCCGGGAGCTCGTCGGCCGGGCAGAGCGGCGCCCGGTCGCCGGCGAGCACCGGGATGACCGGCCGCTCGTTGCCCAGCGCGAACTCGAGCTCCTTGCGGACCCAGTCCGCGGGGTCGTCGATGCGCCGCCGGCCACCGTGTTCGGCGAGCCAGCGCCGGCCGATGACCGCGACCATGACCGCGCAGTCCGCCGCCTCCGCCTCCAGCGTCGGCGGGAACTGCGCCCCGCGGTGCATGGCGCGGCTGGACCGGAACACCCGGTCCGTGCCGAAGGCGCGGCAGAGTCGCAGGTCGATCAGCTCCGCCGCGTCCTCGGCGTCACCGACCCGGAAGCTCACGAATGCCTTACCTACGACCGTGATCGAGGGTATCGGCGCCACGACACCGTTCCTTCCGCTACCGGCAGCCGGACTCGGGTCACAGGATGCGGGGTGGGGGTGGACCAGAAGCGGACTGTTCGTGGACGCGCGGTCCGTCGCGACGCCAGCGCGACTCCGCCGGCGCCTCGTAGAACGAGCGTGCACCCGCACGAGAAGGAGGGGTCACGATGTTGGACCGGCGGCGATTACTCAGGCTGGGCGGGATCACCGCGGGCAGTAGCTCCGGGAACCGCAACGGGCACATCGGCGGAAGAGGAGGTGTAAGCCTGAGACCCAGCCGGACGGAGCCTGACATGACCGACAGACACTCATGACCGCCGACGTGGCGGTGCCCACGGTGTCGGACGCGGCCGTGATCGACGCGTCGCTCGTGCAGCCGGCCGAGTTCGCCGCGCTGTTCGACCGGCACGCCACGGTGATCCGGGACTACCTCGCCCGCCGGGTCGGGCCGCAGCCGGCCGAGGACCTCACGGGCGAGACGTTCCTGGTCGCCTTCAGCAAGCGCGACGGGTACGACCTGAGCCGGCCGAACGCGTTGCCGTGGCTGTACGGCATCGCGTCCAACCTGGTCCGGCAGCGCCGCCGCGCCGAGGTGCGCCAGCTGCGCGCCCTCGCGCGGACCGGGGTCGACCCGGTGCTCGCCGACCACGCCGAGACGGTGTCGGCGCGGGTGACGGCCCAGGCGAGCACGCGCCGGCTGGCCGGTGCGCTGGCGAAGCTGACGGCGGGGGAGCGGGACGTGCTGCTCCTCGCCGCGTGGGCGGACCTGAGCTACGAGGAGCTCGCCGCCGGCCTCGACATTCCACTTGGGACGGTTCGGTCCCGCCTTTCCCGTGCCCGCGCCAAGGTGCGTGCCGCTCTCGAGGAGCCCTCCGATGACTGACGAGCTGACCCTTTTCCGGGCGGACGTGCCGCCCGCCGACCCGGTCGCGATGGCCAGGGCCCGTGCGGCACTCGTGCGGGCGGCGGCCGGCGGCAGCCGGGCCAGGATGTGGTGGCAGGTCGGCGTCACCGCCGCCGCGGTGGTCGTGCTGGCGGTCGCGTTGCTGTTCGCCCTGCCGTCGGCGGCCACGAGGACGCCGGCGGCGAGCGTGCACGGGCTGGTCCACAACCCGGACGGCACCATCACGATCAGGCTCCGGGAGCTGGACGACATCCGCGGGGTGAACATGGAGTTCTACGACGCGGGGATCCGGGTGGTGGTCCTCGACTCGGTCGAGGGCGGCGTCGTGGAGTGCTGGTCGGTGTACGGCGTGGCGCCGTCTAACCCGCACGGCGCGCCGGCCGACGTCGTCCTGCCCAGGCCGAACCCGTGGGGCGACGTGCTGACCTTCCGGCCGGACCGGATCCCCGCGAACATGTGGCTCTACGTCCAGGCCATGGTCGAGTCGCCCGGCAACAAGCAGGTGCGGCTGCGATGCGACCCCGGCCAGCAGTGGGAGATGTCGCCGTACTGGATCGGGGACACGACGCCGGGGTACCCGAACCTGCCGCCGCGCCTGGGCGGGCAGCCGTCGATCCAGCCGTCGACCCGGCCGTTGACCCAGCCGTCGACTCAGCCGTCGACTCAGCCGTCGCCGAGTGGGACGGTGCCGGCCGGGCTGGTGCCGCCGATCGTGACGCCGGACCGGCCATCCGATCAGCCGGCAGACTCCGAGAACTCGCCGGAACCGACCACACCGACCGGGTGATCCCCGGTCCGGTCAGGCGCGCGCCGTCTCGTCAACGGCGCGTTGCCAGGCCGCGCGGCGGAGCAGGCGCAGGCCGTTGAGGCCGACGATGACCGTCGAGCCCTCGTGACCTGCCACGCCGAGGGGAAGCGGCAGGTGGCCCACCAGGTCCCACCCGACCAGGACGGCGATGAACGTCGCCGCGATGGCCAGGTTCGCGAGCACCACGCGGCGAGCGCGGCGGGACAGCGCGATGGCGGCGGGGATGGCGGCCAGGTCGTCGCGGACCACCACCGCGTCGGCGGTGTGCAGGGTGAGGTCGGCGCCGGCGACACCCATCGCGATGCCGGTGTGGGCGGCCGCCAGGGCCGGGGCGTCGTTGATGCCGTCGCCGACCACGGTCACGCGGTGGCCGCTCGCCTGGAGCTCGTGCACGGCGCCGACCTTGTCCTCCGGCAGCAGCCCGGCGCGGACCTCGCCGATGCCCACCGCGCTCGCCAGCTGGTGGGCGGCCGTGTGGTTGTCGCCGGTCAGCAGGACGGGGGCGGCGCCCGTCAGCCTGGTCACCGCCGCCACCGCGTCGCCGGCCTCGGTGCGGACCTCGTCGGTGATGGACACCACCGCGATCGTCCTGTGCTCGCACAGGATCACCACCGCGGTGCGGCCCAGCTCCCGCGCCGAGCCGACCGCCGCCCACGCCTCGGCGTCCACATCGGACAGCAGGGCCTCCGGCGCGCCGAGTGTGAGGTAGTGGTCGTCCACCCGGGCAGTGACGCCGCGGCCGGGCTGGGCCGAGAACTCGTCGGCCTCGGCCAGTGCCAGGCCGCGCTGGTGGGCCGCCCGCACGATGGCCGCGGCCAGGGGGTGCTCGCTCGGGCGCTCGGCGGACGCGGCCAGGCGCAGCAGCTCGTCCTCGGTGAAGGGCGCGCCGGGGAGCAGGCGCAGCTCGGCGACGACCGGGGTGCCGCGGGTGAGGGTGCCGGTCTTGTCGAACGCGACGCGCGTGGTGGCGCCGAGCTGTTCCATAACCACCGCCGACTTGGCCAGCACGCCGTGCCGCCCGGCGTTCGCGATCGCGGCGAGCAGCGGCGGCATCGTGGCCAGGACGACCGCGCACGGCGACGCGACGATCATGAAGGTCATCGCCCGCAGCAGCGAGTCCCGCAGTGCCTCGTCCCAGAGCAGCGGCACGACGAACAACGCGATCGTCGCGGCCACCATGCCGATCGAGTACCGCTGTTCGATCTTCTCGATGAGTAGCTGGGTCGTCGCCTTCGTCCGCGTGGCCTGCTCGACGAGCGCCGCGATCCGCGCGACGACCGATTCGCCGGCCCGCCGCTCCACCCGGATCGTGAGCGCGCCCGTCCCGTTGAGCGTGCCCGCGAAGACCTCGTCACCGGGTGCCTTGTCGACGGGGAGCGGCTCACCGGTGATCGTGGCCTGGTCCACCTCGCTCGCGCCGGACGTGACGGTCCCGTCCGCGCCGATCCGCTCGCCGGGCCGGACGAGGACCACGTCACCGACGTCGAGCGTCGCGACCGGCACGCTCTGCTCGCCCCGCGCCGTGACGAGCGTGGCGGTGTCGGGCGCGAGGTCGAGCAGGCCGCGCACGGAGTCCTCGGTCCGGGCCGTCGCGAACGCCTCGAGCGCGCCGGACGTCGCGAAGATGACGATCAGCAGCGCGCCGTCCGTCACCTGCCCGATCGCCGCCGCCCCGACGGCCGCGACGACCATCAGGAGGTCGACGTCGAGGGTCCGTTCCCGGAGGGCCTGTAACCCGGCCAGCCCCGGCTCCCACCCGCCGGCGGCGTAGCAGGCGAGGTAGGCGGCCCACCAGGACCAGGCCGGCGCGTCGGCCAACTGCAGCCCGAGCCCGACGAGGAACAGGGCGACGGCCGCCGCGGCCCAGCGAACCTCGGCCAGCGCGAAGAGACGAGTACGCGTCATGGGTTGGACGATATCAGAATATATGAAGAGGTCTTCATGTGATCCTGTTCGCGTTCACGAGTCAACACCCTGCCCAGGTAGGGTGCGGTCATGGGACACGGGGTGGAGAACCGTCGGGCCGCGCGGCTTGACGCGGACGGCGCGGAGCGGGTGGCGGCCACGCTGCAGGCGCTGGCCACCCCGAGCCGGCTGTTGATCCTTACCCAGCTGCGGCAGGGCCCGCTGCCGGTCTCGGACCTGGCGGACGCGGTGGGGATGGAGCAGTCCGCCGTGTCACACCAGCTGCGGCTCCTGCGCAACCTCGGCCTGGTCACCGGCACCCGCCACGGCCGCAGCGTCGTCTACAGCCTGTACGACAACCACGTCGCCCAGCTCCTCGACGAGGCCGTCTACCACGTCGAGCACCTGCGCCTGGGCCTCACGGACTGATCCCCCGCGACACCAGCGGCACGGTCACTGCCCGGCCGCGGGTGCGATCGCCACGATCTTGGGTTCGGTCAGTGCCTCGATGGTGGACTCGACGCCCTCGCGGCCGATGCCGGAGCGTTTCACGCCGCCGAACGGCATGGCGTCGATGCGGAAGTCGGGGCTGGAGTTGATCAGGACGGCACCCACCGCCAGGCCGTCGGCGATGCGCAGTGCCTGGTGGATGTCGCGGGTGAACACGCCGGCCTGCAGGCCCGTGTCGACGCTGTTCGCCGCCGCGACCGCCGCCGACACGTCGTCGAACGGGTCGAGCAGCACCACCGGGCCGAACACCTCCTCGCGGCGCAGCCGGGCGTCGGACGGCACGTCCGTCAGCACCGCCGGTGTCACGAACGGGCCACGCCGCCGGCCGCCCGTGTGCAGCACCGCGCCACCCGCCAGGGCCTCGTCGATCCACGCGGCGACCCGCTCCGCCGCGGCCTCGGTGACCAGCGGGCCGACGTCCGTCGCCGGGTCGCGCTTGCTGCCGACGACCAGCTTCTCCGTCGCCCGCACGACCCGGGCCAGCACCTCGGGGTAACAAGCCGCGGCCACGAACACCCGTTGCACCGACAGGCAGTTCTGCCCCGCCACCCCGAACGCGCCGTCCACCACCGCGGCCGCGACCCGGTCCGGATCGGCGTCCGCGCACACGATCAGCGCGTTGTTGCCACCCAGCTCCATGAGCAGTTTCCGCGCGGGCCCGGCGGACGCGATCCGGTCGGCCGTCCGCGGGCCCCCGGTGAACGACACGACGTCGACGAGTGGGTTGCGTACCAACGCCTCGCCGGACCGCGTGCCCGGCACGACCGCCACGTGGTCACGCGGAACCCCGTGCGCCAGCAGCAGTTCCACGAGCGCGAGCGCCGACAGCGGCGTGGCCGGCGCCGGTTTCAGCACCACCGCGTTGCCGGCCACCAGCGCCGGGCCGAGCTTGTGCGCCACCAGGTTCAGCGGGTCGTTGAACGGCGTGATCGCCGCGACCACGCCGACCGGCTCGCGGGTGTACCACCCCGTCCAGCCCGCGCCGCGCGGCGTGTTGTCGAACGGCACCGTCCGTCCGGTGAGGACGGACGCGCCCTGCGCCGACAGCCGGAGTGTCTCGCCGGCGCGGCGAACCTCCTTCCGCGCCTCGGTGATCGTCTTGCACGACTCCGCGACGATGATCTCCGTGAACCGGTCGGCGTCGGCGGCGAGTGCGATGGCCGTGCGTTCGAGTGCCTCGCGGCGTGCCCACAGCGGCCACGGGACGCGGCCGGCCACGTACGCGACCGCGTGCCCGACCTCCTCGTCGGACGCGTCCGCGACCGTGCCCACCACGGCGCCGGTCTCCGGGTCGTGGACCGTCATCGTCCGGGTGCCGTCCTGCCAGCGGCCCGCCCAGAACCCGCCGGCCGTCACGCGGACACCTCCTGCCAGTGGTGGCAGCGAACCTCGTGGCGCGGCGCGATCTCCACGAGTTCCGGCGCCACCGCGCGGCACTCGTCCGTCGCGAGTGGACACCGGGGGTGGAAACGGCAGCCCGCCGGCGGGTTGATCGGCGACGGCGGCTCGCTGGCCTGTGTCCCGGCGGGATCGGCGGTGACCCGTTTCGGCGTCGCCGCGTCCAGCAGCGCCAGCGTGTACGGGTGGCGGGCGCGGGTGAACAGGTCGTCGCGGTCGGCGGTCTCCACGATCTGCCCGAGGTACATCACCGCGACCCGCTCGGCCATCACCCGCACCACCCGCAGGTCGTGGGAGATCATCACCATCGTCAGGTCGCGCTCGCGGCGCAGGCGGCGCAGCAGGTTCAGGATGCGGGCCTGCACCGACGCGTCCAGCGCGGACGTCGGCTCGTCGCAGATCAGGACCTTCGGCTCCAGCAACAGGGCCCGCGCGATCACCGCCCGCTGCAGCTGGCCGCCCGAGCACGCGCCCGGACGCCTGTCCAGGTAGGTGTCGTCCAGCCCCACCTCGGCCAGTGCCGCCGACACCGCCGCGGCCCGCGACTCCCGCGTGCCGATCCGGTGCTGGGCCAGCACGGCGGTCAGGCTCTCGCCGAGCGTCATGCGGGGGTCCATGGCGGCGTGCGGGTCCTGGAACACCAGCTGCGCGGTGCGGGCGAGCTGCTTGCGCCCCGCGACGGTCAGGCACGTGGTGTCCATGCCGTTGACGCTCACCCGTCCGGTGGTGGGCCGGACCAGCCCGAGGATGACCCTGGCCAGGGTGCTCTTGCCGGAGCCCGACTCACCGACCAGGCCGAGCACCTCGCCGGCGTCGACGTGTGTGCTCACCCCGTCGAGGGAGTGGACGTGCTCGCGGCGGCGTAGGCCGCGGCGGGGGAGCGGGAAGTGCTTCACCGCGTCGTCAACGGAGATCATGCGGGCTCCAGGTGGCGCTCGGAGATCGTGTACAGCTCGCCGGAGGAGTTCTGCCGCAACAACGAGCACGCGATCAACGCGCGGGTGTAGGGGTGCTGGGGCGCGGCCAGGATCTTCTCCGCCGGGCCCTCCTCGACGATCCGCCCCCGGTACATGACCGCGATCCGGTCGGCGATCGAGGACACCACGCCGAGGTCGTGCGAGATGAACAGGACCGACATGCCCAGCTCGGCCTTCTTCGCCGCGATCAGGCGCAGGATCTGGGCCTCGATCGTGGCGTCCAGGGCCGTGGTCGGTTCGTCCGCGATGAGCAGCCGGGGTTGGCCGGCCAGGGCCGCGGCGAGCATGACGCGCTGGGCGATGCCGCCGGAGAGCTGGTGGGCGTAGGCGCGGGCACGCCGCGCGGGCTCGGGGATGCCGACGTCCCGCAGCAGGTCGACGGCCGTGGTCCTGGCCTCGCGGCGGGACATGCCGCGGAACCGGCGCAGCGGCTCGGCCACCTGGGCGCCGGCCGTCGCGGTCGGGTCGAGCATGCGTTTGGGTTGCTGGAACAGGACGCCGACGTGCCCGCCGCGGACGGAGTTCATGGTCCGCTCGGACGCGGTGAGCAGGTCGACGCCGTCGAGGGACAGGGTGGTCGCGTCGACGGCGAGGGGCCTGGGCAGGAGGCGGACGACGGACATGGCGGTGAGGCTCTTGCCGGAGCCGGACTCGCCGACCAGCGCCAGGACCTCGCCCTCGTCGATGGTGAGCGACACGCCGTCGAGCAGGGCCGTGTCGCCGGCGGCGACGGACAGGTCTGCCACGGTGAGCAAAGCCATGGGGATTCCCCCTCGGTTCAGCTTTCGGGATGTTCGTGGCGGTGGTGGTGGAGCGTGGTGATGGCGTCGCCGAAGTGCTTGTCCAGGCCGGCGAGCAGGTTCGCCCGGTCGCCGGCGCCGAGCAGTTTCAGCAGGTCCGCGTGCTCGTCGACGAGGTCCGTGCGGCCCTTGTACGTGCCGAGCATGATGTTGAGCCCCAGCCGGGTCTGGTCGGCGAGCGAGGCGTACATCGCGGACAGCCGCTCGCTGCCGGCCGCGTCCACGATGTGGCTGTGGAAGCTCAGGTCCGCCGCCGACACGTCGACCCACCGGTGCTGCCCGACCGCCAGGGCCATCCGCTGGACGTCCTGTTCCAGCACGGCGAGCAGCTTGGCCGGCGCGCCCCGGTCGGTCAGCCGCAGCATGGCCGCCCGCTCCAGCGCCGACCGCGCGAAGTACAGGTCGTCGATGTCGTCCTGGGTCATCGCGCGCACGGTGATGCCCTTGTGCGGTGCGCTGAGCAGCAGGCCGTCCTGCACCAGCCGCTGCAGCGCCTCCCGGACGGGACCGCGGCTCGTGGCGAAGCGGGTGGCCAGCTCGACCTCGTTCATCTGCGTGCCGGGCGGGTACGTGCCGTCGAGGATCCGGTCGCGGATCTGCGCGGTGATGACCGAGCCCAGCGTGCGCTTGGGCACGTGCGGCTCCGCCTTGCGTCTGATGGTTGCTGCCATGCCTCACGCTCTCCGGTTGCGGCGGACGTTGATGCCCTGGCCGATCAGCGTGACGCTGAGGGCGGTCAGGAAGATCGCCAGGCCGGGGTAGAGCACGAGCCCCGGGTCGCGGGTCAGGTAGGGCTGTGCGGCGGCGAGCATGGAACCCCAGTCGGCGTCCGGTGGTTGCACGCCGAGACCAAGATACGACAGCGCGCCCACGGTGATCAGCTTGTGGCCGAAGCGCAGCGCGGCGTGGGCGAGCAGCGGGCTGGCCGCGTTCGGCAGGATGTGCCGGAACACGATGAACCACTTGCCGCACCCCAGGGTCCTGGCCGCCTCGACGAAGTCGCGGGACTCGATCTCGAGCGTGACCCCGCGGGCGAGCCGGGCGAACGGCGTCCAGCCGCCGATCACGAGCGCGAGGATCAGCGTCAGGTAGTTGGTGCCCAGGATCGCGACGAGGAACATCGCCACGATGATCTCCGGGAACGCCAGCAGCACGTCGCAGATCCTGGTGACCAGCTCGTCGAGCCAGCCGCCCCGGCGGGCGCACACGATGCCGATGAGCGTGCCGGTCACCGCCGAGATGGCGAGCGTGATGGCGGCGATGGACACCGAGAACCGGCCGCCGTCCAGGAGCCTGCTGAGCACGTCGCGGCCGAGGTGGTCGGTGCCGAGCAGGTGCGCGCCCCCGGCCGGCGCGAGGCGGTTGGCCAGGTCCTGCGCGGCCGGGTCGAAGGGCAACAGCCACGGCGCCAGCAGCAGGACCAGCAGGGTGAGCGCGAACAACGAGCCGCCGATGACCAGGCTGGGCGGCCAGCCGGGTTTGGCGAGGGTGGGCGGGCGTTCGTCAAGCAGAGACATGCGCGGACCTCACCGTCGGGTTGACGATCCGGTAGACGACGTCGGTCAGCGTGGTGATCAGCACCGCGAGCCCGACGAGGCACACGATCGACGCCTGGATGGCCGGCACGTCGTTGTTGACCACCGACTCGTACATCAGCCGGCCCATGCCCGGGATCGAGAAGATCACCTCGACCACCACCGAGCCGCCGAGCAGACCGGCCAGCCAGACGGAGAACAGCGTGATCACCGGCAGCAGCGCGTTGCGGATCCCGTGCCGGACCATGGCCACCCCGAACGGCAGCCCCCGTGCCCGGGCGGCGGTCATGTGCGGCGACTCCAGCACGTCGATCATCGACGCCCGGGTCACCTGGGTGAAGTAGCTCATCGGCCGCAGCGCCAGGGTGAGGCAGGGGAGCACCATCGACGCCGGCCCGGTCCAGCCGGCCGACGGCAACGCGCCCAGCTGCAACGCGAACACCAGGATCAGCACCGGCGCGAGCCAGTACTCCGGGATCGCGACGAACCCCTGCGTGACCGTGGTGATCGCGGTGTCGGCCGGCCTGCCGTGCCGGACCGCGGCGAGCGCCCCGAGCGGCACGGCGAGCAGGATCGCGATGAGCAGCGCGGTGACGGCCAGCATCGCGGTGACCGTCAGCGCGTGGCCGATCATCTCCACGACCGGGGTGCGGCTGGTGTAGGACAGGCCGAAGTCACCGCGCACGGCGTTGCCGAGCCAGTCCCAGTACTGCACGAGCAGCGGCCGGTCGAGGCCGTACCGCTGCCGGAGCGCCGCCAGCGCCGCCGGGTCGAGGTCGAGGTCGCCGACGCGTGCGCGCAGGATCTTGCGCGCCGGGTCGCCCGGGGTGAGGTAGGGGATCAGGAACGCCACGAACGACACCACGAGCAGGGTCGCCGCCAGCACACCGAGCCGCTTGAGGAGAAACATCACCGACCGCCGTTCGTCGGGCGGGCCTCACCCGCGGTCCGGGCCCGGCCGAGCCCGTGCCCTGAAAGGCGCGTTCGAGACATCGGCGATGCCCTGAAAGGCGCTTTCAGGACGTTGAGCGTCCCGAACGCGCCTTTCAGGGCGCGGCCGGTGTCCTGAAAGCGCCTTTCAGGGCGGGGCGCCCGGCGGGTGGCGGCGCGGCGGCGGCTGTTCATCGCTCAGCTCACCAGGTCGAGGAACTTGAAGAACGCCCCGGCGGGTGGCAGGAACCACGGTGGCCCGAAGTGGCCGGGCACCGCGCGGAACCTCAGGTCCTGCCAGATGTTCGCGCTCGCGTCGCCGCCGAGTACCTGGGCCATGACCTTGCCCATGTGCGTCGCCATCTGCACGCCGTGGCCGCTGTAGCCGACCGAGTAGAACACCCCGTCGCGCTCGCCGGCGTGGACCATCTGGTCCAGGGTCATGTCGACCAGCCCGCCCCAGCAGTAGTCGATGCGCGTGTCGGCCAGCTGGGGGAAGACCTTCACCATGCCGCGCCGCAGGATGCGGCCGCTCTTGAGGTCGGAGTCCCGGTTGGACACGGCGAACCGCGCCCGGCCGCCGAACAGCAGCCGGTTGTCGGGGGTGATCCGGAAGTAGTACAGGAGGTGGTTGCTGTCCGAGGCGACCCGCCGCCTCGGCAGCAGCTCGGCGACGGTCGCCGCGGGCAGTGGTTCGGTCACCACGATGAAGCTGCCGATGGGCACGATCCGCCGCCGCAGCCACGGGGTCACCGCGCCGGTGTAGCCGCTCGTGGCGACGACCACCTGGCCGGCGCGGACCGTGCCCATGTCGGTGCGGACGTCGTGCGCGTACCCGTCGCGGCGCACCAGCTCGACGACCCGGCACTGCTCGTGGATGGACACCCCGTACCCGGCCGCGGCGCCCGCCAGGCCCGCGGTCAACTGTCCCACATGGACGGCCGCGCCCAGCGGGTCGACCATCGCGCCGTGGTAGTGCGGGCTGCCGATCTCCGTGGACAGCTCGGACTTCGGCACGAGCCGGACGTCCTGGCCGGCGAGTGAGCGCATCTGCTCGGCCGACCGCTCGAACGCCGCGTAGTGCCCGGGCTTGCAGGCCAGCGTCAGCCGGCCGGTCCGCTCGAAGGAGCAGTCGATCCCCTCGACGGTGACGAGGTCCTCGACGGTGTCGATGGCATCGTTGTACGCCTGGAACATCGCCGCCGCCCGGCCGGCGCCGTAGCGCCGCACGGCCGTGGGGAAGCCGATCGCGAGGCCGGGTGTGGCCATGCCGCCGTTGCGGCCCGACGCGCCCCAGCCCACCGTGTTCGCCTCGAGGAGCGCGACCTCGGCGCCCTGGCGGGCCAGGTGCAGCGCGGTCGAGAGCCCGGTGAGGCCGGCGCCGACGACCACGACGTCGGCCCGCGCGGGTAGCTCGGCGCGGCGGAAGTCGCCGGCGGGCTTGGCGGTGTCCAACCAGTACGAGACGAGCTTCACGGCTCCCCCAAAGGGTTTCAGAGACCGAGCAGGGCGGGAACTCCGGCGAGGTCCGAGGTTTCGGCGTACTCGTAGAACGGCGTGGACGGGTCGTAGCCGCGGTTGACGTACACCTTGTGCCGGATGCGCAGCTCGTGGCAGGGGATCACGTCGTACCAGATGTGCGACGACACGTGCAGGATCTCGTCCGGCCGCGCGTCGAGCTGGTCGAGCATGTACTCGAACGCGGCGAACCGCGGCTTGTACGCCCGCGCCTGTTCGGCGGTGAACACGCGGTGGAAGTCCACACCCAGCCTGCGCACGTTCTCAGCCAGTATGGAGTCGACCGCGTTCGACAGGATCACCAGCGGGTACGCGGACGCGAGCTTGGCGAGCGGCTCCGGGACGTCGGGGTGCGGACCCCACGTGCCGAGCGCCGCGACGATGGCGTCCACATCGGACTGCCGGAACTGGACGCGCCAGCGGTTGCAGGCGCGCTGCCAGGCGTCGCGCAGCAGCCTCGGGTAGAGCTTGAACTCGCCCAGCACCTCGTCGATCCGGTAGGCGCGGAAGTCCTTCAGGAAGGTCTCGGTGTCCTCGGGGGCGACCCGGTCGGCGATCAGTGGCCGCACGGTGTCGTTCATCTGGAAGTGGGTGAGCGTGCCGTAGCAGTCGAACGTGACGTACTTCGGGGTGTAGCCGAGCAGTTCCATGGGTCCTTCCCTATTCGATCGTGACGTTCCTGGTCACCGCGTACCTGGCCAGCGGGTCGTCCACGAAGCCCTTCACCGACCTGGCATACGCCGCGACCGTCTGCTCGTGCACGATGAACGCGGTGACGGCGTTGTCGGTGAGGTAGTCCGCGACCTCCGCGTAGACGGCGTTGCGGTCGTCCTGGTCGGGCATCGCGTTGGCGGAGGCGATCTTCGCGTCGAGTGCCGGGTCGCAGAACTGGCTGATGTTGTAGCCGCCGTCGCAGGTGTAGTCGGCGGTCAGGTAGCCGATGGGGTCGGCGATGTCGGTGAGGTGGTTGCGGGACAGCAGCGCGAGGTCGAAGTTGCCGTCCAGCAGGGACGGCTCCATCGACGCGTACTCACCGGTCTGGATCCTGATGTCGACGCCGATCTCCCTGAGGTCGGCCTGGATCACCGCCGCGAGGTCGGCGAACTCCGGCCTTTCGTTGTACGCCAACAGGGTGAGGCTGAGCTGCCCCGGCTGGATCCCGGCCTTGTCCAGCAGGCTCCTCGCCTCGTCGAGGTCCTGCCTGGCCGGCTCCGCCTTCTTCGGCGCCCACGGCTCGCTCGGCGCGAACGGGCCGATGGCCGGCTCGGCGCCGTCGTCGTAGACGCTCTTCGCGATCGCGTTCGGGTCGATCGCGTCGCGGATGGCCTTGCGCACGTCGGGGTTGTCGAACGGGGCCTTCGCCGTGTTGAAGTACAGGCCGGACGTCCGGGGCGTGAACGCCTTGCTCACCACCAGGTTGTCGTCGGCCTCCAGCGCCGGCAGGCTGGTCGCCGGGATGCCGAGCGCCACCTGGGACTCGCCGGTGCGCACCTGTGTCGCACGGGCCGCGCCCTCGACGATGAACCGGCCCTCGACCTTCGCGATCGGTGGCTTGCCGTCCCAGTAGTCGTCGTTGCGCCGCAAGGAGATCGACTGGCTCGCGGTCACCGACACCGGGGTGTACGGGCCGGTGCAGTGGCGGACCGGGTCGATCGCCTCGCCCTGGTACGCGGCGGGGGAGAGGATGCCGGTGTTGGCGCTCGCGAGCCGGAACGGCAGGAGCGCGCTGGGCGCCGGCGTGGTGACCCGGACGGTCTTCGCGTCGACCGCCTCGACCTTCGAGACGACCTTCGGGGTGAACGCCCGCGGCGGGGTGGTCGTGGTGAGCACGTGGTTGAGCGCGCTCACCACCGAGTCGGCGGTCAGTTCGGCGCCGTCCTGGAACCTGACCCCGTCGCGGAGGGTGAAGTCCCAGGTCGTCGGCGTGGGTTGGGTCCACTTCGTGGCCAGCAGGGGCTTGAGCTCGCCGGCCTTGCTGTCGTAGGTGAGCAGCGTCTCCAGGCAGCCGACCTGGGTGAGCACGAGCGCGTCGTCGGTCTCGAGCGCGAAGTTGGCCCTCGGGGTGAACTGGAGGCTGATCACCAGGTTCTGGTTGGCCGTGCCGCCGGTGCCGCCACTGTCGAAGCTGCCGCACGCGGACAGCCCGACGGTGAGGCAGGCGGCGACGGCGGCAGCGCGAACTGATCGTGTTCTTGTCATGGGAGACCGCCTGGTGGGGACGTGCCGAACGGTTGACGTCGTGGGCCGGTGGGATGCCAGCCATCATTGGCCACGCCGATCGCAATTGTCAACAATCGGTTTTCTTGATCGGATTGTCGACAGCGCCTGAATGCCCGATTTTTTGTGACGATCAATGAATGTGCATGTAAACAGCTACACATCTGTCCACTCTGACCATTGACTCTGGCGCGGCAGCTTGCGATGGTGATTGTTAACAATCGGTCCACAGGAGCTGTCATGATCATCAGAGAGTTGACGGTGTCGGACGTCCCCCAGGCCCGCGAGGTGATGCTGCGGACCGTCCGCGAGGACTTCGGCGACGACCACGACCCCCGCGTCCACGCCGACATCGACGACATGGTCGCGTGGTATCTCACCCCGGCCGGCCCGTTCATGCTGGTCGCGGAGGACGAGGCGACGGGCGGGATCCTGGCCACGGCGGGCATCCGCGGCGGCGCGCTCAAGGAGGGCCTGAGCCCGCCGCACCTGGTGGAGCGCTACCGCGACGGGCGGACCGGGCAGCTGGTCCGGGTGTACGTGCTGCGCGAGCATCGCCGCCACGGCATCGCCCGGGCGTTGGTGCGGGCGGTGCTGGACCGCGCCCGCCGCGAGGGCCACTACGACCGCATCGCACTGCACACCTTCCCGCACTCACCGGGCGCGCTGCCGTTCTGGCAGTCCTTCGGCGCGGTGGTCGTCGAGGACGACACGGCCGGCGTGTCCCGGGCGCTGTTCATGGAGATCGGCGGAGACACGGATGACCAGGCGGCGTGACGTGGCCACCCCGCCCAACGCCTGAAGGGGACGTGACATGAATGGGTTCGATGCCGACGTCGCGGTCGTCGGGCTCGGTTCGGTCGGTTCGATGGCCGCGTGGCGGCTGGCCGCGCGTGGGCAGTCCGTGCACGGCTACGAGCGGTTCAGGGTCGGCCACGACCGGGGCGCGTTCTCCGGGCAGACGCGGCGGTTCTCCGTGCAGAGCCAGCGTGAGCCGCGGTGGACCGCGCTCGCGCTGGCGGCGCAGGACCTGTGGCGCGAGTTGGAGGCGGCGATCAGACGTCCCGTCCTCGAACAGGTCGGGGGTGTGATCCTCGGGCCGGGCGACGCGCCGGCGATCACCGGTGCCTGGCGGTCGGCCGAGGAGGCCGGGCTCCCCTACCAGGTGCTGCGTGCCGCGGAGCTGGCAGAGCGGTTCCCGCAGCACCTGGTCCGGCCCGCCGACACCGGTGTGCTGGACCCGCTGGCGGGGTTCGTGCGGCCGGAGGCGGCCGTCGTCGGGGCCACCCGGCTCGCGGTGGACCTCGGGGTCACCGTGTTCGACCGGACCCGGGTGCTCGCCGTCGAGGCGGACGGGGGCGGGGTCTCGGGCGGGGTCACCGTGCGGACGGCGGCCGGGACCCGCCGGTACCGCACGGTCGTCGTGGCACCGGGCGCGCGGGCGCGGGACGTGCTCGAACTGGCGCGCGGGACCGTCCTGCCACGCCGGCTCGTGCAGGCCTGGTACCTGCCGCACGACGTGGAGGCCTACCGTGCCGAGGTCTTCCCGGTGTTCGAGCGGGTGGGGGACGTCAACGCCTACGGGTTCCCCACGGTCGACGGCGCCACGATCAAGATCGGCGTCTACACGTCCGCGCACCCGGTCGTGTACGACACCGACAACGTGCCGCTGACCGTCGGCGACGGGCTGCTCACGCACTTGCGCGACACGGTCGCGGCGTACTTCCCCGGCCTGCACCCCGAACCGGTCGCGACCACGGTCAACCTGGAGGGTTACACGACCGACGGCCGCCCACTCGTCGGCCCGGCGCCCGGCGCGGAGGGCGTGCTGGTCGCGTGCGGGTTCTCCGGCGCGGGCTTCAAGTTCGCCCCGGCCGTCGGCGACGTGCTCGCCGACCTCGTGACCACCGGGAACACCAAGCACGACATCGGGTTCCTGGCACCCGACCGGCCACTGTCGACCTGGCCTGTGGAAACGCTCACGCCGGCCTGAGAGGATGTCCCCGTGCTGGACCACAAAGGACTGTTCATCGACGGCCGGTGGCTCAACTCCGCGGACGGCGCGCGCACGCCGGTCATCAACCCCGCGGACGGCGAGACCCTGTGCACGGTTGCCGACGGCACCCCGACCGACGGCCGTGCCGCGGTCGCCGCCGCCGTTGCCGCGCAACGGAACTGGGCCCGCACCTCACCCCGCGGCCGCAGCGAGATCCTGTACCGGGCCTACGAGGCGATCCTCGCCGACATCGAGCAGTTCGCCGAGCTGATCACCCTGGAGATGGGCAAGCCGCTCGCCGAGGCCCGCGGCGAGGTCCGGTACGCGGCCGAGTTCTTCCGCTGGTTCGCCGAGGAGGCGGTGCGGCCGAGCGGCCACTTCGGACACACGCCGGACGGCGGCGGGCGCGCCATGGTGCTGTCCCAGCCGGTCGGCCCGTGCCTGCTGATCACGCCGTGGAACTTCCCGCTCGCCATGGGCACCCGCAAGATCGGCCCGGCGATCGCCGCCGGCTGCACGATGGTGCTCAAACCGGCGCCGCAGACCCCGCTGTCCAGCCTGGCGCTCGCGGCGGTGCTGGCCGAGGCGGGCCTGCCGGACGGCGTGCTGAACGTGGTCACCACGAACCGGGCGGCGGCGGTCGTCGAGCCGATGCTCCGGGGCGGCGAGATCCGCAAGCTGTCGTTCACCGGCTCCACCGAGGTCGGCCGGCTGCTGCTCGCGCAGGCGGCGCACGCGGTGGTGAGGACGTCCCTGGAGCTGGGCGGGAACGCGCCGTTCATCGTCCTCGACGACGCCGACCTCGACCGCGCCGTCGAGGGCGCGATGACCGCGAAGATGCGCAACATGGGCGAGGCCTGCACGGCGGCCAACCGGTTCTTCGTGCACGACGCGGTGGTCGACGACTTCGCGCGCAAGCTGGCCGAGCGGATGGGCGCGCTGACCGTCGGCCCGGGCATGGAGCCGGGCTCGCAGGTCGGGCCGCTGATCGACGCGCCGGCCCGGGCGAAGGTGTCCGCCCTGGTCGACGACGCGGTCGCGCGCGGGGCGCGGGTGCTGACCGGCGGCAAGCCCCTGCGCGGGCGCGGCTACTTCTTCCGCCCGACCGTGCTGGCCGACGTGCGCCCGTCGAGCGACCTGTGCTTCACCGAGATCTTCGGCCCGGTGGCCGCGATCCAGTCGTTCAGCGACACCGACGACGTGATCCACCAGGCGAACGACACCGAGTGGGGGCTGGTCGGCTACGTGTTCACCCAGGACATCGACCGCGCGTTCGCCGTGTCGGAGGCCCTGGAGGTGGGCATGGTCGGGTTGAACCAGGGCATCGTGTCCAACCCGGCCACTCCGTTCGGCGGGGTCAAGCAGTCCGGCCTCGGCCGGGAGGGCGGCCGGCAGGGGATCGAGGAGTTCCTGGAGCAGAAGCTGATCGTGATGCCCAGCTGAGGTCAGGGCCGCGACTCGGCCAGCACGAAACGGTCCGCGTCGAACTCGTCGAGGTCGATCGCGACGCGGCGGTCCTCCTCGGCGGTGATCAGGCGCCACCACTCGTCCGACGCCTCGTTCGTGGACAGCAGGGCCCGCACACCGAACCGGCGGGCCAGCGCGGCGGCGACCTCGGCCTCGGACGGCCCGGTGACCGTGTCGTCGGCGCCGATGTCCACGCGCCACAGGAACTCGCCGCCGTCGAGGTCGATATAGGTGACGCTCACCATCGCCGGCGGGCCGCCGGCGTCCTCGTAGAGCCGGCCGGCATAGACCCTGGCCGGGTCCACCCTGAACACCTCGGCGACCGCCCGGTGCAGCTCGCCCGGGTCGGGCAGCCGGTCCAGGAGGAAGCTGTAGCTGAGCATGTCCTTCGTCTACTTCCTGTAGTGCTGGTACACCTGACCGGCCTTGTCGAACGACGAGGGCGGGATCGACGGGTCGCGCGCGACGCTCGCCTTCGCGGCGTCCACGTCCCCCTCGAACCTGATCAGGGCCTGCAACGCTTTGTACTCCGGCCGGTTCAGCTGCACGAAACCCGGTCCGTCCACGGGGAACACCGTCCCGTTGGACTCCACCTTGTACCGGCGCCCGCTGTCGGTGACGTAGCTGTTCGACGCCGGGTCCCAGCGCGCCTTGCCGGCCTGGATGTCGGCGATGTCCTGCCGGACGGCGTCCCTGGCCTCCGGCATGATGATCGTGTTCTCGGCCTTGGCCGGGCTCTTCGGGCTGACCCGGTTGAGCTGGTGGCGGTCGCTCGGCTGGCGGAGCTGGATCTTGCCGGCCGGACCGGCGACGTTCGGGTCCACCGGTGGCTGGGTCGGCGGCGGCTTCGAGCTCGCGCCGGCGGGCCGGCCGGCCTCCGCGGACTGCTGGATGGCGCCCTGCGCCGCGCTGACGCCCTTGCTCGCGTCGACGCGGCCGTGTGTCTGGGACGGCTTCTTGCCGTCACCGCCGTCGCCGGGCTTGCCGCTGCCGTCACCGGGTTTTCCGGGCGTGCCGTCACCACCGCCGCCGTGCGGTCCCTTGGGTTTGGGCGTCATCCGTTGAGCAGCTTGCTGAGGTTGGTGAGGCTGGTGATCAGCGCGCCGGTGTAGGTGAGGATGCGGCCGGTCCACTTGACGACCGCGGCCGCGATCTGCGAGGCGATCACCGGGATGGTGATCACGAAGATGGCCTCGACCGCCCACACGATGACCCGGGCCACGAGGTCGGCGATGAGGTCGCGCACGGTGTCGCGGGTGAACGACACGAGCCCGCCGGCGCCCTCGGTGGCCACCGCCATGGCCGCGGCCGTCGCCGACAGCCCGCCGATGGCGTCCACGTTGTTCTTCATCAGGCCGTGGTAGGCGTCGGACGCCTCGCCGGTCCACGTCGGCATGTCGCTCTTGACGAACTGCTCCAGCTCGGTGGAGATCTTGCTCAGCTCGCCGGCCATGTTGTTCCACGTGTTGGCGTGGGAGGTGACCACGTCCGGCATGCCGGTGAGGTCGTCGAGCATCTTCCGCAGCGGCTCGAAGTACTCCATGGCCCAGCCGAGGCCGTTGGCGAGCAACGCGCTGATCGGGTCCATGACCGTCGCGGCCACCTCGACGCCCAGGCCCGCGCCGGCGAGCACGTCGTCGACCCAGCCCTCGCTCTTGATGGCCTGCACCAGGCCCTCGATGCTGTCGCCGAGGCTGGAGCCGGTCCACGGCTGCCGGGTCGACTCGACCGGCGCGACAAGTGACTGGTCGGTCATGGCAGGTCCGCCTTGATCTTGTTCATGACGTCCGCGGTCTGGGCGTCGCGGGCCTCGTAGTCGGCGGCGGTGTCCCGCAGCTCCCGCGCCACGATGCCCAGGTTCTCCTCGACGTAGGCGACCAGCTCGTCCTGCTTGGTGTGCCGGCCCTCCAGGATGGCCGAGATCCACCCGCACAGCAGCCCGTAGGCCCGGTCGTCCTGGGTGATGTGCGTGCTCGCGCCCTTCACCGCGCCGAAGCGATCCTTGAGCGACTCGACGTTGCCGGCGTGCCGGCGAAGCTCTTCCGGATCAACCGTGTACTTGTCCCCCATGGGTCACCGCCAGATGTTCAGGTCGTTGTCGTCATCGTCGTCGCCCCGGGGGGTGGGACGGTGCGCGTAGGCGGGCGGTTCCGCCTCGGCCTCCTCGTCCGCCGGCCCGCGCAGCTGCTGCCCGACCCGCTCGGCGATGGCCCGCCCGGCCGCGGACTCGGTGCCGATGGTCTCCTCGACGATCTCCTGCGTCCGCTCGGCCAGCTCGGCCTTCGCCTCCCGGATCGTGCTCATGATCGTCGCCGCGATGACGTCCGGCGCGGAGCGGTCGATGTCCCGGCCGAGCTTCAACCCGATCAGCGCCCCGGTGTTGTCGACGGTGACCTCGGCGATCCCGTCGCGGTCCTTTTTGGTGATCTGGAGCTGCTGGAACCGGTCGCTCATCGTCTTGGTGTCGGCGGCGAGCTTGTCGATCCGCCCCTTCCACGCCTCGAGGCGCTGGCGGGCTTCGTCCGGGTTCAAGACGCGGTCGTCCATGCGGTCCCTTGCACTCGTCGGTGGGTCGCCGTGGGCACCACGATATCCACCGAGCCGGGGGAAGTGCCCGAAACGGAAAAACCTTCGCTACCGCAACCGCCACCCGGGGTGGCCACGGCGAACGGCCCCGGCGGGCCCGGCGGGAGCGGCGTACTGTGGCCGGGAGAACGATCACGAGCGAGAACTCGGGAAGGTCCATGGCAGAACGTCCCGGACGCGGGAACCCCAGGCCCACCGTCGCGCAGGTGCACCGGGTCGAGCGGCTCACGCCGCACATGACGCGCGTCGTGCTCGGGGGAGACGGGTTGGCCGGCTTCCCCGCCGGCGAGTACACCGACCACTACGTCAAGCTCCTGTTCCCCGCCGAGGGCGTCACCTACCCCGAGCCGTTCGACCTCCAGCGGATCCGCGCGGAGCTGCCGCGTGAGCAGTGGCCCAGCACGCGCACCTACACCGTCCGCCGGTGGTCGCCGGCGGCCCGCGAGCTGACCATCGACGTCGTCCTGCACGGCGACGAAGGCCTGGCCGGGCCGTGGGCCATGCGGGTGCAGCCGGGCGACACCGTCCGGTTCGGCGGGCCGGGTGGTGGTTACGCGCCCGCCGAGGACGCCGACTGGCACCTGCTGGCCGGCGACGAGAGCGCGCTCCCGGCCATCGCGGCGTCCGTCGAGCGGCTGCCGAAGGGCGCCCGCGCGTACGTGTTCATCGAGGTCGCCGGCCCCGAGGAGGAGCTGAAGCTGGAGACGCCGGGCGACGCCACCGTCACCTGGCTGCACCGCGGCGGCGCCCGGGTCGGCGACGCGCTCGTCCAGGCCGTCACCGAGCTGGAGTTCCCGCCCGGCGACGTGCACGCCTTCGTCCACGGCGAGGCCGGCTTCGTCAAGGAGCTGCGCCGGCTCCTGCTCCGGGAGCGCGGCGTCCCCCGGGAGCGGCTGTCCATCTCCGGCTACTGGCGCCTCGGCCACGACGAGGACCGCTGGCAGGCGACCAAGCGTGACTGGAACCGCCAGGTCGAACAGGAGCAGGACAGCTAGTCACACGTGGTGGATGGACTCCACCGTGTACAAGTGTGGGTCGTACGCCTCGGCGATGGCCGCCGCCTCGCGCATGTGTACCTGGGCGGTGGCGTCGCCGAGCATGGCCTGGAACGCGTCGGCGGACTCCCACTGCGCGTAGTTGACCACCCGCTGGCCGTCGGTGCTCGCGTGGATGTTCGCGGCGACGAACCCCGGTAGGTGGCGCATCACCTCGTCGGTCGCGCGTACGAGCAGGTCGACCAGCTCCCGCTGCCGCTCCGGCCGCACGGTGAACACGTTGATCAGCGTCGCGACCGGTGCGCCCGCCTCGATCGTGGTGGTCGGCATGACATCCTCCTTGTGTCAGGTTCCTTACACGCACCATTGTGTGTAAGGTTCCTGTCATGAGTCAAGAGGACGTGCGGCAGCGGGTCGGCTACCTGGTCAAACAGGTGGCCCAGGCGTTCCGCCGGGCGTCCGAGGAGCGCCTGCGCACCCTCGGGCTGTCGATGTCCCAGTACGCGGTGCTGCGTGCCCTGGCCGACGTGCCGGGGGCGCCCGCCGCCGAGCTCGCCCGCCGCACGTTCGTCACGCGCCAGTCGCTGCGGGACGTGCTCGCCGGCCTCCGCGCGGCCGGTCTCGTCGACGTCGCCACGGCGCCGGCGGCGGGCAAGGCGCTGCCGGTCACCCTGACCCCCGCCGGCCGGGCGGCCCTCGACCGGGCCGACGACATCGTGGTGGACGTCGAGCGGCGCATGCTCGCCGACCTGCCACCGGACGAGGTGCGCCGGCTCGCCGCCACGCTGTCCGCCTGTGCGGGGAACCTCTCGTGAGCGCTAGCCCGGCGGGGTGTCGAAGTAGAACACCTCCTCGCGGGTGATCACGCCGTTCGCCACGGTGTGGAGGGACAGCTTCGTCGTCGAGGCCCGCCGGCCGGTCGGTCCGTGTGTCTCGTCGACGGTGAACCGGACGGCGAACCGGTCGCCGTGGAGATACGGGCCGTCCACGTCCACGGCGTGGATCGCCAGGTCCCGGTTGAGCCGCTCGGCGTTGGCCGTGATCTCGCCGAGGCCGTGCAGTTCGACGTGCGTGCCGCCGTTCTCCAGCGGCGCCACCCGCACCACGTCCGGCGCGACCCACCGCACCGCCTGGTCCATCCGGCCGGCGCGGAAGGCGGCCACGTACCGCTCGGCGACCGCCGCGGCCGGGAGTGGCCGGAAGTCGTCGGCGTGGTCGCGTGCCCACTGCGTGAACGTGCGTGCCGGGTGGCCGGTGACCTCCTCGACCGTGGGCAGCACGGGCTCGGGGTCCTCGACGAGCCCTCGCCAGTAGTCGAGGGCGGCGACGACGTACGTCTCGTCCGCCCAGGTCATGGTGGCGCGGGCCTGTTCGGCGCTGATCTCCTCGACGACCGCCGGCCTGCCCGCCACCTCGCCAAGGATCCGGGCCTGCTCGGCCTGGGTGAGCACCGCCGGGCCGGTCAGCGGGTACGCCCTGCCGGTGTGCCCCTCCTCCGTCAGCGCCACCACGGCCACGTCGGCGATGTCGCGCTCGTGGATGAGGGACCGTCCGGCCTTCGGGTACGGCATCCGCACCGGCTCACCGGCCCGGATCGCACCCGCCCACTCGAGGGTGTTGGTGGCGAAGCCGCCGGGCCGCAGGAAGGTCCACTCCAGGCCGGTGTCGCGGATCGCGGCCTCGACCTGACCCCACACGCCGTTCTCCTCGGCCGGGCGGTCGTCCCGGACGTTGAGTGCCGACACGTACACCACGCGCCGCGCGTGCCGGGCGATGACGTCGAGCGCCGCCGGCGCCCCGGCCGCGGACAGGAACGGCCAGAGCAGGAACACGGTGTCCACATCGGACAGTGCGTTGTGGAGGGTCTGGGGCTCGGTCAGGTCGCCGGTGACCGTGTCCGGCCCGGGAAAGCGGGACAGCGTCCGCACGTCCGCCCCGCGTTCGCGGAGTCCGGTCACCACGTGGCGGCCGATGTTGCCGGTCGCGCCGGTTACGAGGATCGTCATGCACCCAGCTTCAAACTTAAACCTTTGTTCAAGTCAAGCTAGGGTGGTGTGGTGACCGACATCCCGGCCGAGCTGACGATCGGCGAGCTGTCCGCGCGCAGCGGCGTGCCGACCTCCGCGTTGCGCTTCTACGAGCGCGAAGGGCTGATCCACAGCCGCCGCACCACCGGCAACCAGCGGCGCTACCACCGCACGACGCTGCGCCGCGTGGCGTTCGTCCGCGCCTCGCAGAGCGTCGGGATCCCGCTCGCGCTGATCGGCGAGGTGCTGGGCTTCCTGCCCGAGGACACCCCACCCACCAAGGCGTTCTGGCAGCGCGCGTCGCACTGCTGGAGCGAGGCGATCAACGAGCGCATCGCCAAGCTGGAACGCATGCGCGACCGGTTCACCGCGTGCATCGGCTGCGGCTGCCTGTCCTTCACCGAGTGCGCGCTGGTCAACCCGCAGGACCGGCTGGCCGAACGCGGCCCCGGCCCGCACCTGCTCAACGCGGGCCGGAGCCGGTCCTAGCGCAGCCCGTAGGCGCGGATCACCGTGTAGTCAACGGTTCCGCCGTCGGTGAACGTGGCCGCGCCCGTCAGCGAGACCGTGCCCTTCCGCGGGTGCTGGAGCAGGGCCACCCAGTTCGTGCCGCCGAGGTGCAGCAGCGGCACCTTCCGCCAGGTGGCACCCTCGTCGTAGGACACCTCGACCGTGATGCTCCGCACGGCCGACGGCGTCGCGCCCGGCTGGCGCGTCAGGCTGACCGGCACCAGGTACGGGATCCCGCCGTGCGCGGTGTTGTCGAGGTCCAGCTCGGGTGTGAACGCGAAGCTCGACACCGGCAGGTAGGTCACGCTGTCGGCCGGCACCTCGGCGGAGCGGAAGGTCCACGAGCCGCTGATCTTCGTGGAGTTGGTGAACCCGGTGCTTCGGTCCACCTCGTACTCGAGCCGGTAGGCGCTGTCCGCCGCCGGCACGGGCCCGCCCGCGTCGTAGAAGTACTTCGGGATCTCGACGAGCTTCGTGCCGTTGACGAAGAAGCCGACCCGGCCCGAGTCCAGCAGCGAGTAACCGGCGTGCCCGGCCTGGTCGCCGAACGGCGGCACGTTCAGCTGGATGATGTTGCCACTGCGCACCACGAAGGTCCGTTCGTTGAACCGGGGGCCACCCGGTCCCTGGTTCCACCGCACCTCGTACCGCTTGCCCGGGCGGTAGGCGACCGGGGTGAGGTCGGGCCACTGCTGCGACTGCGACGCGCCGGCCTGCTCCCACCGGTCCTGCCACACCACGTCCTTGGCCGTGTAGTAGATCGTCCTGGTGCCGGGGATGGAGAACCGGATCGGCGCCGACAGCGCGCCGCCGCCCTCCGGCGGGAAGCCGAAGTGGTGCATGAAGCCCTGCTGCGGCCCGTCGGACACCCGGTACGAGCGGTTCACCACGGTGGCCAGGTCGCGCTGGCGGGCCACCGCGTGGAAGTCGGTCAGGAACCGGCCGCGCTGGAACCACACCAGGTCGTACTCGTACGGCGAGTCGAAGAACGTGCCGTCCGGAGTGGGCTTGGCGAAGACGCCACGCACCTCCGAGACGAGCGTGCCCTCGCCCGCGGCGACCTCGCCGCCCAGGTCCGCCGTGTACAGCTTGCCGTAGGAGTCGGCGGTGATCCGGTTGACCAGGCTGTACCCGCTCGGCAGGCTCCGCAGGAGCCCCGCGCTGCCCAGCCGGAGGCCCGCCTCCGGGTTCGGCGCCCTGACCGACACCGGGGTGCCCTGCCGGGCGTCGAGCGTGATCCCGCTGTCCCCGGTGAACGTGAACACCGGGTCGACCAGCAGGGTCGAGCTGCCGTCCGGGCTGATCACGTTCGCGACGAGGTAGTACCGCAGGCCGGGCCGCAGGCGGGCGACGGCCGTGCCGGAGGCGTCGTAGGGAGCGGCGAACACCTGCTCGTCCACCCCGACGATGTTGACGAAGTAGTCGCTGGCCGGTGCGCCGGCCCGGTCGAGGACCCGGACTGTGAACGTGCGCACCTCGTGCCCCTTGCTGATCGCCAGCGGGACCCGCACCAGGGCGTCGCCCGAGGTCGCGACCAGCGCGCCGGTGAACGTGCCCGTCACGCTCGCCACCCGGGTGTCGGCGGTGAACGTCACGTCGGCGCCGCCGCCGGCGGGCACGGTGACCCGGCTCGGGCTCGCGGTGAACATGCCGGCCGGCGCCGGTGTGCCGTCCGGGCCGGTGACCGGGGCGGACAGGTCGAGCGTCACGTCCGCGGCGCCGTCGTTGCGGTAGGTCACGGTCCGGGTGACCGGGACGTCGTCGTCGGCGGGCCAGGCCTGGGAGCCGAGCGACAGGCTGGACACCGTGGCCCGCACGGGTTGTGCGACCGCGCGTGCCACGTCGACCCGGCCCGCGCCCTGCCCGAACAACCCGATGGCCGGGTTCGGCTTCGCGGCGCCGGTCAGCGCGGCCTTGAGGTCGCCGGCCACCCAGCCCGGGTGCTGCTGGGCGAGCAGCGCGGCGGCGCCGGCCACGTGCGGGGTGGCCATCGAGGTGCCGGACAGCTGCGTGTAGCCGGGGGAGTAGGCCGGGTAGTCGCTGTCCTTGGCGAGCGCGGCCACGATGCCGACGCCGGGTGCGCTGATGTCCGGCTTGATCGCGCCGTCGTCGCGGGGGCCGCGGTTGGAGAAGTCGGCGAGGTTCTCGTTCTTGTCAACGGCGGCCACCGCGAGGGCGGCGTCCGCGGTGGCGGGCGAGCCGACGCCGGTCTCGCGGCCCTCGTTGCCGGCGGCGATCACGAACAGGGCGCCGGTCTGCGCGGTGAGCCGGTTGACGGCCTCCTCGAGCGGGTCGACGCCGGGGAAGTCCGGTCCGCCGAGGCTCAGGTTGATCACGTCGGCCCGCGGCGCGGCCCACTCCATGCCGGCGAGGATCGCGGACTCGCTGCAGTTGCGGGTCGGACAGACCTTGCCGATGAGCAGGCTCGCGCCCGGCGCCACACCCCGGTACCGGCCGCCGGCCGCGGCACCGCTGCCGGCGATGGTGGACGCGACGTGTGTGCCGTGGCCGACCGTGTCGTTGGTGTCGGCGGCCTCGGTGAAGTTCGCGGTCTCGGTGATCCGGCCGGCGAGGTCCGGGTGCGTGGCGTCGACGCCGGTGTCGAGGACGGCGACCGTGACCCCGGTGCCGTCGTAGCCGGCGGCCCACGCGGCCGGCGCGCCGATCTGGGGCACGCTCACGTCCAGGCTGACCGTGCGCTTGCCGTCGAGCCAGACCTTGCCGTCGCCGGCCTGCACGGCGTTCCAGAAGGTGTCGGCCTCGTCCTTGTTGACCTTGACCGCGGCGCCGTCCGGGAGCGGCCGGACCGACCTCGCGCCGGCGGTGACCCGCTCGCCCTCGACGATCGTGGGCAGCACGGCCGTGTGCGCGTCGTCGTAGCCGGAGGCCACCAGACCCGCGACGTCGAACAGGCGGCGGTCGAGCCGCCCGGCCGACACCTGGCCCACCGCGTCGTTGGGCACGACGTACTGGCGACCGTCCTGTGTGTACTGGCTGAAGCCGACCCCCTCACGGCCGGCCGCGGCCTCCACCGCGACGCGGTCACCGTCGACGAAGACCCGGTCGCCGGTGAGCAGCGTCACCCACGCGCCGCCCTGGGCCGTGGTGTCGACCGACCAGTCCGCCGGCGCCGCCGCGGCCGGGGTGGCCCCGGCCAGGACGCCCGTGAACAGAACCGTTGCCAGGACAGAGCTGATCGCTCGACGGCGCACCGGCCACCTCCCTATTCAGTGGGGAGCATCGCCGGGACGAGCGGGTGGGCGGTACTTCCGGCCGGGCATAACATGACGTTATCGGGCACCGGCCGGCGTGCCCGGGACCGGGCATCATGGGTCATATGGGTGAACGAACGGCGGCGCGGGTCGCGACCGTACTGGGCACGTGGACCGGGGCTGATGGCCGGCGACCTGGCCGCCGTGATCGCCGCGTTGCCCTCCTATGTGGACACGCTGCGCTCACCAGCTACGCCGTCGCCTACGCCGACCAGACCGAGGCCGACCACGCGGAGCTCGCCGACCCGGTGAAGGCGGGCAGGCTCCCGGCGTTGATCGAGGAGGACCGCTGACGCCCGACCACATAACCTAGCGTTATGGATCTGGAGATCCGGCACCTCCGTGTGCTGGCCGCGGTGGCGGAGGCGGGCAGCATCAGCAAGGCCGCCGCCACGCTCGGGTACACGCAGCCGGCGATCACCGCGCAGCTGCAGCGGATCGAGCGGGCGCTGGGCAACCCGCTGTTCGCCCGTGACGGCAGCGGCGCGCGCCCGACCGCGCTGGGCACGATCGTGCTCACCCACGCGCAGAACATCCTCGCCATGCACGACGACCTCATGCGTGACGTCCGCCGGCGCGACCCGGACGACGACCTCACCGCGCTCCGCCTCGGCTCGACCCCGAGCCCGCTGACCGCCGCGATGGTCACCGCGGCGCACGGGTTGTTCGCCGGGGCCGAGGTCTCGTTGCACGTCAACGTGTCCGAGGAGGAGATGCTGGAGCTGCTGGCCACCGGGCGGCTGGAGTTCGGGCTGGGCATGGACTACCCGGGGTACGAGCTGCCGATCCCGCTCGGGCTGGCGGAGGCGGTGCTGGCCGTGCAGCCGGTGTTCGTGCTGCTGTCCCGCGACCACGCCCTCGCCGGGCGCCCGGAGGTGCCCCTCGAAGCACTGGCCGGCGAGCAGTGGTTTCCCGGCGAGGGCAAGGACGTCCGGATGCGTGCGCAGTTCCACGACGCCTGTCGGCGGGCCGGGTTCTCACCCCGGCGCGTGCAGCGGATGAACGACAACATCAGCTTCCCGCTCATCGGGCAGGGGCACGGGGTGTCGCTGTGCCACGCGCTGACGGTGGAGCGGGACAACACGGTGGTGCGCCCACTTGCGGGGGATCCGATGTGGGTGCGGCAGCGGCTGGTCTGGCCGACCAGGGGCGCACTGGTCGAACACGCGCCACGCCTGCTCGACGCGTTGGTCGCGGCCCACCGCGCGGCGGCGGAGAACTCGCCGGTGTACCGCGAGTGGCTGGACGCCCGGGGTATCACCCTCGCTCTTCCACCAGCCGGGTGAGGAGGTCGCGGGTGGCGGCCGTGACGGTCGGGGCCACACCCAGCTCGGTGAGCATGTCCGTCGCCGCGGCCATCTCGTCGGCGCGGCGGACGGCGTGCTGGTGCGTGCCCGTCACCAGGCGTTCCACAGTGGACTCGCCGGCCCGGGTCAGCTCCTCGGTGATGTTGTCCCGCAGCCAGTCCTCGCACCCGGCCGCGCGGCCCGCCGCCAGCGCCTCGACCACCGCGGCCGCCAGCCCCTTGAAGAACACGCTCCGCAGGAGCTTCCGCTCGGCCGCCAGCCCGGCCGGCCCGTCCATGGTGGTGACCGCGGCGCCCAACGGGTTCAGCGCCGACGCCACCCGCTCCGCGGCCGGGCCGCTCGTCAGCATCGGCGTGCGCAGGCCGCGACCGGGGACCGGTGCCATGATCGCCACGTCCGCGAACGGCACGCCGTGCGCCTCGGCGACCTCGGCGAGCTGCCGCTTCAAGCCGGGGGAGGCGGTGTTCAGGTCGGCCCACACCCGCGCCGAGGACACCCCGGCACGCAACGCGTCGAGCGCGGCCTTGGCGCTGTTGGCGCTCAGCACGAGGTCGGCGCCGGTGGCGGCGTCGGCCTCGCCCGTCGCGGGCACCATCCCGGCGCGGGCGGTGACCGCGGGGTCGTACGCGCGCACCACGGCACCGGCCTCGACGAGGTCGCGGGCGATGGCGCCACCCGCCTCGCCCAACCCCAGCACGGCCACGGTGAGTGTCACGGCATCACTCCCTCGCATCCGGACGCTACACTACGTTAGCAAACAAAATTGGTGACAATCATGGTTGGAACAGGAGTCGCACGGTGACGGTCAGCGAGGAGGGAGTCGGCCCGCGGTCGGTCGTGGCCGAGATCCGTGAGGCGATTGTGCGTGGCGACTTCGTGCCGAACCAGCGGCTCGTCGAGGCCGACCTGTCCGAGCAGTTCGCGGCCAGCCGCGCGACCGTCCGGTCCGCGCTCGCCGAGCTCGCCAACGAGGGGCTCGTCGAGCGCGTGCAGAACCGCGGCGCCCGGGTCCGGGCGGTGTCCCTCGACGAGGCCGTCGAGATCTCCGAGGTCCGCATGGTCCTCGAGGGCCTGTGCGCGGCGAAGGCGGCCGAACACGTCACGCGCGACGAGGCCAGGCAGCTCAAGGCGATCGGCAAGGCGATGCGTGCCGCGGTGTCCGGTGGGGACGTGCTCGGCTACTCGCAGCTCAACCAGGAGCTGCACCGGCTGGTGCGGGAGATCAGCGGCCAGCGGACCGCGCGGGAGGTGCTGGAGCGGTTGCGTGCGCAGAGCGTGCGGCACCAGTTCCGGCTCGCCATGCACCCCGGCCGGCCGAACGTGTCGCTGCCGGAGCACCTGGCCATCATCGACGCGATCTGCGCGCACGACCCCGCCGCCGCGGAGGAGGCGGCCCGGGCGCACCTGCGCAGCGTGATCGTGGCGCTGAGGGAGGTCGACCAGACCGGCGTGCGCCGGCTGTAGCGATCCCCGGTGGGACGCTCCGGGGTTGACGCCCGCCTCAGGATTGTTAACAATCTAGGCGCAGATTCTGTTCGCAAAGGAGCGTCATGGCTGATCACCCGCAACCGTCGGGGCACGCGCGGGAGCTGGTCCGCGGCGCCTATGACGTGCACATCCACGTCGCGCCGGATGTGCTGCGCCGGCGGATCGACGACGTCTCGCTCGCCGAGCGGTTCGCGGCGGTCGGGATGGCCGGCTTCGTCCTGAAATCCCACTACGTGCCGACCACCGAGCGGGCCGACGTGGTGCGCCGCACGCGGCCGGGCGTGGACGCGCTGGGTGCCATCACGCTCAACGCCTCGGTCGGCGGCATGAACCCGATCGCCGTGGAGATCGCCGGGCGCGGCGGCGCGAAGGTCGTCTGGCTGCCCACTGTGGACAGTGCGAACCAGCGCCGGTGCCAGGCCGTGGAGCCGGAGGGCGCCACACCGCCGATGTGGGCCCAGCTCCAGGACGATCTCCGCGCCGCCGGCATGGCCGCGGACCCGGTGGACGTCCTCACCGACGGCGGTGCGGTGACCGAGCGGACCAGGCAGGTGCTCCGGCTGGTCGCCAAGCACGACATGGCGCTGGCCACCGGGCACCTGCACCAGGACGAGTCGGCCCGCGTGATCGACGCCGCCGTCGAGGAGGGCGTCCGCCGGATCGTCGTCACCCACCCGGAGTTCACCTCCCAGCGCATCGGCGTCGAACGGCAGCGCGAGCTCGCCGCCAAGGGCGCCCTGCTGGAGCGGTGTTTCACCACCCCGTACACCGGAAAGGTCGGTTGGGACGTGTGGTTCCACAACATCCGCGCGGCCGGTCCCGAGCACTCGGTGCTGTCCAGCGACCTCGGCCAGCCGTTCAACCCGCCGGTGGAGGACGGCCTCGCGCTGTGCGCCGACCGCCTGCTCGAGGCGGGTTTCGGCGACGACGAGATCCGCGTGATGGCGGTGCACAACAGCCGGTGGCTGGTCGGCGCGGAACCCCTGCCGGGCGCGCCGGACCGGGAGCGGACGGGGGCACGGGCATGAGTGTCCACACAGAACTCGCCGAGGCCGGCGTCGCGACCGTCTACGAGGCCTACGGCCGGCGCGGCCTGCTCGACGTCGACCTGTTCCCGCTGGTGCCGGGCCGAAGCGTGGCCGGGCCGGCCCGCATCGCGCTGTGCGGGCAGAACGACAACCGCGCGGTGCACGAGGTGATGGCACACGTCCGGCCCGGGGAGATCCTGGTGCTGACGATGCCGGTCGCCGCGCCCGTCGCGTTGTTCGGCGACCTGCTCGCCACCCAGGCGGTGACCGCCGGTGCCGCGGGGGTGCTGGTCAACGCGGCCGTCCGGGACAGCGCCGAGCTCGCCGCGCTCGCCATGCCGGTCTGGACCAGGTGGCGGCGGGCGACGGGGGCGACCAAGAACAGCCGGGGCAGCGTCAACGTTCCGGTCACCATCGGCGGCACGGAGATCGCGCCGGGCGACGTGCTCGTCCTCGACGACGACGGTGCGACGGTCGTCGCACAGGCCGATGTGGACAGTGCGTTGACCGCGGTCCGGGAACGGCTGGCCAAAGAGGACGGTCTGCGGAAGCGGTGGGCGGCGGGCGAGTTGAGCTACGACGCTTACGGCATGCGTGCGGAGGATGCTGAACGGAGCTTGCGGAGTGAACCATGAACACAGTGTGACCGCGGTCTTGCACGTCGACGGGCTGACCAAGCAGTTCGCCAAGGACGACAACGCGATCGTGGCGCTGCGGGACTTCTCGCTCGAGATCGCCGAGGGCAGCTTCGTCACCGTGCTCGGCCGCAGCGGCTGCGGCAAGTCGACGATGCTGAACATGCTGGCCGGCCTGGCCGAGCCGACGAGCGGCAGCGTGCGCTACCGCGCGGAGAGGCTGACCGGCCCGCACGTCGAGATCGGCTACCTGACGCAGTCCGACACGCTGATGCCGTGGCGTGACGTGCAGCGCAACGTCGAGATGCCACTGGAGATCCGCGGCGTCCCGGCCGGCGAGCGCCGGTCCGTGGCGGCCGAGCTGATCCGGCGGGTCGGTCTGGCGGGCTTCGAGAAGCACTATCCGCGAGAGCTGTCCGGCGGCATGCGGCGGCGCGCGAGCCTCGCGCGGATGCTCGCCGGCAGGCCGGAAACGCTGCTGATGGACGAGCCGTTCGGCGCGCTCGACGCGCAGCTGCGAACCGAGCTGCAGGCGGAGCTGCTGCGGCTGTGGCAGGGCAGCGGCCAGACGGTCGTGTTCGTGACGCACGACATCGAGGAGGCGCTGCTGCTCGGCGACCGGGTCGTGGTGCTCGGCCGGCTCGGCCGGATCGTGCTGGACCGCGACGTCGACCTGCCCCGCCCGCGGGACGTCGACCTGCTGCGCGTCGACCCCACCTTCGTCGCCCTGCACGGGGAACTGGCGAGCGCTCTCAAGGAGGAGGCACGGTGACTCTCGCTGCTCCGGTCACGACCGGCCCGGTCGTGATTCCCCGCGACCGGACGTGGTGGCAGAAGCACGGCACCACGACCACGGTCTGGCTCGTGCGGGTCGCGCTGGTGGCGATCCTGCTGGTGCTGTGGGAGATCGCGGCGGACCGGTGGATCGACATCACGTTCATCAGCCGGCCCAGCGACATCGTCGGCCGGCTCGGCGACTGGGTCGCGGACGGGACACTGTGGACGAACACGTGGATCACCGTGCAGGAGATCGTGTACGGGTTCGGTCTGGGTGCGGCGGCCGGCGTGCTCGCCGGCTTCGTGCTGGCGTCGCTGAGCTTCCTCTACCGCGTGCTCGACCCGTTCATGATGGCGCTGTACGCGATCCCGAAGGTCGCGCTCGCGCCGCTGTTCATCGTGTGGTTCGGCATCGGCATGCACATGAAGGTGTTGCTGGCCGCCGCGACGGTGTTCTTCCTGGTGTTCCTCAACACCGCGGCGGGTGTGCGGGAGGTCGACCGCGGCCTCGTCGACGCCGTGCGGCTGATGGGCGGCAACCGGTGGCACGTGGTGCGCAAGGTGGTCCTGCCGTCCTCGATGACCGGCGTGCTGACCGGGCTCAAGGTCGCGGTGCCGTACGCGCTCATCGGCGCGGTGATCGGGGAGCTGGTGGCGTCCAACAAGGGCCTCGGCTACCTGATCAACGACGCGGCCGCGCAGTTCGACACGGCCGGTGTGTTCGCCACACTCGTGGTGCTCAGCGTCATCGCGGGCGTGCTGAACGTCGTGGTGAACCTCATCGGCCGGCGCGTCAACCGCTGGAAGCCGCTCGATGACTAGCCGTCGGACCGTCCTTAAAGGACTCGTCGCCGCACCGTTCGCCCTGGCGGCGGCCGGCTGCGCGCAGCGGTCGTCGACGACCCCGGCCGGGGTGCTCAACGTCGGCCAGATCAGCAACTCGGTGGCGTTCTTCCCGCTGTTCATCGCGGAGAAGAAGGGCTACTTCACCGACGAGGGCATCACCCTCGGCGACCGGCCCCGGCTCGGCACGGGCGCGAAGGTGGCGGCGGCGCTGAAGTCCGGCAGCATCGACGTCGGCGCCGGCGTGATCACCGACGCGTTCAACCTCGCCAAGATCGACGACGGCACCCGGATCGTGTCCAGCCTGGTCACCGAGTACTACGTGGACATCGTGGTGCCACCGGACTTCGACGGTCCCGGCGACGACGCGAGCCTGTCCCGCAAGGCGAAGGCGTTGGTGGGCAGGACGATCGGCATCACGGGTCCGGCGAGCGGCACCGAGGCGCTGGTGAAGTACCTGTTCGGCAGCATCGGGAGGAACGCGGCGACCGACTCGACGCTGGTCAACCTGGGCAGCGTGCCGACGGCGGCGATCGGCGCGCTGAAGTCCGGCCGGGTGGACGTGCTGGCGTTCTTCCAGCCGATCGCGCAGCAGGCGGAGGCGGCGGGCGTCGGCCGGACGTACATCTCGCCGGCCCGGGGCGACGTGCCGAGCCTGCGTGGCGCGCTGCACGGGGTCACGTTCTCGACGCGCAAGCTGCTGGACCGCAAGCCGAAGGAGATCGTCGGGTTCCAGCGGGCCATGCAGCGGGCGCTGACCGACCTGCACGACGACCCGGACGGCACCCGCGCCCTGCTCGGCGAGTACCTGAAGAGCAGCAAGCCGAAGACACTCGACGCGTTGATGCCGATCCTGGCCAAGGAGGTGCCGGCGTCCCCGGCGGTCAACGAGCAGGCCTACCGGACGGCGGTGCGGTTCCACCTCGACAGCGGCCTGGTCCGCGAGGCCCCGGCCTACGGCGACATCATCCCGGAGGCCTTGCGCAACTGATTTACGATCTATGGGTGCGCACCGGAAATTCCTTGCCGAGCAGGGTGGCGGCCGTCGCCGTGTTCTCCGTCATCGCCGCCCTCGCTCCCGGTATCCCACCCACCGCGCTGGCCGGCACCCCGGTGCCCGTCGTGTCACCCGCACCGCAGGACATCAGGCGTGCCGGACCGGACGTCACCCTGCCCGGCACGGTCCGGCTGGTCACCGCCGAGGACACCGACCGCGCCGCGCTCGACCTGCTCCGGCAGACGCTGCGTGCGCACGGTGTCCGGACGGCGGGGCACGCGCCGCTGACGGTCCACCTCGGACCGGCGACCCGGCCGGACGTCGCCAGGGCGCTCGGCGACACGGCCGTGCCCGACCACGCCGAGGGCAGCGCCCTGCGGGTGGCGGGGACGGCGGTCGCGATCGGGGGCACCGACGCCGCCGGCCAGTACTACGGCGTCCAGACGTTCCGGCAGCTGTTCGTGGGGCAGCGCAGGCTCGCCGGCGTGCGCGTGACCGACTACCCGGCCATGCCGCTGCGGGGTGTCATCGAGGGCTTCTACGGCTCGCCGTGGACCAACGCCGAGCGCCTCGACCAGTTCGCCTTCTACGGCGATGTGAAGGCGAACACCTACATCTACGCCCCGAAGGACGACCCCTACCACCGCGACCGCTGGCGCGAGGCCTACCCGCCTTCGACGCTCGCACAACTGGGCGGGCTGGTCGACGCCGCCACCGCCCACCACGTCCGCTTCACCTACGCCGTCTCACCCGGCACGTCGATCTGCTACTCCAGCGCCGACGACCGGGCCGCGCTCACCGCGAAGCTGCAGGCCATGTACGACCTCGGCGTGCGGGCGTTCTCCATCCCGCTCGACGACATCAGCTACACGCGCTGGAACTGCGCCGCCGACCAGACGGTGTACGGCGCGCCGGGCCGAGCCGCCGCCGGCCGGGCCCAGGTCGACCTGCTCAACGACGTCCAGCGGAACTTCGTCGCCACGCACGCCGGCACGTACCCGCTGCAGATGGTGCCCACCGAGTACGGCGACCTGACCGACACCGCGTACAAGCAGATCATCCGGACGTCGCTCGACCCCGCCGTCCTCGTGATGTGGACCGGGACGGACGTCATCCCGCCGAGCATCACCGTCGACCAGGCCGAGGCCGCGTCGGCGCTGTTCGGGCGGAAGGTGTTCATCTGGGACAACTACCCGGTCAACGACTACGGCCAGGCCGCGGGCCGGCTGCTGCTCGCGCCCTACGACCGCCGCGAGCCCGGCCTGTCCGACCACGTCGCCGGCATCGTCGCCAACCCGATGAACCAGGCCGCCGCGAGCAAGGTCGCCCTGTTCACGATCGCGGACTTCACCTGGCACGACCGCGCCTACGACCGCGACCGGAGCTGGCGCGCCGCCGCGTCCTACCTCGCGGACGGCGACCGGCGGGGCGTCCAGGCGCTGCTCGACTTCTTCGACCTCAACCACCTCGCGCCCACGTTCGGCCCCCAGCCGTGGCAGCCGCAGGCGCCGGTGTTGAGCGCTCACATCGCCGACTTCTGGCCGCGTTACGAGGCCGGCGACCCCCGCGCGCTGCGTGACCTGCGTGCCTACGTCCGGCGCCTGACCAGCGCCCCCGTGGTCATCCAGGCCGATGTGAGCGATCACGGCTTCCGGTCGGACGCCGCGAACTGGCTGACCGCGACCTCGCTGTGGGCCCGCGCCATGAGCGACGGCCTCGACGTCCTGGCCGCGATCCGCGCCGGGGACGCCCGGGAGGCCGCCGATGCACGCGCTCACCTGGACGCGGTGCAGGACCAGGCGCTGCAGGTCCGCTCGGTGCCGGGGGAGAACCGGGTCGAAGGCGTCGTGCAGATCGGCGACGGCGTGATCGACGTGTTCCTCGACCGCGTCCGCGCCGCCCACGACGCCTCCCTGGGGCTGCCGCCGCTGGTGAACGTGGCGGCGGGCCGGCCGGCGACGCAGGTGTCGGATTGGTCGAGCGACTACGTGGCCGCCCGGTCGGTCGACGGCGACCTGTTCGACTTCTCCACCACGTCGGGTGCCGAGGCGCAGCCGTGGTGGCAGGTGGACCTCGGCGCCCCGGTCGGCGTCGAGACGGTCAAGGTCTACAACCGGGTCGACTGCTGTGCCGAGCGGGTGGCCGACTACCACGTGCTGGTGTCGAACGACCCGTTCCCGGCCACCCTCGCCGAGGCGCTGGCCGCGCCGGGCGTGGTGAGCGCTCACCAGACCGCGGTGGCCGGACGCCCGACCGTGATCGGCCTGCCCGCCACCGGCCGCTACGTCCGCGTGTGGCTGGCGACGACGACCCCGACGGAGCTCAACATGGCGGAGGTGCAGGTCCTCGGGCGGGCAGGTTGAGCACGGCTCCTACACCGCGGCGAGTGCGTCCCGGCGGGGGAGCAGCAGCGCCGGGACCACCGCGACCGCCGTGAACGCCAACACGCACAGGAACGTCGTGTCGAACGCGGTCGCGCCGGGGTGGCCGGCGAGCTGGCCCTGCAGGATGACCGCCAGCACGGCCGTGCCGAACGCGCCGCCCAGCTGCTGCATGATGCGGGTCATGCTGCTGGCGTGCGGGATCTGCGTGCCGGTCAGGTCGCGGTACGCACCCACCATCACCGCCATGTTGGCCGCGCTCAGCCCGACCCCGAGGACCACCAGCGCCGGTGCCAGCACCCACTCGCTGGTGTGCGCGTCCGCCAGTGCGAACGGCACGGTGCCGGCCGCGGTCAGTACCAGGCTCATGAGCACGACCGGCCGGGGCCCGGCCCGGTCGACCAGCGGCCCGACCGCGCGGGCGAGCAGGCTGCCCAACCCCTGCGGGGCAAGGAGAAGCCCGGTGACGACCACGCTCGTGCCGCGCAGCTGCTGGTAGTACAGCGGCAGCAGGAACAGCACCCCGAAGAACGCCAGCCCCGACATGAACAGCAGGGCGCTCGCCGCGCCGAACGACCGGGTGCCGAAGAGCCGCAGGTCGATGAGCGGGTCGGGCGTGCGCAGTGCCCGCACGACGAACCCGCCCAGCAGGGCGGCCCCGATGGTGAGCGGTAACACGACGTGCCCGCCGTGCCCGGCCTGCACCAGGCCGTAGAGCAGCGCGGCGAGCGCGGGCGAGAGCAGCGCCAACCCCGGGACGTCGAGCCGGCGGTCGCCGCTCGGCCGGTCCGCCGGGACGCGCCAGGCGGCCAGCGCGATCGCCAGCAACGTCACCGGCACGTTCACGAAGAACGTCCAGCGCCAGCTCAGGTGCGCCACGAGCAACCCGCCGACCACCGGGCCGAGCGCGGGACCCAGCACGGCCGGCAGCGTGATCACCGCCATCAGCCGGCCGAGCTGCCGGCCACCGGCGGCACGCATGACCAGCGTCTGCATGACCGGCAGGATCAGCCCGGCGCCGACGCCCTGCACGACCCGGAACGCGACCAGCGAGCCGATGTTCCAGGCCAGGCCGGACGCCAGCGAGCCGGCCAGGAACACCACCAGCGCGCCGAGCCACACCCGCCGCGCGCCGGCGCGTTCGACCAGCCAGCCGGTGATGGGGATGGTCATCGCGAGCGCCAGCAGGTAGCCGGTGCCGACCCACTGCACGGTCGAGACCCGCGCGTCGAGCTCGCGGCCGAGCGTCGGGATGGCGACGGTCGTGACCGTGGCCGCGAGCAGGGGCCCCATCGCGCCGAGGATGAGGACCCCGGCCAGCCGCAGGACGGCCCGGTCCAGTCGTTCGCCCATGATCCACCTCCAGAATAAGAGACGGCGCGTCTCTAGTGGTGTCGACGGTAGGCTCGCCGGCATAGGAGACGCAACGTCTCCAATAGGATGTGAGCCATGAGACAGGAGCGGCGGCGCGGCGCGGAGCTGGAGGAGTCGATCCTGGCCGCGGTGTGGGACGAGCTGTCCGAGGTCGGCTACGCGCGGCTGAGCATGGAGGCCGTCGCCGCGCGGGCGCGCACCGGCAAGCAGGTGCTGTACCGGCGGTGGCGCAACCGTGCGGAGCTGGTGATGGCGGCCGTCCGGCACCGCACCGGCTCGATCGTGGACCGGATCCCCGAGACCGGGGCGCTGCGCACGGACGTCCTGGCCGTGTTGGCGGTGATGGTCCGGCGCCGGCAGGAGATCGGTGTGGACGTCGTGCACGGGGTGCTCGCCGAGCTACCGGACCTCGCTCCAGGCCTGTTCACGATCATGCACGACGTCATGGGCGCGATCCTCGAGAAGGCGGCCGCCCGCGGCGAGATCGCCACCGCCGACCTCCCGCCGCACGTGGTCACGCTGCCGGTGGACCTGCTCCGCTACCACCTGCTGCTCACCCGCGACCCGATCGAGGAGCACACGCTGACCGACATCGTCGACGACGTGTTCCTCCCGGTGATGTCCGCTCGCCAGGGTTAGACCTGCGGCCCCATCACGCGCGCCGCCGCGACGATGATGCTCCACAGCGGACTGCTGGTCGTCTCGTAGTAGACGCGGCGGCTGCCGGACTCGCGGTGCTCGGTGAGCATGCCGAGGTGGACGAACCGGCGCAGTTCGGTGCCCGCCGCGCTCTGCGGGATGATCTCCGGTGGCGGCTCGGACTGGTAGAAGCGTTGCCGGCCGCGCTGGTGGATCCACAGCGCCACCCGCAACCGGCATGGGCGGCCGAACAGCAGGCGGCCCACCTCGCTGACATCCAATCCCGCGCACCTCGCAACCACAAGCCGCTAGTGGCTATATAGATTTCGGATTTTACCGGGGCCGGCATGGGGCGTCCACCCCGTAAATCCTCAGGACGCCAGCAGGGTGCGGGCCAGCGCCGTGTCGCACAGCAGCACGTCCAGCACCCTGGCCCGCAGCGCACCCAGCACGCCGCCGACCTTCTCCTGGCCGACCGCCACGCCGGCCACGGTCGGGATGGCCGCCAGGTCCGCCAGCGACACCGCCAGCACCCGGTCGTCCACCGGTCCGCGGACCGGCTGCCCGCCGGCGTCGAAGAACCGGGCGCACACGTCCCCCACGGGCTTCGCCGCGTCGAAGCGGGCGCGTTCCTCCGGGCTGAGGTTCATGGCCGCCAGCAGCGCCGCCGACGAGCCGTGTCCCACCGTGCCGATGCCCACCACCGCCACCTGCGCGCGCTTCGCCGCGTCCAGAGTGGACTGGATGGCCGGCTCGGCCAGCAGCACGTCGCGGCCCTTCTTGGACGTCACGACCGCGGGTGCGAGCAGTCGCTGGGACCGCCCGCCGACCCGCGCGGCGAGGTCGCGCACCAACTCCTCGCCGCTGATCGCCGAGTCGACCGCGGACAGGCCGCCGACCAGCGGCAGCACCTCGACGTCGTAGCCGCCCTCGTCGGGGATGTGCCGCACCACCGCCTGCACGCCGTGCCCCCACGACACGCCGATCTGCTGCCCCGGCTTGAGCCGCTCCAGGAGCCAGCGCGCGCCGAGGTCGCCGACTCTCCCGAGTGGACGGTCCGCCCCGCGCACCTCGGCCACCCGGCAGTCCCGCAGGCCGAAGCGCTCGCTCAGCTCACCCTCCAGCTCGAGGTCGCGTCCGGCGGGGTCGTTGATCTGGATGCGCACGATCCCGCGCTCGCGGGCGGCGGTGAGCATCCGCGACACACTCGACCTGCTCACCTGCAGCGTCGTCGCGATCTCGTTCTGTGACCGGCCCTCCTCGTAGTACAGGCGCGCGGCCTTGACGAGGATCTGCTGGTCTCTCGGCGGCGGCACGTCCTCACTCCACTTCGGACAGCAGGGTGGACAGCTCTTCGAGGGCGTCCTGGGCGCCGGTCAGCACGACCTCCTCGCCGTGCAGGATTCCCAGGCCCAGCACGGAAAGCATGCTGCGGGCGTCCACCGGTTCCGCGCCCGGCCGCCCGATCGACACCGGGTCGGCGTGCCTGGCCGCCGCCTTCACGAACCGGGCCGCCGGACGGGCGTGCAGGCCGACGGGTGAGGCGATCCTGACGCGGATCTCCGGCATCTGTCCTCCTCGGGGTCTTGCCGCGACTTCGAACGGCATGTTACACACATCACTCAGCAAACGTGAAGAGCATGTGCACAAAGGTGCAAATCGTCTGGATCCACATCACCAGGGGGCCCGAGAAGGAGGCCACGCAGAATGCAAGTGCTTGCTGTAATGGCGCAGCAGCCGGCCGAGCCGGGAGGCGAGACGAGCGGCGGCGTGCTCGGCGTCCTCGAGTGGCTCGGTTCGCATTTCATCGGCTTGTTCAACGCGTCGGGGAAGCAGTTCGTCGGCCTGGTCACCGGGATCCTCCCGACGCTGATCGTGCTGCTGACCTTCATGTACGCGCTGACGATGTTCATCGGCGAGCAGCGCGTCACCCGCGCCGTGCAGTGGTCGGCCCGGTGGTGGATCACCCGCTACACGATCATGCCGATGCTCGCCGTGCTGATGCTCACCAACCCGATGTGCTACACGTTCGGCCGGTACCTGCCCGAGCGCTACAAGCCGGCGTTCTACGACTCCGCGGTGTCGTTCGTGCACCCGGTCACCACGTTCTTCCCGTACGCCAACGCGGGTGAGCTGTTCCTGTGGCTCGGCATCGCGAACGGCGTCACCCAGCTCGGCGAGTCCACGGTTCCGCTGGCGCTGCGGTACTTCCTCGTCGGCATCGTGGTGATCTTCATCCGCGGCGTGGTCACCGAGCGGATCACCGCGTTGCTGATCAGGCGGACCGGGCGGACCGAGGTGTTCGCCGACTTCGACCGGGAGTTCGAGAAGGCGGGTGCGCGGGCATGACCGAGACCAACGTGACACCGGCGGTCTTCGTCCGCCCGGGTTCGAGTGGCTGGGGCCGCGGCCTGCTGCTGCGCCGCGACGACAGGCGCACCAAGGTGGTCTCGGTGACCGGCGGAGGGATCCACCCGGTGGCCACCAGGATCGCGGAGCTGATCGGCGCCGAGGCGGTCGACGGCTTCACCAGCGGCGTCCCGGACGACGAGACCATCGCGGTGGTCATCAACTGCGGCGGCACCGCGCGGATCGGCGTCTACCCGCGCAAGGGCATCATGACCGTGGACGTCTACCCTGGTGCGCCGGGTGGCCCGCTGGCCCAGTTCATCACCGAGGACCTCTTCGTGTCCGACGTCGGCGTCGACGAGGTCGAGCCGTCCGAACGGGACGCCGTGCAGACACCGGCCGACAAGCCGGTCGTGCCACCGCGTGCGGAGCGACCGTCCACTCGGGAGGTGGCCTCGACGGTCACCGGCGACGGGAAGTTCTCGGACGCCTTCAACAAGGTCACCGGCGTGTTCGTCGGGTTCGGCTCGGCCGTCGGCACGTTCGTGAACACGATGCTCGCGGCCGGCCGGCAGACGATCGACCTGACGCTCAAGACGATCCTGCCGTTCATGGCGTACGTGAGCCTGCTGCTCGGCATCGTGACCTACACCGGCGTCGCCCGGTGGATGGGCGAGGTGCTCTCGCCGATCGCGACGAACCCGATCGGGCTCGTCGCGATCAGCCTCGTGGTCGCGTTGCCGTTCCTGTCGCCGATCCTCGGTCCCGGCGCGGCGATCGCGCAGGTGATCGGCACGCTGATGGGCAGCCAGATCGCGATCGGCGCGCTGCCGGTGCAGTACGCGCTGCCGACGCTGTTCGCGATCAACGGGCAGGTGGGCTGTGACTTCATCCCGGTTGGACTGGCCCTCGGCGAGGCCAAGCCGGAGACTGTCGCGGTCGGCACGCCCGCGGTGCTCATCAGCCGGATGGTCACGGCGCCGGTCGCGGTGGTCATCGCGTGGGCCGTGAGCTTCGGGTTGTAGGGGAGGGTTTCTCTTGAAGGCGTACTACGAGAGCACGGTCCTGCGCTCCGGCGGCGAGGCGGGGATCATGATCGAGGGCGGCGTGGCGATCCTCTACGCCGACCCGATCCCGGACGCGCTGGCGGACGTGAGCGTCGTGCACACCCCGTCGAGCGGGCCGGAGCGGGAGATCCGCGTCGGCGACGTGTTCGTGCTGGGCGAGTACCAGGTGGAGCTGACCGCGGTGGGGGAGCGCGCGGACGAGAACCTCCGCACGCTCGGCCACATCGTCGTCTACGTCAACCCGGAGGACGGCGCGTCACTGCTGCCCGGCGCGGTGCACGGCCGCGGCACACTCGGCGTGCCCGCGGCCGGGGCGGTGCTCTCGTTGCGGGGCGGTACGCCATGACCTGGCAGGCGCTGGTCCTGTTGCTGGGCGCGTTCGCCGTCGCCGGGTTGCTGAGCTACCGGCAGCACCTGGGGTACCAGCGGGCGGTGAACGCCCTGGCAGACCAGGAGAACCGCAGTGGCGTGCTGCTGGTCTCCGGGCGCGCCAAGGGATGGCGGCGCGGCGCGATCGTGCTGCTGGTGATCGACCGGCGGCGCGGGCGGGTGCTGCGTGCCCAGGCGATGGAGGGCGCGTCGGTGTTCGCCCGGTTCCGGGAACGCCCGGAGCTGGCCGGCCCGGTCGAGGCGGCGGAGCAACGCGCCGGTTCGACGGCACTGTCCAAGGCGATCCACGAGGCCCTCACCATGGCGAGCCGCCTGAACGCCGGCGCCCTCCGCCCCTGACCCCATGCCCTGAAGGACCCCTTCGAGACGTTCAACGTCCTGAAGGGGTCCTTCAGGGCATTTGCACAAGTGTGCAGGTGGGCGGGGTTGTGTGTGGATGAAGCGTTGTGCTACCAAGGAAAGCACCACAGTGCATACGAAATGCACAGATGTGCAGACCAACGGAGGCTGGGTGGCATGAGCTACGTCGATCGGTTGCGCAGCCGCGAGCGCGAGCTGGGCCGTCCGGTCCGGGTGGGCCTGGTCGGCGCCGGCCAGATGGGCCTCGGGTTCGTGGTGCAGGCGAGCCGGATCGGTGGCATGGAGGTCGTGGCCATCGCCGACATCGCGCCGGAGCGCGGGGTGCGTGCCTTCGCGCAGGCGGGCCGGGACGACGTGCTGTCCACTTCGGACCTCGCCGCGTTGGCGGCGGCGGTCGAGGCGGGTGGCGCGGTGGTCGTCGCGGACGCGACCACGCTGACCAGGCTGCCGCTGGACGTGCTCGTCGACGCGAGCGGCGTGCCGGACGTCGGCGCGCGGGTGGCGTTCGCGGGCCTGCTCGCGGGCAAGGACGTCGCGATGCTGAACGTCGAGTGCGACGTCACCGTCGGGCTGCTGCTGGCCACGCTCGCGACCCGGCTCGGCCGCGTCTACACCGTCTGCCGCGGCGACGAGCCGGTGGAGTGCAAGGCCCTCGTGGACTACGTGCGGGACATCGGGTTCGAGGTCGTGTGCGCGGGCAAGGGCAAGAACAACCCGCTCGACCCGACCGCCACGCCGGCCTCGGTCGCCGAGACGGCCGAGGCCAAGGGCATGAACCCGCACATGCTGGCGAGCTTCGTGGACGGCTCGAAGACGATGATCGAGATGGCCGCACTGGCCAACGGCGCGGACCTGAAGGTGCCGGCACGCGGCATGACCGGTCCACACTGCACGGTCGAGGCGCTGGCCGAGACGTTCCGGCCGGAGGCCGACGGCGGCGTATTGCCGGCGGCCGGGGTCGTCGACTACTGCACCGGCCCGGTCGCGCCGGGGGTGTTCGTGATCGGCCGCAGCGACCATCCCGTCGTGGTGACGGAGATGGCGTACCTGAGCGCGGGCAAGGGGCCGTACTACGCGTTCTACCGGCCCTACCACCTGGCGAGTATCGAGGCGCCGCTGTCGGTGGCGGAGGCCGTGCTGGACCGCAGGCCGTCGCTCGCGCCGACGGCGTGGAACGCCGAGGTGATCTCGGTGGCCAAGCGGGACCTGCGGGCCGGCGAGGTGGTCGACGGGATCGGCGGGGAGACCGTGTACGGCGTGACGGACAGCGCGTCGAGCGCACGCGCCGGTGGCCACGTGCCGCTCGGGTTGGTGAGCGGTGCGCGGGTGCTGCGGGACGTGCCGGCGGGGACGGCGCTGACCGCCGAGGACGTCGCGGTGGACGAGACCACCACGATCGCCACGCTGCGCCGGCTGCAGGACGAGCTGCTGGGGGTCTGAGACATGGATCTGCTGAAGGACTTCGACGCGGCGTCGGCGGCGCTCCGTACCATGTGGACGATCCGGCGGTTCGAGGAGGCGGTCGACGACCTGTTCGCGCGCGGGTTGATGCACGGCACCATGCACCTGTCGATCGGGCAGGAGGCGGTGCCGGTCGGCGCGTGCCTGGCCCTGCGGGACGGGGACTACATCACCTCGACCCACCGCGGGCACGGGCACTGCATCGCGAAGGGGGCGCGGCTGGACGCGATGATGGCCGAGCTGCTGGCGAAGGAGACCGGGTACTGCCGGGGTCGTGGCGGTTCCATGCACATCGCGGACGTGGCCACGGGAAACCTCGGCGCCAACGGGATCGTGGCCGGGGGCGTGCCGATCGCGGCGGGTGCGGGGCTCGCGGTGACGCTGCGGGGTGGTGACGAGGTCGTGGTGAGCTTCTTCGGCGACGGCGCGGTGAACGAGGGTGCGTGGCACGAGGGCGTGAACCTGGCGGCGATCTGGGACCTGCCGGTGGTGTTCGTGTGCGAGAACAACCACTACGGCATGTCGATGCCGGTGTCCCGGGCGTCCAAAGTGGAACGCCTGTCGGACCGGGCCGCCGGGTACGGGATCCCGGGCGTGACGGTGGACGGCAACGATCCGCAGGCCGTGCACGACGCGGTCACCGACGCGGTGCACCGGGCCAGGGCGGGGCAGGGGCCGTCGCTGGTCGAGGCGGTGACCTACCGGTGGAAGGGGCACTCCAAGAGCGACAAGAACCTCTACCGGACGCGGGAGGAGATCGAGACCTGGCGGTCCGCCGACCCGATCGCCCGGTTCGAGCGTGCCTGCGTGCTGTCCGAAGAGGACGTTCAGTCGTGTCGTGCCGCGGCACGGGATGCCGTGCGTGCCGCCGTCCGGACGGCGCACGGGGCCGCCGACGCCTCGGCCGACTCGTTGACCTCCGGGGTGTACGCGTGACGGCGGTGGCGGAACGGACGCTGACGTACGCGGAGGCCGTGCGGGAGGCGTTGGGGCAGGCGATGTCCGCGGACGAGCGGGTGTTCCTGCTCGGCGAGGACGTCGGGGTCTACGGCGGGGCGTTCGGGGTGAGCGGCGACCTGGTGCACCGGTTCGGGGAGGAACGGGTGCGGGACACGCCGATCAGCGAGTTGGGGATCGTCGGCGCCGCGGTCGGGGCGGCGCTGGCGGGCATGCGTCCGGTCGTGGAGATCCAGTTCTCGGACTTCACCGCGCAGGCCATGGACCAGATCGCCAACCAGGCGGCCAAAATCCACTTCATGCTCGGCGGCGCGGCGACCGTGCCGATGGTCCTGCGGGCACCCGGCGGGTCGGGCACCGGGGCGGCGGCCCAGCACTCGCAGAGCCTGGAGGCGTGGTTCGCCCACGTGCCGGGCCTGAAGGTCGTGATGCCGGCGACCCCCGCGGACGCGAAAGGCCTGCTCCTGTCGGCGATCGACGACCCCAACCCCGTGGTCGTGCTGGAACACAAGCTGCTGTACAAGCAGAGCGGCGCCGTGCCGGCGGAGGAGTTTCGCGTGCCGCTGGGGGAGACTCTCGTGTGCCGTGCCGGCGACGACCTGACGATCGTCGCGACGGGCGTGATGGTCTCGCGGTCGCTGGAGGCCGCGGCGCTGCTGGCGGAGGAGGGAATCTCGGCGGCTGTGCTGGATCCACGCACCCTGCGACCACTGGACATCCAGACCATTGTGGACAGTGTGGCGGCGACGGGCCGGGCGCTGCTGGTCCAGGAGGCCCCGAAGACGGGCGGCTTCATGGCGGAGGTGGCGGCCCAGGTCGTCGAGTCCCCGGCGTTCGGTCACCTGCGGGCGCCGGTGTCGAGGTTGTGCGGCCTGGATGTTCCCATCCCGTACGCCCCCCAGCTGGAACGCGCGGCCGTGCCCCAGGTGACCGACATCGTCGAGGCCGCGAGGGAGCTGGTGCGGCGGTGGTAGCGCGCGAAGTCCCACTGGTCATGCCGAAGATGTCGATGACCATGACGGAAGGCACGTTTCTGGCCTGGCACAAGTCCCCGGGCGACGAGATCCGCGAGGGCGAGGTGGTGTGCGAGGTGGCCACGGACAAGGTCGACATGGAAGTCGAGGCGACGGTCACGGGCACCCTGACCCGCCTACTGGCCACCCCGGACGACGTGATCCCGGTCGGCGAACCGATCGCCTATGTGGCCGCGGACGCGGACGACCTCCTGGACGGCCTGTTCGACCCCCCGAAACCGGCGTCGGAGGGACGGGCCGAGCCGCCACCTCCGACGCCGCCCGTCGTGTCATCTTCGGGAACCACGCCCGCCGTGCCGGCCGCTCGGCGACTCGCTGCCGAGCGGGGCATCAACCTCGCCACCGTCACCCCCACCGGGCCGTGGGACACGGTCCGCCTGGTCGACCTGCCCGCCGCGCGGCCCAGGAAGCCGGGCAACGGCCGGGCCGCCGTCGCCCGCCGGATGGTCGCCAGTGCCCGGATACCCCAGTTCGTCCTGCACCGCGACCTCGACCTGGAGGAGACGCCGAGGACGCACGGCTGGACCGTCCTGCTCGTCCACGCGTTCGCGCGGGCCCTCCGTCGCCATCCCGACCTCAACGCGAGCTGGGTCGACGACGCCCTCCAGCACCACGACCACATCGGCGTCGCCGTCGCGGTGGACACGTCGCGTGGCCTGCTCGCCCCCGTCCTGACCGACCCCGACCAGGACGACCTGGACACCCTCGCCACCCGCGTCACCGACGTGGTCGAGCGCGCGCGGTCCGGCCGCCTGACCCTGGCCGAACTGTCCGCCCCCGCCACGACAACCGTCTCCAACCTGGGCGGCCTCGGCGTGACCGGTTTCCACGCGTTGCTCACCCCACCGCAGGCCACAGCACTCGCGGTCGGCGCGGTCGAGCCAAGGGTGGTACCGATAGCCGGCGGCCTCGGCGTGCGGCTGCGCTGCACGGTCGGGCTGACCGTCGACCACCGCGTCGCCGACGGGGCGGCCGGCGCGCGGCTGCTCGCCACCCTGCGGGAACTCCTATGATCACCAGGGTGCGGAGACGAACGGCCAGGGCACCCTACGCGGCCGGCGTGGTCCTCGCCGGCGGTTCCGGCGCCCGCATGGGCGCGGGCATGAACAAGGTGTACCTGCCGCTGGCCGGCCGGCGCCTGGTGTCGTGGTCGCTGGCGGCGTTCGGCCGCGTGCCCGAGATCGGCGTACTCGTGCTGGTCGCCCGCCCCGAGGACAGCAAGCTCGTCGACTGGGTCCTCGACCGCGAGCTGGATGTTCCGGTGGAGGTCGTCTACGGCGGCGACACCCGCCAGGAGTCCGAGCTGGCCGCCCTGCGCCACGTGGCCAGCCGCGTCGACGACGGCACGGTGGACGTGGTCCTGCTGCACGACGCCGCCCGCCCCCTGGTCAGCCCGGCCCTGATCGCCGGCGTGCTCCACGCCGCCCGCGAACACGGCGGCGCCATTCCCGCCCTCCCCGCCGACGACGTCATCACCGTGTCCGGCGATGTGGTAACCGGCCCGCCACTGGACGCGGCCGTCAAAGCACAAACCCCGCAGGGATTCCGGGCGGCGCCGCTGATCGACGCCTACGAACAGGCCGCGCGGGAGGAATTCGTGGGCACCGACACGGCCTCGTGCATGGAGCGTTACTCGACATTGCCGGTCCGCTGGGTCCACGGCGACCAGCACAATTTCAAAATAACCTATCCCCACGACCTGACCATCGCCGAACAGTTCCTCGAGGCGTCGGAGTACCGGACATGAGCGAGCGCGCCGTCCTACTGTGCCAACACTGCGGCGAGGAGGCCGACCACCGCCTCGCCTACGCCGGCCGCCTCCTGGTGACGACCGAGTGCCAGAACTGCGGCCACACGATCGAGCGAGACGTCCGCAGCCGCTACCTCGCCGACCTGAAACAGCGAGTAGCCACAAAACCAATCCGGATGCTCCGCCGTTTTGCCCGCCACCCTCTCGGGTTCGCCCGATCGCTGCCGGGCACCACGGTCCGCAAACCATCGGAGCTACTTGACGAAGTTCGCTTGGTCTGGGGGCATGGTCGCCGCGCTCAACAGACCCACCACCGCGACGCCTGACCTGCCGAAGTCCCCCGGCCGAGCGGGCGGCAACACTTCACTCGATCTCGCGGTAGCCCTAGGCTGGCTGGAGCGGGCCACACCAGCGTTCCTCCATCGGGCGTCGACCAGCACGTTCGAAAATAGACGAGCGGTCGAGTATGCCATCGCTGGATCGGTTGAAACGATCGTGGGGCCTGCAACGAATACAGGTCCGCATGGCAGTCTTTGCGGCATGGGTCACACGGATCACGTAGGCACTTGGCGCACGGCGGCCTGCAAGCCCGACCGGTATGGGGCCGGCCGGGCGTCTGTCGTTGCTGCAGTGTCGAGGTGACCAGGTGCCCCACGAGACGAATGGCCGACAACGGCAGGGGTTGACCTTCGCGGACAAGGAGCGCGTGATGGAAGCGCTCAACGCGATCCCCGTGCTGCGTGACAGGCAACTACGTCAGATGGTGATTGACGAGTTGCGCGACGAGTACGGCACCCAGTTCGACCCTGTCCCCCAGGGCGGCACGAACGCCGACAACTGGGCCCTGATGACCACCTGTCTGCGTATCGGCGCCATGCCCGCCCTGGTCAGCATCCTGAAGATGATCGGCGGCGAGGTCGTCCAGTGGCAGCACCTGAGCGAGCTGGTCGAGGAGCTGCTCTCGCCCCAACCGCTGCCGGTCACGTCCGAGCGGCTGACCGCGGCGACCGAACCGGCGCTGGACCGCCGGATCCGCGCGTTGCTCGTTTCGGTCTCGGACGAGGTGGTCGCGGAGGCTCTCCAGCACGAGATGTTCCTCGGAATGACGTTCACACTCGGCCGTAACGGAACCGCCGAAGACGTGTATTCGGAACTCCTCGCGGGTGGCAAACCCCTGCTGCTTCTCACCTATTTGGAACGAGTCGCACACAACCTGCCCGAATACGACATGGTCGAACTACATCGACTAATCGATGAACTAGCCCAAAACCTGAACTTGGTGAACGTCGCGCCCGAATTATGTCGCAGCTCGGCGCAACCGGACGCGCTACCGCCGTCCACGCCAATGAACCTGCTCGCGGACTCACTCGTACCAGAGAATGAGCGGTCGGGCGGGGAAGACGAGGCCGAGGCACACGACAAGGACGACGAGGACGACCCCGTGAACCCCACCCGCGTGAGGCCCGGTCGGGCCATTGCTGTGTCCGTGCCGCAGGTCTGGGGCGGGGTTCCGCCGCGCAACCGGAACTTCACGGGCCGGGAGGACATCCTCACCGAGGTCAAGAACACGCTGAGCCAGTACTCCCAGTCCGCGCTGGTTCCGCAGGCCCTGCACGGGTTGGGCGGTATCGGGAAGAGCCAGCTCGCGGTGGAGTTCGCCTATCGCTACCAGGAGGACTATCAGCTGGTCTGGTGGGTCCAGGCGAACGACGAGCGGTCCATCCGCCGCTCCCTCGTGTCACTGGCGAAACGACTCGGCCAGACGGAGAGCGCCGACGTCCAGGACACCGTCGACAACGTGCTCGACATGCTGCGACGCGGCGACCCACACTCCCGCTGGCTGCTGATCTACGACGACGCACCAGAGCCCGCGACAGTCGGTCCATACCTGCCGTCCGGCGTCGGCCACGTCATTGTCACGTCCCGCAGCCGCACCTGGGCGAGCGAGTCCAACGCGATCGAGGTCGACGTGTTCAGCCCGGAGGAGAGCGTCGGCCTGATCCGCGCCCGCTGGGAGGACCTGACCGAGGACGACGCCCTGGCGCTCGCCGCCGACCTTGGGCACCTCCCGCTGGCACTTGAGCAGGCGGTCGCCATGCACGAGCAGACCGGCATTCCCCTGGAGGAGTACCAGCGCGCACTGAAGGCCAGCCCGAGCCAGATTCTCGCGGAGGGCAATCCGGCCAACTACCCGCAGTCGGTGGCCGCGACCCTCAGCCTCGCCTTCAACAGCGTGCGCGAGACCTCGCCGGGCGCGGCATACCTGCTCCGCCTGTGCGCGTTCCTCAGCTCCCAACCCATCGCGGTGACCCTGCTGACGCGCGGCCGAGCGGCCCAGCCCAACGACCCGAACATCGATTTGGGTGACGAGATCAAGGTCCGTCGGGCGGTCCGCGACCTCGGCCGGTTCGCACTGGTCCAGCTCGACACCGGCCGTGACCTGCTCCGCGTGCACAGCCTGGTGCGCGCACTGATCCGCGACGCGACACCGGAGAACGAGCGGGCCGCTGTGGAAAGCCACGCCCACGCGGTGCTCGCCGGCGCGAACCCCGGCAACCCGGACGAGGAGGAGAACTGGCCGATCTACGGCCAGATCGCCCCACATGTGGTGCCAGCCGGGCTCGTGTACTCCTTGGAGCCGGCCGTTCGCCTGGTGATGCTCGACCAGATCAGGTACCACTATGCGATCGGGGACTTCGCAGAGAGCCGGCAACTCGGGGCGAGCGCGGTGGAGGTGTGGCGCGCGGCCTGCGGTGAGGACGACGAACTCACGCTGATCGCCAGCCGGCACTTGGCCGTGGCGCTGAGGGTGGGTGGAAACTATGTGGAGTCCCGCGCTCTCAGCGAGGACACACTGCGGCGGATGAACCGGACGCTGGGCGAGAACCACGAACACAGCCTCGTCACGGCCGGCAGCGTGGCCGCCGACATGCGGCTGGCCGGGGAGCTGCAGGAGGCGTTGGCACTGGACCTGCAGAACCTGGTTCGGCACCGGGACGTACTCGGCGAGGACGACCCGCACAGCCTGCGAGCCCTGTCCAACCTGGCCGTGGACTACCGCCTGATCGGTGACTTCGCCAAGGCCATGGAACTCGACGAGGAAGCCATCGCGCTGAAGCTGGAGACGTACGGCGAGGACCACATGAGCACCCTGTTCTCATATGCGTGCCTGGTGCGGGACCTCTACGGCATCGGCGAGTACCAACGTGGCCTTGACCTGGCGCGGGAGAAGCTGCCGCTCCACGAGCAGAAGCTGAAGCCCAACCATCCGCAGCTGCTGCTCGCCAAACGACACCACGCGATCGTGCTGCGCAAGGCGGGGCACAACGAGGAGGCGTTGCAGGCGTCTCGTGAGCTGTACGACTCGTGCCGGCGTAACTTCGGCCGCAACCACGAACACACTCTGTCCGCCCTGGTCACCCTCAGCAACGCCTTGCGGGTCACCGGAGATGCCGACGGTTCGTTGCGGCAGGGCCAGCGAGCGCTGAAGATCTACCGGGAGGTCTTCGGTGACATTCACCCGTTCACGCTGGCATGCCAGGTCAATGTCGCGACCGCGTTCCAGGCGCTTGATCGCGTCGCGGACGCGAGTGAGCTGAACGACCCCGCCCTGGCGGCCATGACCGAGACCCTCGGCGAGGAGCACCCGCACACACTGTGCGCGGCCAACACCCGGGCAAACGGGCTGGCGATGGCTGAGCGGCATCAGGAGGCCAGGGAGCTCAGTGAGAAGGTGCTCGAGATCTCCCGCCGCGTTCGGGGCGTCGATCACCCGAACACCCTTGCCTGCGCGGCGAACCACGCGCTCGACCTGGAAGCCACCGGCGACCGCGTCGTCGCGGCCGAGTTGCGGAAAGAGACCTTCGCGCTGTTCCGTACCAAGCTGGGCCGGGACCACCCGGAGACGTTGAACGCCAACGCCTACCGGCGCATGGAGTCCGATGTCGAGGTGCCCGCCTCGTAGTGGGACAGCACCGCGTCGAGTGAGGTCGGCCTGGCGGCGAGTCGTTCCCAGGCCGCTCGCACCAGTTCCGGGTGACGGACCATCGGGGACCGTGCCGGGTCGGGGCAGAGCCGGGCGTGGGCGACGGTGAGCGTCGCCCAGTCGCGTTCGGTCGCCGTGCCGGACTCGATCTTCGCCAGGGCGGCCGCGCGTGCGGCCGGGTAGTCGCCGGCCAGCAGGTGCAGGTCCGCGGGGTCCGCGCCCGGGAACCGGGCGGTGAACGTCGCCGGAGTCAGTGCCCGCACCTCGGCCGGGTCGTCCAGCCACGCCATCGCCAGGCGGGTCAGCGGGTTGTCACCGCCCGGCTCGCCCGGCACGACCGCATCCGAACCCCCGGGGGGACGCAGCGGGCCACCGGTCTGCCACTCGCTCATCAGCGCGTGCAGGTCATCGTCGTTCGGCACCACGTTGCGCAGCCGCCAACCCGCCTGGTGCTCCGCGACCAGGTCGTCCGCGAGCCGCCGCACCTCGGGAACCCCCACGCCGGTGGGGAGGGCGTCGATGGTCCGGCGGAGCGAGTCCGTCAGCGCGCGGCCGAAGGAGGTCAGGCCTTCGGCGCCGGCCAGGACGTCGATGGCGAGCCGGAGCTGGCCGGCGTGCCGCGTGTACTCCAGGTTCACGATCGGGTCGGACGGTTCCCGCAACCAGAAGTCCGCCACGCCGAGGAAGGCCTGGATGCCGTGTACGACACCGGAAAGCGGCCGGGGATCGTTGCGCCACGGCGAGTACAGCAGGCGCGGGGACCGGTCATAGAGCGGCCGCAGGTCGTGCAGCGCGCTGAGCCGGTAGTGCTGGGACTCGTGGATCAGCGTGGCGGCCAGCCGGGTCGCGTTCGCCGGTTCGGTGAGTGCGACCGCGCCGGGTGCGTCGGCGGAGCTCGCGCTCACCCTGCCGAGCCGGCCCGCCTGCCCAACCGGGATCAGGCACCGCACCGCCGCGGCCATCGTGTCGAGGCGGTGCGGGTGCCGGTCGGCGAGTATGTCCCAGGTCCTCGCCAGGCAGTCCCGCCAGCGCTCGACCTCCTCGTCGCCGAGCCGGCTCCGGATGGGAAGGCCGAACACGCGCCAGTACGGGTCCAGGTCATCCAGCTGGACCTCGAGCGTCGCCCCGCCGGCCTCGGCACGCAGTGACCGGACGGGCGTCCACCGCGCCGGCACCTCGTCGTCCAGCACCACGCCGCCGGCATCCACCGCGCACTCCACCAGCACCCAGCCGTCCGCGCGCGGGACGACGGCACGGCCCACCGAGGGCAGGGTCACCACGCCGGCGTGGGCGGGCACCCGCACCTTCAGCGAAGCACCGGAACGGATCGCGGCGGACGCGGCGACCGAGCCCAGGTGAGCGAGATGCACCCACAGCGGCGTGCCGTCGCCGGCCTCGCCGTTCCTGAGCCGCCGCAGGCACCACGCGGCCCACGCGCCGACCTGCGGTCCGCCCAGGACGTCGGCCACCGCGCCGGGGGCGAGGCGCTGCACGGCGGCGAGCGCGTCGTAACCGTCCCGCAGCCCGGCGGCCCGGCCGGCCTCGGGCCAGTGCTCCGCCGTCAGGTCCAGGATCGCGCGTAGTTGTGCGAGACGCTTGCTGACCTGCCCGGCGCGAAGCAGATCCCGTTCCGCGCGGTCTCCTCCGCCGGCCATCGATCGCAGGATCGTCGGGGGAAGCCGGTGGTATCCGCTCAACGGTTGCCCAGGAGAGTCAGGTCGGACCGCACTCGGCCAGCGATGTGGTTGATCAGGCGCTGGAGGTCCCGGCAGTACACGGAACGGTGGCGGAAGCCGTGGCCCTCGCGGTAGCGGTGCACGTAGTTGCCGCCGCCGCACACCCGCACGAGCTCGCAGAGTTGGCAGTCGTCGGCGAGCGAGGCCAGGCCGGCCTGCCGGGCCCGCACCTCCGGGTGCGCGAGCACGGCGTCCACCGCGTGGTCGAACACGTTCAGGCCGGTCTCGGGTTGTCCCGACGCCGTGGACTTGAGCATGTCGGCCTGCTGGAACGTCCCGTCGGTGTCCACCACCAGGTAGGCGACCGGGCTCAGGCCGATCTGGTCGGAGGTGCTGTGCCCGCCGAGCAGCAGGTGGATGATCTCTCCGAACAGCCGGACTGGGGTTTCCTGGTGTGCGGCCCCGTACCAGCGGTCGAAGATCCGGGTCAGCCAGTCCGCGTACGGGGTCTCACCGGAGCCACTCCTGGGTGGGGGAACAGTCCAGTTGCCCAGTGGGAGCATGAAATCGACGACGGGTGGCGCGAACTCGAGGAGCGACTCGTACACCGCCACCGGGTCGTTGTCGATGTCGACGACGCAGAGCAGGCCCGCGTAGTGCTCGGGGTGGTCGCACAGGAACTGGAGGCCGCGGGCGGTCCGGTCGTAGCTGCCGCGTCCGTCGTGGCCGAGGCGGTGGCGGTCGTGCTCGACGGGGCCACCGTCCAGGCTCACGCCGACGCGCACGGAATGGGCGCGGAGGAACGGAAGCCACGACTCGTCGAGCAGCACGCCATTGGTCTGGACCCGCAAGTCGACCACGGTGCCCGCGGGACACGCCCGCCGGATGGTCGTGGCGACGTGGTCGAGCAGGTCGGGACCGGCGAGCAGCGGCTCCCCGCCGTGCAGGACGACGGTCACCTCGCGGAGTTCGTGTTCGCCCGCGTGCTCACCAATTCTTCGCGCGGTCGCGGCGATGGTTTCGGCCGACGGAAACCGCGGGCGGATTCGCCAACTCCGGTCCGCCATTGTGTAGACGTAGCAGTAGTCACAGGCGAGGTTGCAGCGACTCGCCACCTTGACCACGTATTCCCCGATGGGAACCGCCACGGTCTCAGATGTGTGTTTCATGACCCGCGACCACGGAGCCGTGGCCGTTCTTGCTTTCCTCGATGATTCTGCGGATGGAATGGGCGAGTGGGGTGTCGTCAGCGGTTCGGAGCTCGTCCAACGTGACGTCGGTCAGATCGGCGAGATCGGTCCCCAGATCAACGAAGGTGTCGTCCACCCTGCCCCCTTCAGCGGTCGCCGAACGGATCGTTCACCTAGACGATACGTTGCGGAGTCGCGCTTTCCACACCCTGTAGGCGACGTGTTGTTGACCATTGCCAGTCGGCGCGCCCGGGCGGGGTCAGGTGGCCGGTGGCTCGATGTCGCACTCGACCCACCGCCGCTCCCACGCGGCGAGCACGGTCGGATGTCCGGTGCCCAGTTGGGTTTCGAGCGCCGCCGTCGCCTCGGTCAACGCCTGCTGGCCCGGCGCGCCGACGGCGATGCGGGCCAGCGCCAGGTTGATCACACCGGCGAGGTGGTCGGGATGCGTGGAGTCCCGGTGGACGAGGGAGTCCTGCTGAACGAGCTTGAACTCGTCCAGCGACCGGCCCTCGAAGCCGAGCAGTGCGAGGTCCACGGCGTAGTTGTGCCGTGCGCAGAGCGTGTACGGGTGTTGGTCGCCGAGCGTGCCCCGCAGTTCGGTCATGGCCCGCTCATCCCGGCGGCGAGCCTCGCGGACGTCACCGAGGGCACGCCGCACGGCCGCCGAGTTCACCAGCATCGCCAGCGTGGTCGGATGGGTGCCGCCGAAGACACGCTCGCATCCCGCGAGCACGGCACCTGCCTGAATCGTCGCGTTGCCAAGGTCTCCGGCCGCCAGAAGGGCGTTTACCAGCGAGATCCCGGCCGAGAGCGTGTATTCGTGGTCGTCGCCGAACCACTGCGCCGTGTCGTGGTGGTTCTCGCGTGCCAAAGAGACGGCGTCGGTGGTGTGCCCGAGCTTGCGCAGTGCCATCACCTGCCCGCGGATCCCCTGCAGCACTCCCGAGTGGTTGGCGCCGACCACCTCGCGATATCCGGGCAGCGCCGCGTCGAGCACGTCGAGTGCGTCACGATATCGGCCCAGTCCGTACAGGTCCCTGGCGAGGTTGCAGCGGGCGAGTAGTGCTCGTGGGTCGTGCTTGCGCCCCTCCTGCTCCCACTCGCGGACGATATCCTGGTCGATCCGGCGGGCCTCGGCGAACCGGCCCAGAAGGCGGTGGGTGACGGCGAGGTTGTTGCGGTTGACGCGTGAGGTCTCCCAGTCGTCAGGATCGTCGCGGCGGAGGTTGTCCGACTCGACGGCCAGGGCTTCCTCGTACTCACCCGCGATACGCAGATCGAGGGCACGCTGGTTCCTGAGCACCGCGCGGTACTCATGGTCCTCGCCGAAGGTCGGGTCGTGGTCCATGTACTCGAGGGAGGCGGTGGTCAGCCGCCTGGCCTCGGCGTACAGCCCCAGCATTCTCGACGCGTTGGAGCGATACAGGTTCGCCAGGACGTTGAACTCATGGTCCATCTCGTTGGTGGACTCCTGGTAGGCGGTGACGAGATGCTCGCTCAGTGCCAGGCTCTCCTCGTAGTGACCGATCTTGTACAGGTAGCGCGCCTGGTCGAGCATCACGCGCCGGACTTCGAAGTCGCTGGCGGTGGCAAGATCCGCGCGGTGGATGTGTGGTCCGACCTCGTTGTAGTGGGACCAGAACTTCGGGTTCTCCGGCTCGCCCGGGTTCGCCGCGGCGAGGATCGCCCGCAGGTTGTCCCGACCGCGGGTCAGCCGGTCCGCGTCGAGCCAGTCACGCAGGACGCTCTGGAAGACCCGGTGCATCTGCATGCGTTCCGTGGACGTGTTGAGGACGTTGACCAGACCGTGGCGCCGCAGCTCCCGCACTGCCTTGTTCATGAGAGGTTCGTGGCGTAGGGCCTTCCGCAGCGGTTCGGTCACCTCGCCGTGCCTGCCACGGCGGAGCAGCGCCGGCGACACCGGTCCCGAACCGAGCAACGCGAACAGCTCCAGCAGCTGGGCACCCGCCGGGGTGAGTTGTTCGAACGCCACGGTGAGAGCACTCGCCAGCGTTACCGGATAGCTGGACGCGGTCGCCTTCGGGTCAGACAGGATCTCGCGGGCCTGCTGGTCGAGCCGGTTGAGGAGACTGGCGACGGGGGTGCCGGTGGCGACGTGCCAGTTCGCGACCTGGTCGACGGCGAGCGGCAGGTCGCCGACCTTCTCGGCAACGACGTCGGCGTCGCGGTTCGCGATGTTCTCGGCGCGACTCCGCAGCAGCTCGATGCTCTCCTGCCGCTCGAACACCCCGATGTCCAGTGTGGGTCCGATCTTGACCCAGTCCGGATCTCGTGACGTGATCAGCACCTTCCCGGCGCCGAGGGCACGGATCAACGGCGTTCGGTTCGGCGATCTCGCGTTGTCGAAGACCAGCAACCACAGCTGGGCGCTCCTGCGGAGCTCCTCCAGGACCTGTGCGGGCGGGTGCTGCAGCGACCCCCCGCGGGGGAGGTTCAGCCGGGTCCCGAGCTCCGCGAGCGACGCACGCAGGGGCGGTGTGTGCTCGGCCGGCACCCACCAGATGACGTCGTACTCGTCGCGGAAGCGGTACACGTACTCGGCGGCCAGCTGCGTCTTGCCGGCGCCGCCGATGCCGGTCAGCGTGAGCAGCGGGGCGCCGGTACGCAGGATTTCGTGGATGGCGCGAAGTTGGTGCTCCCTGCCCACGAACCGGGTGTTGCGGGGTGGCGGGTCGCCGCCGATCTCGTTGCTCGCCAGCACGGGTTGTCGGCTGCGTCCTGGTGGCGCCGGGACCGGGGCGGCGGGCTCTGGTTCGGTTGCCTTCGTGAGGTTCTCGCACGCGAGCCAGAGGCGTTGGAAGCGGGCGAGCATCGCCGGCAGGTCCGGGACGGGCTCGTCCGGTTGGTAGACCGCGAACTCGGACAGGTAGCGGACCACCGTCTCGTACTTGAGCCAGGTTGGTCTGCTGTCGCCGCGGAGCATGGCGCTGACCGTTTCGTGGCTGACGGTGTCGCGTAAGTCGTGGCGTTGGCGAATGTCGTGGCTTATTTTTCTTCGGCTGGGGAGGCCGGCTCTCGCGTGGAGTTCTCGTAGGGCGTCGACCAACTCGCGGACCGGGCCCGGTGGGAGGTCGGGTTCTGGTCTGCCGTTGGCCACGCGCCACCCCCCGACGGTCCTGGCGCCACATGTCAGGGACTGTCAAATTGTGTCAGGGGGCTCGGCGCGGTCACAACGGTTGACGCCAGTAGCTGTCAAGTTTTCGTCCTGTTCTGACCGGTAATCGTCCTCCGTTCGGGGGTGTCGGAAGAATTGGTGGTGCGCATCGAGGGGAGTGGTCGAGGATGCGGGTCTTCGTTTCCTACGCGCGGCAGTCCGCGCCGCACCGGCGGCTGGTTCGGGAATTCTCCGACTTTCTGCGCGCGCTGGGCTTCGATATCCGGCTGGACGAGTTCGCGGGGCTCGAACGGCGGGACTGGTCGCTCTGGAGCATTCGGGAGGTGCTCGCCGCGGATTTTGTTCTGGTGATCGCCTCCGCGGCCTACCGGGCGCGGGCCGAGGACGTCCTGCCGGCCGGGTCGGGGGACGGCGTGCCGGGGGAGGCCGCGTTCCTGCGGGACCGGCTCGCCTACGACCGGGCCACCTGGCAGCGGAAGATCCTGCCCGTGGTGTTGCCGGGCGGCCGGGTGGACGAGATCCCGCTGTTCCTCACCCCGTATTCCAGCACGCGGTACGAGGTCACGACCTTCACGCCCGACGGGGCGGCGTCGCTGCTGGACGTGCTGGGGCTGGTGACCGGGTCGGCATGAGCGCGGCCGCCAGCCACACGAGTGACGCCCCCGCCACGATGTGGACGGCGCTCGTCAGGGGAGTGTCGGGCAGCTTCGCGGCGACGGCCAGCACCGGGAACGCCACCAGGTAGGCCGTCGCGGGCACGCGGGGGTGGACCTTCGCGCGGAGCATGGCCGTGCCGAACAGCACCGCGCCGACGGCGAAGATCAACGCACTGCCCAGCAGGGCCAGGCTCGTGGGACCCCGCAGCAGGTCGGCCACCACGGCGTCGTCGAGGTAGAACAGGGTCGTGTTCAGGGTGAACGCGGCGCCGCCGAACAGGCCGAGGCCGACGGCGTTGACCGTGAACGCCACCGTGCCGAACGTGTCCGGGTTCTGGCGCAGGTGCAACACCACCAGCAGCGGAACGGCCAGCGCGGGGGACAGGGCCAGGACGAAGCTCGTCAGGGCGGTCTCGCCGGTCACGGCCTCCACCGCGGCCGGCAGGGCGATGCACAGGCCGGCGGCGACGCCGCACCACGCGCCCAGTCTGGTCAGCATGCGAAACTCCTTGGGGGACAACGGATGTCCGGCAACGGTAGGGACCGCGGGCCGGCGCCGGACAGTGCCGGGCGGACACAGTTCGGCCGGCCGGAAGGCATGTGCCGTTCGGCCAGAGGTGGTTCGGGCCACCGGCGGCGCGCCGTAGGCTCGGGTGATGTTGCCGTGGGTGTCCCGCGCCGTGTACGGGATCGTGCTGCTGGCCGGGCTGTACTACGTCCTCGCCGGGCTCGGCCCCGCGAACCCCGCGCGGCTGCTGGGGTTCGTCGCCGGGCTCGCGGCGTTGTTCGCCGTCGAGGTGTTCGACGGGCCGCGGGTTCCGCTGCTGCTGGCGCGCCTGGCGTTGTTCGTCGTGGTGGTCGCGTGCGACGAGTCGGGGTTGTCGCGGGTGCTGTTCGTGCTCGTGCCGTTCGCCGGGTACCTGGCGTTCGGGCGGGTGGTGGGGCTCGTGCTCGGCGGGGTGTGCCTCGCGTTGCTCGTCGGCGGGTTCGCGGTCTGGGTGCCCGGGTGGTACCGGGACGCCAACTACGTCTCCGACGTGCTCATGTTCAGCCTGGGGCTGGTGCTCGCGCTCGCCATGGCCGAGGTCGCGGACCGGGAGCGGCGCGGCGCCGCGCGGATCGCCGAGCTGTCCGCCGCGACCGAGCGGAACCGGCTGGCCCGCGACATCCACGACAGCCTCGGCCACCACCTGACCGCGATCTCGATCCAGCTGGAGAAGGCCGCCGCGTTCGGCGGTCGGGATCCGGAGGTCGCCGGGCAGGCGCTGGCCGACGCGCGGCGGTCGGTGGGGCGCGCGCTGGAGGACGTCCGGGCCTCGGTCGGCACGCTGCGGGCCGAGCCGGTGCGGCTGGTCGACGCGCTGACCGGGCTCGCCGGCGACACGGGTGTCACGCTGCGGGTCGAGGGCGAGGAGCGGGCCACCGACCAGGCGACGGTCACCGCGCTGTACCGGGCCGCCCAGGAGGCGGTCACCAACGCACGCCGGCACGGGCGGGCCCGCGAGGTCGCGGTGACGGTCACGTTCGGTGCCGAGGACACCCGGCTGGCGGTCACCGACGACGGGCGCGGGTTCGCCCCCGACACACCGCACGACGGGTTCGGGTTGCTCGGCATCCACGAACGGGCGGCCCTGCTCGGCGGCACGGCGACGGTCGACAGCGCACCCGGCAGAGGGACGCGGGTGACGGTGACCGTGCCGAGGGCGGCGATACTGCACTCATGACCCTGCGGGTGCTCGTCGTGGACGACCAGCGACTGGTCCGGGAAGGCATCGCGTCGCTGCTCGGCATCCAGCCCGGGATCACCGTGGTCGGCATGGCCGCCAACGGCAGGGAGGCGGTCGAGCAGACCGTCGCCCTGGGCCCGGACGTCGTGCTGATGGACGTGCGCATGCCCGAGATGGACGGCGTGGACGCGGTCGCCGTGCTGCGCCGCCGGGCACCCGACTGCCGCGTGGTGATGCTGACGACCTTCGACGACGAGGAGTACGTCGTGCAGGCGTTGCGGGCCGGGGCCGCCGGGTACCTGCTGAAGGACCTGCCCGCCGCGGAGCTCGCCGAGGCCGTGCGGCTCGCGCACGCCGGCGTGACGCAGCTGGACCGGGCGGCGGCCCGGCACGTGGCCGCGGCGCTGTCGACCCCGTCGACGGCCCCGACGGACACCCTGACGGGCCGCGAGGTCGACGTCCTGCGCATGGTCGCGGCCGGCGCCACCAACCGGGAGATCGCGACGCGGCTGTTCCTTTCCGAGGGCACGGTGAAGAACCACATCTCCCGCATCCTCGGCCGGCTCGGGCTGCGGGACCGCACGCAGGCCGCCATCTACGCCCGCGACCACGGGCTGCTCTAGCGCCTCAGCGGGTTCGCCTCGACGAGGTCCTCCGGCGCGGACAGGCGCCAGGCCTCGTAGAGCAGCTCGGTCAGCTCGTCCAGGTCGATCTTCTGCAGGTAGACCACCACCCAGCCGAAGCCGCCGGCGGTGAACTGGATCTCGAAGACGTCTGGGCGTTCGGACACCAGCGCCAGCTGTTCGGAGAGGGTCTGCTTCAGGCCGACCGTCTTGGTGCGGGGCCAGTAGTAGCCGAAGCGCCTGCCGCACACGCTGTACGACGTGTAGTCGCGTGCCTGGGCACTCGTGACCTCGGCGAGCTTGTCCACCATGCGTAGGAACTGACGATCGGGCACACCCACGCGGACATTCTGGCGTAGGCCCCGCCGGGTGGCGGGGCCTACCGTCACACGTGGTCGAAGACGCCGAGCGCCTCGTCCAGCAGGACGCCCATGCCGCGCTCGCCCAGGGCGACGCCGAACAGGATGTCGTCCACGGTGTCGTCGGACAGGGCGCCGATGGCCCGGTACAGCTCGGCCACGTGGTGCTCGTCGACCTCCACGTGCAGCCGGAAGAACTTCGTCTCCAGCGCCGGGAAGTGGCGGTGGATGGCGACGTCGACAGCGCCGTAGGTGATCGGTGTCATGCCCTCGTTCACCAGCATGTAGCCGATCGCGATCTCGGGCACCGGCTGGGACGACACGTTGTAGGCGAGGTCCAGCGCGAGCCGGATGCCGGCGCGCTCGGTGTAGGACTCGAACTCCTCGTCGGAGAGCCCCACGTCGCGCAGCAGGTGGAGGTAGTGCTGGAAGTGGGCCTCGTCGGAGTCGCCGTTGCCGTACTCGTCCTCCAGGTTCTCCCGCAGGATCTCCAGCACGAGCGGGTCGTCGACGCGCTTGACCATGTTCTCCAGGATCTCGGGGAACGAGCGGCTCTCCCGCCCGGCACACAGGATCCAGCGCAGCACCTCCGACCGCGACAGCTCACGCGCGTGTGCCTTGCGGATGAAGCGGTGGGTGCGGATGCGGTCCAGCGACTCCTCGGTCGCGGCACGGACCAGTTCGACGTTCTTGGCTTCCATCGGGTGTTTCGCTCCACTGAAGAAGAAACAAGGGAAACCCGGCAGGAACCGTTTTTGGCGGTGTGGCACCTGTCGGGTGGGCGGGGCGCTGCTACACGGGTGGCGGCCACCCACGTTCGTCGGAGGCGAATACCAGCAGGTTCGTCTTCTGGGCTTTGAACCTGGTGAGGTGCGGCCCGACGATCCGGTTCAGCTGGTTGAGCCGGCGGATGCCGTTGGCGCAGGTCATCATGATCTCGAGGATCACGGCGTCATCGGCCATGGTGACCGCCTCGACGATGTGGCCGCAGGTGGCCGGCAGGTCATCGCGGACCAGTTTCTCGATTGCTTTTCTGGCGATGCCGCGCCGTAGTTCCGGCACGGTGTTGAGCTCGACGAAGAGGAACGCGCGTTGCATGCGGTAGAGGTCGTAGTCGTCCGTGTCGTCGAGCACGATGAAGGTCGGCGGCCGGGTCGTGCCGGGGCGCCGGATCCGGGACAGGTCGGTGGTGAGGAAGCGGTGGCCGGTGAACTCGGCGACGTCGGGCGGGGGGTTGTCCTCCTTGCCGGCCATGCCGGTGTCGATCAGCGCCTCGTGCACCTCGCGGTAGAACGCGGCGAAGTCGAAGGCGTTCGGCCCGGTGAGCCGGACCATGACGTCCCAGTGGCCGAGCACGTCGTACATGGCGAGTATCCGCACGCCGTCGGTGCGGTCGACGAGCGCGGAGACGATCTCGCGGGTGTCGTCGACGTCGACGACGGACAGGAACATGATCGCCATGGTCTCGTCGTCGCCCAGCGGCAGGCGCCGGTGCGGGAGCCGGTTCGCGAGTGCCTCCGCGCTGCAGCGCGCGCCGGACAGCAGCGTGCGGCTCTCGGCTGACGCCGGTTCGGCGACCTGTTCGCGGTCGTTGGCGAGGATGTAGCGGTCGCGGAGGTCCTGGAAGCTCTCCTTGATCACCTCGGGGTGCAGGTGGTCGAGCAGCCAGGCGGCCTGCCGGCTCATGACCAGCTTGCCCTCGTGCCAGCGGTTGACCATGGCCGGGTCGTACTGGATCTCCTTGTCCGAGTCCGCGCGCTTGAGCCCGAAGTCGCTCGCGGCCTGGGTGAGCTGTCTGGCCAGCTCGGACTGGGAGATGTTCAGCTCGTCCAGCAGTGTGCGGAGGGCGGTCCGCATCGCCGAGCGCGCAACGGCCTTGTCGGGGCCGGTCATGGTCACGCCGCGGGACAATACAGCACTGGTCCAGCTCCTATGAAGAGTAGCGCACTATTTAACACGATTGCGCAACACTCGTACGAGTGACATTCAAGTGTTCATGTGGCGGAGCTACGATTATTGCACGGCAGCACAAAGATCGTGAAGAGCCGTACACAGCTGTGGATCCCCGTTCCACCACGCAGGGAGGGTCCTCATGTCAGCCCTCGCCACGTCCACACTGTTGGTCGTCATCATCCTCACCGCCGTGGTGCTGGCCTGGTGGCGCACCATCCTGAAGTTCCTCGCCGTCGCCGTCCTGGTGCTGACCTCGGTCGGCGTGGTGGAGGTGGTCTCGCTCTTCGTCCGCGGCCTGACGCCCAACTGACCCTTCCCAAACAACCTCATCCGGGGAGGTGGTTGTCCGGCGTGCCGTCTAGGCTCGGCACGCCGGACATCCGGGGAGAAGGGGAGTGGGCGTGCGGGAGATCGCGGTCTTCAGCGGTAGTGCGCATCCTGAGCTGGCGGCCGAGATCTGTGTGGACCTGGGGGTCCCGCTCCTGCCGGTGCGGGTCACGCGGTTCGCCAACGACTGTCTCGAGGTGCAGTTGCAGGCCAACTGCCGGGAACGGGACGTCTACCTCATCCAGCCGCTGGTCAAGCCGGTCCAGGAGAACCTGGTCGAGCTGCTGCTCATGATCGACGCCGCGCGGGGCGCCTCGGCCGCCCGGACCACGGTGGTCATGCCGCACTACGCCTACGCGCGCTCGGACAAGAAGGACGCCCCGCGCATCTCGATCGGGGGACGGCTGGTCGCGGACCTGCTCGTCGCGGCCGGGGCGAGCCGGGTGCTCACCATGACCCTGCACTCCCCGCAGGTGCACGGGTTCTTCAGCGTCCCGGTGGACCACCTGCACGCGCTGCGCGAGCTGGCCGGCTACTTCTCCCGCTACGACCTGTCCAACACGATCGTCGTGTCACCCGATCTGGGCAACGCCAAGGCGGCCTCGCACTTCGCGCGGTTGCTGGGGGTGCCGGTCGCGGCCGGTGCCAAGCAGCGGTGGTCCGACGACCGCGTGGAGATCACCTCGATCATCGGCGACGTGACCGGCCGGGACGTCATCGTGCTCGACGACGAGATCGCCCGGGGCAGCACCGTGCTCGAGCTGCTGGACAAGCTGGCCGAGCGGAACGTGCGGTCGGTGCGGGTGGCGTGCACGCACGGCCTGTTCGCCGACGGAGCGCTCGGCCGGATCGGCGGGCGGGTGGACGTCGACGAGATCGTCTGCACCAACACCGTGCCGATGGCCGAGCGCTCCGACAAGCTCACCGTCCTGTCCGTCGCGCCGGCGCTCGCCGAGGCGATGCGCCGCATCCACGACGGGCAGTCCGTCAGCGACCTGTTCGACGTGCCTATCGCTGCTGGTTCTGGCGGTTGACGATCGCGGTCGCGCTCTCGCCGTTGTACGCCGGGTTCTCGGTCGGCTCCGGCACGTAGCTGCCCTGGGCCCGGGCCTCGGGCACGTACGTGCCCTGCGCGCGCATGGCCTGGGCGTCCGCCGCGGCGTTGGCCGCCCGCCGCGCCTCCCACTCGGCGTTGGCCTGCTCGTACTCCTCACGGTCACGGAGCCTGCCGAGGGTCGACACGGCGATCCAGTGCGCGATGCCGAGCACCAGCAGCACGATGCCCAGGCGCACCACGACGCTCTTGACGGGGTCGTCGATCGCGAAGTCGATCACCGAGATCAGTGCCAGCACACCCAGCGTGCCCAGGTGGAACAGCACGGTCACAAGCGTCGTCAATGACGCCGCGGACGCCTTCGGGGTGGCCTGCTGCAGGTAGCGGCGACCGTTGCGGTAAATGATCTGCCCGTCGATCAGGACCAGCACGGTACCGATGACGAGAAACGCCACATAACTGTTGCTGTCCATGGCTACGCACCTTTTCAGTCGGTGTCCTGCGACCGGGTACCCGCAGGTCGAGCCGGGAAACCGGCCATTTGCCGCGTTTATCGATCGTGGTGGTCGGGTAGCTCTGGACGGGGCACGAAAGTTGACAGAAAGGCGCGATCGATGCTTCCTCTGATACTGGTCCTGTTATTGGTGCTCGTCCTGTTCGGGTTCGGCTTCGCGGTCAAGGCCCTGTGGATCGTCGCAGGCATCCTGCTCGTGGCCTGGCTGCTCGGGTTCGTGTTCCGGTCGCCGGCCGCCGGGGGCGGCTCGGGTCGCTGGTACCGCTGGTAGAACTCCGCGTAGGACGACGTCTTCACAGCCGGCGGCCGGGCACTGCCCGGCCGCCGGCCCATGTTTGGACCCGCGCGTGCGCGGGCACTCCCGCATGAGCCCGAGAACCCTCTGAGGAGAGCGAGCCATGCGCAGCGAGGATCACCACGCCCAGGCCACCGCTCACCAGCTGGTCCACTGTGTCCTCGAGGCGGACTCGGAGGGCCTGACCGAAACGCTGGAGACCGTGGTCGACCAGCCCGCCGACGAGTTACGCCCGTACGTCCGGGAGGTCGTCGCCGAGCTGATCAACGTGGCCACGGCGGCGGTGCGCGGCAGCACCGGGCAGATGTTCGACAACGCGGCGTTCGCGGTGGACCTCCGCGACGACGCGAACGACCGGGTCGGCATCGACGAGCTGGACCCACCCGTGCGGGCCACGATCCGGGCGATGCTGGCCGAGCTGAACGGCAGCCCGGACGACGCGTCGTTCCAGCTGGACCTGGCCGTCCGCGGGATCGACCGGCGGACCGGGCTCGACACCGTGCGGCGAGCACTCACGATGACCATCGGACTGCTGCACTGGAGCGAGCAGCCGGAGCGACTGGAGGCGGTCATGGACCCCGAGCCCACCGCCGACGAGGCGGACCTCCTCGAGCAGCGGCTGGACGTCGCGCCCGGGGAGGACGACGAATTCCGGCCGGTCGACCCGTTCGTCGAGGCCGACCCCGCTGACGTGCAGGAACAGCAGCGACCCGTCCCGGCCGAGGACGAGGACGACGACCGCTGACGGCTACCAGACGTCGCCGTCGCGCCAGTCGCAGGTGAGATCCTTCGTCACGTCCACGCCGGTCACCGGGAGCACGTAGACCCCGCCGTCATCGTCCTCTGTGCGGGTGACGCCGTCCGGGGTGAGCACCCACGTCGGGCCCTGCCACAGGCGCCAGCCACGGGCCGCGTAGAACGGGATGGCCATCTCGGAGCTGGCCAGCGCGCCGAGGTCGTACGCGCCGCGGATGACGCGTTCCAGCGGTGCCATCACCGCCGCGCCCACCCCGCGCCGCCGGTGGTCCTGCCGGACGGCGACGGCCTCCACGTACCCGGTGCGCAGCGCCCTGCCCTGGTGGATGAGCGGGCGCTGGACGACACACGCGTGGCCGACCAGCGCACCGTCCTGCCAGGCGAGGGCGTGCGTGCCGCCGAGGGCGTGGTCCCAGTCGGCGTCGCCGAAGTCCCCGTCGAACGCGTCGTCGAGCAACGCGCGGACGGCTGTGCGCGTCGCCGGCGCGAGGTCGGCGGTGTGGGTGACGGTGACGTTCATGACCAGACCTCGGAAGGTTCGTCGACGCGCTCCCAGGGAGTCCTAGCCGGTTTCCTTGACGCGTTCGGTGAGTGCCGCGCGGGTGGTGGCCCAGCGCTCGTTCTCGGCGATCTCCTTGGTGGCGTGGAAGTCCATGGGCCGCAACGGGATGCCGAGCGAGTCGCGCTTGTAGTGCGCGAGCTGGCAGGTGTAGACGGTGAAGTGGTCGTGCTCCTCGGTCTCGCGCACGCGCAGCTTGGCGTAGTGCGCGGCGGCCCCGTCGGCGGCGATCAGGGTCGCGACGCCACTGCGGGCGAGGTTGGCGCGGGCGTTGGCGCTGGCGACCGCGACGAGGATGGCGCCCCGGTCGTTGGTGGCGAGCAGCTCGGCCGTGCACAGCAGCATCACGTGCGGGTACCCGTCCTCGTCGACGGTGACGAAGGGGAAGGCCTGCTCGTCCTGGTCCGGCCGCGGCCAGGTCGCCAGCAGGAGGGCAAGCTCAACGGGCACGCTCATTCCGTCCACACCGGAACTCTATCCGGATCCCACACCAGTGGATCAAGTGCTAACGCAGGTGCACACGGCTCAGCAGGCGGTCCACCAGCTCCGGCATCGACCGTCCACCGGAGCTCTCCAGCCACAGCGCCCCCGCGGTCCGGAAGGCCGCGAGGAGGGTGGCCGCCATGAGCCGGGCCAGCTCCTCCTCCGCGCCGCGGGCCACCAGGACCCCCGCGAGCTCACGCTCCAGCGCGATCTGGTCGGAGGCCTGGCGCGCCAGCAGCGACGGGTGCCGGCGCAGCAGCCGCAGCTGGTCCACCCACTCCGGGTCCCGCACGGTCTGTTTGACGAACAGCTCGCCCGCCGCGCCGCGCAGGGACTGCCACGGGTCCTCGCCGGCGGGGCGGGCCGTGACCAGCGACAGGAGCCGGCCGGTGCGCTCGCGGTCGGCGTGGAGGATGGCGTCCTCCTTGTTGGCGAAGTAGTTGGAGAACGTCCGCCGCGAGACACCCGCCTCGTCGGCGATGTCCTCGACCGTCACGCCGTCCAGGCCGTACGCCATCGCCAGGCGCAGCGCGGCCTCGTGCAGCGACTGCCGGGTCGCGGCCTTCTTCCTGGTCCGGAGCGTGTCGACGGCCTCCACGCGTCCAAGCGTAGTGCCGCGACCACACACGTTCGCCGACTCGGCCACCTCAGCCCGGTCCACTGCCCTGAAAGGCGCGTTCGAGACATCGCGCCTGCCCTGAAAGGCGCGTTCGGGACGTTGAGCGTCCTGAACGCGCCTTTCAGGGCATGGCCACTGTCCCGAAAGCGCCTTTCAGGGCGCCGGGTGGGGCCGCCGGTGGGCCGGGCGCTCGCGGCACGGACGAGGGAATATTCTGCTCATTGCGCAAGTTTGCACATTGGGCAAGAATTAACCCGGAGATAGGGGGTCGCATGGTGTCGGACGTGGTGGCCGACCGCGGCGAGCACCGGCGGCGGCTCGAGTCGCTGTCCGGACTGCTGCTCGCGCTGTTCGTGGCCATGATCAGCTCGACGGTGGTGTCGATCGCGCTGCCGCGGATCATCGGGGAGCTGAACGGCACGCAGACGCAGTACACCTGGGTGGTCACGGCGACCCTGCTCACGGCGACGGCGAGCACCCCGATCTGGGGCAAGCTCGCCGACCTGTTCAACAAGAAGACCCTGGTCCAGACGGCCATCGTGATCTTCGTGGCGGGCTCGGTGATCAGCGGGTTCAGCCAGGACACCACCCAGCTCATCGCCGCCCGCGCGTTCCAGGGCATCGGCATGGGCGGGGTGCAGGCACTCGCGCAGGTCGTGATGGCGGCGATCATCCCGCCGCGGGAGCGGGGCCGCTACAACGGCTACCTCGGCGCGGTCATGGCGGTCGCCACGGTCGGTGGGCCGCTGCTCGGCGGCCTGATCGTGGACGTGTCGTGGCTGGGCTGGCGGTGGTGCTTCTTCGTCGGCGTGCCGATCGCCGTGCTCGCGTTCGCCGTGCTGCAGCGGACGTTGCGGCTGGAGACCGTGCGCCGCGAGAACGTCCAGGTCGACTACCTCGGCGCGACCCTGATCGCCGCCGGGGTGAGCGTGCTGCTGATCTGGGTGTCGTTCGTCGACAACTCGTTCGGCTGGCTGTCCTGGCAGACCGCCGCGATGGTGGGTGGCGGCCTGGTGCTCCTCGCGCTGGCCGTGCTGGTCGAGTCGCGCGTGCGGGAGCCGGTCGTGCCGTTGAGGATCATCGTGCGGCGCCAGCCCGCGCTGGCCATCGTCGCGAGTGTCGCGGCCGGCCTGGCCATGTACGGCGGCGCGGTGTTCCTCGGCCAGTACTTCCAGATCGGCCGCGGCTACACGCCGACGCAGGCGGGCCTGCTGACGATCCCGCTGATGGCCGGGGTGCTGGTGTCCTCGACCCTGAGCGGCCGGCTGATCAGCCGCACGGGGACGGTCAAGCCGTTCATCGTGGTCGGCTCGCTGGTCCTGGCGTTCGGGTTCCTCGGGCTCGGCCTGGTCGACCACGACACGCCGCTGTGGCTGGTCGGCACCGCGATGGCCGTCGCCGGCACCGGGGTCGGCATGACCATGCAGAACCTGGTGCTGGCGGTGCAGAACGGCGTCGCGCTGCGGGACCTGGGCGCGGCGACCGGCGCGGTGACGTTCTTCCGCTCGCTGGGCGGCACGATCGGTGTGTCCGTGCTGGGCGCGGTGCTCGCCAACCGGGTCAGCTCGGATCTGGCCACCGCACTGCACGTCCCGCCCGGCGCGGCCTCCACCGGTGAGGTGAGCGCGCTGAACCTCAAGGCGCTGCCGCCCGAGGTGCAGCAGGTCGTGCACACGGTCTACGGCGACGCGACGGCGCACGTGTTCCTGCTGTCCGCGGCGGTGGCCGTGGTCGGCGTGGTCGCCGCGCTCCTGTTGAAGCGGATCACCCTCCGTACGACGATCGATCTCGAGAAGCGTGCGGAGGAGCCGGTGTCGGATCCGGTCGCGGGGTAGGGGAGGCGAGATGAGCGGCAGCGCGGCCGCCTTCGAGTCCACTGTGGAACACTTCGGCCCGAGGCCGGAGCCGTCGGCGCGGGCCATCCTGGTCGGCGCCGACGGGTCCGACACGGCCATGCGCGCGGCGGCGTTCGCGGTCGGCCTGGCCAGGCGGCAGGGGTACCGGTTGATCGTCGCGTTCGTCGCGGCCCACTCGGCGCTGGCCGCCCTGGGCCCGGCCGTCGCGGCGGCCCAGGAGGCGACGGACCAACTCGACCGGGACCTGCGGTCGACGGCCCGCGCCGCGGCCGAGGAGCTGAACGTGCCGGTCGCGTTCCTGAAGGCCTACGGCGACCCGTTCACCCGGCTGCGTGAGGCGGCCGACCAGTGCCAGGTCGACACCGTGGTCGTGGGCGCGTCGATGAGCGCCGGCCACCGCTTCGCCGGCTCGGTCGCGACGAAGCTGATCCGCGCGGGCCACTGGCCGGTGCTCGTGGTGCCCTGAGCCTGTTGGGAACTTTCTTTCCGTAGACACTCTGGGTTATCGTTGGACTACCACGGGTGCACTGGAGGCCCTCATGCGGCGTCGGCGGTTGGTGGCGGGACTGGTCGGCCTGGCGCTCGCCGGAGGGACGCTGAGCGGAACAGCGGCCGCCGACTCGTTGGCGTTCGCGCGGGAGGCGGCCGGGCAGCGGGTCGTCTACTCCTACCCGGGGCTCACGCCGCCGGAGAGCCTGTTCGCCCGCATCCGGGCCGGTGAGGCGGCCGGGGTGATCTTCTTCGGGGAGAACATCTCGAGCCTCACGCAGATCCGCGGCGTGGTGCAGCAGCTCCGGGCCGCCGCGGCGCAGAGCCCGAACCCGAAGCCCCTGTTGCTGATGACCGACCAGGAGGGCGGGCTCGTCCGCCGCCTGCCCGGCGAACCCGCCCTGTCCCACAAGGACATCGGGCTGTCGGCCAACCCGGCCACCGCCGCGACCGGGGCCGGGAAGGGGGCGGGGGAGAACCTGGCGGGCGTCGGCATGAACGTCAACCTCGCGCCCGTCCTGGACGTCTTCCACGCGCCCGGCGACCTGATGGACTCCTACGAACGGTCGTTCAGCGCCACGGCGTCCGTGGTCGGGGACCTCGGCGCCCGCTACGTCACCGCGCAGCAGGCCGCCGGCGTGGCCGCCACCGTGAAGCACTTCCCGGGGCTGGGCAAGGCGAACGCGGACCAGAACACCGACACCCGGGCCGTGACGCTGAACGTGCCGCTGTCCACCCTGCGGAACGTGGACGAGGCGCCGTACCAGACGTCGATCGCGGCGGGGGCCAAGCTCGTCATGCTCTCCTGGGCCGTCTACCCGGCCCTCGACGCGAGCCGGCCCGCCGGGCTCTCGCCGGCGGTGGTGTCGCAGGAGCTCCGGTCCCGCAACGGGTTCACCGGCGTGACGATCACCGACGCCCTGGAGGCGGGCGCCCTGCGGAGTTATGGGTCGACCGGCGACCGCGCGGTGCTCGCGGCGGCGGCCGGCTGCGACCTCGTCCTCGCGTCCGCGCGGGACGTGACCCAGGGCGACGCGGCGGCGGACGCCCTGGCCGGCGCCCTCGCCGACGGCACGCTCGACAGCGGTGCCTTCGGCGCGGCGCTGGCCAGGGTCGACGCATTGCGCGCGACCCTGCGTTAGTTTTCCGATTACTGGTAATCCTTCGGGTGAGAAATCCCTCCACGTCGATATTCACCTGCCGGTTGTAACAATGCGCGACAGTCCGGCTATACCACGGGTGACCCCGTGCGCTGGAAAGCCGTGAGGTCGGTTTTGTGGGACCGCGGCGGGTGCCGGTGTTTCTTGTTCACAGAAATATGAGGGGGATTTGTTCTATGCGCCCTGGGAAAGAGCGGCGACGAGGTGCGTTCGTGGTGTGCGCACTCGTCGCGCTGGCATTACCGGTCGGTTGCGGGAAACCGGGCGAACCCGCGACCATCCACCTCGGTGTCACCGCCACCGCGAACGAACCCGCGCCCGGTCTGGTGCCCGCGGCGGCGCGCCGGCTGCGGGCCGCGATGAACGCGGGCGAGACGACCCTGTTCGTCCATCAGGGACAGCTCAACTCCGCCACCCTGGTGTCCACGGAGGACATCTCGGTCCGGCGGGGCGGCCCCGACGGTGAGCTCGAGCACGACCCCGAGCTCAGGGACGCCGGCATCAAGAAGACCCTGCGCGAGCTGAACGGCGAGCTGGCGGAAGCCAGCGGTGGCAGCGGGCAGCTCGACCTGTTCGGCCTCCTCGCCGACCTCGGCCGGACCCCGGGTCCGGCCACCCTCATCCTGCACAGCAGCGGCCTGCAGACCGTGGGGGAGCTCGATCTGACCCGCTCCGGCTCGGACGTCAGGGTCGCCGAGACGATCGACAGGCTGCGGCCGGACGCACTGCCCGACCTGACCGGAAAGCACGTGCTGTTCACCGGCCTGGGGCAGGTCGCGGGACCGCAGGCGTCGCTGCGCGAACCCATGCGGCGGGCCGTCACCGACCTCTGGCTCGGCGTGTGCCGCAAGTTCCACGCGGCCGAGTGCACGGCCGACCCGTCGTCGGTCGCCACCACCGCGCCACGGTCGACCGTGCCGGTGCCGGTGATCCCGGTGACCGGCGCGGACAGCGTGGTGGAGTACGAGGAGCCGGGCGGAACGACCGGACAGCGCCGGTTCCCGCTGCCGTCCGCCGTCCTGTTCGAACCCGACACCGACGTCCTCGCCGACGGCGCCGAGGACGCGCTGCGCGAGCTGGTGCCGTACTTCGGGCCGGCGACGACCGCGACGGCGATCGGCCACACGGCGAGTGTCGGGCCGCGGACCTCGGCGATCGACCTGTCCGTCCGGAGAAGCCGCAAGGTGGTGGCCACGTTGCGCCGGCTCGGCGTCGCGGAGGCCGTCTTCACCGCGGTCGACGGCGTCGGGTACGACGAGCCCGTCGTGCCCGACCGGGACGACCGGGGGCATTTGCTCCCGGCGGCCGCCGAGCGGAACAGAACCGTTGTGTTGACATTGTTCAACCCCGCCAGATAGGCAGGAAATTCCGGCGATGACGATTCAGGACAACGCGGTTCCGCGCCTCAGCTGGTGGATGTGGTTGTTCCACCCGATCCGGTCCTACTGGATTATGTTCCTCGTGCACGAGGCGCTCCGCTTCCGGGCCGGTGAACAGGCGCGGCAGCGGGCCGCCACGCATGCCGAGAAAGTGGTCGCCAACCGGGCGATCGAGGAGAGCGACAGAAAGGTACGCGGTACGGTCCGCCACCTGCGCCGGCTCGCGGACAAGCAGGACGCCGCGCTGCGGGCCGCGCAGCGCGAGCGGTCCCGGCGCGACGCGCTCGCCGACCGGAGGTTCACGCCACGCGTGACCGGCGAGGCGACCGTGATCCCGCCGCTCACGGTGGAGGCGGCCACGGAGCTGCTCGCCAGGCGGCAGCAGAAGATCGACGCGGACCTCGAGCGGGGCGACACCCGGCACCTGGACGCGCCGTCGAAGCCCCGGCGGATCGCGGTCAACGTGCTTCTCGGCGTGGACGTGGCGGCGATCTTCAGCCTGTTCGCGCTGCTGTTCAACATCGACCTGGCGGCCCCGGACCCCGTGGAGGTCGTGACCGCGGGCGGCTTCTCCACCATCGCCGCACTCGTCCTGGGCATGCTCGCGCACTCGACCGGCCACATGGCGTGGCAGTGGAAGGTGACCGTGCCGCTGGAGCCGAGGCCGGGGGAGCCGGCGCACGACGCCGGCGCCGAGTTCCCACCCCGCAAGGCGATGCTGGTCGCGAAGCTGCTCGGGCTGTTCGTCGTCAGCGTGCTGAGCGGGTTCTCCATCCTGATGCGCATCGTCAACGAGGCGACCGGCGTGGGCAATCCGGTGGTCGGCTGGGTGCTCGGCCTGCTGGTCGGGGTCGCGGCGGTCGTGGCGCCGTGGCTGGTCGTCATCGACGAGATGCGGTCGGGCAGCATCGAGGTGCGGACCGTGGACGCGCTGACCAAGATGGTCCAGGGCGTGGAGAACCTGCGGACCAGGCACCTGCGGGCCGCCGAGAAGAACGAGGACCGGGTGGCCACCCTCTTCTGGAAGGCCGAGAGCGCGGTCACCGCCGCCGAGAGCGGGCGCGCGGCGCGCCGGGCCCAGGCCGAGAAGATCATCCTGATGGCACGCAGCCTGCACACCGGCGCCGGGCGGTACGCGTTCGAGCCGGCCGGCGCGGACGAGTCGGCGGACCCCGACGTGCTGGCGCCGCTGTTCGATGCCGACCTCTCCGCGCTCGGGCGCGCGCTGGCCCGGCTCGTCGCGCCGACGCCGGCACCCGAACCGGACGAGGCCTGAGGCCGGGGCGTGCGCACCGCGGTGGGTGCGCACGCCCCGGGACCCGGTCAGACCGTCGCGGGCACGCGCTCGCGGGGTGGTTCGCCGCCGTCGCCCGACGAGACCAGCTTGGCGCCCTCCACGTCCACGTTCGGCAGGATCCGGTCCAGCCAGCGGGGGAGCCACCAGGCCCGCCCGCCGAGCATGGACATCAGCGCCGGCACGATCGTCATGCGGACCACGAACGCGTCCAGTGCGACGCCGATCGCCAGTGCGAAGCCGATCGACTGGATCAGGGAGTCCTCGGCGAACACGAAGCCGGCGAAGACACTCGTCATGATCAGTGCCGCGGCCACGACCACCCGGGCGCCGTGGGCGAAGCCGGAGACGACCGCCTCACGAGGCTCCGTGCCGTGGACGTAATCCTCGCGCATCCTCGTCACCAGGAACACCTGGTAGTCCATCGCCAGTCCGAAGAGGACACCGATGAGCAGGATGGGCAGCATGCTCATGATCGGGCCGGTGGACTCGACGCCGAGCAGGTCGGTCAGCCAGCCCCACTGGAACACCGCGACCACCGCGCCGAACGTCGCCGCGACCGACGCCAGGAAGCCGATCGTGGCCTTCAGCGGCACGATCACCGAGCGGAACACCAGCATCAGCAACAGGAACGCGAGCCCGACGATCAGCGCCAGGTACGGGATCATCGCGTCGGCCAGCTTCCGCGACACGTCGATGTTCGCCGCCGTCTGGCCGGTCACCGAGATGGTCGCGCCGGTGCTGTCGTGCACCTGGGCGGCCGCCGTGCGGATGTTCGCGACCAGGTCCTCGGTGGCGGCGTCGCTCGGGCCGGTCCTCGGGATCACGTTGATGATCATCGTGTCGCCGGTGCGGTTCGGCTGCGGCGGGAGCACGGCCGCGACGCCGAGGTCGTTGATGCGCTGGGTGGTCTCGGCCACCGCGCCCTGCGGGTCACGCGCGCCGGCGGTGTCCACGACGATGATCAGCGGGCCGTTCGCGCCCGGCCCGAAGCCCTCGCTCACCAGCTCGTAGGCCTTGTGCTGGCTGCTTTCCGGCGCGGCCGTCGCGTCGTTGGGCAGGCCCAGCTGCATGCTCGCCGCGGGGATGGCGATGACGGCCACCCCCACGACCGCGACGCCCAGCACCGCGACCCGGTGCCGGCCGACGAACCGGGCCCACCGCTCGCCCATGCTGGCGCGGCCGGGCCTCGGGCCACCCCGCAGGCCCGGGAGCCGGCCACGGATCCTGTCCCCCGCGAACCCCAGGATGGCCGGCAGCAGCGTCAACGCGATGAGCACGGCGATGACGACCGTCGCCGCGGCCGCGAGGCCCATCTCACCGAGGAACGGGATGCCGACGACCGTCAGCCCGGCCAGCGCGACGATCACCGTCAGGCCGGCGAACACCACGGCCGACCCGGCGGTGCCGACCGCGCGGCCCGCGGCCTCCTCGTGGTCCAGCCCGTCGGCGAGCTCGCCGCGGTACCGGGAGACGATGAACAACGCGTAGTCGATGCCGACGGCGAGGCCGATCATCAGCGCCAGCACCGGGGTGTTGTTGTTCAGCTCGGTGAAGCCGGAGAGGATCAGCAGGCCGCCCATCCCGATGCCGACGCCGACGAGCGCGGTCAGCAGCGGCAGGCCGGCGGCCAGCAGCGAGCCGAACGTGATGACGAGGACGACGGCCGCGACCGCGACACCCATGACCTCGGCGGCACCGGTCTCGGGTGCGCCACGCACGGCGTCGCCGCCGATCTCGGCGTGCAGGTCACTCGAACGGGCGGCGGCGGTGAGGGCCGCGCGGTCCGCGTCGGTCAGCTCGAACGCCTGCTTGGCGTAGCTGACCTGGACGAGCGCGAGGCTGCCGTCGCGGGAGAACGACTGCGTCTGGAAGGGGTCGGTCGCGTTCGCGACCTCCGGCGCGCCCTTGAGCGCGGTCACGACCTCGCGCAGCTCGGCCTGGTTCGCGGGGAACCTGACGAAGTTCTGGCCCTCGGGCGCCTGCAGCACGACGCGGGCGGTGCCGCCGCCGATGTGCGCCTCGGGGAAGGTCCGCTTGAGGTGGTCGATCGCCTGCTGGGACTCGGTGCCCGGGATGGAGACGGAGTTGGACATCGTGCCGGACAGGCCGACCGCGCCGATGCCGATGACGATCAGCACGGCGGCCCAGACACCGGTGACCAGCCACCGCTTTCTGAAGGACGCCCGTCCCAACCGGTAAAGGAATGTGGCCACCCCTGGACCCCCACTCGCTCGCTCGTTGATGTTCGAAGTTCGCTTCCGAAACTAGCCGAACGGCAAGTAGACGCCAAGCCGATCGGCAAGTATGTGACTAGCCGAACAGCAAGTAGCTCGTTTGCCGAACGGTAAGCTGAGGCGGTAACGTCGAACTCTCAGCGACTCGACGAGGAGGGCGCGATGACAGCCGTGAAGGGCGAGACCCGCCAGCGGTTGCTGGACACCGCGCTCGGTCTGTTCACCGTGCACGGCGTCGAGGGCACGTCACTGCAGATGATCGCCGACGCCCTCGGGGTCACCAAGGCCGCGGTGTACTACCACTTCAGGACCAAGGACGAGATCACCGAGGCGGTGGCGCAGCCGGGACTGGCCGAGCTGGTCACCATCCTGGACCACGCGGCGACGATCAACCGCCCCGGCCCGCGCGCGGACTACGTCATCGACGGGTTCGTCGACCTGGTGGTGCGCAACCGGGTGCTGGTCGCGGTGCTGTGCAGCGACCCCGGGATCATCCGCGCGATCGACCGGATCCTGCACGGTGAGGAGAGCGTGATGACACGCCTGCCGGCCATGCTGGTCGGCCCGGACGCGGACGAGGGGTCGCGGGTCGCCGCCCAGGTGGCCCTGGCCGGCGTCGCGATGGTCGGCGGCTCCCCGGTCCTGGCGGAGATGCCCGACGAGACCCTGCGCCGCCACCTGGCCGACGCCATGCGCCGCCAGCTGGGCCGCCCCCGCCGCCGCGACACACCCTGAACCCCGCCTGCCCTGAAAGGCGCGTTCGAGACATCGGCGGTGCCCTGAAAGGCGCTTTCGGGACGTCGGCGGTGCCCTGAAAGGCGCTTTCGGGACGTCGGCGATGTCCCGAAAGGCGCTTTCGGGACGCTCAACGTCCTGAACGCGCCTTTCAGGGCACGGTCCATGTCCTGAACGCGCCTTTCAGGGCAGGCGGTCAGTGGCGCTTGAGCAGGCGGCGGAGGATCAGCAGCAGCGCGATCAACGCGACCAGTGGGATCACGGGCCGGCGGGTCGCGGTGGAGACGACCGGGCCGACCACCGGGCGGACCGGCTCCGGCAGTTTCTCCGTCAGCTCGTCGCCGCGTTCGCGGAGGGCCTCGACCTTGTCGTGGGCGCGGGCCTTGATGTCCATCTTGTCGCCGAGGGCGGCCACGGTCTGTGCCAGCTCCTGGCGGGTCAGCTCGGCGTCCATGCGCAGGTCCTCGTCGGTGGGGGCCTGGCCCGGCATGGTCAGCCGTTCCTGTTTGTCGGTCACCGGTGGGCCTCCTTCGTCGCCTGGATGTCGTGCTTCACCGCTTGGATGTCTTCCTTCGCGTGCTCCAGCGCGGGGGAGGGCATCGGCGCGCTCTGCCGTAGTGGCCGGCGGGCCACGAGCACCGCGACGCCGGCCACCACGAACAGCGCGCCGGCGACGATCAGCGCGGCGGCCCACGCCGGCAGCACCAGCGCCAGCACCAGCACGGCCGCGGCGACCAGCACGGCGCCGCCGTAGAACGCGAACAGCCCGCCGGCGCCCGCGATCGCCGCGCCCACGCCGGCGTGCTTCGCCTTGCCCTTCAGTTCCCGGACGGCGAGCGTGGCCTCGGTCCGCGCCAGGTGCTTCACCTGCTCGGTGAGATCGCGAACCAGCTCGGCCGTGGATTTCTCCGCGTGGTGGTCCGTCGTCGCGGTCATGGTTGTCTCCACCTCCTGTCCCGATGGCTACCCACGCGTGTGACCTGCAAACACAGGGGTACCCGAGGGCCCATGCGAGCACTGATCCTGAACTGCACCCTCAAGAAGTCGCCCGCCCCGTCCAACACCGAGATGCTCGCCGGGCTGGTCGCGGACGCGCTCGGCGAGCACGGCGTGACCACCGAGTCGGTGCGGGTCGTCGACCGGCGGGTGGAGCCGGGCGTCGAGACCGACATGGGGGACGACTGGACCGCCATCCACGACACGCTGCTGTCGTCGGAGATCCTCGTGATCGCGTCGCCGACGTGGCTGGGCCGTCCGTCGTCGGTCGCGCAGCGGGTGCTCGAGCGGATGGACGCCATGCTCTCCGAGACCGACGACCAGGACCGACCCGTCGCCTACAACCGGGTGGCGGGGGTCGTAGTGACCGGCAACGAGGACGGCGCGCACCACGTGATCAGCGAGATCGCCGGCGCGCTCGTCGACGTCGGCTACACCATCCCCGGCCAGTCGTGGACGTACTGGAACATGGGCCCCGGTCCCGGCCCCGACTACGGCGACACCGATCATGGTCACGAGTGGTCGGCGAAGACCGCGAAGACCATGGCGGCGAACCTGCACGCGGTCGCGACGGCCCTCACGCGGCAACCGATCCCTGCCTGACCGAGGAGGACGCGGGTGAACGTCAACAAGATCATGTACAAACCCATCGGAATGCTGGTCGGGGTGCTCGGCGGGCTCGCCGCCAGCGCCGTGTTCAACAAGGTGTGGGCGAAGATCGCCGGCGGCACCGAGGCTCCCGACGCCACCGACAAGAAGGCGACCTGGGGCCAGGTGCTGCTCGCGGCGACCATCCAGGGCGCGATCTTCGGCGCGGTGAAGGCGGCCATCGACCGCGGCGGCGCCGAGGGCTACCGCAAGGTCACCGGTGAATGGCCGGACGACTGAGGCTGCGGCGCAGCGACCCCCGCCGGCCGGGGTTCGGCCGGCAGCGCAGCGGGCGTGGCTGGCGGTACTTCGACACCGCCGGCCAGCCGCTGCGCGAACCCGCGGAGGTCGAGCGCATCAAGGGCCTGGTGATCCCACCCGCCTGGCAGGAGGTGTGGATCTGCCCTTTTGCCAACGGCCACATCCAGGCCGTCGGCACGGACACCGCCGGCCGGCGGCAGTACCTGTACCACCCGGCCTGGCGGGAGCGGCGGGACGCGGAGAAGCACGACCGCGTGCTGCGGCTGGCCCGCCGGCTGCCCGCCTTCCGGTCCACTGTGGACGAGGACCTGTGCACCCGCGGGCTGACCGAGCGGCGGGTGCTGGCGGGCGCGCTGCGGATGCTGGACCGCGGCGTGTTCCGCACGGGCGGTGACGAGTACGCCGAGGAGAGCAGGGGAGTGGCGACCCTGCTGTGCGGCGACGTCACGGTCCGCCACGGCGAGATCCACTTCGACTACATCGCCAAGGGCGGCGTCGAACGCCGCCTGCGCATCCGCGACGACCGGCTCGCGCCGCTGGTGTCCGCCCTGCGCCGGGGCCGCCCGGACGACGACCGGCTCCTGGTGTACCGCAAGGGAAAGGTCGCGTGCCCGGTCCGCGCGGAGGACGTCAACGCGCGGCTGCGGGAGATCGTGGGCCCGGACTTCACCGCCAAGGACCTGCGCACCTGGCACGCGACCGTGCTGGCCGCGGTGATCATCGCCGGCCAGGATGCGCCGACGTCGCAGGCGGCGCTGCGGCGGGTGGAGAAGTCGGTGATGAAGGACGTGGCCGAACAGCTGGGGAACACGCCGGCGGTGGCCCGCCGGTCCTATGTGGACCCCCGGGTGCTGACGGCGTTCGAGGAGGGCCGGACCATCGACCGGACGCTGCACCGGGTGGCCCGCAAGCCCATGGAAGAGGCCCGCCCGGAGATCGAGCGGGCCGTGATCCGGCTGCTGAAGGCCTGAGCCGCCCGGTGGTCTCCCCGGCGCCGCCTGCCCTGAAAGGCGCGTTCGAGACATCGCCGGCGCTATGAAAGGCGCTTTCGGGACGCTCAACGTCCTGAACGCGCCTTTCAGGGCGCGGCGGGTGTCCTGAACGCGCCTTTCATGGCATGGCGGGTGTCCTGGCTTGAAAATCGGGGGTGAGTAGGGCGCGTGTGAGCGCCCCGGCGGGGCGCAGCGGAGCCGGGGTTGGGTGGGTGGGTG